>JGI12316J15310_10000014_pt4 | contig 541167 bp, 545 predicted proteins | sample MarCyaLeptolynsp_FD_15310 | JGI IMG/M metagenome (IMG submission 15310) | reverse complement strand
CTCGATTGGCTTGATCTTTAGAAACTCGTGTGTGGTGGTGAACGCCTCATACGGCTTGAAGATCAGAAACATCCCAGAACATTAAATAAATCTGCGGTCATTTGATTGGTTTCTTACATTGCTAGCTTTCGCCGACCCGGTGGTTATGGCGGGGGTTCCCCACCCGATCCCATCCCGAACTCGGCCGTTAAGTCCCCTAGCGCTGATGGTACTGCGTCTTAAGGCGCGGGAGAGTAAGTCGCTGCCGGGTCAGCTAAAGCTAGCACTGAATAACAGACATCTTCCCTTATAGATTGCTCGACTGGTTCGGGCCCGCCAGCTGCTTGGCGGACATTGAGAACCGGCCTCGTGCCGGTTTTTCTGTTTCTGGTGACCTCATTGGAGGACGCCACTCTGACGCGGGATGGAGCAGCCCGGTAGCTCGTCAGGCTCATAACCTGAAGGTCGTAGGTTCAAATCCTACTCCCGCACCCAATAAGCCCCTGAAAATCCTCGGATTTTCGGGGGCTTCCTTTTTGTCTTTAGTTTTTCAAACCCACACCGCCGCCAGCAAGTAACACCCCGCTGTCGCAATCGACCCTATCGTTCGCACCGTGTTCCAACGCGTCCAAACCGGGCCATACGTCTTCCAATATACCGCAGCGTCTTCGCTGTCCGGTGCCATTTTGTCGAGCTTCTCATTCATCGGGACATTGCCGCGCGCGGTGACGAGGAAGACAAAAGGGAGATAGACGATCGCCGCAGCGATGATCAGCTGCATGGCCGGGCCCTCCATGGCGATCCAAGCATAGATGGCAAACACAATGCTGATCGGGAGCAAGGCCATAAAGCTCGCGAGGAAAAAGGACCGGAAGACGGTGCGATTAAGCTGCTGCATTGAGTCGATCCCGCCGGCTGGGGCCGCGCGCATCAAGCCGCGCATGACGAAATCGGAGAAGGATTGAAACACCCCGGCCAAGAGGGCGGTGATGAGGCCGAGAAACAGGCAGATATAGTTGGTTAGTTCGGGCGACATGGTTGCATTCCTTGTTTGAGGAGCGGGCGCCAGCCAGATCGTCTGATTGGCGCCGTTAAAGGTTTAGGCCGTTGCGGGCGCCGGTTCGTTCCAGATGCCCGTCTTTGCGGCATCGCGCGCGAAATCACGGAAGTCCTTTGGCGGGCGCCCGAGCGCGCGTTGCACGCCATCCGTAAGATGTGCGTTTCGGCCATCGAGTACGGTTGAGAAGAGATAGTCCAACATCCACACGACTTCTTTCGGCGCGTCCGAATTGGCAATTTCAGCGATGAAAGCGTCATGCGGCACATCAATGTAAGTGATGTCCCGGCCGGTCGCGGCGCTGAGGTCGGCTGCCACGTCCATCAACGTCATCAGGCGCGGGCCGGTGACTTCGTAGACTTGACCATTATGGTGATCTTGCATGAGGGCTGCGGCTGCGACTTCGGCGATATCGTCGGCGTCGACAAAGGGTTCAAGCTGATGGCCCGCGGGCAGTGTAATCGCCCCAGCCAGGACCATGTCCAAAAAGGCGGCCTCTGAGAAATTTTGATTGAACCAGCTGGCGCGGACCACGGTCCATTCAAGGCCGCTCTCCTGAACAATTTTCTCGCACGCCTGCGCTTCGGGTTCGCCGCGGCCTGAGAGAATAACGAGGCGCTTAACCTCGGCCTTCTTGGCTTTGGTGACAAAGGCCTGGATCGCATCCGCCGCGCCTGGCATCGCCAAATCGGGCGTGTAGGTGATGTAAGCCGCTGTGACATCCTTCAGGCACGCGTCCCAGCTGGCTTCATGATCCCAGTCAAAAGATGGGGTCGCAGATCGCGACCCAATTCTCACGGCATGCCTTTCAGCCTTGAGGCGGTCGACGACCCGGCGGCCGGTTTTGCCGGTACCGCCGATCACGAGGGTTAGGTTTCTCTTCTGGGTTAAAAAATTCATTGTACAGCTCCTTGGTTTTGGGTGTGAGCCAAGGCGTACACTTGTGAGCGAATTGCTTCTTGCCGCTCGACGACAATGTTTTGACGCAGAACGACACATGATTTTTGAGGGGCTATTGCGCCTTCAATCGGTAAGAGCGCGGTGTTTGACCGGACCAGCGCTTGAACGCCCTTGTGAAGGCGCTTTGTTCGGAAAAGCCCGTCAGAAACGCTATCTCGGCAAGGCTGTAATCCGTATCTCGTAAGAGTTTTTGGGCCAATTCCCGACGCGCTTGATCCACCAAGGATTGGAAGGATTGGCGTCGATCCGCCAATCGTCTTTGCAATGTCCGCGCGCCCATCCCAAGCGAAGCGGCAATGTCAGACAGCGCCGGGACGCCTTCGCTCAAGACCTGCGACACGGCAAGCCGTACGCGTTGATCAAGGGCGTCTTCATCGGGAAGCTGAGCGAGCTCTTGTTCTAAGTGTCGATCAAAGAATTGAGCGATCTTTTGGTCGCCAAGCTTGTTTGGCGCAGCGAGGGCAGCTTCGCTGACCCATACAGCATCCCGGGCGGCGCCGAACTGAACCGGACAACCAAAATGCTGCGCGAAAACATGATCATCCCCGCGCGCCGCATGTTTGAAAGACACGGCTAAAGGGACAAAAGGTTCTGAGCTCACTTCGGAGCTAATCGCTACGACAGCCGCAAGACTGGCTTCATTCGACAATTGCATACCGACACTGCCATCTCCTGCTTTATGCAAATTGAAATAAGCGCCCATGCGATGACGCTCGAGCGTATAGGATTCAGCACTTCCAAGTACCCGCCCATAACGCTCTGAACGCGTATACGAACCGCGCAGATCGGGCGCCGACTTCCAGGCCAGTCCGAACGCACCATACTCATCGCTGCGCATGGAAGCGCCGATGCGAAGTGCGAGAGCAAGTCCATTTGGATCGCGCTCGGCAAGCGCGGCGAAAAATTGATAATAGGCGTCCGAGGAGACCATCTTGGCGGCATCTGCCGGTGCGGCCGGGTCGAGCCCAAGGCGTTCCACCAGGTCTCTTGTCTCAACCCCATGACTGACCTGAGCGATAACTTTGTAAACGTAGAGCGAGGTAATCTGAGCCACGAGGTCAGGGTAAAAGGAACCGACGCGAATTCAAGTTGAGCAGGGGCGTATGTGCGGCGTGATCGTAAGAACGCCGAACAAAAAGCCCTGTGAGAAGAAGGCTCTTTTCACAGGGCTTTTTGATATTTGAAATGTCTGGTTAAAGCGGTCCGGTGACGGCCTCAATGCAAGCCTGCAAGCCGTTCTTGGTGATCGGCTTCTCAATATAATTATTCATCCCGAGCGCTTGTCCTTTGCTAATCACATCCGGGTCTTTGGTCCCAGTGATCATAATGAATCCAGTGCGTTGGGTGCTCGGGCTGGACCGCATATTTTTGAGTAATACCAGGCCGTCCATATTCGGCATGTTGTAATCGGAAATGACCAGATGAAAGGTCGTCTTTTCCATATTGTCCAAGGCGTCTACGCCATCTGTGGCCCAGCTATAATTTTTTATTCCGATCTGCTCGATCGCATTGATGATAAGGCTGCGACTGGTGGCAGTGTCGTCGACAACCAGAACTCTAAGTTTTTCTTTCAGTGACACGACAGGGGTCCCGTACTGGTGAGAGGAAAGCCAATGATTTCGACGAATTCTCGTCTAAGTAGAACTTGTGACGAGCAGAGATAAAAATAATCTTAAGCTGGATGTGATCGCTATCACAGGTATCACGAGCGCTGTCCAACGCGGATAAGAGGCTGAAAATGCCGAATAAATACAAAGAGCATGTTGCTAGAAAGCTGCATAGTCAGACGATTAAAGAACCAAGTTTTAAGACGCTTGTGCTACTCAAAGTAGAAATTCGGATAATCAGTTTTGCCCGTATGGAGTAGAGTGTGAGCGCCCAGCCCCAAGTCGTTCCAATGATGTTGGAAATCGATGACCTCGAGGTCGATGACGAATTCGAAGGTCGTGATGCCGAAACGCTTGACGACGAGAAGAAGGGCTTAGTCGGATTTCTGAAATCCCCGATTGGGATGATTGCCATTGGGGTGACCGTCCTCTTGCTCGGCGGCGCTGGTTTTCTCTTCGGTTCAGGCGCGATTGACGGTTTTGGCAAACCCAAACTGAACTCAAGTGCGGAAGACTCGCTCGCACTTTCAAGTGGACCTGACGTCTTGGATCAGGTCGATATGAATCTGGAAACAGAAGAGGTGGCCAGTGGAGGTGATGCGCGTATTTCTGGCGAGGGTGCGCATGGCGGCGCCGATCGTCGGGAGCTCCTGGAAGAGGTATCTGCACCCAGCTATGGTGACATTTCCTATACCGACACGGGCGCGATTTATCATACGTCACCGACGACCGTATCGGTAAAAGTTGATGGTGTGACTCGGGAACTCACTTTGTCCTTAGGGATTATGGGGGATCGCGAGACGGCAAGATTGCTCAAAGAAGAAGGCCTGACCGTCAATGTGCTGACGATTGAAGCCGCGCAAAGTGTAGATTTCGGCCCATTCTTGGATTGGGAGATTCCGGGCCTAATCACAAAAGATCTGCGCACACGATTGGTCGAACAGTTTCCCGACGCAAATATTCGCGCGATCATGATCCGCGATTTTCAGTTCTGAGCAGCTTTACCTTGAATCTCATGCAGGACATGAAGGCGTTAGCACGCTGAGAAATTTACACTTAAGATAGAATTACAGAATATTCGACTATTACGTTAAAATTTTCGTGAAGTCCGAACTTGGCTCACGAAGCAAGATATTTCTCCTCTAATTGGGGCCGGGAGTCGAATTTGTCTGATCAAAACCCAGCTGAATCCGCAAGCATCTCATTGAAACTCACCTTCGCCATGATGGGCTTGGTGGCCTTGACGGCGACGACGACCGCCGCGTTGAATTGGTGGTGGGCGAGCGGGCTACCGGCACAGGCGGCCGATACGAGTGGACAAATTTTCGTGCAGGCACTTTTCGTTGTTCTCTTTTTCTGCGGTGCAGCCTATGTCGCCGCGCGTCAATTAGGCGGACCCGTTGTGCGCCTAAAAGAGTCTCTGGAGTTTCTCGTGAGCGGAAATGCCGCTTCGGCCGACTTGCCGGTCCAACGCGGAGACGAGGTTGGCGCAATTTCGCGCGGCGTACTCGAATTGCAAAGCGCGGCCGCTAAAAATGCTGAGTCAGAGCACGAGCGAACGCAAATACTGGCAACGTTGGATGCGGCACTGGAGAATCTCAAGGCCGGGAAACTTAGCCACCGGATTGATGATGAACTGCCTCTGGCCTATCAATCGCTCAAGTCCAATTACAATGAAACCATGGACACACTCGAAAATGTGCTTGGTTCCGTTTCCTCGCACGCGGCGCTTATTCGGACCAATGCCCGTGATGTCGGCCAAACCGCCGATCAGCTGTCGCAGCGCACCGAAAATCAAGCTGCCACGCTTGAAGAATCATCTGCTGCGATCGAACAGATGGCGTCCAGTGTGGCCTCAACCGCTGACGGCGCCAAGCAAGCCGACGATTTGGTCGGCTCAGCGAAATCAAGTGCTGAGGCGAGCGGCATGGTTATGGATCAAGCCGTCGAAGCGATGAAGCAAATCGAGACGTCTTCGGCTCGGATCTCGCAGGTGGTCAGTGTTATCGACGATATCGCTTTCCAAACCAATCTGCTTGCGCTCAACGCTTCGGTCGAAGCCGCGCGTGCGGGTGATGCCGGACGCGGCTTCGCCGTTGTCGCCTCAGAAGTACGCGCTCTAGCGCAGCGTTCTTCAGATGCAGCGAAAGAGATTGAAACACTGATGACGGAGAGTGAAGGGCATGTCAGCCACGGCGTTCAACATGTCCACAAAGCCGTCGATACTCTGCGCAGCATTGCGTCGTCTGTGACAGATATTAGCGCGGCGGTTTCGTCCATCGCTTCGACCGCGCAAGAGCAATCACTTGGTGTCTCTGAGATTAACTCTGCAATATCGAACTTAGATCAAGCCACTCAGCAAACAGCCGTGATGGTCTCTGAGTCGGCGACCGCGGGTGCAACGCTAAGTAAACAAGCGGAAGAGCTGGAACAAATGGTTCGTGATTTTGGCGGGCCAGTCAGTGTTGACATTTCACCCGCTCCCATCATCCCGGCGGCGCCTGCAGCCATCGTTGAGCCCGTGAGTACATCCACCCCAGCACCGACTCCTGCGGCGAACCCTGTCGCAGAGCAGCAAGAAAAGCTCGCCCGCTATGTCGCGACTGAGGGGAGCGCTGCTTTGAAGGCAGACGAGCCAGTGGATTCTGACTGGGTCGAATTTTGAGCTCGTTTGAGCGTCCCATCAGGGCAATAAAAATAAACCGTGCTGTGACGTGGAGGACAGTGTGAGTATCAAAGTCCTCATTGTTGATGATTCAGCCACCATTCGCGCAATTCTGAAGCATACGCTGCAAGCCGAACCTGATATCGAGGTGGTCGGTGAGGCTGGCGATCCATATGAAGCGCGCGAAGCTATTAAGCAGCTCCAGCCGGACGTTTTAACTCTCGACATTGAGATGCCGCGGATGAGTGGCATTGAGTTTTTAGGCCACCTTATGCGCCTGCGGCCGATGCCGGTGATTATGATTTCAACCCTGACCGAAGCGGGTGCCGACGCGACGATTGAAGCGCTGTCGATTGGAGCAGTCGATTACATCGCCAAACCCAGCGGCGCCAACGCGATCGGCGCCTTTACGGAGCTGCCTCAGAAGGTCCGAGTTGCAGCACGCGCAAAGTCTCCAGCGGCGTCTATGGTTGCGTCGCAATCCACGGCACCAGCTGTTTCTACAAAAAAATATCGCGCCAAAGATCGGATGGTCTTTGTCGGGGCGTCTACAGGCGGCGTGGAGGCGCTGACTCAGGTGATTTCGGCACTGCCAGCGGGCGCGCCTCCCGTTGTGGTAACGCAGCATATGCCAGCGAAGTTCACGACCAGTTTCGCACAACGGCTGAACGCTAAGAGTGCGGTAACTGTGGTTGAGGCACAGGACAATCTGCCCATCGAGGCGGGCCATGTTTATCTCGCGCCGGGAGGCGTTGCGCACCTTGAAGTGCAGGGCACCAGTCGTCCAATTTGTCGACTGATAGAAACCGAGCCTGTGAATGGACATCGCCCTTCCGTGGATGTCCTGTTCCGTTCAGCGCTACCATTCGGCCCGCGTGCTGTTGGCGTATTGCTGACCGGCATGGGCAATGATGGAGCCGCAGACATTAAGCGGATGCGAGATGCCGGCGCTTTAACCCTGGGCCAAGACCAAGCCAGCAGCGTGGTCTATGGCATGGCCCGTGTCGCGATGGAGCATGGGGGCATTGCCCGTGAACTCCCATTGAACGCGATCGCACCCGCGATACTAGAGCATTGCGGGTCATTCTATTGAGCTTGAGCGCACCATCTCAACCCATAGCTGGTTCTGAGACGTTCATCAGCAACGTCATTCTGGGCGAGTATCGTGTGACCATGAACCCAAATGAAATTGTTACCACAGTCCTCGGATCATGTGTTGCCGTCTGTCTTTACGATAACAGCATTGGAATTGGCGGGATGAATCATTTTCTTCTGCCAGAAGGACAATCCGGGGATCTCGATGATGTCGTGTTCGGACTTCATGCGATGGAACTCTTGATCAATGAGATGCTGAAGCAAGGCGCAGATAAACGCCGCATGGAAGCCAAACTATTTGGTGGGGCGCAAATGATTGGCGGTCTCAGCGATATCGGCGAACGTAACGTTGCCTTCGCGCGTGAGTTTCTAAGCGACGAACGTTTCCCGGTTGTCGCCGAAAGCGTCGGCGGGAATATGGGGCGTAGAATTCGATTTGTGCCCACGACCGGCAGCGTGATGCAAAAGCTCGTGCCAGCCGTCTAGGGCTCAATGAGTGCGGATTAGAATAAGTCGACGGACCCAGTGTCTGTTTGGCGTTCGCCATCTTCCAAAAATGTTTTCAGAGATGGCAGCATAATCGACTGGAGCGCAGCATGTATCTCTCCCGCGGAGAGCTCACCATCAGCTTCGGACAAGCGCTGCATGAGCTTCGACAATTCCGCTAGGTTTTGCGTCATCCGATCAAGATTTTGCAGCGCAGTGGTGTCTTCGCTCGTCCCTGCTGGTGTGCCTGTGAGCGAGTCTTCCACTTGCGTGCAGGTCTCAGACAAGTCGGTTGCGATGAGAGACAAACGCTCAAACAATTTCTGCGGGGTGGGTGCAAGTGACGGCGTGGTGGATGAAGGTTTAGCTTGGCCCATTTTACGAGCGTCCTGTCTTACAATATGCCGTCACACCAACGGTTTCCAGGCCGATTTGATCCGCATTTCCGACGCGCTCGGAATGGCCGACATAGAGCATTCCATTCGGTTCCAATTGGTTGGCAAACTTGGCCCAAATCCGTTCGGAAGTAGGGGCATCGAAATAGATGACGACGTTTCGGCAGAAAATCACGTCAAACTGACCTCGAAACGGCCAGTTGTGCATGAGATTCAATTCGCGGAAAGCGATGATCGATTTCAGTTCTTTTGAAGCTATTCGCGTATCCCCGAGGCCGTCAGGATTGGACTTGAAAAAGGATTTACGCAAATGCGGAGCGACGGTTTCGAACGCGCGTTCTGGATAGACTCCGTTCTGTGCCTTGGCGACGATTTCCGGATCGATATCACTGGCGAGAATCTTGAAATCATATTTCTGAATGTCGGGCTCAAGACCGAGAACGGTGAGCGCGATAGAGTAAGGCTCTTCGCCGCTTGAACACCCGGCCGACCAGAGCCGGACGCGTCCTCCCGCGCGGGCGCGTTTGATCAATGGCGGCAAGACCTCATCGCGCAAATGTTCGAAGTGATGGTTCTCACGGAAAAACCGCGTGACATTGGTGGTCAGCACCGAGACCAGAGATTTGCGTTCATCCTGTCCGGCTTCGCCGTTCAGGAAATCCGCATATTCCTCAAAGCTGTTCATTTTCAAAGTTCGGATACGCTTTGAAATCCGCGCCTGAACCAGAGTTCGCTTCTCCGGCAGAAATTGAATACCGGTATCGGCATTCACCATGCCTGTGATCTGATCGAACAATTCTTCATTCAAGTCGAACTGTGAGGATTGAAGGTTTGCAAGCGCCATAATCTAGGCCGCTGCAGCGACTTGGCGCGGGAATAGAACATTGGTGTTGATCACCCGCATCATAGAATCGTCACGCGCAATAATGCCAAGGAGGCAGCTCTCATCTACGCTCATCTCCAGTTCTGGCGGACGCTGCATTGTCCCCCAGTCGAGCGTCACAATGTCCGAAACGGCGTCAACGACGATGCCGAAGACTTGGGTGCCGACTTCGAGAATGATGGTCACATAACTCTCATCTGGCTCCGTGGCTGGCAGGCCCATCCGCATGGCGAAATCGATAATGGGCAAGACGGTACCGCGCAGGTTGATGGCGCCGCAGACAAAAGGCGGCGCGTGAGGAAGCGGCGTCGGCTTCGTCCATCCTCTGATTTCTTTGACGGCCATGATATCCACGCAGAACTCATGTTCGCCCAGATCAAAGGAGATGCATTTGACGCTTTGAGAAGTGGAGAGATCAGTATCTTCAGACATGATAGGGTCCTATTAAGCCGCGGTGGACAGGCGCGAAGTTTCGCTGAGGCGCAACAGCCCGTCCACGTCGAGAATTAGAGCAATGTTGCCATCACCAAGAATTGTGACTGCGGCGACGCCGGGGACTTCGCCATAATTATCTTCGAGACCTTTGATCACCACTTGGCGCTGATCCAGTATGCCATCAACCAATAGTGCGCTACGGTCACCAGATTCCGTTTCACTCAGCAGGACCACGGCTTGGGACGTGTCTTGGGTCCGCGGCCGGAAACCGAGCTCGTAGCCGACATCGACAATGGGCACATACTCGCCGCGCACCAAAATAACGCTTTGCGACGGCGTGAGGTGCTGAATGGACGTTGAAGTGGGACGGATGGTTTCGATAATTTCAGAGAGGGATACGACCATGAGCTGATCGTCGATCCGAACGATCATACCATCCATGACGGCGAGCGTCAGAGGCAGAGAAATGGTAAAGACGGAGCCCTTGCCAGGTTCTGATTCCAGGCTGACACGCCCTCCCAAGTTTTGAATGGATCGTTTGACCACGTCCATGCCGACCCCACGTCCTGAAAGGTTTGAAACCTCCTTGGCCGTGGAGAATCCTGGCATGAACAGCAAGTTATCAATCTCGCTATCCGTGAGTTCGGCGTCGGCGGAGACCAGGCCTTTTTCGATCGCGATTTCGCGTACTTTTTTACGATTGATCCCGGCGCCATCGTCAGCGACTTCAATAACAACACGGCCGGATCTGTGCACAGCCGTTAAGCGCACTGTGCCTAATTCTTCTTTACCGCTCTCCGTGCGGGTAGCGGGCGTTTCGAGGCCATGGTCGACCGCGTTGCGGATCATATGAGTCAAAGGATCGGACAGACGCTCAATAATGGTCTTGTCAATCTCTGTCGCTTCGCCTTCCGTAACCAGCTGGACTTTCTTTCCTGTCGCTTCACCGGACTCGCGAACGATGCGAGACATCCGTCGGAAGAGCGGTTTGATCGGCTGTGCGCGGATCGCCATGACGCTGTCTTGAATGTCGCGGGTTAATTGACGCAAATCGTTGAGACCATCAGAGAGTTGCTGACTGACGGGCGTTGATAAAGATTGGAAGCCTTGCGCTAGCATCGATTGATTGATGACCAACTCACCAATCAGATTGATCAATCGGTCAACGCGATTGAGATCGACCCGAATGGTCGATGAGGCTTCAGATTTTGCGTCTTGTTTAGCGGGCGCCGACTTTTTTTTTGACTCCGGCATTGCAGCTGGCGCCCCAACTTCCGCTGTCGTTTCAACAACCGGCTCAACGGAAGGCGCAGTGCTTTCCTCTGGCGCTTCATCCACATCAATTGCCAATTTGGTAGGAACAAAATCGACATCGTCATCTGTCGCATCTTCGATATCGAGTTTCAGCGGGACAAAACCTAAATCGTCCGCGGCGGGATCTGCTGCTGGCGGGGTCTCATCTTGCTCGACTTTCAGGTCGCAATCGCCATCGACGAATTCAAAAACCTCGCGAATATCAGCTTCGCTGATCGCGCTCGGCATGGTCAGGGTCCATACCATAAATGGCGTTTCAGCGGGCAAGTCATCCCAAACGGGGGATTGAGAGGCGTCCACGCTTACATTCGTCGCCCCCATATCGATCAAGATGCTAACCAAGTGGCAGCAATCATTGCCGCGTTGGTAGAGATCGACGTGCGGCGTGAACGTCACCAGCCAGTCGGCATCGGCCGCAGGTTCGGCGTCATCTTCGCCAAAATCGAGATCAAGCGGCGCAACCGTGAAGGCGACATCGCCATCAGCGGCCGGGGCCGCTGCAGGTTGCGGGGGCGCAGAAGCACCCGCGGGCTGGTCATACTGTTTAAGGGCCGCAACCAACTCATCACAAATCGCTGGATCTGCGTCGCGTTCGTCCTTCGCCGCCTGGACTAGGTCCTGCAGCTTGTCGGCACAACGCATAAACAAGTCGAGCAGCTCGGGTGTCGGATCCAACTGGTCCGACCGCACTTTATCGAGGACGGTTTCAAATTGGTGCGAAACGCTGACCAAAAGATCCAAGCCAAATGCCCCAGCGCCGCCTTTGATCGAGTGCACGGCGCGGAAAACAGCATTGACCGTATCATCGGTCTCCGTCCCGTCGCGCATAGCGTAAAGACCGTCTTCGAGCTCTTCTAATAATTCAGCGCACTCTTGGAAGAAGACGACGCGAATCTCATCAAGTGGATCAGAACTCATCAAACGCCCCTATCAGCCCAGCACACGTTTGATCGCGAGGAGCAACTTGTCTTTATTGAACGGCTTTACGATCCATCCTGATGCACCAGCGGTCCGAGCTCGCTGTTTCAGTTCGGCGGCGCTTTCTGTGGTAAGCGTAAGGATCGGAATTTTATTGAAGGTTGGATGCTTGCGAACCCCTTCAATCACGCCGAAGCCATCGAGACGCGGCATATTAATATCCGTGATCACCAGATCCGGGCGGACATCATCGAGCTTTTCGAGGCCATCGACGCCGTCTTCTGCCACTTCCACCGAATAACCGGATTGGACCAATGTGGACTGGACCAGACGACGCATCGTGCTGGAATCATCGATTGCGAGAATGGTTAAGGGCATGCCGCCTCCGCTTCGAGTAAATCTTCACGTCCGACTGTGCTGAGGAATGTGCTCAGCGTCTCAGACGCAGATTGGATAGAGAAAGATTTTTCGTTTCGCGCCCATTCTTCCTTGGCCGCGATCAGAACTTGCAGGCAAAGGCCACCAATATAGGTTACAGCCGCACCATTGACGCCAAGGTGATTGTCTTTGTGCGCATCGATTTGGGTATAGAGATCTCGCGCGACCGAGCTATCAAGGCGCTCGGGAAGGTCGAGTATTGAACCGTTAGACACTGCGTCCACGATGATCCCCTCATACTGCTGTTTCGCCCATTAATCATGATCGAAACTAATTCAACTTAAGCGTGAATATGAGCGAAACTGTGTAAATCTAGTTAAAATTGAAAAGCTTGCGTCAGCTTCGCCGGTGGTGGCGGTTTTCGGGGAGACTCTTGATGAAGTCCACGACTCGCTGCGCGCCTCAACTTGATAAAAATACAACTTCCAGAGCGACTTGTTCTACAGAGGCAGCCTAGGTCAGACATTGCAGTTATCCTGCGGGGTCGATGTAGCGGCGCGTATAATAATCAACTGAAAATAGAATATTAGGGTGAATTTAACCATCCTGACGCAATCGGGTCCGGTTGGAGATTTAAAAGACCACTTAAACGAGAAGGTTGCGCGACATGCTTAAGCCACCCATTCCGAGTTTGATCAGAAACCTAAGCGTCTCGCATATGGCTTGGCTGATCGCGATTGTCGGCGTTGTCACGACGGTCATGTTCGCTCAGGCGATGCTTCGGGAGGAGGCCAGTAAAGACGCCGAGATGCACCGGGTCGGTGACCTTGTGGACCTCTCTTTGGCCATGAGCAGCTATGTTCACGAGCAACAAAAAGAACGTGGCGCATCTGCGATCTATCTGTCCAGTCGCGGCACACAATATAGTGATGAACTAGCCAACCAGCGCACGTTGACGGATGCGCGCCTTCAAGCTGTAAGAGACCAAGCTGGCGAGGTGCTTTCGAAAAAATTGGATCCCGTGGTTGAACAGGGTCTGGTCGCATTCCTGACCAAGGCTGAAGAAATCCCACAAATTCGTGCCCGTATCGATTCTCTATCGATTGATCGCGGGCCCGCCATTGGGTTTTACACGGGCCTAAATCACCAAGTTATCCATTTCATTGGCGGCACGTCCCATGGTATTTCGGATGCGGCGATTTCTAACCGCTTGCTGAACTATAGCGCTTTTTTGATGGGCAAAGACTCGGCTGGAATTGAACGCGCCCTTGGTGCATCTGGGTTTGCAGTCGGTTCGTTCAACCCCTCCCTAAAACAAAACATGACGACGCAAATTGCAGCGCAATCCGCAATGCTGAACCACTTCGCGTCCTATTCAGAGCCCAATTTGGCGCAGGCAGTGGAGACGATTCGAACATCCGACTCATCCGTCCAAGTCGAAGCGTTTCGAGACATCGCACTTTCTGGCACGCCTGAACAAATTGCCCGCATCTCCGCCTCGGAGTGGTTCAATATTTCGACCGAGCGTATCAACAGTTTAAAAGCGCTCGAAGATCAGATTGCCGCGTCCATCGGAGCCCAAGCTGAAATTGCTATGAACCGAGCCGATCGGTCATTCATGATATTGTCGCTGATGATAGCGGCCGCCGTCCTATTAGCCGCCGTGTTCAGCACCTACTTGGCGCTGGTGATTGGCAAAATGTTCAGAGAGGTTTTGGTGCCGATCCGGCAGCTCGCAGATGGTAACGTGGACGTCACACTCCCGGCCTCATCGAAGAACGAGTTCGGCAAGATCACCGCTGCCCTGAAAGTCTTTCAGAGCAATGCACGTCAGCGTCAGGAAGATGACCGCAATCGCGAAGTTGTTTTAGATCAACTCGCCAATGGTTTGCATGCGCTGTCCGATGGCGATTTTGTAGACAAAATAGACTCCAAATTCCCAGATACGTATGAACGCCTCCGGACGGATTTCAATTCATCAAAGACCAGTATTCTCGATGCGATGAACCGTATTTCCAAGTCTGTGCAGGACATTCGCCAAGGCGCCAGCAAAGTGCGTCAAGACGCTGGAGACCTCTCCGCGCGCACCGAAGGCCAAGCCGCGACCTTGGAAGAAACCGCAGCCGCGCTTGAAGAGATGACGGCGAGTGTCAAATCCACATCGGACAGTGTCGTCCATACCAATCAATTCGTCAGCACGGTTGAAGATGGTGTGCGCGAAAGCCGCGACATTGCCCAACGTACGGTTTCGACCATGACCGATATTGAAGCCTCTTCGAATCAAATCTCCCAGATTGTTACGGTCATCGAAGAGATCGCGTTCCAGACCAATCTTCTCGCGCTGAATGCAGGTGTTGAAGCCGCTCGCGCTGGTGAAGCTGGTCGCGGATTTGATGTGGTGGCTTCAGAAGTCCGAGCACTGGCCGGCCGCTCTGCCGAAGCCGCGAAAGAGATTACCAGCTTGATCGAAGCCAACGCTGCACGCGTTGGGGAAGGCGTCACGCTCATTCAAAATGTGAGCGATGCGCTCGAAGATATTGTTGAGAAAACGACCGAGGTTTCGAAACACGTTTCCGATATCGCGATTGCGGCCAACGAACAGTCGCTCGGGCTCTCCGAAATCAACTCAGCTGTGAGTCAGCTCGATCACGTGACGCAACAAAACGCCTCTATGGTTGAGCAGACAACCTCATTTAGCATTGGCTTGAGCAATGATGCCGACGAATTGATGCGCCTGATTTCTCAGTTCCGCATCACCGAGGCCGGTGGCGCTTCGTCGCTGAATTCATTCTCCAAGCCAAGCAAGTCGGCAGAAGCCGCTTAGATCCATTGCGCTAAGCGCCCTTCAATACCCTTACCGAGTTTTTCCATGCGTTCTCCTATTTCATTCTTAGGCCGCTTCGCGGCTGTAACCTCAATTGCCATTCTCGCACCTGAATCTTTCGCTGAAGAAGCGGCCGGAAAGAGCGAGCTCCAAAAGGCGATTGAGGCGATTCAACCGATATTCGTCGCGCGCGTGCGATATGAGGGCGTCGATCAGGAAGGTTTCTCTGAGACGGCCGACGCGCTGACATATCGATTGCGCGCCGGGTTCGAAACCGGAGCCATCTCGGACACGAAATTCTTAATCGAGTTCGACCATGTTGAAGCGCTGATTGATGATTTTAACTCGACCATTAATGGCAATACAGGCTTCCCCGTCGTCGCCGATCCAGATGTCACCGAACTGAACCGGATACAGCTGACCAATACGTCCTTGCCGGACACTAAACTTACATTCGGACGACAGCGTATCATTCTCGATGATTCCCGGTTTGTAGGAAATGTCGGCTGGCGTCAGAATGAGCAGACCTTTGACGGCGTTCGCGTGCAAAATACCAGCCTCGGCAATCTGGCGCTGGATGTCAGCTATGTTCAGCAAATCAATCGGATTTTTGGCGATGACTCGCCGATCGGACGCTGGGATGGCGACAATCTTATTATCAATGCGAACCACCCATCGCCGATCGGGAAAGTGACCGGCTTTGCCTATTTGCTGGATATCGAAAATGCCGGGGGCATTTTCTCATCGCAAACGATTGGGGCCCGGTTGAACGGCGCTCAGAAGCTCGCCGATGGCAAACTTTCCTATGTCGCCTCGCTCGCCCAACAGAATGACTATGGTGATAGCCCATTCGATTACAGCGCCAATTATGTGCTGGCCGAAGGGACGTATTCGCAGAACGGGATTTCGGCGGGGCTGGGCTATGAACTCTTGGGTGGCGATGCGCAACGCGGGTTCCAAAGCCCGCTGGCAACGCTGCATAAGTTTCAAGGCTGGGCCGACAAGTTTCTGGTGACGCCAACAGGCGGAATCGAAGATCTCTACGTCAAAGCGGGATATGCTCCCGGCGCCGTCGGGCCGTTTCAAGGCACGAAATTCGTTGCGGTATATCACGACTATTCAGCAGATCAGAATGGCAGCGATTACGGCTCAGAAGTTAATCTGTTGGCGACGACTAAATGGGAGTCGCTCGGCTTCACCTTGAAATATGCCGATTATGATTCAGACGGATTTGCGACGGACACGAACAAGGTTTGGATCCAAGTCGATTTCGGGTTCTAAAGACGAGCGGGTGCTCTCTAGCATTTGTTCGAGTTTATTCTCCAAGCGTCGCTTGCGCCCGTCGGACATGATCAGCGTTGCGCCATAGCGATTGACCTCGCTGCAATGCAGGATACGGCACGTGACTGCGCCAAATTCACGAATGGAAACCAAATAGGTTTCCCCAACACGCAAAGGTGGAGAGGCTCGGAAGCCCAATCCTTCTTTTGAGATGTCGATTAGGGTTCCGAATGAAATTTTTCGCCCGCCCAAGCTGATATCGATGGGCGCGCTAAAGTCATAGCGCCGGCTTCGGCGCTGGTGCTGCTGCGAACTCATAATGTCCCCGTCGCATTGCAATCCAATGATGATGTCGCCACACCTTCAGAGGAATAGTATATCTTTTCTTATATTGAATTTTTGAGGTTTGTTTTTGAACACTCCTTTCATGAAAATTCAGAAGGATATTAAAGCAGAATCTGTATTGCAGGTTTTGTATACTGCGATTCGCCTTTAGGTTGTGTCAAATCTTTTCTGGGACTTCGAAAGGGTTGCCCCTTTTGAAACTGCGCCTTGAGCCGAACTTGAAGGCCCTAAGATAAACCCTCGGCACAGACGCGGTTTCGTCCCAGTAGTTTTGCGCGGCTGAGCGCCGTGTCGGCCGCCGCGACCATGTCATCAGGGGAGCGGCGAGACTTGTAAGGCGCGATCCCAAATGAAGCCGTTGCAGGCGTATCCGCAGCGTTCGAGAAGGCGGCAGTCACCCGCATTTCCTCAAATTTGTGCTTCGCAGAAACCATTAAATTATACGCGGCTGTCGTATCAATGTTCGGAAGAATGATGGCGAACTCATCGCCGCCATAACGCGCCACGAGATCCGACCCTTTAGTATGTTCGAACAATACAGTCGCAAACGCTTTCAGGACGGCGTCACCTGCCTGGTGACCGAGATTGTCATTGACGCGCTTGAATTCATCTAAGTCGGCAATGACCAAACAGAACCCATTGCGCGAGTCCTCTGAATCTTTGATCTGCCACTCTAATCGGTTTTCAAATGCGCGGCGATTGGCAACGGAGGTCAATGGATCGAGTAGGCTTTGTTTGCGGACTTGCTCCAATTCCTCATTGAGTTTCTTTACGCGCGCCTGTGACTCGCGCAAGCCATCCGTCAGTCGTGTCGATACAACCGACATTCTCTGGCTCTCAGCAATCAATGTGGATAAAAGAGATTTGAAATCATCCTCAGGCGCATCGCTTGTCGGCGTCGTCTGAAGGTCGTCTAGCGTCGTGCGAAAGTGAGCGTTCTGAGTGATCCCGGTTTCCAGCAATTTCGAGACGTTCTGCATACTGTCTTCAAACTGCCGACCGATGGCTTCATTAGTATCGTCTGCGTCTGATCGACCGAGATGTGCGTTGTAGATCTCGTTCAATTCGTAACTGTCTAATTTGCCGCCCGTGGCCAGCAACTTGTCCATCTCAAGGCGCACTTTGGCGGGCGTGCGCGTGACATAAGCGTACCACAGCGCATAGGTGACAGGGTCAGGCGGCGTGCCGTACTGACGGATTTGGTCAAAGGCAGACTTACAGTTCTGGAATATCTGCGTGCGCTCGGTCACCGGCGCGGCGCTTTGATCCTCGACCATTTCGGCATTTGCAGCGGATGCCATCAATATCCCCATCGCAGAATAGTGAAAAAAATTCTACTGAGGGTTGTTTTAAGTATGGTTAATCCCACGCCCCAAATCACGGCGCCAGCCAGGAATATGCAGTTCGCGAACGCGACCTTAGATGGGTGTGTCGATGCCTAAGCGGACGCGAACTTCGCGTCTCAGGTGTAACCGTAATTCATTCGGCATGGATTGAAATTCCGGAACAACGCCTTCTAGCGGCCATACAATCAGCGTCGGTTCTCGGTCGACCAAGGCCGCTAAATCCTCTTCAATGCGCGCCATCGCCGCTTCGGATGTCGACAGCGAAAAAGGCTCGAAAGGCCCCCATGAGACCGATACAGCATGGGCATTTGGTTCATGGCGCATTTGCCGTGCCAATCCGCGTTGGCCTTCACGGGCAACATTGTCGCCATAGACATAGACCGCATCTGGATTTGCCCGCAAATCTTCGCGAACAATCCAAGCCTGTTTAATCACCCGAAAGGGGAATTTGACACTGTCACTCGCCATAGGTCTCCGACCACGCTGATTGGTTAATCCAACGTTAAAAGCAAGGATCGGGCCAATAACTACTTAAAGTAGTTTTAGTGATTCACCTGGCGCGTCACTAAGGATGTTTACTGGGATAAAAACCAATCGCAGTTACGATTCTTCGCGGCGCAAATCTTCGTTGAGGCTGGCGAGGCGGACGCTGACAATATAGGCCTGCTGGGATTCCATATTGGCCATGATCAGTCCGGCTTGCTCGCTGCTCAACAGGCGTAAGAATCCAGCTGCAAAACCAGGATCCATTTGGTTAAAGATCGTGGCCGCCTGGTCCGGTTTCATGGCACCATACATTTGCGCGAGATGGTTGAGATCTTCGCTGGCAAAAGCTTGCATATCTTCCCAGCGGGTTTCGAGTGTGGCTTGTAGAGCGGTCAGGTCCGCACGGGTTTGATCCAATTCTGCGGCCCAGGCCTGCAATTCAAGCTCGCGGGCAATGAGCTTGTCAGACTCATCTTCTAAGCGTGCTTGATCTGCTGCGAGTTGCGCCGATAGGTCTTCGCTGAAACAAATCTGCCCTTCTGGGGGGAGCGCCGCCATATTCGTCGCCTCAACCGTTTCGGTTGCCGTCGCCGCAGCCGGCTCATCCGCGTCGGCCGCCTTGGCCTCTGCGAGGTTCGCCGGCACAAGGCGGGTCGCCGCGCCGAGCGTGAACAAGATGCCTAATGTGAGCAGCACATTGGAGCGATTGGCGGATTTGATAGGCAAGGCGTTAGACCACTTTCATTCTGGATCGCAATTGTGTCGGCAGCGGACGAAGCTCAGGGCCGGTTTGTTCCGCCGCCGCGACAGAAGCTTCGGTCAAATCCTTCAAACGATCCATAAGTTCGGAGATTTCTTGCAATTTCTGTTGCGATGGCTCTTCGCTGGCAACCGGCGCCGCTGCAACGGGGGGCGGTGCTGCGACCGGCGCCGCAGCGGGCATTGGCGGCGGTGTTTGACTTAGAAATCGATCGGCGGCGGCATGCGCGTCTCTTAAGCGTACGGTCGTGTCTTCGATGCGCGCGCACGACAACTTCGCTTCTTCAATAAGACGGGCCAGGCGGGCGGCATTTTCGCCGGCGTGAAAACGTGCTTCATCCGTCGTTGATGACACGGCGCTGATCGAATCAGACAGCGCCTTAATCGTGGCGCCCAAGCCGTTTCGCGTATTTTGCAGGGCTTTCAATCGCCGACTGAGCACGATGCAATACATGCACGCGACGGACGAAATCAAAATAATGGCAATATCAAACGGGGAAATGGGCACGCAGCTACCTCAGCAAAAACTCTGTAATTAGAACACCTTTGGCGACGCCATCGCCCAAAACCAGGTCTGCTCGGCGTCCAAGCTGTTCACGCATATGTTTGTAAAAAGCCGGGTCTTCGAAATCTTCCACACTGACGGAGCGAAGGTACAGCAAGAACGCGTCAATGAGCGCTGTCTCATTCGACTTTACCAATTTGGCGTCAGTTTTTTCCGTGGCCAGGGACAGGTTCAACTTGAGATATCGGGTCGCTGGAGCGCTGCCAATCGTGATCAGGATCTCTTGGACCTCGGTATAAGTATAGGGCTTTTTATCGGCCGGCTCTTTTTCAACTGGCTCATAGTCAGCCTCAGCATCGGTCGTCACAGCCGCCGCCGCGACAGGCGCGGGCGCTAAGAAATAGACACTTGCAAAAGAGGTTGCTGCGCACGCCAGTCCTAAGACCAGCAAACCCATCATATTCAGGCCGCCTTTGGCTGGCGCTTCGTCTGCCTGCGCGTCATCCGCCTTATCGCTCATTTAGGCCTCGCCAAACCAAATTAAACCAGAAGTGGTTTTCACGGTTAAAACAATTCCTAGTAAAGGAAGCCTTAACGCTTTCAGCCGAGAAATTAACTTAGTTCAACCGTAGCGAGAAAACGGAATTACTGCGTATGGGGTTTATCGACAATCTGCGTGCACTTGGTCTGCAGCGCCAGATTATGCTCGGTGTGGCTGTTCTGGGTGTTTTGGCGGCGATGACGTTCCTGGTTCGAGGGACGATGCAGCCATCTATGTCTTTACTTTATTCAGGCTTGGATCCTGTTCGCGCGGGCGAGGTGATTAACGAGCTCGATCAGCTGAATGTGCCTTATGACATTCGCGGTGAAGCCATCTTCATTCCAGCCAATGTGCGCGACAAGACGCGATTCGCCTTAGCTCGCGACGGTCTGCCTCGGCAGTCGATTCAGGGCTATGAATTGCTCGATGATGTAAACGGATTTTCGGTCACTTCGGAAATGTACAATGCCGCTTATTGGCGGGCGAAAGAAGGTGAGCTGACGCGAACCATTCTCACCACGCCAGGCGTGGATTCGGCGCGCGTCCATATTGGCGCAAATTTGCGGTCAGGCTTTTCGCGATCGCAACCGACGCCGACGGCCTCGGTCACGCTATCCTCCGCGCGCCGTCTCAGTGTTGGCCAAGCTGAAGCTATACAATATCTGGTGGCGCTCGCGGTCTCCGGACTCAATCCCGAAGATGTTGTCGTCATCGATCCACGCCATGGTATCTTGGCTGGTCCGAACACAGACACTGTTGAAGCGCCCGGTGTCATGGCTGAAGATCAAGCCTCGGCATTGGAGCAGAAAATTAAACGCCTCCTCGTCGCACGGCTTGGCGAAGGCAATGCTGAAGTCTCGGTGAGCGTCGATGTCAGCCGTGAGCGGTCGGTGGTGTCAGATGTGCGCTTCGATCCAGAATCGCGCGTCATGCGCTCTCGCACCACCAGCGATTCCAATCAGACCAATCAGTCAAATGGCGGCGGCCTGACAGTGGCGAGCAATCTGCCGCAAGGCGCGGGTGCCGGCGGTGGCGGTGAGAGCTCAAGCAAGAACTCTACTGAGACGGTCAATTACGAGCTCAATGAAACCCGGACGCAAACCGAACGCATGCCAGGCCAGATTGAGCGCGTCTCGATCGCTGTATTGCTCAACCAGGAAGCGCTCGGCATTGATTTGACCGCCGCCGACGCGGCGACGCAAATTGAGCAAGTTCGGCAAAATTTCGAGGCCTTGGTCCGCAATGCGGCTGGTCTGGAAGATCAGCGCGGCGACACGATCACGGTCGAGCTAATGCCTTTCCAGGCGTTACCTGAGGTCGAGATGACCCCTGCGCCGAGCATGATTAGTCGCCTTATTGAGCAGCATTTATGGTCAGCTATCCAGGCGGCATTTCTCGGCATGATTGTCCTCGCACTTGGCTTTGGCGTGATGCGCCCAGTCTTTGCTGGGGGCGGCGCGAGCGCTGACGCAGATGAAGCGGGTGAAGGCGCGGAGGGCGCACCTGACGTCGCCGCAGATGGTGACGTAGAAGCCGAGCTGTTCGGCGCGGCCAGTGACCCAATCGACTATCTCAAAGACTATACGCGTGAAAATGAGGAACAAACTGCCGCGCTCCTGCAGGAATGGCTCAAAGAAGATCGAAAGCTAGCGGCCAATGAATAGTTTGCCGCCACTTTCTCTGCCGCGTTTTCACGTTAATGCGCTGACGCCCGCCAAAAAGGACAAGGCTGCGGCGGCTCATGCGAACGTGACAGAGCAGAGTTTTGATGTTCCAGACCAAGAGCCAGAACCTGAAACGACAGAGCCGGATATATCTGTTGCCATGGACGTGCCCGCGGCACCTTTGCTTCCCGAAATTGATACTGGGATGATCCTCAACAGTTTGGAAGCTGCGGTGGCAGGCTTAGAGCGTACGGCCATGGCACACGCTCAGCAATTGGTTGCGGAGTTTCTGCAAGCCGCCTTTCCGAAACTTTGCGAGACCTTCCTGGCTGACGAAGTCGCGCACGCGGCTGAGGATATGGCTCCGAACGGGATAGAGCGGCTGGTCTTGAAAGTGCCGCCAAAGTTCGAGCAATCGTTTCAGCGCGCGGTCCAATCCTCGCCAAGAATGTCGGAGCTTTGCGAGCTGGAGACGTTCGGAGCAGACGAGCAAATCATCATCGATGTGAGCTGGGATACCGGTGGTTTGAACTTCAACATGGATCAATTTCTAGAGTCGAGTCTGGGCCGTTTGAGCGGACCAACGCAATTGCAAGAGGGACAGGATGTCTGAGCCAGAACAAGTCGAAACCGTGGTTGGTGAATCTGAGCGGCGAAACACTTCGCCGTTTAATCAATTCAAGCGGTCAATATTCGGATTGCCGGTCAATGTCGTTGTGTCGATCGGTCAGAAAAAGCTGAGCGTTGCCGAACTGCTCAAGTTGAAACCAGACACGATTATCCCGCTCACAGCCAAGATCGATGACCCAATAGAATTATTGGTCGAGGATCGCCTCATCGCGCATGGCGAGCTGATCGAGATGGAAGACGGCGCCATTGGCGTCCGGTTGACCCAGATTGAGGAAAGCGAAAATGGCTAGGCTCGCGCAGACGATCAATCCGCAAAATGCGGTGCGATGGTTTTTGCTCATAGCCCTCGCGGCACTGATCGGGACGGGCCTTGCCACCGCGCAAGTGGTGCCTGATCCCGCGACCGATGCGTTGCAAGGATTGCTCGGCGATGGCGAGGGGTTGAGTGGGACGGTGATCCAGCTCTTCCTATTTGTCACGGTGCTGAGTTTAGTGCCTGGCATCGCCATGATGGTGACCTGTCTGCCCTTCATGGTCATCGTCTTTTCAATCTTGCGCCAGGCGCTCGGCGTGCAGCAGGCACCGCCAAACATGATGATTATGGCCTTGGCCATGTTCCTAACTTTTTTCATCATGGAGCCGGTCTTCATGGAAGCATGGGCGAACGGATTGTCGCCTTACATCAATGGGACACTGACCGAGCAGGAAGCTTGGCGGTTGACCACAGAACCCTTCCGTGAATTTATGACGCGTAGAACCGACCCAGAGGCGCTGCTGGTTCTGTCTGATGCGCTAAACCGGCCGGTGGGGCCCGAGCAAGAGCCGTCTTTCTCCCTGCTCGCCACCGCGTTCATGTTGTCGGAAATCAAACACGCCTTTCAAATTGGTTTTGTCATCTTCATGCCATTCATGGTGATCGACTTGGTGGTTGCCTCAATCCTAATGGCCGTCGGTATGATGATGGTGCCGCCAACAGTTGTTTCACTCCCGTTTAAACTCGGTTTCTTCGTCCTCGCTGATGGCTGGCTGAAGATCACCGAAGCGTTGTTAAGAGGATATGCCTAAGTGAGTAACGCGCCATCCCAAACCGCTGCATCTGAAAAACCGCCACTTAATGTGACGCCGTCGCAACGCGCCGCCGTGGTCGTCGCCATGCTTGGCGAGGACGCCGCCCGGCCGATCATGGACCGTTTGGACGACCAGGCCGTGATCAATATCGCGGAATCACTGGAGTCGATCAATTTCCTTGCGCGGGAACAATTGATCGAGATCGTCTTGGACTTTCTGCAGCACTTGCGAAAGCACAAAGGCGCGATGCGTGGCGGCATAGAGTCGACCAAGGAGTTCATGACCAATGTCTTGGATGAACCTCGCCTGCAAATCATCTATGGCGGCGGCGAGGTGCCCCTTGAAGAGCAAGTGCCCGAGCCTGAAAACAAAGAAGACTTTAGCCGGTTGTGGCAGAAGTTCGCCGCGCGAGAGCCGGCTCATATCGTCAAATATCTTTCAGGCCTGACCCCGAATATTATTGCGCTCATCTTGCGGAATGTGGACGCAACCTTGTGCGCAGAACTGATTTGTTTGCTGCCTGAGGAGCTTCAGACCCAAGTCTTGGGCGAGATGGTTGATCCGCCACCGCCGTCTTATGAAATCGACTCTGTCATCGCGCGTATGGTGCGCATGGAATTCTTGCTTGTGCCGGAAGAAGAAGATGATGATGGCGATGCGCACCTGGCCTCATTGGGCGAGATGCTCAGCCTGATGCCGAATGAGCGGCGCAGTTCGCTGATGACTTATGTTCAGCAATCTCATGCCGCAAAAGCAGATCCGATCCAGAAAGGCATGTTCGAGATTTCCGACATTCCAGTGATGCTGAATCGCAATCATGTGCCGGTCTTGTTCAAAGAGATCGATCAGTTGACCATGCTAAATGTGCTCAGCTGTCTGCAAGCCGAGTATCCTGACGTCTCTAAGTATTTTCTATCCAACATCTCCAATCGTATGGCGGATCAGTTAAAAGGCGAGTTGGAGCGTATGAAAGCGCCCGGTCAGCAAGCGTCGGAAGAGATTCAAAAAGAGTTCCTCATGCAAATGATGGCATTCAAACGCGATGGCTTAATTGACCTGGTGCGGCCAGAGCCTGCGGAAGCAGAATAATATCTTGAAAGAAAACGCTTAGCGAACCACCAATTCAGCGTGGATGGCACCGGCCGTGCGCATGGCGCGGATAATGTCAGCCATTTCTTGCGGACGCACGCCCAGCGCGTTCAACCCAGCGATGAGCTCAGACAGAGTGGTGTTCTCATTCAACAGCGCAATATTCTCATTCCCAGTTTGACCGACGGCAATATCGGTGCGGGGTAAGACAATCGTCTCGCCATCCGAGAATGGATTGGGCTGAACGACGACAGGATTCTCGCGAACCTTGATCGAGATATTGCCTTGCGCGATTGCCACCTGCGAGATGGTGACGTCCTGACCCAGCACAATCGTGCCGGACTTCTCATCAATAACGATCCGGGCGGGCGTTTCGACTTTGACCGGCAGGTTCTCGATCGCGGCCAAGACGCGTGCGGGTGAGCCGAGATTGGTGGTCATGTTGAGCTCAATAGAACCTGGATCCCGCATATAGGCGACCGGCTGGCCGAGCGCAGAATTGATCGTATCCTCCACCCGTGCCGCCGTGGTGAAATCCGGCGTGTGCAAGGCCAAAGTAATCGTATCTTGAGCATTAAAGTCGAAGGGAATTTCGCGTTCCACAATCGCTCCGCTTGGAATGGCGCCAGTCGTTGGCGTGCCGACTGTATCGCGCGCACCATCGGCTTCGACGTTTAAGCCACTGACCATGACGCTGCCTTGTGCCACCGCATAGACTTCATTATCCGCACCACGCAGAGGCGTCAGGATAAGCGTTCCGCCCTCAAGGCTGCTCGCATCACCGATCGATGCCACTGAGATATCAATATTAGAGCCATTGCGGGCAAAGGCTGGAAGCGACGCAGTTACTAAAACAGCCGCGACATTGTTCGGCCGGATCTGTTCTCCCTGAACATTCATACCAAGCCGTTCCAGCATATTGGTCAAAGAGTCTTCAGTGAACGGCGCGTTACGCACGGAGTCCCCGGTGCCGTTTAGGCCAACTACGATACCATAACCGACCAGGTCATTGGTGCGCACGCCCTCAATATCCAGCACATCACGCAGCTTCGTTTGCGCCATCGCGTCAAGCGGGGTCACGGGCGTGGCGATCAGGCCGAGGCAAAGAAGGGCGGTCAGAATTCGCATTCGTCTATCTCAGATAATTGGTGATTGAGAGGTTTGAGAGCCGGGTCGTGAGCAGATAAGACGCCTCGAGATTGGCCTCGAGTTCGCGCAATTGCGTCGCCGCTTCATATTGGTCCTTACCGGCAAGATCGGTGAAGGCTTGATTGAGCAGGGTGAGTTCGCGCGACAGCAATTCTTGTTCATTGGCGATATTCGCGCGGCGCATTCCTACACCGGCTTGAATATTGACCAGCTCGGTTCGACCCCGTTCTAAGCGTTGCAGCGCTGTATCCATGGCGGGCGAGCCGGCGCCGACAAATGGAACACTTTCAGAGGTGCGCGACAGCGCCATGACCGCCAGTCCACGGAACACGTCTGAGAAGGCGGTTTGATTGCCAACCACGCTGTCAGCATCGCTGGCTGTCTGAGCCCCGCGATAGAAATTGGTTTGAAAGCCGCCCGCCGGGTCATCAAAATAAGTGTCGAGCTGGGCGGCAAAATCGGCTTCATCCGTTGCGCCTTGCGCAATCGTTCGAATGTCGGCCAGCAACTCATCCGCGGTGCCGAATGGGCTGGTCGCCGTTGCATCGCCAGAAAACAAGAATCGCTCACCATTGCGCGCATTCATGCGCGATAAAACATCATCAAGCGCCGTCCGCGCTTCAGTGGCGAACAGGTCTTGTGCTTCGACTTCACCGGTGCCGAGCGCGCCAAGCATGCCGATCTGCAAGCCTTCAGTAAGCTCGCGAACAGAGGTTAGCGTGCTGTCCGTCAGCGATAGTCGGATGCTTCGCAAACCCAAGCGGGATTGTTCGTCCTGATTGTCTTGGATGGCGCGTTCGCCGAGCAGGGCTTGATCGATACGGCCATTGAGATGTTGGACCAGATCCGACTGAAATCCCGTCGTGGCCTCTTCGCCGCGGGCTTCAAGTTGTTCGCGCAGACCGCCAATATTATTGACGATGGCGGTGTTCAGCATTCCGTTTACACTAATAGATGACATCGGATTAGAGCTCTATCAATTCTTGGATCAGTTGGTTTACGACTTCGATCACCCGGGCATTGGCGGCATAGGCCTGCTCGATAATTATGAGGTCCTGCATCTCGGTTTCGATATCGACGCCAGTCTTTTCGGCTTCGACGCGTTGGGCGGCATCAAACTGAACCTGTACGGAGGTCAAAACTGATTCATTCTGGATTCGTTTTTGACCCGCCAGTGTGCCCAATTGCGCCACTAGATCGCGGGCGGTGAATCCACCCTGCAATCCTGGCACATTGATCGACTGGACGGTTGAGAATGCGCCGCTGAGATTGGTTAGGATCGTATTGTTTCCGGGCGGGCCTTGGGTGACCGCGCCTAGGCCATCGCGCAAACGCCAAACCGCACCGCCGCGATCTGGATCGACCAAGGCATTCAATTGTAAGCGTCCAGCAACGCCTTCACCCGCGGCGGCATTGGTGTCCAGAAATAAGCCCGGAGACCCGACAGGATTGGTCGGATCGAGCGTTGGATCAGAGAACCGGTTGATCAGGTCCTGGGCCATTGTGTCGAGCTGCATTTCAAGTTCCGGTAGGTCGGAATCACGCAACGCGAAAAGGCCCGCAAGCGAGCCACTGGAGACAGCGCCGAATGTCACAGCACCAGGTGTGATATCGAGGCCATCGACGGAGAGGCCAGAAAGGTTTCCATTGGCAAGCGTCACGCCAGGTGCAACCGTAGAGGTTGGTGTGAATTCGACGGTTTGCGCCGTGCCACCCAGTAGATAAACGCCTTCAGCCGTGAGGACGTCGATCGTTCCACTATCGCGCGGAAAGGTTTGGATTGGAAGGTATTCAGAAATTTCATCCAGCACGCGGCCGCGTTCATCAAACAGGGCTGCCGCTTGAGATGTGGTTCGATCAACGCCAGAAATGGATTCGTTGAGCTTCTCGACTTTTAGCAACGCCGCGTTCAATCGATCGACGGTTTCTTTGATGTCTTGATCGGCCCGTTGGCGTTCTTGAGTTATAACGGCCGATAGGTTGTTAAACTCGTCGACCAAATTATTGGCCTTGAGCACGACCTCATTTGCAAGCGTCGTCGATTCCGGACTTTGCACAGCATTCTGGAACGCTTCTTCCAACCCGGTGAGGTGCTGGAACAGCATCGAATTATCGATGTCATCGCCAACCCGTTGCGATAATGCTGCCCAAGTTGAGCTTAATACTTCGGCTTGGGCGAGGTCGCTTCCGAGTCTTTGTCGCTCAACGGTCAAACGTTCATTGGTGGAGCGTTCAACGCCGCCAATTTGTACGCCCGCTGTCTCTCCGCCGAGCAGGATTTCATTGACGGTCAGCGACCGTCGAACATAGCCAGGTGTCGACGCGTTCGCGACATTGGTTGCGACAATATCAGCTCGTGCGCCGACTGCGGTTAAGCCGGACCTGGCGGAAAGAAGAGCGGCGGTAATGCTCACGTCAAAAGCCCCTTAAGGTCGAGAGACCTTAGCGCTTCAGATTTGTGGTTTCTTGCAGCATCTCATCGACAGTTTGGACGATCTTTGCGCTTGAAGAGTAAGCGCGTTGTGTCTCAATCAAGTCGACAAGTTCCGCGGCAATATCCGTGGTCGATTCCATCAATGCGAAACCGGACACCGCGCCAACCGGACCCGTGCCTGCATCCCAAAGATAGAGACTGCCGCTTTCACCAGAGACGCTATAGGCCTGCGCGTCGAGCGCATCCAATCCGTCAAGGTTTGGCACATCGCCAACAGGTATTTGGAAAAGCGTTCGGCGGAAACCCGTATTGTAGATCGCTTGGAGATTGCCATTCTCGTCAATCTCAACCGATTGCAGGTCACCAATCGGCGCGCCGTCTTTGGTTACAGATGTCGGTGAGAAGGGCGCAGCCAATTGCGTCATGCCTTCGAGCTCACCTGGGCGGCCAATGAAAACATCGACCGGACCATGTGCAAGTGCGATGTTGAAGCGACCCGTGGTCGGATCAAAGGTGGCGCCATTTGAGGCCACCACGGAGTCGATCCGTCCGCCAAGGGCGGTGGTATCATTGAAGACAATATCAAGCTGACCAATCGAGACGTTCGGGTCGCCCGCATCGTCATACATTTGCACTTGCCATGTATTGCTCGCACCCGTGGCAGGGACTTGCGGCGTAAACTCGAGGCGCATGGTTTGTGGACGGCCAAGGTTGTCGAAATACTCAATCGACATGGCATAAGCGCCTGTGGAAGATCCCGCTTCGGTGGCGCCGGCAGGGAGGTTGATCCCGATCTCGATATTAGCCGTCGGTGACGCTGTGAATTGCGATGTCGCGATGTTTACCGGTTCGAGATTGGCGCCAGAATTCCGGCTGACATTGCCAATGTCGCCATTCGCATCCGCTGGCCAGCCGAGCAGGAAGAGACCACTTTGTGTGCGCAGGTTGCCATTCTGATCCGCGGTGAACGAGCCCGTTGGCAAAAGCTGCAGCGGCCGATCCGTTGCCGCTTGCGAGACACCTTGAAGTGTCGTGACCGGGACCAGGCCGCGGCCTGCAACCGCGATGTCTGTCGCGTTACCGGTTGAGATGAGCGATCCGACCGCACTCACATCTTTGTATGTATCAACACTCACACCGCCGGCTGAGTAAGCAGAGTTTCGTTGCTCCACAACCATGTTCGAAAACTCGACATCAACGCGCTTATAGCCGTTGGTTTCTGAGTTCGCGATATTGTCTGAAATTGTAGATAGGCGGGCTGAGTTGGCGTTTAGGCCCATTACGGCCGCGTTCAAAGATGATGTTATACTCATGTCGGTCGCTCCTGCAGTCGATGCAACCGAAAGTAGAAATCATTGGTTAATAGACGAATAATCTCTATTAACGCGCCTAGTCTTGCTTCAGCAGGGTGATCGAGATGCGGCGGTTTTGCGCCGCATAGGGATCATCCTGCACCAGCAAATCAGTCGCGGCGCGCCCTGAAACTTCTTGAATGCGGACCGCTGGGAAACCGCTCTCAACGAGAAGGCGGCGAGCCATGTTGGCACGATCAACCGAGAGATCCCAATTGTCGAAACGCGCGGCCTCGCTATAGCCAAGCGCATCCGTATGACCGACGATTTTAATCGAATTACCAAAGGCGCCGAACGATTCAGAGACGGTCTCCACCAGGGTGACCAGCAAGTCCGTTGGCTCGCTTTGGCCAAGTTGGAAGAGCGGGACTTCTTCTGAATCAACCAGCTCCATCACAATGCCTTCAGGCGACATTTTGACTTGGATATGGTCATTGATTGCTGACGCCTCATCTTCCAGGGCGAGCTGTAATTGCTCAACAATTTCTGCGCCTTGCGCGTCATCAGGGCCGATGCCTTCGCCATTGTCTCCAACTTCATTGTCCGAGCTCGTTGCGGTTGAAGGACGGCCGGCAGAGGCATCACGCGTGGCGCCTGTCCCCATTTTCGCATACGTGCTTTCGGTAAAGATTGAAGACCCGTTCAGGCCGTCGGAGCCACCCCCAGAAATCCGGCTAATCGGGATGGTGGGGTTGAAATAGTCGGCGATGCCTTTGCGCTGCTCTTCCGTTGTCGCATTGAGCAGCCACATCAAAAGGAAGAAAGCCATCATCGCGGTCACAAAGTCGGCATATGCCACTTTCCAAGCGCCACCATGGTGCCCATCGCCGCTGACCTTTTTCTTCTTCTTTACGATGATCGGGGCGAGGCCCTGGGCGTTATCCGCAGACATGTTTTATTCCCACATTATTCAGTGGGAGTGAGGTAGCAAAGTAAGGTAAATTTCCGAAATACAACTCACGGTCGATTTTTTCAAAGCCGATAACGTTTTATCAACTTAGTAAATTCTACCCTAGGTGGAGAGATTGTACACTCGTCTAGGGGTCAAGCGTGAGCGGCGTTCTGCAAAAGAAACTCGAATCGAGCGGGGGATTGCCCCCGAGCGTCCTGCAGAATCAGGCGTTCTGGATGTCGTTGGAAACCGTTATTGCCAACTGGCTGAACGAGATTATTGGCGGCGAGAATCAATTGCGTTTGCAATCCCGCGAAGTTTGTCGTGGCGCCGCATTGGCAGAAGATTTGTTCGGGGCGTATCTATATGGCTTCGAAAGCGAAGCCGACGAGTTCATTGTTGCAGCGTCGATCGACAATCTGATCGCGGCGCGTGTTGCTGGCGCAAAAATGGACCAAGACCCAGCCGCTTTGGCGGAAGCGCCGCAGCTCTTTTTGCAGCTGCTTCTCGAGGCGCCCGCGGCCGATCTTGCCACCAGTATCGCACTTGCTTTCGGTATGGTCGATGAGGATGAGCGCGGCCCAGAAGGCGTTTCATTCGAGAATCTTGAAGTCGAGGGCAGCTGCCTGCTGATTTACTATCTTTGCGATATAGAGGGCCAAGCCATTCGCATTGGCGTGGCCCTGAAGCTCGATAAAGTCATCGCTTATTCAACGGCCGCTGGCGACGGCGTCGCAAGTGCAGATGCGGCGACTGCACCGACCGCGGCAAATCTCACAGAACCACGTGTGCAAAATTCCAGTGTGCGATTAGATGTGATTCTAGATCGCGTACCGATGAGCATAGCTGAATGCGCTCGATTAGAGCCTGGTTCAGTTATCACGCTGCCGGGCACGCATCGATCAAAGCTTACAATTTCAGCCAAGACGTTAGATGGCCCCGTCGACATTGCTGTCGGCGAGCTTGGCGTTTGGAAACATCAACGTGCAGTGCGGCTAAAAACCGACCTCGATCCAGCCTTCATACAGGAAGTAGCGGCGTCATGATCAGGCAGGGTGAGTACGGGTTAGAAGGAGTGACGCGGTGAACGCAATACTAGGTTTGGTCGTGACCATGTGTATGGTCTTTGGCGGATACATTCTCGCCGGCGGCAAGATGAGCATCATCTTAAAGTCTCTCCCGTTTGAGATGATGATGATTGGCGGCGCCGCGACTGGCGCATTTCTCGCGGCCAATGATATGGCGACAATTAAGCACACAGCCGGCGATTTAGGCGCTGCGATTTCTGGCCCTAAATGGAAAAAGAAAGACTATTCAGACCTGCTCTGCATGATGCATGAGCTGCTGACGATTTTGAAAGAAAACCCGGTCGATATCGAAGCGCATATTGAAGCGCCGAACGATTCTGCGATCTTCCAAAAATATCCCAAGATTTTGAAGGATCATGAAGCGATTGAAATGATCTGCGACACGATTCGCTCGATGATCATGAACTTCGACAATGTCCACCAAGTCGAAGAGTTGCTTGAGAAGCATTTGGAGTCTTTGCTCGAAGAGCGCTTGCACGGATCGCACGCCCTGCAAAGCATGGCGGACGCTCTCCCAGCCCTTGGGATTGTTGCTGCGGTTCTCGGTGTTATCAAAACCATGGCCTCGATCGATAAACCGCCAGAAGTGCTGGGCGGCATGATTGGTGGCGCTCTGGTTGGAACCTTCCTTGGCGTGTTCTTGGCCTATGGGGTGGTCGGCCCCTTCGCTGCGAAAGTGAGCCATACCCGAAAAGAAGAGCATTTCTTTTATTCAATGATTGGCGAAGTGTTGGTCTCCAGCCTGCACAAGAACCCGATCAATATTTGCCTAGAGGTGGCGCGCCGTCATGCGCCCGCCAGGGTCAGGCCGAGCTTTGATGAAGTTGAAGAAGCCGTGAGGGGGTTACGCCAAGCCGCATGATCAAACGCTTCACATCTGCAGGCATCTTCCTCGCTCTGGTTTCCGCGGCCCATGCGCAAACCGGAGCGAAAGACGTTTCAACGCCTGAGAGCTCTGCCGCTGAAGAAAGCGCCGCAGGGCTTGATGCATTTGTGGATGCTGCCATTCGAAGTGGGCTACTCGTCCCCAATGAGCAAGGGGAAGTGGACGTGGCTCCGGAAACACTGGCCCGTATGGCTTATGTCTGTGGCAGTGAATACCCGTTAGATCTTTCAGTGGTGCGATCGCTGAGGCGGTTCACAGAGCTTCCGGCTGGCTCAGAAGATGACGATCCAGAAGATAAGCTGATCACAGATCTGAAGTCGAAATTGGCGCTTGGCTTATATGCAGAAGCCGCTGCCTTGATCGCCCGCGCACCAGAGACAGATTATGTTGCTTATCGCAAATTGCTGGCATTGATGCAGAACCGGCAGCGCCCCGACGTGGACTATTTTGAGACCATGTCGCAGTGCTATCCAGAGGCTGCGTTGTGGCATGCGGTTGCTCAATTGATCATCTTTGATCCAGCCGGCGTTGATGGCATTGCCGTCCAGATCGGCGCCATTCGCGCTTTGCCGTTCAATATGCGCGAAGACGTGGCGATGCTCGCCACACCAACTTTGTTGATTGAGCGCCGCCAAGACCTTGCGCAACAAATCCTTGCGACGTTTACGCCCGAAGAGATTGAAAATTCAACGCGCCTCAGCGCTCTAAAAACTGCGATCGTGGACATGCCTACGGGCGCAGAGTCGGATGATCGCCTGGTCATGCTGATGAGCCGACCAAAGCTCAAACTTGCCGCTTTGCTCATCTTGGTTGAACGCGATGACTATCTACGTCCCACGGTCCGGTCCTTCGCGCTTGAAGAAGCGTGGCATATCTTAGAGCACACTGAGACGCAGCACGATCTCGACCCCATTGTTGAATTCGTCATCAAGCATCTGGCGAGCGAAGATTTGTATTCCGGCCTGGATCGTGTCCGGGCTTTGCCCGTGGCGGATCGCGAAGATGTCCGTGCCTCGATTGATAATTACACCATGATCGCATTGGACGATTATCTCAGCGATGAAGACCCTGCGAATGCGATCAATGCGCTAGAGACCCTGAATACATTCCATACTGATCTGCCGGTGAATGAACGCGGCAACGCGCTGCGCAAACAAGGTGCGAAGCGGGCCATTGAGCTCGGCCTGTTCAGCATGGTCAAACACTTTCTAGAGCCTGTAGATCGCGAGCCACAAGTCGGCTTGCTATTGGCGACGGCGGCGTTTTGGGGACATGCCAATCAGGAGCTGTTCGCGGTGCGCGATGAGTTTCCCAAAGAACCCGAAATCAATCGCATGGCGGGCATCCGGGCCTTGCAAGCCAATCTGCCCAAGATTGCAGGCAAAGCCTATGACGCGCTCGTCACTCATCCAAGCTTGCAGCTTGAATTGCTCGAGCAGGGCGCTGTCGAAGGCAATTGGGCACTTTGGCGATCGGATTTGAGCGGCCTTGTCGACGGTCTAACCGACGACGAAGTGGTGCGGTTAGACCGTGTGCGGACGATCAAGATTGCCAGCCAAAAAAATACTGACGCGGCGACCCGTAGAATCCGCCCGTATCAAATTTCAGACCTATTGAACTCAACTCGACAAAGCTTGTCGAAACCTCAGGCAGGAGCCGCAAATGAGCAATAGTATATACGCGACCTTATCGCGACAGGATGGCTTGCTGAAAGAGCTGCAAGTCGTCGCGAATAACATCGCCAATACCAATACCAATGGTTACAAAACCGACCGCGCCATCTTTGCGGAATACATTATGTCGACCGGCCAGGACACGCCGTCTTTGTCGATGGGCGCGCTCGCTGGGCATAATTTCGATCTCACCCAAGGCACGGTTAAATTCACGGGTGGTCAGTTTGACTTGGCCATTCAAGGCGACGGCTTTTTCGCTATAGAGACGGAAGGCGGGCCGCGGCTGACTCGGGCAGGCTCTTTTCAGCTGTCTTCTGAAGGCGAATTGGTCGCGCCAGATGGTGCGCGTGTGCTGTCAAATGGCAATGCGCCCATTCAATTGCCGCCAGATGCTGAAGGCATTTCGATTGCTGGTGACGGCACCATCTCGGCTGACGGGCAAATCCTCGGCCAAGTCGGCATCTTCACAGCAAACGGCCAATTGCAGCGCGACACGGATACGCGTTTCACAGCGGCAGGTGGCATCGCGCCATCTGAAACCGCAACAGTTCTTCAAGGCGCCTTGGAGGCGTCAAATGTTTCTCCGGTATTGGAAATGGCGCGGATGATTGAGGTCCAGCGTGCCTATGAAGCCGGACAAGCGGCGTTGGAGCGGGAAGACCAACGCATCACACAAACGATTTCAACGGTTAGGAACCGATAGGCACAGGAGGTAAGCCATGAAATCACTCCAGATTGCAGCCACGGGCATGGCCGCGCAGCAAATGCGCGTCGATGTCATCTCGAACAATATTGCGAATATGAGCACCTCGGCTTATCGGCCGCGCGTCGCAGAATTTTCAGATTTGGTCTATCAGCAATATCTAACGCCTGGGACTTTGACCTCTCAGCTCGGCACTACGGTGCCAGCGGGCATTCAGCTCGGTACAGGCGTTAAAGCCTCGACGGTTTCCATGCAGATCACGCAAGGGTCAATGCGCCAAACCGGTGCGGAATTGGACATCGGTATTGATGGGCCAGGTTTCCTCGAAATCACGCTGCCCGATGGCGAGACTGCCTTCACACGCGATGGTAAGCTCAATCGCAGTCAAGATGGTGAGATCGTCACCATGGAAGGCTATCCGCTCACAGACGGTATTACTTTGCCATTGGATGCGCGCCGGATTTCGATAAGCCGTGATGGCGAAGTTACCGCCTATTTCGACAATCAAGCCGAGGGTCGTTCGCTTGGTGTTTTGTCTCTCGCGACCTTCGTCAATGAGAAGGGCTTAGAAGCGATTGGGGACAATCTGTTCCGTGAGACGGAAGCCTCAGGGCAAGCCAATCGTGGCGTGCCCGGGAGCCAAGGCTATGGCACCGTTCGACAAGGCTTCTTAGAAGATTCTAGCGTCGACGTGGTCAAGGAAATTTCAGATCTGATTGAAGCCCAACGCGGATACGAGCTGAACTCCAAAGTTATCACGGCATCTGACGAAATGTTGGCTGCGACGACACGACTGAGATAAGATCATGATTGATATTATTTGCCTCAGTCTTGGACTGAATCTCTCATCACCGGTCTCTTTGACCGCCAATGATGTTATGCGCCGCGGCGAGATTATCACCGTAGACAATACCACGCCCCCAGATGATGTCTGGCAACAAGAGCACAATGATCTGCTTGGGCGCGAAGTGCGGCGTACCGTTTATGCTGGCCAGACCATTCAAGCCAAGGATACGCAGGCGCCACGTTTGGTGAAGCGCAATCAATTGGTCACGCTCAAATATATGAAAGGGCCATTGGAAATTTCACTCACGGGTCGGTCGCTTGGTGAAGCCGGCGAAAACGAATCCGTGACCGTGCTCAACTTGGAGTCACGCCAAGTTGTCGAAGGAATCGTTCAGGCAGGAGGCTGGATATGGGTACAATAGAGAATGCATTGGCGACGGGACTGGTCGCGATATCACTGACGGCGTGTGCTTCAGGCGGGACTGACAGTGCGCCGAAAATAATCGAGGTTCAAAAGTCGCCCTATTGGGGACAGACAGACGCGTCTTACGGGCCGCCAAAGACGGAAGCCTCAGCTTCAATTTGGACAACCGCGCCAAATGCCTTACTGGGCATGCGCCGCGCTAAGGATGTCGGCGATTTGCTGACCGTCGTCGTGAATATGAATGATCAGGCGAGCTTGCAGACATCGCTTTCGCGCAATCGCTCGACAAATGAGAATTTCACGCTTGGGGCCCTATTGGGTCTGCCGCAATGGGCGAATGGCGTGCTGCCAGGAGATGCTTCAGTCTCACCTGCAATCGATTATGACCGAACCTCTGCGCTTACCGGCGATGGCGCTGTGAGCCGTGCGGAGCAGGTCACGTTTCAATTGTCCGCCCGCGTGGTCGGCGTGGAGCCAAATGGCAATCTTGTCATTGCGGGATATCAGCAAACGCAAGTCAGCGATGAGATCCGCTATTTAACCGTGTCTGGCGTTATTCGCGCCCAAGATATCACGCGGACCAATACCGTGTCTTATGAGAAAATCGCCGATGCCAGTATGTCCTATCTCAGCCGCGGGGAAACCCAGGCCGGGATTAAGCGTGGCATGGTTCCCAAAGTTCTAGAACAAGTTCTACCTTTCTAAGGATCCTATTATGAAACTCGTCATCACCAGTGTTGTCGCCGTCATCTTTGTTGCATTGGGCAGCTTAGCTGGCGTGATCTTAAAACCGGCAGCGCCCGCCGCGGCCGCGGTGGCGACGGATGCGGCGAGTGCAGGTGACTATGCCGGCGCCAAAAAGGACGATTATGGCGCCGACAAGAAAGCCAAGAAACCCGAAAAAAGCGCGAGCTCTGGCGATAGCGCTTATTACAAGTTTAGCCGCGAATTTGTGGTGCCGATCATGCGCGGCGGACAGGTCAAAAGCTTGGTCATTCTGCATATCAGTTTGGAAACCGATACCAGCACGGCGGATTCTCTGTTCACGGAAGAACCGAAGCTTCGCGACAATATCATGACCACATTGATTGAGCTCAGCAATGATGGTCGGACGCTCGAAGAGCCGACCAATGTCAACAATTACGAGACCATACGGGCCATGATTCTGATGAACCTGAATGATGCGATTTCAGATGGCATCAAGAACGTTCTCATCGTCGACGTTGCCAAGCAAGACCTATAACGCGCGGGCGTTTGACTTATTCGTCTGAATTGAGCTTGCGCACGCCGTTTAGATCGGTCGTGAGATAATTATCAGTTCCGAGTTTCAGTTGACCGTCTTCATTGGCGAGGGCGGTCACTTTGCTGACAATCTCTGCCTGCGTCGAGGCAATCGGTTGGCCATTCTGGAAGAGATCTATTTGGAACTCATAGACGCCTGCGCTCGCTGGCGTGCTCTGATCGGTCAGCTCACCATTCCAAGAATGTCGTTGCGTATTGGGGTCCAGCGCTTCTTGCCAGACCACTTGCTGCGAACTGTCTGTGACCGTCAAAACCGCTGCGTCGTAATTGCTGAACGCAGGGTTGATTTCGAATTCTACCGGCTTGCCTTCATAGGCGACATGCTTTGAAGCAACTGCCACGTCTTGGCCTAGCCATTCGCTGGCCAGGGTTGATTGCAAGTCACCAATCATGGTGGCGATACTGCCTAGCGTGTCATTGGTTTTGACCTGCTGTTCCAATGAGGAGAAGGTCGCCAATTGTTCGACAAATTGGGTGGACTCCAATGGCTGCAGCGGATCTTGGTTGCGGATCTGGGCGGTCAGCAATTGCAAGAACGCATCAAAGTCCTGAGAGAAGGTCTCATTATCGATCGAAGTTGAAGAGGTTTGCGTCGATGTGCTCCCGGTCGTGCCGGTCGTCGTTACAGGATTAATCTCACTCATGGCTTACTCCTAAAGCAACAAGTCGAGTCGGTCCCGAGGCGTCATACTGGACGCTTGGGGGGCGATCGAGGGTGAGGTGCGACGATCTTCTGCCGCAAAGATACCAGTGTCTTGGCTCGCGCCATCTGAGCCACCCCAACCGCGTTGGGTCTGATCATCGGCTTGCTGGCGGAACGACATATTCTGCTCAGATAGGCCATGATCGCGAAGCGCTTGGGTCAATTCAAAGTGCAGCTCCCGCAGCCGCTTGAGGGCTTCCGGGTTCTCCGTTGTGACAACAATCTGCTGCAAGCCTTGTGCGTCAAATTTAAAGTCGATCAGAACCCGACCAAGTTCCGGCGGATCCATTTGTACGACCAGCTGTTCCTGCGGGTCGATGCCATTATTGATCGCGTTGACGATAATGCCCGTCAGCTCATTCGGCGTCGCCAATGGGATGGATGGCGCCGTCGGGGTTAAGCCTGCCGTGGGGGTGGTCGTCGTACTGACGGTTGGTGTCGCCGCGAGGGGTGTGGCGGTATCCGGGATGACCGTCGTTACCTCTCTCGCCACGCCAGTGGTCAGGCGATCAACGGCAGTGATGTCTGTCGACACGGTTTGCCGAAACGAGGTCTCTGCGTCAGCGAAATTCTGTGCTGTGCGTGTAAGGTCAGCTTCGCCACGCGGCGTGTCCACGCGAAGCGTATCTGCACCGGCCGTAAACGAGTTTGTTTGGTTGGAATCGACCCCCCGCGCGGTCGCATCTGCGTCAATCGTGTCGGTGGGAACCTCAAGTTTGATGGTTGAATCACGGGTCACGTCTCGCAGCTCTGCTTGAGACCGAACGCGCGGATCAGCAGCGACGATTTCACCTGCTTCCGTCGCGTGCGCGGGATCGAGTGTCGCTGCCCCCTTTGATGCGCGTAAAGCCGCTTCATCTATTGTAGGGATCTCCGCCGCTACTGTATCTGTGGTCGCGGCGTTGCGTTTTGCTTCAGCTTTAAGATCGGAATTTGCGGTGAGCGTTTGGTCAGCCGCGCCGGGCGTGATTTCCAGGCCAACAGATTGGGCCTGCGCTTTTGAAGCTGCGGTCTCTGATATCTGAGCGGCGGCGAGCGCCGGGTCTTCAGGCGCTGAATCCGACGGAGCCGGTTCCGCTTCTTTCGTCACAAGGGAAGCAAATTCGTCTTTATTCGACGAGTCACCGCTTTTGGCGGGCTTTTGGTCGAGGGCTGTGCTCTGGTTCGTCTTTGTTGCCGTCCTCGGCGACGCCAGATGCTCTCCTAGCAGTCCTGCGTTCATGTTTGTCTCGTTGTTACACGCCAGCAGTACAACAGCAGGGCGTAAAGAGTGAATTAACAACTTAAAGTTTAATCTCGATTAACTGATTCAGGAGGGATCACATGTTGCCAACCGCGCCGATAGCGGCCACGCCGACTTCATCGACGACGGCTTTGCCGGCAGCGACAGACGCTGCCTCTGAAGAGTCGAAATTGAAATTCGAACAATTGTTATGGGCTGAATTGCTGACCCATACTGGACTGGAGGACGCGCTCACGCTTGGCGGCGGCGACGGCGCTTCAATGTTCGCCCGGTACTTTGTTGAAGCCATTGCAGAAGACATCGCCAAGCAACATCCGCTTGGCTTGCTGGATTCCGAATTACCCGCCAGCGACACCGTTAAACTCGAAAGTGAGGCAACAGAGAATGGATAATAAAGATCTTGTCCCGTGCGTAGACGCGCTCGAAGCCCTGTTTGAACAGGAAGCGAATAATATAGTCAGCGGCAATCTTTCAGAGCTTGGCGAGATCGCCCAGGCGAAAGTGCTGCATCTAACCGCCTTATCGACGGCCATTGAAGGCGGTGCTCTGCGCGATCAACCGGATGCCGTCATTAAGCGGATCCAAAAGCTGCAAACGGTTGCGGCCGAGCATGATCAGCATTTGCAGGCTGTTCGGCATGGCTTGTCGCGTACGCTTGAGCGCCTCAACCGAATTCAGTCGGATGCAAATGTTGGCTCATACAATCAGTATGGTGGACGGGTGCAGTTCTCAGACGCCCGAGGCCGCTTCGAAAGCAAGGCCTAATACAGTTAAATCTTTTTTCACCTAAGAGTAGTATCCGGAATAATACAACCACTCGTGGTTTACGGATTAGATTTGTCAGGATGACACCAAACACGTGCCCCCTGGGGGGCTAAACAAAAACGGGACATGCATCCATGAACAATACTCTTTTGACCAATAACAGCGCGATGGTGGCGCTGGAAACCTTGCGCGGCATCAATAAGGACCTGGCTCAAGTCCAGGCTTCTATTTCGACCGGTAAGGAAGTGTCTAACGCAAAAGATAATGCTGCTGTTTGGGCGATCTCGACCGTCATGTCGACGGACGTTGAGAGCTTCAAGCAAATCAGCGACTCTTTGAACAAAGGTTCTGCGACAGTTGGTGTTGCTCGTAACGCTGCTGAGTCTGTTACTGACCTGATCACTGAAATGAAAACACTTGTTGTTTCTGCTCAGGACGATTTGAACGCAGACGACCGCGCCAAAATCCAAGCTGACATTGCTGCGAAGCGTGACCAGATCACAACCATCGTAAGCGCTGCTCAGTTTAACGGCGTGAACCTGGTTCAAGGCACTGAAGACTCTACTTTCTTGGCGTCTTTGGACCGTCAGTCTGACGGTACTGTAAGCACATCAAACATCACTGTTGGCCGTCAGGATCTGACAACTTCAGCAGGTGTTTTCGGAACAGCGCTTGGTGCAACACCATCTGCTGCTTTTGCGGATGTTGACGCCACTGGCACCAACACGTCCACGACGGATGCTGCGACAGGTAAAGTGCTTCAGTTCAATATCACGGCTGCGAACAGCGCGACTTACTCGCTGACTGTAAACGGCACACAGCTGTCTTACACGACGGCTGCTTCTGGTGATACTGCTGACACGATCCGCGACGCTCTTGCAGCTCAAGTCAACGCTCTTGGTATCGACGGTTTGACTGTTGATGCGAGCACGACCGGTGAGCTGTCTCTGGCGAACACGAATTCGTTCACAGACATCACCGCTTTGTCGACTGCCGACACGCCAGGTAACTTCGTCGCCAACGACAATGACGGCACGACGCCAGCTGATGGTAATGCTGAGCAAACACTTGCCCAGCGCGCTACAAGCATCGATCTGTCTAACACCGCGTCTTTCGCTGAAGGTCAGGGCCTTCGCGTAACCCTTGGCGGTGACAGCTTCACTTATGTCGCTGGTAAAGGTGAGACAGCCGAAGACGTTGCCCGCGGCCTGGCGACAGCCATTGGTTCAGCTTCTGTCGACGGCGTTTCTGCTCAAGTGCAGTATGACTCGACCAACGATGTTTGGAGCTTGGCTGTTGACGATGCCACGGGTTCACAGACCCTGACAGTCGTTGCCAATGACGGTGCAGGTACAGCTTCTGGCGGTCTGTTCGGTCTCGATCAAATCGACGTTAGCACAGCTGCAGACGCTTCTGCCGCTCTGGGTAACATCGAAACACTGCTCGGTAACTCAATCTCTGCCGCTGCTGCCTTCGGTTCTGACCAAAGCCGCATCGAATCGCAGTCTGAGTTCATTACCTCACTGTCTGACTCACTGAAGTCTGGCATCGGTACTTTGGTCGACGCCGACCTGGAAGCCGCTTCTGCCCGCCTGCAGGCTCTGCAGGTTCAGCAGCAGCTTGGTACACAGGCGCTGTCTATCGCCAACCAGGGATCGCAGTCACTGCTGTCACTGTTCAGATAATATCAATGGCCCGGAGCGTCTTCGGACGCTCCGGGTTTCTTATAACGCCTTAGGAGGATTGATTGCAGGCTCTAGCTCACAAAGCTTACGGCGAAGTTCGAAACCGAACCGCTGATAATAGATCCATCGAACGTGCCTTATTTCGGCAAATCACCGATGCCATGATCGAAGCGCAAGATGCGAAGCAGAGCGACCCCGAAAAGTGGGCCAATGCGATCAGCCGAAACCTAGATCTGTGGACTCTCCTGGCTACGGATCTCATGCACCCAGAAAATCAATTGAATGACAGCTTGCGGAAATCGCTGCTGGAATTGTCTATTTTCGTCCGTCGCACCAGTACCGAAATTCTCGGCGGCTCCGACGGGCTCGCGGATCTAATCGATATCAATGAGTCGATCATCATCGGACTTGAAAACTCGGGATAGGGTTAGAGTAATTCAGGAGGGACTAGGAATGTCCGGATTAATGTTGAAGCTAGCGCCAGGAGAGCGTTTCTTTATCAACGGAACACTTTTGGAAAATGGTGACAAACCCGGACGCATCCGCGTACCGGGTCCTGACGTCATGGTCTTGCGCTGTCGCGATGCCTTAAAGCCGAGCGAAGTGAACACGCCGGTCAAACAAGTTTATTATGCCATTCAGCTTTTGATCACGCGTGATCTAGAAGAGGCTGACACGTTGCCAGCCGTGCATCGCGCTTGCGAAGATCTACAGAACGCTTTTGAGCCGGCCAACCCTGAACTCATTCCTTTGCTTCAAGAGATGATCCGGCGCGGAAATTACTATTCAGCGCTGTGCTACATGAAGCAGATCATCGAGCTTGAAGCGCAATTGCTTGGACAAGACTCCTCTGGAGCATTGGCGGCTTAGATGACGTTTCAACCGGTCTTACCTTTGCCAGGACTTGCGGGATGGAATTTCCTGCAAGAGACCTATGACTCGCAATTGGATACCTATTCCAAGTCGCCGTCGATACAGCGCGACATTGAGTATTTTAAGGAAAAATTTGCGCAGCCGCTCGCGGTTGAGGACTTTCTCAGTGATCCACGTCTGCGGCGTGTCTCGCTGACTGCTTTTGGTCTGAATGGGGAAGAGTGGAAGACGGGGTATATCCGCAACATTCTTGAAGAGGTCCAGGATCCGGAAAGCACGTTCCTGCAACGCCTGAATAACACGCAATATACCAATTTCGCAGAGTCCCTCGAGCCGGCGAATGGCTTTATTAATCTGCTCTCATCGGAAATCGACACGATCGCGGCACGGTTTGCGGCGGAGTCGTTCGAGCTTGCCGTCGGATCTCAAAATGACAGCATGCGTCTCGCGCTTAATTACCGCGATGGCATTAGCGAAGTCGTGACGGAAGGGTCCACGGACGAAGCGGTCTTGTTCAAGCTCCTGGGCAGCGAGCCCATCCGGGCCGTGCTCGATACAGCGCTCGGCATTCCAGCTGACCTTGCGCAATTGGATATCGATCGCCAAGCGGAATATTTAGAAGACCGATTGAAGAGCCAGTTCGGCATCAGCAATGTTCAGGAGCTTAAAGATCCGGAAGTCGTTGATGCGGTCTTGAAGCGCTTTCAAATCCTTGCCGGAATCAATCAGAATTTCGCCGCCACAAGCTCAGCCTCGACCGCCTTAGTCCTTTTGGGCAATGCGGCCGCGGGATTCGGCGCGGTGGCGAGCCAGAACCTGTTTTTAAGCGGTTTCTAGCGGCGCCGCTGGCAAGTCGGCGCGGGCCGGTTGAAGCAATCCATCCAAATAATCGAACGCGGTTTCAATGGCGTCACTGTCCTGCGTGAGGTAACGATCGAGCTCGGGAAACAGCGTATAGGCGATGTCTGCGTTCGGATCTTTGCCAAACTCATACAAGCCTGCGCGAACCATGGGCGCGATTTCATCATACGTCGTCATCAGTGTTCGGAATAGCTGCAGCGACTGGTTTTGCGGGCCCGTCGCGGCTTTTGGGAGACTGCGTGAGACACTCCGCAGGACATCTATGGCAGGGTAACGCCCGCGCTCTGCGATTTTTCGCGACAGGACGATGTGGCCGTCCAATATTCCGCGAACCATATCGGCGACAGGTTCTTCGAAGTCTGACCCAGCGACCAACACAGAGAATATTGCGGTAATGTCCCCGCTCGATTTCGTGCCAGGACCCGTACGTTCTGCGAGTTCCGATACAACCCTCACGGTGGACGGTGGAAACGCGTTCAAAGCCGGCGTTTCTCCCGCCATCAGGGCGGTTTCCCGGTGGGCTTCAGCAAACCGGGTCAGCGAGTCAAACAGGAACAAAACTGAGTGGCCTTGATCGCGATAATATTCTGCTGCAGCGATGGCGCAAAAAGCAGCCCGCTTCTTGGCGCCAGGAGGTTCGCTGGCTGTGGCGGCGACGATGGTCGTTTTGGGCAGAACGTCTGCTGGTAGAACGTCATCGATGAATTCTTGAACTTCTCGGCTGCGTTCACCGATCAGCGCGATAACGATCCGATCGGCATTCATGCGTCCTGCGAGTTTGCCCAAGAGTGTTGACTTACCAACTCCAGACCCTGCGAACAGTCCAATCCTTTGGCCTCGACAAATGGGTAACAAAGTGTCGGTGACGTTTAACCCCGTATTCAGACGGTTTCCGAGCGGCTTCCGATCAGCTGGAGACGGTGGCGGGCTTTGTAATGGCACGGTTATCGTACGCGATTGGCCGACGCTGGGAGAGCGCCGCACCTGCACCTCTCCGCGATAATTGACCAGTGCTCCGAGCCAATGATCACCGATTTCAATCTGATCTTGGGGCGAGACAAAGGCTCGGTCGCCAATGCGAGCCGCCTCTGTCGAGCTGAACATCAGCACCCGTACGTGGCTATCCGTCACCGACATGACTTCGCCAATAAGAGACTGCCCAGGTTTCTCGATCGTGACGCTGTCGCCAATGCCGACCGCATGACCAACACCAGAGATTTCGATCATGCCCGGCAGGATCTCGGTAATCGCGCCCCAGAGGCGGTAAGGCGGCGTCAGATGATGCGGCATCGGCAAAAACTTAATAAACCCTGGGTAAGCATTAATTCTTTATTCAACTTATGGTCGCAATTTTTGCAGAATCGTTAACCTTAGGGGATTTTTTAATGCGTTCGGAGCTTTCTCTTTCTCAACAAAGAGGCGCCAGATTGCCTGTGTTGACAGGGGATTTGGCCATATTTGCAGTGCCATTCAGGCGCGGGACATCTTCTCGCTCCAGGCCGGCTAAATCCGAATCAATCCCTAATTTGACGAATCAGTTCGGTGCGCAGGCGCCGTACAAACGGCAACCTTCCATTCAGAAAAGGCTTGGGTCCAACACCGCCGCGAATGCCCGAGGACGGGCTCAACTAGCATAGGATATGCAGCAATGAATAATACTCTTCTCACGAACAATAGTGCGATGGTTGCGCTGGAAACCCTGCGCGGCATCAATAAAGACCTGGCCATGGTGCAGGCGGAAATTTCAACCGGTAAATCCGTCGCCAATGCGCGCGACAATGCTGCGATCTGGGCGATCTCGACCGTTATGTCGACGGACGTGGACAGCTTCAAGCAAATCAGCGACTCGCTGAACAAAGGCTCGGCGACCGTCGGCGTTGCACGAAACGCGGCGGAATCGGCGACCTCGCTCATTCAGGAAATGAAAGAACTGATCGTTTCTGCACAAGATGATCTCAACGCCGATGACCGCGCGAGAATCCAGGCGGACATCGCCGCTAAGCGCGATCAGATTGCGACAACCGTGAGCGCCGCGCAGTTTAATGGCGTCAACTTGGTGAAGGGCACAGAGGACGTCACCTTCCTCGCTTCGCTCGATCGGCAGTCCGATGGTACGATTTCCACGTCCAATATTGTCGTCGGGCGACAGGATTTGACGACATCCTCAGGTGTCTTTGGCACGGCAATCAGTGCAGGTCTGTCGGCCGGCTTTGCGGATGTTGATGCCACCGGCACCAATACCACGACGATGGATGCCGCTACGGGTAAAACACTGCAGTTCAATATCACGGCTGCCAATAGCGCGTCTTACTCGCTCACAGTGAATGGCACGCAGCTGAGCTATACCACGGCGGCCTCCGGCGATACGGCGGACACGATCCGAGATGCGCTGGCCGCTCAAGTCAATGCGCTTGGCATCGAGGGTCTTGTAGTTGATACTGGCACCACCGGGCAGCTGCGACTGCTCAATACAGGACCGTTCACGAACATCACGGCCTTGTCGACAGCAGACACGCCAGGCAACTTCGTCGCCGCGGATAATGACGGAACAACGCCTGCTGACGGCAACGCGCTACAGACCTTGGCCCAACGCGCAACCAGTATTGATTTCTCAACCACTGCAGCATTTGCAGAGGGCCGCGGTTTCCGCGTGACCCTGGGCAGTGACAGTTTTGAATATGTCGCTGGCAAAGGCGAAACGGCTCAAGATGTTGCTCGTGGCTTGGCGACCGCCATTGGCTCGGCATCGATTGACGGGGTCACTGCCCAAGTGCAATTCGACTCCGCAACCGAAGCTTGGAGTTTAGCGGTCGATGACGCAACCGGATCTCAATCACTGACCATCGTTGCCAATGATGGGCAAGGGACTGCGTCTGGTGGCCTGTTTGGTCTAGACCAAATCGATGTCGGCACAGCTGAAGATGCAATTGCGGCACTGGGAAACATTGAAACATTGTTGAACAATTCGATCTCTGCCGCGGCGGCGTTTGGTTCAGACCAAAACCGTATCGAGTCGCAGTCAGAATTTGTGACGCAGCTTTCAGACTCGCTCCGTTCAGGCATCGGGACTTTGGTCGATGCTGATCTGGAGGCGGCCTCGGCCCGACTGCAAGCGCTGCAGGTGCAGCAGCAGCTCGGCACGCAGGCTCTATCGATCGCCAACCAGTCACCGCAGTCGCTGCTGTCACTGTTCCAATAAGCTAATCGGTTCGGAGCGTTTACGAAGAACGCTCCGAACCCTCTTTCGAAGATTAATCTATAGTGTGAACTCGGAGGGACTAGGAATGTCCGGATTAATGCTAAAACTCGCTCCCGAAGAGCGCTTCTATATTAACGGTACCGTTCTGGTGAACGGCGATAAGCCCGGCGGCATTCGCGTGCCAGGGCCTGATGTTATGGTTCTGCGTCATCGCGATGCACTGAAGCCGCATGAAGTGACGACGCCGGTGAAGCGAGTCTATTTCACCATCCAATTGCTGATCACGCGCGATCTGGATGAAGCGGAAACGCTCCCGAAATTGGAGCGAGACCTCGCAGCATTGGCAGAAGCATTTGCCCCCGCGGATCCGGACCTCATTCCGGTGCTTCAAGAAATGATCCGTCGTCGGAGTTACTTCTCCGCTCTGTGCTATCTCAAGCAAATTGTGAAGCTTGAGGCAGAGTTGCTCGGCGAGGAATCGAACACAGCGCTCGCGGCCTGATTTGATCGCCTAGAAAGGCTTTTCAGAATACACTCTGTATGCGGAGCTAAATAGTTCCCACTTGCCGAGTCTTGCCATTGCGCGAAGCGATGCAAGGGCTCGGCAAGTGCGTAAACAGGGCCCGTGTCAATGGTAACCGTATTTGCCCGTCCAGGTGCCAAAAGTTAATTAAACCTAGGGTATCTGTTAATCCTTTCTTCAACTTATAGTCGCAAATTTTGTTGAAACGTTAACCTTAAAGGATTTGCGCATGCTTTCGGACATGTCCTTGTTTCAAATCTATGGAGCGATGGCGCGGCATGCGGCGGAAACCCAGCGCGTCAGCGCAGAGAATCTGTCCCGTGCCAATGAGCCGGGATACAAGGCTGTCGAAATCGAGTCCTTTTCGGATTTTATGAAACGCACGGGACCGACCATTGAGAAAATCGATTTCGATCAACCCTTCGAGCTGACTTTAAGTCAATCCGTGACCGCGCCGAATGGCAATTCGGTGAGCGTGGAACAAGAAGTGTTCAAGTCTGCAGAAGCAGTCGGCAAGCATCAAATGGCGATGACGGTCTACACCAAGACTTTGGACATGATGAAGCTTGCGCTCGGTCATAGGAATTAGGGGATTAGCAGATGAATCCATTTGAGTTTTCTATGATGCAAGCGGTCTCTGGGATGCGCACCAATTCACAGCGCATTACGGTCACGGCTGAAAACGTGTCAAATGTCGACACGCCAGGATATCAACGCAAAATCCTCATCGCTGAGCCGCGTACCAATTCCGAAGTTTCGTTTGGGGCTTTGCGGACATCGCTGGACCAAACCCCAGGCGAACAAGAATTCAATCCCTCGCACCCGATGGCGGATGCGGAAGGATATATCACGCTTTCAAATGTCTCTTTGGTGACGGAAATGGCCGACTTACGTGAAGCCAACCGGACCTATGAGGCCAACCTCAACTCATTCCAGCAAGCGCGAACCATGTATTCTTCGCTGCTTGATGTGCTGCGTCGTTAAGGAGGCTCATCGTGACCAATTTCGGGTTTGGGGCGTATAACTCGATTAATCCTGCCAAGATCACGACCCCAACATCAACACAGGCCCAGCCGGCGCAAGACGAGAATCCCGTTGCCAAGGGTGTTTCGGAATTCAAGCAGGCGGTTCAACAGGCCGAACAAGCGGCGGTCGATACGGCCGTCAGCGGAGCCGACCCGCATGCTATGGTCGAGGCTTTGGCCAATGCCGAAATGGTGCTCGATACCGCTGTAACCATCCGTGACAAGGTCGTTGAGGCCTATCAGGAACTCTTGCGTATGCCAGTCTAGAACGGAGTTCGGGGACGATGGGCGAATCTGAAATCTTTGAAGTGTTGCGCGCATCGCTATGGGCTGGCGTGCTGATGGGGCTGCCAATCCTGGGCGTGTCCTTGGTGCTCGGCTTTGTCATCGGCTTGGTCCAAGCGCTGACGTCGGTGCAAGAAATGACACTGACATTCGTGCCGAAAATTGTCGCCGTCGTCTCGGTGTTCTTTTTGACCATTGGGTACATGACGCGGGTCTGTCTGGACCTCTTTAACAATTTTATTCTCCCGATGATTGCGGGCTGAGGCAGGAATGGCTGAAACCAAATTGCTCGATCTTTCCAAGCCCACCGCATTGCTCGCGATTGGGCTTATGCTGGTTATCCTGGTCATGGTATTGCCCGTGCCCGCTTGGGTTCTGGACCTTGGGCTGACCGCATCTTTCGCCTTTGCGATCCTAATTTTCACGACATCGATCTTTATTGAGAAGCCACTCGATTTTTCATCCTTTCCAAGTGTGCTTCTTGCCTCTCTGATTTTGCGATTGGCGCTGAACGTCTCGTCGACCAAGCTGATCATTTCTGAAGGCCATAGCGGCACGGACGCTGCCGGTGGCGTGATCGAAGGCTTCGCCATGTTCATCATGGGAGGCAATCTATTCGTGGGTTTGGTCGTCTTTGGCGTTTTGATCATCGTCAATTTCATGGTCATCACCAAAGGTGCAGGCCGAATGGCCGAAGTGGGCGCGCGCTTTGCCTTGGATGCGATGCCCGGCAAACAATTGGCCATCGACTCTGATCTGGCTGTCGGCGCGATAAGCCACGAAGAGGCCAAAGCCCGGCGCGCCAAAGAGCAAGAGGAAGCCGCGTTCTTGGGCTCACTCGATGGTGCCTCCAAGTTCGTTAAAGGCGACGCGATTGCTGGCTTGTTGATTACCGCGCTCAACTTAATCGCCGGTATTGGCTTCGGTCTCGCGGCGCATGGCCTGACTTTGAATGAAGCGCTTGCCAATTATTCCATCCTGACCGTCGGTGACGGTCTGGTGTCGCAAATTCCTGCCGTGATCGTCTCGGTATCGGCGGCCTTGCTTTTGTCGAAAGGCAAGGATGATGGCGCGATTGACGAGGCGCTCGGCAAGCAGCTTGGCGGTAACGCCACCGCCTTGATGATTGTCGCAGGCCTGCTGGCCGTGTTCGCCTTATTCCCAGGCCTGCCATTCTTGCCCTTCATGATGGCCTCGATAGGCTTTGGCGTCACCGCCTACTTCCTGCGCCAACAGCAAAAAGAAATGGAAGCTCAACCCGAGCAGACCGAGGACGAACCCGCAGCGCGAACCAATCAAATTGCAGACTCCATTCATTCGGATGAGATCCATTTGGAAGTCGCGCCGGATCTTGTCGCAACCGTGCTGCAGGGCGAGGCAGGAATTGAGTCTCGGATCGAGAAGATCCGGCGTTACATTGCCGAAGAATATGGATTTGTTCTGCCTTCAATTCGGATGACGGATAATCCAACTCTGACGCGGAATACTTATCAGCTGAAAATTCAGGGCGTCCCCGTGGACACCGGATTGTTGCGGCCAGGGTCGCTCTTGGCACTGGTTGAAGAAGATCAATTGCCGCATCTGCAAGGTGAACGGGTCAAAGAGCCGGTCTACAAAGCCGCCGCACGTTGGTTGCCGACCAATAAGAAACAAGAACTCGTTGCCGCAGGTGCTCCGGTCATCGAACCAATCGAGGTTTTGGCCACGCACATGTTGGAGCTGATTCAAGCGAACTTCTCCCTCATCTTTACACGAATGGTGATGATCCAAACCTTGGATGCTTTGACCAGCGTTTCGGATGAACAGCGTGGAGCTAGCAATAAGCGCCTTCTTGATGAGTATATCCCGACTAAAGTTCCGCCAGAGACACTGTTGGCTGTGCTACGGGCCTTGCTGGAAGAGCGGGTGTCGATCCGCAACATCTTCTTGATCCTAGAAACGGTTGGTGAAGCCAAAGGCCAAGGGGCCAATCAGACTCAGATGATTGAATTGGTACGCCAGCGCCTCTCTTTCCAAATCCTCAATAAGTTGCAGGACGGCGAGGGACGGTTGCCGCTGGTGCAATTGTCGACCAGCTGGGAACAGAAATTTGCCGAGCATGAAATCAAGTCAGATGCGGGCGCAACCGATATAGCATTGCCGCCCGAGCTGTTCAGCGAATTGCTCAATGGCATTCAAGAGAAGCTGAATGAGACGGCGCAGAAGGGCGTTGTCGCGGCGGTCGCGACCTCTTCAAAGCGCCGTCGGTTCTTGCAGACCGTGCTCGCCAGCAAAGGGATCCGCAATGCGGTATTGGCCTATGAGGAAATCCGTTCCAGCGCCAAGCCGCAAATTGTAGGCATTGTATGATCCCGTTCATCGATCTGCTGGGCCCAGACTTATCCTACTGGGTGGCGCAGTTCGTTCTCACCGTGGCGCGGCTGTCTTTCGTGATCGCGCTGCTGCCGGGGATTGGCGAGCAAATGATCCCGGCACAGATCAGGGTCTATTTGCTGCTCGGGCTCTCAGCCGCGATTTCTGGCTTGGGCATTACCAATTATGTGCTGCCAGAGAGTCTCACTGATCTTGGCATTGTGGTGATCACCGAGCTGTTGCTGAGCCTCTTCCTGGGCATTGGTTTGCGCGTTGTTATTTGGACCTTGAACATTGCCGGCAGTGTCATCGCGCAAGGTATAGGTTTGGCGCAGCCATTGGGCGTGGCGCTTGAGAATGAATCCCAGACGGCAACCGCCAACCTTCTATCCATGGCAGGCGCCGCGCTCTTATTCTCGATGAATTTCCATGTCGAAGTTATTTCGAGTTGGATTGGCCTTTATGAGACCATCCCAATCGGGGCCAGTTCCTGGGTCTCACAAGCCTTTTTGTTTGATAGTATTTATGCGGCGTTTGCCTTTGCGATCCTGCTGGCTTGGCCATTCGTGGCGATGAACCTGCTTTACAATGTCTGTTTGGGCTTCATCAATAAAGCCATGCCGCAAATGATGGTGGCGTTTGTCGGCGCGCCATTCTTGGTCGGGGCCGGTCTGTTCCTGTTAGCGATTTCAATCGGGGCGATGCTGATGGTTTGGCAGGATCAAATCAGTCAGCTGATTGTGTGGTTATAGGCAATGGCAGAGGAACAGGACCAGTCCGGCGAAAAGGAATTTGATGCCACCGATGAGCGCCTGCGACAGGCGCGGGAGGATGGCGATGTTCCAATGTCCAAAGAGGCCAATGCGGCAGGTCTGATCATCGGCATTGGTCTCGGCATTATGGTGTTTCTATCGATCAGTTCGAAAGCGCTGAGCGAAGGCTTTACCAGCATGTTCTATCACGCCGATCGCTATGCGGCGGATATTTTCAGCGATCAGGGCTCGCAGACGCGCAAAGTCATGGGCGACTTGATGATGTCGCTCGCGCCTTTGTTCTTGGTGCTGGCTGCGTCGGTCTTGCTGGTTTTGATCTTGCAGCAAGGCATCGCGTTCTCGACCAAAAAAGTTCAACCGGACATGAAAAAAATCAATCCGGTCGAGAATATCAAAAACAAATATGGCGCTAAGGGGCTTTTGGATTTCCTCAAAGACGCAGCCAAGATGACGTTTGCGGGGCTTATCGCAGCTTACTTTTTGATCTATTTCGCCAACGAGTTTTACGCTGGCAGCGCCATGGGGCGCGGTCAGCTCGCGGACTTCACACTAGCGCAAATTCTCAAACTGATCCTGTTTTTCGCGGCCTTTCAAATCGCTCTCGCGCTCTTGGATGTGCCTTTGCAGCGCTACCTGCATGCCAATCGCCTGAAAATGACCCGCGAAGAAGTCAAAAAGGAAATGAAGCAAAACGAAGGGGATCCACATCTGAAGCAGCAACGCCGGGAACGCGGGACGCAGATTACCCGCGGCGATATGTTGAAGAATGTCGAAACCGCGACGGTGATTATGGTCAACCCAGAACACTATGCTGTGGCGCTTAAATGGGATCCTGAAGGCGATAAAGCGCCGATTTGTGTGGCCAAGGGTGTTGATCACCTAGCGGCTAAAATTCGCGAAGTGGCACAGGCCAATCATGTGCCCATCTATCGCGATCCACCGACGGCGCGGTCGCTGTATCGACTGGTGGAAATTGATGAAGAGATTAAGCAAGAGCACTTTGCTGCGGTCGCGGCAGCGATCCAGTATGTTGATCGTGTGCGCCAACATTTGAGGCCGCGAAATGACAGCAATTGATCCCAATATTCCAAAACTCCTAAATCTGAAGCAAAAAGACCAAGAACGCCGTTTGGCCGAAACGCTCGGTCAGATTCGGATGTTGGAGCAAAAGCTTGCGGACTTATCGGCTGACCTCGCACGCGTCGATTCGCAACCAGATGGATTTGGACGAATCAGCGTTGCCCATGGATACCTAAATTATGTTCAGCACCGGCGCGACGCCCTGATTCGCCAGATCAGCACCCTGAAATCACAGGCTGAGGCGATCCAAGCTGACTTACGAAAATCGCTACATTCCCAGTCAATGCTGCAAAATCCAGGGTGAGCGTAAACCAGTTTACGTTCTCTTCATAATAGTTCACATACTATCTCAGCGCGAAGAGTGGTAAATTCAATTATAACGCGCCACCGGAATGCATGGAGATACAAATGAGCGCCAAGACACCGTCCCACGTGGACCATCAAGTTGGTCGTCGCATTCGGCAAGCCCGTCGCGATGCCAAACTCACCCAAGGCCAATTGGGCGATTTAATCGGCCTAACCTTTCAACAGGTTCAAAAATACGAAAAAGGGGTCAATCGGGTTTCGGCGGGCACGCTATATGAAATTTCGAAAGTGCTTGGCTTACACATTAGCTGGTTCTTTGACGAAGAAGTGGTCGATAAGATTGGCGATGAGAGCAAAGAGTCGAGCGAATTCAATGACTGCATGAATCTTCTGCTTGATCTACGCCAGAGTTCTAATCTCGGCCCAGTACGCGAAGTTCTTCGCTTGGCTGGCGGGCGCTAAGCGCCCTCAATTTGCATTTCAAACCAGGCCGGGTCAGCGTTAGCTGACCTTGGCCCATGGTGCATGTTCAAATTCGACCATTGACGCGCCGCACGTGTCAACGAATGCTTCCAAATCATTGATGACGGAGAAAATAAGCTGGGCTTCTGTTGGCAGATTTGTGTGATCGCCATTGGGGGCGACGTAAGACTCCCACAGTTTTAGTTTCAGCAACATATCCGTTGGGCTGGTCGCAGCTTTGTCGCTGAGGGCATCAATGATGCTTAATTGTACGTCCAGTTCTGCGTCGGCCAATTCTTCGGTCTCAATGGATTGCGAGAAATGCGCATGACGGCGGACAGATTTCGTCCATTGCGGCAGTTCACGATCAATCAGGTTATTGATCCCCATGGGTTCGTCCTTTCGCTCTTTAGCTCAGGCCGATTTTGACCTGTTAGCTATACAATGCGCGATCACGAAAATTTGTTCCCGTATTCTGAACTTTTTTTGATTTTCTTGAAACACGGCGTCAGATCGCAAACCAAAAGGCGATTACGACTCAGTCTTTCTGTTCCTTGCGCTCTCGTTCTTTGAGCTCTTCGATCAGCTTTTTGAGCCTTTCAGGGACCGGTTCCCGCAGAACTTGCTTATATTGCTCGCGCAGAGCATCGCTCAGCGGTTTATCATACCGCCAACGGTCGGACCGTTTCGGAGGGCTCTCCTTTTCGCCGGGCATTCTGCAAGCTCTTATTGTTTTCCCTTTAATGAGCTTGGAGCCGATCTTTATATGTTCAAGCAACCACTTGGGTTACATAATTTCTGTAATACTGGGTATTATTAATCGAACTTCTGTCCCCCATTTAACCCACAGGCGGAGAGGTCAGATCTGTTGCAATTGATACAGTTGGTGTGGAATCGCCTTCCATCGTGCGGGGATGAACAAAGTTGGATTTGAACCAGGGCGTTGTGCGCTGATTAAATAATCCGCGTAACCAATCGATCACAATTTGAGCGCGCGCAAGCCGCCGGACACGCTCCGGATAGGCCAGCCAAAACCGAATCGGCGCGACTTCCGGCAGGTTTAAAGGCACGAGGTTCTTTTTGAGATCTGCCACATAGGTCGGCATCAGCGCGATGCCGCCGCCATTCGCACACACTTCTAACATCACCGATCCGGAATTTGTGACCAGAGCGAAATCAATCAATTCACGGAATTGCTGGGCCTTTGGCGCCCAGCGCTCCATTTGATTGACGTATCCTGAGTGTATGATGCAGCGATGCTCGTGCATGTCGAATACGCTCGTGGGGTGTCCGAATGTGCGAATATATTCAGGCGATGCCCAGAAGATGTAATGTAAGATACCGAGACGCTTTGAGACGAGGTCTTGTCGTCCTCCGGGTTCTTGGAACTGAATCGAGATGTCGGCTTTATCATCAAGCAAATCATTGTCGGGCCGATCGGTGGTCACCAGCCGCAATTCAATTTTTGGGTTCTGCAGGTGAAAGTCTGGCAAATGCGGGGCGATCCAATGCGCCGCCAAACCATCGCCAGCGCAAAGTGTGACCGGGCCTTCGGCAGGTAGGTCATGATCTAGGACATCGCTTCGAAGCCCATCTGCAGCATCCGACATAATCTCCGCATAGCGCAAGGCTTTCCGTCCCGCTTCGGTCAGGCTGACACCGCGTGGCGAACGATAAAGGAGGCGCGCATTTAGCGTGCGCTCCAGCTCGTCAATTTTACGCGAGACTGTCGGCGCGGTCTCTTTGAGCCGCGTCGCTGCCGCATTCATGCTGCCAAGCTCGGCAACAACAATGAAGACTTTTAACTTATCCCAGTCGAGATTTTCAAACATCCATCGCCTCTTATACGATTTCTGTACTACCCCAATTCGATTCTGTCTGCATCGCATACGGATGAATTGTGCAAGCTTCTTCGCCTACAAGGAGTAATAGAATGTCTGCACAGCCAAAATCCCTCGATTTCTACCCCTTTATCGTCGACCTTGATCAAATGAATGAGCTCATGGGCGGCTTTGGATGGCGCAGTGCGACGTCGGAAGAAATCCCAGTGCTGGTCGAGCTCGGAGAGCGATTGATCAATGATCGACTGGCCGATGCGCCAACGATTGAGCGCGTCCATAATGCGACCAAGATCTCCGCATGGGCCTATGGCGATCCGATTGAAGGCCTGGTTTTGTGCGTGCCGCTCTCAGAAGCAGGTTTGACCGCTTTGCAGGCAAATGAGTTCCAGCCCGGCAATCCTTCAGACCAGCATATCGCGGCAGCAGGTGAGATGTGTGCGGGCTGTTATATCGGCATTTATGCGGGATCCACCTATGACGCGCGCAAGGCCGTGATGACCGGCGCTGGCGTCATTCGTATGGGCATATTCAGCCAAGTGCCGTGTTTCGCGCGCGCCGCGACTGAAGATGGCGCTCGCTCTATGGAAAGCCTCGGCTGGGCGCCTGCTGGCTTTGGGCCTGATAAATTGTGGATGCAGGGCGCACTGTCAGCTCCCACGCGGAAAGTCGCATAAATGTTGGCGATTAGCGAAATTGGACAGTCCGGCTTGTCGCGTCCATTGCGACCGGAGGCGATCGAACAGTTTCAAATCGAATTGGTGCGGACGCTCGACGCTTATCAGAAAATGGTCGCCTTACGCTCGATCACCTTTATGGCCGAGCAGGACTGTCCGTTTGATGAAGAATATGACGGCAATGATCTGTGTGCCACTCATCTATTGGCCTTCGCGGATGGACAGGCGATTGCAACCCTTCGCTTGCGCTGGTTTGCCGGCTTCGGAAAGGTCGAACGGGTTTGCGTCTTACCCGCATATCGCGGCACAAGCGTTGTGAAAGTTATGCTCGCAGCGGCGTTCGAGCTTGGCGCACGCAAAGGGTTCCGGCGTATGACCGCACAAATTCAAGCTCGGCTTTGGCCGCTTTGGTCCCGAACACTGAATTGTAATCTTCTTAAAGATCGTCCGGCGCTGGTCTTCTCGGATTATGAGTATTATGAAATTGAAATCCCGCTCGCGGCGCATCCAGAGGCCATTCGGTACAATTCCGATCCGTACCAAATGATCCGACCCGAGGGCGCTTGGGACGAGCCTGGTGTGTTAGATGCATCGCGCGAACGAGGAGGCGATATTCGCAACGTGGCGGCGTAAATGTGTGTATTAGTATTGAGTAATTATTTTGAGGCGATCGACCCAATCGCGGCCTCTAAAGTTTCAACTCAGATTGACGAATTGATCAATCACGCGCGTGTCGAACAGCGGCCTGTGGCTTTTCTTCAGTGCAAAGATGGCCGAGGCTTTGGCGGGCTTGGGGTTCGCGTGGGGCGATATGAACCTATTTTTGTTCTCCCCGAGCGCGGCGCACAGCTGCCAAGCGGATTGATTGAGTTCATTGTCCGCCATGCTGGGGCTTCGATCGAGCTGGCTGGCGTTGCAGCAGAGCGGCAATTTCAGCGCTTGCAGGACACGTTGCAGCGATCCGGGTATTCCACGCGGATGGCGCGGGAGACGACATTAATCGTTTCGGACGCGCCGCGTGGAAGCGAACTGGAATGCTGATTGGGATTTAATGGATTTGATATGATCCACTGAATTGGACAGCATCGGGCTTTTTCGCATCGAGAAAAAACCATTCGAGATTTTGGCCGAGCGCTTCAGCGATAATAAACAGAGTTCCAGCTGACACGCGGTTGCTGCCGCGTTCATATTTATGGATCTGTTGGCTCGAACACCCCAAGGCTTGGCCTAAATCAGATTGCGTCATCGACGCTTCGATCCGCGCCGAGCGTATGCGCTGTCCAATTTGATAATCAACACTTGGGTCTGGTTTTCTGGTCATGAATTCGTCCCTGATGAAACCATAGACCCAAGACTGTAAATTCAATCTTAAATTGAATAGTGGGATTGCGAACACAATTGCTTATGTCTCTGCCGTTTGCAGGAATAAGAGAATTGCCGGCATCACCACGAAAATGAGCGCGACAAACATCCAAAGAGGAAATTTTGATCGAGGGCGGGCATCAGACTTGGCCTCGTCATCCTTGTCGGTGCCTTCTGGCCACAGGTCCTCGATCCAAGTCGATGGGATCATGCCGCTACGCGCCGCATAGACCAAAGCGAAGCAGATTGAGATCAGGCTACTGGCTAAGATCAAGAATGAGTTGCCTTGCAGCAAGCCGACAAACAGGTTCGACACGGCGAGCGCGGTCACAGCGAGAAGCGTAAACGGACTCAAGCGAAGTTTGGTTTTAGGCGGGTCTATCTGCATTCTAGCCTCTATCCATTAATAACCGAGAGCTCGGTCTCGGGTAGGGAGTCTGTCTGTTCGGTGGTTTTCGCGGGTTGCAGGGAGATCCTGTTCCACGCGTCCAGCGCAGCGATTTTGTACGCCTCTGCCAAGGTGGGATAATTGAAGACATTGTCGATGAAGTAAGACAAAGTCCCGTCAAGGACCAAAGCGGCTTGGCCGATATGAATGAGCTCTGTGGCCCCTTCGCCGACAATGTGCACACCAAGAATTTTCTGCGTTTCCAGGTGAAACAACATTTTCAGCATGCCGCGCTGAAGGCCCATAATGTGACCGCGTGAGGTTTCGCGAAATCGAGCGACGCCCGTTTCATACGGGATCCGCTTCTCGCGCAATTCACGCTCTGAATAACCAATCGTGGAAATTTCGGGCACCGCATAAATGCCATAAGGAAAGTGTTCCGGCTTTGGCGCATCTTTTAGATCAAACGCATGGCAGACCGCAATGCGTCCCTGTTCCATCGATGTTGAAGCGAGGCTGGGGAAGCCAATAATATCGCCGGCAGCATAGATGCCTGGCACATCCGTTTCGAATGTCTCCGGATCGACTCTCAGTCGCCCCCTTGAGTCTGAGGTCAATCCAATCGCATCCAGACCAAGTTCGGCGGAAGCACCGACGCGACCAGCGGCATAGAGCACCATTTCAGACTTCACCCGGCGGCCGTCGCTGAGATCGACAAAACAATTGCGCCCTTCGCGGGAGACTTTCTCCGCCCGGCAGCCCAGGCGTAATTTCATCCCGCGATCTCGCAATTCATGCGTGAATTCGGCGATCAGCTCATCATCGATAAAGCTGAGAATGTGCGCGCGGGGTTCTATGACCGTCACCGAGATATCCAGTGCGCTGAAAATGGTAGCATATTCCATCCCGATCACGCCGGCGCCGATGACGGTCAAAGACCGGGGCAGATTAGGGATGTCGAGAATCTCGTCGCTGTCTAAGATTTGTGTCCCGTCGAATGGAATATTGTCAGGGCGATAAGGTTTGGTGCCGACGCTGATCAGCGCCTTTTCGAAACGAAACGTCTTGCGGTGGCCATCCGGATGAGTCACTTCGACCTGATGCCGGTCGACAAAGCGTGCGTAGCCCTTTGCCAATGTAACGCCATTCCGGCTGAATTGATGTTCTAAAACATCAACTTCATGATTGAGGGTTTGCCCCAGACGATGCCGCAAATCTTCAACAGTGATGTTGTTTTTGACTTTATAGGTCCGGCCATAAAAACCGCGCTCTCGCCAGCCCGACAGATTCAGTACGGTCTCTCGCAGGGTTTTGCTCGGAATCGTGCCGGAATGGACGGATACGCCGCCAACGCGCGCGTGTTTCTCAATGACGAGCACATGCTTATCGAGTTTAGCGGCTTGAATCGCGGCACGACGGCCTGCGGGACCGCTCCCTATGATGACTAAATCGAAGGCGTCTTGCATCCGCTCGCCCCTGTGGTTTCGAATCAGATGGTTAAGTATTTTCAACATTAAGTTGAAAATATCCTACTTTTTCGAAGGCTGAACGCAGAAAACGGCACATATCTACGTCAAAAATCAACTCGAGGTAGTTTTTTGTTAAGAGGATAAGTCGATCAGTCATAGTGCAGGGTCCTGGGACGTGATCCGGTTGCCCACAGGCCGACACGCTAAAGTCTCAGATATCATGCGCTTGATTACGCACACGGGACGCGGCGATCCCACGCATAGTCGCCGCGTCCTTTAAAGCGAGGCCTGCGGCGGGAAGGGTCCAAATGCGAAAGATGAAGACGACACGCACATTCTTTTTGGGCTTAGCTGCGCTGAGCGTGCTTGGCGGCTGCACAAATGCTGCGAAACTGGGCGATAGCACGCTGCGCAAGGCCAGTTTTGGACGGGTACAAGCCACGCCGTTTATGGATTTTGTAAATACTGAAACGTGTCGGGACTCATTGACCCAAGCCATCGGATTTACCCATCAGACGCAAACTGTCACGCATGGTGTACAGATCGTACAGGCGTTTGAGTGTGAGGCAGATCGTGTGATCGCACATGTCACGCTGAAGAATTTGAATGCCTATACGATGCAATGCATCGCCCGCACGGAAGAAGGCGAGTTCGCCGCCGTGGTTGAGCCGTACGGCTTCGCCCGTTTGAATTATGCGTTCCGACAATCGTCCAGCCATGCCTGTGCTGTGGTGGGCTAAGCACAGTTTTCCAACTTGCCTCAAATTTAGCAGTTCCGGGGGCCAATCATTGGCCGCGTTAACGTTCTGTTGACGATTAATGTAAATTGGTTTGCATTCAGTTTGAGCGCGGAACGGCGGATTGATGGTACAAAATTCACAGAGCTTGGATGTCCGAATCGGATCGTCGCTGCGCGCTGCGCGAGAGGAACGCCATTTGGCCGTTTCAACACTCGCTGAGCAGGCGCAGATGGACTACGACACCCTCATTGCGATTGAGAATGGTGCTGAACGGGCGAGCGCGGCGCAGATTTTCCGTCTTTCCAAGATCTTAGGCATTGAACTTAAGCAGATTTTTCGCAATTGTTGCAAAATGAAACAATCGCGCGCCACTGCTCCCATTCAAACGCATCATACGCCTGACGGCATTGCTGCTCTGGTCGTGAGAATGCGCGCAGACACCCTCAAAACGCGCGCGGCGTAGTGCAATGATGCGGCAAGTGTCCCCAATCGATACGGATCGATTAGAGGCCCTGTCAGATACCACATGGGATTTGATCAAAACCCATGGCGAATTCTTCGAAGCAGATACCGATCACTCGCTCCTAGAGCTGGGTCAAACCGATGATCATCTTCTGATCATTTTGGCGGGCCAGGCCACTCTGGTCTATTTCCAAGACGGACAGCCTCAGCCAACCGCGATCTTTCGCGTCAAAGGAGAAGTCCTCCACCATGCGGGTATGCATCTGAAAGTGGTCAATCCATTTCGCATCGACGCTGCCGCGGATAAAACCCGTGTCGTGCTGCTAAGACGTAGCGCCGTGTACAAAATAATCGGCGAAGATACGCGGTTTGCGGAATACTTGTTCAAGGATTTGTCCGAGCGTTTCATGGTCGCCCTGAGCTATTTGCGCGAGCAACGCCAGGAACCGCTTATCATACGATTGGCGAAGCGGATATTGACCATCACTGAGCACCGTCCATCGGTTGAATTCACCCAAGCGGAGCTTGCTGAAATTTTGGCCGTTACGCGGATCAGTATTTCGAAAGCGATCAAGTCGCTCGAAGATCAAGGATTGATCCGTCGCGCTGAACGATCCTTGATCCTGGTTGATCGCGACAAGCTAAAGGCATGGCTTAAGGCGCAACGCGAATCGGAAGAGTAAACCGTCCGATAGCGGCTGGAAATCGCAAGAAAATTTCTACTTTTCCGTGAAAATTCAACAAAACTACTGAAACGCGAATTAACCTTAAAATGTTAGATCTGACGGGCATTGGTGGAGAGACCGGTCGGACATAATGATAAAAAAGCTGTTCAAATACGCGCGGGAAGACGCGGGCAATGTTGCGATGATTTTCGCGCTTTCAATCGTTCCAATTTGTGGTGTGGTTGGTTTCGCCGTCGATTTTCAGAACACGGTAAAACAAAAGCACCGGGTTCAGGTTATTCTCGACTCAGCGGTCCTCGCAGCGGCGCGTGTTAAGCAAAGAGGCGAAGATGACGCTGCCGTAACCAAGGCCCTTCAAGAATTCGTCGCTGCCCAAATGGCGCCCGTTTCAACAGGCCTGAATTGTAATGCCGCGACGGTCGCTGTTGTCCCTGGTGAAGACCGGATCCGAGCGCAAGTCTCTTGCGCGCAAAATACCAGTTTGACCCGCGTTCTGGGGCATCAAAAAATGGATTTTGCTGCAACATCGTCGGCCGAGTATGGCATCGACAAGCTCGATGTCGCGTTCATGTTCGATATTTCCGGGTCGATGAATAGCCGCAGTCGTTTGGTCAATCTCAAGGCCGCGGCAAAAGAAGCCATCAACATTCTTTTGCCCCCTGATGCGCCGGCCGAGCTGATCAAAGATACGAGACTGGCCATGGTCTCTTACAATACGATGGTCAATGCCGGGGACTATTTTGAAGCCGTGACAGGCGTTCCAGCCACGCGAACCTATACGCATACGATCGACCCTGGAGAGAGCGGGACGCGCCCTGACCAAGGCGATCTACTGGATAATCTCGAAGTCACATTGATGGACGCGGACCGATCACGTGAAATCTCTCCGCTCGGCGATGATGCGGTTATCGCAATCGACGAGTGGACGGCGCGCAACCGCACCGCGCAAAGCTTGACGGTTGATGTTAAAGTCCCAAGCACGAGCCCGGCTCATGGACAATTTCAAAGCATGCGGTTGGAGCTGCGTGGTCGTGAACGGCGCAATCAAATTGAGAATGTGGTGCCTTATGCGCTCTATGGTGACAGGCGTGGGCGCTATAATGGCCGGCAATGGCGAGAAGGGGAGTATAGCCTTCGGATCCGCGTCTATAGCCAAAGACGCGGGCGCGGTAGAAAGCTGATTGATGAAACGATTGATTTCGAAATCGTTCGCTCTCGGGATGCTGAACCGGTCGAGTTGGAATACACACTGACCTCGACCTGTGTGTGGGAACGCGACGGCACTGAGAAGTTCACAGATGGTGAACCTAAAGAAGGCGCGTATCTCGCTCATCGCCAAGCCTGGTTCGTCGAAGACGAAGACCATCGTGATGGTGGGGTCTGGAAAGTGGGTCACCCCAATCGTCCAGACCAAAGTTGGTATCGCGGCACCGAATGCCGTGGGACAGAGCCTGTTGGTTTGACCAATGATCGCAATGAACTCACGACTTATATCAACCGGTTAACCGCAGGTGGGGGTACCGCGGGTCATTTGGGAGTCGCGTGGAGTTGGTATCTGGTCTCAGAGCATTGGGATGGTGTCTTTACCGGCAGCACAGCACCGCTGGCCTATTCGGAGCCGGATAGCGACAAAGTCGTGATTTTGATGACCGATGGTGAATTCAACGCGGAGATCTTTCCCGAACAAGGTCGGTCGGATGCGCAAGCGCGAGCATTATGTGACAGTATGAAATCGGCCGGTGTGAAGGTTTACACTGTCGCGCTGGATGCCCCGCTCGCCGGACGCCGAGTTCTACAATATTGCGCCAGCGGGCCTGAGTTTTTCCACCAGCCGAAAACGGCAGCGGAACTCACGGAAGCTTATAAGCAGATTGCCACTTCGATTTCGGATTTGCGAATTTCTGAATAATCCGAGACCTCTCTGCGGGGATCGAATGCCGAGGTTTTTTATTAACCTATATTGCGATCTTCTTGATCCCGACTGAGAATCTTGGAATTCGGATTATAATCAATTAAATCAATGTGTTGTAAGGTCGTCTCACGATATGAAAGGTGGGACGAAATGAACTTCCAGAGCAAAAAACCGTTAACCGTTGGCTTCCTCGATAGCGTCAATATGATGTATGATCGAGCCATCGATTTGTTGCAATTACCGGACGATGTGGCTCAGGCTGTTCGCAATTGCAATTCGACTTATGAGGTCCAATTTTCTGTCCGCCTGCGCGGGGAATTGCACAGTTTCAAAGGTTATCGTTCTGTCCATTCAGAACATATGGAACCGGCCAAAGGCGGTATCCGTTACTCGATAGAAGTCAACAAGGATGAAGTCGAAGCTTTGGCTGCCTTGATGACTTATAAGTGCGCCTTAGTCGAAGCCCCATTCGGCGGCTCGAAAGGGGGGCTGATTGTCGACCCGAATGAGTGGGAACCGCACGAACTCGAAAAAATCACGCGCCGTTTTGCCTATGAGTTGATCAAGCGTGATCTGATCAATCCGTCGCAAAATGTTCCGGCCCCGGATATGGGAACGGGTGCGCGAGAAATGGCGTGGATGGCGGACGAGTATCGCCGCATGAATCCGACGGATATCAATGCGCGTGCTTGCGTGACCGGCAAGCCTTTGAATGCGGGCGGTATTGCCGGGCGTACTGAAGCGACGGGGCGCGGAGTGCAATACGCTTTGCAGGAATTCTTCCGTCATGAGGATGATGTAAAAGCCACTGGACTGTCTGGCTCGCTCGAGGGCAAACGCGTCATCGTTCAAGGCTTGGGTAATGTTGGCTATCACGCCGCCAAGTTTTTAAGCGAAGAAGACGGTGCAATCATCATTGGCGTGATTGAACGCGATGGGGCGATCTTCAATGAAGGTGGGCTCGATATTGAAGCTCTAAAATCTCACCTGATCGCGCGGCGTCCGCTTGATGTGTTTGAGGGCGGCACATTTGCTCAAGACGGCCATTCTGGTCTTGAGCACGATTGTGACATTCTCATCCCAGCCGCATGTGAGAGCGTGATCACCCATACCAATGCGAGTCGTGTCCAGGCACGGTTGATCATCGAAGCCGCGAATGGCCCCGTCACCGCGGAAGCAAATGACATTTTGCTCGCGCGTGGACGGACCATCATTCCGGATCTTTATGCGAATGCGGGTGGTGTCACCGTGTCTTATTTCGAGTGGGCGAAGAATATCTCGCACATGCGCTTTGGGCGGATGCAGCGTCGCCAAGAAGAGGCGCGCAGCCGAGCTTTGCTCGAGCAAATCGAAACGCTGATCCCTGGCGGTGTCGATAACGCGACAAAGCAGAAGCTTGAATGCGGGGCGGGAGAAATAGACTTGGTCCGTTCTGGTCTCGATGACACGATGCGGGCGGCCTATAATGCGATGCGCGATGTGCGTGCAGAGCACCCTGAATGCCCGGATCTTCGCACGGCCGCTTACATGGTGGCCGTCCGACGGATCGTTTCGGTGATGAACCTGTATGAGCTCTAGATCCTGCTCGTCGAGGCGCTGATATTTGCAAAGCGCCAAAGTTAAACCGCCATCTGTTGGTCGACAGATGGCGGTTTTATTTGAACTGGGTTCCCGCAGTTTAGATGATCCGCGACGGGACTAGTTTGTCATAAACTTAGTATCCGCGTTTTGCAGAACTTGGGCAGACATATCTGCATTCTCAGTCGCCAATTCCACTTGATCGCGGCCATTACGTTTGGCTTTGTACAAAGCTGCGTCAGAGCGTTCCAAAGCATCATTGATACTCGCTTCATTATAGAATGGCTCAGATACGCCAATGCTGACAGAGACGTTGAATGGGCCAGCTTCGCTCGGAAACTTGACCTGTTTAATGGCTTGGCGAATGCGTTCGCCCGCCCGCATGGCAGCATCGGCGTCGGCATCGACGAGCACAATCGCAAATTCTTCACCGCCCAAGCGACCAATCAGGTCTTCTTGGCGCAGAACGCTTGCTGCGACGGAGACCATCTTGGCGAGCACTTTATCGCCCGCCGCGTGGCCATGCACATCATTGACTTGTTTGAAGTGATCAATGTCCAACATCAACGTGGCGAGTTGGCTATTATCGCGTTTAAAGCGGGCCAATTCACGTTCTGAAAAGCGCATGAAGGCGCGTCGGTTGAGTGCTTTGGTCAGCGGATCAATCGTCGCCAATTCAAACAGGTCGCATTTCTCATGCTCCAGCTCGATCAGATCACGAACCGCGTAGCGCGCGGCGCTGCGCACGCAAATATCATTGCTCACCATACGTCCGAAGCTGATCAGCAATGCCAGTTCAGAATCTGTCATCGCGGCGCGCGGCTTATGGTCCGCGACGCAAAGGGTTCCAAACCGTTTCCCATTTGGGTCGGTCAGTGGGACGCCGGCCATGGACTCAAAGTTCGGAATCTTTAGGCCGCGTGTATTGCTCGAAAAGAAATCTTCTCCGCGCATGTCTTCAACGTCAAATCGCGTTTGCGATAGATGCATGCGCGCAAAATAGGTTTGTAGATCGGCAGGATCGTAATCGTCCAAACCGTGCTCGCAGAGATACCAGCTACGGTAGCGAGGGTTTAGGGCTGCGATGACATATGGCACACGTAAGGCGATCGCGATCGACTCCGCCACGCAGGCGGGGCCTGAGGAGCGATCCTCGCTTAAGATCTGATATCGCTGAAGGATTTCAGACTTTTGTTCTTCAAATTTTGGCGGTGGATACGATATCATCCCCAAATCTCCCGACAGATTTTCTCTTTTTAGATGAAAATACGTATAAACCCGCAGTGGTTGTAAAATAGTTTACACCATGCGCATAACGTGATTTTTGTCACGCATCCGAGGGACGTTTCATCTGTTCCAAAAAAGCGACCCGCGCAAAAGCGCGGGTCAGTCATAATGGAGATTTGGAAACGGGCGTTTCCATAGTCTCTACGTCTCACACGAAAAAAGCGTTCCATTTTTTTTGAGATTTTTTTGTTGGACGGCGATGCACCCGACGGAGATGGCTGACGTTTGCGCTTGGCTTGGGGTACTCGGTGTAGAGGTTATGACCGCTTACGGCGTCGAAGCGGACCTAATCGATTGCTTCATTTCCAAACGACCCACGATCCGAAGATGCCCGCGCAGGCGCGTATCCAGGGACCTTCACCTCCTCTGTTCCATGAGGCGCTTATCGTCCTTGGATCCCTGCCTTCGCAGGGATCGCCGGAGGTGTGTTGTTTGAACGCTTGGCCACGCCCCCAAAAATCTGCGTCCCGGTTCTCTGCTGTTCGACGTCGAGGATGACAAACGCTCTTACCCGCATTGCCAGCGAAAGCTGGCACCCATGCCTGGGCCCGACCCGATCGGGGCGGCTGGCTGTTGGCCTCAACCGCCATGGATCCTGACTTTCGTCGGGAAGGCGGACACGTTCAGGATGATGGCCCCAAGGGCCAATGCCGACTCTTCTTCCAAATCGGATATTGTGAGAACACGTGCTGGCGCCCTAAGCGGCGGAGTGGACCAATTGTTCGGCATAGCCGCATAGATCATTGATGCTATGGATCGCGGGGGATGCGAGCAAGTCATCTGAGTCTGTCGCGCGGTCGCGGATGATGGCCAGATTGGCTCTGGCGCGATTGATCCGGCTTTTAATCGTGCCAATCGAACAGGCGCAGATATTTGCGGCCTCTTCATAGGAGTAGCCCATCGCAACGACGAGAATGAACACGTCGCGTTGCTCGCGGTTCAATTGGAACAATTGCCCGATGGCCTCGGAACACTCCGCTTGATTTGACAGCTGACACTCTTCAACCAACCAATCTTCAAGATCGCTCGGTGCGTAACAGTCGACCCGCTTCTGCTTGCGCACGTCTTGTAGGAACTCATTGCGCGTGATGGTCATCATCCAGCCCTTGAAGGAGCCTTTCTCTGGCGCAAAAGAGGTGCGCGCATCCCAGGCCTTCAAACAGGCATTTTGGACAATGTCATCTGCGCGTGCTGGATCACCGCACAGCATCCGTGCATAGGCGCGCAAATCCGGAATTATCTTCTCAAGTTCAGCCGCAAACATCGATCAACCCTTTCCCAATTCCAGCTCTCCGCGGCGTTGGTTAATTAAAGGTAAATAGTGTTAATAACTTAGAAAGTTTGTTCGACCTGAAGTTGTTTCAAATCAAAATCGAAATCATCGAAGTGTATGCGGGTTTACACTTCGGTAGTATTTTCGAATAGCATTTTCTCGTATATTATTAAAATATATCAATGTTTTACGGTTCTTTTAGCTGCGAGGGCGTGATCGCACTCGCCTCAGAGACGAATGTTCTACAGAAGTTAAAATTCAATTTGTCGTCGATTTTGGAAACTAAGTATTAGGTAACCAAATCTAACATAGGTTGAATAATAGAGATTTCGCGATGTTTTCGAACCAGCTTGAACACCTTCTACCTGACCTGCGTGCTTATGCGCGCTTGCTTTGCGGCGACGTTACGCAAGCCGACGATATTGTGCAAAATGCCTGCCTTCGGGCCTGGCAAGCGCGTGACAGTTTTGACGTCGAAAAAGGTCCCCTACGCGGTTGGTTGTTCCGCATTGTTCGCAATGAGTTTTACTCGCAAACGCGGCATGATAAGCGCCGCCGCGAAGAGGTTTCGACGCGGTTCGAAGACGACTATGTCGCGGATGACGCGCTTGGGGCTCGGTCGGACCTATCACGTATGTTGCAAGCCGTGCGCTCATTGAAGGACGCGCAGCGGGACGCCTTCCTGCTCGTTGTCGCGGCTGGCTTTACCTATGAAGAAGCGGGCGAGGTGCTCGGCTGTTCTTCCGGCACCGTCAAAAGCCGTGTCAGCCGCGCCCGTGATGTCGCGCTTGGACGTTTCCATTCCGAAGATTGGACACAGCCCTTGGACGAGGAATTAGCGTCGCCGATCAATCAGCTGCATGAAGCTTTGAACCGCATTCACCGCGCATCCTCCGCAGCCTAGAGAAGTCGGGTCTCTTCGAGCAAGTCGGGCAAATCATTCTCGTACAAGACCACGTCTTCTTCAGTTGCGATCTCGCTGACCAGACGCCGCGCATCGGCAAAAGACGCTCGGGTGTGAAAATCAGTTTTAGATGAGTCAATCGCCTCAACAAACGCGCCGATCCGGTCTGGATTGATCGCGATGATCGTATCGCAGCGCTGCGACGCATACTCACCCAGACGTCCATGCACACGGTCATGCTCCAAGCCAAGTTCCGCTACGCCGGGGGTGACCAGAATGGCTTTGCCATCACGATGATCGGCCAACTCACGCAAAACGGAAACCGCGTTCTTAAAGCCGATCTCATTGGAATTGTAAGCATCGTCCAGAACCAAGGGTTGGCCAGGATTATCGACCTTTTGGAGTCGATGCTGAACTTGCTCAACATCTTTGGAAAAGGCGGCAATTCGAGAGGCTGCGGCGGGCTGAACGATATAGGTCAATACCACCGCGAGCGCCGAGTTTAGGATATTGTGATCACCTAGGAGCGGCAACGTGTATGTCAGTGGAGGCACACTGTCTGATCGGCGGTCTTGAACTTTGATCGCCCAATTGCTGTCTTCGAGTTCCGCAGAGACGATTTGGAAATCGGCTTCCGGCAAGTCGCCAACGGTCAGGACGAGCTCGGGATACCGCGTCTTGAGTTCGGCGAAGGGCTCATGGTCAAGAATCTCGTGCGGAATGACCGCCATACCGCCTTTGGCGCAGACATGTTCAACGAGTTCAGATTTGGCCTTGGCAATCGTGGCGATATCGCCAAACCGTTCTGTGTGCGCGTTTCCGATCGCCGTGACGATACCATAATCAGGGTCGCAAAAATCGCACAGCCGCTTGATAGAGCCAATGCCATAAGCGCCCATTTCGGCGATGAAGTATTTGTGGCCGCGCTGCAACTTTTCGCGGATGTTTCGGGTCAGGCCCAGCACGGTATTGATGCTGCCAGGGCTATAGAAAACAGGGCCGGCAGCCTCTAAAACGTCTGCCAGAATATGTTTGGTCGTAGTTTTTCCAAATGAGCCTGTAATCCCGATCGTAGTCGGGTCGAAGGCTTCCAGCTTCTCCACCGCCTCATCGATAAAGCGCTGATTGATCTTATCTTGGAACGGGCGCAGCAACCGATTGGCCAGCATGATCGAGAAAGGCGTCAACTGAAGAATAATCAAAACAGCGAGTGGGTGGAGGAAGAGCAGACCTAGGCTCAGCCCAAAGAAGCCCCGCGCCAGCCACCGCATCCGCTTCAATCGCTGCGTCGCGACCAGTTTCTTCTTATAAGCATACCCCTGCTCGCGCAGTGCGATCAGGGTCAATAAGGCTGCAGCCGCAAACCAGGCATAAGGACCAAGCGAGAATTGCGTGTTGATCAAAAACAGCGCAATCAGCCCGACGCTCGCTAGGACATCATAAAGCCGCACGCGCAGCACAGCGCCTAAGAAGCGCGAACTGTCATACTCTTCCTGCTGAAAATAAGTCAGCACGGTATTGATCCGCACCCACCCAAATCCGGCCAGTGCAATCAAAAATGTTGCGAAGGGGAGGTGGGCTAAAACGGTCATGCGACGGCCAATTGTTCTTTGATGCAGAGCGCAATCTGATGCCGCCCGCGATCGAGGATTGAGATGTGATCATAATGCGGACAGACAATCAGCCGGGACTCCGTAATGCCATCTGCCAGTTTCTGTCCCACTTCAACCGGCGTATCATTGTCTTTACCACCATAGATGAGCGTCGTCGGGCACTTGATCTGAGCCAATTCATCTGTCTGGTCTTCATTCACGGTTTTAACGAAAATATCTCGCATGCCGATTTCGCGGCTATGGATATAATCGACACTGCCATATTGCTGTTCCAATGCTTGCAATTCTGCATCGCCCTTCGCCATGGACTTGCGAACCTTGAACTCGAGCCCGCGCCGGCGGCCTTTCAGCCTTTGCAAAGCGGATCGCGTGCGCGGGACGCCGGCTGAGGCGACCAAGACCAAATGTTGAATCAGATCGGGTTGGCGCACCGCAATCCGCATTCCCACGCGGCCGCCAAAGGAATGGCCGACCCAGATAAATTCGGACAGACCGTGCTGCGATTTCAGATAGTCGGCGATGTGTTCTGCATAGTCCGGCGTGCCCCAGGTCTCATCCGGGCGTGGGGTGTCGCCGAAGCCAGGAAAATCGATCAAATAGGAACTGGCGACCGGCGCAAGCGCTTCAGCAACTGGAATAAAGTCGCGATAGGTTCGCCCCCAACCATGCCCAAATATCACGGCGGGTTTCGAGGGATCCCCAATTTGAACCAAATTTGGCTTCAATGTTGTGGTCATAGACTGGCTTGATCCCGCTCGACGATTCGCTCTCTATACTCTACGCGGACCTTAGACTTAAGACTGGTGAAAAATTGGCAAAATCGCTCAAAACTGTGATTATTTTTGGCGGCGCGAGCTCTGAACACGATGTCAGCGTCGTCAGCGCACACCAATTAATGGATGCCGCGGACGTCCGAAACGTTGATGTTTTGCCGGTCTACACGGATTTCGCCAATCGATTTTGGATCGGGCCGCATTTACGCGATATCTCCAAATACACGCCGCGGCCGCCGCTTGGGCAGCAAGTGACGTTCCGATGGAGCGACAATGGACCCGTCATCTGCGCCATGGATGGCACAGTGATTCAGCCCGTCGATTGCGTATTGCCCGTGTTTCACGGCACCTTTGGTGAGGATGGGCGCGTGCAAGCCTATTTCGAACTTTTAGGCATCCCCGTCACCGGCCTTTCATCGTCGAGCACCTCTATCGCGATGCGCAAAGACGTGACCAAAGCTTTGGTCAAAGCCGCTGGTGTGAATGTGTTGCCGCATATCACCGTCTCTCGGGCGCAAATCGAAGATGCGGATATGATCCTGCCAGACGTGAAAGCCGCGCTTGGCTATCCGGTCATCGTCAAACCGGCCAATCTTGGTTCAAGTGTTGGCGTCGGCTTGGTCAAAAGCGAGAATGAAGATCTTTGGCCGCTGGTGGAATATGTCCTAAAGAAAGACACGCTGTGCCTGATCGAGCCGCAGGTCCAGAACCTTGTCGAGTACAATATCGCCATGATCGCCAAGGGCGAAGAGATCAAACTCTCGGCGATTGAGCGCCCGAAATCCGGCGCCGAATTGCTCGATTTCCGCGAGAAATACTTGTCCGATAGCGGCGGCACCAAGGGCACGTTCAAACCGTCCGAAGGCATGTTATCGCTGACGCGCGATATCAATCCAGACATTCCGAAAGAGTTGCAGGATCGCATTCATGATTTTGCGCGTCGCACGTTCGCAGCCCTCGGCAAACGTGGCGCACCGCGCATTGATTTCATGTCGAATAAAGAAACCGGTGAGCTTTGGTTCAATGAAATCAACGCGATACCAGGATCATATGGGTTCTTCCTGTGGGAAGCCGCAGCTGAACCACTGCTCTTCCCAGAGCTCGTGCAGCATCTGATCGACGAAGCGGTGAGCGACACGATTAAAGGGTTTGAGGACCCTGTGCCGCAGGATGCGAGACTGCTGCCGAGGCGGTAGGGGACAGGATTTCGGTGCCTCAGATTCAAAGAGCAAGTTGCGCGTGTACGGCGCGAGTCCGACCGATTTATTCCACTTGATCGTGCTTTTTGATCGCCAGCGCATGCACCTCAAATGAAACGTCATCGCCAATCGGTCCGATCGCGGTGGAGACGCCATAGTCGCTCCGCTTAAACCCCCCTGTCGCTTTGAAGCCAGCCGCTTGTTGCTTGGTGACTGGATCTACGCCCAGCTTATTGAGTTCGACTTTTAGGCTCAGCGGTGCACTGACACCTTTGAGAGTCATTTCGCCATTTACGACAGCACAGAATTTGGGACAGCTCTCGCTTGCAACGAGCTCAATTTCAGTCGACCGAAAATGGATCGTCGGATGTGATTCAGCATCGAGCCAAAATGCACCGCGCACAATTTCTTCACGTTCAAGCAAGTCGGAGCGTAAGCCAGACAACTGAATCTCAGCGGTGACAGAACTGGCCTCGGGTGTCTCTTCATCGAGCATCAGTTCGCCAGAGATTTCGGTGAAGGTCCCGACCGTGTTTGTGAATCCAAATCGATCCACCTGCCACACAATATGTGTGTGCTGTCCGTCGAGGATAAAGGGTTCAGGGTCCGCCTTGGCCGGTGCCGTCGCGCAACCGACGAGCACTAGAGCCGCAATGATCAGATTAGCTTTGGGGGTCATTCGCATCTCCAGTCTTTCATATCATGATATGTACTACAATGTAGTATATTGATATCAACTACATTGTAAAGTAAATGGGGCTTATGGCGAAACCGAAGAGCCTCGGCGAATTTGAGATCTTAGTTCTGGCGGCCCTGCTGCGCCTTGGGAAGGACGCGTATGGTGCCAAGGTCCGCACGGAAATCGAAACCCGCGCCAAGCGCTCGGTTTCGGCCGGGGCGCTTTATGCCACGCTTGGCCGATTAGAAGACAAAGGTCTGGTTCAGTCTTTCACGGGGGGCGCCACTGCCGAGCGCGGCGGGCGCACGAAGCGATACTATGTCCTAACGCCACTAGGCCAAGAAAAATTCGATACCGCCATCTCCGGGCTTAACGCAATGCTTAAGGGAGTCACGGCGTGGACCGAGATTCCGACCCTATAATCACGCATCATCCACCGCGTTTGGCCCAGCGTATCATTAGCGCGCTGAGCGAAAAACAAATCCGCGATGCTCTATTGGGCGACTTGTCTGAAGAATTTCAGGCAAAGGCGGTCGTGTCGCGCCGTCGCGCATGGTTTTGGTATTGGGGGCAAGCCATGGGCTCTGCGCCCCATTTGATCTTTGCGCGGCTTCAGACAAAGCAAAGTCAAAAAGTCTTCTTCGGCCTGATCATCATCGTGATCGCAACCCTGTTCATGTTGGCTTGGGACATCATCGTATCTCGAAACTCAGCACGGATGGTCGCGACCGCGGACAACCCACCCGTCCTGACCGTCATTCGCGCAATCTATTTCATCGTCTTAAGTGTCGGCGCGGCTTTTTGCGGGATATTAGTTGCGCGCTTCGCGTTCGTGATCCAGCGCACCTATTGGCACAATGTCACGCTTTATCTTGCGCCAGTTTTCTTGATCCTGGTCGGGTTAGCCATGATAAGCGCATGGGAACGTGGGCTCGCGAGTTCGTCCGCGTATCTGCTCATGCGCACCGGCGCCATATCTCTCTCAATGCTACTGGCAGCCGCGATTGTTTTCCGTCTGAAACAAAGTCGTCAGAACGATCATTGATAGGAGCGCTTTCCGTCTCACCCCACCATCAAATCATACACCTGTTTCGCAAACCGCGCGATCTCGCCCGCGAAGTCATGGTCCTCTGGCAGACTATCGGCGAGGACGATCAGATAGAACGCCGCTTCCGGACTTTCGACCACAGCAATATCATGTACGAGCCCGTTCAACGTGCCAGTCTTGTGCGCGATCACAGCGCTGTCAGGGAGATGTCGCGGGATCCGCTCATTGCGCAGATTGTTGCGCAACATGTGCTGTATGAAATCAAACTCTGGCTTGGCGTCCACGCATTTCAGCAAGCTCAGGCAATCTTCAGCGCTGGTCAGATTGGCGCGAAGCGGAGAGCCCAGGGAGTCGTCGTCGAAACCCACGGATAGGTTGGTGTCATTGAGCTGATTGTCTTTGAGCCAAGCATTCACCGTCTCCATACCAACGGCGTCGAGAACGGCGCTGGTGGCGGGATTGTCGCTGACAATCAGCATCAGCCCGATCAGGGCTTTGAGTGAGATCTGATCACCGGGCTCGAACGCCTGAAGGATGGAACAGTAAAATGTGGGATCGAGATCCTCAATAATCCTCGCCTCTGCCAAGTTTAAGTCAGGATCTGAGGCTGCGGCGCAAGCAATGGCGATTTTGATCAGGCTTGCTGACGGAAATGAAAGAGCTGAATTGATCGCCGCGCGATGGGCGGGATCAGACTTGGATTGCACAATAACCGCGATCTGACCGGGTTGATCAGCGAAGGATTGGCAGGCCTGTTTGAGCGCAGACAAAGAAGGATCCGACATAGGTCTTGTCTGACCTGACTTGGTGAAGAAAGCGAGTCCAACCCAATTAGTTGCATATGCAACTATATTGCGCTATAGGAGCCGCAATACCGAGAAAACCGAGATGAGGAGAAGGCGCCATGGCCGATTTGTTCGAGAATCCAGCTGGACTGGATGGGTTTGAATTTATTGAGTTTTCTGCACCTGAAAAAGGCGTCTTGGAGCCGGTATTTGAGTCCATGGGCTTTACCAAGATTGCTCGTCACCGCTCAAAAGACGTTGAGTTATGGCGCCAGGGTGGGATCAATTTTATCACCAATTATGAGCCGCGCTCAGCCGCCTGGTACTTTTCGCGCGAGCATGGGCCAAGCGCGTGCGGTATGGGATTCCGCGTCCGCAATGCCAGCAAAGCTTATAAGCATTTGATGGATCAAGGGGCTGAGCCGGTGAGCGTTGAGACCGGCCCAATGGAACTGCATATTCCAGGCATACGCGGCATTGGCAGCTCGATCATTTATCTGATCGACCGCTATGATGATGGCGAAGGCAGCCACACGATTTACGATATCGATTTTGAGTATCTACCGGGCGTAGATCGGGAACCGGAAGGCTGTGGATTCAAGCTGGTCGATCATCTCACGCACAATGTTTATGGCGGGCGGATGAAATATTGGGCGGACTTTTATGAAAGCCTCTTCAACTTCCAGGAAATCCGCTATTTCGACATTAAGGGCGAATATACCGGGCTGACCTCTAAAGCGCTGACGGCGCCGGATGGCAAAATTCGCATCCCTCTGAATGAAGAAGGCGAAGGCGGTAAGGGTCAGATCGAAGAGTTCCTGCGCGAGTTTAATGGCGAAGGCATTCAGCACATTGCGCTAATCTGTGATGATCTGGTCGCCTGCTGGGACAAGCTGCAGAAGCTTGGCGTCCCGTTCATGACGGCGCCGCCAGAGACCTATTACAAAATGCTGTCTGAACGCTTGCCAGGGCATGGCCAAGCCGAAGGTGAATTGAAAAGCCGCGGCATTTTGCTGGATGGCACAACGGAAGGCGGCGAGCCGCGTCTGCTGCTGCAAATCTTTGCGCAACCGCAACTCGGTCCGGTCTTCTTTGAGTTCATTCAACGGGTTGGCGATTACAAAGACGGCTTTGGCGAAGGCAATTTCAAAGCCTTGTTCGAATCCATTGAACGTGATCAGCTGGAGCGAGGTGTATTGCAAGTTGAGGAGCCCGCTTAATGAACCGACTGTCGCTGCCAGCCATCGCCCTTTTCCTGCTTGGCGCGATTGGCGCGACATTTCTGAAAGACAATTTCTTGCGCTTCGAAGGTCCGGCCGAGTTTATGGCCAGCGCTGCCGCGGGCGCAATAGGTGGTCTAATCGGTGCCATTATCGGCATGATCTTGTTTCCAAAGAAGAGGCCTAATGATGAGTGAGGCTCCTAATCTGCAAGGCGTTCACCACGTCGCCTATCGCTGCAAAGACGCCAAAGAGACGGTTGAGTTCTATCACGATGTGCTCGGCATGGATTTCCAATTGGCGATTGCTGAAGACCATGTGCCGTCGACTGGGGCATATGATCCCTACATGCACATCTTCCTCGATGCTGGGAATGGCAATGTGCTCGCCTTTTTCGAGCTGCCCCAGCAACCGGATATGGGGCGCGACGAGAATACGCCTCAATGGGTGCAACATATCGCCTTCAAAGTCGGCTCAATGGAAGAGCTGCTGGCCGCCAAGGCGCGTGCCGAAGCGCATGGATTAGACGTGCTCGGCCCAACCCATCATGGCATTTTCAAATCTATCTATTTCTTCGATCCGAATGGCCACCGTCTGGAACTCGCCTGCGATATCGGCACGCCGGATCAATATGCGGAGCTCAAACGCGTCGCGCCAGACATGCTTGAAGAGTGGAGCCAAACCAAAAAAGCCCCACGCCATGCCGCCTGGCTGCATGAGAAGATTGCGGAAGAGAGTTAAGCGACATTGCGAGACGGCCTGTTTGGATCACTGCTATTTGTATGCGCACCCATCGTGATCATCTCCAGCTTAATGTTCTGGTTCGCGCCGCTCGGATTGGGGTTCCAGGATGGTGTTTCGCAAAGAATGCAAAACCCCTTTGTTGTGATCACCTATTGGACTTTTTTCATATCTGCGCCTTGCGCCGTCTTTGGCGCACTGCCCTTATCCGCCGCCTTCGCAACTCGGCCAAATACGCGACGTTTAGGGTTCCAAACGCTCTTAGGCACCACATTGGTGCTTCAACCCGCTCATTTCCTTTTTATTCTATGGCTCACTCGCTAAACTCACGGGACCAATAATATGAAACTCGCTACCCTCAAGAATGGCTCCCGGGATGGGCGCTTGGTTGTTGTCTCGAAAGACCTAACCCGTTGCACCGATGCCGCGCGGATTGCGCCAACCATGCAAGCCGCTCTAGATGATTGGGAGGCGGCCGCCCCGCGCTTGGCGCGCATGGCCGAAGGCGTTGAGCTTGGGTCGGTTCCAACATTCCGTTTTCATGAACATGATTGCGAAAGCCCTCTGCCACGCGCGTATCAGTGGGCAGATGGGTCGGCCTACATCAATCATGTCGAATTGGTCCGCAAAGCGCGAGGGGCGGAAGTGCCAGAGAGTTTCTATGATGACCCGCTCATGTATCAAGGCGGCTCAGATGCGTTTCTTGGACCGCGCGATGATATCCCGCTCGGCGACATTGCCTGGGGCTGCGATATGGAAGGCGAGATCGCCGTCGTCACAGATGATGTACCCATGGGCGTGAGCGAGGCTGAAGCCGCTGATCACATTAAACTCGTCATGCTGTGCAATGATGTCTCTCTGCGCGGACTTATTCCGCCGGAACTCGCCAAAGGGTTTGGCTTCTTCCAGTCTAAGCCGCCAAGTGCGTTTTCGCCTGTGGCGGTGACGCCAGATGAACTTGGTGCAGCGTGGAAGGATAGCCTCGTCCACTTGCCGCTTCGTGTGGATTATAATGGTGCGCCATTCGGGCGGGCCGAAGCGGCCGTCGACGCGACCTTCTCTTTGGCGCGCCTTGTCTCGCATGCGGCCAAGACGCGTCCGTTGACAGCCGGAACCGTGATTGGGTCAGGTACGGTTTCGAACAAGGGCGCGGATGGTGGTCCCGGCAAGCCGGTTAGTGAAGGCGGGCTCGGCTATTCCTGCATCGCCGAGATCCGCATGATCGAAAAGATTGCCAGCGGCGAGTTCCAGACGCCCTTTATGAAGCCTGATGATACGGTCCGCATCGAAATGATGGATGCAGCGGGCAAATCAATTTTCGGCGCGATTGAGCAGAAAGTGGTCGCGGTATAAGGGGCGTTATTTCTCCGCCGATACCCGCGGAGACTAATCAGCGAAACTCCGCCTGCAGTGCACTCAGTGCCTCAGCCCCTGGATTAAGTTCCGCATACGGGATCTCATTCAAAGGACGGGCTTCCATATTCTGCGTCTCATGCAGATCCGGCTGGCTTTCATCAATGTAGAGCAGTCCTGTCAGGATCTCATTGGCTGAATCGCTCGCCATCACGCGGCTAAATGCGGCGCCGCGATCGGTCGGATCATAATCCGCATCGATTTTGCGCAGTTGGATATAGCCGCCATCGTGCAGCTCGACTGGCATCACTTCGCCCTCGTCATAGGCGGTGACAATTTCCTGGCTTGGCGCGATATAATCGGCATGGACGGCTTTGCTATAGAATTCATAAGTATGGGCATAAGACTTGGTGGAGCCCTTATGGTCATTGAAGCTGACACAGGGGCTGATCACGTCAATCATGGCGAAGCCTTTATGCTTTAGCCCAGCTTTGATCAGGGACACCAATTGCTTGCGGTCGCCTGAAAAACTCCGTGCCACAAAGGTGGCGCCGACGGACAAAGCGAACGCGACCGGGTCAATAGGTGAAAACTCGTTCGGGTCGCCTTTTTTGGGCAACGATCCTAAGTCTGCAGAGGCCGAAAACTGGCCTTTGGTGAGGCCATAAACGCCATTATTTTCAAGCATATATAGCATGTTCACATTGCGACGCATGGCATGCGCCATTTGGCCGAGGCCAATCGACAGACTGTCGCCGTCGCCGGAAATGCCAATTGTGGCGAGGTCATTATTTGCTGATAACGCCCCCGTCGCAAATGATGGCATGCGGCCATGCACGGTGTTCGCGCCATGCGAGTCATTCATGAAATAGCTGGTCGTTTTGGACGAGCAGCCAATGCCGGAAATCTTCAGCGCACGATGTGGCGGAATGGAGAGCTCGTAAAACGCCCGCACGATCGCGGCCGTAACACTGTCATGTCCGCAGCCCGCACAAAGCGTGGACATGCTGCCTTCATAATCTGCGCGGGCGAGACCGAGTTCGTTTAACGGTTCATTGGTACGGCGGATCTTGGGTTTTACGAAAGAGGTCATGCGATCTTCCTCAATTTGATCCGCTTCTCCAACGCATCACAAACGAAGCGATAGTTTAGCGGCTCCCCGGAATAATGCAGGATGGGGATCAGCTTCTCGCGGGGGACATTGGTTTCGGTCAGCAGCATGTTGAGCAATTGTGCGTCGCGGTTTTGTTCAATGATGAAGACCTCATCATGATCGGCCATGAAGGCCTCAACTTCGTCCGTAAACGGGAAGGCGCGGACGCGCATATAATCAACTGGCATGCCATCCGCTTCCAGCCGCGTTCGGGCTTCCGTCGCAGCTGCATCGCTGGTGCCAATGGCGATCATGCCATAGCGCGTTTGACTGGCTGCTTTCTGCACGATTGGAGCAGGAACTGCGGATTTGGCGCTTTCCCACTTGGCCAATAAGCGGTCGACCACTTCTTGATATTCGTGTCCGAGCTCGGTGTAGCCTGCATGTGCATTGTGGCCGGAGCCTCGCAGGAAATATGCCCCTTTCGGGTCTGTGCCGGGCAGGGTGCGATACGGAATATGATCGCCGTCTACATCGAGGTATCGCGAGAAGGAGTCCATTTTGGAGAGATCATCCTCTGACAGAACTTTGCCGCGGTCAGGGATGTAAGAGTCGTCCCAGGTGAGCTCATCGACCATCCAGTCATTCATGCCGAGATCAATGTCCGACAAGAAGAAAACAGGCGTCTGGAACCGCTCCGCCAAATCGAATGATTTGGCCGCAAAGTGAAAACACTCATTCGGGTCAGACGGGTAAAGGACGATATGTTTTGTATCGCCATGCGAGGCATATGCGGTGGTTTGAATATCGCACTGTTGTGTCCGGGTCGGCATGCCCGTTGAGGGACCGGTGCGTTGGATGTCGAAAAAGACGACCGGAATTTCAGTATAATAGGCAAACCCAATCCACTCAGCCATCAGCGAGATGCCAGGGCCTGATGTTGGCGTGAAGGCACGCGCACCATTCCATGCAGCACCGATAATAAGGCCTGCGGCGGCCAATTCATCTTCAGCCTGAATGATACAATATTTGTTCTTGCCATTCTCCTCATTGACCCGAAGCTTCTTACAATATTTGACGAAGCCATCCATCAGCGAGGTTGAGGGTGTGATCGGGTACCACGCCCCGAATGTTGCACCAGCATAAACACAGCCCAATGATGCGGCTGTATTGCCATCAATCATCACTTTGCCTTTGGTTTTGTCTAGTGCCGAAACCCGGAAGCGGAGCGGTGTCTCATAATGTTCTTTGATATAATCGTAGCCGAGTTTGACCGCCTGCATATTGCTGTCGATCAACTTGGCTTTCGCGGCAAACGTTTCTTCGATCAGCGATCGAATGACGCCCAGATCGATATCCACCAGTGCGGCGACGGCGCCGACATAGGCCATGTTCTTCATCAGGATGCGTGATCGCGCCGCTTTGACGACTTCATTGCACATTTGCATCAGTGGGACGCCGATCACGGTCACATCTGGACGGCTTTCCAATTGTGGGCGTGGCCATGTTGAATCATAGACCAACACGCCGCCCGTGCTGAGTTCGGCGAGATCCTGATCATACGTGGCCTGGTTCATCGCCACCATCATATGGACTTCGCCTGAGCGACCGGCATGGCCGTCACCAGAGACCCGGATCTCATACCATGTCGGCAAGCCTTGAATGTTTGATGGGAACACATTCTTGCCGACCACCGGCACACCCATGCGGAAAATGGACTTCATCAAGAGGCCATTGGCACTCGCGGACCCGGTGCCGTTCACTGTGCCGATTTTTATGACGAAGTCGTTTAATCCAGGTCCGCTCATCTTAGGCCTCGCTCAGTTCGCGTTGGTCGGCGGCATGGGCAATTTCGATTACGCCTTCCTTCATGTCCCAAGCAGAAGTTGGGCAACGCTCAGCGCAGAGGCCGCAATGTAAGCAAATATTCTCGTCCTTGATCATCACCCGTCCGGTGAGCGGCAGCGGGGCTGACACATACAGGTCTTGGTCCACGCTGTCGTCAGACGCGGTAAGGGCGGCCCGCAATTCGCCTTCGGTCTCGGCATTAGGCGTGATGGTCAAACACTCCACAGGGCAGACATCGATACACGCATCGCACTCCTCGCATAGAGGCGGGTCGAAGACCGTGTGGACATCGCAATTCAGGCAGCGTTGAACTTCTGTTGCGATCTGTTCCGGGGAGAAGCCAAGCTCGACTTCTGTGTCCAGTTTCTTGAACCGGTCGACCAGCTCCACATGCTGCATCTGGCGGCGGGGCGAGTCATCAAAGGCATTTGAATAGCGCCACTCGGCCATACCCATTTTTGCCGAGCTGAGCTTGATGCCATCCGGCAACCGGTCAGTGAGCGGAACGCCGCGGCAGTGATTATGGATGGAGATCGCGGCTTGGTGACCATGCTCAACCGCCCAAATAATATTCAGCGGCCCAAACGCAGAGTCACCGCCAAAGAACACGCCTTTGCGCGTGGATTCAAAAGTCGTCTTGTCGACCAGAGGGACGTCCCATTTGTCAAATTCAATGCCGGCATCAGCTTCAATCCATGGGAAGGCATTCTCTTGACCGATCGCCAAGATGACATCGTCGCAGGGGATTACTTCTTCACCGATAACCCGCTGATCCGTGATCTTTCCGGCGGCATCGACATCATATTCCATGAGCTCGAACAGCATGCCGGTCAGCTTGCCATTCTCATGCACGAACGCTTTTGGAGAGTGATTGACGATGATGTCGACATTCTCTTCTTCTGCGTCTTCCAGCTCCCATTCTGACGCTTTGAAGAAAGCGCGGGGCTTGCGGGCCATGACTTTGACCGACTTGGCGCCGAGGCGCAGCGATGTGCGACAGCAATCCATCGCGGTATTGCCGACGCCGATGATCAGGACTTTCTCACCAATCTTATCGGTATGGTCGAAGGCGACAGATTCCAGCCAATCAATACCGATATGGATATTGTCGTCGCTTTCCTGCCGACCGGGCAGACCGAGATCTTTGCCTTTCGGGGCGCCAGTGCCGACAAAGACGGCGTCATAGCCTTCTTTCAGCAAGGCGCTCATGCTCTCAACCGGTGTGCCGAGTTTAAGCTCGACGCCCATATCGAGGATATAGCCCAATTCTTCCATCAAAACGCTTTCCGGCAGACGGAAGGCTGGAATATTGGACCGCATCAAGCCACCTGGCTTGTCGAGCTTTTCGAAGATGGTGCATTCATAGCCAAGTGGGGCGAGGTCATTAGCGACCGTGAATGAGGCGGGTCCGGCACCAATCAGCGCGATTTTCTTGCCATTGGTCTGGGCAGGTTTTTTCGGCAAACGGTCTTGGATATCGTCGCGATGGTCAGCGGCGACACGCTTCAAACGACAAATCGCGACTGGTTTTTCTTCGACGCGCGTACGGCGACAGGCCGGTTCACAAGGGCGGTCGCAAACCCGACCCAAAATGCCGGGAAACACATTTGACGCCCGGTTGACCATATAGGCGTCGCTATAGCGTCCTTGCGCGATCAGTCTGATATAGTTGGGGACCGGCGTATGTGCGGGGCAGGCCCATTGGCAATCGACCACTTTATGGAAATAGTCCGGATTGCTGGTATCGGTAGGTTTCATGACCACGAATTTTGCTCCCTTACCGGCCAAATCTTGGACTCTATTAAGAGCCTCCGCTGGACGTCTTAACGAAGAATGAAGCGCCGAATGAACCGGAAGTCGAGATATGAACCGACAAAAATTTCGTGATCGGCATTTCGGCGCTAAAAGCTCCGTAGGGTCAACTTGTTGCGATCGGCGCGCTCAGAGGGCGTGAATAGTATCGGACGCTCTTCAGACTCGGTTCGAAGACCTGCTCGCCAATCTCTAAAAAACCAAGCCGTTTGTGGAAGCGGTGAGATCCAGGATTTGGCGGCTCTACATTCACTTCACATCCAATCTCATCACAGCTCGCGAAGTGCTGAAAGGCTGACTCATAGAGCGCTTCGCCGAATCTCCGACCGCGCGCATTCGGCGACAGCGCAATGCGATCGACATAGATCAGAGTTTTCCGCGTGTGCGCCACATATTCCTCAAACCATCGCAGATTAGGGCTGGCATAGGCCGCTGTCCCTGGTGGGAGAAGGGTAATAAAGCCGACTGGCACGTCGTCCTGACTCGTGGCCACAAGGCATGTCGAGAGTGCGATGATCTCTGCCAATTCTTCTTCCGTCGCCTGGCCGACGGCCGGAACGCAGGCCGCGTTGATGCGATGCAGCGCCGATAGGTCGCTTTCCTCATAGGGGCGTATGGTCATGCTAGTCTGTATGCTTATCGCCGACCCAACCTTTTGGCGCGAGATGCGCTTCGGCAAAGGCGAGGGGGCTGTCTTCTAATGTGGTGGCGAGTGTATCATTCCAACGATTGAGGAAGCCGAATAGCGCGATCACAGCGACGATTTCGACAATTTCATCCTCGCTATAATGGCCTTTGAGTGCCTCAAAATGCGAATCAGTGGCTTGGTTTGGTACCGATCCGGCGGCCAAAGCCAGATTGAGCGCAGCTTTTTCGGCCGCTGTGAACAGGTCACTGGTCTCAAATTCCCACAAGGCCGCAAGTTTCTCAGCGTCGCCGCCGCGATGCTCAGCGCCATGCGCCGTATGGGCTTGGCAATAAGCGCATCCTGCTGCGGCGCTTGAAATATGCGCAATCATTTGGCGCAAGACTGGGTCCAGTTTGGCGTCAGGGCCGAGAATGGCGGCCGATAGGCCCATAAAGCCCTGCAAGATTGCGGGTTGCCGGGCCATGACTTTAAGAGAGTTGGCTTCAAACCCCATCGCCGCCGCGGCCAATTTGAGCAGATCTTTGCTCGCCTCCAATTGCTGCGACGATGCTGGCGCGATACGGGTCATGCGAACCTCTCTATGTTTTACCAAGAGCGAAGCGTGGATGCGCGAGCAGAGCAAGCTTAAAAGCAAGATTTCTAGACAATTTCTTGCTTGCATCCTGGTGGATCTGTCGGCATCGTGCGGCAAAATGATGTTTATGGGGAGACCATGCTTATGGACGTGCAATCTGGAGAGACTTTGCGCATCAATTTTGAACTCGGTGCCAAGGATATCGAGTATTTCCGCAATCGCCTGTCTAAGGCCCGTAAAAACCGCGCTTTGCGGGATGATGACCGGGTGATTTTGGCGGCTGAGGCCTTGGCCGTGAAAGCCTTGGAGTCTGACCCGCCGACCTTCGTCGTCTCGCGCATGCTGACGCTGCAAAATATGGTCAATATGCTCAAGGACCGCGATTGGAATCTTGAAAATGACGATCGCGATCGCGTCCTGGAAGTGCTCGCCTACTTTGCCGATCCGAATGATATTATTCCGGACGACCTGCCGGGAATTGGCTTCTTGGACGACACGATCATGGTCGATTTGGCTGCAATTGATCTTGCGCCGGAACTCGAAGCCTATGCTGAATTTTGCGATAATCGCGATGAATTGGCCAAGCAAGAAGCGGATGCACAACCGCTAAAAGTTGCCCGTGACGAGCTTCAATCCCGCATGCGTCGTCGCCGCCGTCGCCGGTCTGGTGGGGCCGCGGGAACCGATATGATCACGTCGCTATTCCACGCCGGATAGCGCGAACGTTTCCAAAATCCCCGAATTCCTCCATGATGCGTCCACTCATCTGGAGGGAGAGGGACTATGAAAAAAATGATTGCTGAGGCCATCGGCACCTTCACTTTGGTGCTGTTTGGCTGTGGCGCTGCCGTTCTGGCGGGCGCTGGAACCGTGGGCGTCGAGGCCGTCGGACAGCTTGGAATCGCATTCGCATTTGGGCTCGCCATTGTCGCCATGGCATATGGCATTGGCCCAATATCTGGGTGTCACGTGAATCCCGCTGTGTCTTTTGGCGCGTTCATATCGGGCCGGATGAGTGCGGGCGAGATGGTGCAATATTGGGTGGCGCAATTTATCGGCGCCACGGTCGCGGCAGGGGTGCTCTTGCTGATCGCGTCCGGCAAGGCGGATTACTCGCTGGCAGATAATGGGCTCGGCGCAAATGGCTGGGGCCCAGGCTATCTCGGCGAATATACGGTGATGGCGGCCTTCGTATTCGAAGTCGTGGCGACTTTTATCTTCTTAGTCGTCATTCTGGGATCGACCCAAAAAGCGGCACCGGCGCAGTTTGCGGGTCTGGCGATCGGCCTGACCTTGGTACTTATTCACATTGTCGGCATTCAAGTGACCGGTGTGTCGGTCAATCCTGCGCGCAGCTTCGGCCCCGCCGTGATCGTCGGCGGCAGCGCGCTCAGTCAGCTTTGGCTCTTCCTGATCGCGCCTTTGATTGGTGCGGCATTGGCGGGTGTTCTGTTTAAGCAGAAGCTGCTCGAAGCGGACGAAGATTAAGCTGAGAGATCAGCCTTCGTCGCGAAAGTGGGCGAACGTTTCAGCCATGATACGCGGTCGCTCTTCATGGGTGACCGGGTCCCACTCGCGTTTCGGCGTGGATAAGAAGTCGCCTTCATAAATATGGATGGCGCCGGTCAGGCTTTGGCTGGGATTGAAGGCGGTATGGATGTCGTCGGCTGACATTGCATACGTATCGCCCGCCGCGAGAGTGAGGGCGCCAATCGGTTTGATGCCCTCGCCATCGCGGGCCCAGAGCAGATTGTCTTCACGGCCCTGATAAATGCCGATCACGGCCCAGCTATTATGATTATGAGGCTCCGTGATGATGCCTTTGGGCCAGATAATATTCATGATGGTCAGCGCATCATCACGATAGATGACGGAGAAGTCGCCGCCGGTGAGCGGTCCAATCCATTCCGGCGGACCGCCCCAGTTTTCTAAAAAGGTCGCGAGGACATCCCGCACGCCATCGCGTCCTCCGGTTTCATGGGCCGTTTTAATCGCTTCGATGAAGTGCGTTTTGTCGTCCATCCTTAGCCCATATTCATGTCCATCGCGCCGAGATATTCGCGCTTGCCAATCGGCACGCCTTTTTGGCGCAGCAAATTATAGGCAGTGGTCATGTGGAAGAAGAAATTTGGCATCAGGAATGAGGTCAAGAAGCCGAGGCCTTTGAACGGCAATTTGAAGTCGCCGAGCGCGAAAACCAGATCATTGTCCAGCAAGCTGTCCAGCTCGGACGCTTCGATGCTCTTCAGTTCGGCAATCGCGTCGGTGAGCAAAGTCTCAAGTTGCGCATAGGTTGAGATCGCCATGTCTGGCGGCGGGCCGGCTTGACCTGACCGCATGGACTGAATGCCGCCAATCGACTGATGACAGACCGCCCGGATCTGGAACGAGAAAGGCAGCATATCGTCGACCAGCTTTTCATTGATGAAGGCATCCGCATCATCACCAAGAAATTCGCGGCCAGCGGTCATAATCCCAACCAGAGCTTCCGCCTGACGGATCATCACGCCAATCGTCGATTTATAAATAGGGGTGGTCATTAAGGGCTCCTCCAGCCGAGATGGTTTGATAGAGTGATTTGGGACACCGGACTCAGAAGCACAAGAGGTGATTAGGCACCTGCAATGGCTAATCCGCTGACAACCAGCAAGAAATAACCACCAAAGTGCTTGCCGCGGGTCGCCCACATATTCCCAAGGGCGCCCGAGATCAGCATCGCGGTGACGACATAGGTCGCGCCTTGGCGTCCCACGCCTTCGAACAAGACGGGGGTCGCTAGCAAAACCAATCCACCGAAGAACCAATATACGGCCGAAAGAAACATAATGGCGTGCAGGATACGTTTGGTCGATGGGTTCGGTGCCGTGCTCGGTCCAACAACTTTGGTTGCGCCAAGATACCCATGGATGATCGCGATTGCGAGGGTCAGCGCGCCTGCGATGTAAAGAAATAAATTGGCCATACATCCCTCCTGCCTGGAGACGTAAGCGGTTAGACACCGTTCAAGGAAGGCGCCGGATCGCCGCGCGACCAATTGTCGAGACTTGCGACCGATCTTAGTCGCAGCCGGTTCGTTTCGGGCGCTCTGAGTCGTTGAGAATGCCGGATAGAATATCCGTCCAAATGGCATAGCCATCGAGGTTCATATGCAGCTGATCAAAAATGAAGATCGGCTTCGGCGCGCCATTCTCCATCATCGGCGTGGCGATATCGACATAGATCAAATCGTCCCGCACATTCGCCATATCCGCGATCAAGGCATTTGTCTCGGCTTGTGCCGCAAGTTCGCCGAACCGCGCTACCGACGGCTTGAGCGAGAGAAAATAGACCGGCGCATCGCCAAGTCTGTCTGTCTTTAAGCCCATAAAAGCGTCAAATCGGGCCGCCACATCGGCCGGACTGACGCCCGCGTTGATATCATTCTCTCCGGCGTAGAAGACAATTTCTTTGGGCTGGTGACGGGTGAGCAAGATGTCGAAATAGCCGATCACGTCGGTGATCTGGGATCCACCAAAGCCGCGATTGAGCGCATTGAGGGCCGGAAAATCATCGTCCAGCGTCAGCCAGAAGCGAATGCTAGAGCTGCCCGTGAATACGGTGCGGCACGCAGTCGGTTCGAACAAAGCGTCTTGGACGAAGAAATTATAGATCTCGGACGCAAAGGGCGCCTCCGCATTGAACTCATAAGGCGCCGTAGAAACAATCGGATTGGTCTCGGGCGCAGGCTGAGCTTGCGCCGCGCCACAGACCAAAGCGGCGAGGGCGAGTGGCTGAATGGATTTGAACATCGGGGCCTCTTTTCTGGTCCGGTCCAAAAAATTGTGCGGGAGAATGGCCCAGAAGGCAATGGCGACGCGAGGACGGCTCACATGCCCAGATCATAAACCTCGTTCAGCGTATCAACGAATTCAAACGCGTCGCGGGCCAGCGCGCCAATCTCTGCGCGCAGGGGCGATAAGTCCAAGAGATGCAGCCGCAGCTCGACTTCGCTCCAGGGCGCGTCGGTCGCGGTTTCAAAGCGATGAATGCTCCAAACCAAGTCCTTGGGATGGAGTTTGGCGAATCCATGCGCCAGGAAATTCCGCAAATCTATCAGCACAGACAAGCGCTTCGCCAGTCCAACCGCCTGATCCCGGTAGGGGGCGATTTCAGTCGCGGTCTCGAACGTATGAATGATCCGATCCATGCGCGCCTCCACCGTCCAAGGCGGGCTAGGCTGACGCGGCTCAAAATCCGAAGCCGGGGTCAGTTTAGACGCCAACCGCCCAAACAAAAATTCCGTTTGGGCGAAACACGCAATCACCCCGCCGCGGAAGACATTAAAGTCTTCAATATAGACGCTTGAAACCTCATGAGAGGGCGTATCGACCATGGGCATCGTATTCGTTCCAGTCTGGCATCCGAGAGCAAGTGCAGCCTGAAACACTGAGATAATTTGCCAGGGCAATATATGACTGGGCGTCTCAAATTGGGGGATTGGGTGGCGCTCGGCGCCAAGCTAAAACTGCCCGCATGGGCGCGCCGCCACTTGCCAGCCGTCGGCATAGACAATCTCTCCTGGGTGTCTGGTTTTCACAACGTCAATCCAATACCCATAGGCTTCCAGATAGGGTTTCATCGCCCAGACATGGCGCATTGGCTCATACGCGGTGTCTTTGAACCAGAAAATGGCGCGATAATCCTCGGCACGCATATCGGGGCTGTGCAGATGGGTTTTGAGCCATTCAATGTGGTGACTGATTTGATTGGCATCATGGACACGCGTTTCATGTGCATCGCGAACACGAAAAGCGATTTGGAAGATGCCAAGCTTGGACGAGGTGCCGAGGCATGGCTCCAAACTCTGAAAGCGAACATATTTCATAACCGCACCTCACAGGGCAGAGCATGATCAAAGGCTGGAAGGCCGTGGAGGAATCGAACCTCAACACCCGTCTGTCCTGTTTTTTTTACGAGACGGCGTTTGCAGCGCTGGATAGGGGCGCGGCCCGTCGTGTGCTTGGTGGGGCGTTGAGGAATCGAACCTCTCACCTGACCACTCCACTTGTTTAAGGGACCGGGTTTACAGCCCGGCGTGGAGAAAACGCCCCCACAGGGCGAAGACTTGTTTCATGCTGTTTGAAGGGAATAGGACTCGCACACGCGCCTCGAGGGCGCGCCGTGTATTGCTAGGTGCAATAATAGTGGCGGAGCGTTCTATTCATCATGATGAGGGGCGTTTAGGGGAAGGTTGAGGTGAAAGCAAGACTTCGTTTTCGATTTTCAATCGGCTGCCTCCAACGCCCCAATCTTCGAGTGATTAGCAAACATGCCACGAGCGCTCCCTTCTCCCGGACGCGGGCTTCGAGGGAAAAGCGATCGTATACGATTGCCCCGAGAAGGGCCGGGGATGAGGGCAAGATGGGTGCGGCTGGCGGGTTGGTCTCTACATCGCAAACACCGGTGCCCTCACCCCAACCCCTCTCCCGCAATCGGGAGAGGGGCGAGGACCGCGGATAGGTTTGCCGGCGAACTCCGGGTCACTTGCGGATGAACGGCTACCGGTTGAAGTCACACATAAGATAGGATTGCAAACTCATAACTTGCGCTACGTGTATAAATATGTAATACAGTTAGTGAAAAGGAGTCATATGTATGGCAACCATTAGTTTTCGGATTGAAGATGATACTAAAGCTCGACTGGATCGCCTAAATTCGCTTAATGCGAGCGCTTTGTTCCGCCAAGTTCTAGTGAGGACACTGAACGATATTGAGTATGGACAGGACTCTGCCGCTTCGCTCAGATTGAGTTTGAAGGACAGATTGTCTCTCGCAAACCAATACGAAATCTTGGCTCATTTGAACCCGTCTGAAGCCGAACGATACCGTTCATACATCAATGTCCTTCAGTCAGGATTTGAGATTCAGTACGGACATTTAGTTCAAGGCTATAGCGGTGGATTGTCTGATTCAGAATGTGCGGACGTTCTGAGAATTATGGATATGTTTAATGTGTTCTCTAGCATTTTGAGAGATCGACCAGAATACAAAAATCTTTATGATGCCGCCAAGTTTAGAGGTTTCAACGAGACGCTCGAAAGCAGCCAGTATGTTTTCGCGAATTACCTTATTCACGATTTGAAATACTACAATGAACTCCGGCTTGAAGCTCACAGACATGGGCTGTCGGCTCCGGTTCCAATGATGCCTCAATACAGAAAAATGCTGGAAGCGTGGCTTGAACTTCCAAACGTCTACAATCCATCGCCGGAAGAAATCGACAGCGTGCTAGTCGCAGGGATGGAAACCTAGAATGGCGGAAAAACTATCGTTCTCGTATAAGTCTTTAAAAGCCGATGCGGAAGGTCGGTTTTCGATTACGATAGTCGCAGTTTTAGCGGGCATGGCAATTTTGGCATTGGCTGTCACCAGTTCCATTTGGGCGTTTAGCTTAAACGGTGTTTCCCGAAACATCACCCATTCTTCCCAAACTTCCGATCCCGCCCCGCCAGGATCCGCAAGCGCAGCGCATTCAGCTTGATAAAGCCTTCGGCATCCTTCTGATCATAGGCGCCGTGATCATCTTCGAACGTCACAATGTCCTCGCGATAGAGTGAGTACGGGCTTGAGCGGCCGACCAGGTGGACGCCGCCTTTATAGAGCTTCACTTTGACTTCGCCGGTCACATAGAGCTGGGAATGGTCGATGGCGGCCTGGAGCATTTCGCGCTCCGGGCTCCACCAGAAGCCATTATAGATCAGCTCAGCATAGCGCGGCATCAGCTCGTCTTTGAGATGGCCGGCGCCGCGATCAATCGTGATAGACTCCATGCCGCGATGCGCGGTGAGCAGAATCGTGCCGCCTGGGGTCTCGTAAATGCCGCGCGACTTCATGCCGACAAAGCGGTTCTCCAGCAGGTCCAAGCGGCCAATGCCATGCTTGCGGCCATACTCATTGAGCTTGGTCAGGATCGTGGCCGGGCTCATCGCTTCGCCATTGATCGCGCAGGCATCCCCTTTTTCGAAGCCGATCGTGATGATCTCAGGCTCGTCTGGAGCGTCTTCTGGCGCGACGGTGCGCAAGTGGACGAATTCAGGGGCGGCCTCAGCAGGGTCTTCCAGGACTTTGCCTTCGGAGGAGGAGTGCAGCAGGTTGGCATCAACAGAGAAGGGCGCTTCGCCGCGCTTGTCCTTGGCGATCTCGATGCCTTGGCTTTCGGCGAAGGCGAGCAGGTCGGTGCGGGACTTGAAGTCCCAATCGCGCCATGGGGCGATGACTTTAATGTCTGGATTGAGGCCATAATAGCCGAGCTCGAAGCGGACCTGGTCATTGCCTTTGCCGGTGGCGCCATGACAGACCGCATCGGCGCCCATCATATCGGCGATTTCGATTTGGCGCTTGGCGATCAGCGGGCGAGCGATCGAGGTGCCAAGCAGGTAGACGCCTTCATAAACGGCATTGGCCCGGAACATTGGGAAGACAAAGTCGCGAACGAATTCTTCGCGGACATCTTCAATGAAGACGTTTTCCGGTTTGACACCGGCAGCGATGGCTTTGGCGCGGGCCGGCTCAATCTCTTCGCCTTGGCCGAGATCCGCGGTGAAGGTGATCACTTCGGCGCCAAATTCGGTTTGCAGCCATTTCAGGATGATGGAGGTGTCGAGCCCTCCGGAATAAGCGAGCACAACTTTTTTGGGCGCAGAGGACATTGTCGACTCCATCGGATTTTTGATTCCCGCGCGTATGGCGCGGCTTGGAGAAGAGCGCAAGAGACTTCCGCGATTAGCAGGCATTCGATTGTGGTTTGTTCGGCATTTCGGACCGAATCCGGACGGGAAAAGACCAATCTGAACAGACCATGACTGAATTCTGATTTCTCGGTCACAAATAAGGTCAAAAAGCCATGATTACAGCCGGTTGATTGCCTTGTTTCAAAACGAGACTGCTCTCCATCGAACAGCGAAGGGAGCGCAATCCATGAAACGAACCACTCTGACAATAACCGGCGTCTTAGCCGCTGCTGCGGTTGCTTTTGGCGCCCATGCGAAAACCAAACCTAGTCCTGAACCGATTGTGGATACCCCGATTATGAATGCTGTTTCTTCTTATATCCTCCTCGACCGAACTGGCTCCATGTCCGACATTTGGGACGAGGCACTTGGCTCGGTAAACGCCTATGCTGCGGCCATTGGCAAAGTCGAAGAAGGCGAAGCCGATGATCTTGAAACCTCGGTCACACTGGCCGTCTTCGACCATCAAGAAGGCTTCCAATATGACGTGCTGCGCAAAGAGGTGCAGCCTGACGCCTGGACCAATGTCACCAATGATGAGGTCAGCCCGCGCGGTATGACACCTCTGTTTGATGCGATTAACCGGACCATTACGATGGCCGAGGCTGACAATCCTGAGAAAGCCGTCATCGTGATTATGACGGACGGGCACGAAAACTCGTCCCGCGAAGTCACCCGCCAAGGCGCGAAAGCCGCGCTTGACCGCGCTGAAGCCCGCGGCTGGGAAGTGGTCTTCCTGGGCGCTGAATTTGCCAGCTTTGGCGATGCGGATGCGGTTGGTGTGAGCTCGAACAAGCAAATGGCGGTGAGCGCCGGTACACTTTCCATCACGCAAGAGCGCTTGGCTAAGAAAGCCCGTGACTATGGCAAAGGCTATGAGTCCGACATCGAATTTGATGAAGAAGATCGGGCCATTGCTGAAGAAGAAGACGTCAAACAGCGCAAAGGCAGCAATCGCTAAACCCTAGATGACGTGAGTGAGCTTCCCCGCAGGCTCGGGACGTGACGCGGGTGAGAGGAAGGCGCAGAGATGTTTCTCTGCGCCTTCTACTATTGTGTGAAAATGGGGCATTCCACAATTTTCAATTTTTAGTCATTACCGACATTGTCCAGTTGCACAGGCGGTTAACTTGGCGCAGCTTGAATTGAAACCGGGGAAATTACGCTTTTTTAGTTAGTCTACGTGAAGCTTTCCCGAAATTATAATGACGAGCGGTCTCATCGGAGGGTCAGAATGACAAAAACGCGCGCCTCATCAATGCGAAGTGTCGCCAGCGTCGTCGCAGTGGTCTTTGCCGCCGGCATGGTTGCAGCCTGTGGTGGTGGAGGCGGCGGTGGAACGACGATGTCACCGCCCCCGCCACCGCCTCCTCCGCCGCCACCACCGCCCCCTCCGCCGCCGCCCCCTCCTCCTCCGCCGCCACCCCCGTCGAGCGTGGTGATTTCGGGGCAAGTGACATTCGACAATGTTCCGCATCAAACGAGTTCCGGGACCGAGACGCGGGTCGTTCGTACCGTGTTGGACTATGACAACATCACACAGGACCCGGCGCGCGGCGTTGTGGTTCAAGCGGTGAATGCGAGTGGCACTGTACTGGACACGGATGTCACGGATGCGAGCGGGAATTACGCGGTCACCGTCGATGCCTCTACGGATGTTCGGATTCAGGTGCGCAGCGAGATGCAACAATCCACCGGCGCGACTTGGGACATTCAGGTCCTAGACAATACGAGCAGCAACGCGATTTATGTGCTTGCGGGCAGTTTGACGGATTCAGGTACGACCAACTCCTCACGGAACTTGAACGCCGCGTCCGGTTGGGGCGGAACCAGTTATACTGGCACCCGCGCCGCAGCCCCATTTGCGATTTTGAACGCGATTTATGAGACCGTGACGGACATAGCCGCGGTCGACCCGGATGTTGTATTTCCGGAGCTGGATGTCTTGTGGAGCGTCAATAATGTTCCTGTGAGCGGCGATATCGCGAATGGCGAAATCGGCACGTCTTCTTACACGCGCAGCGCCAGTGGGACGCCAAACATCCGCATTCTCGGCGCTGAGAATAATGATACGGATGAGTATGATCCGTCTGTCGTTGTGCATGAATTTGGGCACTATTTTGAAGATCAGCTGTCCCGCTCTGACTCACCGGGGGGCTCGCATAGCCTCACGCCGCGCCTCGACCCGCGCCTCTCATTCGGCGAAGGATGGGGCAATGCATTTGCTGGGATGATCCTTGATGATCCGATCTACCGAGATGCAGGCGGAGATCAGCAACAAACAACCGGTTTCGCCTTCAGTGTCGAAAGCGACCTGACCGATCTGCCATCGGGAACGCAACGCGATGCAGGCTGGTTCAATGAGGCGTCCGTTCAGCAAATCCTATACGATATATTCGATAGCACAAATGATGGGGCCGATACGCTATCGGGTGGTTTTGCACCGCTCTACAATGCTTTCACGGACCCTGACTATATCAACAATGTCGACTTCACGACGATCTTCGCGTTTGCCGACCGTCTCCGCGATGAGCCGACGATAAGCGGAACAGCGCTCGACGCTTTGCTCAACGCCGAAGACATAAACGGCACGGGACCCCGCGGTGTTGGTGAAACCAATTTCGGCAATGTCACGGAGTCGCTGCCCATCTATAAAATCGTTACGCCGGGCGGGGCCCCTGTGACCGTCTGCTCGACCGCGAGAAATGGGGAGACAAATAGGCTGGGTGTTCGCGAATTTATCAGCCTCACTTTGTCGAGCACCACGGCGCTCACGATTACGGCGACGGAAGTTTCCCCGCTGGATGCCGCGACCACAGACCCAGATTTCCGGATCTGGGAACAGGGGCGGCTGTTTACGCGCGATGGTCGCGGGCAGAATCGCATCGCTCAATCGGGCCTAGACGGCACTGAGACCTGGACTGGAACCCTGGATGCGGGGACCTATGCCATCGACATATTCGATTGCAACAATGCGTCTTGCGGCGCGTCATCCGCAGCTGACAGCTGTTTCGAGTTTGAAGTCAATTAGGCCGAGAGGGAGATTGCGATGAAAACGACTCCACACATGGTGATTTGGACCAGCGCAGCCCTTTTCTTAGGGGCGTGCGGCGCTGCAACGACAGCCGACCTGAGCGTACAAGCTGAGGCAGACGCCTCGAAACCGGTCATCGAAGCGACCCGGGTCGAACTTGGGCCAGCGGTTTCAACGATCAAGCCTGGCGCATCGGTGAGCTTTTCGCACGAGACGTCCGGTCCAGTACCGGTCGACGGCACCGGCTATGCCACGATTACGGTCAATGAAGGCTATCCATATGGCACGCTGGAGCTTGTGGCTTCAGCCAATTCTGGGCTGGAGGTGCGGGGCACCAGTGCCAGCCAGATCGTCAACATGGCGGATGGCACGGCCCATAGCTGGCGTGTCGATTATCAGGGCCTGACGGATGGTGTGCATTATCTCACCGTCATGGCGGTGGCGAAACCTACCGCGGATGCTGGCGAAATGCGCGCCTATGCGGTGCGGGTTGAGGTTGGCGACTGGAAAGCGGTAAAAGCCGAACGTGACGCTGCTAAGCCGATGGAAGCGCTCGCCGATGGCGAAATGGCGATTATGATGCAAGCTGAAGAAACCATCGAATAGGGCAGGTCTACGACCGGCTAGACAATATAGTCGGGACTGACGCGTTTATCTGGAGCGCCCCGATAGACGAAAAAGGAATAGATCACGCTGATCAGTGCCGTGCCGACGGAACACCCGGTCACCAAGAAGACCAATCCGATGCCATCTACTAAGAACGCGCTGACGAGACAGACGAAACCCACGGCGAAGAAAAGACGACCTGCCAAGCGGTGGGTCTTTTCCCATGTGTATTCGCTGGAAAGCGTCCAGGGCGTGCGGATTCCGAGGAACCAGTTCTGACGGGTTTTTGGCAAATAGTTGCCAAGGACGATGAATAGAATGCCTGTGCCAGCGATCACCAAACGCACGAACTCATTGGATAGCGCCTCTGCACTGCTTGCGCTCACCATCATATAAGCGATCCCAGCGTGAATGCAGAGAAACAGGATCATGGTTGAAATCCAAACCGCATTATAGGCTTTGCGACTTTTATAGAGATTATCACGCATGGGTTCGATTTGCGGCAAGAGACAGAAGACCAATGCTCCGAACAGCGCCGATCCGGGCAATAGCCACTGCATCAGCATGGCTTCTTGACGGTCCGCAAAGCGATCTGCGACGCCATTCGCATTCCAGTGGACCGGAATGTTCTCTGCGGGCAACAATTGTCCCGCCCAGATGGCAATGCCGGCCATAAGGACAACTACGATTGCGGATACGATTAAACCTGCGCGGATCATTCGGCGGCCTCCTTAAGCTCATCATCGCCATTGTCGCGCCCGATCATGCCGAGAAGGGCAGTCACAGCGTCCTCAACAACGCTTGTATTGGTGCGGTAAATGATCGATGTCCCCTGGCGCTCCGCTGTGATCAGGTCTGCATCTTTCAATACGTTGAGATGCCGCGTCACAGTCGGCCATGCTGCGTCAAACGCTTCAGCCAATTCGCCTGAGCTTTTCGGGCCTTGCCGGAGCAAAGCCATAACTTGTCGACGCAATGGATGCCCGAGCGCTTTGAACACTTCATTTGCCATAAACACTAATTAGCATTTATGATAATTATGAGTCAAGCTAATTGTTGAAAGCGCTAATTACTTATCTTCCAGTAGCTGGATGACCGCGTAGCGATTGATTGAGTTTTGATCGATGGTGCTGTCGCCAGCGGACAATTGGCGGTGACGGCCCCAGCTTTCAGCTGGGATGACGCTATTGTCTGGTAGGCCGAAATTCTCGGTTATGAACTCAAACACAACATCACCTCGATTTCGGCAAAGCGATGTGGTCCGCTCCGTCGAGTCGCAGCCCGAAACGATGGCGATGCTGCGGGGGCCATGCTTTTCAGCATGCTCCCGCAGAACATACTCAACATAAGCCTTTAGCTCAGCTTGGCTTTCTTCGGTAAGTTCCGCGCTTCCGGGGTCAAAGAAGACAAAATAGCTGTCTTCGCGTCGTGAATAGGTCGGGTCGCTTTTAAGCATGCGCTGCGTCATGCCCAATCGGGCGGCGACTTGTTTCGGCGCGGTTTGCCAAGGCAAAATCAAGCTCGAAACCGTTTCATCCACGCCCAAAACGTCTTTAACGCGAGCCTCTTCTTCCTCGATTTTCTTCAAGTCTTCTTGAGTTGAGTCAGGGCCGGCTTCCGATGAACGACCGGCGCCAAAATCGGCTGGGCGCTCCAATTCAGCAATGCGCGCTTCAACCATGCTCCGGCTTTTGGTCTCGGGAAACGCTTCGAGGAACCCTTGCAATGTATCGATATTGTCTGAGCCAATGATCGCCGCCAGAGCCGTCGCCTCGGTACGCTGATCATTGGTGCGTTCACAGCCTGCAAAACAGAAATCGGTTTCTCCGCGCAATCCGCTCTCAGTCCAGGGCAATTGGCGTTCATCAGTGATTTGCTCGACCCGCGTCGCGACAACTCGAAACAGGGTTTCGGCCGAATAGCCGGGTTCTTGAATCAAGCTGGCCAGCGCCGTCGTGAAGGGACTGTTATTGCCAACGCCATCGGCCGCGACAGAGCCTGGCGCCGTTGAATAGGCGATGAGCGTGCCTCTCACCCTGCCAGCAGCGGCAAGGCCGCGATCGTCGACCGAACGAGTGGCTGCTGGCATCGGATTGTTTCGGCAAGCATCTAAGACGATGAAATTGGTACTATTTCCGGCGCGCTCAATATAGCGAAACAGCAGGCCCAAATTTGGCGCCTCACGCCACAGGTCGGCTTCATTATAGACTTCTGCATCGACGGGAACGAGATAGTTCAGTCCTTCAGACTGGGCGCCATGGCCCGCATAGAAGAAAAACCCAATTGCGTCTTCACCTGCCTCGCTTAGACGGCTGCCATGGCGCTGAAACGCCTCTTCCATCTCGTCAAGCGAGGCATCGGTCACCACTTCCACGTCGAACCCGACCGCTTCTAGGGCTTCACTCATGAGCGTGGCATCATTGACGGGATTATCCAGCGCCCAGCCCGGTGTTCCATAATTGTCATTGCCAATGACCAAAGCGATCCGATCCTGCGCGACAGCAGGTGCGCTGAGGCAAAGGCTGGCCGTCAGACTGGCGAGTAGTATTCGCATATTGATTCCCCACACTCTATTGCGCGGACCAGATTAACCACACTTACGGAAAATGTCAGTCCGAAGTGCGGCGGAAAATGGGCCTATGTCCACAAGCCATAGCCAAACCGCGCGGTCCCGTGTATGGCGCGCGGCAAGACAGATAAGCTGCGACTCCACCTCCCCAGGATTATTGACGATGACTGAGCCCACTTCTTTGCGCAACATTGCGATCATTGCCCACGTGGACCATGGCAAAACCACGCTCGTCGATTGTTTGCTGAAACAATCCGGTACGTTCCGCGAAAACGAAGCGACGACCGAAAGAATGATGGATTCCAATGATTTGGAAAAAGAGCGCGGCATCACCATTCTCGCCAAGACGACCAGCGTGGTCTGGGGCGACACGCGGATCAATATTGTCGATACACCTGGGCACGCTGACTTTGGCGGCGAAGTCGAGCGCATCCTGTCTATGGTGGATGGCGCCATCGTTCTCGTAGACGCTGCAGAAGGCCCAATGCCGCAGACCAAGTTCGTGGTCTCGAAAGCGCTCAAGATTGGTCTGCGTCCCATCGTGGCCGTCAACAAAATTGATAAGCCAGAGCGGCGCCCTGACGAAGTGATTGACGAAGTGTTCGACTTGTTTGATGCGCTCGGTGCGGATGATGAGCAGCTCGATTTCCCGATCCTTTATGGCTCCGCCAAGAATGGCTGGATGTCGACGCAATATGAGGAAGAGCGCACAGATATGAGCGAGCTGTTCGATCTCGTCGTTCAGCACGTGCCAGAGCCTGTGGTCGAAGAAGCTCCGTTTCGGATGCTGGCAACGACGATCGGAGCCGATAATTTCTTGGGTCGGATCCTCACGGGTCGGGTGAGTTCCGGCACGGTGAAGCCGAACCAAACCGTAAAAGTTCTCGCGCGCGATGGATCGCTGGTCGAAACCGGCCGGGTATCGAAAGTGCTCGCCTTCCGCGGGCTGCAACGCGAGCCGATTGAAGTCGGTGAAGCTGGCGATATTGTCTCCATCTCTGGCCTACAAAAAGCGAATGTCGCCGACACCTTTGTCGATCCGAGCGTAGATACACCGATCGAAGCGCAACCCATTGACCCGCCAACGCTGTCTATGACCTTCCGGGTGAATGATAGCCCGCTGGCGGGCACGGAAGGCGATAAGGTCACCAGCCGCGTGATCTGGGATCGTTTGCAACGTGAGGCCGAGGGCAATGTCGCCTTAAAAGTTGAACGCTCGACCGAAGCCGAAGCTTTTATTGTCTCCGGACGCGGCGAACTCCAACTCGCCGTTCTGATCGAGACGATGCGGCGGGAAGGCTATGAGCTTGGTGTATCCCGCCCGCAAGTGGTGTACAAAGAAGGCGAGGGCGGTGAGCGCTTAGAACCGATTGAAGAAGTCGTCATCGATGTCGATGATGAATTCTCCGGCGCAGTGGTTCAGAAACTGTCTGAGCGCAAAGCTGAGATGGTTGAGATGAAACAGTCCGGCGCCGGGCGGACCCGTATGGTCTTTCACGCGCCGACGCGCGGTTTGATTGGCTATCAAGGCGAGCTGATGACCGATACACGTGGCACCGCCATCATGAACCGCGTATTCCTTGAATACGCGCCATATAAGGGCAAAATCCAAGGTCGGCGCACGGGCACTCTGATCGCTATGGATAAAGGCGAAGCGGTCGCCTTCGCGCTATGGAATTTGGAAGATCGCGGACCGATGATGATTCATCCTGGCGATAAGGTCTATCAGGGCATGATTATTGGCGAACACACGCGTGACAATGATCTCGAAGTGAACGTCCTCAAAGGCAAGAAGCTTACCAATGTCCGCGCCTCAGGGTCTGACGAAGCGGTCCGCTTGACCCCGCCTTTGCAAATGACACTAGAACGCTCTCTGGCTTACATCGCGGATGATGAATTGGTTGAAGTGACCCCGCAGAGCATTCGCTTGCGCAAAGTCCATTTGGATCCGCATGAGCGCAAACGTGCGGCTAAGGCTGCAAACGCCTAACCGGATCGCGGCACCTCGGCACAATAGTCGCCATACATGCCGCCCTGATCGATGCAGAAGAATTTCCAATTGCCCGCCTGTTCCGGCTGATCACCCTTATTGTCGCCGACATAAGCGACGATTTCGACATCCGGGAAGCCTTGCGTGGCTAGGATTTCCGGCACCAGGTCGAAGCGCGCATCTTTCTCACTTGATGGCGCGGTATTGGCGCGGGTCAGGAGGACTTGGAACTCATAGTGTCGACGCAGGCCGAGCGTTTCCAGGTTGCGTTCCGTTGCCAATTGTTCGGTGTCGCGCCGGTTGGTGACCAGTCCAATATGACCGCCGTTGGCGTTGACGTGCATAATGAAATCAGCTGCACCCGGCACGAGTGTGGCCGCTTCTCGCTGGGTCCATTCATACCAAGTCTCGGGGGAGTAGCTGGTTCCTGTTCGATCGCGTTCGATTTGATAGGTGACATTGTTCATCACTGTTTCGTCGACATCGAGGATCACACCCCAGCTGCCACTTGGACGGGTTGCTGCAATCTGGTCGATATAAGCAGTCGCCTCCGCAAACACAGCTTCCGCCTCGCTCGCCCAATCAGGTGAATTGGCGACCCAATCCGTACCTGGCTTAAGTTCGCCAACAGACGCTGGCTCGAGCGTGGTGCACGCGCCCGCCATCAGAGCCAGAGCAAGCGCGCAAGAAGTTGGTGATTTCAGCATCAGAGTCCCCTCAATGATTGTGCGTTTCTAACGCGCGAAGGATTGAGAATCCAGCTTTTCGGTGCCGGAACTCAATGTCAGGTTGATTAGTTATCCAGTCTATTTAGAGCTGAGATCGCGGTTCGATTCCGACCGCTTTAGCAACCATCCGAGGGACGAATGAAACGGGTATTCTGTGCGGCAGCAGCGCTTGCGCTTTGTGGAACGGCGTCTGCGCAAGAGTTTAGCATTGGCACGTTCAACACCTATTGGGCATTCGATGATCAAGCCCCACATCTGAATTGGCGCGATCGGCGGGGGGATGAAACCTATCAAGAAACGCTCGAGGAATTGGCCGATACCATTCTCGAAATCGATACAGACATTCTCGCATTGCAAGAAGTTGAAAATGAGAGAGTGGTCAATGATTTGGCCGATCTCTTGCGGCAGAAGGGGCTCCACTATCCGCATCTTTATGTGGGAGAAGGGCTCGATCCGTTTACCGGGCAGAATGTTGCTGTGATGAGTAAATATCCCGCGATCATCAAGCCTGTTCTGCGCTATCCTTATGCGCTGGAAGAGTATCAAGACGACCGCACCGGCGCCCCGCGTATTGCCGCTTTGCCGAAACTGTTGCGAGTTGATTTGGATGTCGAAGGTAAGATCGTCACTATTTTCGCGGCGCATTTAAAGTCGCAACGTGGTGGTGAAACAGCGGAAGAGGAACGCTTGGCGCAAACGCGCATGGTTCGCCGGATGGCAAGAGCCGTGGCTGAGAAAGGCGATAGCCGTTCGCCCTCCTATGTCGCCATTGTCGGTGACCTCAATGATGATGTGAACACACCCACGTTGCGATCTTTGCGGGGCCTGCATGATGGCTCTTACGATTTCCAGCAGACCACGCGCTCAATTGACGAGTCGGAACGCTATACGCACATTTATTGTCCCTGGTCGCAACGCTTGGACGATGGGTCCTGTCCGGCGGAAGCAGAAGAGCGGGAACAATTGGATCACGTTCTGGCCAGCTATTTCCTCGATCAGGCGATGACGTCAGTAGAGATTATCCGGGTCGACAAGGATGTCAGCGACCATGATGCGGTGAAAGTGGAGTTCAACCTCACCCGCGACGAATGATCGGCGCGGCGATTAACGCCGCGCCTGGTCTATTCATTCACTATCCGCGTCTGAATTGGCCGGGTCATACTTTGCAAACCAGCCCATAATATTGTCCGTCTTGGCAATCAGCCGCGATGGACGCCCAGCAATGTAATGCGGTGAGCCTGGCACACGGATCAGGGCCGTCTCGACACCTTTGAGTTTCAGCGCGGTGTAGAATTGCTCGGCTTCCCAAGTCGGTGTGCGCCAGTCTTCTTCGCCGACCATGACCAGCGTGGGCGTGGTCACATTCTCGATCAGCATGATTGGGGACAGATCGAGGAAAGCGTCTGGGTTTTCCCATGGGTCCTCACGAATCCAATGCCGGCGGACAAATTGGGCAATGTCCGCAGACAGCGCCATAGTCATCCAATTGATTACAGGTTTGACCGATGCTGCTGCTGCGAACCGGTCGGTTTTTCCGACCGCCCACGCTGTCAGGATACCGCCACCCGAGCCACCGGTAATGAAGAGGCGATCCGCACTGACATAGTTGCGCGCGACGAGCTCGTCGACAACGCTCATCAAGTCTTCATGATCGTATCCTGGATAGGCTTTATCAATCGCCATGGCGAAGTCGGCGCCATAGCCGGTTGAGCCGCGCGGATTGACGTAGACGGTGACATAACCTTCGGCTGCAAAGCGTTGAATCTCGCTGGCAAAGTAAGGTCCATACATTGCGAACGGTCCGCCATGGATTTCCAGGATCATGGGATATGACCCATCAGCGACAAACCCATGTGGCAATGCCACCCAGGCTTCAATTTCTAGTCCGTCATGGCGCGATGGCACTTTGATTTCTTCAATCGTCGCCATGTCGAGATGATCGAGCAAATCTGAATTCAGGTCGGTGAGGATGCGATCCGTAACGTTACGTCCAGAGACCGCAATCTCGGCGGGGCGATCTGGAGACCCCGCTGTATAAGCGATGACCGGTCGGCGCGTATCCGACACAGAGAAAGACCCGCTCGCATAAGGACGCCCGATCGAGGTGCCACCGAGATTGGTCAATAGCGTCTCAACCTCACCACTCATTGATACCGAAACCAGATCGATCACGCCGGCATTTTCGATCTCTGCGATTAAGCTACGGCCATTTGGATGCCATTCAACGCGGCTGAAAGACCGGTCGAAATCGGCCGCCAACTCGGTGACGCCAGATCCGTCTGCGTTCATCACATAGAGGTCGGCCTGCTGATAGGATTTCAGCAGATCATCATAGCCGAGATAGGCAATCTTTGAGCCATCTGGTGAGACCGAAGGCGCGAGATCGGGGCCATCGCGTGTGGTCAAAACTGTGCGGCTCAGGTCGGCCAAATTGACTGCGTAAATCTCGCTCTCAATTGGGTCGAGCTCGCGATCTTCCACATCATTTCCGGTGACCAGAAGCGTGTCATTGTTCAACCAGGTTGGATTAGAGAAATCTGCCTCACCGCTGGTGATTTGCCGCGGTGTCCCGCCATCAGCGGAGAGCGTGTAAACGTGCGTCGCCCCTTCTTTGAGATAGCCACGGCCATCGAAGCGGAATTGTAAATCATCAAAGACGCGCACAGGCGGTGACCATTCCGCGCCTTCCGGTTGAGCGATTGGTTTTGCGAAACTCGGCGTCTCACTGGGCGTGAACATAGTGAACGCTACGGTTGATCCATCTGGGGACCATGCGGCACCGCCGGGTCCATATTGAAACTGAGACAGCGAAACGGATCGGTCTGAATCAAAATAATAGATTCGCAAGTCTGGCTTGCCATCGGTCGCGGTGGAATAGAGCAGGCGTGTTCCGTCCGGCGACCAGCGCGGCGCCCCGGCAGAGGCGCCCCCGGTTACGAGAGGTCGATGCGCCCCGCTATCAACATCAATCGTCCAGAGATCGCCGCGATCCTGGTCTTTCAACTTATCCATTGAACGGCGGACATAGACGATGGTTTCGCCATCCGGAGATATTTGCGGATCGGCCGCGTATTCAATGTCGAAAACCCGCTCAGCAGAGAATTTTCGAGAGGTGTCTTGATGATCTTCTGCCGCTGCAGATGCGGCGAGAACACCGCCAGCGATCAAGGTGCTCATCAACAGTTTTGAGCCCATATTCCTGTCTCCCGTGAACAATTGAGACGTGGCGTAACATAAATTTTTAGCTGCGCCCAAGCGCTGTCTTTTCCTCGCCACAAGTTTTTATTACAATCCACCTATGAGCTTACTCACGCATCCCGGCGCTGGCTGGTCTGTTCGTCATTGGAGGCGAGAGGACTATCCGCGCATTGAAGTGATCTTCAAAGACTGCCTGAAGGGGTTCCCTTGGCGCGGTCCGGAGCGAGATGAGATCATGCGTTTGCGGCAAACGCTATCGGCCAATATCGCTTTTGTGGCGGTCGAGAAGCAAGCTGGCGTCGTGGGGTTTTTGACGCTTGAGCAAGGCAAAGCCTATGTTCCGCATGTCTTTGTCGACTTGGATTGGCGCCTTTGCGGAGTCGGCAGCGGCTTATTGCAAGTCGCCCGGAAATTTGTTGGTCGGCCATTGCAATTGGATGTCGATGTCCAAAACGAGTCCGCGATTGAGGCCTATACCGCATTAGGCTGGCGCGAGCGGGCGAAAGTGGGGCGCGGCCGAAACGATCAGGTCCGTTTGATCGGCCCTTAAACGAAGGCTGCAGCGACTTTGTCTATTTCTTTTAAGTGCTTGGCTTGATCGTCCGTGCTCAGGAAGGAGCCGGTAAAGCTGTTTTTCGCCAGTGTGATGATGTCGTCGCGGGTCAGATTCACAGCCGCTGCCGTCTGGCGGTAATTCTCGTTCACATATCCCCCGAAATAGGCCGGATCATCACTGTTCATAGTTGCCTGGAGTCCAAGATCGAGCATTCTCTTCATCGGATGATCTTTTAAATCATCGACCACACAGAGCGATAGATTGGATAGCGGGCAAACGGTTAGCGTCAGATCTGCCTCCCGCACACGGGCAATCAGAGCATCGTCTTCAAGCAATCGATTGCCATGATCGATACGGTCTATCTTTAAAATGTCGAGTGCTTCATAGACATATTCCGGCGGACCTTCTTCGCCCGCATGCGCCACGAGTTTCAGGCCCTTTTCGCGGGCGGCGGCAAACACGTTGGCAAATTTCGACGGCGGATGACCGAGTTCGCTACTGTCCAGGCCAACGCCGTGAATTCGGTCGAGATAAGGGTCGGCTTGAGCCAAAGTTTCGAACGCGTCTGCTTCAGACAGATGCCGCAAGAAACACATGATCAGTTTGTAGGTGATGCCATATTTGCGTTCGGCCGCATCTAGAGCGGAGAGTATGCCATTGATCGGTGTGCTGAATGGCAATCCCCGTTCGGTATGGCCCTGCGGGTCAAAAAACACTTCGACATGTCGGACATTGTCCGCCTGACATCGTTGGAGGTAGGCATCGGTGAGGTCATGAAAATCGGCCTCGGTCAGCAAAACCGACATCCCTTGATAATAGATATCGAGGAAGTCCTGCAGATTGGAGAAATTGTACGCAGCCTTCACGTCTTCCAAAGTCCTAAACGGAATATCGACTTGGTTGCGTTCCGCGAAATGCATCAATTGCTCGGGCTCAAGGCTCCCCTCTAGATGCAGGTGAAGTTCGGCCTTTGGCAAAGCGGCGATCAGAGCGTTCAAATCAGTCATCCATACGTGCTAGCGAATTTGAGCGCAAAAGGGGAGCCCTGTAACTCTGCCCTCGCGAAATCTTTAACCACTGATATAGTCAGGGTCAGAGCGCTGTAAGGGGGCGCGCGAAGGAGGTGACACATGGGTTTGATCTGGTGGGTCTTACCCGCTTTGGCGGGCGTGATAGGCTTAATGCTGAGCTTTGCTGGGCTTGGACGGTTGCTGAAACTGCGTTTGGCGGCTGGCGGATTGCGGTTCTTATTCGGCATTGGCTTTTTAGGGGCTGCCGGGATCGGCACCTTTGTTGGGCTAAACCTCCAGACTTATAAACGCCTAACCTATGAACGCGTGGTCGCGACAGTCAGTTTTGATGCAACGCCAAATACTGAGAACACCTATAGCGTCACGCTGGAACTGCCGGACGATGAGGTGCGTGTCATTAGTGAGATTAAAGGCGATCAATTTGCGCTCGGCGCGCAAGTGATCACGTTCAAACCGATGTCACAAATGTTGGGGTATGACAGCGTCTATCGCCTCGACTTTCTCGAAGGCCGTTTCGCGCGACGATATACAACTGGTGGCGTCAGCCAAGCGACCAGCACGGGCATCCAACTCTATGAGAACCCGGGTTTGGACGTGTATGCGCTTGCAAAAGAGCAAGGGGGACGATTTGGTCTCGGCACCAGTCACAAAGATGCCAGCTTCGGCTCAGCGGTCTATGCGCCGATGGCGGATGGGTTGGAGTACGAAGTGTCGATCACCCAGACCGCATTGGTCCTTCGTCCTGCCAATGCCGCGGCGCAGTCTCGTCTAAGTGCACAGGAGTAAATACCATGTTCGGCCTTTGGGATCGTTATGTCTTGCCCCCCTTGATCGCGTGCGGATGCGGTACGGGACCAATGATGAAACAACGTGAAAAGATCGTTCCTTTGGCAGAAGGCGTAGTGTTAGAACTGGGCTGTGGCACCGGAACAAATTTTTCCTTCTATGATCCTTCGCGCGTGTCTCATTTGCATGCCATTGAACCGCATCCTCCGATGGTGAAAAGGGCAGAGGCGACTCGCGATGAAGGCGATTTCGGATATTCCAGCGACATCCATACGTGCGGTGCAGAGGCGGTACCTTTGGAGGATCAAAGCGTTGATACAGCTGTGGTCACGTTCGTATTGTGCACCATTCCTGATTGGCAGGCGGCATTGGCGGAACTCAGGCGCGTGATGAAACCTGATGGTAAAATCCTATTCTCGGAACATGGCTTGGCACCAGATGAAGGGGTTGCCAAATGGCAGCGCCGGATCGAACCGGTCTGGAAGCGTTTGGTCGGCGGCTGCCATTTGACCCGCGACACCAGAACCATGCTGGAATCAGAAGGTTTCCACGTCGATCAGCATCACAGCATGTATTTGCCGAATACGCCGAAAATAGCGGGTTACGCCGTATGGGGCAGCGCTCGTGTCGCTTAGTGCGCGCACGCCGCCATATCTTCCTTTCCTACAAGGCACGCCGCGATTTGAACCTGATCTAAAGCCTATTCCGGCGTCGCAATGGCTGACAGCAGACACGGAGGCAGAGGCTTGGCTGCGCGATAAATGCCTGATCCTAAAAATGATGCGCGCCAATGTTGTCGGCGGAGATTTGGACGGCGCGGCAGCGGCAGAGACGCTGGAGCTCATCATGGCGGCGACCGGAGAGACGCCGACACAATCCATGCCGACCGCGCTCGAAGAGGCTGGGTCACTGGTATCCGATGATTTGTGTTTGCTCACTGCGGCGCGGCCAGGCGATTGGCGTTTAATCGCGGGGGTTTTGTGCGCGCCGACTTATTGGACTTTGCCAGAGCGTATTGGCATGGATCTCGGCGGGTTGCATGAGCCGGTTCCTGAGGGCGATCCAGGGCTGTCAGCTCGGATCGCGCGAATATTTACCGGTCTCAATCCGGATGTCGTCTTGGAGCGATTTAACTGGACGGTGCAAGCGAGTGAAAAGCGCTATACGCCCGATCGTCCGACGGTCACGGGGAAGCAGCTCAGCGATCTGCATTTGCGGGTGGAGCGCCAGACAATTCGAAAATTGCCCAAAACGGGGGCTGTGCTCTTCACCATCCGCATCTGCGTCGATCCGCTTGTCCCGATTTTGAAAGATCCCGAAGCAAGGGAGGCGTTTGAAGACGCTTGGCTGGGCGCGCCATTAGCCGTGCGTCAATACAAAGCCTGGGGCGCGTTAGAGCCGCTCGTCGCGCAAGCGTGTCGACAGAGCGGGCGCGGCTCAGCTCATTCAACCTTCAGCTGAGCCTTGGCCAAATCTTGCCAATACGCCACGGACATTTCTTCGTATTTGAGCCCCATAGCGAGGGCTGCGGCATAGAACCGATAATCCGGATTGGCGGCGAGGTCTTGCTCTAGCGTGCGATAGGTTTCGAGGCGTTGACGATGCGCCAAGAGTTGATCTTGAATCAGACTATCAAGAGCCGCCTGCGTGCCGCTTTGCGCGAAATAGAGTTTAAGCAGGCCGAGATCACGGATCTCCGTCGCTTGCTCGCTTGGCGTGGCGAGCCAGTCGGATAGGGCGGTGCGGCCTTTGTCCGTCATAGCGTAAAGGCGTCTTCGTCGCCCGGTCTCTTCTTGCCGTTCAGACAGCAAGCCGAGTTGAACGAGCCGCGCGGGCTCTTTGTACAGACTGGCGCGGGAGAAGTTCCAAAAATAGCCAATCGATCCATCAGCCCAATTCTTCAAATCGTATGAGGTCGCATCGCCCAGTCGCTCAACGATGCCGAGAATGATGAAAGATGAGGGATGAAGCGCATGGGACATAATAGTCTACTTTACACCATATAAAGTGAATGATATGTGTGGCGTAACATGACGGCAGGAGACAGACAATGACCAAGCCGATTCCTGGACGGATGACCTCGGCGATTGAGGGCGATTTCGTGATCTTCCTGATCGGCATGCGCATCCATAAATTGTGGAAAGTGTGGAAGTGGCTGCCCGTCTTTATGGCCATGCCGCGCATGTTGATCGAGCTGGGCAAGGCCCCCAAGCTCGGACTGTTGCACTCTAAGACCTTTTTCAGTCTGCGCAGTCCATACCTGGTGCAATATTGGCGCAGCTTCGATGATCTGCACGCCTACTCGGTCAATCGCGACCTCGCTCATCTGCCGGCATGGGCGGCGTTCAATAAAGCCGTTGGGACGGAAGGCGATGTCGGCATTTGGCACGAAACCTATTTGATCAAAGCCGACCAGCATGAGTCCGTTTACGGTAATATGCCGCCTGTTGGGCTGGGCGTTGCGGGTGGGTTAAAGCCTGCGGATGGGCGCAATCGTTCTGCTAAGGGGCGTTTGGGCCAGACTGATGGAAGCGACCAACCAAGCATGGACGCCACAGCCGAAGCGACCTAAATGCTCCCCAGCGAATGAAGGAGCACGCATGAAGTATTGGCTGTTCAAATCCGAACCGTTCAAATGGAGCTGGGACCAGCAGAAAGCGAAAGGCGATGCTGGCGAGGAGTGGGACGGCATCCGAAACTACCAGGCGCGCAACAATATGCGCGAGATGAAAATCGGCGATCGCGGGTTTTTCTATCACTCCAACGAAGGCCTGGAAGTTGTTGGGATTGTTGAAGTTTCAGCCGAAAGCGCACCTGACTCGACGACTGATGATGAACGCTGGGATTGTGTCCACATTCGTGCACTCACGGATATGCCAAGCGCCGTGACCCTGAAAGCTGTGAAAGCGAATGAGAAGCTTGCTCAAATGTCCTTGGTCACCAGCATGCGTTTATCCGTGCAGCCGGTGACAAAGGATGAGTGGTTGGAAGTCTGCCGAATGGGTGGCTTGAATGGCAACACACTCAAGCCGCTCAAAAGCCGCGGGTGATCCAAAACCTTAACTCAGCGTCAGCGCTAGCATCGGTGAGACCGAATAGGGCACCTGTGAACAGGCTCCAATCCTCATTCACGGGAAAGCTGGCAAATGGACCAATCTGATGTCCCTGTTTGTCCAAATCCAAAAAATTGTCTGTCGAGCCATAAGAATTGAATAGCTCGACCCCAATAGTTTGACCCGTTTCAAGTCGGGTGAAGAGATTTCCTCGGGTTTGAAGAAAGATCCCGTCGCGTGCATCATCGCCAATATCAACTGCTGACAAGGCAACGAAGCGGCCATACCAATTGTCGGTCACGGGAAACTGGTTGGTCCAATGCACGCCGACTAAGCCTGGACGATCATCATCGCGGATTCGTGCATCAAATCGGAGACCGGTTTTCCAGGCGTCATCATCATCGCTCAGCTCCCAGAACAATTCAGCCTGGATAAAATCGAAATCGACATCGGATTCGCCTGTTTTACGCGCCGACACCAATCCCCGCCACATCAAGTCGCCATTGATGGCTTGCTGATAATGCAGGCGCTGTGAAAGGCCCTCAGTGTCAGGATTGTAAGTCACCCGATACTGCGCAGACTTGTGACCCTCATTGACCATAGGCGGAAAGATTCCGCCTGTATTCTGTGCGGCCGCGGTCGGAAGTGTCACCGCGACTGCCGCGCCGATGAATAAAGTGCGCATAAAGGACCCCCAATTAAATCCATTGCTGACGTCTAAGCGCCTGATGTGGGGCGATTGCCAATCCCGTCTAACAGGGGATTCCTATCAGATCGATAGTTTCATGCTATCAATACGGCGCTAAGAGTCTAAGGCGTGCGTAACAATGGCCTCGCAATGGATCAACGCAGTGTCATAGGGCGGTAAGGGGCTATTCTCTTCTGTGATCAACATGCCCAGCTCCGTACATCCGAGAATGATACTGTCGCAGCCCTGATCCTTCAGACTTTGGATCGCGGACTGGTAATAAGCGATGCTTTGCTCCGTGACGATGCCGTGGGTAAGTTCTTCAAATATGATCCGGCTAAGCTCTTTCTGGACCTCTGGATCTGGCACGACGGGCACCATTCCCGTGGTCTCTGTTAAGCGTTCTGTGAAATAGGAATTGGCCATTGTATAGGCCGTTCCAAATAGGCCAGGACGATGGCGGCCATCTGCTTGCAAGCGCGCGCCGCAGGCATCGACAATATGCAAAAAAGGCAAGTCGGTGGCGTCTTCAATAGCGTCTGCCACGGTGTGCAGCGTATTGCAGGCGAGCACCAGAAAATCTGCGCCAGCGCTCTTTAAGCCCTTCGCCGCCTGATCGAACCCGGCCCGTATGAAGGGCCAATCCCGGGTTTCATGCGCGCCATTATAGTCGTTGAAATTGACGGAGTGGATGCGCATCTCAGCGCTGTGATAACTGCCTAGGCGTTCGCGCACTTTGCTATTGATAGTCTTATAATAGATCAGCGTGGCTTCGGTGCTGACTCCACCAATCATGCCTATGGTCTTCATCTTGCGCCATCCTCAAATCCCGCCAATGCCCATTCCGCAAAGGCTGCGAGATCGCCGCCTTTGAACAAAAATCCACCAACGCCGGCGGCGTGGGCGGCATCAATGTCTGTCTGTTTGTCGCCGATCAAGAAACTCGCTTCGCGTTTAACCGGAAAATCTGCCATCGCTTGGAGCAGCATTCCCGGCTTGGGTTTGCGGTCATAACTGTCTTTCCGGAAGCTCGGATTTGTGCCTTCCGCATGGAATGGACAATGGTAAATGGCATCGACCTGCGTTCCCGCCTCTTCCAAGCCAGACACCATATGCTCATGAACGGCTTGCATGTCTTCAATGCTGTAATGATCAAAGGCGATCCCAGATTGATTGGTGACCACGAATACAAACCAATCACGCGCTTTGAAATTGGCGATACAGGTCTGCGCACCCTCCACCCATTGCCAGTTTTCGACCCGGTCGACATAGCCGTGATCGACATTAATCACGCCGTCGCGATCGAGGAATAAAGCGGGTTTTGAGTCAGCCATGGCTCTGCCTAACCCAGACTCACAATCTGTGCGAGAGGGGTTGGCAAGAATTGCAATTTCTGTTGGCCTTGACCCTGGGAGATCTGAAAACAGACCCCAATACAGCCTAGGGAGGGCAAATTATGGAACAATATCTTCCACTCATTCTGAACGGTGTCGGCGGCGCTATTCTTGGACCCATCGTCTCGAAGGCGCTTGGCGGCAAAGGCGGCACCGGCGCGATTGCTGGCATCGTCGGCGGTCTCGCCGGCGGTTATGGCATGGGCGCAGCCGGGATTGGATTTCAATCCCTACTCGGAAGCGAAGCGCTGATGGGCATGATTAGCAGCTTTTTGAATGGCGGCGTCGGTGGTGGTATCATTGGCGGCATACTCGGTGCGATGACGCGCGCCAAATAGAACAAAGTGCCTGATCGATTGGGCGGCCGCTTGCGGTCGCCCTGTCTTATTCTGCTGCTGCAGGTTCGCTCGCGGCATCGCGAATGGCACGGCGATTGATGCCGACCCCGATTAGGAATGGGATCATTGCCAAGGCAGTGATCAGCGCGGCCAGAAAGAAGGCTGCGCCGCCCGTTTGAAGCGGGTGACTGTCTGGTAGGGTGGCGAAATATTGTAAGGTCTGCGTCATCAAAACAGGGCTGAAGATCAGCGTTAGCGCCATCATGCTTGCTTGCGCGCCTTGCAATTCGCCCTGCGCGTTTCGAGGCGTGAGGGTCGACGTAATCGTATTGATCGCTGGCATTGCCACACCCCCAATCGCAGATACGAAAATCACCGCATAGGCCATCCAGGGCGCGTCCGCCAATCCGAACAGGAATAAAGCAATTGCATTGGTGATCAGTCCAATCATACCCGCCCGCATAGGACCAAATTTTTTGATTAGCCATCCCGTCAGCAGAGCTTGGCTGACCGCAGACCCGACGCCGACCGCCGCCAGCGAAAGGCCAATCTCAAATTCTGACCAATCATAGCGGATTTCGCCATGAAAATTCCAAGTGGACGGATACACCGCATGAGCGATTTGAAACAATCCAATCGCGACAATGAACCAAGCGACACGCGGAACTTTCGAGAAGTGAACCATGGCGCCGAATGGATTGGCCCGCGTCACGTCGAAAGCGCGGCGGTCTTCTTCGCGCAAACTTTCGGGCAGAATGAACCACCCATAGAGGAAGTTGATCCCCGCAATACCGGCGGCCACGAAGAAAGGCAGACGCGGATTGATTTCGCCTAATAGGCCGCCGAATACGGGGCCGAGAATAAAGCCGAATCCAAAAGCCGCGCCCATCATGCCAAAGGCTTTGCCGCGGTCCTCTGGTTCGGTCACATCCGCAATGTAAGCATTGGCGACCGAATAAGTGGCAGAGAACATACCGCCCAAGAAGCGGCCAATGAACAAGACGGCCAAAGTCGGCGCCAAGCCCATGATCAGCAAATCAATGCCCAACATTGCGATCGAGGCGAGCAGGACCGGTCGACGTCCGTATCGATCAGAGAGGCCGCCGAGGATGGGCATCATGAAGAAATTCGCGATTGCGAAGGCCATGCTCAGCCAGCCACCAATTGAAACCGATTGCTCCGCGGCGAGGCCGGTTATGTCCTCCAACAGAGCCGGCATGACCGGCATGATAATCCCGAACGAGATCATGTTCAGAATGACCGCAATGACCACGAACATGAACGCGTTTTTACCAGGCTGTGTGGTGGGTGGCGCGGGGGCAGTCATCGCTTTGCTTTGCGCGAGCCCGGGGCGGGGGTCAAGACGGCTATGGCCACACCGGCCAGAATTGCACTGGTCGCCAAGGCAAAACGCAACGTGATGGGTTCAGCCAAGAAGATGACGCCGCCAATTGCGGCGAGCGCGGGTACACTGAGTTGTGCGATCCCTGCGCGTGTCGCGGTCAATCCTCTAAGCGCCTGATACCAGATCACATAGCCCAACCCAGATGTGATCGCGCCCGACGCGACCGCAAAGGCGACACCGTCGAGCGGGGGTACGGGCTCTCGCTGCAAGAGCAGGCTCACGCCGAATAAAGGCAAAGCCAATCCACTTGCCCAAATAAAGTTACCGGTGGTGGCGCTGGTGGGATCTTGGACGCCTCGGCCCAGTAAAGAGTAAGCCCCCCATCCCATGCCAGCGATCGCCATTGCCATAGCAGCCCAAAGGGGCGGCGCTTCGAGACTGGGTGAGACCAGCCAAATCAGAGCGGCGACGGCAATAGTAAATCCGATCCACTGTAAGCTGGACAGCGCCTCTCCGCGGGCAAGCCCCCAGCCGAGCATGGTGATTTGCACCATCGCGAATAGAATGATCGCGCCCATGCCTGCGGGCAGAGCGATATAGGCGTAGGAAAAAAAGGCCGCATAGATGAGTAGCGTGACCCCGCCCGAGAGAGAGCCGGAAATCTTTTTCGACTGCGCGGCGCAAATCACTGCCAGCATCAGGGCCCCGCTAAATAAGCGAATGAGCGCGAACGAGCCCGCACCAATATCCGTTTCAACGAGCCCGAGACGTCCAAGGACGGAATTCGCGGCAAACGCGATCATAGCCAGGCTGGTGATGAGGAATAAACGCAAAGCCGAAGACATTCCGTCCGTTAGGCGATGAAGACCGAACTGACCAGTCTTATTCGATTTCTACCATTGAAGGGCCTGCGAGACCCGAAAAGGCCATGCCTAAATCGCGATAATATCCAACCCGTGCCTGTTGTTCTGGCGTCAACTGAATCAGGCGGTTGGCGCCGCGCAATTGACTAGGATTGCGACCAGAATGCGCGATGCGCATCATGTCTGACCAGAGCCGTGCCGGTAGACCGCCGCCAGTGACATTTTCCATTGGGGTGTCATTATCATTACCCGTCCAAATGCCACCCAGCATTTCAGCGCTATACCCGACAAACCAAGCATCGCGGAACGATTGGCTGGTGCCGGTCTTCCCAGCGATGGGCCATCCTTCTATCTCAGCCGCTGATCCAGTACCGGTGCGAATGACATCGGCCATCATCGCCGTCATCGTCTCCGCCAATTCGCGCTCATAAACTTGAGCCGGATCATATTCCGGCCGCTCATAAACAATATCGCCGCGCGTGGTTTCGATGGTTTCAATAAGATATGGATCCACCCGGCGCCCGCCCGTCATGAAGGGGCCATAAGCGCGTGTAAGATCCCAAAGTGTCACTTCCTGACTGCCCAATGCAATGGATGGGAAGGGTTGGAGGTCCGCGCTGATCCCAAATCTGCGAGCGACGCCAATGACTTTCTCGACGCTGGTCTCCTGTGCGAGCAAAGCTGCGACTGTGTTCAAACTATCGCGTAAGGCTTCGGCGACTGTGACGGGGCCCATATAGGCGCGGGTGAAGTTCTTTGGTGACCAATCTTCAATCGTGACCGGTTGGTCGATGCGGACATCATAAGGACTGATGCCGATCTCTAAAGCCGCGGCGTAGACGAAGGGCTTGAAGGCTGATCCGGGTTGGCGTCGCGCTTGGGTGGCGCGATTAAATTGGTTCTCAGTATAATCGCGGCCGCCATACATCGCCAAGACATGGCCCTGCCGGTTCATCAGGATCGCCGCGGTCTGGCCAGCTTTGGCCTCTTCCGACTCAGCCGTCATGCGCGTTTCCAAGGCCTCAGAAATCTCAGTTTGCAGCTCGGAATCGAGGGTCAGGCGGATAACCAGATCATCCGGCAATTCCGGCAGGAGCTCTTTGGCACGCTCTGTCGCTGCGTCGACGAAAAACCCAAATTGCGGGTCTTGTTCGGGTTCTGGCGCGATGGTGACATCGGCGGCCAGGGCGATTTGCGCGCTTTCTGGAGTGATGAATCCGGCTTGCAACATTTCGGACAAGACATAGGCCTGGCGTTGGCGGGCGCCTTCCATATTGTCGTCGAGCGCCAAGCGCGATGGCGCTTTCGGCAAGGTCGCGAGCAAGCTGGCTTCAGCCAAGGTCAAGTCTTGCGGGTCTTTGTCGAAATAGAAGCGAGAGGCCGCGCCGAGGCCATAAAAGCCAGAGCCAAAATAGACGCGATTGAGATACAATTCGAGAATTTCGTTCTTTGAGAGCTTCTCTTCTAATTCTCTCGCCAGGCGGACTTCTTGGACTTTACGCTTCAGGGTTTGCTCCGGCGAAAGGACGAGATTCTTGACCAATTGTTGGGTAATGGTCGAAGCCCCCGAAACGGTTCGGCCAGAGATAACGTTCGACCAAGCGGCACGGGCCATGGCTTGTGTGTCTGCGCCGTCATGCTCATAGAATCGTTTGTCTTCGGCGGCGATAAAGGCGCGCGGGACGTGTGGTGGTAATTCATCGATCTTAATTGCGCGACCGTAACGCGGGCCACGAATGGCAATCGTTTTGCCATTGCGATCAACATATTCGATGGCCGGTTCTCGATTGGCATCCCAAAGCGCGGCGGTCTCGGGCAAATCGGGCATGCCGCGATAGAGACTTTGCCAATACAGCCATCCTGCCAATAGGCTGACAAGCGTCAGCACGAAGCTTGAGATCAAGCCCCATTTCAGGATCGGGCGTCCACGAAACAGTCCCATTGATGCTCCCTGCGCCTTTTTTGGCGCAGCCGGTTTGCGGGCAGGTTTTTTAAGGCCGGGTTTTCCGTTCGAAGCTTTCACGCCTGCTCGCCTTTCGCGTTAGACTTCAAGCGTGTGTAATGATGAGAGATTGAGGCAGGGTGAAGGCGAGAAGATTAACCAAATGATACCGAAGGGCAGCTGTGCCTATTTCAACACAGGGCAGTTCACGCCATCGGGTTGGCGTCGCCCCGGCTTGCCATTCTCAGCCAGGATTTTCGCCAAATTCAATTGTTTTTCAATGGCTTTGGCCGTCATCGGGCGCATGAAACAGGTCAGCGCCTCGCCATTATCAGCGGAAACGGCGACGGCAATGCCGGTAATCCCGCCATACCAATCCCAAAGATAGGCCACTTGATGCGCGCCTGCTTTTTCCAACAGCTCGGCTTCGATTTGACCGCGCTCGATGATCGACGTGTTCCGGCGGACGCGCGTGACGTCCAAGTCCACACGTTCAATCGTGCCGTCGTCAAACGCCTCAATCGCCTCGTCCAGGCGTGGATTTAGGATTCTGCAATTCGGGCACCAGTCTGCGGTGAAATTGATCACTTTTACCACAGGCTCCGCGATCGCCGTCACTGGGGCAAGTAAAGTCAGGGCCAGTATCGCGAATAGGGCGCGCATGATCGTGTCTCCGTTCCGTCTTGCTGTATCACAGCCGGACGCGGTTCGGGATCACAGAGGCGTTATGACGACCGGCCGAATACCCGCTCAAAAATATAGTCGACGCGTTTGAAGTGATAGCCATCGTCAAACAGGCTCTCGAGCTTTTCGTTCGAGAGTTTCGCGGTGACGTCTGCGTCGGCTTTCAAATGGTCGAGGAAATCGCCTTCGCCAGCCCAGGTTTTCATCGCATTGCGCTGGACCATGCGATAGCTATCTTCGCGGCTATTACCTGCTTCGACGAGCGCCAACAACACGCGCTGCGAATTGTGCAATCCGCCCATTTTATCCATCACGGCTTGCATATTCTCAGGATAGACGAGCAGGTTTTCAATCACGCCTGCCAAGCGGTGGAGGGCAAAATCCAGGTGGATCGTGGTATCTGGACCAATCCCGCGTTCGACAGACGAGTGCGAAATGTCTCGCTCATGCCAAAGCGCAACATTTTCCATGGCCGGCACCACCGCCATGCGAATCAGGCGAGCGAGACCTGTGAGGTTCTCAGTCAAAACCGGATTGCGCTTATGCGGCATCGCTGAAGAGCCTTTTTGACCTTTGGAGAAGAATTCCTCCGCTTCATAAAGCTCCGTGCGTTGCAAATGCCGAATTTCGACCGCCAGACGCTCAATCGATGAGGCGATGACGCCGAGCGCAGCGAAATAAGCGGCATGTCGGTCGCGCGGAATGACTTGTGTCGAAACCGGTTCTGGCGTCAGGCCAAGCTTTTGCGCGACATATTCCTCAATACGTGGGTCAATATTGGCGAAGGTCCCAACCGCACCAGATATCGCGCAGGTGGCAATTTCTTCGCGGGCTGTTTCAAGGCGGCGCTTGGCGCGTTGAAACTCGGCGTGAAAGGTTGCGAGCTTGATCCCGAAGGTTGTCGGCTCAGCATGAATGCCGTGGCTGCGGCCAATGGTCGGGGTCATCTTATGCTCAAAAGCGCGCTTTTCGAGCGCCGTCAGGACCCGGTCCAGGCCCTCCATCATGAGGTCCGTGGCGCGCACCAATTGCACATTCAGACAGGTGTCGAGGACGTCCGAACTGGTCATGCCTTTGTGCAGGAATCGCGCAGGCTCGCCGACATGTTCAGCAACATTGGTCAGGAAAGCGATAACATCGTGTTTGACCTCGGCTTCGATTTCATCGATCCGCGCGACTTCAAAAGCCCCTTTCTCGCGGACCACGGCGCTGGTCCCTGCCGGGATTTGCCCAAGCTCTTCCATCGCTTCTGCGGCGAGCGTCTCAATTTCCAACCAGATGCCGTATTTGCTGGTCGGCTCCCAGATTGCGGTCATGGCAGGGCGGGCATAGCGTGGGATCATATCAGGAGTCCGAAAGGCAAAGAATGAATCAATTGCGGCGGGCTATAGCCTTGCCGCGCCAGAGTCGCAATGTGTCGCAATGAGGTGAAATCGGGTGTATGAGACTTGCTTAAGTGCGTTCCAAGACCCGCGGCAGTTTGAACACCACGCTCTCGGTCGCTGTGGTGACTTCTTCTACGGTAATCTCGAACCGCGCGCGGCACGCGGCGATAACGCCCTGGACCAGATCTTCAGGTGCGCTCGCACCCGCGGTGAGGCCGAGTGTGGTGACACGGTCAAACCAGGCCCAATCAATATTCTCAGCGCTGGCAATCAACCGCGCATCCTGCGAGCCTGCTCGTAGAGCGACGTCGACCAAGCGCTTTGAATTGGACGAGGTCTCAGCGCCTATCACCAGAAACAGCTCGGCACGTTCAGCCATGGTTTTAACCGCTTCTTGGCGATTGGTTGTGGCGTAACAAATATCTTCTTTGTGCGGCACGGAGATGCTCGGGAATCGCGCCTGCAAAGCCGCAACGATTTCCGCTGTATCATCAACGCTGAGCGTGGTTTGAGTCACAAATGCGAGATTTTCTGCATCTTTTGGCTGATAGGCGGCGACGTCTTCAACGGTCTCGATCAGGGTCATGCCGCCGTCTGGCAATTGTCCCATCGTACCAATGACTTCTGGGTGTCCAGCATGGCCAATCAGGACGATTTCACGGCCAGCCTTGTGATGGCGCTCAGCTTCGACATGGACTTTGGAGACAAGCGGACAGGTGGCATCCACGAAGACCATATCTCTGGCGGCCGCCGCCGCCGGAACCGCTTTCGGAACACCATGGGCAGAAAACACCACTGGGCGGTCATCTGGGCATTCATCTAATTCTTCAACAAAGACCGCGCCCATTTGTTCTAAGCGTGACACAACGTGTTGATTATGAACGATTTCATGGCGAACATAGACAGGTGCGCCCCACTTATCGAGCGCCTCCTCAACGATCTGAATCGCTCGGTCGACCCCAGCACAGAACCCGCGCGGCGCGGCGAGAAGGATTGTCAGCGACTTCATGACCTTACAGTGTCCTCATGATTGCGACGCAGATAGGGCGTTGCCTGGCCTGCCATGGCCCGGTAACACTCTCGACACTAAATGGATAGCCTCACGCCTGAGGCCAAGAGTGACAAGGCATCACATATGCGGATTTTAGCCCTTTCGACAATTCTATTGGCGCTTGGCGCCTGTCAGTCGGGTTCTGGTATCGGTGCGGCGTTCGACACGCGGCAAAATGCGGGGACATGTCCACCGGCGGGATCGATCTATAATGCCTCGCGGATCGTGGTGTTCGATGGCGAAACGCAGACCTTCCCAAATGTCGAATATACCGGTGAGATCGTCGATGTGCGGCTATATTGTCGGTACGCAGGTACGGCGCCGGTGCGGGCGGAGGTCGAAATTGACTTTGCCTTCGGAAAAGGTCCGGCGGGCGACAGCAATCGACGCGACTATCGCTACTGGGTGGCGGTTACGCGCCGTAGCGGAAAAGTGCTCAATAAGGAGTATTTCACGGTTCCAGCGAATTTCTCCGATGGACCTGTGACGGGCAAAACTGAGCTTCTTCAGCAAATCATCATACCGCGGGCGGATGATTCGGTTTCAGCTGCCAATTTCGAAGTGCTGATCGGGTTTGATCTCACCGAATCGCAGCTGACTTACAATAAAGAGGGACGACGCTTTCGCTTGAATGCGGGGCAATAGTCAGGGATTGGGGTTAAACATGACAGATCTCGCGACGCAATTGGCGGACGCGTGCCGCGCTGCGTTTGAGGCGGAAGGCCTCGAGGCGCGTTGGGGCGACGTCAAACAGTCGGACCGGCCAGAGCTCGCTGATTTTCAGTGCAATGGCTGCATGGGCGCCGCCAAACAAGCGGGCATGAACCCGCGTGAACTGGCCGCCAAGATCGCGCCACGAATAAATGAAAGTGAAGCGGTCGACCGCGTGGATGTCGCGGGTCCAGGCTTTTTAAACATTACCGTCAGCAACGCAGCATTGGCGACGCAAGCGGCTCAGATTGGGGCCGATCCAAAAGCCGGCGGTGGCGCGGCCAAGGATCCTGAAAAACTCGTGGTCGATTTTGGCGGTCCCAATGTCGCAAAGCCTATGCATGTGGGCCATATTCGCTCCGCTGTCATTGGTGACACATTGGTGCGATTGCTAAGATTCCTAGGTGATGATGTCACGGGCGACGTCCATCTGGGTGATTGGGGCTTGCAAATGGGTCTGCTCATCATCGCGGTGATGGATGCGCAACCGGACCTGCCTTACTTCGACGCCAGTGCGACAGGCCCGTTCCCAGAGGCTCCACCAGTAACAATGGACGATCTTTCGACGCTCTATCCAATGGCGTCTAGCCGTTCGAAAGAAGACGAAGCCTATGCAAAACGGGCGCAAGACGCTGTGGCTGAGATGCAAGCCGGGCGGCCTGGTTATCGTGCCTTGTTGCAGCATTTTATCGATGTGTCGGTCGCGGCTCTGAAAGTCGACTATAGCTTTCTGGACGTTTCATTCGACCTTTGGAAAGGCGAGAGCGATGTCGACCCGCTGATCGCTCCGATGATTGATGCGCTTAAAACAGCGGGCCTCGCGGTCGAGGATGATGGCGCCTGGATTATTGATATTGCTCGCGAGGGCGAAAATGTTGAGGCCGTCGGCAAAGACGGAAAGCCGCGTCTGAAAAACCCTATGCCGCCTTTCATGCTGGTCAATTCACGCGGAGCAACGGGCTATCACGCCACAGACTTGGCGACGATTAAGGACCGTATGGAGACCATCAATCCGGGGCGTATTTTATATGTCGTTGATCAGCGTCAAGCCTTGCACTTTGAGCAAGTCTTCCGGGCTGCCGACAAAGCCAATTACATTGCCCGCGAGCGACTTGAGCATCTCGGTTTTGGGACGGTAAATGGCAAAGACGGTAAGCCGTTCAAAACGCGCGAAGGGGGCACTTTGCGGCTCGCTGATCTGAACGCAATGGCGCTCGAGGAAGCCACCAAGCGGATCGGCGAAACGGGTCTGTCTGGTGATATTGGCGAGGTTGAGAAGGCGCAGATTGGAGAATTAGTGGCACGGGCATCGTTACGTTTTGCAGATTTGCAAAATCAGCGAACAACCAATTACGTTTTCGATCTTGAACGCTTTACCAGCTTTGAGGGGAAAACGGGGCCGTATCTGCTTTACGCGGCTGTACGCATCAAAGCCATTTTGCGGCGGGCCGAAGAACAAAGCTATTCGGCTGGCGAGATTGTTATTGAAGCCGCTGAAGAGCGGAAATTGGTGCTGGCGCTAGATGGCTTTGCGCTGGCACTCCGCCTCGCGCGTGAAAAGCGGATGCCACATTATATCTGCGAACATGTTTATGGGTTGGCCCAAGCGTTCAGCGCTTTCTATGCCGCGTGTCCAATTCTGAAAGATGATATCGGCGCTGCTAAGCGCGCGTCGCGTCTAGCTCTTTGCCAGGCGGTCTTGCATCAATTGGAGACCGGGCTTGGATTGCTGGGCATCACGGCGCCGGATCGGATGTAGAGTCACCAAAGGTAAACAAAATGGCTCGTTTTGTTTACCCGGCCCTAACGCGCTTTAACTTCTGACACCTAGATAGTGAACGAAATTGGCTGTTTTGGTAACCTTCGGTCAATGGCCGTGGCCTAGGATCATCCTTCTAGACCCAATGGAAGGAACCCACTCAATGCTGAAAAATCTCGTCAAAACATGCGCAGACGCCACGGGCCTAACCCAAGTCAAAACGCGTGAAGCATTGGGGATTGTTCTCAATACCGCGGAACGCCAAGGCTCGCCTCTGGCCGAAGCGATCTTCCGCAAGATGCCGGGCGCGCGGACACTTTCTGCGACGACTGGCGCAGAGCAGGGCGCCGCGACAAGCATCATTGCACGGTTGATTGAACAGACACCTGGTGGTCGTCGGCATGTCGGCGAAGGCATGTTTACAAGCTTGCACAAAGCCGGCCTGGGTCACAAAGAAATCTCTCAGCTTTTGCCGTCGATCAGTGGGTACATGCAGACCACATATGGCATGGAATCATTCGGTCATCTTGGCGATCTCGTTGTCGCGGATATGCTCAAAAGCGCCGACTCAAGCGCCACCGCAGCAGCGGCCTAATCTCCGACCAATCCTGGGTTCATTTGAAAGGCTCTCAGCGTTGACGCGCTGTGAGCCTTTTCATTTGCGCAGCCTGACACTAGGGGAGGTCTATGTCTAAAACACCTGATCTCACCATCCCACTCAGCGCACTAAATTTACAAGAAGATGGGGCAGCGACCGCCGTCGCGGCAGAATGGAACACGACTCAGATTGGCGTACTTTTGCAGACTGTGATTGAGCATCATGCAAGTACTGCCGTGCCTGACCAAAGTCTGCATTTTGTTTCAGTCACCTATGATGTGTCGGCGGACGCGAATTCTGGCGACGCGGTTCAATTTCAAAGTCGGATTGATCGCCGCACGCGTACGCTCATCTTTGCCAGTGGAGTTGCCAATCAAAACGACCGCCACTTGCTAAAAGCGACGGTCGTGTTTCGTCTCGATTGACAGCGCCTACATCGGCGTTGTGCGCAGCGGGAGCAAATCTGGGAATTCCGCGTCACGTTTTTCGCGTTTTGCGGCAAAGGCTTCTTGCATGTGCGACGGGGGCAGCATGCCTGAATTCCAAACGCCGATATAATCTAATGTATCGGCGGTGCTGTGATCGCGGCCATAATTGATCAAGACTTTGCATCCGGTGACGGCGATTGGGTTTTTCGAAGCAATCTCTCGCGCAACGCCCATAACATGCTCGAGCATGTCCTCTTGGGTGTCGAACACTTCATTGACCAGGCCAATCTCCTTAGCTTTGTCCGCGCCAAGCCGTTCACCCGTATAGGCCATCTGCTTGACCCAACCCTCAGGAATGTAGCGCTGCAAACGTGGGAATGTGCCGACATCAGCGGTCATGGCGATATTGGTTTCCTGGATACAGAAGAACGCATCCTTGGTGCACCAACGGATATCGCCTGCGGAGATCATATCGATCGCGCCACCAATAACACCGCCTTGGCAAGCGATGAGGACGGGGATGCGCGCGTCTTCGAGGGCGTTGAACGAGGATTGGATTTGTTTGATGTTTGAACGAAAGGCTTCGGCCGCAACGTGACGGTCAACTTTGCCGTGAGACACAGCACCGTCTTGGCTGAAGACGGAAAGATCCATTCCGGCCGAGAAGTGCTTTCCTTCTGACGAGATCACAATGACCCGCGCAGCAGCGCTTGCATCGATTTCATTTACGATGGCTGGAAGTTCATTCCAAAAGGCGCGATTCATCGCGTTCATTGCTTGCGGGCGGCTTAGAGTTATGTGCGCCACCTTGTCCTCGATCGACACCGTGAAGCACTCATGTGTTTTCTTCAGCATTATTTCCTCTCCAATTCCCTCGATAAACTAGCGCAGCCGGGGTACAATCTCCAGCATGACCCAGCGATAAGACTGTAAGCGTTTGATTTAACATATGAATCCTGGTCAGCATGAAGCGAACCAAAGGAGAGGGCAATGCGGTATACGATTTTAGGAGCGGTGGCTTTATGCCTGTTTCCGGCTGGCTGCGAGAGTGGTTCGGGCGGTGAGTTCGGGCAAGTGCTCGGTGAGGTGCTGGGCGGCATCGAAACGGGGCAATCCGGCGGCAGTGAATTGTCTCTCGCGGAAATCGATGCCGGATTGAGGCAAGCCTTGGAGATTGGCACTGAGCGTGTGGCCTCGCAAATCGGCGTGGTCGATGGCTATTGGAAAGACCCGCAGATACAAATCCCGCTGCCAGGACGTCTGGGACAAGTTCAAGGCGAACTCGCTAAGCTCGGTCTATCGGGCCCATTGGATGACGTGCAATTGCGAATGAATCGGGCCGCGGAAGATGCGGTGCCCGCGGGCAAGCAAATTGTGATAGATGCAGTGAAATCGATCACCATCGAAGATGCTGTCGGCATTCTGCGCGGTGGCGATTCAGCAGCGACGGAATTCTTGCGGAATAGAACAGAAGCGAGTTTGCGCCAAACCTTTACACCGTATGTTGAAAGCGCACTCGACTCGTCCGGGGCGTATCGCGCACTTGACAGCGTGACCGCAAGTCAGCCTTTGCTTGCCATTGCGGCAACCGATTATAAGTCTGATTTAACCTCATATGCGGTCCAATTTGGCCTTGATGGCCTGTTCACATATCTGGCAGTTGAAGAGAAGAAAATTCGGGATAACCCCGTGGCACGAACCACCGAATTGCTGCGACGGGTGTTTGGGTAAAGTTTAGGAACAGAATGCGTCGTTTCACATTCGAGACCCCTGACGGGGACATGGCTGCGTTGGAATTCGGGGACCCGGCGAAAAAGCTTGCTGCACTGTGGCTACACGCCACGGGTTTTAACGCCATGACGTACCAATCGATCTTGGCGCCGCTGGGCTTGCGCACCAAAGTGCAAGCGGTCGATCTGCGTGGGCATGGTCGCTCAACTCTGCCCGCCAAGCCGAGCAAGTTGAAGTCTTGGAAACGCTACCGCGATGATGTCATTGGGTTTATCGACCGAGAGTCGCCGACAAGGCCAATCGTGCTTGGGGGACACTCGATGGGCGCAACCGTTGCTCTGATGGTGGCTGGCGCGAGGCCTGAAAAAATAGCGGGGCTGGTCTTGGTCGATCCTGTGATTCTGCCACGCCGCTACTATATGGCGATGCACCTTTCGCCGTTCCGGCGCGGTGGCAGCCACATGGCCAAACAAGCGCGTCGTCGTCGGAACAATTTTGAATCGCGCGAACATATCGAATTCAAGTATCAAGGCCGCGGCGCCTTTGCGACATGGCGTAAGCCATTCCTCGAGGACTATATTCTCGATGCCTTTGACCGCACCGATGGCAATGATCCGGATAGTGATAAGCAAGTTTGGCAGCTTTTATGTGATCCAAAATGGGAGGCCGCGACCTTTTTAGCCCAGCGCAACCGCCCGTGGGGGGCGCTCGCTAAGGTCAAAAAACATCGTATCCCGATTACGATTCTACGGCCGGATCGCGACTCGGTTATGACGGACGAAGTGGCAGCACAATTAACCGCGAAATGTCCGCATCTCATTTTAAAAGAGCGCGTCAACACCACGCATTTTTTGCCGATGGAGGCTCCTTATGATGTGCGCGATGAGCTTTCATCATTCATATCTAGCCTCATTGAGGGGATTGCTGACGAGGAAGTCGGACTCGTGAAGCGCAGCCTGCGCGGTGCTTAGCCCCGTGAGGGTATTCGACGTTTAGTCGGCGTTACGACGGCTCGCGAATTCGAGGATCAATCCGAGATCAAGTGCACCCGCGTCGCTCGCGCGTGCAATTTCGTTCATCGCGCGACCTTTGGTTTCTTCGGGCAATCTTTTCACCGCCGGCAGAGCTTCAGCGAGCATCTCGCACAAGTTCATGTTGGCGAGCGCGTTACGCCGAACTTGGGAAGACTCTGACTGCAATCTTGTGAGTTTTGACAAGTGACGCCCTGTCAGCATCTGTGTTCCTATGGTTTGCAGGGCTGTGAGATCGGTTGGCGTTAATCTCCCATATGATTTGGGATTGTTGCGTCCATCTTCGATGGCCTCGAGCAACATGCGATCAAAACGAATGAGCCAATCATAGCCGCGAGACCCATAAGTAAAATTGCTCACGAGGGTGTTGCTGACTTGACCGATCGTGCTGCCTCGATGCGCATCGTAAGCGCTAAGCTTACAGTATTGCGGCGCCTCTCTCGATAAAGCGGTGGCGCCCGTTTGCAGCATGGCGAGTAATTTATCGACATGAGCGACATCCGCCCGCATCAGATCAGCTAGGTCTTGTTCTAAATCGCGATCATTCGCGGATAAGACCAAAACGGCAAGTTGCTCGCGGCCTGCGCCTTCCGACATGGCAGACTCCGCTTGCCTGTGCAGCGTTTCTGAACGGAGCGGTTTAACGCGGTGCAACGTCGCAAGATATGCTTGAGTACTATTGTCATTCAGCTTGCCGCCCAATCGAGTCGGTCCAAGGACGGGAGTCACAGCTTCCGACGCGGTCATGGATTGCGCCGGCTTGGGGGTCGCGCGCGGCCAAGCGAGAATGGCGAAGAAAAGGATGATCGCCAACGCGATGACGCCGATCGTTATCTTATTCGATTGATCGGATGGTGCGTGCTGATATTGGAATTGGTTCATCGCCATAGTCGCGCCTCTGGCGGCATAAATAGCGGTATAATCGTTTATTTTTGGTGATTCAGATGAACTTGTGCGGGAATGATTCAGTATTCTCTCTCATAAAAAGGAGCATTACTGGATCTATCTGCTAACTATGTAAGTACACGGTACGTCCAGTTAAAGCGTTAATCCTCTCGGCGCGAGTTTTTCCAATTCAGCGATTTGTTTTTCTGGGGTTGGAATGACCTTTCGCGTGTCCAAGTCCAATGTGACCGCGACAGCTTGGCTCGTCACATAGGCTTCGCCAGTGTCCGGATTGAGAACCCAGTGAGCAAAGGAATGTGTTTTTTCGCGGACATCTGCAAGGCTGGTATGGATCACGAAACGATCCCCCGCACGCGGCCACTTTCGATAGACAAGCCGATATTCCAGCACGGCGCCGCCCATGCGCTCGCTTGCATTTGAGGCGGCGACGTTTTCCCGCCACTCTGACATCAAAATCGGTACTGAATCTGAGATTCGCCCGAGAAAGCCTGGCGCCGCGAACCGACCGAACACGTCACATTCGCGCGGCAAAATTGTCCCGCGCCCGATCTCTGGCGCACCGATTTTGGAGACTTGATCCATGGTCGCCATGCTTGAGGGAATAGGCGTGACATCTGGATCCAGGCCGCGTGGTTTCGTGTCATCTGGCTGCGTCCCCTTCAGCGCTTCGAGTTGTGCTCGAGAGCGTGTGCTCCAAGGAAACGGCTTACCCGATGATGTCGCAATATGCTGAACACGCGTGCGAAAGGCGGCGGCGGGGCGACCATCCGCATGCCGCATATCTTGATAGATGAGGGCGCTTGACTCATCCCACTCCAACACGCAGCCCGTCATTCGAAGCGGTTGGCCGGCAATCGCTTCGCGGATGTAACGGATATGGTGTTCTGCGGGAAGCATGGTTGATAGAGCATTGGCGCGAAAGGCATGTTCCATATGAATGGCGCCGGCCAGTGAGCCGAGACCTTCCATGGCTTTCTCGACATAGACCCGGACATTCATATGCCCCATCTCGTCGCAATCCCAAGTATTAGGAATGCCGCTCCACAATCGGATCATGCCGGACATTTCCGGCAAATACCCCGCGCTTCAATCACGGCATTGGAGATTTTAAATCCAGCGGCCAGTGTCTCATTTGCAATAGCTTCGCTGGTTTCGGTCGCATGAATTTCCTCGGCGCTCCCGCAAGCATCGCAAATCATGAACACCGCAGAATGTGCGTGGCTCGCATGACCGCACGCGACATAGGCGTTGAGACTCTCAATCTTATGCGCGAGTCCCATCTCCTGCAGAAAGTCGAGCGCCCGATAAACCGTTGGCGGCTTTGCCGCACCTTCTCCATCCAAGTTGGCCAGCAAGTCATACGCTTTGGCCGGTTCATCGCTCTCCAATAGGAGGCGCAAAACCTTGCGTCTGATCTTGGTTAGTTTTTGACCCTTTTCCGCAACCAACTGTTCCGCCTCAGTAAGGAAGGTTTCGGCATCCTGCGGGCTGCACGGCGTATTCGCGTGAGAATGAGTGTGTGTATCGGCCATAGCTGCCATTTTGGTTGATTGGGACCAAAAGTGAAGGGGCAATCGAAAAAACTGACACGTCTACTTGCGTCTATGACATGATCGGGAGGGGGCGTCTCTTAGGACAATTACGCAGTTGAGCCGACCTGTCGCGCGACACGTCCCCGCGCGGCAAACTGGATAATATTTATTTTTAAATCAGGATACTAGCTGGTCTCCAACACTTTTAGAAGAGAGGCTTAGCCATGAAATCACTATTCTGTTCCGCATTGATGGCGACATCTGCATTGATCGGCACAGTCGCCTACGCAGAAGATAATCCTTGGATGGTTCGCGGCCGAGTTCTCGGCGTTCTCCCCGACGAGGGCGCAGACTTGTCTGCTGCGGGGACGGGTCTTATCGGCGATGTCGATATTGGCGACCAATATGTACCTGAACTCGATATCACTTACTTTTTTAATGATAATTGGGCCGTCGAGCTCATCCTGGCGGTGACGCCACATGATGTCGATGCGGTGGGTGTCACCGTACCTGGAGCGTTGACCAATGCGGATATTGACCTGGGCGATGTTTGGTTGCTGCCACCGACCCTGACACTGCAATATCATTTCGATACAGGCACCAATTTCAAGCCTTATATTGGCGCTGGAGTGAATGCCACATTCTTCTTCAATGAAGACGAGGGATCTGTCGCGGACGGCATTGACTATGATCCAAGCTTTGGTGGTGCGCTGCAAATCGGCGTCGACTATGACCTCGACGGAGAACCAGGCGGCTGGTTGCTAAATGCCGACGTCAAAAAGGTTTGGATCAATACGGATGTCAGCGTTGATTTCACCACCGCTTTAGGCGCGACTGTCGACGCGGATGTCGACATTAATCCAACCATCGTTGGCATTGGTTTCGGCTACAAATTTTAGCCTGATCACCTCCTGACAATGCCAACCCTTATCGCCCCGAACAGGCTGCAGTTCGGGGCGTTTTTTTCTTTTCATTTCAAATAAATATTACGTAAAATAATTAATAAAGGAATATAGAGATAATGTAGAATGAAATATAGTTGGCATATTGTGCTTGCAACTCAAGGAGGATTATTTGTTTAAAACGCTTGTGCCAAGCCTACTCTTGTTCGCAACACCGTTGATGGCGGCTGCAGAACAAAATGCCTATTGCTCGGGTCCGACATGCCTGAATGCGGCCACCGGCATCGCGCAGACGAGTTCGGTGCCTACGATTCCACCAGAGATTATGCAGAGCTTCTGGCTGGTCTTTATGATCAGAGACTATAGCGAGAACAATCCCGATCTTGTGGTTTCACCTGATGCGTTTTCAACTGAGACCGTGATGGTTTTGGAGTATCATGACATCGTCAATCTGTTGCTGTTTTACGATCCGCATACATTCAATGTGGGATTGGTGCCGAGCGCTTTCGATCCAAATGCTGCGACACCTTCCGGTGATCCTGAATTGCCCGTATCGGACTTGGATCCAAATGAAAATCCATACGACTTCCGATTCATGACAACGGCGGATTATGTTGGGAATTTGGAACGCATGTTGGATGATCTAATCGTTCAATATCCGGACCAAACGGTGTCCGCCGACGCGCTGACGGCCAATGCTTCGATGAATTTTAGCATGCGGGATGTTGCGAACACGCTGATCTTTCTTGATCCATATTTGGACAATCTCGGATTGTCGCCAAGCGCTTTCGAAACAGAGTAGCTCGGTCGAGCGTTTGGGAGGCTGGTGGCCACATCGAAGACATCCGATCCGTCGCAGTCTACTCTTCTATGAAGGCTTTGTACGCATCCTCATAGTCTTGGTGCCAGCGAGATAAAGCGGGTCGATTCTTGATAATGTCATCAGCCGTCCACTGAACCCGTTTTTCATCGAGCGGGCGCGGTGTTTCATTGTCGGGGCACAGGATGTAGAAATCGCCACGGTCAAGCGAACTCATCATAAAGTCGACCGTCTCTTCCGACGTTGCCGCGAAAGGTGGCTTTTGTGGAATGAAGGCGGATATCATTGGTGTGTAGACGAATGCCGGGATCAGCAAATGTGCGCTGATCTGGCAATCCTCCTCCTGGCGCAGCGCATGCGCGACGCTTTCCGTATAAGCGAGCACGCCGGCTTTGGAGAGATTGTAGGCATAGTTACCGGGTGGACGTGTAATGCCCTGTTTCGACCCCGTATTTATCACCGCCGCGGGTTGGCCATGTGCCAGCATGCCGGGCATGAAGGCGTGGCAGCCATGAATGACGCCCATCAGATTGACTGAAACCAGGCTATTGAACGCGTCGAGATCTTCCCATGGTTTTGTTCCCATACGGCCGATGCCTGCATTGTTCATAAGACAATGAACAGCACCAAATTCCTGATCAACCCGATCACGCAAAGCAGCCATTGCGGCCATATCGGAAACATCGCATTCAACGGAGACGATTTTACCCGCTAAGCTTGAGAGTTCAGCTTCTGCGGATTTCAGGGCGTCGGTCTTCCTATCTACCAACACGACATTCATTCCAGCTGCCGCGAACCGACGCGCAGACTCAAGCCCGATGCCGCCCGCTCCGCCGGTGACGACCGCTGTGTTTCCTGCTTTCAACCACTTCATGTCCCATCTCTCCCAGCTGTCAGACGCGCAATTAAAGTCGGCACATCATATTCATCATCGCCTTCGTAGCGCGGCGCATTGCGCGCATAGGAATCTTCAATTTTGGCGTGGATAGGTTTGATACGCTCAATATTGAAGGCGTGCGTGACAACGTAAAACTCGCCTGCTGCAATTTGGTCGACCACTTTGGCCGCGAAAGTATCAGCATCCATGGCAAATTTGGCCGAGCCGGCTGTCATCTCGGATGCTACAAAGCCGGGGATGATCATGCCGACTTGGATAAAGTCCGGAAAGTCATCCCTCATGGCTTCGGTGAGCCCGCGCACGGCGTGTTTCGAAGCGATATACGCCGCGCTATTTTGAACCGCATTAAAGAAAGCGTTTTCTGAAGCGACATTGTAAATGGCAGCCGGTTCGCCTTGTTCAATCATGCGCTTTCCGAAAATCGCAGCGCCATGCCAGACGCCGAAAAAATTGACGTCGAAGAGGCGCCGCATATCGCCTAATGGCGCTTCAGTGATAGGCGCGCGCGGGATGGCGATCCCGGCATTGTTTATCAACACATGCACGCCGCCATAGGTCGACCAAGCAAATTCGGCCAAAGCTTCAACGCTGTTTTCGTCGGTCACATCCATGACCATGGCAGATGCTTCAATATTTAAGGCGTTCAGCTTCGCAATGGCTTCATCGAGCCGGTTCTGTCGCGGTTCACCAATGACAATTTTCGCCCCGCGCTCCCCAAACGTCTTGGCCAGCCCGAATCCGATACCTGTCGCACCGCCGGTGATGACGACGGTCTTATCGTTGAAGTCTTTCATTCTCATGCCTCCCATTTTTATTCTTAACAGTGCGATTGAAGACCGCAACGCAGGACTAGCGAATGCGGTTGCAAACGCCATATGTGACAACATGCAAGTGTATAATGATCCTGATGCCGCGCCCGAGAAGCCGCCTATTTTTCGCAAAGGGTATCCGACGGTCGTGTTGGCGCTGACGGGTCTGATCGTGGCGGTCTCATTGATCCAATTCAATGCACCTATTGATCTGTATCAATGGATTATGGCGAGTGCGATGCTGGTGATTACACCTGGTGACGCGGGGTTCGCGCGCTCATAGGTGCTTGATGTCCGTGGCCTTTAGATTCGAGTCAATGGCGCGCTTAGTCCTCGCGCACCCGTCCTTCGCAAAGCCTCCCGTTTAAACCGATAGAGTTCCGCTGGGCGTCCACCCGTGCCGCTTTCCATCTCGCCAGTCCCTTCGACAAATCCGGTGCGCTCGAGCGCACGGCGGAAATTCTGTTTGTGCAGGACCTGTCCCAGAATCGCTTCCACCGTGTTCTGTAGGTCGGTCAGCGTGAACCGCTCTGGCATAAGCTCAAAGACGACGGGACGATAGCGGATCTTAGACCTTAGCCGACTGATGGCCGTGGCGAGGATACGGCGATGGTCCGAGGCCATGGGTTCCCCCAATTGGATGTCCGGAACGGGGAGGCCTCGGTCACGGGCGCACTCGGCCACGAGACCCGCTTCATAGAGCAATTCATAGCGTTCCAGAACGGCTTCATCCGGCCAGTCCTGGCCCGACAATCCGAACGCCGTTTCCGCGCGGAGCAAGCGGTCAGGATTCCCTGCAGCCCAAGTCATTAATCTCGGTGCAATCATCTGGTCGATCATGGCAGGCGGGCCGGTGCGGCGGTCTTCCCAAGGAAAATGCCGGTACCAGCCCCGCCATCTGGCCTCGAATGCATCCGGGAGTTTTTCAGCTTCCGGCGTCAAAGCGAGATAGCCGACGCTAACAATGCGGGAATCAGGCGCGGCGTCCAATAGCGTTGCCTCTGGGCTTTCGCGGTCGCGGTCGCCAAATGTGTAGAGTTGCTCGACATAACCGAGTTGGAATCCTGTCTGTTGTTTCACCCACCTGCGCAGTGCCAATTCAAATGTACGATGCGCTTGTGGATCAAAGGCGCCGAAGGGGAGTGCGGTGACCCCGTCTTCTCGGCGCGTCGCGAGCACGCGAGGTTTACGCCCATCGAAGGCGACGATCACCACTGACAAGCCAATGATCAGACTCATGCGGGCGCCTCAATATGAGCCAATAGCGCGACAGTCCGGGCGATGAACTCCGCCTGCGCTGTCTCCGTGGGTTGCGGGGTCAGCGTCAATTGCAGGCCGCGTGGGGGATGACCAAAAAAGCGATCTGATTCGGCTTCTGAGAATCCTGCGAGTTGCGTGGCTTCGAACCAGGCGCAAATATTATCTGCCTTTTTGATCAGACGTTTTAAACTGGCAGGGGTCTCAGCTGGCAGACCAAACCTGGCATGAATCGCATAAGCGAGTCGGGCTTCGATATCTTTATAGCCATCGCCGAGCACGGCTTTAAACGGTGAAATCATATCGCCAATGACATATTCCGGCGCATCATGCAGCAAGGCCAGCAAACGCGACCGTGGGTCGAGGCGGGGCTCCAATTGGACGCACAAAGCCTCCACAATCACGCTGTGCTGAGCGACAGAGAAAGCGTGTGCGCCTTTTGTCTGCCCATTCCATCGGGCGACGCGTGCAAGACCATGCGCGATGTCTTCGATTTCCACGTCAACGGGAGACGGGTCGAGTAAATCGAGGCGTCGTCCAGACAACATGCGTTGCCAGACTCGAGCGGGCGGTTTGCGGGAGGGCGTGCGGGAACTCATGGGCCTCTGTTTACGCAAAAGTCATCCCGGGTAAAGAATTTGGGCGCTTTTGATTACGAATTGCCTGTTTCGTGCCTAAATTGACTCAGGTCTCGTTAAGACGTGGACGTCATATTGGACGCATCGACGGCGTAAGACCGAGGCAAGGTGATGATAGAAGCAATGGTTGAATGGGCTGGGCAAACCAGCACAGCATGGTGGGTGCTCTCTATAGCTATTTTGATCATTCTCGTAGAAGCTTTCCGAGCCAGCAAGCAGGTCTTCTGGGCGGATATGATTGACGAAGACGAATAGGTTTTGATCGGCTCACGCCGAGTCTCCACATTTTTATAGACCGAAAAAATCCTGCTGCACAAACACGGCTAGGTCTGCGGCGTGGTTGGCGCCGCAGACAAATTTCTAACCGCGCTCGACATCAATCTGTGGCGGTGTTCGCAGCGATTGCAGCACAACGCAGCTCTGCTCTGCGGCCGAAACAATCGCATCGAGGTGCTCTTTCGGAACCTCGTCCCTTGGAACCAGGTTGACCGAAACGCTTATTTTTTGAAACGCCGTTGGAACATTTGGATCCATACGCAGCGTTCCGCGCAAGTCGACCTCGGCTTCGGCATGGACTTCCAGGGTTTCGATCGCCAAGCCGAACATATTCGAGATGACGCGAATGGTACTATCGAGGCAACTCGCAATTGCGGCGCATAAAAGTTCGCCCGGTACCGGTAGATCACTGTTTCCGCCCACGCCTTTGTGTAATGCAATGGGTAGGCGTGTGCGATTAACATCGCCGAACTCAACTTCAGTATAGAGCGGCTGATCCGGTTGAATGCGATCACTCCGCGTGGTCGCATGGTCCGTAATCTGGGCTGTGGTCGGCATACGGACATAGCCCTCGCGGAGCGGGGCTTGGCGCGATTTCATGTCGACGCTGGCGGGTTTGGTCAGTGTATCTAGCATTTGTATCTCCTTTAGATTGCTCGATACGCCAAGATTGGCAGCGCAGGCTTTTTCGAGATACTTTCGGGCGAGTAGTAACGCGTGCGTGATTGCGATAGTATTCCACTACTCAATGCGTAGTTGGCGGGAGATGAGGGATGTCTGATCTGGATTTGTCGGTCGAAGACGAACCGCGAAAACTCAATCAAAGTGGTAGCCTGTGTCCCGCTGTGAAAGCGGCAGACATGATCGGTGATAAGTGGACTCTGTTGCTGATGCGCGAGCTCTTTATGGGCGCAAACCGATACAATGCATTTCAGCGCGCTTTGCCGCGCATCTCTCCAACTGTGCTCAGCAAGCGGCTGAAGCAAATGGAAGAGGACGGTCTGATCATTAAAAAGACTGTCGCGGGCGAGAAGGCAACGGAATATCGATTGACGAAATGCGGGCGCGAATTGGCGCCGCTGATCAATTACATGTCGAAATGGGGCTTACGATGGGCTCGGCGGCGTATGAATGAAGAGGATTTGGACGTCGGCACGTTTATGTGGGACTTTCACAGATCGCTCAACACCGCCGAACTCCCTGATGGAGAAACCGTTTTTAGCGTCACTTTTCCCGGTTTGGAAGCGCACAGCAAATGGTGGCTGGTCGCGAATGGAGACACGGTTGATCTATGCACAGATGACCCCGGTAAAGAGGTCGATCTATATATCTTTGGCGCGCTGCCTGTCTTGGCTGAGGTTTGGATGGGCGATTGCGAGGTGAGCGCCGCAGTGAAAGCCGAGGACGTGATGCTAACCGGGGCGGGTTATCTTATTCGAACTGTGTCTCAGTGGTTTCCGAAATCGCGCTACGCGGATGTGCGGCCGCGCCGATTTGTAGGTGCGGATGGGGCGCAGGCACCGGCCGAATGATAACCAACTACGCAATGCGTAGTGGCTTACTCTGGATCGTGTAGCGGCTTGCTATCTTTGCGCGAGTGTCGCCAAATTTGGTTTTGCGAGAAGCTCTCCTCGTCGCCGGATGGTCCGGCCTGACATCAACACGGAGCCTAAAATGCCACTCGTAACAATTGACGTCGTCAAAGACGTTTTCACCGCTGAACAAAAAGCTGAAATGATCACCAAAGTGACCGACACGATGGTCGAACTTGAAGGCGAAGCCCTACGGGGCGTGACCTGGGTTCGCATTGTCGAAGTTGAACAAGGCGATTGGGGGATTGGAGGGCAATTGCTCACCGCTCGTGCCGTTCATGAAATGGCCAGCGCGGCCGCTTAACGCCCACTTACAACCCCAGAAGACGCGGCGCTGCTCATTCGGAGTTGCGCCGCTTTTTTTTGCTCCGCTGCGTCTAAGCCGCCGCGCGATCGCCAATTGTGGTTCTGTGAAGCAAGCGGTCGTGACCCGCATAACCGCCAGTGGCCATATGCAAGACCGCGCGATTGTCCCACATGACCAACATATTGGGTTGCCATTTGTGGCGGTAGTGGAATTCGGGTCGGGTCTGCCAGTGGTAGAGATCCATCAGCAATTGATTAGACGCCTCTTCGTCCATGCCTTCAAAGCCGGTAATATAAGCCGCTGAGCTGAAGATCGCTTGCTTGCCGGTTTCTCGGTGCGTGCGAATAATATCATGCATATGCGTGGCGAGCGCTGCATCTGAGGAGCGGATGTCCATGCTGCGATCACTCGCATCACCATCGCCATAAAGGCCATCCTTGGCATATCCACGCGCGGCGGAATGAATGGCCTTCTTTCCCGCCAGCCGTTCACGCAAGGCGTCCGGCATCTCATCTAGGGCTTTGTATTGGTTGGCAAACATCGTGTCGCCGCCTTTGGGTGGAATAGTGATCCCAAACAGACATGTGCCGGCAGGCGGGGTTTCTTGAAAGCTCCAATCGGAATGCCAGATCTCCGCAAAGATTGGGGATGTCTCATCGGCGCGGCGTTGCACCGCAATGATATGGTCACGGCCTTCAATCGGCGCGATGAATGGGTCATCTCCGAACGGCCCGAAATAAAGGGTGAACCGCTCCAGATCATCATCGGACATGGCCTGATCTGGGAAAGACAAAACGAGATGTTCGAGCCAAGCTGCGCGAATAGCGTCAACCGTCCGCGCGTCGAGATCCTTGGTCAAATCCACGCCGGTCACGGATGCACCACATGCCTGTCCACTCGGCGTTATTTGAAGACCCATATTTTCCTCCCAATCTTTTTTTTGAATAAGAGCAAATTCAAAAGCGGGTGCCAAGTTTATGGAGTCTCAAAATGGAGCCACGGCTTGTCGGTTTGAGGCACGCGCGACGGCGTGCGGATGATCACAATGTTTCAATGGCCGCTTTGACCGCATCGATCGCCGCGGGTTCGTTGACCATGGCGCGATTGGCAAAATAGACGAAGCCGGAAAGATACTGTTCCCCATCTCGAAACCGGATTTGTGCGTTTCGATTGTTCAAGAAAACCTCATTAGCCCGCACCGCGTTGAGCGCTTCATAGGCTCTTGCAATGACGATTAACTCGCTGGGTTCGACGCCAGAAATCACACCTGAATCAGCTGCGAGTTGATAGGCAACTACGGTAATGTCCGGGACATCCAAATTGGGCAGGTCCGCCGGGAATTGTCCGGTATCTACAAATTCATCCAGGGCTTGAATATAGCCCTGTAGCATCGTTTCGCGCGTGTCGGCCAAGGCCTCTAGCTCACTAAGATTGGCCTCTAATTCGGTCCGAACCAAGACCAGGATATCTTCGGCCCGCGCGCGCTCATTCATATCTTCGCGCCATTGCTCGGCAGCGAAGGCCAATAATACGCTGCAGAAAATGGCGATCGATTCCACCAAAATGACTGGGGCGCTCATGCGAGAAAACTTCATGACTACCAACTTTCCTTGGAATGCGTGCAATTTATACGCGTGCTTTCGAGGATTGGTTCAACGTCAGATTTTGTGGGGTCAGTTCGCGAGGCGGGAAACATGTCTTTGTACGCACGCCAAATCGCCTCACAAGCTTGCGCTTTGAGGGTCTATCAGAGCGAGGCGCGCTTTGAACAAACGCGAACGTAAGACCGCTCTTTCGAGACGGTCGGTATAGCGCTTGATCAAAGCGCGCCTGCGATGGCATGTTTTCACCGTTAGTCCCCCAGATCGGGTCTGGGATGACTCCTGGGGGGTCGAACTTTACAGCCCTTTTGGGGCCAACCTGTCTCCATTGGGAGTGAGGCAACTAGCGCCCCCGACGCGTTACCAAACGCAAAGGTACAGCTCCCTTGCCTCAGCCACGCGACCATCGCTCCCCCCTCTTGCCTAGCCGTTCCGGACACGCCCTGTCATGAGGAGAGATGGGAAGGAGTATAGGGGCGGAACGAGCGGGTGGGGATAGAAAAGGATCTATCCCGTGCTTCACCTCTGGCGATCCCTGCGCAGGCAGGGATCCAAGGACGGAACGCGCCTCATGGAAACGGGGAGATTAAGGCACCTGGATACCCGCCTGCGCGGGCATCTTCGGCGTCGGGGGAGAACGTGTACTCGGAAAGTGTGCTTTGGGTCAGGAGCAGACGTCGGTGATATGCTTGCTGTTCTAATGTACCATGCCTCAAGCGCTCCCTTCTCCCGCATTCGGGAGAGGGGCTACGGCAAGTCGAAATTTAGTGGCATGACCGCGCACCGAGCGCTTTATGGTGTCGAATGGCGACGTCCGCTTTGACGCCAAAAGCAGACACACGGAATTGAGACACAGCGAAAGAATTGCTCAAAATTTGAGCAATGCTCGAATTCCTATCCCTAAGAATATCTAGCATCTTGCCAAGTAAGCGGCGCTGTCAGAGCAGCTTATCAGCTCAAAGACGAGCATCGACCAAGCCGGATACTCAGACGTATCTGCTGCGCTGGCATCAAGGTTCAAAGACGGACGCTCCCTAATACTTCCTCCCAGATGGCGATGCGTGCTGTGCTCACGTTGCGCATCGCCGCATTTCGCAAAGGCTCAGAAATGGCATGCACTCTCAAAAAACAACTCCTCGTCAGCTCAATCCTTCTCACCGGCCTGTCGATGACGCTCCCATCATTTGCTCAAACAGCGGATGAAGAAGATGCGGTGATGAATACGGTCATGGTCGAAGGGCGGCGTATTTCGCAAACCGATTTAGCCATTGGTCGGAATGAAGCGACCAACACTGTCGCGGTGACGCGCGAAGAGCTTCTCTCGGCCCCGTCGGGAATTTCCGGATTGAAAATGTTAGAGACCCTGCCAGGGTTCAACGTGCAGACCGATGGTGCGCTCGGGCTCTATGAATTTGGAAACTCGGTCACAGTTCGGGCCTTTAATCTGCAGCAAATCGGGTTCGTTCTAGACGGCGTCCCAATGGGACGTTCCGACGCGTTCGGCGGCAGCCCAATTTTTCGCTATGTCGATAATGAAAATCTCGGCTCGGTCGTAGCGTCGCCGGGCGCGGGTGATGTATCGCTGCCCAGCTATGCCTCACTCGGCCCGATCGTGTCATACAACTCAATTGATCCGGAAGACGAGCTGGGCGGCACGATTGCTTACACGGTTGGCGATGACAATCTTCAACGCACGTTCCTGAAATTCGAAACCGGCGAGATTGGTGGCTTCTCCGCTTATATCAGCCGGTCCAAAACCGATAGCGACTTGTGGCGGGGGCCGGGCACGATTGATCGCGAACACTTCGAGGCCAAAGCACTTTACAAGTTCGACGAGGACACGCTTTTTACGGCGAAATATGTCTCTAATGATTTCTTCGATTTTGACTCGCCGTCGGGCTCGCGGGCGACCTTCGAGACTAATGGCTTTGATTTCGGCTATGCAGAGTTTCTTCCTGAGAGCGGCTGTATTGCGCCTTTGGATGTCGACTTCAACAATGACGGCACGATCGACGATGCGGATTTCCAGCCGCTTCAGACCGGGTCTTGCACATCTTACTTTGCAGACCGTGTGAACATTCGCCAGGACAGTCTCTATTCCCTAAGCTTCGAGACGGATCTGGGCGAGCAATTCTCCACCAAAGCCACCGCCTATTATGAAGATAAGGATGGGTTTGGCGTGTCGCCAGATAGTTATGGCAATACGCTTGGGCGCTATCAGGACCAGCTGGAGGTGGGGGTGCCGGTCACCCATCCGCGCGGCGTTCAATACGGTCTGTCGACGGTGGGCGGCGACCGCCAGGGTTTCGTTCTCGATTTCGAATGGGAGCTCGCCAATCACAATATCGAGTTCGGCGGCTGGTTCGAGGAGGATGTCTATGATCGCACCCAGCTTCGATTGAACAATACCAATGGCAGTGCTGATGGTGAGGTCTTGTTTGACGAAGTCGCTTACTTCCGCCGCGACTATACGGCGACGCGCGAATCCACGCAGCTTTATGTCAAAGACACGATCAGCCTTTTGGAGGATCGGTTGAACGTTGAGATCGGCGCGAAAATCCTAGAGATTGATTACGAGCTCGATGGCTTCCGTGACTTTAATGATTACGCGATCCGGGTGGGTGGAGCAGGGGACGGTGACACACTGCCTGGCTATGGCCCGCAAGTGATCACAGCCAGCTATTCCAGCGATCCATTGCCAATGATTGGTGCTGTCTATGACCTGAACGGCACCGATCAGCTGTTCGCGTCATATTCCCAAAACTTTGCCTTGCCCCGCGGGGCCGATACCATTTTTGATGATGCGGTCAGTTTCGCTGCACCGCAGCCGGACGCCGAAGAGTCGACCAATTATGAGATCGGGTTTCGAACCAGTCGCCCCGAATTCAATGCCACCGTAGCGGCCTTCTACACGACGTTCGACAATCGCATCGTGACCGGCAATGTGATCAACCCGGCGACGCTCCAGCCTGAAAGTTTCTCAGTCAATGCGGGTGAAACCTCGTCCTATGGCGTGGAGCTTTCTGGCGTCTATCAGCCCGATTTTTTCAACGATCAGCTCTATGCCAATTTCAACCTCACCTATAATCAAACAGAATTGGAAGATGGCTTCGGAACCAATCCTGCCGGCAGCCAACTCGCCGACAGTCCGGAATGGATTTTCACTGGCGGCGTGACTTATGAGCCGACAGAGTGGTTGGTCGCAAACATCTCGACCAAATATACCGGGGAACGCTTCGCTGACTTTAAGGAAGCCTCGGTCAGCCCAGGCAATGTCATGGAAAGCTATTTCCTCTGGAGCGGCTATGTCGACATTGGCGGACCAAACGACTTCGGATTGCCGGAAAATGTCAGCCTGAGGCTGAATGTCGACAATATTTTGGACGAAGAAACGCTCGCGTTCACGTTCACATCGTCCAGCGGCGGCAATGCCTTCTTCCGACCGCTCAATCCGCGAACGGTGCAGGCGACGTTGTCGATAAAATTCTGATTTGTGCAGGGAGGCTCGTTTGAGACGGCCTCCCTTTATAAGGGCTTCAAAAACAAAACCCGATGCCTGGGCACCGGGTTTAGAGGTATTCGGGGGTGAAGGAGGTTAAGCGGCGACGGCTTCCTTCTTCGGTTTCGGATCGCGTAGCACATAGCCGCGGCCCCAAACGGTTTCGATATAGTGTTCGCCGCCTGTTGCCTGCTGCAATTTCTTGCGCAGCTTACAGATGAACACGTCAATGATTTTAAGCTCAGGCTCGTCCATTCCGCCATAGAGGTGGTTGAGGAACATTTCTTTGGTCAGCGTCGTGCCTTTGCGCAGGCTCAGAAGCTCGAACATTTGATATTCTTTGCCGGTCAGGTGGACGCGCTCTTCGTCGACTTCGACGGTCTTGGCATCAAGATTGACAAGAATTTCGCCGGTGCGGATGACGCTTTCAGCGTGACCCTTAGAGCGGCGAACAATTGCCGTGATGCGGGCGATCAATTCGTCTTTATTGAATGGCTTGGTGAGATAATCATCGGCGCCATAGCCGAGCGTCTTCACTTTCGCTTCAATGTCTGGGTTACCAGAGAGGATGAGTACAGGCGTATTTACGCGCGCCATCCGGAGCTGTTTCAGCACGTCATATCCAGAAATGTCTGGAAGTGAGAGATCGAGAATGATGATGTCATACTCGTAGACTTTACCAAGATCGACGCCCTCTTCACCAAGGTCCGTCGTGTAGATGTTAAAGCCAGCCGCTTTCAGCATCAATTCGATGCTACGGGCGACCGCATTATCATCCTCAATTAATAAGACTCGCATTTTCAGCTCCCCGAATCGGTATAGTTCGCATTCCTAGCGTGATCGTTAACCATTGTGAATCTAGGTAAGGAAACTTACTGAAGATTTAACAATCGGATTCGAAACGACATTTTTGTTCATATATCTCATGAATGAAGATCCTGCCCTTTGCGCCCAAGGAGCGTGTGAGCAATGGCGATAACGTCCTGTATCGGTTGAGAGGACGCATTGGTCGAGATTAACGTTCTTTGACTACGGATCGCTTCTCTCACCGCATCATCACGCATCACCGTACCGGCGAGGTGAGGGCGGAATCCTAGGAAAGTCTGACAGGCCTGCGCCACAGCTGAGAACGTATTCTGTCCAGCGGCGCGGGTTTCGCACTGATTAATGGCGATGGTTTGTTCCACACCCGGCGCATAACCTTTTAGCACTTTGATAAAGGCATAAGCGTCGGTCATCGATGTTGGTTCATCCGTGATGACCATCAGGACTTTGTCGGCGGCGCGCGCGAGGCGCATACAATTGGATTCGATCCCGGCCCCAAGGTCGAGGATGACTTGATCATATTGCAGCGCGAGCGCTGAAAGGCCGGCTGCGAGCCGAGCGACTTCTTCCGAAGACATTTCCGCGAGTGCGCCAGAACCTGAGCGGCCTGGTAGAACATCGAACCCGCCATTGGCCGATCCGCCATCAACAGGCGTCACCGCGTCTTCGAGCTCGACCCAACCCGCGATCACCGCGGCAAGGTCGGTTTCAGGGGCGATGCCCAATTGGACGTCGACATTGGCAAGACCGAGGTCACCATCGACGAGCAAGGTTCGTCGGCCGGCCTGCGCCATGGCGCTGGCCAAGGTGATCGACATAAAGGTCTTGCCGACGCCGCCTTTGCCGGAACCAACCGCGATAATCGAAGCAGGTTCAACACGCCGAGGGGGGCGCTGTGTGGGACGATCTTGAGATTTAGGAAGAAGGAAGCTCATTATGCAGCTCCTTTAAGTGCGACATGGGCCGGTGCGTCTTCTGTCAGCAATTGGGCCAGTCTTGAAGGCGTCGCGGGAACCAAGCCACCGCCAATGAATGGCGTAATGGCAAGGTGCGAAAAGGCGATTTTCGCAGAAATCAGAGCTGAAACGATCCCGCCGCGACGGCGCGTGACATCCAGCTTCGTTACAATGGCCCGTCGCACGCCGCAGCGGGCGAAGGCTCTTGCTGCCTCATTGAGGTCTTCAGGGTGCCCCTCAGCACTAATCACCAGGACAGGCTCTGCATTTATAACCGCAAGCAAGTCTTGCAGACTGGCCATGTCGTCCTGATCAAATGGGATAATGGCGGGCAAGTCGATCACACACCGCTTGCCTTCGTCTTGAACCACTTTCAGCAATTTGAACAAATCATTCGGATTGTTCACGGAGCGGATTTGGTTTTGTTCGCGCTGTAAATAGGCCGCCAATTGTGCGCCGCCAGCTGTGTGATCCAAATCTGCTGCGATGGGCAAGACTTCCGCTTTCGCGACCGCCGCGCGACGCGTCAGTTTTGCTGCGGTTGCTGTACGTCCATGTCCAGGTGCGCCGACCAATACAATATTGCGATGCGGTGCGGGTGGAATTGGATCGCAGGTAATGGCGCTATCGAGACCGGCTGCAAGCGCGGTGCTTGGATCTTCGCTTTCAAACCCGCCCGTGATCCCGGCATCAGCGATTCGATCTGCAAAGCGTTGCGGTGTGCCATGCCAAAGCAGCGCATCTCGAACACGATTTCTGACGGGGCTTTCAACCAAACGCGGCGTTGGCGCAGCGCCCAATCGGGTTAAAATGCGCGACTCATTGGGGACCATGCCGCCACCCAATTTGTCCGTCGCAGCACGGACTTCCACCCCGCCGGGCACTTCGCGTTCGGACAAGATGATCGCATCATCGCCCATTTCCGCGAAGATTAATGCCTTTGCAGCCTCTAAGGACTCAGCGGCAAACATCTTCATACGCATACGGCACACTCCACTCTTATCAAAAGAGTGTTGAGCCGAAATGGTTAACAGATTCTGTTAATTTGTTAGTTTTTTGCAGGATCTGTCGATTTCTTAATTCTTTCGACGCGGGCAATTTGCCCTCAAAATCGTTTTCCGTAGGGTTAAATATTCTTCGATTTCGGTGGACCCTGAAGCGGTTTGGCTTAAAACCTCTGTGTATCTGCACATCCTTGCAGACCGTTACAAAAATTGGAGAGCTATAATGCTGAGATTGAATCTCATTGCGGGTTCTATTGCGACCCTCGCACTTGCGGGGTGTACGCAAACAGAAGCCCTCAGGGCGGCAGCGGATCCTGCCCCTGAGGCGGCGCCAGAAGCAGCAGAAACCGTGGCGGAAGCGCCCGCGGATGATGTGCGCATGACCGAAGGTCAACTGGTCATGGAAGGCATTCCTGAGATTCCAGCCTCGGTCAGCGAGCGCTTGCGCCAGTATCAAAATGTCCGCGGTCATGGCTTTTCCGATTGGGCCGATGAAGGCATTCTGATCGGCACACGGTTCGGCGAAACTAGCCAAGTGCACCACGTTAAGACGCCAGGCGGTGCGCGTAAGCAGGTGACCTTCTTTGATGAACCTGTCGGTGGCGGCTCATTCAATCCAGCCGGCGGCAGTTTTGCCTTTGGCAAAGACACAGGCGGCGATGAATTCTTCCAAGGCTACCTGTTTGATCTGGCATCGGGTGAGGTCACGCAATTCACTGAGCCGGGAACGCGCAATGGCGGCTTGGCGTGGAATGATGATGGCACCCAAGTCGCCTGGTATCGTTCAACGGCGGGCGACCCGAATTGGGATATCCTCGTCGCCGACCCGACAGATCCCAGCAGTGCCCGCGTGGCGCATGAAGGCGAAGGGGCGCTCTTCCCAGTAGATTGGTCCTCGGATGGCACCAAGATCCTGGTGCAACAATATATCTCTGTCACGAAGAGCCGCGTGTTCACACTCGATCTGACCGATGGCAGCTTCACGGAGTTCAATCCTGATGAAGACGTTGCTTATAGCGGCGCCGCCCTTTTGGCCGATGGCGATATTCTGACGGTCACGGACAAAGGATCGGAGTTCGCAAATTTGGTCCGTTTCGATGCAGAGACGGGCGAGACCACCAATTATACAGCTGACATTGATTGGGGTGTCTCTGGTTGGGATGTTTCAGCGGATGAGAGCACGGTGGTTTTCACCATCAATGAAGGTGGATTGGGCACGATCAAATTGCTCGACTTGGCCACAGGCGCGCTGCGCGACGGTCCGGAACTGCCCGTTGGTATTGCCGGTGGCACAACGTTCAGCCCAGATGGAACCCAAGTTGGCTTTACCTTCAATGGTGCAACTAGCCCAGCTGATGCTTGGTCTTTCGACGTTGAAACGCTGGCGCTGACCCGCTGGACGGAAGCCGAAGTTGGCGGCCTGAACGCTGAGACGTTTGTGACGCCAACGCTGTTCACCTATCCAAACGATGCAGGCATGGACATTCCAGCCTTCAAATATGTTCCTGAAGGCGATGGCCCGCACCCGGTGATTATTCAAATTCATGGCGGTCCGGAAGGGCAATCGCGTCCCGGCTTCTCTTCGACCTATCAATACTGGGCGTCTGAGCTTGGCATTGCGGTCTTAGTACCAAATGTGCGTGGCTCCTCAGGCTACGGTAAAACCTATGTGTCGATGGATAATGGTCTGAACCGTAAGCGCTCGGTGGAAGATATTGGCGCTTTGCTCGATTGGATCGAAACCCAGCCAGATTTAGATAAGGACCGGGTCCTCGTTTATGGTGGCTCTTACGGTGGCTATATGGTTCTGGCCTCGATGATCGACTATGGCGACCGTCTCGCAGGGGGCGTCAACATTGTCGGCATTTCGGACTTCAAAACCTTCTTGGAGAACACCAAAGGCTATCGCCGTGATTTGCGTCGGGTCGAATATGGTGACGAACGCGATCCAGAAATTGCAGCTTTCTTCGATGAGATCAGCCCGCTGCGCAACGCCGACAAGATCAACAAGCCGATTTTCATCATCCAAGGCTATAATGATCCACGCGTGCCTTACACCGAAGCCGAGCAAATCTTAGCGGCGGTGAAAGAGAATGATGTTGAAGCTTGGTTCCTGATGGCGATGGATGAAGGCCATGGCTTCCGCAAAAAGTCGAACCGCGACTTCCAACGCGAAGCCGTGACATTGTTCCTCTCTGACGTCCTGGGTCTGGAATAGGCTTCAGCGATAAAGCAGTTTGAACATTGGCCGCGGGCGTGTAGACCACACGCCCGCGGTCTTAATTTATCGATTGGGTCGATACGCACATCAAATGAAAGTGACTTTGAACATGCAGTGGCAAGTTTATCTCTCTGGCGAAATTCACACCGATTGGCGGGAGCAAATCATCGCCGGTGCGAAAGCCAATAATCTCGACATCCTCTTCACGTCAGCAAATACGCATCATGAAAGCAGCGATGCCGCAGGCGATGTGCTCGGCAAGCCAGACGACTCGTTTTGGCGCGATCATCAATCCGCAAAAATCAACTCGCTGCGGATCAAGACGCTGATTCAGAAATGCGATATCGCCGTCATTCGGTTTGGCGATAAGTATAAGCAATGGAATGCTGCATTCGATGCGGGCCAATGTGCAGCGCTCGGTAAACCTTATATCACCTTGCACGAACCAGATATTGTTCACGCATTGAAAGAAGTGGATGGCGCTGCTGCAGGGTGGGCGAAATCACCGGAGCAAGTCGTTGAGATTCTCAAATATACGCTGAAATAGATGGCCGCGCGTCGGCTTAGGCATAGCCTTGCTGGCGGCTGTCGACGATTTCGCTGAGTGTGACGCCCAACTGGCCATCAGCGACGACCAAGCGGCCACGCGCCATCAGTCGGTCTGAGACATAAATATCGACAAGGTCCGTTGTCCGGTTTTCCAGCTCAACGATCTCACCTTCAGATAAGGAGGTGAGTTCTTCAACCGGAATGCGTGCTTCGCCCAGCACAACGTCCACCCGCACAGGGGCGTCCATCAAGCTGTTTTCTAAGGCGCGATTCACAGTCATTATTCTTCTTATCCTGTCGCGATTCAGACTGAACGGGAATGGTTGCCGAGAAGTGAACAAACTCGGTTATGACTTAAATAAGTCACCCTGTTGATCAATGACAATCGCGGCCAAGCGGCGCACGCGCTCTAAGGCCGATTGGCGGTCGGCTTCATCGATTGAGGCTTGTTCTAAACAGGCCGCCAAATCGACAATGCTGGCCAAAACTTGCTTCAACTCAGACGAGGCTTTTGAGAGGGTTTCGGCCTGTTCGGCCAATGCATCATTCCGCGCGATGGATGCACCGCTCGCCTGTGCATCGGCGAGCAATAGCGCCAAATCCTGGGTCGAGAGTTCGATTTTGTCGTTCGACGCTGTAGAGGGGGCGCTGAAATCGCTGGCGAACGGATAAGGCTCGATATGCTCTATGCGCCGCTTCATTCGATCAGCTCATCGTCCTGCGGCCGGGCGAGAATGTCGCCTCGCTTGACCAGTGTTCGAGCGATGGTCAGGACTTCCGCCCGCGCCGCATCAATCTCGCTGCGTCGAACCGGGCCAATGGCGGCGATATCATCACGAAGCAAATCGCCTGCGCGTTGTGTGATGTTTTCGAAGAATGCGCTGGTGACCGTGTCAGCTGCGCCTTTCAGGGCGAGCGTAAGAACCGTTCGATCAACATTGACCAGGATGGTCTGCAGACTTGCAGGGTCGAGGCGGGCGAGGTCATCGAAGGTGAACATCAAGGCGCGGATCTTCTCACCTGCGCCAGGCTCAGCGCCGTCGAGGGCCGAAAGGAGTGACTGTTCAGACTGACTGTCCATACGGTCGAAAATCTCCGCAACATGGGCATGACCGCCGCGTTGCGGTGTCGAGGCGCGCGTCGCTGTCTTGCTTTGCAGAACGCGCTCTAATGCAGCGAGGGCTCGTGGGTGGACCTCGCCCAAATTAAGCAATCGTTTGAGCGTCTCTGTGGCCAGTGAACGCGGCAAAGCGCGGACCGTCGCCGCTGCGGCGTCAGGGCTGAGCTGAGACAGTATGACGGCAATAACTTGCGGGCTTTCCTTAGCAACCAGGCGCACCAAATCGCCGCCATCTTGGCGCGACAGTGTGGCCCAGACATTATTGCCCATCAGAGTTGGCGGGTGAGGTTGAGCCTGCATCGCGTCGACATAATCGCGCAGCACACGACGTTCGGCAGCAGAGTCTTCGGGCACGCGTTCCATTTCAGCGCTGAGCCGCTCGGCTTCTTCCGGCGAGAGTTGCGACCAGACCGAGGCGGCTTTTGCGCCAAGCGCACGCATCAGCATCGCGCTGCGCGCTAGACCTGTGCTCGAAGGCGGGGCGGAGGCGAGGGCGGGCATACTCATTTAGTCCTCCGCATATGACATCCATCCACGCACCACATGCGCAGTTTCATTCGGTTTGGATTCGGCCAGCGCGGTCGCATCGGTCAGCTCCGCGCGGGGGCGCGTAGCAGGCGGCGCCAATCGCGCTTGTTTCGGCGCTTCTGGGCTGAGAGGATAGGGGTCCGGCAAAGTGGGTGATTGACCTGTCTCGCGATTGGGCGAAAGTCCGGCGAAGAGCAATAAAGCTGTGAGCAGACCGAGAGCGGTCAATTCAGCGACTTGCAGGGCCGTCAGCGTCCCGCCGATCCCGCGTGCGAATGGAAATTGAGACAGGGTCAGCGTGTCCTGTTCCGTCTTAAAGCCGATGGATGCGACCAAGATGGTCTCGATCCGTGTGCGCAAAGGGCGTAGGTCCGTCCCGATATCGCCATCGATCATGACCAAGACGGTTTTTGGCGATCGGCTGGTCACCGATACGCGCACCTTATTCGGACCCGCGATCGGCTCTAACAGATAGGTGAGTTCGCGCTCAAGCGCGCTGCCGACAGGTTCCGATTTCAGTGCGGTGAGTGTGTCATAACCGCGAAACGCAAAAAGCCCCGCTGCGAGCAGAAACGCAGCGAGGATGATCAGGCGCGTGGTGGGCGATCTCTGTGTGACGCTCATTCCTCAACACCGTAGCCCAACACTGATGTGGGCCTCCGTAAGACATGTTTACGGTCAGCGTCGTAAACGGCGCTTTAACAATCGGGATAAGACCCGATCGCGCTTGTGTTTTTTATCGCGTCGCCAAAGCTTAGCGATATTGTTGTAAGCGAGTCGTCCGCAGGCCTTTGCGACCATGACGTGAGTAAAGCGCCCGCCAACCCGAAAACTCTTCTTCGCTCAAATCGTAGCGACGAAGGGCTTCTTCTTCGGTCAGCAATCCGCCGGTCACGGCCGCAACAACTTCGGCCTTACGACGTGTCACCCAACGGGTGATGCCAGGTTTAGGCAGGTCTGAGAGCGTCAATGGGCGACCATCTGGGCCGCGAACGCTCAAGGATTGTGCATTCTGCGTCATTCTTTCCACCACTTTTATCCAGTTTCACAAGCCGCTTCTGCAGCCATGGTGGCGTTATACAGGACCCGAATTAAAGTCGGTTTCAGAGCAATCGGAGAATTTTCAAGAAAATTGGAAACAACCCACGGTGAGACGTTAGGAGGCTGTTTGCAAACCTGTTCCGGAATGAAGCAGGTTTCTTAATTTACATGGTGAATCAGGCAGATTCACCAATAAGTAGAGGCGATCAGGCGCTCGCCTTCGCGAACCGCGCAAGATCGGCGGCCGTGTCTCCGCTAATTTCTGGACAGACATTGATCAGCAATTCGGCCGCGTGACAGGTGCCGCGAACTTCCCGGCAGCGCGCCGCGACGCCCGCTTGCATCAGCCGACGATAGAAAACGATGCCTTCATCCCGCAACGGGTCGCACTCATTCACGCTAATCACCGTTGCCGGCAGACCGCGCAAATCGTCTACGCTCGCGAAGAGCGGCCAGGCGAGAGGGTTTTTCGCTTCCAACTCTTCCATGCCATAAGCCATTGCCCCGCGATTGCTGTGCAGCCCGATCAGGATCCCTTCATTCTCGGTCGATGAGGGCAAGTCGTCTTGCGGCCATTGGCCAGCGATATAAGGGCATAATGCGTAAAGGCCTTTGATCAGACCAATATCGCCGTCTTGTTTGAGCTTCAGCCCTGTCGCCAGCGTCAGATTTCCGCCACCGCTTTCGCCCGCAATGGTGATTTGATTTGGATCAATGCCGAGCTGGGCTGCGTTTTCATGTAGCCAACGCACACCTGAAATGCAGTCATTCAATCCTGCCGGGAAAGGCGCAACTTCTGGAGCTGAGGAGGGCACCAAGGCATTGCGGAAGTCGACCATGGCGACCGCGACGCCGTTGGCGGCAATGATTTTCGACCAGGCGCGGTAGTTTCCGTAGAAGCAGGAGAAACTCATCATACCCCCACCATGGATATAATAGACGCACGGCACCGGCGCGTCGCCCTCCGGTCGAACAAATCGGATCTTGATGGTGTTGCCATCTGGGGAAGACGTGAAAGCATGCTCGGAAATGCTTAGCCCGTTTGAAGGCGCCAGCATTTCATTGTCCATCATTTCTAGCATCATGCGAAGCTGCTCGGCCGCGGCTTTGGCTTCAGGAGAATTGGCCTCCGCGAGTTGTTCTTCGCGAGAGCTCACATCGGTGGCATTGCTGGCATCCGGAAAGACTGACAGGGCCGCACGAATGCGCGGGTCCAAACGTTCGTCATTGGCGATATCAGGCATGGTCTTGTCTCCCGGTCTTCTTAGGGAAAACAAGCACAGATCTGTTTGTTGGCGCTAGTTTGTCGTCGGGACAATCTGTGGCTTAGGCAAATTGCGGCGCGATTTTTAGATTTTTCACCCAGCCTAGCTTTTCGTATACGAGCAGGATGGTGCCATTATAATCGACAATCCGGTTCCATACGCCTTTGCGCGGACGGTGTAGGGCGCTTTGCGGTTCATCATGATGATGATCATGGAAAGCCTCGCCACCGGTCAGGAGTCCAATCAAGTGATCGGCCCATTTCGGCGTCGGCAAATGTCCGAGCACATTGATGCCATAGACGGTTGCGTGGAATTGAATGGCGCGGCCAATGACGAAACAGGCATGGCAAATCGCGGTCAGGATGAGCGACCCACCACAGGCCCAGACGATCAGATAAATTGCCGCTGGGATGATCAAGTGTAAGACCAGGGATAGCGAATTATAACAGCGGTCCATCCAAACCACGATTGGATGTTTTTTCAGCCAAAGCGGCATGGGTCGCATCATATCTTTGGCATCGCGCCAAATGATCCAGCCAACCCAAGCCCAACGTTTTGACTCAAACGGATTATGCGGATCACCCGGGGCATCTGAAAAGCGATGGTGTTGGCTATGATAATTGACCCAGTCGCGCACCGTGCCTTGCATCGCGATCATCAGATTGATCATCGTCACGACTTGTCCTGGCGCCCGCATCTCTCCGGCTTTGTGCTGTAAGATCCGATGCAATGGTCCAATGCCCGCATTACAGACAAAAATCGAGAACAGCACAATTCCGATGCCGAGCGGCAGATAATACCAGCGCAGCGTTAGGCCTGACAAAGCCAGACCCAAGATCACCATCGTGATCAACATTGCTAGACCGAGTGCAGGATAAAGAAATGCCGAGAAGAAACTCGCAAAGTTAAACGTGGTCCAGTTTTTCGGGATCGCGACTGAGCGAGGGATCATTCTGAAGGCCTCCAAGTGTTCGGAACTGTCATTATGCGGGTGAGCCGCCTACCAAGCTGTTAAGACTCACTCGCAAATCAGAAAAGTCCCAATCTGTTCAATTCACTGCAATATTTTGAAGTGTGACGGGAGAGTCACGATTTTTTGAGCTCCCCCGCCAATTTTTAGCGATTATCGAATTCAGACCGCACCAATTCCAATCCCCGACGCGTGATGCGATAGGGCTGCCCGCGCTTCGAGGCGATGGCGCGGCGACGTTTCAGTTTGCGAAACAAGAGAATGTCGAGCCCAGGCGCTCGCCAGCCTTCGCGATTGATACAGATGACGCGGCTAACTTTCCGATTTTCGCTGCGTTCAACCTCGATCCGCCCGCCTTGCGCGAGCATATGAAGTATGCGCTGTTCAGCGCGTGAAATATCCATGTCGATGAATGTCCGAGTGTGCGCGCATTGCACGCAATGAAACAGGCTGATCCAGATTTGGATCAGGGCTTGGATCTGTTTCTGGCCCCGCGGCGAGGTTTGGCCTTGGGGCCCTTACCGGGTCTCGGACAGGTTAAACATAAAGTCTCCGTTATGAGCGCGGAATAGCGCTGCAACCGGGTTTTCGTCAAGCGCGCTCGCCGTCAGCCTAAAAATGTGCCTAAAGTGGGGAATAAAACGCAAATAGAAATAGGATAAAGCGGAGGCGTCTGAGATGAGCAAAATGAGTGAGATGTTGGCGGACTTGCGCCGAGTAGTCACGGCGAATGATGCGGACGGCAAATCTCACATTATGATTGATGGCGGTCCGGCCGACGAGTTTCGTACAGGCGATCTCGGCGGCTTATTAGAGATTTGGCACGATGATGCGTCTGGTCCGCTTGATCCGCAGCCCTGTGAGGATAAAGGCGCGGGCACACCGATCCTATCGCCAGACAAAGGCAAAGTGAAAATCCGCTGGTTTACCTCCGGCCCGAGCCCTGAAGGCGCACCGCCAGAAATGATTGCCGACCTTACGCGTCAAGCCTTTGTGGCGATTGGCGCTGGCGACCATCAGCCTGACACATCGAAACATCCCGCCATGCACACGACGCATACGATTGATGCGATCATTCTGGTCAAAGGCCGCGTGCGGCTCATTCTCGACAAGGAAGAGACCGTGATTGGGCCGGGCGATGTGGTCGTCCAACGTGCCACCAATCATGCTTGGGCGGTGGAAGGTGATGAACCGGCTTTATTCGTGGCCGTTTTGGTCGATCGCAGCTAGTGCCTCAGTCGAGGCGATGCTCTCGGCCCAAGTCGCGCAGCCAAGTTTGCCGCGGCAATCGCCGCGCACTTCTAATGAGGCGTGGCTGACACCGAACCCGTCTTGATCGGCTGTCGAAACCAAGCTGATGACCGCATCCGTGGCTGACAATTCTTGCGCTTGTCCGCATTTCTCACACACGAAAAAAGCCAGCGGCACATCGCTTGGGCCTTTCTCCAGCGCGAAATAGGCATTGAGGCTTTCCACGCGTGTGACAAACCCCAGAGAAACGAGGAAATCGAGGGCACGATAAGCGGTCGGCGGGGAGACGGAGCCAACCCCATCTAGAGAGGCGAGAACCTCATAGGCAGTCAGGGGGCGTTGGGCGTCCAAGAGTAGTGTCAAAACATGCTTGCGAATGGCTGTTAGGCTTTTGCCGTTCAGCTGCGCTTCGTCGGCCGCGGCTTGCAGTAAATCCTCGCGCGTCGGTTTCGCGCTATCCGGCTGTCGCCATCTGCGACGGTGTAAGCGACGTTTTCCAGTGGCGGGGGTACGGGTGCGAAGACGTGTCATAGTATGACGTATATGCCTGACTGAACTTGCCGTCGAGTTAAATTCTTCACGTTGACGTCAACGTATGTAGATTGGTCGGGCTTTGATACGCAGATCTTAATGACATCAAAGTCATCAAAACACTCTTGTATCCTTAAATCGCCCCTACTTTCACTTCCGGAGGAGAGAGCGCTGTCTTTATAGAGATCCCAAAATCCGAGAGAAGTCTCACTGCAACTTCGCATTCTTCGGAAAATATTCTCAATAGAGTCTCTCGATCAGGGATCGCGGTAGATGGAATTTGTCGATTCCCTTTTCCACCATGGTGATCGATCACGAGGAGCGATTTATCCAAATTGCAAAAATCTGCAATGTCGCTCAAAAAGCCGGGCAACATATTGGGTTGTCCGACAATCAGTTTATTTTTATCGACCGTGCTGAGCACATGCGCGACATGATCATTCCAATACTTGAAGTAGGCGCGCACCGGCCAGCGAACATAACGCTGAAGCTCGTCAGTGTCCCAGGATTCGAAAGGCAAGTTGTATCGACCGTGATTGTAGTCTTCTAATTCCATCCAAATCGGCATGTCTCGGGTGATGTAACTCTGATTCATGATCGACTCGACCCACTTGATGGGCTCTCGAACGGTCAAAATATAATGAGACGGTTGTTCGTGTTCTGGAAGCACATCGAGGAAGTGATGTAGCGCATGAAAAACATCTAAATCGACGCGTAGCGCGAGACGCCAACGACAAAGCAGTCGTCTTTGCACGCGGCGCTTTGAAATCTTGCCGCTCTTATATTGGGTTAGAAGGTGGATGATCGATGCGTGCCACGCTTCGTGCCACGCAACATTTCCTGACCAGCATTCTGCAATTGTGTGGGTGCCACTGCGGGGTAAACCGACCCCAAGTGCGGTGGGTATGTGTTTCGGCATTCGCAGGGAGATGAGCATACAGGCCAAATCGCCAAACCAGTCTGTTCGCGACCAATGCTTAAGCAATACGTTTCGAATAAATCGTTCCATGCTTGAATAAGAGCCTTTCAATAAAGCTTAAGGCAGTCTCGAATTGCCGAGATTCGTCAGTCACGCAGTATGGTGACGTTCTCCCCCTTCGTTAAGGCTTTGTTAACTAAAGTAAACGGCCCGCGCTCTCAAGTGCTAATTCGAAAGTTTCGATGTCAGATTCTTTCGCGAACTCGATTAAACTTTGGAGACTTTCTCCAGCAGGGTTGACGGGTATAAATAGGGGACATAAAAAGAACAAATAGGGAATATTTTGTTGAGTAAGGGCTGGCATGGGTGGATTATCGACGACGTCTGATGTGTTGGATCAGGCTTTGCGCGCCGCTGATTTGGAAGAGGCGTTTGATGATCGCGGCGTGGCCTATGAGGATTGCCCCGGCTGCGGCGCGCATAAGGGCCTGAAACTGTCGCTCGCGCGCGGACAGGTGCAATGTTCGGCCTGCGGCAGTGCTGGGCCGCTGATCGCTTATCTTCGCGAAAAGGCCTCGGCCGGAGAATGGAATCACGAGCCCTATTCAGAGGCGGAGATTATCCCCATCGAACCGCGTCTGCGCGATACGGAGGCGGCCAATCCTCAAGACGCCGTCGAAGTCAGGCCCGTGCGCCAAAGGCCTCCCGCACTTGTTGCGGAGTTGGTGTCCGAGGCTCCGATTGTTGAATCAGCGCCGCCAAAACCGCGCGGATCAGGTCGAATGGGTGAGCGGATCATCATGTCGCTCTTGGCCGTGATTTTCTTGGGCGCCGGACTGGCCGCGGCAGGCCTCTCTGGATTTGCCAATTTCCAAGCGTTCAGCCTTGGCGTGGGCGACCCAACCCAAGCGCGGATTTGGGGCTGGAGCGGGGTGATCGCGTCGGTCTGTTCCTTTGGCGGGTTCACCTTCTTTTGGTGGCACTTATCGGGTGGCCGCCGCGGGGAAGCGGTTCGGGCCTTCGTCTTCGCTTTGGCCGGGGCAGGCACAAGCATTGCCGGAACGACCTTGTTCATGCTCAACAATGTGCAAGGTCAAGCCGACACTTGGCAGAGCGCGGCACAGATCCGCGCGCTGACCGAAGCGGAGATTGCCGATTGGACGCGGCAGCTTGACGGTATACCGCCGGAAACGCGATCGATTGATGGATTGAAAGCCTATTTAGCGGGTGTCGAAGCCGCAGGTCGCACGCATCAAAAACCTTATCGCGATGCGCAGAATGAATTGGGTTTGGCGGAACGGCGGGCGCAATTAGAAGCGCAAATTGCCGCCGCCCGCGCGGATTTACGCACCGCCGCTGTTACAGATACGCAAGTAAGACCTGCGCAAAACCTACCGGCTTGGTTTTTTGCATTGATGTTGGAGCTGTTCTCATCACAAGCGACCAGCATCGCTTTTGTTTCATTGCTCTTGCTCTATGGCCGAAAACCGGAAGCGCCGCGCGATGAAGACTTGGGACCGGTGGTCTAGGCGGCTTTCTCAACAAAGACCGTGCCAGCGGAATAGCCTGCTCCGAATGAGCAGATTAGGCCTTTATCGCCGGCCTGCATATCCTGGCTATGCTTGTGGAAAGCGATGATTGAGCCGGCAGAGCTGGTATTGGCATAGGTGTCGAGCACGGTCGGACTCTCATCAGCTGTTGCCTCACGGCCCAGCACTTTTGAAGCGATCAATCGATTCATATTGGCATTGGCTTGGTGCAGCCACATGCGACGCAGATTTGGCGCTTCAAGATCCAAGCGTTCTAATTCGGCTATGATCATTTTGGCGACCATGGGCACGACTTCTTTGAACACTTTGCGACCTTCTTGCACGAACAGCTTATCTTCAGCACCAATCCCGTCCGGGTCACAGCGATTGAGGAAGCCGAAATTGTTGCGGATATTATTTGAGAATTGGGTTTTCAAACTGGTGCCGAGAATTTTCCAGTGCGCTTCCGGGGCAATGTCTTCCGCCTCGATGAGCACGGCTGTGGCGACATCGCCAAAAATGAAATGACTGTCGCGATCCGTGAAGTTCAAATGTCCGGAGCAAATCTCAGGATTGACCATAAGCACGGATTTGGCGCTGCCAGAGCGAACGAAATCCGCGCCGGTTTGGATGCCAAATGTTGCAGACGAGCACGCGACATTCATATCAAATCCGAAACCATCAATGCCCAAGGCGTCTTGGATTTCGACGGCCATAGCGGGATAGCCACGCTGCATATTCGAAGCCGCGCAAAGCACCGCATCGACATCTTTCGGATCACGCCCAGCGGTTTCCAGCGCCATTTTTGCGGCATTGACGGCAATCTCAGCTAAAACGGAAATCTGTTCATTTGGACGTTCTGGGATGACCGGACGCATGATGTCAGGGTCGACGACCCCAGATTTATTGACCACGAAGCGCGATTTAATGCCGGAGGCTTTCTCGATAAACTCGACGCTGGAATGCGTTTTCGCTTCGACTGTGCCGGCTTCGATACCGCTGGCATGTTCAGCGTTCCACTTATCGGCCCAGAGATTGAAGCTCTCGACCAATTCCTCATTGCTGACCGATTCTGACGGCGTCCATAGGCCGGTCGCCGAGATAACAGGGGTGATCATATTGCGCCTCTTCGTCCGCCTTGGCGGTTCTGTTCTTTCTCCACGCGGTCAGGTCTAAGCCGATGATCCCGTGTCGTCGAGCCGTTAGCGGCTGTGGTCCTGCACGATTTTTTAGGGCGCACCATGGGAGCCGGCATTCGGATCTTGCGGCGTATTCGCGGTTTCCAAGAAAGATCGGCATTCTCGTGCATCAAGATCCGGGGAGCAAAACGCCCCAGACCCAGGCTTGAAGGCTGCTGGATAGGCCGGGTCTTTGATCTCTTCGCGCGCCAAGCATTCTGTGACGCCGTCGGGTGTGGCGCTGTGATAGCAGGCGGAAATTCTGGCCTCATGCGCCGGATAATCCCAAGGCACATGCGAACACCCGGCGAGCCCGACCAGTGCAAGAAGAGTCAGTGTCCGCATCAGTCTTTCGGCTCAGCCCCAGCAATCTCGCGTCCGAGTTCGCGGCGCTCAGCATTCTCTTCTAATTGTTCGATCCGCTCTGCATCGCGATGACGCTCGCGTTCGGCATCTTGAATGGCGTCTGCGATGCAGCGGTTCCGGCTCGATTCATCGCTGATCGAGTCACATTTGGCGTAAGCGCGGTCGCGATCATATTCGGTGTTTGAGACACAGGCCGTGATCAAGCCGAGCGCGGCGATTATGAATAAGGGTTTCATCGTGCATACTCCTGAACTTCGAGAAAGCGTGGGCATCCGACTTCATGATCATTGTACAAACCGCACGCTTGCATCCAAGCATAGACAATGGTCGGGCCGACAAATTTATGTCCCCGTTTCTTCAGCGCTTTAGAGCACGCTTCTGAAATATCGGTTTTGGTGGGGCCGTCGCGATAGTGTTTTAGATGACCGAGAATGGGTTTGCCATGGACAAAGTCCCAACAGAAGTCTGAAAAATCTTCGCCTTTATCGAACCCATCAAGAAAAGCGCGCGCATTGCCGATGCAGGCCTCGATCTTTTTTGGACTGCGAATGATGCCTGGATTGGTCAGAGCTTTGTCGATCCTGGGTTGCTCCCAACGCGCAATCTTCTCGGGATCAAACCCATCAAACTCTTCCCGCATGGTTTCGCGTTTGCGCAATATGGTGATCCAAGCCAGGCCCGCTTGCATGCCATCGAGTTGGAGTTTCTCCCACAATGCGCGTGGATCATATTCCGGGACGCCCCATTCTTCATCGTGATAGGCGCGATAGAGCGGGTCATCTATTGGCGCCCATGCGCAAGGTGTCTGGTCTGTCATATCTACGTTTTAGCGCTGAGTTCGGCGACAAGCCAATCCGGTTTTGTAATTGTGACAGGGGTTTCATTAAGTTCGACAGGGACACCGTCCGCCACCGCCTGCTGCCAGCGGTCCACCCGGATGCGAGCCAACCCGATATTGCCCTGATGGCTGGTAATCGTGCCGATTGATGCCGGTGCGAGCAGATCATCTTGCACCTGCATCGTGGCGCCGTCTGCGATCGAGACCGTCAGGGTGCGTTTGCGAATTTGCCCTCGTCTATGCATGCGGCTGACCACTTCTTGCCCCACGAAACAGCCTTTATTGAGCGCCACCCCGCCCAGCACATCCATATTCACGTCGGCGGGAAACGCGTCCGCGGAGCCAAAGTCGGTACCTTGTTCGGGCACGCCATGGGCGATTCGATCGGCATGATAGAGTGCTAAGTCGCCCGGGTCGGCTTGCAGTGGCGAATCCTGTGCGGCCATCCATTGGTCTGCGCGTGTCAAGCCGCGCGCGCGGCCATCGGAATATCTTGGATCCAAATAAATACGGTCCGCGCCAGCAATGGCGGGGATCGTGTTTCCAACCGCAGCAATACTGGCCACGACCGCGACATCGTCCAAACGCTCAATCTCAACTTGGCTGCGCAAGCGGAACATTTTCAAACGTTTGGTGAGGTCGTCGGCAAAGGCTGATGCGGTGTCGAGCAAGACCCCACTTTCGGTTCGTATCGCGAGAAAGTCCGACAGGATCTTGCCTTGTGGTGTTAGCAAAGCGCCATAGCGCGTGGTGCCTTTGTCCCAATCATCCGTCGCATGGGTCACTAAGCGCTCAAGCAGGGTGAGTGTGTCTGGGCCGCTGAGTGAAACAATTGCGCGGTCGGGAAGGTAGATAAAGTCAGACGCCATGCCGAAGCATTTAGGTCGCCCATTTGCGCTTGTCATCCGCTGAACAAAAAAAGGTCCGGTGACAGGAGGGAGACGTCACCGGACCGAGATCCAAGAGATCCAGAGGGGAAAGGAGATCTCTTAGAATTTATAGCGTGCGCCGATGGTCAGACTGGTGCCGTCAAAATCATCATCGACGCGCGCATTGAAAAGATTGCTGCCATTGCCAATGAAGCGGCGATCAAATTCTAGATCGCGGATTTGGTAATAGCGGGCCTCGCCATAGACTTCCCATGGCGTATTCGTCAGCCAGGTCAGACCGGCTGCGAAGGTTCCGGCCAGACCGCTATCCTCACCTGTGACGACAAAGTTCGGATCAACCGCACCGCCGCCTGCATACAGAATATTGGCATCAACATTGGCGACGCCCAAGCCGCCGCCCACGAACGGCACCAGGGTTTGATCGTCCGACCAGATGATGTCGCTATAATTATTGATCAGGAAGAAATCGATGCTGGCATCGCCGCCAAAGGATTGGGTGCCGCCATTGAAGCTGCCATTGCTGACATCAACGTCCAATGTCGAATATTCCAGCTCGAGGCGGGTATTGAAAAGGCCGAACAATTCCCACGGTGTCTTATAGCCAAGCGCAATGCCAAGCGTGCTGTCACTGTCAAACTCTGCTTGGACACGCGCGGGGTCGCCAATTGTGCCAGGTGCGCCAGCCACCGGCGCCTGTGTGCCGCTTAGATTAGCATCATTGGGGAAGCCGGCGCCAATGAACCCGGCGACATATAAGCCATGATCATCTTCTGCCGAAGCGGGCAGCGTGCCAAGTGTTGAAAGGGCGAGTGTGAGAGCCAAGACTCGTTGCATTGGAGGACGTCCTTCTGGTGACGGTTTGTTATTTCGTTGCTGAACGACCTAGTGGCCCAAACGAATGGATGCACGTCACGAGTGATCACCCCGCGATCACCTTCACTCACATGGAATTGAGATCACATTTTCAGTTCCGATCTTGAGGCCGTGCGCGCGTTCATCTCCCCCGCCGCCGCGGCATGCTTGACTATTTGCAACGGCCATGTGGAGTCGGCGCTAGAACCATGAATGAGGCCGCGAATCTGCGATGAGTGAGACCAGCCATATCCCGTTCCGGGAAGTGCCCTATCTGCCGCAAAAAATAAATGTCGATCACCGCTCAGACGGGACCATTTTGCTCGACAATGGGCAGCCTCTAAAGGCGCACCCGCCGCACATGCTTTGGCCGCTCAAACATTGGGCGGCAACATCACCAGAGCGCACTTGGTTGGCGCAACGCGATCCCGTTGATTCAACCCAGGAGGGTTGGCAAGAGATTACCTATGCTGAGGCTTGGGATCGGGTTCAAGCTATGGCGCAAGGGTTCTTAAATGCAGGCGTCGATGCGCCGGTTATGATCTTGTCGCGCAATACGATTGACCATGCCATTGTCATGTATGGTGCGATGTTGGCAGGTCTGCCTGTGGTGCCGGTCACGCCCGCCTATGCCTTGCTGAGCCAAGACTTCGCGCGACTGAATTATGTCGACAAGCTGGTTGAGCCAGCGGTCATCTATGTCGAAGACGGCGTAGAGTATCAACGCGGATTGGATGGGATGCAGACGGCAGATCGTTTGGTTCTGTATTCGCGCAATGCGCCGCAGGGCTATAACAGTCAGTCGCTGGATGAGTTTGCGGTGATGGGCGGCAATTCCGTTGCCGAGGCCTATGACCGTTTAACCCCGGAAACGATCGCCAAATTTATGCTGACATCGGGCTCTACGGGCGAACCAAAAGCGGTGATCAATACGCATGGGATGATCGCGGCGAATGCGAAAATGATCCGATCGGTTTGGGACGAAGATAAGCTCGCTGTAGTGACGGGCGATGTTCAAGTCATGTGCAATTTCTTGCCATGGAGCCATACTTATGGCGCCAATGCGATCTTGCACAACATGACCGATTGGGGCGGCACGCTTTATCTCGATTGGGGGGCACCAACGCCTGCGCGTCTTCCGGAAATGATCCGGAATATGAAAGACGTGTCGACCACGCAGCACACAACTGTGCCCGCCGCGTGGGCGGCCTTGGCGACAGAGTTCGAGCGCGATGAGGCTTTGGCCGAGACCTTCTTCAAACGCATCTGCTCAATGGCATATGGCGGCGCTGCCATGGGACAAGATATTTATGAGCGGATTCAAAACGTCGCCGTGCGGGTTACCGGCACCCGCATTTCGCTTTCGGCAGGCTATGGCGCCACAGAAACATCGCCAACCGCGAGCAATGTGCATTGGCCGAATGATACAATGGGATTGATCGGTTTGCCGCTACCCGGAAACACGTTCAAACTTGTGCCAGCAGGAGAGAAACTCGAATTGCGCGTCAAAGGCGTCAATGTCACGCCTGGCTATTATCGCAATGAAGAGAAGACACGCGCCGCTTTTGATGAAGAAGGGTTTTATCGTTTGGGCGACGCTGTGCGCTTTGTGGATCCCGAACAGCCCGAGAAGGGGCTCGCCTTTGATGGGCGAACTGCGGAAGAATTTAAGCTCGCAAATGGCACATGGGTGTCGGCCGGCAAGCTGCGGGTTCAAGCTGTACAGGCGGTGGATGGGGCGCTCGCAGACGCGGTGGTGTGTGGACTCAACCAGGACGAAGTGTGTTTGCTCGGCTTTATCAATGAGGGCTATTGCCAACATCTTGTCGGTGAGACTTTGCCGATGGAGACGCTGATCGAGCATCCGAAAGTGATCGATGCGGTCCGCGTCGGCTTGAAGGCGCATAATGCGGCGCATCCAAATGCAGCCAATCGAATTGCCCGGATCTTATTGCAGCCAACCCCGCCGCAAGCGGATGCCGGAGAGATCACGGAAAAGGGCTATATCAATCAAAACAAGTCCCAAGCCTTGCGCGCAATGGAAGTTTCCAAACTTTATGATGCACGTATTTCCGATAAGATCATCGTTCTGTAGCCTGCAAATACATGACAAATACAAACCGTTGCAGGCGGTTGACTTGAAATTCCTAACGCGGGGTCAGATATTGCAGGTGCAGAGCGAGAGACGTATCTCCTTTGCAGCCATATCCCCTTTGTGGCTTGTCTACGGACCTTGGCAGGACGATTGAACGCTATGCGCGATCAGTCGTCCTGTCTTGTATTTGAGCTTGTTTTCCGCCCGCAATGCCCGCTAGAGACGGGTCGGAAAGAACAGAGGAAAAGATCATGAGTGAGGCTGCCGACCGCAATATGACCGGTGCTGAGGCATTGGTTGGAACCCTGGCGGATCATGGTGTTACCGCATGTTTCGCCAATCCTGGAACTTCGGAAATGCACTTGGTGACGGCGTTGGATAGCGAGCCGCGTATTCGCTCCGTCTTGTGTCTGTTCGAAGGTGTCACGACCGGTGCGGCGGATGGGTTCGCGCGCGTCTCCGGAAAGCCGGCCATGACGTTGCTGCACCTTGGTGCGGGGTATCTCAATGCCGGCGCGAATATCCATAATGCCGGTCGCGCCAACTCGCCGATGATCAATGTGATCGGCGACCATGCTGTGCCGCATTTGAAGTATGATGCGCCTCTGACATCCAACATTCGCGGTCTCGCTGGGCCGAACTCGCTTTGGATCAAGTCCGCTGACAAGGTCGAGACAACGGGGCTGCTCGCCGCGGAAGCCTATGCCGCGAGTTTTGGTCCCGAGAGAGGGCCCGTCTCTTTGCTTTTGCCTGCCGATAGCGCTTGGCTCGAAGGTGGGGTGAAGGCCCCGCCACGGGTGCCGGCGGCATTGCGGACGGTTGCGGCTGATAAGATTGAAGCGGCGAAGGCAGCGATCGCAGCCGCGCAGACCCCTGTCCTTATTATCAATGGCACCGCATTGACCGAGACCGGCCTCTCTGCAGCGGCGCGCCTGAAAGCGGCCGGCGTGCGGGTTCTGACCGACACATTCTATCCGATTATGCGCCGTGGTGCTGGCGTGTTCGCGCCCGAGCGGATGCAGTATTTCGCGGAAGGCGCGATGGCCGATTTGGAAGGCAGTGACTTGATGGTGACCGTTGGGACCAGCGCCCCCGTTGCCTTCTTTTCTTATCCAGGAAAGCCAAGCCTTTTGGTGCCGGAAGGTTGCACACTGTTAGACTTGGGAGATGCCAGCACGGACAGCGCAGCAACTCTATTGGCACTGGCGGATGCGATGGGTGCCAATGAAGCGGCACCACCTGAGATTCTCGTCACTCCTGAACCACCCACTGGCGAATTAACAGCGAAAGCGGTCGGGCAAAGCCTAGCGCGGCATATGCCAGAGAATGCCTTGGTGTCTGATGATGGCGTGTCCAACAGTCTCTTGTCTTATCTGCCCACTCAGAATGCGCGCGCGCATGATTGGATGATGCTCACAGGCGGCGCGATTGGGCAGGGCATGCCCTTGGCTCTGGGGGCATCGATTGCGGCGCCAGAACGAAAAGTCATCTGTCTCTCTGGCGATGGTGCTGGTATGTATACCAATCAGGCTTTGTGGAGCATGGCGCGCGAAGACGCCGATGTGACGGTAATCGTTTTCGTCAATCACTCGTATCGCATTCTCAATATTGAACTTCATCGCACCGGCGCTGGGAACCCAGGCCCGACGGCGAAGAATATGTTGTCGATTGGCGGTCCGGACATTGATTGGGTTCAGCTATCAGCGAGTATGGGCGTGCCTGCGGTTGAAGCACGCACAGCCGAAGCTTTTGACACTGCTCTAGCTGATTCGATCGCGGCGCCAGGACCGCGCTTGATTGCTGCGATCGTTCCGGGTTAGACTAGGCGTCCAACGGCCAGATCCGGTAACGCCCGAACCTGGCCTAGTGAATAGCCTTGGTGCCTTACAATGGCACCTCTGCAGGGCCAACTCTTTCGCGTCTGTTGCAGGGAAGCGAAAGAGTTGGGGGGAGATACAACCTAAGGCAATGGGGAATGCCTTCGGCTTTGCCGCAAATGGAAACGACTTCTCCCACTGGCGCATTGCAACTCTTCTGAGACCGGCACCGTGCAACCCATATTGGGTCAACACGTTAGGGTTTGGATGCTCGTACCGTCTCGTCTCAATTGCTTTGAACCAGCCCAATGACAACTGACACAAATTGATAAGTTTTAGAATCGCCTCTTTCGCGGGACGGCTATGAGGAAATTTCATGTCGAGCGTATTCGGGGCCAATCGGAATACTGCTTTCTTGCAGCAACCAAGCAATCGTCTCAGTGACCAATTCGCGTGGTTTGATCCGTGGAAGCTGTGCCAAATAGTACTGAAACTCCCAGCCGCTTGTCATTTCGCCGATCGCGACCAATTGGCCTTGGGCAATCAAATCTTGAACGATGAGGTGAGGCAGAACAGCTAGACCTTTTTGATTCAAAACGCCATTCAAGGCGACATTTACATCTTCGACAAAGACTCGCTTGGTATTCTTTAACAGCGCGTCACCATGCTCTTTTTCCCAACTTTTCCATTCATCAATAAAGAAGGCCTGAAACAAACGCTTCGGTGCTTTTTCCAGCCGATAGTTGGGATGACGCACAGCAATCATGGTTTTGGTTCCGATCGGTTCGCACACCAGGCCTTCGGCGTCGCCCCGTCCATAACGAATGGCAAAGTCGATTTGCTCGAGGCCATGGTCAAGCAGTCGATCTGAACAAAATATCTGGAGCTGAAGTTTGGGGAACTCAGCATCTAACCAGTCCAAGCGGGGGACCAGTACGTGTTGCGCAAATGACGTTAAGGTTGCGACTCTGATATTCACAGTCGAAGGCGCATAGCGCCGAAAGCTCGTAAACCCTGATAAGAGCAAGTCGAATGCGGGCAACGTCACACGTTTTAACACGATTCCTTCGAGCGTGAGCTGCAGTCCGCTGGAGTGCCGCTCGAACAGTTTCACACCGATAAAGTCTTCTAGCGCAATGATTTGTTTGCTGACCGCACCTTGCGTCACGCCTAGCTCTTCGGCGGCGCGAGAGAAGTTCAGATGGCGGCAAGCGGCGTGAAACGCCTTGATCGCATTCAGGGGAGGTAATCGACTAAGTATGTTTTTGTTCCAAAACTCAAATTCCGTCCCCGAAATCTTGTAATTGTGTTCGAATTAACATGTTTTTATGAAATAAAACAAACTCTTTATCGAGATATATTTCTATAAATTAAATTTATCAGTCTACTTGAATCCTCTTTTAGATGTAAAAATTAACTGAGAAGCCGTTTTCTATTAACACACTACTGTTTTGGGGCTGGTCTTGTTAACCTTAACGCAAATCCTGTCCGGCAATCTCACCCCTGTCGCCGAGGTATTGGTGATCGTGATGGTGGGTGTCCCGGACTGAGAAAACTCAGGCGGGCACCTCTCGAAAATTGAGAGGAAGAGAAGATGCCATATTCAGATTTGGCAACCGATATTGCACCTGAGACCGGTTTGGACAGCCAGACCGCTACAGGTGAAGAGCTATACCGCGTGGGACTGGCTTATTCAGAAGGTGTTGATTGCGAACAAGACCTGATCGCCGCGCACAAATGGTTCAATTTGGCCGTGCTTAGAGGTTATGATGACGCCAAGATTTGTCGTCAGGAAATGGCCGATATGCTCGACAAAGAAGACATCAAGTCTGCTTTGGCTGCTGCACGCGCTTGGTTGCAACTGGCCAATTAATAGTCCGGCAATTCGCGGAATGACGCGAACATGTCCGTGCCCTCATAAACCGGGTTCGGACAGGGCGTGTTATCCCCATTTTCTTCCGTGCGACAGGTCAGGTCTTGGACCTTCACCTGGAGTTCTGAGCACGGAACCGGATACGGGTCGAACATATTCAGCTCGATCGTGGTCACGGCGATGCCGCTATCGTCTTGATTGACGAGACTGGCGCCCGAGCCTGTCAGATTATGATCGACCACTTCGAAATTCGCATTCAGAAGAATGTACTCTTCGCTGGTGCGCAGCGCATAATGCACGTTGGGATTGCACTGACCTTCAGGCAGCTCCGCATTTGCTTCGAACCGCACCAATAGCGAGTCTTCGGCAAGTGACGCATACGGATCCTCAACTTCAGGCGCGGATCCACATCCCGCAATAATTAGGCTCAGCCCGATGGCTGTGATCTGAGTTTTCATTTTCCCCCCTTTAGGATCATCTCAGCTTTCATTGTAGCGATACCCGACGCCATACAGCGTCTCGATCGCGTCGAACTCCTTATCGCTTTCGCGGAACTTTTTGCGCAGCCGTTTGATGTGGCTATCAATCGTCCGGTCGTCGACATAGATCTGATCATCATAGGCCGCGTCCATCAAATTATCCCGCGACTTCACATAGCCGGGGCGCTGGGCCAGCGCTTGTAGGATCAAGAATTCTGTCACGGTTAGGCGCACCGGATGGCCATCCCAGGAACAAGAGTGCCGGTTGGGATCCAAGGTCAGACGGCCGCGCACGATCGGTTTGACGTCGCCTTCTTCTGGGCTGCTATCAGCGGAACGAGAGCGGCGCAGAACGGCTTTCACGCGCTCCGACAGCAAACGGTTAGAACAAGGCTTTCGGACAAAATCATCGGCGCCGATATTGAAGCCGATCACTTCATCAATCTCTTCATCCTTAGAGGTCAAGAAAATGACGGGCAGTTCAGAGGTCTGACGCAACCGCTTCAGCAATTCCATGCCATCCATTTTTGGCATTTTGACATCTAAAATTGCGAGGTCTGGTGGGCTGTCGGTCAATGCACCGAGGGCCGTCAGGCCATCATGATAGGTTCGAACCTGGTAGCCTTCCGCCTCGAAGAAGATCTTTAAAGACGCGACAATATTCTCATCATCGTCAACTAAAGCCAGTGTAGTCATTCTGCAGCCCTTTGCTTTCAAACCCGATCAGGGACCGGGCCTTCGTCTTGGGCTGTTGAACCATGGTTCGAGCGCCGCCGGAAGCCCCGGCTTGGATGAATGTCCACTCTTATCCGGTTTTTTGGCGCAGATTTGCAGTGAATGCGGCAATTTTGCGTTTTGTTTCAGGCTTCTTAGCTGGAGTTTGAGGACGTCGCTTCGACTTCGGACCAGCTTTGTCGCCATGCGTTATGCATTGGCGTTTGCCTGCATCCTTGGCGGCGTAAAGGGCGCTATCGGCTAAGCTAAGTACTTTGCTCGGCGATGCGCCATGATCCGGATAACGGGCATGTCCGATCGAGGCCGAGACCCGCAATACGTTTTGTTCGAAGCGATAGGGTCGGCTGATAATATCGATCAAATATTCAGCATATTTGCGGACGCTGCCCAAAGTGCCGTCCACTTCTTCAAGCAGAATCACGAATTCATCGCCGCCCAAGCGGACCAATAAGTCATTCTCATCGGTGACTTCGCGCAAGCGCTCAGACAAAGTCTTGATCAGAAAATCGCCTGCATTGTGGCCGTAAGTATCGTTGACGGATTTAAAACCGTCCAAGTCGATTAAGAGAATGTCGAATGACTCGCCATCTTGAACACGTTCAAAACGTTCCTGAAGACGAATGCGATTGCCCAGGCCACTAAGATGATCATGCGCGGCAAGGTGGGATTGATACTCAACCAGATCGAGCAATTGCCGATTCACTTTTTCGCTCTGCTGCACCAGCATGATCGCGGCGGCGCCACACCCAAGCGTCGAGATCATAATTATAAAGCCTGAAAGCAAGACATCGGACTGGTCGGAGATCGCGAATGTCGGCAGATATTGTGTGTCGATGGCGATATATCCAATCCCAAACACGATCACGATGTTCAGCAAGGTAAAGAATATTGTATCGCGGGTGTTGAGCAGGATGGCCGCCACAACCGGTAGAATGGGCAGAATGCCTATATGGTATCCAGTGAGGCCGCCCGATTGAAAAATTTCGACCCATAGAAGCAGCGAAAACCCAAGCAGCAAAATGCGAATATAGGGCCGCGGTTTGGCGCTCCATAAACTGACTTTGAGGGAGATAATGGCAAACAAACAGCCGACGACGCCCGTTCCGAGATTCAGCCACTGGGTGCGCTCAAATCCAAGCTGTTGGATCTGTAGCGCGGTGTAACCGGCTGTCATCACAAAGGCGAAGAGTGACACCATGACCATACGGCGACGGTGGATGTCCTCCGTCGACAATATGAAGCTGCCATCATCTCGAACCCACTTGGTCTTCGGAATGATGCCGCCGAACAATGAGAAAACACGATTCAATATAACCGCCCTTCAGTTTGTTCTACTTCTAGGCGTATGCTGTCAAAATAGCGTTGACCAATTCTCCAAATTTTCGAGATTTCGTTGAACTTTCAGTGACTAAACAGCTTCTCCTTGACGCGGGCGATGGAGTTCTGTACGCCGCGCGACATGAAAACCGCATTGCATCATCTCCATCCAAAGACCTGACGCGCCCGACCAGGCGCGAACGATCTCGGTGCGCCTAAACAGTTTTCATTCCCAAATCTTTGAAGAATAGAAGCTCGACGGCCACCCGATCTGACCTGTGCCGGGTCGATCAAAGCCCCGGCATCGATACCTTCACAGTCATAACGGCTTCGTTTATGCGGAGCGCGACCCCAGATAAAGGCCATCCCATGGGCAAACAGAAAAAGCCAAAACCGATCGACCTAGCGCGAAAACCGCGCGGCTTTCCGGACAAACGCGAAGGGCTGATCCAAGCCGAGAAAGCGATGATTGACCGCATCACCTCGGTCTATCGCCGATGGGGATTTGAAGGCCTAGATACCGGCGCATTTGAATTCGCTGATGCGTTAGGGAAATTCCTGCCGGACCAAGACCGTCCCAATGCGGGCGTGTTCGCCTTGCAAGACGATGATGAGCAATGGATGAGTCTGCGTTATGATTTGACCGCACCGCTAGCGCGGTTCGCCGCAGAAAATTGGCAGACATTGGCCAAGCCCTATCGTCGCTATGCTGCCGGTCCGGTCTGGCGAAATGAAAAACCCGGCCCCGGACGTTTTCGTGAGTTTTTGCAATGTGATGCAGACACGGTCGGCGCGGGCGGGGCGCATGCAGATGCTGAAATGATCGCCATGGCCGCAGAGGCCATGCGTGCGGCAGGGGCACAAGACGGCGAATTCGTAATTCGCGTAAATACGCGCCGTCTTTTGAATGCGGTTCTGCTCGGCGTCGGTGCGACGGATGACACGCAGCGGCTCACCATTCTGCGGGCGTTGGATAAGTTGGACAAATTCGGGACCTCTGGCGTTGCCGATTTGCTCGGCGAAGGGCGAATGGATGAAAGCGGTGATTTCACCAAGGGTGCCGGGCTGAGTCCAACTGACGTGAAGCGTGTTCTGGCCTTTGCCGAAGCTGGGCGGGCGACGCGTGGTGAGACACTAGAGGCGCTCGGCCAAGCGGTGGGGTCGGGAGAGGAGGCGCAAGCCGGTCTCGCAGAGCTCGACCAAATTACGCAAGCCTTGGCAGCGCTCGGCGCGCCAGAGGCGGACGTCCAATTCGACCCCTCAATTGTCCGTGGCTTAGAATACTATACAGGCCCGGTCTTCGAAGCGGAATTGTTGAAAGAGACCACGGACGAAGATGGAAATATCGTTCGCATCGGCTCTGTTGGGGGTGGTGGGCGATATGATGATTTGGTCGCTCGCTTCACGGGCGAGAAAATTCCCGCAACAGGATTCTCAGTCGGCGTCAGCCGCTTGGCCGCGGCCTTTTCCATTCGCGGAGATATTGAAGAGCTGAACGGCCCGGTCGTGGTGCTGAATATGGATCGCGACAATCCGGCGATCGCGTTGCAATTGGCGACCGAGCTGCGTGCGGCTGGACTGCGCGCTGAAGCGTATATGGGGAGTTCCGGGATGCGGCCGCAAATGAAATATGCCGACCGTCGCCGGGCGCCAGCAGTGATCATGGTCGGCACAGATGAGTTGGAAAAAGGCGTCGTCACGATCAAGGATCTCAAAGAGGGCGCCCGCCAAGCCGCCGCGATTGATAGCAATGAAGAGTATCGCGAGGCGCGTCCGGGTCAGTTCGAAGCGCCACGCGCGGATATGATTGCGCGCGTGCGTGAGATTGTGGAGGCGGAACAATGAGCCTGACCGAACGCGCTCAAGCCGCCCTCGCATCGGTGGGGGGCGACCTGGTCGATCCGCCCGTCCTTATTCGGGCAAAAGTGCCTTTGGAGCTTTCTGGCGAAGCGGTTCGCAGTCGGATTTGTACCTTTGTTGATCAAGAAGGGCGCGAATGGGCGCTGCGCCCAGACTTCACTTTGGTGGTCGCTCAAGCCGAGGTTGCGGCCCGGCAAATGGGGGCGTCGGGTGAGTCTATCCGGCGCTATAGCGGCCCTGTCTTTCGTCTGCCGATGACTCCGGACGCGCCGGTTGAATATGATCAAGTGGGTTTGGAAAAGTTTGGCGCCTCGCCGGATGTAAAAGAGGATGTATGGCTATTCGAGACATTGGCTGCAGCCAGTCTCGCCTGCGATGCTGCGAGCGGCATAGCGTGTTTCGGCGATCTGTCTATTTTTCCGGCATTCGTCGACGCGCTCAACTTGGCCCCTGATCAGACTTCCGGCCTAAAGCGTGCGTTCCGGCAAGAAGGTGGCGTGCGGGCCTTTCTGAACGGGCAAGAGCAAGTCCGATCTGGACTGTCCCGTCGTCTTTCCGGATTGGACAAAGACGATATCGCCGCCTTCGTGGATGACATTTTTCAGATGACAAATGTCCGCCCTGTGGGTGTACGGAGTGCCGATGAAATCGTCGAGCGTTTGGTTGAGCGCGCGCGCTCAAGTGTGGCGTCTTTATCGACGGCAGAGAAATCCGTCATCGAGCGGGTTTTGTCGCTGGACCTGCCGGTTGCCGAAGCCCCTGAAGCCCTCGCTGCGATCGCTTCGGATCATAAGCTGAGTGGGCTCGAAGATAAGCTGGAGCAATTCAAAGCCAGAACGGAGGCGCTGAGTACGAGCGTTCATAAGAGCGTCATCGAAGGCGCACGATTCGCGACTCGGTTTGGGCGACGGTTCACTTACTATGATGGTTTTGTTTTTGAAGTTCTTGCCGATGCCGCTGCAAACGCCCCTTATATTGCAGGTGGGCGTTATGACTCGCTATTGCGCGATCTTTCCGCAGGCGAGGTGGACGCAACCGGGCTGGGCGGAATTGTAATCCCACACCGCATACCGACGAAAATGGGAGCTGCATGATGAGCCGCTTGACCATAGCAATCCCGTCTAAAGGACGCTTGAAGGATAATGCCGAGGCTTGGCTGAAAGCTGGCGGATTCAAGCTCCGTCAAAAAGGCGGAGGACGCGGCTATAGCGCCGAACTGAGTGGCTTGCCGGATGCTGAAGTGATGCTCTTGTCGGCGCGCGAAATCGCCGAAGGGCTGATCGCTGGGCAGCTGCATGTCGGCATCACAGGTGAAGACCTTTTGCACGATTTAGCCGGAGACATTGACCGTGACGTCGCTGTGATGCGCCGCCTCGGCTTTGGCGGCGCGGATGTGATCGTGGCGGTGCCTGCCGCTTGGCTCGATGTTGATACGATGTCAGACCTTGAAGCTGCGGGCGCTTTGTTCCGCGAGCGCCATGGGCGACGCATGCGCGTTGCGACCAAATATTTGCGGCTGACTCGGCAATTCTTCTCCGAAAAAGCGGTCGGTGAATATCGCCTGATCGAAAGTCCTGGGGCAACGGAAGCGGCCCCCGCTGCAGGGACAGCGGAAGTGATCGTCGACATCACATCGACAGGCGCGACCTTGAAAGCCAATGACCTGAAAATTCTTCAGGACGGTGTGATCTTAAAAAGCGAAGCTTCGCTCACGGGATCGCTCAACGCGTCATGGTCAGAAGAAGCCAAAGCGACCCTGCGAATCTTTTTGGATGGGATCGAAGCTACGGCTGCAGCGAAAGCGTCAGCGCGACTCGAATCTTCGAATTCGATCTCTGACGATCAATTGTCCGCGCTCGGATTAACCCGAATCTCCGAAAACGTTGCGTTCGCCCCGATGAATCAGGCCCGGGAAGCGGCAATATCGTTAACGCGTGGCGGGGCGGAAACTGTAGCAATTGCAACAGTTAACCAAGTATTTAGGTCTGACAACGCTGTCTTTGAGAATTTTGTTAAGAAGCTGTCACGAAGCGCTTGACGCGCTGCGACAATATGGCAATACAGGTCTTGCAAGTTTCTGGGAGGAAACGCTGCAATCACTTTTCAGGGCGTGGCCAGCTGGTCGCGCCTTTTCTTTTCCCACCATCTCACATTCCTCGCTGCGGCAATCTCTGCCCAAAGAAAAACGACCCCCGATTGGGAGTCGCCAAGATGATGGAGTGAGAGTTATCAACCCAGCGACGCTCAGGGGGGGAGAGAGGGGTAAGGGAGCCGCTAAGTCATTTATTATTGAAAAACAATAACAGTTTATCGTTTTTCGTCAACCGCCCCAACGAGGAATTTCTCTGAAAATTTCGTAAGGAAAATTTCTCCAGTGAAAATCCGGTGCGCGAGCATGATCATGTCTCATTTGTAGCATGCAGGAATAGATCATGCCCTTTTCACGTCATGTGTTGACTTTCCAGGGCACCCTCGCCAAGCGTGCGCGCAGGGCAATACGAACTTATTACTATACCAGACAGGAGCAAATCATGTCGGATCCGCGTCAACACATCATGCCGGTCTACCGTCCGCCGGAAGAAGCGTTTGAACGTGGTGAGGGCGTGCGCCTGATCACTGAGGATGGAAAATCCTATCTCGATTTTGTTGCTGGCATTGCGGTCAGTGCGCTTGGCCATTCTCACCCGGCAATGGTCGAGGCTTTGCAAACCCAAGCGGGGAAACTTTGGCACACATCAAACATGTTCCGAGTCCCGGCTGGCGAAGAACTGGCGCGCAAAATGTGCGAGCGTTTGCCATTTGCGGATCGCGTCTTCTTCACCAATTCCGGTACAGAAGCGATTGAATGTGCGCTGAAGACCGCGCGCAAGTATCATTGGGCCAAGGGTGATGTCGATCGCTATGAGATCGTCACTTTTAGTGGCGCCTTTCATGGTCGCTCATTGGGCGCAATTAATGCAGGCGGCAATCCGAAATATCTCGAAGGCTTCGGACCGGCTCTGCCAGGCTTCACGCAAGTTGAGTTTGGTGATCATGAGGCGCTCGATGCCGCGGTGACTGAAAAGACCGCAGCGGTTCTGGTCGAACCCGTGCAAGGCGAAGGCGGCGTCCGAGCGATTCCCGAATCATGCCTGCAAGAGTTGCGCAAATTGTGCGACGAGCGCGGCGCTTTGCTGATCTATGATGAAGTCCAATGTGGCATGGGGCGTACCGGACAGCTCTTCGCGCATGAATGGGCCGAGCAGGCTGAACCCGATATTATGTGCGTTGCAAAAGGCGTCGGTGGTGGATTCCCATTTGGCGCCTGTCTCACAACCGAAGCCGCAGGGGCGGTCATGCAGCCCGGCAGTCATGGCTCAACCTATGGCGGCAACCCGCTGGCCATGGCCGTCGGCAATGTGGTTTGGGATATTATTGCCGACGAGGCTTTCCTCGCTCAAGTTCGCCGCGTCGCGGGCACTGTGGCGCAAGGCTTAAAGTCGCTTGCGGATAGCCATCCTGACAAAGTCGATGGCGTTACGGGCAAAGGATTGCTGATCGGCTTGAAGCTGAAAGCGCTGCCTAAGCCGGTGCAGAATGCTTGCCGGGAGCACGGACTTTTGGTTGGCGTGGCGGGCAATAATGTCCTGCGTCTGGCGCCGCCTTTGGTGATCGAAGATTCGGATGTGCGTGAAGCGGTCAGCATCATGGACACCGCGCTCGGCAGCTGGGAAATCGCCAGCTAAGTCACGCACCCGCGCGCCGAAGCTCTGCCTTCACATTCCTAAGAATTGCCGTAATCCTTATGGTTAATGGCGAATAGGAGGGCGTTGCCTTGACTGGACTTTATTTGGGATTGGGCGCGGTATCGGCGTTATTGGTCACCGCTGCCATTCTGTTCAACTTGCTGGTGGGCAAGCGGAACATGGTCAAGAATGGCTGGGCGGATATTGATGTTCAGCTCAAACGCCGCGCCGATTTGATCCCGCAATTGGTCACCGTGGTCCAAGGCTATGCCAGTCATGAGCGGCAATTGTTCGAAGACGTGATCATGAAACGCAACGCAGCGCTACAGGCTGGCGATGACCCAGACGCGCGCGGGCGCACAGAAAGCGCGTTGGCGACGCCCGTCAGTCGTCTTATGGCGGTGGCGGAGGATTATCCCGATTTGAAAGCCAATGAGAATTTTCTCGATCTGCAGAATGAGCTCTCAGAAACGGAGAATAAGATCGAAATGGCACGCCGATTCTATAATGGCGCCGTGCGCGAGCTGAACACAGCGGTCGAGAGTTTTCCGAACAATTTGGTCGCCGGTCTATTTGGCTTTCGTCAGGGCCAATTCTTCGAAATTGAAATGTCCGATCGCGCCGTACCCTCGCTCGACCTTGGGGGCGAGGCGTGATGCAGGCGCTTAGAATCATTGGTCTCGCACTGCTCTTCTGTTGGGTGGGATTAAACGCCCTGGCTGAAGAGGCTATTGAGCGGTTCGATGTCGATATCACGGTCGAGAAGGATGGCGATATTATCGTCACCGAGACGATTGCTGTGACGGTTGAAGGGCGCGAAATTCGCCGCGGTATCTTCCGTGAGCTTCCTGCTGAATATGCCGACGAAGATGGCACAGGTACGTTGCCCTATCAGTACAAAGTTCTGAGCGTTCGAAAAGATGGCGTACGCGAGCCTTATGAGCGCGAACGCAATGGCAATGCAGTGCTCATCCGAATTGGAGACCCTGATCGATATCTCGACTATCGCGAGCACGTTTACGAAATTCGTTACCGCGTGAAGAACCAGATTCGATACCAAGACGGGTTTGATGAGCTGTATTGGAATGTCACGGGGACGTATTGGGCTTTCCCAATTCGGGCTGCGACCGTACGCGTTCGTTTTCCAGGCGCTGCCAATCCGATAGAATACAATGCCTATACGGGCGGTTTTGGCTCGAGCGAGTCGAATGCCAGCTATCGTCGCGAAGACGGTGCACATGTCTTCACGACGACTGAACCGCTCGGTATTCGCGAGGGTTTGACCGTCTCGCTGAGTCTCGCCAAGGGCGTGATCGACCCGCCCTCTTTGTCGGATCAGGGTTGGTTATGGTGGGCACGCTATGGTTCACTAACCGCGCTTGCGCTGTCATTCGTCGGGCTTCTGGTTTTCTATCAGCGCAGCTTTGAACGTGTTGGCCGAGATCCCGTTAAAGGACCTGTCTTTCCACAATATGAGCCACCAAAGGGCTATTCACCCGCGGCGGCGCATCACATCTATCATCGCGGCTTTTCGGGGCATGATGGCCTGATCGCCAGTTTGATGTATCTCGCTTCGCAAGGACGTATGCGAATTGATGTCGACCCTGAAGATAAGAAAAAGACCACGCTTTCCAAAGAGGAGCCGGGCGAAGCGGCGGCGCTGACCGGCGAACTATCGAAACTCTATTCCGGTTTGTTTGATGACGGTCTGTCGGTGAAACTTGGCGAAAAATATGATGCTGGCTTCACCAAAGCCTATACGGATTTCCGCAAGAAAGTGTCGCGCGACTATGGCACGTCATATTTCCGTTGGAATGCAGGCTATGTCATCGCCGGCGGTATATTGACCGTTTTCGTTTTGCTCTTTGCGATCTTGCAGCATTCCTATTGGAGCGGCTGGCACACGGCGGGCGTAATTGGCCTGATCGGATTGAATGGTCTGTTTATGTATTTGATGCCCGCGCCGACGCGCAAAGGCCAGGATGTGCGAACCCATCTTCAAGGCTTCCGGCTCTACATGGAAAAGGCTGAGAAGCTTCAGCTCAATGCGGTTGAGATTGGCAGTGATGCCGCCCCACCTATGACGGTCGAGCGCTATGAGAAATTCTTGCCCTATGCAGTGGCGCTTGGGGTGGAGAAACCATGGACCAAGCATTTCGAAAAGCTCATTCCAAAGGAAGCGGCTGAATATAGTCCCTCTTGGACGAATATGAGCGCGCATCGCTTCGGCTCGATTGGAAGCATGACCAATAGCATGGTGTCCGGCATGAGTTCGGGTGTGACCTCAGCCATGCCACAAAGCTCAGGCTCATCCGGCAGTGGCGGCGGTGGCTTCTCTGGCGGCGGCGGCGGCGGGGGAGGTGGCGGCGGCTGGTAAAAGCCGCTAATGCCAGCGCAGATTTTTGCGGTTCAATTGGCTGATCTGCGTGACGCCCATCAGCTTCATATCCCGCTCGATTTCGCGCTGCATATTGCCGAGGGCTTGCTCCACGCCTGCCTGGCCTGCGGCGGCGAGAGCATAGAGATAGTAACGACCGCCTGACACGGCTTTGGCGCCGACAGATAGCGCTTTTAAAACATGCGTGCCGCGTTGAACGCCGCCTTCGCAGATGACATCAATTTGGTCACCCACCGCATCGCAAATCTCCGCCAGCTGATCGAACGGCGCCCGGGCGCCATCGAGTTGGCGGCCACCATGATTGGAGACCATAATCCCGGTACACCCAATATCCACGGCGCGCCGGGCATCTTCAACAGACATGATCCCTTTCAGCGCAAACTGCCCACCCCATTGGGCGCAGAGTTTTTCGGCATCTTTCCAATTCATAGATTGGTCGAGCATGGTCGAGAAATAGTCGCCGACCGAGACCGCAATATTTGTCCCCTGGCTGACATGGCTGGACAGGTGCGGCATGTCGAATTTCTCTTTGGTCAAAAAGTTCCACGCCCAAGACGGGTGGGCGGCAAAGCTAAACAAAGAGGATGGCGTCAGGCGAGGCGGGGATGTGAATCCCGTGCGCAAATCGCGTTCCCGATTTCCGCCCGTAATGGTGTCGACGGTGAGCGCCATGACATTGAACTGCGCCGCGCGCGCGCGTTCCAATAGGGCATCATTCAAGCCGCGGTCCTTGTGAAAATAGAATTGGAACATTTTCGGGCCTGGCGCGAGCTCAGCTATGTCTTCTACGGTCACAGTCGAAAGAGAGGACACGCCGAACATGGTGCCGAATTTTGAGGCCGCGCGTGCCACGGCACGTTCGCCCTCGTGATGGAAGAGACGTTGCAGAGCCGTCGGGGCGCAATAGAAAGGCATGTCGATCTTTTGGCCCATGACCTGAACCGACATGTCGATCTCAGAGACGTCATTCAAGACGCTCGGCACCAAGTCCACAGAGTCATAGGCCGCGGTGTTTCGACGATACGTCACCTCATCATCCGCCGCGCCATCAATATAGTTGAAGATCGGACTGGGCAGCCTTTGCTTCGCCAAGGCTCTAAAGTTCCCGAAATTATGACAATCCTTCAAGCGCATAGCGGTCCATCTTCGAAAATTTCTATTCAGGTTCTTCCTAAACCGAAACGCAGGCGCCCGTCGATTGACGACGTCGCGCTAGCCTGGACTGGCGGCAGACCCGGCGAGCAATCCGCCATCTAGGGTCAGCGTCTCGCCGGTCATATAGGTCGCGCCATCACCCGCCAACATGACTGCAAGAGCGGCCACCTCTTCCGGCTGACCGAACCGCTTGAGGGGCGTATCCGCAACCAATGCCGCCATTTTCTCTTCCCGGTCTGGGCCATCGCCAATCATTGGTTCCCAAATCGGGGTGAGGATGGCGGCCGGTGCAATGGCATTGCAGCGAATGCGCCAACCATTCTGGGCACAGTACAAAGCGACAGAGCGCGTATGATTGATTATCGCAGCTTTTGAACTCGCATAGGCGGCAGCGCCCGGAATGCCGACCAGCCCGGAGCGCGACGAAATATTGATAATGCTTCCCGTCCCGCTCGTCTTCATGGCGGCGATGGCTGTACGGCAGCCAAGAAACGTCCCATCCATATTGACGGCGTGGACATCGCGCCAAGCTTGCAGCGAGGCGTTTTCTGGATCGTGGACCAATTCGCCGCTTTCAAAGCCGGTTATGCCAGCATTGTTGACGAGAATGTCGAGTTTCGGATGAGCGTCGAGCGCAGCGGCCCAATCGGATTCAGAGCTGACATCTAGATGTAAATATTCGGCACCGATTGAGTCCGCTGTCGCGCGACCTTGCGTATCGTCGATATCCGTCACGATGACTTTGGCGCCTTCATCGGCGAAGGCTTTGGCGATCGCCGCACCAATGCCGCGCGCAGCGCCGGTGACCAGCGCAGTTTTGTTTGTAAGAACAGGCATGAGACCCTCTTTGAAGCATAAGATAATGAACGCCGAACGTCGCGGCGAGCGATGCAAGTTTCCGAATGATCGGTGTCGCTACTTCATCTGTCTTCAAATGCTCCTATGAGTTGCGCTTGATATTGGCGAAACGCGTTTTACGTCAACCGATTTTTCGGACATAGTAGCCGAAAGCAAAGTGTGGGGAATATGATATGTCGGAAAAACAACGCATTAGCGGGTTTGGCGGCTTCTTCTTTCGAGCCAAAGATCCATCGGCTCTGGCCGCGTGGTATGAAGAAAACTTCGGAATCGATCGGGTGCCGAGCGATTATGAAACGCAACCGTGGCACCAGAATGAAGGTCCAACTGTCTTCGCGCCCTTTAGCGCTGACACGCCTTATTTCGGCGAGGATATGAGTAAGACATTTATGTTCAATTTTCGCGTCGACGATTTGGAAAAAATGGTCGCCCAGCTACGTGCGAACGGCAATGAAGTCACTCTGGATGAAGGCAATCCTTATCCGAATGGTTTGTTTGCCAATGTGGTTGATCCAGAGGGCAATCCGATCCAGCTCTGGGAACCACAGCACAATCCGAGCTAATCGGCCTCAATGACCTGGTGGACGCTTAACGCCCAAGCCGTGCGCGAAAGGCGTCATAGCCAAAATCGCTCAGCGTCTCGATGGTTCCGTCCTCATGGCGAATGGCGAGATTGGCGAGTGGGTTGCCGTTAAATGTGTTCGTCTTGACGAATGTGTAATGCATCTGATCGGTGAAGACCAAGCGATCGCCGGGACGGAGCGGTGCTGAGAAGGAATAGTCGCCGATAATGTCGCCGGTCATACAGGTGCGCCCAGCAAGACGATAGGTGTGCGCGAGCGCGCCGGCTTCCTCCGCGCCGATAATGCCGGGGCGATAAGGCACTTCCAGCACGTCAGGCATATGCGTTGAAGCGCTGGCATCGAGCAGGGCAATGTCGCCATCATTCCAGTGCAAGTCGATTACGGTCGCGTGCAGCTCACCCGTATCGACAACCAAGCCGCCGCCAGGTTCGAGGATCACTTCAACATCAAAGCGCGTGCGGAAGGCTTGGATCGCCGCAATCAGCGCGTTGACGTCATAGTCTGCTTTATTGATGAAATGACCGCCGCCGAAATTGACCGCGCTGACCTGTCTTAAATAGGAGGCAAATCGATCCGCGACATGTTCGATCAAACCCACCGAGCCGTCCGAGCCCGACTCACACAAAGCATGCACATGGAAAATATCGACCAGGTCCCAATCGACTTGATCAAGTCTATCCGAAACTTCTCCGAAGCGAGACATTGGGGCACAAGGATCATATAGATCACCGCCCAGTGTAGCGTTTGAATAGCCAGGATTCACCCGCAGCCCGATTTGCGCCCCAGCTGCTTTGGCTTGGGCGCCATACTGGTCGAGTTGGTTGGCCGAGTTGAAATAGATGTGCTGGGCGATCTGGGTGAGGCGCTCTACCTCGCCAGGGGCGTAGGCAGGCGAATAGACATGCACTTCTTTGCCGAACGTATCGGCGCCAAGTTGGGCTTCTTGTTCGCCGCTCGCCGTGGTGCCATCGAGATAGTCGCGCATCATCGGGAATGCGGCCGGGAGCGCAAAGGCTTTGGTCGCGAGGAGGATCTTGCACTCTGCGGCTTCACGAATGCGCTGAGCGGTTTCCAGATTGCGACGCAGGCGCGCCATGTCCAAGACAAAGGCAGGAGTAGAGATTTTTTCAACCACGCGCAAAATCCTTTCTAAGCCGACCTGTTTTGCGATATCCGGACCCCATTAGGTGAGCCTGGGAAAAATGCACTTAAGAATTGCAACTCGCGAAGATATTCCTGCCATAGAGGCTTTGATGGCAGCGTCCATGGCAGCCCTTTTGCCTGACTTTCTGGACGATAAGCAAGTCGAACGTTCAAGCGAGAGCATGGGCGTGGACACGCTGCTTGTCGATGATGGGACCTATTTCTTGGTCTATATCGGTGAGGCGCTCGCAGGCTGTGGCGGCTGGTCACGACGCCGGACACTTTATGGTGGCAATCATACATCCGGCCGCGATGATGCTTTGGCCGATCCAGCGACTGAGCCGGCAAAGATCCGCGCCATGTATACGCATCCTGATTTTACCCGGCGCGGCATCGGCCGCTTTTTGCTCCAGGCTGGTGAAGATGCCGCGCGCGCGGAAGGGTTCAAGACCATGGAAATGGGCTCCACCGCGCCCGGGCGTCCACTCTATGAAGCTTGTGGCTATGTATTTGTCGAAGATCTGTCGCAGCCGAGCGAAGATGGGACGATCGTGCCCATTTTGAGAATGCGGAAGGCCTTGGTTTAGCACGGATAGCGTTGCTTTGTATTTCCGCTGACGCCTGCGAAGGCAGGGGTCTATGAACGAAAAGCGCCGCATGAAAAAATGGTGAACTTTGGTCCCTGGATACCTGCCTTCGCAGGTATCGGCGGATGATTTGATTGAGTTTAATCTTCCGGGTCGATCAGGTTGCCATTCTCATCCCGTTGTTCTGGCCCGCGCACATTCACTCGGCCATCTCCGAACGGGGCGTCGCGATCTTTTAGCGCTTGTTTCAGTCCGACCTCTCCGGCGCGTTTGACAAAGGCTCGGGCGCTTTTGGCTTGGTGTCCGCGGGCATCATTCTCGACGGCGTAGCGTTGCAATGTCCGCGCGCCCATGAGCTCCAATCCCATATTCACAGCGCGTTTATTGGCCGCCAAAATGTCAGGATCGATCAAGGCGAACCGATCCGCGAGGCCTTCAACTTCCGCTTCGAGCAAGTCGGCGGGCACGGCTTTCAAAGCAAATCCAATCTCGGCTGCTTGCTGGCCGCTAATCGTGTCGCCGGTCAATAAAAGGCGCTTGGTCCATTGTGGACCGAGATTGTGTAGCCAGAACTGATTGGGCAGCGCCCCCAAATCTCGTCCGGCGGGGAAGCCGATTTCTGCGTTGTCCGCGACAATGACAATATCGCAAAGCAGTGCCAGGTCCGTCCCGCCCGCTTTGCAATGACCGTGCACTTGGGCGATGACCGGCTTATGCATGTCAAAGGCCGTCATGCGATAGCGCTGCGCCCGTTCGAGTTGCCATATATCATCATCGACACTGCGATAGCCGCGATACGGGGCGTCAGGATTTTCCGCTTGTAGGCGTGAGATGGGAACGCTGTCGCCACCGGCCAAATCGTAGCCGGCGGTGAAGGCACGCCCGGCGCCTTTAATGATGGCGCAATGGACATCGGTGCGGGCGTCGGCATCCCATAAGGCTTCCGACAGTTCGGCCTGCATTTTTAAACTCATCGCATTGAGCTTGTCTGGCCGGTTCAGCGTGATCCGCGCTCGCCCGTTTTCGATCTCATAGAGGATGGTGTCGAACATGGCTGTCACATTAGGCTGTTGCCGAGGTTAAGTCGAACACGCGGGCCGCATTGCCCCCTAAAAACAGCGCCTCGGTTTCCTCATCCAGACCCAAACTGTCCAAACCCTCCAGCGCTTTGGCCGGTGTGATCATGGGATAATTGGTTCCAAACATGACTTTCTTGCGGCCATTGGTTTTGAGATAGCGTACGAGTTCAGGCGGATAGCGTTTCACCGTATAGGCCGACGTGTCGATATAGACGTTCTGATGCTTGGTGGCGACCGCGATGGCTTCTTCGGTCCAAGGATATCCAATATGGCCCCCGACAATGACCAAGTCAGGAAAATCCAATGCGACTTGGTCGAGGTAGATGGGCCGTCCAACTTCTGAAGGCATAAGCGGGCCGGTATGGCCGATCTGCGTACAGAATGGCACGCCCATTTCGCAACAGGCCGTGTAGACAGGATAGAAGAGGCGGTCGGTGGGCGGGCGTTCTGCCAACCATGGCAAAACGCGGATGGCTTTAAAGCCTAGCTCTTGGACACAACGATGTATTTCACGCACAGCCTGCATGGGTTTGGAGATATCGACCGATCCGACACCAACCAATCGGCCGCCGGATTCGGCGCAGAAGGCCGCGACCTCGTCATTGCTGATCATGTCCTTACCTGGCGCCTGCCATGCGCAGATGAGGCTTTGGGCGACCCCAGCTTCATCCATCGCCGCCACCGTCGCGCTGACCGGTAATTCCTGATCAGGGATGGCGCCTTTGGTCCAGCGCCGGAGGGAGTCGAAGACGGGGTCTTGCGAGTGCCGAAGGGTCGGGTGTTGTGCCCAGACGTCGATAATCATTTGGAGCCTCAGAGATCAGAAGGTCTGAGGGGATGCTAGACGGCGATCAAATCCGCATCAACGGGTCGCGCCAGGGCAATGGACGTATGCGCCGACGCTTAAGCCGCGGCACACATGGGCCGGTCTTTGCTTTCATCTGCGGGGATGTAATTGAGCTGCTGTAGGCTGATCGCGAAATCATCGACATAGTTGCAAGGCTTTTCACCCTGCTGAAACTGGGTTTGTGCAACGAATGTGTTTGAGCCGGGGCGAGTGAAGCTGACAAAGGGCGACCATACACGGTGCCATCCGCGCTCGCGGGCAATGTCAGTCACGCCGAGCGCTTCTGCCAAAGATGCACCCTCTGGCGCGCGGACATGGATGTGGAGCACGCTGATCTGAAAGTCGCTGCCATTGTTCGGCAAGCTCTCACGTTGGAACTTGGACAAAGTATTGGTCACGAAATCTGCTATTGTGCGCGGGTTTTCCGGATTCATCTCTTCAACCGCAAACTTCTTGCAATAAGGGCATTCTTCAAAGCCCCAGATCACCATGAGCGGATTGTCGGCGGCCCGAGCAGACTCGACCGCCGCCGCATAAAGCGCGCGCGGATCAAGGCAGGCGCGATAGGTCGCATCAGGGACATCCGCTGTGCAGCCGGGCGCGGCTGTGAAATCGGCATAGTCCACGGCGGGCACAAAGAGCGGAGCGTCAGATGCGGTCGTGTTCGGGCTACAGGCCGATACGATCAAGGTCACAGCAACGGCTAAACCGGTCCAAATGTTCAATTTCATCACTCACTCCCATCCTTTGACCGCCTCCGATGCGCGGTTTTCGGCACGGGATCAATCCTGGACACGAAAATGTGTACGGCCTTTGGCTAAGCGCTAGATTTTTGATCAGGCGCTTGTAATATCTATAAATCTAGATATATAGGTGTTATGAATGATGAAACCGCCGCCCTGTCCTTTGCTGCGCTCGGCCATTCCAGCCGGGTCGCCATTTTGCGTTTGCTCGTCCAAGCTGGCGATGACGGACTCAGCGTGACGGAGATGCGGGATCATTTGAATATGCCCGCAACCACATTTGGCCATCATTTGAAAGCCATGGCTGAGGCCCGGCTGGTGACACAAGCCCGGCAAGGACGTTCGCTTATCTCACGCGCCGATTATGGCGCACTGCGGGGTCTGATTGGCTTCCTCATGGAAGATTGCTGCCGCGGCGTGCTGACATCGCGACTTGAAACAGAATTGGAGACGTCATGAAACGTATTCACATCCATATTAGCGCTGAAGATCTTGCGGCGACCAAAAGGTTTTACTCGGCACTATTTGGACAAGCCCCGACCGTCGACAAACCTGACTATATGAAATGGATGCTGGAAGATCCACGGATCAATCTGGCGGTCAGTCAACGCGATGGCGCAACCCGCGGGGTCGATCATGTCGGCATCCAAGTTGATAGTGATGACGCTTTAGAAGCGGTGAACGCGGCGCTTGTTGAAGCCGAACAATCCACTTTGGCGGAACCTGAGGCGCAATGTTGCTATGCGAACTCGAACAAACATTGGGCGCGTGACCCGCAGGGCGTGATTTGGGAAATGTTCCACACGATGGATACCGCGCCGACCTATGGTCATGACTTGCGGGACGAGATTCCACACACGCCGCGGCCGAAATCGGCGCGGGGATGTTGCTAGGTGTGATAAGGTTAGGCAAGTGCTGCAACGCTTGTTAAGACAACTTGATGGACACAAATAGTTACTTTATTAAACTAATATGCTGTATATAATAACTTAAATAGGACATTTGGTTGGACAAGAGACTAGACAATGCCGGTGCGCTGGAAAACTCATCCTTGGCTCAATTTTGAGCTCGACCTAAGGAAAATTACGCCAGATATTTGGATTAAACTCGGTGAGGCACGTTCAAAGTGCGAGCATCTTGCTGGAGTAGCGTTAGGTCCCGAAGCATCGAAGCAACTGCATAGTGTTTTTCTCGCGAAAGGAGTTCACGCAACGGCGGCAATCGAAGGCAATACGCTATCTGAAGAACAGGTACTCAGTATTGTTAAGGAGACTGATGATATTCCCGTAACACAGGCTTACCAAAAGACAGAAGTGCAGAACATTCTCGCCGGTGCCAACGAGATTCTGGACAATGTGGAGAAGGTGGGGCCTCAGCATATTTCGGTGCGAGACATCAAGAGTTACAACCGGACAGTGCTCAAAGAGCTGGAAGTGGAGGATCACGTTCAACCCGGCGAAATATCCAAAAAGCAAGTTGGAGTTCTAGGTTATCGCGGTCTTGCAATAGAGCACTGTGAAGCGGCGCTTCAAGAGCTTGTTATGTGGTTGAACAATGAGTTCAAGTCAAAACCAGAACACCAATCCATTTATGGGCTTATCAAAGCGATCGTCGGTCACGTATACTTGGTATGGATTCATCCTTTTGGAGACGGAAACGGTAGAACCGCCCGACTTATGGAAGTGCGATTTTTGCTTGAGGCAGGGTTACCGTCTACCGCGGCCCACTTATTGAGTAACCATTACAACAACACACGCGCCGAATATTATCGCCAGTTGGACCGAGCATCGAAAAATGGCGGAGATCTAACAGCGTTCCTGAACTATGCGATCTCCGGATTCGTCGAAGAAATGCGCCAACAAATTAAAGTTGTGAAGGCGCATCAATGGGAAGTGGTCTGGGTGAATCACATCCACGACTATTTTGCTAACATGACTTCGCCAACCTCAAAACGCCAACGCAAGCTAGCGTTAGCTATTAGTAGAGTGCCCACGGTGGAACGAAAAGACGTCCGAAGAGTCTCTCCAGAGGTTGCTGAGCAATATGCGATGAACGCATCTAAGACAGTGAGCCGTGATTTAAACGCGCTTGTCGACGCAAACCTCATTGAACGACAGGGAACGACGTACAGGGCGCGAAAAGAAATTGTGCTTCAGTTTTTACCACGCTCAAGACCATCAGATCGCGAAGCTCAAATAGCGGATGTAAATGGAGTTTCAAATGAACCAGATAGTCAACTGGAATTGGGTTTGGACCACTAAGTCTCCACCGCAAATAACTCATCCTGCTTGCCCATAGGCACATCAATCACATGCCAGGGCAGACCGCGCTTGGCGACGTCTTCTAGAAACGGTTTGGCGGGGAATTGCTCGACATTGAAGACGCCCGCGCCGGACCATTCGCCTTTGAAGAACATGGCCGCGCCTGAAACAGGGGGGACGCCCGTTGTATAGCTGACGGCCTGGGCGGAGACTTCCTTATTGGTCTCGGCATGATCGCAGACATTGTAGATCATCTTGGTCACGGGCTGGCCATCCTTGGTGCCGCGCAGGATGACGCCGATCGAAGTTTTCCCCGTATACCCTTCCGCCAAAGTGCTCGGCACCGGCAGGAGGTCTTTCAAAAATTCCATCGGGATCACGTCCATGCCTTTATGCTTGATCGGTTCCAGCCCGATCAAGCCGATGGATTTGAACACGTCCAAATGCTTGATATATTCATCGCCAAACGTCATCCAGAAGCGGATCTGCTTCAGGCCTTTAATGTGTTTGACCAGGCTTTCCTCTTCCTCGTGATAGATGAGGTAAGACATTTTCGGGCCGACTTCGGGATAGTCGATCATGGTGCGGATAGAGAGGGCCGGGATTTCAATCCAATCCCCGTTTTTCCAATAGCGCCCATCTTGCGTGACTTCGCGCAGATTGATTTCGGGATTGAAATTGGTCGCAAAGGTTTTGCCGTGATCGCCCGCATTGCAGTCGACAATGTCGATATACTCAATCTCGTCGAACAGGCCTTCTTGTTGGGCATAGGCGCAATAAATATTGGTGCACCCCGGATCGAACCCGCAACCTAATATCGCGGTTAGGCCCGCTTCTTTGAATCGATCCTGGTAGGCCCATTGCCAATGATACTCGAACTTAGCGACATCGCGTGGTTCGTAATTGGCCGTATCCATATAATGGGTCTTGGTCGCGAGGCAGGCGTCCATGATGGGCAGGTCTTGATAGGGCAGGGCCATATTGATCACCAGATCAGGTTTGACCTTTTCGATCAGCGCGATCGTCTTCTCGACATTATCCGCATCGACTTGCGCAATCTCGATGGGGGTTTCGCAAAGCGCCGCGACGTTTTCACAAGAGACCAATCGCCGGGAAGCCAGCGTAATATGTTTGAACGTCTCTCGGTCCATCGCACATTTTTGCGCCACCACTGAGCCCGCGGCGCCTGCGCCAATAATCAGAACCCGGTCCATACTTTTCTGTCCTGTATCAGAGAGTGAATGATCAGCTTTTGCCTCTACTGGAGTTGGGTGCAGTGCGCCAGTTCATTTTTACGGCCAGAGCGGCACGGATCTCCCGTCATTTCTGCAGATCACGCATGATTGTGTCAGTGGTAGCTTTCCTCGCGGAAATGGGGTATGAGCGCCGCTTCCTTTTGAACCGGAGGGGTTTCATGACCTATCGGCATTTCATCGATCTGTGGCAGCTAGAGGCGAGCGAGCTGCGCGCGATTCTAGATCAAGCGCATGCGATGAAGCGCGCTCGTCAAGGCTGGCCGAAAGGCAAAGTCGATGCGGATGCCCCGCTCGAAGGCCATACAATGGCAATGATTTTCGAGAAGAATTCGACTCGGACACGATTCAGCTTTGAAGCGGCCATGCGCCAATTAGGCGGCGACTCCATCATTGCCACCGCGTCGGACATGCAGCTCGGTCGCGGCGAGACCGTCGAGGACACAGCGCGCGTGCTAAGCCGCTATGTCGATATGGTGATGTTGCGCGCCAACAGTCATGGCGATTTGGAGATCTTCGCCGAGGCGGCCTCTGTGCCAGTGATCAATGGCCTGACCGACCGGTCGCATCCTTGCCAGATCATGGCCGACTTGATGACGCTTGAAGAGTCGGGCCTAGACTTGAAGGGCGCGCGTTTGGCCTGGGTCGGTGATGGCAATAATGTTTGCTCAAGCTTTATTCATGCGGCGCCGAAATTTGGGTTCTCTATGGCCATCGGAACACCTGACCGTTTCGCGCCCGACGAAGACGATGTCAGCATTGCTCGCGACCTTCAGGGGCGCATCGACCTGTACGATACGGCTGAAGAGGCTGCTGCTGGTGCGGATGTGGTGATTACGGATACATTTGTATCCATGGGCGACCGCGATGGTCCGGCACGGCTTGCCGAGCTCGATCCTTATGCTGTCACCGACGAGCTGATGGAGCTCGCTCAAGGCGGCGCGAAGTTTCTGCATTGCTTGCCCGCGCACCGCGGCGAAGAAGTTGATGCCGAAGTGATTGATGGGTCGAGCTCTCTGGTTTGGGACGAGGCCGAAAACCGGTTGCATGCGCAAAAGGCCATTATGCGCTGGTGTCTCTACAAATAGTGGCTGGCGAGATCGAAATTCTAGTCGATGCGGATGCCTGTCCGGTCAAAGACGAAACCTATAAAGTCGCCCTTCGATATCAGGTGCCCGTCACGCTGGTGTCGAACAGCTATTTGCGCGTTCCAGTGCATCCGCTGATCAAACATATAACGGTCAGCGACGGTTTCGATGCCGCAGATGATCATGTCGTAGAGCTGGCCCATGCCGCCAGCGTTGTGATCACAGCGGATATTTTGCTGGCGGAACGCGCGCTGCAAAAGCAGGCCATTGTGCTTGGGCCGAACGGTAAGCCTTTCACGGAAAATTCGATTGGCGGTGCGATTGCGACACGCGCCATTATGGCGGACTTGCGCGCGGGTGGTGATCAGGTCGGTGGGGCTGCCCCCTTCTCCAAAGCTGATCGTTCGCGATATCTCTCGGCACTCGATGAGGCCTTGAACCGTCTCAAACGCACGGCACGCTAGGCCGGTTCCCGCGTCCGATCTGCCGCCCACGCCAGCATTGCGAGGAGGCTGAACGCCACCAACGCCATGATCGCAAATTGTGGGATGGCGGGCGGGTGATCAACAGGCAGGTGATTGTAGATCTGCAGCGCCAACATGAAGCCGATCAGTAAGAAGGGCGCCACCCGTCCGACTGGCCCTTTCGGCTTGGTGTTGAACAGATAGAGCGCACCGCCAATCAGCAACAAACCAATCTCAACCACTTGCGTCCAGAAGAGACTATTCCAAAGGCCCAACCCGACGCGCGGTCCACCGAACCAGAGCGCTAGATCAGGGCCGTGCGCGATCAAGTCTGTCAGCCAGTGCGAGAACACGGCAAGCCCAATAATGATGCCCGCCGTGACCGCCTTGGCCCCGCGCCGCAAAGCGGCGTACAGGACGCCTGCGGCAATCGCCCAGATCACGGCGGCGACCAGTGAATGGGTGTAGGGCATATGGTGCAGATCCAAGATGGAGGCTTCCATAAAGCCGGGCGTCACATCGAACTTCTCGATCCCTGCCAGAACCAATCCAGCCCAAGCAAAATCAACCAATTGAACCGCAACGAAAAGTTGCCACAACGGTATAGACGGCTTCACTGCCCGCGCAGCGAACGCGGCGCCATAATGTCCGATAAACATGATTGCTTCCTCCCGCGCTGAGCATGTGGGCCCAGCTTCAGGCTGTCAATTCAAGCTTAGCGAGACACTACAGCCCCGCCGTTAAGCCGCCATCGACCGTATATACTCCGCCGTTCAAAAAGCTGGCTTGATCAGAGGTCAAATAGAGGACGAGATCGGCGACTTCTTTCGGGTTAGCATAGCGTTGCATGGGGATTCGCTGAGCGATCATCTCGCGCGCCATGCCAGGATCATCTGGACTGATCCCGGCTTCTAAAGATGCCATCATACGTCCGGTCACCGGCGAAGGGCAGACCGCATTGACGCGAATATTTTCAGCGCCCAGTTGAACGGCGGCAGACTTGGTTAAACCAATGACCGCGTGTTTAGATGCGTTATATGCGGGCGTTCCTGTCGACCCTGACAAGCCGGCAACAGAGGCGAGGTTGACGATACTGCCACCCCCACTTTTGCGCAGCGCAGGGACGGCATATTTCATGCCGAGAAAGACGCCGCGAACATTGACGCTGATGACCTTATCGAATTCTTGTTCGGGATAGTCTTCGATTGGCGCCACGACACCCTCAACGCCGGCATTGTTGATGAAGGCGTCAATACGTCCGTGCGTTTCCAGCGCAACCTCAACGCATCGCTTCACATCTGCAGCGGAGGTGACATCTGCTGAGACACCGGAAATGCTGTGACCCGCGGAAGAAAGACGGTCGACGGTCGCCGAGAGCGTCTCGTCATCGAGGTCGGCAGCGACAATTTTCGCGCCTTCATCGACGAAGCCCCGTGCGATCGCTTGGCCAATTTCGCCGCTCGCCCCAGTGACCACAATAACTTTGTTCTTGAACCGCTCAGACATGCTTCCTCCTGTTTTTGAAACACCATACGTCGCAGGTTTGGAAGCTCAACAAATATTGAGGCGACCTGCGGTTCCAGAGTTTTGCGGGTCTTAAGCCCTCGAATTGATGCAGGATTGATGATTTCTTGTTCACGGAAAATCAGGGTTTTTGGCTGATGAAGAAGCAGGGGACCATGAACTCGCCCGGGTGATCGCCTGATCTTACACCGCTTCAGATGTACCAAACAGATCGAGCGAAACCTCTGATCAGATAGAGACAATGGACCTAAAAGAAGAAGATATCCTTGGGGAAAACATTTACCACCATTGGTACTACGTTTCGAAAGGCAAAGCTCTCGCGCGCATCTTGAAAACACTGGGTCCGGTTGAAGAAGTTTTGGACGTCGGCGCTGGGTCCGGTATCTTTTCGAAACAACTGATTGACCAAGGATTAGCCCGCGCGGCGGTCTGTGTTGATCCAAACTACTCCGAAGTGGGTGTTCAGACTTACAATGGCAAGTCGATCTTGTTCACAAGAGACATCAGAGAAACAACTCAAAAACTGGTCCTGATGATGGATGTTCTTGAGCATGTTGAAGACGATGTCGGACTGGTGCGAGCATACACCGACTCAATGCCGCGAGACGGAAAGGTCGTGATAACGGTGCCAGCATTTAATTTTCTTTGGTCCGGCCATGACGTGTTCCTCGAACACTATCGGCGATATACAATTCGATGTCTAAGCCGGACGATCGAGGATGCAGGCTTAATTGTGGACACCTCGCGATATTTCTTCGGGGCTTTGTTTCCGGTGATCGCAGCCATACGCATGGGCAACCGGATTTCAAGCGGCGTTCACGCCGACACGGCAAAAAGTGATTTGGCGATTTACCCCGCTTGGCTCAATCGGTTGCTGATTCAGGTGCATGATCTGGAACGGATAACGATGTTTCCGTTCAATCGGCTTGCTGGATTATCTCTGTTTGCGCTTTGCCGGAAAGCATGATCTCACTATTGGCTGTCGCCAACAGCCAAGCACACCGGCAGTCGACGTATCGATTGTGCGCGCTGTTTGACGCCAAGTCGCTTCAATCGCGTCGATTTTGTCCATTTGGACCTTCCACGGATCAATAAGGCGATCAACGACAATCCCCCCTGACAATGGCAGTGCTACCGGCGCTGACACTTTCGATCGAGCGGCAGCCATCGTAGCGACGTTTAGCGACTGCATTGCGTACTCACCCTTCCTCTCATTCGCAAAAACAACTATGCCGCAGCGATGAACGGATTTCTTCTTGTGGCTATCGGCGGCGCGATTGGCGCCTCCATGCGCTACGGTGTCGGCTTGGCCTTTACCGAGCATGGGGGCGTTTCAGGGGCGTGGGCGACGCTCTTTGTAAATGTGATTGGCAGTTTCGTCCTGGGGGCGATGATGGGCTGGTTCACCAGCCGTGAACCAGCACTAGAGAATACATTATGGTTGCTCGTCGGGGTGGGCATGATGGGCGCCTTCACGACCTTCTCGGCCTTCTCGCGGGATACGGTCCATATGTTCATGACTGGCGAAGTGATGAAGGGACTCATCTTTGCTGGGCTTAACATGCTTGGCGCCTTAGCGGCCTTCACGGTCGGCCTTTTGGCATTGAAACGGATGCTTGCATGAGCCGGCAGGTCATCACCGAAACCGTCTCAGAGAAAGAGGGCGGTGTGCGCCTGGACCGTTGGGTGAAGCGGCGCATGCCGATGACTCAGGGCGAGTTGGAAAAGCTGTTGCGCACCGGTCAGATTCGGGTCGATGGCGCGCGGGCTAAAGCCAATACAAGACTAGAGGCCGGGATGTCCGTGCGCTTGCCGCCCTTTGCGTCCAAGACCGCAAAAGATGCGGATGCGCCCTGGTCAGCACCGAAAAAGCCGAATGCCAAAGCGCTGGCCTTCCTGAAGCCGCTTATCCTTCACGAAGATGATGAGATGTTTGTGCTGAACAAACCCGCTGGTATCGCGGTGCAGGGCGGTACCGGGCAGGGTGGTCGGCACATTGATGGCATGCTTGATGCGCTCTCAGATGGTGAGCATCGGCCGCGCCTTGTGCATCGCTTGGACAAAGCGACTTCAGGCCTTCTTCTAATCGCCAAACATCCGGCGGCGGCATCGCGTCTGGGCGATCTGTTCCACTCGCGAGACATGGACAAGATCTATTGGGCGGTCACAGTCGGCGTCCCGCATCCGCCTGCCGGACAGCTCCGTTCCTGGATGCGCAAAGGCGTTGGCGATGAAGGCCGCGAGCGCATGGTCCTCGGCGCGCATGGTGATAAAGTGTCAAAGCATGCGGTGACGGATTATGTCGTTGTGTCCACGGCAGCGCGCCGCGCTGCTTGGGTGGCTTTGAAGCCGTCTACGGGGCGGATGCATCAATTGCGCTTTCACATGCATGAATTGGGCACCAGCATTCTCGGCGATGATAAATATGAGACCCGACGTGAAGTGCCGCAGGGCGTGGCCAAGGGTCTGCATTTGCACGCGCGCGCTTTGGTCATTCCGCGCAAATCCGGCAAGCCGCTCACCTTACAAGCGCCGCTCTCGGGGACGATGAAGCAGACGTTTGAGACGCTTGGATTCCTGGAAAGTGAAGCAGGTCGAGATCCGCTTGAGCTATTCGTATGATCGGCGCTGAAGCGAAAATCGCTGAGGCCTATCACGCGATCAAAGCAAACCGGTTGGACGACGCGGAGCGGATCCTCAAACCTATCCCACATCCTCGCGCGGAAGCCTTGCTGAAAGAGATTGCCCGTTTACGCGCCAAGACCAGCGAATAGGTAGCGATCTTACTCTGCCAACCAAGCGATCACGGCCGCCCGGAATTCTGACATGTTTGCCTCTGTTCGCGAATCGACAAGCATGGATGAGCCGTGAACCCCGTCCTCGAGCACCCAAACGGGGATCTGCGCATCCTCTAACAACTGCTTTTGCTCTTGCGCCGACAGGCTCCGCATCTCCGAGGCGGGCCTTAGGACCAAAGTTGGTTGAGTGACATCATCCAAACGTGCGCGTGCGAGGCATGCTGCCATTGGCGGGCCAGACGCAGGCGACGCTGCAATGAGACGACTGACTTGATCGGGTGCATCAGCGGCCAAGTGGAAGACCAGCGCTGCGGAATATGACGATCCCCAGATGATTGCACTATTCGTTGCGCTGTATTCAACCGAAAACTCAAGAGCGGCCTGCATATCGCCATAAGCTTCGCAATACGACGTTGCCTTTGCGGGAAGCATGGCTTGTGCGGTGCGATTCTCCTCACCGTGCAAATCTCCACCGGCGCGCAAATCCCAAGCGAGCAGGCGATAGCCATTCTGATTGAGCCACGGGATAAGCGGGGCATATTCGCCGCGCGCATTTGATCCGCCTTGGTGGAACAATACGATTAATGGTGCCGTTTCAGGCAAGTCTGCAAAATAGGTCGTACCGTAAACCGCGATGCCATCTGGCGCTTGGGTTAAAACATCGCCGATGGGCAGGGCGGCGCTGTTCGTGGATAGGGATGGTGTGACCGCGCAGGCCGAGAGCCCGAGCACGATTCCCCCGATAATCAGTTCTCTCAACATCTACCTTCTCCCGGATCTATTACGCGCTACATTTGTAACCTGTTTAGCCGTATCTGGGCCAAACTCAAGAGAGGTGGGAATGAAAGGGGTCTAGCGTTCTTTCGGGTCCAACGCGTCCCGAAGACCATCGCCGATAAAGTTCAGGCAAAGCAGCGTGATCATCATGGTCAGGGCTGGCGCCATCAGCATCCAAGGCTTGTCTTGCATCTCTTTTGCGCCGTCAGAAATGAGGACGCCCAATGAGGTCAGCGGTTCGTTCACACCGAGGCCAAGGAAGGATAAAAAGCTCTCAGCCAGGATGACGACGGGAATGGTCAGCGTGACATAGACGGCCACAGGGCCAACAACATTTGGCAAAATGTGCCGTCGAATAATGGTGAAGAAGGGGACGCCGGTGGCGCGGGCGGCTTCAATAAATTCCATATTTTTGATGGCGAGAGTCTGCCCGCGGACAATCCGGCTCATGGTGAGCCATTCCACCGCGCCAATCGCGGCGAAGATCAAGATAATGTTCCGTCCGAACACGGTGAGGAGCAAGATCACAAAGAAAATAAATGGCATCGCATAAAGGACGTCGACAAAGCGCATCATGATATTGTCGACCCGGCCGCCCACAAAGCCTGCGACAGCGCCCCAAGTGACCCCAATAATGAGAGAAACAATGGTCGCGACCAAGCCTACGGCGAGGGAAATTCGCAGCCCAATCATCAAGCGCGCTAAGCTGTCCCGACCTTGCGTGTCGGTTCCAAGCAGATGGAGATTTTCGAATGTCGGAGCGAGTTCAACATTCGTCGAAATCGTATTGTATTTATGCACCCAAAGCATCGGGCCGATGGCTGCAATCAAGACCATAATGCCTAATATCCACATTGAGGCGACGGCGGCTTTGTTTCGGAACAAACGCGCTTTGGCATCGTCCCATAGCGAGCGTCCGCCTTGAATCGCGGTTTCTACGGCTTCCTTGCGGCCGGTCAGGTCCAACGTATCAGTCATACTTCACCTTCGGGTCGAGCAGGGCGTAGAGAATGTCGGCGAGCAAATTGAACAGAACGATCAGCGTCGCATAGATGATCAAGGCGCCCATGACCAAAGTATAGTCGCGATTAATGGCGCCATCGACAAAGTACGATCCCATGCCGGGTAGACCAAAAATTCGCTCAATTACGAGGGATCCTGTCATCACGCGCGCCATGGCCGGGCCGACATATGAGACCAAAGGCAAGATTGCGGAGGGCAGGGCATGCTTGAGCACGACATCGCGCTCGCTGAGGCCCTTTGCCCGGGCGGTGCGAATATGTCCGGAGCGCATCGTCTCGATCACGCTGGCCCGCATGAGCCTGGAAATGATCGCGATTTGCGGCAGCGCAAGCGTGATCACCGGCAATGTCATATTGTGGAAGGTCATGCCGATATTGGGATAGGTGCCGAGTCCGCCGACCGCGAAAATGCCAAAAGTCAGCGCGAAGATCAGAATCAGGATCGGGCCCGTGACAAAGGTTGGGATTGAAATACCCGCCATGGCAAAGCCCATGACCGAATAGTCGCCGGCGGTATTTTGGCGCAAGCCCGCGAAAATCCCCATTGCCGTGCCAACAATGATGGCCAGCGTAATCGATAAAAATCCGATGGCCAGACTGATCGGTAGGCCGTCCGCGATCAAATCATTCACACTCTTACCGAGCGTCTTCATGCTGGGGCCGAAATCGAGTTGGACGACGCCCCAAAGATAGTCGGTATATTGTTGCCAGAGCGGTTTATCGAGCCCGAATTTGGCGTTCAAAGCGGCTTCTGTTGCGGCGTTGAGTTTGCGCTCGCCGTCGAACGGCCCGCCGGGCGCCATGCGCATCATGAAGAAAGCCACTGTAATAATGACGAGCAAAGTCGGGATCGCGATCAATAATCGCCGCCCCGTATATGCCCATGGAATCCGCGAAACGATGCGCTGAAGGCCTGACACCAGAACGAAGCTCCTGAAGATCGTGTGTAATTGAATCAACGCGAAGGGCTTGGCAGCCCTCACAACTCTTCTTACGTTCACGTCCGACGGGCTAAAGTCAACGCCCATGTACATAATCCGGAGTAGGTTCATGCTCGATCTTCGCAAAGTCACGGATGGTTTTGCAGTCGCCCCCCAAATTGATGAGACAGATGTCCAAGCGATCGCGAATGCGGGGTATAAAACACTCATAGCCAATCGTCCGGATGGCGAGGGTGGAATTGATCAACCCCGTATGGGCGCGATCCGCACGCAAGCCGAGGCTTTGGGCCTCACATTCGTCGCGATTCCATTTTCAGGCGCGCCGACCCCGGACATTTTGGAACGATTCAGCGCGGTTTTGGCCGAAGCGCCGGCGCCGATGCTGGCTTATTGTCGCACGGGGACCCGCTCGATCACGGCCTGGGCGCTGACCCATGGTGGTCAAGGCATGGGTGATGAAGTCGTCGATGCCGCCGCAGGGGCAGGTTATGATTTGTCGGCATTGCGACCGCTTCTCTAAGACACGCGCGACTGGTTTGTGAGCAATTATTCACTACCGGTGAGTGAAAGAGGTTGCTACCTGGTCTTAGGCGTGCGAACAGCACAAAAAAGCCGCTGCGAAGGCTGAGGAGTAAAGTATGTCACGAAACTGGCTGACAGACTTTAAGTATGAGGACGGGGCCTGGCTCGTCAAAAAGACGGGACATCGCATTCCAGCGACCCGTGAGCTGGCGAATGACATCTTCACCTGGCTGACTTTCTATACATTGGCGCAATCCTGGCGTTCTTGGCGACGGGTGACAGGGCATAAGCGTCCGACAATCGCCTTTTATCCAGAAAAACCGCGGCCATGGTACTTTATTTGGCCGGTCATGCATGCTGCTGGTGCAAAGCTGATTTCCGATCCAAGCGTTGCCGACATTGTTTTCCAGTTCGATGATTCTACGGAAGCCAATCACACCGCTCCGGTGACGAAAGCCGGTGCAAAATTGGTCAATTTTGACTGTACCGATATCTCCAAATCGAAAGTGGCGGCAGCATTCGAACGCGCTGCGGGATATGGCCTCTCCGTCGATCCGCGCACCTATAAAGGCAGGATGGTCGAGAAGTCCGAAAAGAATGCCTGTCATGATGGCCGCATTCTCGAAGGTCCGATCGAACCGATTGAGGACAAGACGTATCAAGTCTTGGTCGATAATGAGATCCCCGGTGGTCTGATTGAAGATTTGCGCTGTTCCATCTGTGGTGGCCAGCCTGCCATTGTCTTCCGTAAGCGCCGTCCGATCGATCGTCGATTCTTGAACGAGAATGCTGAAGTTTTGCTCGATACGCCGCAAAACTGCTACTCAGAAGATGAAATTCGCGTGATCTCACGATTTGCTGAAGAGATCGGTCTAGAATGGGGCGGGGTCGACGTGTTACGCGACAATGCGTCTGGTAAGATTTACATTGTGGACGCGAACAAAACCGATATGGGCCCCCCAGTTGCCTTGAACCTTGGTGACAAGTTGAAAGCAACGCGCCGTATGGCCAAAGCCTTTGTTGCTGCGTTCGCGCCTAAACGTAAGTAGTTTGCCGGACTTGAGTAAATTGGGCACTATGCCCACGACAAGATAAGAAGAATCAAAGCAGCAATACTCCCATGGCTATACCTTTTGTGCGTGAAATTGAATTTGAATATGGCAAGGTCGAACAAGTTTCACCGCTGATCCGACGTGTGATTGCCAATAATCCGGGTCCGTTCACTTATGTTGGAACGGGCGTTTACATTATCGGACATGGCGAAGTCGCAGTGCTCGACCCAGGTCCTGTTGATGAGGCGCATTTTGAAGCTCTGAAAGCGGCGCTTGAGGGCGAGACCGTCAAATATGTTCTGGTGACACATGGCCATTCCGACCATTCTCCGCTGGCACGGCCTTTGGCGGAATGGGCTGGATGTAAGGTCTATGCCAAAGGCTGCGGCGAACCGACGGCCAAGGGCGAACTCGGCAGCGAGGATGATCCTGGCTTCGAGCCTGATGAATGTGTCTGTGACGGCGATGTTTTTGAAGGGCCTGGCTGGACGCTGGAAACGATTGAAACACCAGGTCACACGACCAATCACCTCTGCTTCGACCTGAAAGAAGAGAATGCGTGTCTCACCGGCGATCACATTATGGGCTGGTCGACCACAATCGTGGCGCCACCAGATGGAAATATGGCAGACTATTTCAACAGCCTAGACAAGATTGAAGAGCGCGACTTCGACATTCTCTGGCCAACGCATGGCTCACCGATTGAAGGCAAAGCCTTTGTCAAAGAGTTTATCCAAGCCTATCGCCAGCATCGCCAAGACCGTGAGGACGGTGTGATCGCGCAGATGAAAGCAGGCGAAACCTCGATCCCGGAAATGGTCAAAACCATGTATGTTGGGCTTGAAGAGCGTCTTTTCCCGGCTGCGTGCATGAGCTTGCTTGGGCATATGTTCAAACTCATCGAGGAAGGCCGCGTTGTCGCGAGCGATGACCGCCCCGTCGTGCAGAGCGCGTTCCGCTTGACCAAAGTCGACGCTTAAAGCGCACCAAATTAAAATTTCCCGCATTCCTAACGAATGTCAGGACCTATGGCGGCTAGGAACAAAATCAGCCAGCCGCCATGCGTGCCAACTTGCGTTGGCAAAGCGGTAGTAATGATTTCGGTCATCCCATTACACCGGAGATGCCCGCGCAGGCGGGTATCCACGGACCGTAATCTCCCTCAATCCCAATAGCGCTTATCGTCCATGGATCCCTGCTTTCGCAGGGATCTCCGGAAAAGGGATTAAAGGACTAACTAAGGCGCGCGTCGACCGTCGGCGCGGTCTTCTAACTCAACCATCAAGCCATGGACCCGGGTTGAATTGGCACCGAGATCCGACAAGCCCACGCGGCTGGTCGAGCGGATATCAACCTCAGTCGCGCCATCTGCTGTGCGCACGCGAACGGCGACATCGTCCTTGAACCCAAACCAACCGGACGTGGCCGTGGCTTCGATTTGTACGGTGTCACCTGTCGTTTGATTTGAGACCACGTCCCAACCGCGTTTGGTCATGATTTGCTCGGCTGTTGCAGCAATCTCCGCGGGCGATTGGCTGAAATATATCGACTCGAGTGCCGGATAGACAGTGCCATCGCTGCCTTCTTTGGCTTCAGCTTCTTCTTGAACCGCTGATACTAAGCGCCCCGCCGTGCCGGGCCAGCGTGCTTCGGCATAATCTGGAACTGTCGGTGCATCCAGGACCGGATTGGTTTCGCCCTGGGCCTCGCGCGCTGCCATGAGGTCGGCACTGAATTGAATAGGATCGGCCCAATCGGTTTGGATGTCATGCAGCGGCGGCAGCGAATTGGCCTGCGCGCCGAGTCCGGCCAAGCGGAACATGCAAAACGCAGCGATCAAAGTTGCGGCCAAAGCCAGGATAAAGGCCTGCTTTCGCGGGGCTTTAATCAAGGCAATCACTTGCGCTATGAGCGACAGACCGAGCGCGAGCATGGCAATACCGGGTCCAATGCCAATGGTCATCTGGCCCAGTCCAACTTGCCACGGCCATAGCCCAAATTTTGTGCCGAGCGCGGCGATCGCGAACCACAATACCGTGAAAATCGAAACCGCGAGCGCAAACACCGCGACTTTCATCCGCCACCCCGCTTTTGGGGTCTCAATTGCTTCGCTCATGGGCTGCCTCCTCATTCCCTTTAGCAGGCGAGATAGCTCATTCTCGCTGACATGGAAATCATTTGCGCAGCGATGGGGCGTTAAGGCAGGTCCGAAGCTTCGCCAAATGCGGTATATTGATAGACGTCGACGCCTGGGGCTTTCAGAGCTTCATCATAAAGGATCCAGGCGCGGGTCTGATCGGCGTCATCGCAGGTGACGAGCACCCATTCTTGATCTTCCGGACCTTGCTGAAACTCGGTGCTGGCCGGCAATTCGGATTCGTTTAGCTCATATTGAACGCCATCTTTCTCAGCGATGAAAAAGCCCTCGGCGAGATAGCTTTTATAGATCAGCTCATCGCCCGCGCTGAGGGCCAATTGCTCTGCCCCATCGCCGACAAAGGCTTCGACGCTTGTATCTTCCATAATCGTAAAAATGGTCGGATAGGTCATCGCCACAAATTCAAGCTTGTCTGCTTCGCGCCGTGCGGCATTCCAGGGGCTATAGGTCGCTTTGTGTGGTAAGCCGCAATAAATGGGCGGGTATTCCTCAAACGTAATCGCCGCATGCCCCATGACCGTCACCCCTTCCTGCGTGACCGAAAAGGCATTTGGATATTCGCCGGACCAAAATGGCTGCAATTCCCAACCGTCAGGATACCCGACCGTCTGGATGTCATCACTTTCTTCCGGTTCCGTTATGGTCGGCGTTTCGGATGATGTCTCAGTATCAGCTTCGGCTACGGAAACCTCGTCCGTTGCTGCAGGTGTTTCGGCGCTGTCGTCAGAGGCAGGGCTGCAGGCCGTCGCGGCGAGGGTTATGGTGGCAGCCGTTACAAATAATCGAATCATAGCTATCTCCATCAACGCCCGTTCCCATTCGTGCGCGGACTCGACTGTCGCTGTCAATTGTGGCGGCAATGACTTGGCATTTGTGGCGTTTTCGTGTGGAAGGGGCGCTTCGAATTGATTAAGGCATGGCTATGACCAAACCGATTGTCCGTTTCGCCCCGTCACCCACGGGAAATCTACACGTTGGCAATGTCCGAACGGCATTGATCAATTGGCTGTTCGCGACGGGGCAGGGCGGCACGTTTATCTTGCGGATTGATGATACCGATACCGAGCGCTCGACCGCAGAATATGAGCAAGGGATCAAGCACGACCTAACTTGGCTTGGCTTGGTCTGGGGCGACACGTTCAAACAATCGGAGCGGTTCGATCAATATGATGCGGCGGCCGATAAGCTCCGCGAGATGGGCTTGCTGTATGCCTGTTATGAGACCGCAGACGAACTTGATCGTCAGCGAAAATTACAGCGCGCGCGTGGCAAACCGCCCATCTACAATCGCGCTGGCCTGAACCTTACCGAAGACGAAAAAGCCGCTTATGAAGCAGAGGGGCGTAAGCCGCATTGGCGCTTCAAACTCAGCGGCGAGCGCGTTGTCTGGAATGATTTGGTGCGCGGCGAACAAGCGATTGAAACCAGCAGTCTGTCCGACCCAGTATTGATCCGCGCCGATGGATCTTACCTCTATACGCTGCCGAGCTGTGTCGACGATATTGAAGCCAACATCACGCATGTGGTGCGCGGTGAAGACCATGTCACCAATTCCGGGGCTCAGATTGAGATTTTCAAAGCCCTTGGCGGAACCGCGCCGGAAATGGCGCATACGCCGCTGCTCGTCGGCGCGGATGGGGCCAGCCTGTCCAAGCGACTTGGCTCGCTCGGCATGGGCGAATTGCGCAAGCAAGGGATTGAACCGCTGGCGATTTGCTCGCTGCTCGGCAAGCTGGGCACGAGCGACAATGTCGAAATCCGCGACTCGCTCGCACAACTTTCTGAAGAGTTCGATTTTGCCAAAATCGGTCGCTCACCGGCCCGTTTCGATGAAGCTGATTTGCAGAATTTGAACGCGGCTCTGACCCATGCGATGCCGTTTGAGACCGCGAAGGATCGTCTGGCGGCCGTCGATCCGAAAGCTGCCAATGAAGCGTTCTGGACCCTGGTGCGAGAGAATTGCGTCACGGTCGAAGATGCTGCGCGCTTCGTGCCGGTCGCATTTGGAGACATCACACCTCTGATTGAAGATGAGGATAAGGACTTCATCGCGGCGGCTGCAACTCTCTTACCAGAAGGCGACGTGACGGCAGAGACTTGGGGTGAGTGGACGAGCGTCCTTAAGGCTGAGACCGGGCGCAAAGGCAAAGGTCTGTTTATGCCCTTGCGCAAAGCCCTAACAGGGATGGAACGTGGGCCGAGCGTCGGTGATATGTTGGTCTTAATGGGCCGCGATCGCGCCCTCGCGCGCCTTAACGGCGTCTGAGCGCGGGCGCTGCTGTGCGAGAGATTGAGGTCGCAATGGGCGCGCTAGATCCGAAGGATTGGGCGGCGTTTGAAGCCAGCTTGCACAAAGTTTTATCTGCGGCCGTGGAAAAGCTGAAAGCGGCGGAAACGGGTCGCGTTTGGACGCCCCCGCCAGAGGACATCAAGGCACAGCTGCACGCCCCACTGCCCGTCAAAGGATTGGAGTATGAGGCCCTGGTGGAGCAATTGACCGCCTTACTGCCTTACGGTGTCGGCAACACGCACCCGCGGTTCTTTGGCTGGGTGCATGGCTCAGGTTCGCCTGGAAACTTGCTGGCGGAAATTGTCGGCGCCGCGATGAATGCCAATTGCGGCGGGCGTGACCACATCGCCATCTATGTTGAGCGGCAAGTGGTGGAATGGTGTCGATCCCTATTTCAGTTCCCCGAGTCAGCAAGCGGATTGATTGTCTCCGGAACGTCTATGGCGACGATCATCGCGGCCAAAACGGCCCGGGATCGCGCGCTCGACTTTACCTGTCGTGCAGACGGAGTCGGCGACACCAAATTGGTCGGATATGTCTCCGAACAAGCCCATTCTTGTTTAGCGAGGGCCTTCGACATGCTGGGCTTAGGGACGCATGCGCTTCGCAAAGTCCCGGTGACCGCGGATTTCGAAATAGATCTGGCCGCATTACAAGCGCAAATCTCTCGCGACCGGGCGGATGGATTTCATCCCTTCTTCTTAGGCGGAACGGTCGGAACCGTGAACACGGCCGCGATCGATGATCTCAAGGCCCTTGCCGAGATTGCTGAGAGAGAACAGATTTGGTTTCACGTCGATGGGGCGTTCGGGGCCTGCGCGATGACAAGTTCCGAACTGGCGCCGCGTTTATCGGGCATTGAGCGTGCTGATTCACTGGCCTTCGATTTCCATAAGTGGATGCATGTCAATTATGATGCGGGTTGCGTGCTCATCCGCGATGGTGATGCGCATCGGCGAGCCTTTGCCGCACGCCCGGATTATCTCGCCGCGAATGGGACCGCCTTGGCCGGGGGAGATCCGTGGCCGGTCGATTTTGGGCCGGAACTTTCGCGGGGGTTTCGTGCCTTGAAAGTCTGGTCGCATCTATTGGAACACGGGACTGAGAAAATCGGACGGGCGATTGCCGAAAATTGCGCTTTGGCCGCGGGCTTGGGCGAGAAAGTACGGGCCCATCCTGATTTGGAACTGCTCGCATCGGTCTCCCTCAACATATGTTGTCTGCGCTATGCACCCGCGTCGCTCAATGCGGCGCAACTGGATGACTTGAATGCTGCGATTGTTGCGCAGATCCAGGATGACGGCATCGCGGCGCCTTCAACAACGCGAATTGATGGTGCGCTGGCGATTCGGGTGAATATCACCAATCATCGCACACGAGAGGAAGACATAGAAATCTTGCTCGACGCGATCATAAAAACCGGCGCAGACCTGTCTTCGGATCTGTCTTTATAGGTCGCCGAGTTTCACCACGCGGTCACAGAGCGCCTGGATCGCCGCCTCTGGCGTTTGTTCATGCACCAAAGCCGCGCGAAATTCTTCGGGTGTGAATTTCCCGTCAATAATGTGATCCATCAGTTCAAAGAAGGGCGCCCAGAAGCCATCTTCGTCCAAAAACGCCATGGGTTTGGCATGCAGGCCGAGGCGGGCCCAGCTGAGCATTTCAACGGCTTCTTCCAGTGTCCCGATGCCGCCGGGCAGGACGATAAAGGCGTCGCTTTCATCAAACATACGCTGTTTGCGAGTGTGCATGTCTTCGACGATTTCGTGCGGCACATCTTCGAAGATGCGCTCCTTTTGCAAGAGGAAGCGTGGCATGATGCCAAGTACATCCCCGCCATCTGAATGGGCGGCACGCGCGCACGCGCCCATAAGACCCACGCCGCCGCCGCCATAGACCAATCGAATGTCCTGCTGAGCCAATGATCGTCCCAAATCCTGCGCCAAGCGCAGATAATCTGGTTTTACATCATTAGATGAGCCGCAATACACGCAAATCGACTTCAAATCGCCCATAGGTTCTGCCTCTGATTCAAACCCTTGGACCCTTATAGGAAGTTTATTGCCAAAACCAGAACAAAGGTCTGCGGAAAGGGCATAGGCCTGAAAAAGGGGCGCGGAAAAGGTCTGTTGCATAATTGCGACTGATTATCATTTTCCTGCTTGTTGCGATTGATTTTCATTTACGGTGGGCGTAGAGCACCGCCTATCGAATTTCAAAGGTAGTGTAATCCATGTCTCGCTTTCAATCGCACCTTCTGGGTGCGGCCGCTCTGTCTACTCTCGTTATGGCGCCTGTAGCCATCGCCCAATCTGCAGATGACGACGAAGCTTATGTCCAAGACGAAATTGTTGTCGTGGGGCAGTATCTTTACACAGATCAAATCAATGCGCTGAAAGCGCCGACGCCGATCATCGACGTGCCGCAAAGCCTTTCCATCATCACCGCCGATCAAATCCTCCAGCAGGGTTTTGACAGCATTAGCGACCTGATCAGTTACACGCCGGGTGTGAACGCGTCTCAAGGCGAGGGACACCGCGATGCCGTCGTCTTTCGCGGTGTGCGCTCGACCGCTGATTTCTTTATCGATGGCGTGCGCGATGATGTTCAATATTATCGCCCGCTCTACAATTTAGAGCAGGTGGAAATCCTACGTGGGGCGAATGCTTTGCTATTCGGGCGGGGTGGTACAGGCGGTCTGATCAATCGCGTGACGAAGAAAGCCGATCTGGATGAGGTCTTCACCGGCTATCAAGCCAGTGTCGACACGTTCGGCGCTTTTGGCGCGCAGATCGATAGTAATTTTGTCGTCAGCGACAATGCGGCCATCCGGCTCAATGCGATGTATGAAAGCCTAGAGAACCATCGTGATTTCTATGATGGGGATCGGTTCGGCTTCAATCCAACAGCGAAGATCGCTTTGTCGCCGGATACGGTTTTGGATCTGTCATACGAATACATCAATCACGAACGATTCATTGATCGTGGCATTCCGACTGGCACCAATGGTCGCCCCGTGGAAGCCTTTGAAGATATTGTGTTTGGGGACGCGGATCTCAATACAACAGAGCTTGAAGCCCATTTAGTGCGCGGTGTTTTGCAGCATCAGATCAATGACAATCTGAAAGCCCGCGTGACGGCGTCTTATGGTGACTATGACAAGCTCTATAGTAATTTTTACGCGTCTTCATTTGATCAAGCCGCTGACCCGACACGTGTTGGCATTGATGGCTATATCGACACCACACAGCGCCAAAGTTTCACGCTGACGGGCGACTTGATTGGCGAATTCGAAACCGGCTCAATTGGTCATACTTTCGTTGCCGGGGCTGAATATATCGACACATCAAACGACAATGATCGTTTCAACGCGTCCTGGAACGACCCTATTGCAGATACTCGAGATGATGTTGAGTTCTTCGTCGTTCAGCGACCGCTCAATTTTCGCAATGGCGTTGGTACAAACTTTGTCGGTAACACCACGACCAATGATTTCACCGCAGATCTCAACGACCGCTCAGCTGCTGAAGTTGAAGTCTTCTCGGTCTATGTGAATGACCAGATCGAAGTGAACGAGTATCTCGATGTCGTATTGGGGCTTCGGTTCGACAGCTTCGATTTCGCTGTTGATGTTGTCGATCGCGCTGACTTCAACGCGGGTATTCTAACGATTGAACCGCGCGCAAGCAAAGACGAACGCGTGTCCCCGCGCGCCGGAATCGTATTTAAACCGCAAGAAAACGTCTCTTTGTATGCGAGCTATAGTGAGAGCTTCCTGCCGCGTTCCGGTGAGCAGTTTGCGGTGATTAGCAGCGGCGATGCGTTCGACCCGGACGTGTTTGAAACCGCAGAAATTGGTGTGAAATGGGACTTTGTTCCCGGTCTTAGCCTGACCGCAGCCTACTTCCAAAATGAACAAACGATAGCAGACCGAGATGATTCTGGTGAAGATGTGGAAGTCCGCGGTCTGGAGATTGAAGGCATAGAGTTGCAATTGCAAGGCAATGTGACCGAGCAGCTCTTCGTCACGGCAGGCTATAGCTATTTGGACGGCGAGACTGATAATGGCGCGGAAATTCCGCGCGAATTGCCAGAAAGCACCTTCTCTGTCTGGGGCGCTTATCAAGTCACCGACAAGCTGGGATTCGGTCTCGGAGCGACTTATCAAGACGAGTCGTTCATTACCGACTTTGATATTGGCAGCACGGGGCCCCACCCGACATTGCCCTCCTATACGCGCGTCGATGCGGCCGCTTATTACGATATCTCGGAAACAATGCGCGTTCAGTTGAATATCGAGAATCTGACAGACGAGCTGTATTATCCGACCTCGCACAGCACGCATCAGGCGACGGTCGCCCCGCCATTGAACGCCAAGATCACGCTAAGCGGGAAATTCTAAAACAGCTCGCGTTGCACGCTGTCCGGTCAAAATCTGGCGGCTTGTTTCACAAAAACACTATGCATATCCCATAGCCCGCCCCATATGGCGGGCTATGAGTGCACATATGCAAACTGCGGATACCGATAAAATTGAAAGCGCTGATGGCGGACTGGTGGTCTCAATTGGGCGCATTCTTAAACTCTTAGCACGGCCCGAACTCCGAAAATGGCGACCGGTCATGGTCATTGCCATCATGCTGACCTTGGGCGCTGCGGTGCTTGAAGTCGTGGCGCCGATTTTGGTCGGCATCGCCGTCAACCAATTGGTGGCCAATGATGACGGGATCGTTGCCGGGTTTGGTGCTGCCGCGATGTGGATTGCCATTGCGATGAGCGTCCAATTCACCGCTCGCGCCATGCCGCAATTAAGAGATTGGCTCTTCTCGCCCGTCAGCCAGGACGCGCAACGTATCGCCTGTGTCGATGCATTCGGCCATGCGCAAAGCCTTTCGCTTGGATTCCACCAAACACGGCGCACGGGGGCACTGAACCGCGTGATCGAACGCGGCGCCGGCGCGATTGATTATCTTATTCGCTTTCTGGCCTTTAACATTGGCCCGACCTTCGTTCGCTTGATCCTGGCGTCGATAGCGCTCGCTGTCGCTTATGATCCATGGCTGGGTCTGGTCGCCGTCGTCACGGTCGCGATCTATGCCGTTGCGACCATTATCATTACTGAGTGGCGCGTGCGGCAAAGGCGGCGCATGAATGTCGCCGATACGCGGTTCCGTGGGATCGCTGTGGATATTCTGACGAATTTTGAGACGGTCAAATCTTTCGCAGCTGAACGTCGCGAAACCGGTCGCTTCAACGACGCCATGCGCAATTATAATACACACTATGTCGAAGCTGTGCGCAGCATGTACATTCTCAATGCGACGCAAGCCTTCGTGATGATGTTTGGCATGGCGGTGGCGCTCATTCTATCGGCTTGGAACGTCTCAGCTGGGCAGATGGAGATTGGCGGTATTATCGCCGTCCAGATGTTATTTGTGTCGCTTTACGCCCCCCTGAACATTCTCGGCTGGGCGTGGCGTGAGATTAAGCAGGGGGCTGTGGATCTGGAGAAGCTCTACGGCCTATTGGGTATGAAACCCGAAGTCGCGGACAAGCCCGACGCAAAAACACTGCGAGCGCCAAAAGGCGATGTCGTGTTCGATCAGGTGAGCTTCACCCACGATGCCCGGTCCGTCGGCGTTCAAGATGTTAGCTTTGACTTGGATGCCGGAAAGAAAATCGCCTTTGTCGGGACATCGGGCGCCGGGAAGTCGACGCTGCTCAAACTGCTCTTCCGCTTCTATGACGTGAATGGGGGGCGTGTGCTCGTTGATGGTCAAGACGTTCGGGATGTGACGCAAGAAAGCCTCCGCCAAGCGCTCGGGCTGGTGCCGCAAGATGTGGTCCTGTTCAACGAAACCATTGCCGCCAATATCTCTTACGCGAAACCGGATGCCAGCTTGGATGAGCTCCGCGACGCGGCAAGACGCGCCCAATTGCTCGACTTTATCGAGAGTTTGCCAGACGGTTGGGAAACGCGAGTTGGCGAACGCGGCCTCAAATTATCCGGGGGTGAGAAACAGCGCGTTGGGATTGCCCGCGTGATTCTTGCCAATCCTGCTATCCTGGTGCTGGATGAAGCAACGTCCGCGCTCGACAGTGCGACCGAAGCGGCTGTCCAGGAAGCACTGGATGAGGCGTCCAAAGGGCGCACGACCCTGATGGTGGCGCACCGCCTGTCGACTGTTCAGAATGCCGATGAGATTGTTGTTCTGAAAGCAGGCCAAGTGATCGAACGCGGGACGCATGATGACCTCTTGGCAGCTGAGGGCGAATATGCCGATATGTGGGCACGCCAGGCGAAACGCGATGCGCTCGCCGTGGCGGCTGAATAGGAGGCTCTGGTCCGATGTCAGATAAGGATTTCAGTCGTGAACGGTTCCCGTGGCTGCGCGGCAATTTCGATTTAGAAGGCTATGTTGGCGCCCTGGCGGCGTTGCTGGTTGGAATTTTGCTCGGCTATGTGGTCGGTATTCTATTCTGGATCGGCTTTATCGCAGCGGTCATCATCCTGTTCGCGACTCGGACAGCGGAACGCACACCGCCGGAAGCTGAAAATCTTATCATCGCCCCCACAGATGGCATTGTTGTTTCAGTCGGGGGCGCCCGTCCGCCGGATGAATTGCGGCTCGAAGGCGCAGAATGGACCCGCGTGCGCGTGTCTGTCGGCCCAACTAATACGAACGGCATTTATGCCCCCATGGACGGGGCCATTGACCATATCATCCGCGAAACCGGTGACCCGGCCGCATTCGCTGCGATGAAACCTGATCGGCCTGGCTTAGCGGTCGCTTATGTGGCGCTGCAAAGCGGCGAACGGTCTGTTGGTATGCGCTTCGCGACTGGTGGCCTCGGGCCCCGTTTGGAAATCGATTCAGAAGCCGGTGATGCCGTGCGTTTGGGCCGCAACATTGGCACCCTTCGTCTCGGCGGGTGGTGTGATCTCTATGTTCCAGCGTCGGTTCAAATCCTGCCATTGCCCGGCCAAACATTGGTCGGGTCAGAGACCATTCTCGGGCGGTTTGGCGAGACGGTTGAAACGGCGCCGCCTCCAGTTGCATCCGAACCAGTACCTGAACCCGAAGAAGAGACGCCAGAGCCTGAACCGGAGGACGAACCGGAAACGGTAATCGATGAAGAAGATGAGCTGACCCTCGAGGCGCTCTCTGGTGATGACGAAACTGAAACGGCGACCAGTGAAGACGATGACGAAGACGTCTCGGAAATGTTCGCCCGTCTGCGCAAAGAAGCGCAGAAAATGCAAGATGGCGACTAAACCCGCCCGATCGTAGATTGCGCTAGGGTTGCGGTTTCCGCAGCCCGTTCATTGACCTTTAAGCGAAGCAGTTCCATTTGGCGCGCGCTGTCGCGGTTTGAGCCGTTTTCGGCTTGCCTCTAGTGACCAGAAAGATTCCACGTGTCCACATTCTCAGATCTTGGTTTGCACAAACAAGTGCTCAAAGCGGTGACCGCGGAAGGCTATGAAACGCCGACGCCGATCCAATTGCAGTCCATTCCGCGCCTCTTAGAAGCCCGTGATTTGCTCGGAATTGCACAAACGGGCACCGGCAAAACAGCCGCATTCGCTCTGCCAACGCTGCATCATTTGCGCCTGCTCAATAAAAACCGAAAACCCAAAAGCGCCTATGTGCTGGTCTTAGCGCCGACGCGGGAACTGGCCGGGCAGATCGCTGAAAGTTTCCGGACCTATTCCAGATATATGGATTGCGTGACGCAAACCGTGTTTGGCGGAGTGAAAATCAACCGCCAGATCCGCGCGCTCGAAAAAGGCTGTCATGTCTTAGTCGCGACGCCAGGTCGGCTCTTAGACTTGATGAATCAGGGCGCGGTTCACTTACGCGATTTGGACGTGCTGATCCTCGATGAAGCCGATCAGATGCTGGATATGGGCTTCATCCATGATTTGCGGAAGATCATGGCGCAAGTGCCGGATGAGCGTCAGACATTATTGTTCTCGGCAACCATGCCAAAACTGATCGAAGACATGGCCGGACAGTATTTAAGCGATCCTGTGCGAGTGTCGGTTGCCCCTGAAAGCACGACAGCAGAGCGCGTGACACAAGGCGTCATTCATGTCGCCAATAATAATAAGCTGGCTTTGCTCGGCAAGCTGCTCGACAATCCGGACATTGATCGCGCACTGGTCTTCACACGAACCAAGCATGGCGCGGACAAAGTTGTCCGCAAACTGATCGCGAAGAATTATCCGGCCCTTGCCATTCACGGCAATAAATCTCAATCCCAGCGATTGAAGGCGCTCGACGCTTTCAAATCGGGCAATTGCCGCATTCTGATCGCCACGGATATCGCCGCGCGCGGCATTGATATTGATGGCATTACCCATGTCATCAATTTCGAAATGCCAAATGTGCCAGAACAATATGTCCATCGCATCGGCCGGACGGCGCGGGCGGGAAAAGATGGCATTTCAATCTCGCTCGTCGCGGAAGACGAGCTCTATTATTTGCGCGAGATTGAGAAGATCACCCGCATCGAAGTGGAAGTGTTACCGGCCCCCGAAGGGATGGAAGATCATGTTCTGCCTACACCGGATCCAAATCTGAGAGTCCGCAAGCCGAAAGGTCCTTCCCGCCGATCTGGCAAACCACCGCAGCGTGGGTCGCGCCGCAATCGTCCCGAAGGCGTCTCGAAAGCCAAACAACGCTCGCGCAAACGGCCGGGGAAAAACCAACGCCGTCGCGATCGTGAAACCGCGAACGCCAAAGGATAGGGAAACCAGTTCCCAATCCGTCCTAGCGGCTCAAATATGTTTCAATAAGCTCGACCTGTGTCTCGAAAGCGGGTGTGCCGGGCGCAATAAGTTCGACATGGCCAGCGCCTGGCGATTCGACAAATTGTCCGGTTCCGCCAGCTGCCAAGATTTTGTCCGTCAGCGCGCGACCAAGTTCAGGCGGCGCGATCCGGTCGCGTTCGCCATTGACGCTGATCAGCATTGCGGAACTCGGCAAAAGCTCTGAAACAGATGTATCCGAATAGACATTGGGGCGGCTCTTCGTCGGTTCGCCGGTCAATTCGGTGCGAATGTTCGCAAGGCAGGTTTCAAGCGTCACCGGCTCGGACGCTTCAAGATCCGCCAATCCGCCTGAGATGATCACCGCATTAATCGGTAGCTCGGGAAGTGTGCCAATTTTGCTGCCATCTGAAATGCGAGACTGGACCGCCGTCCAAGCTGCCAAATGTCCGCCAGCCGAATGCCCGTAAGCGACGATTTGATCGACATCGAGATTGAGCGAAGGGCCCAATTCTAACAACTTGAGTGTCGCGTTTCGAACATCTTGGAAAGTGCCTGGATATCCGCCACCCGCTTCGTCAACGCCGCGATATTCAATGTTCCAGACGGCGATACCCCTTTGCTGAAGGTCAGCTGCGGCATAGTTCATCAGCGTGCGATCTGCGATGGCTTTTTGCCAGCATCCGCCATGGATCATCAGCACGACAGGATGGGGTCCCGACCCCTCTGGCAGCCATAGATCGACGACTTGCCCGGGGTCATCGCCATAGCTGTGAGTTGAGCTTGGGGTAGGTAATGTCCGCCCGGTTAGGTCGCCCCACGTCATCAATGCAGGTTCCTCCTGTGCAACCGAATGTTCCGATTGGACCATGCACGCAGCGAGCAGGCCCGTCAGGACCAGCAGGGTGATGATCGATCTTTTCATGATAGCTCTTTCCAAGTCGCTCTTTGTGACCCTAGTAAGCAACGTTTGAAATCAAGCTCAAGCTCCGGCGATCTGCACCATGCCCGAATCCTCGTATCCAAAATCCCTCGATGACGCGATCGCCTTCGACGCCGCGGATCCGCTCTCTGAGGCGCGAGCGGCATTCTCTATCCCGGACAATCTGACGTATCTGGTCGGTCATTCCTTGGGGCCGTTGACCCATAATGCCTTGAAAGCGCTCGAGCGCGCGGCGCAGGCGGATTGGCGCAATGATCTTGTCGGCTCATGGAATACAGCGAACTGGATCGATCTTCCGACTCTTCTGGGCGCGCCGATTGCGAAACTTATTGGCGTGAACGCGGACGAGATCGTGGTCTGCGACAGTGTCTCCATCAATCTATTCAAACTGGTTGGCGCCATTGCTCGAGCCTACGGTTCGGAGGCGCGTATCATTGTCGAGCAAGGCGAGTTTCCAACAGACCAATATATTTTGGAGCGCCTGTCCGAGCAGATGCGTTTGGACTTTGTCAGAGTGCCCGCTCAAACGGGATTTGAAAACCTCCAACGCGGCGACATTCTGGTTCGAAGCTTGGTCGACTATCGGACCGCGGAAGTGGCAGACGTCGCGCATATGGAGGCTTTGGCGGCTCAGGCGGGTGCTGTCATCGTATGGGATCTCAGCCATGCCACAGGCATTCTGAACCTCCAGCTCGCGGATTGGGGGGTGAAGTTCGCTGTCGGATGCACCTACAAATATTTAAATGGCGGACCCGGCGCCCCCGCCTTTATCTATGTGTCTGCAGATCACGTGGATCAATTGGAAACCCCACTGGCCGGTTGGCTGGGCCATGCCGAACCGTTCGCATTTTCTGACCAATATGTGGCCGCGCCAGGTGTGACTCGTTTCGTCGCCGGCACGCCGCCCATTCTCTCCATGACGGCGCTGAACGGGGCGTTGGACGTTTTCGATCAACTCAGCCTCGCGGACATAGAAGCGAAAGTGCAGCGGTTGGGTGATATGTGTTTGGCGACCTTTGCAGCTTTAGGTCTAAGGTCGAATTCGCCGCCGATTGGCATCCGCCGCGGGGGGCATGTCAGCCTCATCCATCCTGATGGCTATGCGATTTCTCAAGCTCTGGCTAAGGCAGGGTTTAAAACCGATTTTCGAACGCCGGACACTGTTCGCTTTGGGCTGTGCCCGCTATATTTGAGCTATTCTGATGTCTGGCGGGCAATGCAAACGCTGTCCGATATCCTCGAGTCCGAGATTTATCTGCAACCTGAATATGCCGTTCGCGCGAAAGTGACCTAGGCCCTTAGGGCGAGATCAAAGCCGCTCGCTTTCATTTTCGTCCGGGACGGCATTCATCCAGGTAAAGACCGGCTTGAGCGGCAAGACCCAACCAATCCCGGCGACCACGAAAAAGATCAAGCTTGCCCATTTCGGCGCCGTGGCCAGCATTGAACCGAGCGTCGCTGCGCCCCAAACCCAAAAGGCGAGGAAGGCCATAACGGCGATACAGGCGACAAGTCTGCGCTGAGATTGGGGCATGAACTGTAATTTCCTGGTTCCTGCGACCGTGTGGCCCGTTGCTGTTCGCGAGTAGCAGGTCAAATAGAGCGAATTATGCCTGACGCAATATCTCCTGTCGCCGCACGTTGGATCCAAAGATGGCTGATCCTGATTGGATTGATGGTTTACGCCATGATCTTGATCGGAGGGGCCACGCGTTTGACCGATTCGGGTCTGTCGATCACCGAATGGGCGCCGATCAAAGGGGCATTGCCACCGCTAAGCGAAGCGGCCTGGCTTAGCGAATTCGAGAAATATAAAGCCACGGCCGAGTTCCAACAGCAGAACTACAATATGACCATGGCCGAGTTCCAATTCATCTATTGGTGGGAATGGGGTCATCGTCTGTTCGGGCGACTGATCGGATTGGTCGCGATTGGTGGTTTTGTTTGGTTCGCCACGATGCGCTGGCTGTCCAAGAAATGGACGATCCGCTTGCTGGGCTTAATCGCGCTTGGCGGCCTGCAAGGCTTTATAGGCTGGTGGATGGTGGCCAGCGGGATAGGCGAGACCGAGAGATTGGACGTCGCGCCATATCGGTTGATGACGCATTTCGGCTTGGCCTTACTGATCATCGCGATCACGATGTGGTTTTGGTTGGATTTGAGCGAGCGTCGTCGTCTGTCTGTTGCGCCGCCTTTGCGCCTCATCGCTCTTTCATTACTCATCCTGACCAGTTTGCAAATGCTGACCGGCGCTTTGGTTGCCGGGCTCGATGCTGGGCGAACCTACACGGACTGGCCATTAATGGCAGGGGAATTGGTGCCGGCCCATTATTTTGCCGATAATCTGGGCCTGCGGAGCTTGTTTGAGGGTCGGGCCGCGACGCAATTTAATCACCGGCTTGGCGCCTATTTGCTCTGGGCGCTCGCCCTGTATGGAGCGTATCGGGCGCGCGGATCGACCGTGTTTTCTGGATTTGCCTTGCTCGCGGGTCTGGTCACCGCACAGGCGATTTGGGGCATTATCACCCTGGTCAATGCCGCGCCATTGCCCGTCGCCCTGGTGCATCAAGGCTTAGGCGTAATTGTTTTGCTGACCAGCGTCTGGCTGGCTTGGACTAGTCGCGCGCTGAACCCGGAGAATAGCCCAGCGGATCGAGCGTAACTTTGCTCGGATCAATGTAAGTCACGGTGTGCACGCCGTCGCGGGTCTCACCGGCAATGACCAAGACACCGCCTGGATACCCGCCGCTGCGCGCATCCCCGGTGCCAGCCATGTCGACCGGGCGCGGTGGAGGACGGACGGAGATTCCGTCCAAGACTTGAAAGTCGACCGCTTCACCTTCGGTGGTGATCAAAGTGTACCCGCCAAACTCATCCAATAGGAAGCGATATCGCTTATTGCGATGTTTGAGATCCGACGCGGCCAAGACGGGGTCCGAATAGGCGACGTCTTCTGTATCGGTGAGAACGCAACTGGAAATATTGCTCGAGGCCTGGGCTGGCTCATCGAGCAAGAGGATGAGATTGTCGCCGACCTCGGCCACGCGGCCAAGTTTCAGCTCGCTTGGCGCGTCTGCGGTCCAGAACCCAATCCGCATCACGCCATCGCGTTCAAATGTTGGTCCGGCGCTGCATAGACCAAGAATCGTCGACTCCGTTCCAGCATCGATCGGATAGGGCAGAGGCTCTGACAGCTCACCACCGTGAATGTAAAGCGACATCGTGCCATCGCGTGTAATCCCCGGAAACACGGTGACAGACGTGTCTTGGAGGCGCATGAATTGGCCATTTCCGAGATGAACAACGCCGATATCGGCAATATTGGTTAGGCGCTCGCCCTCTAAATCGAGGAATTGCAGGCCACCATCTTCATAAGCCACGGCCACGGTTGAGGCCAGTTCGCCCGCCACACCGATAGAATTTATCGGTCTTCCCAGGTCATTGGTCTGCCAAACGGCGGGTAAAACCAGACCGCCCGGATCGGCTGATTCCACAGAGTCTACGGGCGGATCAGCAGGTTCGGTTTCCACCGGCTCTGAGCTTGGGCTACAAGCGCTTGCAAGGAAAAGCAGGGACAGCGCGAAAGGCGCGTTGACAAGGCGTTTCGCGGCGCGTAGATGCGGGCGCTTGAACATTATCCAATAACTCCGATTGAGAGGCTCCGGCGGAGCAATGAAAACTTATAACGCACCTGCCGACGTTGAGAACAAATGGATCGTCATCGACGCGACCGATGTCGTTGTGGGTCGTCTTGCTTCCTACGTCGCCAAACGTCTGCGTGGCAAGCACCGCGCTGACTTCACGCCTCACATTGACACAGGCGACTTCGTCGTCGTTGTGAATGCTGAGAAAGCGAAATTCACTGGCAACAAGCTGGCTGATAAAGTCTATTACCGACACACCGGTCACCCGGGCGGTATTAAAGAGACGACAGCTGGCAAAATCATGTCTGGGCGTTTCCCAGAGCGCGCCATCGAAATGGCCGTTAAGCGCATGCTGCCAAAAGAAAGCACACTGGCCCGCAAGCAGTTTAAAAAGCTGCGCGTCTATGCTGGCGCAGAGCACCCACATGAGGCGCAAGCCCCTGAAGCGGTCGACTTTGCAGCCATGAACTCCAAGAATACGAAGGTCGCCTAAGCATGGCTGAAACTGCACAATCTCTTGAAGATCTGAAAAACGTCACTGAAGGTGAAGGCGCTGCTGAAGCGCTTGCTCCAATCACCGCGGAACCCAAGATTGATGAGCATGGCCGCTCTTATGGCACTGGTCGTCGTAAGTCTGCGACGGCACGTGTTTGGCTCAAGCCTGGCTCCGGCAAAATCACCATTAACGGCAAAGACCAAGAAGAGTATTTCGCGCGCCCTGTGCTGCGCATGGTGCTCGAACAGCCGCTGATCGAAGCCGACCGTCGGACCCAGTATGATGTTGTTGCGACCGTCAAAGGTTCTGGTCTTTCTGGACAAGCTGGCGCTGTGCGTCACGGGATCGCGCGCGCGCTGGTCAATTTCGAACCAGAACTGCGTCGCACGCTGAAGCCATTCGGCTTCCTGACTCGTGACCCGCGTGTTGTTGAGCGTAAGAAATACGGCCGCGCGAAAGCCCGTCGTAGCTTCCAGTTCTCCAAGCGCTAAGCGTTACGGTTTAATCGAACACGTGATCAAGGCGCTCCGATGGGGCGCCTTTTTCGTATCTGAAACAAGGGTTTGGCCATGACAGATGAGACAAAACTGAAAGCCGCCGTGCTGGGCGCGTCAGGCTATACAGGGGCTGAGACGGTCCGCTTGTTGGCGAACCATCCTCGCGTTGATGCCGTCGCAGCGACCGGTCATAGCCTTGCCGGTAAAGCCTTGTCGGAGATTTTTCCGCACTTGGCGGGACCGACCGATTTGTCTGTCGTCAAAGCCGACGATGTCGATTGGAGCAAAATTGATGTCGCCTTTGGCTGCTTGCCGCATGGCACTAGCCAAGACCTGATCGAGACTTTGCCCGAGCATGTTCGCGTGGTTGATCTCTCTGCGGATTATCGATTGCGAGATGCAGACCTCTATGCCGACACATATGGCCGCCCACATCTCAATCCCGCGCGCACGGCGCAGGTGAAATACGGCTTGTCAGAGTGGCGAGGAGAGACGCTCGAGGGCGAAATGCTTGTCGCCTGTCCTGGCTGTTATCCCACGGCCAGCCTTCTGGCTCTGTTGCCAGTGGTGCCGTTAATCGATCCCGACAGCATCATTATTGATGCTAAGTCCGGTGTGTCGGGGGCAGGGCGTGGTCTGAAAGAGGGCAATCTGTTTTCCGAAGCCGCTGAAGGCGCGCATGCTTATGGTGTGGGCCAGCATCGGCATGCGCCTGAGATTGAGCAAGAGCTAAACTTAGAAGCGGGGCGTACCGATATCGGCGTGACCTTCACGCCGCATTTGCTGCCGATGGTGCGCGGCGAATTGGTGACCTGCCACGTGCGCGGGGATGCGGACCAGCTCCAGACAGCGCTTGAAGCCAAATACGCGGACGCCCCTTTCGTCACCGTTTTGCCTATGGGCGCGCCGCCACCAGACACCAAACATGTGCGTGGGACCAATCATTGCCGCATCGCGGTCTATCCAGATCGTGTCGCTGGGCGGGTCGTGATCATTGCTGTCATCGACAATCTGGTCAAAGGCTCATCCGGCCAAGCGATCCAGAATTTAAATTTGATGATGGGCTGGGATGAAACGCTGGGCCTGGCAGGTTTGCAGGCGCTATTTCCATAGCGGAAGACGAGAACATGGCGATTCAAGTTAAACCGATCCGACGTGACGATGAGGCCGTTTGGCGCGAGCTTTGGACTGGCTATCTCACATTCTATGAGTCTGCCGTGAGCGAAGACGTGTATGCGAGTACGTTTGCACGACTCCTCGAAGATGGCCCCTATGAACCGTCTGGCTATATCGCTTGGGATGGTGACGAGGCGGTGGGCTTGGTGCACTTCATGTATCATCGCCATTGTTGGCGGATCGAAAATGTTTGCTATCTCCAAGACTTGTTTGCGTCCCCGCAAGCGCGCGGCAAAGGCGTGGGGCGTGCGCTGATCGAGGCGGTCTATGCGCAAGCGGATCAAGCGGGGTGTCCGGTTGTTTATTGGAACACGGCTGAAGATAATGACACTGCGCGTCTATTGTATGACCGTATTGCCAACAAGACGGCGTTCATCAAATACCAGCGTTGATCGGATCTGCGGTTAGTTTCGTCACCAATCGCGTCTCACGCAGATCAACAAATCGAGGCGGGAGCGTCTTCAGCGCGCGCGAAACGGCGGAACAGAGTTGAATTTGGCGAATGGCTGTAACATCGATAACTACATGACTGCTTTGTCCGACATTCCATGTGTGATTCTCGCCGGCGGAGGATCAAGACGATTTGGGTCTCCGAAGGGGTTGGCCGACTTTAATGGCGCACCGCTCATCTCACGCATCGTGGAAATTATCTCGCGGCAGAGCTCAGCACCAATTGCGATCAATGCAAATGAAACGGGCCACTTCCAAGCCTTGGCGTTGCCCATATTGAGCGATGATGCTGATAAGGCGGGCATCGGGCCATTAGCAGGAATTTCTGCGGCGATGCGTTGGGGACAAAAGCTCAAAGCGTCGACCGTCGCAACGCTGGCCGTCGATACACCTTTCATCCCGTCAGATTTTCTCGCCAGACTTGAACGGGCGGGTGCGCCCGCCGTGGCGTCGAGTGAAGGAAGGATTCATGCGGTCTGTGGGCTGTGGCAGCCACAGCAATTGGAGACCCTCGAAGACGGCATCGCCAATGGCGTTCGTGCGGCTCGCGAGTGGGTCAATCTCTGCGGCGCGCGCGTGTGCGAGTTTGAGCGAAGCGGCGGACATGATCCGTTCTTTAACGTCAATACGCCGGATGATCTAAAGCGCGCATTGCATATTCTGCGGTCTTGAGCTTGCTCGCGCGACTAACCCACGAAGGCTTTTTCGACCACGAATTCTGCGGGTTTGGCGTCGGGCCTATCCTGCCGAGAAGGAATGCGGGTGGAGAAAATCAAGGAAATAAATGGTGGTTCGGGGGAGACTTGAACTCCCGAATATATGCTTTGGATATTGATTTATAGGAGTATTTAGAGATTTGGTCCCGCCATTGATCCCGCCTCTTATTCTATTAGGTTCCAAGTGTTCGACTGACATTTGCGGATGTGACTCGCGGGTACTATTGTCCCCAGCCCTCATCTCTCAACTTTCGATGATTGGTGACTGAACTTTTATTTTATGATTGATAATCCGATACTGGTCTCGGTGGATGTTGCTGAGGATTTGGTCCGTGAGAGTATCTCTGTTCAAACGATCATACAAAGTGATTACCCTAGAGGCTGCAATCAAAAGGGTCAGAAAAAATCGGTTCCGTAGTAACGATTGGCTATTTTTGGAACAAAGAACGTCTGGTTTATCGCGGGATCTTCGGGCTGGCCTTGGTCCAATCGAAACTCGTGAGAATTAGGATGATGAGATTGTCGTCGAAATCAATCCTCGTGAGTTTGTTGAAAATAGGCTCATCAGCACAATTGATTGCGAGACCTTGAAGACCTGCATCGAATGGGCGGATGGGTGCCACAATGGTCGTGACGACATCGCCGCGATAAAAGTCCTTGACTACTACCTAGAATTCGACGCGTTTCCTGATCCGTCAGATGAAGAAACGACCCCGAACTCGTAGCTAAGAATTGGCGGTGGCTACGCCGTACATAAAGTTTAGTGTTAAGACGGTATTGCCTCCCCACTTCATCAGACGTCTTGGCGCAACGGTGAGCCGAAACAATAGACCGAAATTGGATTTGCTCAGCGAAACGATGGTTTCGACTTAGAAGTCGGCGAGCTCGCCGTGGCAAAAGTGGGGACCAGGCCGCCGACGAGCTCGAAGCCAGATGTGCAGAGGGGGAACTAAGCACATCTTGTTCCCAGATATCACAATAGCTGAGTTCCTCGTGACATCATTTTTGGCGACAAGCGAAACACCGCAGCAACGGAGTTACTCCTTGCGTATCGAGGGGACAACACAGTCGCGCAGTAGTGTGGAAGCGGCGCTGACAATTTACAAAAGACGTTGCCGTCGTTCGTGCATTCTAGCCCCGTTCATACCTGTATGTCTAGCTCATGAACCCAAGGTCGGTCTGGTTGAAGTTCTGAAGATTTGGAAGCGCGGCTGCGAGTTCTGACGAGCTCAGACCAAACCACTTACCAAGCGTTGCAGCATATTGCTCAACTGAGGTTGTTGGGATCAAACGGCCCCGGCTCGGCGCGTAGCTTTCTGAATCTGGCTCTGCAGTCGGGAAGTCGCCATAGAGGCGATTGCCGTTGACCTGACCTCCGGCAATGAAGTGATGCCCGCCCCATCCATGATCGGTCCCATCCCCATTGTCGATGAGCGTCCGGCCGAAATCCGACATCGTGAAAACAGCCACATTGTTCCACTGACCAATCTCTTCCATTGCGGCCTTAAACGATGCGATCGCATTTGCGACTTGCGTGTGGGGCCTTTCAATGGCTCCCGCTTGGCCATTATGCGTATCTAGGTTTCCACCGCTGACATAGAATATTTGCCGAGGGGTATTCAGGTGCGATTGGATTTTGATCGTTTCGGCAACTGATTGTAACTGGCGGCCAAATCCGTCATCGCCAAACTGCGTGGCAAGCGGACCTTCAAGTTCTCGAGCCAAAAGCAATCTTTCTGACGTGTCGATTGCGCGGCCCGTAGAGCTACGTACATCTTGAGAAAAGATGTTTGCGTCACCAAAACTTGATCTCGCCAGGTGCTCGCGAATACGTGCTCGAGCTTCATCATCCTCGCTGGAAAAGCCAAGATAATTTCCCTGTCTGATCAGAGTAGGGCTCGGCGCGCCGTTTGAACTGATACGAAACGGGACAGCGACATCTCCGGACAAAAAGACGTCATTGGATGTTGCCGATATGCTCGTAAAAGCAGGGTCGGCGCTCGGCGAGGAAGCGAGTACCGCATCGGCAAACAAACCGCCCCATCCACGTCTTTGTCCTTCAACACCAAAGGCCATCCAAGTGGACTGTTGATCATTGTGAGAAAACAGGCGAGCTGGAAGGATCGCCGTATCAGATTCAATCTGGCTGCGCAGGGTTGGCTCGATGAGCGGCCCGACATTTCCAAGGATGGCAAGATCGCCGCCCTCAAACATTGAGTGTAATGGAGACAAGGCTTGCGGAAGCGCAAGTTCTCTCCCGCCAAGTGTCCCAGCATTTTGAGGATTTAGCTTAAGGAGATTTACTCTATTGCGGCTCGATGATGCGCTGGTGGCATTGTAGGAGCCAAACAATCCTTCGCGCACATTCGCAAGTTGATCATAGGAAGGTTGGTCATAAGGCAAGACAGTGTCAGCGTGATCCATTCCGCCTTTCAAGAAGACGCAGACAAGTGCCTTGTAGCCTGAAACATTAGCCGCCCAGGATTTGCCCGCGGTGACACCGGAAAGCGCTCCCATGCCAGACGCAAACCCCAGAGCGCCTGCGCCGCTCAAAAAATGTCGCCGAGAAATAAAAGCCATGCTGTGCTCCGATCCGTTACCAAGCGACCGTGTATGACGGTGAGTTCAAAACTAAAGAGACAGCCGTCTGGACGATCTGAAGGCGGTCTGTTTCTTCGCGCTCCGGCGTGCTCGTATTTATCGGCAACGCTTCAAGCACATTGATGATGCTGGCGATTTCTTCGTCTGGCATACGCCCGCTCGTCAGCAACATATCTAAATGATCGACAAGGGCCGGGAGATCATCAACAAGCAAGAGCTCATCTGAATAGTCCGCGAGATAGGTGCGGATCGGATCTTGGTTCTCAAACCCGCGGTCGAACGCAAAATCAGTCATGAAGTTGAAATAGCCGATGGCTGAGCTGTCATTGACGATTTGAAGCTCCGGCGTCGTCAATCCAGCTTCTCCGCTTAAAGTACCCGGTGCGATGTAGCCGGGGCGGTAGAAATTAAACACTGAAGGCGACCGGAATGGATGCTGACCAAGGCCGGTGACCGGATCGATGGTTGAACGGAGGCGCACTTCACTCGCCGCATCAATGTTTTGTACGTCAAACGCGTTGACCCAATGCATGAACCGTAAAATGGGCTCTCGAATTTTACCGCGCTGAGATAGACCCGGCGCAGTTGAATCCGGCGCGTATACGCTTTCGTCGAGCAGGACTGCTGCAATCGTGGCGGCAAGATCGCCGCGGCCGGTTGAACCGAATTGCGTGCCATTTGGCGCGATAAATGTGCCCGTTTCGAACGCCGTTGCGACGCGTTCGACATAGTCTGGCGACGGACTGGAAGCGGTGAAACGCTGGATGAGCTGGCGAGCGATGAAAGGCGCAACATTGGGGTGTTCAAATATCGCGTCTAAAGCCAGACCAATTGACTCGTCTCCCGGTGTCCCCGCGGGGATCGTCGTGCCCAAGAATGTCTTCTCCAGCGGGGAGTGAAAGCCTTCATACATGACCAATGGATTGTAATCGTAATCGTCGTCAGGTCGGAAAAATGAGTCGCCTTTGCCGGTCAGACCAGTGAACACTTTGGCAAGGCCGACAATATCCTCATTGTCATATATTTCGATCTGTCGACCCTGGCCATCGAGCTTGGGCGAACCGTCCATGTTCAGCTCCACAACACCAATCGAGAAGAGTTGCAAAATCTCTCTTGCATAATTCTCATCGGGCATTCGCCCGGTGCGATCGTCGCCTTTTTGGTTCTGCCAATAGGTCAGCCAAATCGCCATGGCGGGCGAGTAGGTTATCTCTTCGATCAAGTCGCGATAATTACCAAACGCGTTTCGGATCAGAATGTCTTGGTAATAGGCGCGCCGGAACTGGCGCGATTGATTGGTGATGTCGGAATGAACAAAAATCTGGGATAAGGCGAAGGCCATTCGTTGACGCAATTCGTCGTCAGCCGTCACAATATGATCCCAATACTGATAGGTCAGCGTGTTGAATTCAGCCTGTCCGTTGGACGCGCGTGGCGCGGCAAGAATATCGGGCAGGGTTAGTGTCGCGGGTTTTTGTATCTCGGCGGCGACCCAGGTCTCTGCTTCGGTATTGATGAGGGCATCGATATCTGTCTGAGACCCGCCCCAGGCGGCCCGGACTAAAAACCGATTGGCTTCAACACTATCATTGATGAAGCTAACCGACTCGACTGAAGGAGGAGGGGGCGAAGATCCTCCGCCGGATGGCACCGGTCCAGCCGGGAGCGGAGCGACGTCACCACCGCTGCCGCCTCCACAAGCGGCCAACGAAACTGTCAACAACAAGGCTATACTGGCCCGAAGAGCCTTAGGTTGTGCGTTCATCTAATGTCCCCGGATGCGAACCCAACATGACTTCGCAGAGGGAGCTACGATATCCCAAATAACACTTCGTAATCTTAAGTTGGAAATTTGAATGAAATTCCCAACAGGCCTACGTTTGATGTTCTCGGCGCGCACAAGGGCAAGTTCAAATTTAACCCTAGACTCGCTTCCGCCGTACCCTGACATTGTTCCAATGCGGAGCAGATCACGTGAACGCCGAGCGGGAAAGAATTCATCTGGTAGACTTTGATGATGACCTTTTTCCGCACGGGTCCGTCTTTGCCAAATGCGCTTGTGCCGACTGTGAAAGACATAAAACTCTCTAAACGTGGCCCCTCATAATTCAGAGGTCCGTAAAGCAGTGAGTAGGATTGTTTTGTTATGAAACAGATATGCACACGTTCTGGTTTAATCTGGCGAAATGCGCCCTGAGGTGGCTGGCGTGCCTGGTTGTGATCAGCCTGGCGTCACCGACAAATGCTCAGGTGGACCATGAACAACAAGTAGATGCGTTTCTCTCCTCGATTTCCGATTTGAAACCATTTTTGTCCGTTGATGAATTTGCAGAATATGAAGCGAAGCTCGAGACCTTATCCGACGCCGAACACTTTGAACGGCTGCACGCACTCGCCTTTGACTATGTCCTTCGCTACCAATTCGATGAGTATAATCAAACCCTGCCACGTCTTGGTGCCCTTGCAGAGCGAACCGGCGCGTTGAAAATGGAAAACTCTGTTTCGATTTTTGAGGCGCTGATCGAATTGGAGGGGTCTGGGAACTATGAGCTCGCTGCTAATCGGCTTGGTGAACTTGCCGATCAGCACGGCTCGACCAATGATCAAAAGCTAATGGCATTGATCAGCTTGGCCTACACGCAAAGCGATGCTCAAAAAAACGCGCAAGCGGCCGAAGTTTTGCGAGAGATCATCACGCTTTCGAGAGATATGGATCTCACGCTCAACCAACGGATCGATATTGCCAGCGTGAGCGAATATGTTCTGTCTGGTGTGGGCGATCACAAAGGCGCGTTTGACGCCCTGATCAAACTCCCGGATCTTTACAAAGAACTTGGGTTGCCAGTGGATCGAGTATGGGCGCTCTCGAAACTGGTCGAATATTTCCTATCGACTGGAGCGTATGAGAAGGCGATCGCGCCAAACGAGGCCGCAATCGCGCTCGCTATCGAATACAATAACCCGATGGAAATGCTGCACCAGTATCATTATTGCGGCGCGATTTACACAGAGCTGAAGAGATTTCCGCAGGCGGCAGACTGCATGTTGAAGGCTGAACCCTACATGCACCTGATTGAAGAACGGGAGTTCTGGTGGCTCCAAATGACCACCAATGCCCTCATCCAGTCTGAGCGGTTGGTTGACGCGAAAGTCTACTTTGCTCGCCTGGAGGAGAAAATTGCGGCAGATGGCGTTGTCGAAAATCGCGATACTTGGACGCAAGAAATTCGGGCGCGTCTCTTACATGCCGAAGGCGCACATGTTGAAGCGTTCGCCATGCTATCGAATTATGCTGACGCACAGCTTGAAGAGTTGAACGATCGAAACGAGGAAAACGCCGCTCAGCTCAGGCTGTTAATGTCCGAAGAGGCCGAATATCTTCGGCAAAATGAGTCCTTGAACCGTCAAATCATCGATCGCCAAAGATGGATCGTTTATCTAATTGCGAGTGCCGCAGCGCTCGCGTTCATCGCGTCCTATTTGCTGTGGCGAAACCGAAATGCGCTTATGCAATCTGCCGAGCGCAACGAAATTTTGCTGAATCAAACCAAAAACCTGGCGACGCAGTTAAGCGAAGAAGTGAAGCGCAACGATCATCTCGCGCGCTACGACGAATTAACGGGACTGTTAAACCGGCGTGGATTTTTCGAGCGACTGTCGGAGCGGATAGCGGAAGCTGAGCGCCGAAATCTAACAATGGTATTTGGTGTTTTGGATCTAGATCGATTCAAAAGCGTAAATGACGTCTATGGGCACGCCATTGGAGACCGTTTGCTCCAAGAGGTAGCGAAGAGACTGACGACACTTTTCTGCGATGACGCGATTATCGGGCGTCTCGGGGGAGATGAATTTGCCGTTGCGCTTCCGGTTGGGCTGAACGTGGAGCGAGCGCAAAAAATCGGGCACGACATTACCGCAACGCTCGCTGAGAAAGCATATTTGAATGGGGTAATGTTGCGACCTGGGGCGTCGGTTGGTTTTGCGGCTTTTCCCGAAATGGCCAAAGACGGGTCGCAATTGTATGCCAATGCAGATATCGCTCTGTATGCTGCGAAAGAGAAACGCCGCGGCAGCGTTTCATTCTTCGATTCAGCGCTGAAAGAAAAGTCGCAACGCCGCGCGCTCATCGAACACGCGCTCAACGCCGCCGAAGAATCGCAATTCCACATGGAGTACCAACCCATCTTCCAGGCAGATGGTGAAACGCCCGTCGCGGTCGAAGCCTTGGCGCGATGGAACCATCCTGAGTTTGGCACTGTATCTCCTGGAGAGTTTATCCCGATAGCTGAGCGCAATGGAGCCATGGTAAGGCTGTCCAAAGTGTTCTTATCCATGGCGCTCGAAGATGCTGCGAATTGGAATAGTGACATCCGATTGTCAGTGAACCTTTCCGCGATCGATCTTAGCTCTCTTGAGCATGCGCGCGACCTTAGGACGATCATTCTGGGATCGAATGTCGATCCGGCGAACATTACATTGGAAGTAACCGAAACTGCCGTCATCAAGGATCGCGCGCTGACGCATGGTGCTTTGTCTCTGTTCAGAGAAATTGGAGTTAAAGTTGCGCTGGATGACTTTGGAACAGGCCACGCCTCGTTTTTGCATCTGCGCCATCTCCCAATTGATCAGCTTAAAGTCGACCGAACATTGACCGCAGAGATTGAACACGACTATGCCACGCGGCGCATTGTCAAAACCATCGTAGACATGTGTCACGTTCTGGAGCTTGATTGTGTGGTCGAGGGTGTCTCGGACGCGAACAAGCTGCGCGAGCTCAAAAAAATGAAGGCTCGGCATCTACAAGGATTTCACCTTGCAAGACCCATGAACGCAGAAAAAGTTGCCGAAATGTTGTTGGGTGCAACCCGCGCAGCGTCTTGCGAAAATCTTCACGCGCAGAGTGAGCGTAATCACACCTTGTCATGACGAAGCGACACGCGAGTTGAAATCCTCGTCGGGTGGATGCGATACGATAACTCAGTAAGCTAAACGTTTCGCGGGAGGGGACGAGCGAAAATTCTGGAAGCGCCCCGTCACAATCGGTCCTGACTGGGTTGTAAACGTACGTACAGCTGGTGCACATAGATTGTTAGAGGCCTCACTCGTCCCTCAGCTATGCTCCGACCAATCGATTGGCGTTTTAATAATGTGGTTTTGATGGGCGAACTTACCGCCGACAAAAATGAGAGCCGCTATGATCGCCAAGGCGGCGGCGACTTGGCTAACAAGGAGCAGGCTCTTAATTGTAATTCCCGAACACATTCCTCGTATGCTCACACTTTCAGAAGTGAAAGGGAATGCAATCGTTCACGCCGCTTGAACCGTGAAAAGCCTGAATGTTGGATTTCGGCGAAGTTGGAGTTTTCGCCTGCGCGGCGAGCCTCGAGAGCAATGTCATTCCAAACTGACTGCATCAGCAAGTACAAGCAGCCTTCGCCGCCCTTCTTGCGAACACCATTCATTCTCTGAATCGGGTGGGCACATTACGCCGATTGTAGATGCAATCACAGAAGTCGCATCCACCAATTTGTCGGTATGCCTGCACGATAAAAAACCATCCCAAGTGAAGGACTCTAATCCACATCCACCAGCCACGAACTCTCGAATCAGGGCGCTCAGATCTTTTCGGTCCATGGACATCTCCTTAAGTTCGTCGCAATCAGGAAATAGAGCGCAGAATGATCAGGTCGAGCCGACCGACTAAATCATAAGCGCCGAATTTTTTGATTTTCCCGAAATTCGCGACGCCTCTTCATCCACCATATCGTATCTTAGGCGTTGACACATGCCAATTAATCGAACACGTTCAAAGATTGATATTGTCGCCTGAAAACTCTTTATCTCCGGGCGATTTTTTTACCGCGCGGAGCACGCTTATGAATGAGCAATTTCAGTTTTCTCGCCGGACCTTAATGGCCGGCGCCAGTCTTTTGGCAACTGGCTTGGTGACCGGAGCTGCCGTCGGTGAGACAACCGCGAGCGACCTGGATCTGAGCGGCAAATCCATTTTGATCACTGGTGCGTCTTCTGGCTTTGGCCGCGTCGGCGCGGAATATTATGCGCGTCGCGGCGCTAAAGTATTCGCCACGATGCGCAACCTTCCTCGCACAGAAGGTGATGAACTAGAAGCGCTTGCTGCTACTGAGGGCTTGGACATCACCGTTCTGGAAATAGACGTCACGTCTGATGAACAGGTCGAGGCGGGCGTCTCGGCCGCTTTAGCAGCGACTGAGGGTAAAATTGACGTTTTGATCAATAATGCAGGTATTGCCATTGGAGGACCAATTGAAGTCCAGGACATGGAAGCAACACACCTCATGTTCGATACCAATGTGTACGGCCCTCAAAGAATGATCCGCGCGCTTCTCCCAAATATGCGAGCTGCTGGAGGTGGGCAGGTTTTCAATGTGACCTCGCAGCTCGGCCGCGTTATTCTGCCAGGCTATGCGCAATACTCGCCAACAAAGTTCGCACTTGAAGCATTGAGCGAACAACTAGCGTACGAGACCGTGTCACAAGGCATCGAGGTTACGATTATACAGCCCGGCGGGTACCCGACTAAAATCTGGGAGAACCAAATCAAGCTGACATCCGCGCTTAAAGACAGGACTCCTGAAAGCCTGCTTAGTGCCTATCCTCAGTTATCGGCTCTAATGGGAGAAATTCCCACAGGTGCTGGCGGCGATACGGATCCAGCCGATATTCCAAAAGCAATTGCAGAAGTCATCGCAATGCCGAAGGGAACACGTCCCCTTCGTAAAGCGGTCCATCCAACGTTCAAATTGTCGACAATCGTCAATGAAGCATCCGCAAAGGCGCAGCTCATGATGCTCGGCAATAGTCCGTTTGGGCGGCAAGTTCGAAGCGTCCTCGATTGATTGCGGGAAGGAAGATCGACCAGACTCTCTATTCCAACGATCGACCGCGCCGGTTCGCCAAGTATGTTTGCTGGTTCGCGCTTACTTTCAACGCAAGATCGATGAGAAGCCAGGTTGCAGAGATCCGAACCGACAATAACGCTGGAAGTTTTAGAGCGATCCTTGGATATCGCTGCAGAGGTCATAGAGCTATGTGGCGATGCTTACTGGCCAATCTACGAACGGTTGGAAGCAGATCTAATTCCTCGTCGATCTCGTCAAGCAAAGTTGAAAATGCGCCAAGTCCGGCGAGAGGTGGACAGGTCACCGAGAGAATGAGCGGACGACTGGCCTCATAACCCCCGATTCTGAGGCGTGTCAGGTGAGAGCGATAAGAGACTTACTTGGGGCGAATTTAGGACTTTCGCGAAATGAATTGAACGACCCAGTTTAGATGTTCCGGTTGCAAGTGGGACCACATTCATTCATCCAGGCTAAGAATTTTATTGTGGGGTGACCAAATGCGAAACCAATTACCCGCGGCATTTATACTGGCTGTCAGCCTAGGAGCTTGCCAGTCTTTCCCGGACGGTTTGTCAGAGGCCGATATTTCAGCGATTCAAGCGGCTTCAGATGAATGAGTCGCCACGTACAACGCGAATGACTGGGAAGCACTTGGGCAACTTTTCGCGGAAGATGCGAGCATGATGCCACCAAATAGCCCCGCGGTGGTTGGGCGAGATGCAATTGCGGCTTGGGAAGCGGAATATGAAACTGGTTTCCAGATCGCTTTCGACGTCCAGGAAATAGAGGGCGAAGGCGATATTGCTTACGTTAGAGGCAGGTCTTGTGTCTTCATTCCGCTAGAAACAGATGGTTATGGCGTCGATGTCGGAAAGTATCTTGAAATTCGAAAGAGAGATGAAAACGGCGAATGGCTCATCCTCACGGATATATTCAACTCAGATGCGGCCATGGGAAGCGATCTGCTTGAGGAATGCCCATTTTAGAGACGCAAAGTTCGTAGCCTCCGAGTCCTATTAGGGGCGAGTTTAAGACGCTGAGCACTCAAAGAAATTCGTCAACCGGTCGCTAACCCGCGTCAAAATCGGTGGTAAACGTGTGTCGCAATTCCAGAGGATAAGGCAACGTACCGGTGGCGTGATACTTCTTGGAATAGGTGCTAACCACGGCATCACCGACAGGCAGACTCATCATTCTTTGTCCATATGGCCTGAGTTGCTTTGGTGTCTCCCTATACTTCCGCAGTGCGAGTTTTCCAAAATCGTACACAGCGAGGTACTCGTAGTAAGCTGTGACGTTGAGATCGCTTGAATGTATGTCACAGAGCTGCGAGATTGGTTTATCTGACTGAGCCGCCTGCAAAATGTCGCTGCAACCCTTCGCTGCAGGCGTGTCAATGAAAGCGACTTCATCCACATCCATATGTGTTCGTTTGTAAATTTTCTTTTCGCCAGGGAGGAACTTGATCTCTTTGTGCCAAGCTCTTGGATTGTTATAGACAACTCGGACTTCAGCGCCCTCATGATCACCAACAAGACGAATGTCGAGAGTGTTTGAGTCGTACTCAGCAAGTATCAAATGGCATGTGGATAGATCCACCATCCTTAGACTTGAATTAGTGTAGGTGGATCGCCCCGCTATAGATCCCTCAATGAATCCAATTTGCGATCGATCATCCCATTCACCAATCCGCATGGAGTCGCGATTAAGAGTAAAATTAGGTTCTTCCCACTTTGCGCGCGTATCGCCTTCAATTTTATCAATGCAAGGAAACGCACTTTGGCGCTCAGCATAAGTGGCGAGCCGCGGTGATTTCCATTCATCTGTCGCCTGAAATTCTCTCCATGCTTGGGTCTCTTTCAATTGAATGTCCGGCTGAACTATGACCCAACCAAACTCCTGCGATAATTGCAAACCCACACGCGTTTGTCGTTCACGATTGGTGATTGCGCCATCTGCTGAGGTTCTCTCATTAAGGTCCGAAGGCTGCCGATCGCATGCACTGGTGCCTAGAATGGCAATACAGATGAGTAGACAAATCGTTCGACTGGAAAGCATGGTTTTTGTTCCCGGGCAGTTCTCTGAACGGCCTATCCGGCATTTGTACAGATGGATTTAAAGAAAACCAATCAATCCGCTCGATGGACCCGAATCCAGTGTGATAGCCATTTACTGAATTAGAGTTGATCCAGAGTCCTATTTAGGGCGCTTTGCGACATTGGCAGAGCGACTGCTCTGGGGCGATTTTAGGACGCACAGAGACGGTCGGGCGCTAACGTCAAAGATACGACTTGGACCAACTTCGATTCGCAACAAACGGGTTAGTTTCTGTCGATAACGATGCCGCGGAGTTGGCCTTCCGTTGCTGGACTAATTCTGTTGTGGGGTGAGTTTTGTCCGATTGAAGGTGGTTTGCCCTTAAATAGAGCTGGCCCATAATTTGAGATAAAACGCTGCACAAGTGGAATGTGCGTACAGTTTGGCCGAGCATTTATTTCCCAATAATGAATGTGAGCTGGCGACCAAAACTCTCAATGAATGAAGGCCAAAAAGAGCATAATCGTGGTGTTCGATTCCATTCGAATGCGCCGCCCGGAGGCGTCAGCGCATCACCAAATCAGGGATGTGAGATTAGTGAAATATTTTGTTTGAGTTTCGCGGGAGCTTGTGTTAGCGGCAATGTAACCGATTACATTAGGTCGGTAAGAACTGGCTGCTGCACTCGCGAATGTGGCGTCTAAAAAAAAGTACGTGCCGTTACCGATTAGGCGCGTATCAGAGGGAGAATACAATGAAGCACCCACGTGGACTTCGATTTAAACTGTTTTGTGCCGCGTCAACTATCGCGCTTGGCGCACCAATCGCGTTGGCCCAGGATAGTGCCGATGAAGACTCATCCGTCCTTGATACCGTGACCGTTGTTGGGGTTCGAGGCGCGCAAGAAGCAGCAATCGACATTAAGCGATATTCCGATGAGATCGTTGATTCGATTGTGGCTGAGGACATCGGTAAACTTCCAGATGTCACGATCTCAGATGCGTTGCAGCGTGTCACCGGGATTCAAATTGGCCGCCGCGCAGGCGAAGGGTCTGTTGTCAGTATTCGAGGAAGCAATAACGTATTAGCGACGCTTAACGGCGAACGGTTTGTGTCTGCGGAGTCCTTGCTCGATGCGCGTGCCGATTTCCAAGATGTGCCTGCAAGCCTTGTGAGTGGCGTCAATGTTTACAAATCTTTGAACGCGTCTCAAACAGATGGTGGTACCGGAGGTATTATTGACCTGCGAACCATTCGGTCATTGACGCTTGATGAGGGGCTGACGGCCTCCGGTTCAATTCAGTTTGGCGATGGTAGCATCGCGGACGGGATCGATGAAAGATACGAAGGATTGCTGGCGTACAATTTCGGGAACGGAGTTGCCATGTCCTTGAGTGCGTCTTTTGGAGACACGAAAAGTGCAAGCGCGTATCAAGGAACAGACGGCGATCGCACCGATGAGTTTTCGTCCTGGATTTGTGGAAGTGACTGTCGAGACATCAACGGTGATGGAGACACAAACGACACCTTCATCTTGCCGATCGGTTGGAATTCGTTCGTCAACAGCCGCGAATTCGAGCGAGAGCGCCTAGGGCTTGCATACAACTTTGAGGCCGAACTCGGTGACTCGTTCAAGATTGTCGCCGATATCATGTACAATGAAATGAACGAAATCGAGCACGGGCAGGAGCTCTTCATAAACGGTAACTTCACGCCGCGTTCTGGTATCAATGATTATACAGCAGCGACAGGCCAACCTGCGATTCTGTCCTTCTTCGATTCTTCTTCTCAAATCGATCAGCCATTCATCGCCACAGAATTTTTGGGGCTGCGCAGCGGACTGCGCGGCGGCGTGAATAGCAATGTGCGCGAAACAGAAGCACTGAACACAAATCTCGAGCTTCAGTTTGACAATGGTGGTCCATTCACTGGCAGTATCCGTTACGTGCACGGCAACGCTGACCGGGAGAGCGGGGACATTCGTATCGCACAACAAACCGATACGCGCTGCGTAGCGCGGTCACCTGCAGACGTCACAAATGGCGTTTGTACCGACGTCAATCCTGGGTCAATCCCAGCGAATTTGGTCTATGGGTATGGCGTCAGTATGGGCGAGGACGCACTGGGTTTTGCGTTGGATGATACAATAACATCGCTCGCCGCCGATCCGGCTGCATGGTACCTGCACTCAAATTGGGTCGAGGCCACATTCACTGATGTATCGATGGATGTTTTGCGGGCTGATGGTTCGTATGAGTTCGCAGATGCAGGTTGGACGATCGATTTCGGTGTTCGTTATTCTACCCGGGATACGAATGAAGACCGTGCCGACTATTTCTCACCTTCCGGCGTTGATGGCTTGCTGAACAAGTATGCAGAAGTAGGATATGCTATTAATCAAACCTCAGGCGTTGCCGCGGCGTTTGATTACGACCCAATTCCATTCTTCCAGCTGGATGGACCTGAGCTATCACCCTACCTCATAACCGTGACTGACTTTGGCGATGTGCCAGGGCTCAATGTCGCGCTTCCAATGCTCGATACGAGAGCGATTGCGGGTAATTTCGAAGCGTTTAGGGATGCTCTTTATGGGCCGGGGCGGTATATCTCGCTCCCCGACCGGACCTATTCAGTTGATGAGACACAGACAAGCGCCTACGTGATGGGGAGCTTCGACAAAGAGTTTGCCGAAATGTGGCGGTTGAGTGGTAATCTCGGCTTGCGTGTCGTCAATACCGAGTTGGAAGTCACCCAGAACATCGTCACTGATGGAGAACTTCGCCAGGACATTTTGGCGGGTACCTCGGTGAGCCATACGGCCTATGTCGACCAAGGAGATGTGGTCACGACCACCGACCGGACGAAGACTTTGCCAAGCATAAACCTCAACTTGGATTATGGCGAAGAGCATCGCCTCAAGTTCGCGTATCAGAAAACTATGGCGCAGCAACCGTTCCAAAACCTGGGGCGCGGCGAGGTTACCTTCTTTGACGGTGAAAGGCTGCTTCCTGATGGAACGACCGAGCCGTTCCAACGCATCAATAGTATCCAACGCCTCGGCAATCCGGAGTTGGAGCCTCGAGAGCAAGAGTCCTTCAGCGCGGCTTGGGAATGGTATCCACGTGACAATGCTCTTATTTCCTTGGGCGTCTTCTACAACGATGTTCCTAGCTTCACGTTCCAACGGACCACCCAGATCGCCGCGCCAGATTCTGATGGTGTTGTTCGAGACGGGGCAACGCTTAGAGAAATCGCGCAAGGTGAAGGCGGTAGTTATCACGGTATTGAAGCTGCGTATCAGCAGTCCTTCGACTTCCTGCCAGGGCTTCTGGCCAATACCGGTGTTACGCTGAACTACACTTACTCGCCGAGTCAGGCAGGCATCGACCCAGAAACAGGAGAGGATCAAATCCTCGCTGACGGCTCAGACGCACCATTGAACAACACGTCAGAGCATCAATGGAATGCTATTCTGTTCTATCAAGATGATCGCTTTCAAGCTCGGATCGCTGCAAACTATCTGAGTGAGGAGTACGCCGGAGCTTATACGCATTGGTCAGCCAATCAGAACCAAGGTATTGGCGTAGGGCAATTCCAGGAACCAACCCTCTACATTGATGCGGGTGCTTCATATGAGATCAATGACAACTTCCAGGTCTATCTGAACGCTCAAAACATAACGGAAGAGGCGCCCATTTATTATCGTGGGTTTAAGGCCAACCGTTGGTCGTGGAACCAATGGGAGCGAGTCGTCACCGCCGGTGTACGCGCCCGCTTCTAACTTCTAAACAACAAATCCTCCCAGTTTAGAAGGTACACGACAAACTTGTGGGGGCGGCTTATCGCGAGCCGCCCCCATACTATTTGGGTTCTGCAAGCTTGCGAAAACCAGAATTTTGTAGAGAATTTTACTAAGGGCGCCCGCGAACGGGAGACACGGTTAGTTTATGATGGAACATCGACTGAAAAAGATTGTAATCGTAGGCGGTGGCACGGCAGGTTGGATGGCCGCCGCTGCAATCGCGGAGAAGTTTGGGAGCAATAGCTATACCGAAATCACGCTGATAGAATCTCAATCGATAGGCACTGTCGGCGTGGGTGAAGCAACCGTGCCGGCGTTTCGTGAGTTTTTGAAACGACTAAAAATAGATGAAGTCGATTTTGTTAAACGCACGGATGCGAGTTTTAAACTCGCCGTCGCTTTTGAAGGATGGAGCGACGCGCAGCCATTCTTTTTCCATCCATTCGCCGAGCATGGCGTCTCTATGGCTGGCGTAGGTTTCCCTGAGCTATGGGCGAAGCTCCGACAAGCGGGGCACGACATCGACATCGATGACTATAATATGGGGTCCGTGCTTGCGGCCATGGGTAAATTTGCGCTGCCCCAGCCAAATCCCAATACCGGTTCCCCGATGTTCAACTATGCCTATCATTTTGATGCTGTCAAAGTGGCCAAATACCTCTCCAGCTGGGCGCGTACGGCCGGAGTTCAGCGAATTGAAGGTAGGGTCATTGAGGTCGAGCAAAACTCCGAAACGGGCTTTGTTCAGAGCCTGACTCTTGAATCGGGAGAAACAGTGCAGGGCGATTTCTTCATCGATTGTTCTGGGTTTCGCGGACTGTTAATCGAACAAACACTCGAGACTGGGTATGAAGACTGGTCTCATTGGCTGCCTGTGAACCGTGCTGTGGCATTTGGCACTTCGGTCGATGCTGAATTCAGACCGTATACGCTTTCGAAGGCTCTCGAGGCAGGTTGGCGCTGGCGTGTGCCTCTGCAATCGCGAACCGGCAACGGCTATGTCTATTGCAGTGACTTTTGCAGCGACGATCAAGCCGCGGCCACCCTGCGATCGGAGCTCGGAGAAGACGCGCTATCTGAGGCACGGGTTTTGAGTTTCGTTTCTGGAATGCGCCGTCAAATTTGGAACAAGAACGTATTCGCGTTGGGTTTGTCATCTGGGTTCTTAGAACCTTTGGAGTCGACAAGTATCTATCTAATGCAAGCTGGCTTGTTTTCACTACTGAACAATTTCCCAACCAAAGAATTCCGGCCTCGATTGGTTTATGAGGTCAATCGGCGAAATCGTCAGCATTGGGAGCATATTCGGGATTTCATCATACTTCACTATTGCCAGAACAATAGAACAGACCAGCCGTTTTGGGACCATATGCGTAATATGAAAATCCCCGACTCCTTGACCGCAACCATTTCGCTGTATCGAGAAACTGGGAAAATCAAAAAGGAACAAACCGAATTTTTCCAAAACAGTTCCTGGATATCGCTTTTCTCAGGCCTCGGAATCGTTCCGGAGTATTACCACCCAGCCGCCGATGACTTAAACCTAGACCTCCTTGCCAATGAATTTCGCAATTTGAACAAAGGGCTTCGCGAGGCAGCTGAAAAAGCCATGCAACACCGGAACTTTGTGGAAGCCAATTGTTCTGCGCAGCCGAGCATGACTGTTTAAACTCGCGCGTTTTCACCTTGGTTGCCGAGTAAACCGTTCTGCGCCAAGAATGTGTGGTGCGGTGATGATTGATCAACAGCCCTCGTGATTGATTCTCGAATCTGCGCCATGCATTGGCGAATATAGTTTGAATCCAGATCATCGGCGCGGCCATCATATGCGGCTGGCTTGACCTTCATACCTTGATAGACTGCAAGCCAACTTTCACGCCTAAACGACTCTGATTGATACTGAACGAGACTCCCGCTGCTTTCATAGGCGTCGATTTTCGTTGCTAATGTGTCAGGTATCGCCATCTGACGCACATCTTGCCAAAACGTTGTATCGCTGCGCTGAGAGAGCTTGTAGTGCAGTATGATAAAGTCTCGAATGTTCTCCTGTTCGAGTTGGAAGAGACGATTGGCTTCGCGAATTTTGCGCGGGTCGAAATTGCGATCCGGATAAAGATCCATCAAAATGGAGAGCGCTCTGTGAACGAGATTAATGCTCGTCGATTCAAGGGGCTCAATAAATCCGCTCGCGAGCCCGAGAGAAACGCAATTCTTGGTCCAGAACGTCCGTCGCATACCGGCTTCGAATCTTTGGTGGTTTAGCGCCGTGAGCGGTTCACCTTCGATTTGCGCTCTAAATGCCCCCTCGGCCTCTGCGTCCGAGATATGAGCACTCGAATAAACATAGCCGTTCCCAATTCGCGATTGAAGTGGAATACGCCAACGCCAACCCGCGCTCTCGGCGGTGGCGACGGTGTAGGCCGGTTGTTCTACTTCTTTTGGCGAGCAGGAAACAGCATAGGCGCGATCACATGGCAACCAATGTTTCCAAGACACATAATCAGTCCCCATCGCCTTTTCGATCAGCAGCGCTCGAAAACCTGTGCAGTCGATAAAGAGGTCTGCCTCGAACGGCTCTCCACCATCGGAAACAAGCGACTTTATAAAGCCTGTTTCGGGATCCAACTCTGTTCCCGATATCAATCGATCTATATGCCTGACGCCTCTACTCAATGCGAGAGAGCGAAGGGTCTTGGCATAAAGTGCGGCGTCGAAATGATAAGCAAATCCGAAATCGCTGATTTGGTTTTTCGTTCCACCGCCTGGTTGAGCGAACTTTCCCGATAAGGCAAGTTGAGCAGGTAACGAATAGCGCTCCAAGTCGACATCATTATTCTCATCTTGCGCAAAAGCGCACTGGTGAAAGTCTAATCCTTCGATGTCTGCGCCAAAGCCACCAAATGGATGAAAAAATGCGGAGTTCAACGAGTGCCAATCGTCGAATTTGATTCCTAGTTTGAATGTCGCTTTGGTGTTTCGAACAAAATCAGGAACGTTAAGTCCGACATAGGCATTGAAATTATGAATGTTGGGAACGCTGGCTTCGCCAACCCCGACTGTTTGGACTTTGTCGCTATCGATGACAAGAATCTCAACGTCTCGCTTGGCGCAAAAACGAGAAAGACAGGCAGCCGCGCTCCAGCCAGCTGTGCCACCGCCAACAATGATTATTCGGTCTATTTTTTCTCGCTGCATAGATCAGTCTCGTAAGTATCGTTGTGGTCCAACAGTTTCAAAAATCCGGTTACCGTTAGTCGTCCCGTCCGGACGTTCTCAGACAACTGTGATGGATCTGGAACGTCTCCTGAATGTAGCGCGCAGCCGCGATACATCACCAACCGGTTGTACCTGCATTCGACTGATCCAATCTTCTCAAAAAAAGGAGTATGCTGAGATGGATAAGCGGCTTGATGGTTTTTCAGCTCCATCAATTCTTCCGCAATCACGGATTCATATGAATTGAGACGAGCTTGAGTAACCGCCTCGTAGCCGGTCGCGCGGTGACGGTAAAAACTTGTTCCGCCATAGGTCTCGCTGCACAGATAATGTACGAACGCCAACCTCTCCTTTTGCGGGCCGTCAAAATGCGGAATCTTTTGCAACGGGGACAGGGAATCGGGTGATTTTGTTACCAGCGAAAGCGCGCTCAACTCTGCGCGCGCGCTCAACGCGCCTTGGAACATCTTATCGACCGTTGCTGCTAAAACCGATTGAATAATTTGGTGATAACCATCGGGGCCGGGGCCGCGAATACCTGGATAGGTTGGCCCAGATTCAATAAATAGCTCATCTTCAGCATACTCAATAATGGTCTCAGGGGCGGGATGAAAATCATCCACAACCAGAACATTTATGTCCTCATTCCCAAATTTCAGGCTCGCTATGGACGGATTGGGCAGTGGCATTCGACAAACTATGAAAATTGATGGGAGTTGGGTGTGTAGCAATAAGCCTTACGCAAAATGTAATCGTATACATTTGCGGATGTAAAGCTATGTGACTGGGTTATTTTCAAGGTTGAAATTGCTCAAGTAAGCACCGCCTTTCGATGATGTCGTTGATTGGGTCATGGAGAGCGACGTCCCCACGAAGCTGAAGGTCCAAAACAATGGCGCACTGTGATTCGCACGGCAGTTTGCCATTCCGAACCCAAGGAGGTTTGGGACGTGCGGGTTCGAGCTTGCTTGACCGATCGAAATTGATATCTCATTGACGAAAAGAGGAACCGTCGCTCCCGCGAAAAATTCAAACTAAGAATCTAACGACTATTTGGAGGCATTAATGAAAAGCTTTACATCGCCAAGCCTTTCGCGCCGCGCGTTTGTCAATCTGGGCGTGGCTGGACTATCAGTTTCAGCATTTGGAGGCTGCGCAAGCAAACTCGCATCACAACCCGGTCCAAAAATATCGTTAGCGCAGTGGTCCCTTCATCGGGCTCTCTGGGGACCGAAACCTTTCTATGAATTTCTCGGGGAAATTGGCTCGGACGAGTTGAGCGCCAAAATGCGCTCCAACCTCTCACCGTTTTTGAACGGCACGCTCGATCCGTTGGAATTTGCGACTTATGCAAGACGTGAGTTTAATATCGACGCGGTGGAATATGTGTCCACGTTTTATTACGATAAGGCGACCAACCAACCCTACCTGAATTCGCTTAAAGGCCGGGCTGATGATGCGGGCGTCAAAAGCCTTCTCATCATGGTCGACTTTGAAGGGGATCTCGGTGCCCCGGATGAAGCAACTCGGTTAGTAGCCGTCGAAAACCACAAGAAATGGATTGACGCTGCGAGCTTTCTTGGATGCCATTCCTTGAGGGTGAATGCGGCTTCAGACCAATCTTTGCCGCTCGTCGAACAAGCCAGTCTCGCTGCGGACGGTCTCTCGAAATTGGCGGATATTGGTGAAGCGAGCGGCATCAATATAATCGTCGAAAATCATGGTGGACCTTCGAGCGATGCCGCATGGCTTGCAGGCGTTATCGAGAGCGTTGGACGAGAGAGCGTCGGAACATTGCCAGACTTTGGTAATTTCAAAGTCGACCATGAAACCACTTATCCTTACTTGCAGGGCGTTAAGGAGCTGCTCCCATACGCAAAAGCCGTCAGCGCAAAGAGTTTTAGTTTTGACGAAGATGGCGCAGAGGAAAATTACGATTACTATGCCTTAATCAAAGCGGTTCGAGAGGCTGGCTATGACGGATATATTGGCGTCGAGTACGAAGGCGGCCAATTGTCTGAGGTTGACGGTATTCGAGCCACAAAAGCCCTGATCGAGCGCGCCTGGTCGAACGCCGTTTAGTAAGCCGACCTCTTACTTGGTGAGAAACGAGTAGTAGAGGCGGGCAAAAAGAATTTCAAAGCGGAAGGGGCATGGTTTGGTATGGCCTCGAATGTACCAATTCTTGTTTCATTGAAAGTTCTAGACGCAACAGGCCTCGATTGTTCCGTTATAGCGACCAACATTAATTCCGAGTAGGCGTTACTGCCTCAGTCGAATGACAGGGCTGGCCTTGCTCTTCCGATGGATAATGTCGGCGTAAAAGAAAGAGCGAAAAAGCTGGTCCAAAAATTGATTACTGCAATTCAAACAAGGGATTGCGTTCAACGACAGGATCGCGCAAACTCAATTTGAAGCCCGTTTGGGCACCGTCGCCAACTTTCCGGAATACCTCATGGATGAGTTCAATAAAGTTGGGGCACTAAGCAATATTGCGGATGAACTATGACGAATATCTATGCTGTTTCTAAAAAAGCGGGCGTTTCCACCGCAACAGTCTCTCGTGCTTTCGCGTCGCCAGAGAAAGTTCTTGAGAAAACGCGCAAGACAATTCTAGAGGCGGCAGCAGAGCTGAACTATCGTCCGAATGGGCTGGCCCGGGGGCTGCGTGTCAAGCGCTCTAACGTCCTTGTTGTGCTCGTGCCCGATATTTCTAATCCATTCTTCTCCCGAGTCATTCGCGGAATAGAAACAGGCGCACACGAGCGAGGCTACTCGATATTGTTGGGCAACACGGCTGGCGAACGAGAAAGAGAGCTGTTTTACTCATCGCTAATTGCGTCTTCGCAAGCAGATGGCATTATTCAGCTTAGCGCAAGCTATCCGCTAAAGGTCGAAACACCAAATGTCCCGATCGTTAATGCGTGTGAATGCTTTGATGCGCCAAAAGTTTCTCAAGTAAAATTGGACAATGAAGCCGCCGCGCGGGCCGTTACAGAGTTTTTGATCGCGCAAGGGCACAAACGCATTGCCGTCATCAACGGTCCTGAAGATAGCCCTTTAACGCGCGAGCGATTGGCTGGCTATCGAAGTGCCATTAAATCAGCGGGGCTCTCGTTCGATGATGAATTGCAGGCGCCCGGCGACTTTACAACGAAGTCCGGTGCGTTTGCCGTGGATGCGCTCATGGCGATCAAGCAACCACCAAGCGCAATATTCTGTCAGAATGATGAAATGGCGTTTGGCGCAATGAAACGTTTAAAAGAAATTGGTCTCGTCATTCCAGCAGACATCAGTGTGGTTGGTTTCGACAACATTCGTTTCTCCGAGTACAGCAACCCCCCCCTCACGACGGTATCACAACCGGCGGAGGCGCTAGGTCGGCGAGCCGTTGAAATTCTATGCGATAGAATGGAAGGGTTGGTTTCAGTCGATGAGCGTACCGTTGATATTCTGCCCTATGAGTTGATCGTTCGCGAGAGCACGTCGCCTCGTTAGCTCTTCGTAGAAGTTTCATATTTGAAACTCGAATGTGCTTGCAATAACCCGATGAGATAGAACTGCTTAAGGCTCAATGTAATCCTTTACATTGCGCTCGCTTTATATCATCTTAAGCGGTGTTGGAGGAAGTAAAGCTATGAAACGCCCGCAGCGAACATCGTTGATGGTTGAAGGTTTTCTGGGTACGAGCGCAGCCTGTTTCAAGGTCCTATCTATTCGATTGCTACGACCAATGCCGGACCTGCTCGACGCAATAAGTGCGATCTCTCTTCGCTCTCTTCTCCGAGACAATACTAAGCAGTTCGAACCCGCGAGGATTTTTGCCAATGTCCCAGCCCAAGTTTAATCGCCGATCTGTTTGCTTGGCGCTCATAACGAGCGTTGGAGGAGGATCGTTGCTGGCGGCGTGCGGCGGAGCAGGCAACATAGAAGCAACGCCAGCGACCGGTGAAGGGTTGTCCTTTTTTTCTGATCAAGAATTTGAGCTCCTGCAAAAGATTGCTGACCTAATGATCCCGAAAACGGAGACGCCAGGCGCCAGCGATGCAAATGTTGCTGGAACGATTGATGGATTGATGGGCGCATGGGCAAGCCAGGACACTCAATCAGATATTCGATCGGCTCTGAGTACTCTATCGCAGTCTCTCGGGGGAGACTTTATGGGGTTGAACGAGGCCAGATCACTTGCTCGGTTAAGACCGGTCGATACCGCAGCATTTCGGGCAGGCGCCTATGATCATCAATACGATCATCTGAAATGGTTAATCGAGACGGCCTACAAACTCTCACCTGAAGGCGCGTATGAAGAATACCGCTACGAACCTGTGCCGGGATACTGGGACCCCAAATTCCCCATCTCAGAAAAATTTAAATAGGAAGCCATTCGATGTCTGATTTTGACGCAATAATTATTGGCTCGGGAATGAGCGGAGGTTGGGTTGCTAAAGAGCTTTCTGAGCGCGGCCTAAAAGTTCTTGTCTTGGAACGCGGCAAAGAAATTGTTCCCGAGCGCGATTATAAGGACACGATCCCAAAACCCGATCGTCCGAACTTAGACTGGGTGGCTGAAGATGAGCTTGAGGAGCACTATCCCATCCAGCGAAAGGTCGCAGGTTACGCGATCAATACCTCGAGCAAACAGTATTTTATCAAAGACTCTGAGAATCCTTACGAGGTGACAGAAGGCTCAGATTTCCGATGGATGCGCGCATCGAACACTGGGGGGCGGTCGGTGCTTTGGTGGCGACAGTCTTGGCGCTTCAGTGACTTTGATTTTGGAGCCAACGCCAATGACGGCATCGGTATTGATTGGCCCGTTCGCTATGACGACATCAAACCTTGGTACGATTACGTAGAGCGTTTTGCTGGCATCGCCGGCAATATGGATGGCCTGCCGCAAGTTCCAGATGGTGTATTTCAGCCTCCGTTTGCGATGACGCCACCGGAGGAACTGCTTCGTGATACACTTAAAGAGCATTTTCCAACGCGCCATGTTATTCAGACGCGTACGGCCAATTTAACGGCGCCGACAGATGAGCAACTCGCATTAGGACGTGGGCAGTGTCAGTCGCGAATGCAGTGCTATGAGGGCTGCAGCTTCAAAGCTTACTTCTCCTCGCTAAATGCGACTTTGCCCGCAGCTATGAATACCGGCAATTGCACAATCGTGAATGATGCGATCGTGCATTCGATCGACTATGATGCTGACGCCAATCGGGTGACCGGGGTTAAAGTCATTGATCAAAAAACCAAGGAAACGAGTTCCTACACCGCTAAGCTTATTTTTGTGAATGCGTCTGCAGTCGCATCAGCGATGATCCTGTTGCAATCAAAATCAGAAGCGTTCCAAAACGGGCTGGCAAACTCATCCGGCCAGGTTGGCCGTAACTTGATGGATCATATTTCCAGTCCAGGCGTGTCGGCCATTTCAAACAAGAACATGGATGTCACAACTTTTGGCCGCCGTCCAAATGGCGTGTACATCCCGCGCTACGGAAACGTGACTGAGATGGACAAACCCTATAAGAGGGGCTTCTGTTTTCAAATGGAAAGCCATCCAGTTAGTGAACATCTCGGCTCCCGACCTGGCTTGGGGCGCGAATTTAAAGAGGCTCACCGCCAACCGGGGCCCTGGAAGTTTAACGCACGCGCTGTCGCTCCAGTTCTTCCTGATAATAATAACTCAGTCAGTTTGCATCCATCTAAAGTTGATCAGTGGGGGCTCCCGCTCGCGCTGTTTCATACCGAGCACCAAGAGAATGAGCTTATTCTCATGCAGGAAGCCCAAAAAGACATCGTTGAAATGTTCGAAAAAGCAGGGTTCACAGACATCGTGGCGCCGGAAATCGACGTTTCCGCATTGGGAAATGAGATCCATGAGATGGGAACTGCTCGAATGGGAGAGGATCCTACTCAATCGGTTCTGAACAAATGGAACCAAGCTCACGATGTGCCCAACCTCTTCATCACAGACGGCTCATTCATGAACTCGGCCTCGACGCAAAACCCATCGCTAACCTATATGGCGTTTTCCGCTCGTGCAGCTCAGCACGCTGCTGATCTGTTAGGCGAAGGAGCGTTATGAGCAAGGAGCCAAGTCTCCACCCGAATGCGTAGCAATCGTAAGAGTTTCGTCGCAAACGAGACTGGCGCCGCCGGGTGTATCAGCTGGATCGTGATCGGGGCGGCAGTGCGAGCCTGAGCATTCAGCGGGCTTTGGTTGGCTCTCGTTATGACTGCAATATTGCGAAAAAAAACCACTAGCTCTCGCAATTCTTTTTTGTGAAGCTTGCGAATGTAATGTAATCGGTTACATAGGTTCGGATGAAATATAAGAAAAAGGGAGCGAGGGCGCGTGAGAAGGGATAAACAATCGGGGTGTGGTGGTGAGTAGCCGTCGGCTTCGTATGGGCATGGTCGGGGGCGGCCAAGGCGCGTTCATTGGTGACGTGCACAGACTTGCCGCAAGACTGGATGGCCAGATTGATCTGGTCGCAGGCGCGTTCTCGCGAGATCCAGATAATTGTAGGGCGACCGGGCAGCAATTGGGGTTAGATCCGGCACGATGCTATGCCGACTTTAATCAGATGATGCGTGCGGAGGCTGCATTGCCAGCTGATCAACGCATGGATTTTGTTGCGATCGTGACGCCGAACCATGTCCATTTTCCAGTCGCAAAAGCCGCGTTGGAAGCTGGATTTCACGTGCTCTCTGACAAACCTGCCACGCTGAATCTGGATGAGGTCAAAACGCTCGCGAATATCGTGCAGGCGAATGGAACGCTCGCATATGGATTGACCCACACATATCTCGGCTATCCATTGGTTAGTGCGGCGCGATCAATCATTGCGGAGGGTGGCATTGGCAAAGTCCGCAAAGTGTTTGTCGAATATATCCAAGGCTGGCTCGCCGCAGAGGTCGACAACAAGCAAGCTGATTGGCGTACGGATCCCTCGCGTTCCGGCATCTCGGGCTGTATGGGCGACATCGGAACTCATGCACACAATCTTGTGGAATTCGTCACAGGCAAGATTATGACGCATGTGGCGGCCGATCTTTCCATCTTCGTCGAGGGGCGGCGCCTAGACGATGATGGTTCGGCGCTTTTCCGGATGGAAGATGATATCAAAGGTGTGCTGAGCGCTTCGCAGATTTGTGTCGGCAAAGAAAACACCTTGTCGATCCGCGTCTATGGCGAGACGGGTGGCCTCGAATGGAACCAAGAAGAGCCAAACACTCTCGTGCGAACCTATGCCGATCGGCCAACCGAAATCCTTCGCGCTGCACAAGGTTATTTGCCGGAGCATGTGCAAGCAGGTTTCCGAACGCCGCCCGGACATCCGGAGGGCTACATTGAAGCGTTCGCCAATGTTTATCTGGAATTTGCAAAAGCGCTGCAGACGCAAGGCGGTGTGAAGGCCGGGATGGACGCTGCGGTGCGTGGTATGGCTTTTGTCGAAGCGCTCGTCGAGAGCAGCAATAATCACTCAGCTTGGACGGAGATCAGCGCATGAAGACCATGCAAGGCCCAGCCATTTTCCTGGCCCAATTTTTGGGCGACGCGCCGTTTGACACAATGGAGAATGCCTGTCGGTGGATGGCCGACGCAGGTTATAAAGGTGTTCAGGTCCCGACTGACAATCCGGTCTGTATGGATTTGAAACTAGCCGCGGAGAGTAAGGACTATTGCGACGAGCTGAAAGGCAAGTGCCGCGAGTGGGGCGTCGAGATCATCGAGCTCTCGACGCACATCCAAGGTCAACTCGTGGCTGTGCATCCAGCTTATGACACGGCATTCGACGCGTTCGCACCGACGGAGCTTCACGGTAACCCGAAAGCCCGGCAGGAATGGGCGGTGCAGCAAGTCATGTATGCGGCTAAGGCGTCGCAAAATTTGGGGCTGGACCGATCGGCGTCTTTTTCCGGCGCTTCATTGTGGCCGTTCATGTATCCATGGCCACAGCGGCCTGCGGGCCTCGTCGAAGAAGGCTTCAAGGAACTCGCCAAGCGCTGGCGCCCGATCCTGGACTATTATGACGAGTGCGGCGTAGACGTTTGCTACGAGCTCCACCCCGGCGAAGATCTGCATGATGGCGTGACGTTTGAACGCTTCCTAGAGGAGGTCGACGGCCACGCGCGCTGCAACATTCTCTATGATCCGAGCCACTTCATTCTGCAGCAACTAGATTATCTCTCTTTCATCGATCACTATCATGACCGTATTCGTATGTTCCATGTGAAGGATGCCGAGTTCCGGCCGAACGGGAAAAGCGGTGTCTATGGCGGCTATCAAGGCTGGGTCGAGCGACCAGGCCGGTTCCGTTCGCTCGGCGACGGACAGATCGATTTTGGCGCCATCTTCAGCAAACTTGCAGGCTATGACTTCGATGGCTGGGCCGTGGTCGAATGGGAATGCGCCTTGAAGCACCCAGAGGACGGCGCGCGCGAAGGCGCGAAATTCGTCTCTGATCATATTATTCGCGTCACTGACAAAGCCTTTGATGATTTTGCGGGCGGCGAAGTGAGCGTTGAAACCAATCGGAAGATGCTCGGACTGGCATAAGACCAGAAGGGCAAGGAGGAAACATGACGGCAACCACAGCAGACGGTCATCTGGCCGCCGGGATTAATCGCAACAAACTGTTCTTATTGAGCTGTTTGTCGCTCATCGTCACCGCGATGACCTTCGCTATTCGCGCCGGGATTCTGACCCAATTGTCGGATGAATTCCAGTTGAGCGATACCGAACTCGGCTGGGTCAATTCCATGGCCTTTCTCGGGTTTCCGCTGGCCATGGTGGTGTTTGGATTTCTCTATAACAAGCTTGGGCCACGTCTGATCATGATCCTTGCCTTTGTCGGTCATGTGCTTGGTCTGGTACTGACAATTACGGCGGGCGGCTTCCTTGGCCTGTTGATCTCAACCTTCTTCATCGGCTTCGCCAATGGTTCGGTCGAGGCGGCCTGTAACCCGCTGGTCGCGGACCTCTACAAGGATGACAAGACCAAATGGCTAAATCGCTTCCATGTCTGGTTCCCGGGCGGGATCGTGATTGGCGCAGTGGTCTCTTACATCATGACCAATGCCGGGATCGGTTGGCAGCCGCAGATTGCGGTGATGCTGATCCCGACGGCCATTTACGGTTATATGATCTTCACCACAGAGTTCCCGGATATTCCAGAGATCGAAAAGAAGGTCGATCTTGATGCCAAGGGTCTGATCCTGATGACCTCGGTATTTGGTCTTCTGGTCCTGATCGGGACCCCGAATGCGCTCGTGGCAGGTTTGCCCGGGACATTTGTATTGCCCCTGTTGCTCGTGCTCGGACTCACATTCCTCCTAATGCTGTTCCGAGCCGGCAGGGCCCGCGATGCGTTCTTGTTGATTGTCTTGATGGGCTTGATGAGCCTTACTGCCACATCGGAACTCGGCACCCAGCAATGGGTCGATCGAATCCTCGGCGCGCAGCTTGGCGGGGTTCCCGGTCAGGCGATGATCGTGTTGGGCATGGTGACGGGGATCATGGCAGTCGGACGCTATTTCGCGGGCCCACTTATTCATGCCTTGAACCCGGTCGGTGTGCTCCTGATGAGTGCCGTCGTGACGGCTCTGGGACTGTTCCTGATGTCCACAGCATCGGGCGTGATGGTCTATGTTTCTGCCGTCGTGTTCGCGATCGGGGTCTGTTATTTCTGGCCGACCATGATCGGTGTGACGGCGCAATATGTGCCGCGTTCCGGCGCGCTCGGTATGAGCCTGGTCGGTGCCGCTGGTATGTTTGCTCTGACCATTTGGAACCCGATTATTGGCGGATGGATCGACAGTGCCCGCGCGAAAGCTGAAGCGTCAGGCCTGACAGGGGATGCGGTCGAAGTGGCTGCGGGTCAGGGCGCCCTGTCACAATTGGTCTTCTTCCCGGTCGTTTTAATCGTCGCGTTTGGTGCGCTCTACGCTGCGCGCAACTGGATGCAAAAGACGTCTGGTGAAGACGTTGACGCTACCCATTAAAGAGCCTCTGAGAATGCTGGGAATTAGGATGCATCAGTTCGCGATCGCTCAGGAGCCGTCCCCCAAATTTGGAACACAGATCAATGAACCTGAAAGGGCGAGCGATATGTCTTTTGCACTGCTCGCCTCATCTCAATCTGCAGAATGGATGAAAGAAGTCGAATTATGACCCTAAACAGAAGACACTTTCTTGGCGCCTCGGGCGCCGCGATGTTGCTCGCGAGCTGTAATTCAAGCGGCAACCCTTCCGTAGCGATCAAGCAAACGATCGAGCAAGTTGGCATTCAGACCTATACCTTGCGTGAGGCCATGGGCGAGGATTTCGTCGGCACGCTGCAAATGATTAAAGATGTCGGCTATGACTATGTGGAGCTGAACGGTGGTAATTTTGCTGATCGCTCGCCATCAGAGCTTCGAACCATTCTCGATGATATCGGGCTCCCATCGCCGATCACACATATCGACTATGACACTCTGGCCAGTCGCCCCGGCGAATTAGTTGATGTGGCAGGGGCGCTTGGGTGTAAGACCATCGTTGTGCCTTGGATTAGTGAAGATCAACGTAGTCCGGATCACTATAAGAAACATGCCGAGATGCTAAACAATGCAGGTGGCGTACTGAATGCAGCTGGAATTCGTGTTGGCTATCATAACCATGAGTTCGAGTTTTTTGATCTCGGGGCAGGGCAGAGCGGGATGGAGATCTTGCTCTCGGAAACCGATCCTAATCTGGTGGATTTTGAACTCGACCTTTTCTGGGCGGCGCTCACCGGGACGGATATTGTCGGATTATTCGAAAAGCATCCTGGTCGTTTCAAGATGTGCCACGTCAAGGATCTTATAGGCGGCCCACTCAATATTCGTTCAAGTCGCGACGTTCCAGACGATACATATGCATTGATGGCAAATGTAGGAGAAGGCGATTTGCCGTTCGAGAGCTATTTCTCCCACGCTGAGGTCGCTGGTCTATCCTACTTCATTGTTGAACACGATAACCCACAACCTCCGTATCGAGCGGCGATTGAGACGAGTTACAACACCGTCAAGGACATGCGATTTTAGAGAACGATGAAGGATGACACCGGACACTGTCTAACCTTGTCCAATCAGCTCATCCGTGTCGAAAAGTTTTCGGGTCACTTTCTCGGCGCGCGTAGCGGTAGTGAGCCATGGCATTTTCCTGAACAGCCCAATTCGACTAACAAAACGTAGCTAAAGTTCAGGTGGCCAGGTTAGGGTAGGCTGCTTCAGGTTTTCGCTAAGTTCTGAAAGAATTGAGGTGTTTCACTTGTAGTGACATCCGTCTGATCGGATTGATGGGTTTGTGCGGTACGGACGATATTGCGTCCGTCTGCCTTGGCCTGATAGAGCGCGCGGTCAGCGACTTTCAAAAGAGCTTGAGGCTCTCGTCCATTTGCCGGGTATTCAGCAATACCGATTGAGACAGTCACGCTGGGAAGTGTCGTGCCTGCATATGTTGGACATTGTTCTTCCAGCCCGGCTCGTAAGTTTTCAGCGAACCGCCTTGCGCTTTCAAGGTTGCTGTTGGGGAGCAATATTGCAAACTCTTCGCCGCCAAGACGACATGAAATCTCGTCATTTTCGCAGGCGTCTTCGATGTGTTTCGCAATCCATCGGAGCGCATGATCGCCTGCGTCATGGCCATGGGTATCATTTAAGCGTTTGAAATGGTCAGCGTCTAAAGTCAGGACGGAGAGTTCTTTTTTGCGGCGTTCGGAATGATTAATGGCCGCGCGGAAGCAGTCGAGAAAATAGCGACGATTGTACAAACCCGTCAGTGGGTCTTTCCGCGATTGATCTTGGAGTTGATCGCGAAGTTTAACGTTTGCAATTGCAAGGCTTATATGTTCACCGCATTGCACGGCGAACTGATGAGTCATTGAGCGCCGCCGTTGACCTGGATCTTGAGATTTTAGCAGCTGCGATCCGGATGCATAGCGCACATGCATCAATCCAACCGTATCACCGTGCGCAAGAATTGGAATGCATAAATATTCGCCCAAATCGGTTGCTGACGGGTCGCTTTCGACATGATGGCAAAGAATATCGACGTCGCCATGACCATAAGCGAACGAACGACCGCGCCTCAGCGCCCAGCATTCGTCCGCTTGGATGTATTCAGGAATTGAATGCGTTCCCCATTGGCACTTGCCATCAAGAAGGTCACGCGAGTTACTATATACAAACAGCTGACCAGATGATTTTGGTAAAAGGCGCGGCATGAAGATTTCGAGCACACGCAGCAACTCTTCTAACGACTTACAACTATGCAGCCATTCATCAAACTCTGAGAGCAACCGCGTTTGCCGTCGCCTGGCCTTTTCGAGTGCTAAGGACTTTTGGGTTTGTTCTACCGCTTTGGCCATCGCAGTTTCTCGCGCGCGTTGTTCAGTGACATCAATCAATAAGCCGATCAGATAGGGCTCGCCATATTCATCTTCGAAATAGCTTTTTTGCGCCTCTACCCAACGCACTTCGCCATCGCGTCCATTGTTCTGCTCTAGGCTGATTTCCGACTGTTTGGTTTCAAATACGGACTTATCTTTGGCCCTATATTCTTTGGCTAATTCTTCGGGGGCGAACTCAAAGTCTGACTTGCCTATTATGTTCTCGCGAGTTTCTCCGAGGAATGCACAGAATGCATCGTTCACCTCAACCCAAATATGATCTTTGTTCTTGATGAAAATAGGATTCGGCAACAGGTTTATCGCCCCCATAAGAACCGTTGCACGGCTATCGCGTCGTTCAATCATCTCTGTGTTACCTCAGTTGCCAGCGTGATAGCCTAGCCGCGGCAATAGTCTGTGAGAGGTCTTAAGATTCTATTTTAAGTAGCGGCGGCCACGCTCTAGGGAGATTGCCTCGCGTTCGGGGCCGCCCCTAAAGCATCGCCAATTTGCGATTGGTGTTTTTGCTTAACTCGGTCTGGAAGACCATTTTCGAGTTGCAGATATGGACAAAACCGTGATCGGCGACGAGATCGTGCGTAGTTCTCAGATTGATCATGTAATCGATTTCATTTACTGAAATAGTTGGTTATGAAGAGCCGAGTGCAGGGATGTTCACATCGTCTGTCTAGCTAGTGTGGTTTGAGAAAGAAAGCCAATGAAGCAATCCTATACAGTTGGGGATAAGGACCAAAGACCCTGGGGAACCTGGGAGGTGCTATCGGTCGGATTAGGTTTTGTCATTAAGATCATTACCGTGGACCCCAACAAGCGTCTTTCATTGCAGTATCACCTCCACAGGAATGAAGTTTGGACGATCCTATCTGGAATAGGAGAAGTCGCGATCGGCGATACGACCACAGAGGTCGCTCCCGGAAAGTGTTTTCACATCCCAGCTTTAGTCTGTCATCGAATAGAAAATACTGGCGCCAAACCGCTTCGATTCATTGAAATCCAAACAGGATCAATCCTAGACGAAGCAGATATCGTCCGTGAGGTTGACGATTACGGACGGGCCTAATGACCTCATCGCCACCCCTATATGGTGCAATAGAAGCTGGTGGCACCAAGATGATCTGTGCCGTTGCTCGAACGCCTCTAGAGCCGATGAAATGCGTTCGGATCGCAACAGGCGAACCTGCCGAAACGCTTTCAGAGATTACCAACTTCTTTCAGCTCTGCGAGCAGGAATTTGGCGAGTTGAACGGCATTGGAATTGGTAGTTTTGGTCCGGTCGATATCGAACCAAGTTCACCGGCGTTCGGACAGCTTCTTCGCACGCCTAAGCTCGCTTGGCGCGGGACCAACATGGTTAGAGTATTGCGAGATGAACTGAATTGCCCCGTTTTTATCGATACTGACGTTACCTGCGCCCTGATAGCCGAAAGTCACTGGGGTGCGTCGCGAGATGTTCTCAATAGCGTCTATATCACAATCGGCACTGGAATAGGCGGCGCCGCCATCATGGGCCGGCAAGTGCTGCGCGGTTTCACGCATACCGAGATCGGCCACCAACATGCGAGCCCGATTGATCCGAACGATGAGTTTGAGGGAGCCTGTCCTAGCCATGGCAATACTTGTTTTGAGGGGCTCGCCTCAGGCAAAGCACTCGAGTTGAAATGGGGACCAGATTATCCTTTGTTCGATGAGACGCATCCCGCCTGGGCCGAAGAAGCTGAATATCTTGCAAGGCTTTGCTTTAATCTACTCACCACGCTTACGCCAGAGCGGATCATTCTCGGTGGCGGCGTCATGGCTCAGCACCACTTGTTCACCAAGATTCGGGCACGGTTAAACAGGCTGAACGGCGGTTATGTAGACCTTTCCAGATATGGCCTCGACGAAAAGACGCTGATTTGTCCACCCGAATTTGACGGACGAGCCGGGCTGATAGGGGCACTTGAACTTGCCCGACAGCAAACACAATCCTCATCGATCTGGAGCAAAGCGTGATCAGAACTTCCCTTATAACGTGGGCCGTTACGGCCGCCCTTGCTGGCTTCTTGTTCGGCTTTGATACAGCTGTCATTTCGGGGGCTGAACAAGCCGTTCAACAAGAATGGTCGATGAGCGACGCCCTACATGGTCTTGCCATATCATCTGCGCTTTGGGGGACGGTTATTGGGGCTTTGTGCGGCGGGCGTGTAAGTGATGCCTATGGGCGCAAACCCGTTCTCATTGGGATCGGGGTTCTCTATCTCGTCTCGGCAGTCGGATCCGCGCTCGCTTGGGATGCCAACTCCTTCATCTTGTTCAGGTTCATTGGCGGGATTGGCGTTGGAGCTTCATCTGTGGCTGCACCGACATATATATCCGAAATTGCCACGCGGCAGTGGCGAGGACGGCTGGTCGCACTTTTTCAAATGATGCTGGTGCTCGGCATTCTCGTCGCGTTTCTCTCTAACTACTTCATGGTCGGTCTTGGTGAAAATAGCTGGCGCTGGATGTTGGCGGCAGAAACGGTGCCGGCCGCGCTCTATCTGACTGCTGTCTTGATTATTCCGGAAAGTCCTCGCTGGCTCGCTTTGAAGCGCGGTCAATTCGATACCGCGCGCGCCATCTTGGAGAAGATAAATCCAGCAACAGCTGAAGCGACGCTTCAAGATGTTACCGAGACGCAAGACGCCGCGATGTCATTGAAACGGTTTTTCTCAGGTCCGCTGAATAAGCCTATCTTGCTCGCTTTTTTGCTCGCGGCTTTTAATCAACTCTCTGGCATCAACGTGATTATCTACTTCGCGCCGCGTATCTTCGAATTGACAGGCGGTAGCGAAAGCGCTGCTCTTCTAGCGACGACGGGGATTGGCATCGCCAACCTGTTGTTCACGATCATTGGATTAGCCTTGATCGATAAGATGGGCCGCAAAGGCCTCATGTATATTGGGTCGCTTGGTTACATTGTCTCACTCGCAGTCGTCGCGTTCGGCTTTTCCACAAAACAATTTGATTTGGTGCCCATCTTTATCTTCGCTTTCATCGCTGCGCATGCCGTCGGTCAAGGTGCCGTAATTTGGGTCTACATCGCAGAGATTTTCCCGAACAATGCGCGCGGCACAGGCCAATCATTCGGGACCGGCGTGCACTGGGTGCTCGCGGCGAGTTTGACGTTGATCATGCCCGCAGTGCTCACCAATGTTGCACCTGAGATTATCTTCTCAGTCTTTGCGGGGCTGATGGTGCTGCAGCTCCTCTTCACCCATTTCTTGATGATTGAAACACGCGGAAGGTCTCTGGAAGAGCTTTCCAAAGAACTCGTTCGAGAAATCTAGAGGAGCTGTAATGGATTCGCTTCTTGGGGACTGCAGCTCTCGGTGGTTATCGTAGCGTTGCCGATGAGAATTGGCGAATACCTGTTTATACGGGACATTCCACGTGAACGAAAAGACCCACCTGCGGGACGTGCTGCGCGCTCGCGAAATTGAACGAAACTTATACCACGTTGACATCGTTGCAGCAGACATTTGTTGCAGCATTGCCAAAGAGCATTGAGTTGAAAGGTCATAGGTAGAAGCGGGGCGCTAAGCCTTGCCCGTTTCTTCAGCCTGGGAAAGGGCGCGCCGATAAAGCAACTCAGTGAGTTGGGCCTTCTTAAGCCCGCGCATGTCATCTGGCGTCGCTAATTGGTGATCCTTAAGAACCGCCTTCACCTCAGCGACCTTTTTGAGGAGGCGTGGGTCTAACCAATTCTGGATATGATCTGCTTTACTCAAGCCAATTAAATAGTAACAGAGCGGCCACTTGGGGTGGCAACGGTCTCAGGCTCAGAGTCTGTTGTGGGGCGAGTTTAGGACGCTTGGCTTAGGCATTCTCTCGAAAAGGGGCTGCAAAGTCATATGGTTGCCACAAGCCCGCGATATCGGGAGTGATCAAAGGATCGCAGAATGCCCCCGAAAATTCTTGTAGTCGCTTTATTGATTGTGATGCTTTCCGCTTGTCAGCACAACAAGCTCAGTTCTATTCCGCGAGATATCGCTAATTCGCCAATACAATGCTCAACCGCTGAGAAAGAGAACGCGCTTCGAGAGTGGTCGAAACGGAACTCGAACTGGATTAAAAAGCGTCTCAGCGAACATATTCAGGCTAGTGCGACCTCAGAAGAGACATTGAAAAAATTCAAAAGGCGTATCGAAGTGAGTGAATTCTCGGGATGCGCCATAGGCTACACGGTTTCAAGCGCAACAAGCCAATTCATGCGTGTTTGGTCTGACCATCCACCAATTACAACCGAGTTGATATTTGGAGATGATGGAAACGAGTTATGCCTCCATAATTACCTCGGTCAGTTACGCCATCCTCAGGGACAGCCAGTTTTGGCTGATGTAGCTTTTGACCCTGCAGCAGCACGATTCTGTCGCTAACTTAACAAATCTAAGCGTCCTTCTTAGGGCGATTTAAGCCGCTCCACGTTGATCATCTGGGTGACCAACCACAAGATATGTTATGATGAACTGTCTACTGTGGACTTGATACCAAGCACCCGTTCTGCATTTTCGCGAAGCTTTGCAAGCGCTGCTTTTGGCCGCACAACGATCCGACCGCGCCAAGCATCGTATGTATCGAGGTTTCGCGCGAGCGCATTACGAAAGGCCGGGTCGCCGCGCATCGCTTCGACGTCACATTCGGTGTTAATGCGGACTTCACCTGAATCGTCTATAAAAGCACGCAAACTAAAATAGCTCGGAAACGCGATCTCCAAGTTTACTGCAGCTTCCCTTAACTCCGGCAATCGCGCAGCGCCAACTTTGCTCAACTCATAATATTCTGTGATCGACTCGCGCAGAGCCGTATCTTTGAGCTGGCTCAATCGCCCCGTTGAGACCAACTCCTCAACCGCACTCATTGTGCCTATTACGTAAGGTAGTTGGTGCACGCCTGTTGCAATGTTACAAAGCTCTTCATCGAGTACAGTATCCGGGTCACGAAAGAAGTCGCTCACAAAAAGAAATATTCGCTCCTCTACTCCGGGGAGATCGACCCGAGGAGAATTCAGTTCTAATTCCGCTTTCACGATCTCCTCATGCAGTTGAAGCAGCAACGCCTGTTCCGTGCGCTGGGAAACGTTCGCGGAGTTCCAATTCGCAACCTGGATACCGATAAAGACACCAACTACGACGATGAAGAAATCAATCCCAACCGCAAACCAGTTCTGTTCTTTAACGTGTTTTGTGACGCGGCGCAGTAGCATTATTGTTCCTCGAGTTCTGCAATCAGTGTTTTAGCCTCATCATCGAGATACTCGATAAAATAGAGAAGCGTATCGAGCTGTGATAGATGAAGTCGTAGATCGTCATGTAGTGGTCCAGATTCATGCAATCGCGCGGCTGTTCTAGAGACTTCAGCGGGCAGATCGGGAGTGTCGCACACGACGAAATACCGTGCGCTGTCTTCGATTATTTCGCTCGGATCAGAACCGATGATGTTTCCGCATCCGAGTGCATGATAGTCGTGGAGTTCCCAGTCTATAAGTCTTCGAGAAGCGTATCTAAAATCAGAGTCAAATCTGAAAGTGACACCTGCCTCTGCCGCCGCATCTTGGTAGTAATCTCGCATCTGGCGTTGAATTCGCATATCACTGACCAGACCTAATTTTCCGGAGTTCAATAGCTGATCATACACCTGTCCGGATGGTTTGAATGGCCATGTCGAACCAGCATTTACGGTATCGTAAATCAGCTGCCACTTCTGATCCGTTGATTGCGGCAAATCACTATCCAAGATGTCTTCGACGGCGACGGACGCATTTTTAACTTCGAGGTAGAATTTTCTCCGAACGGCGTAAACGTCTCGATCATTTTGCAGATCCGCAATCAAACTTGCCCGCGCCTCTTTTGCGTCTTGCGCGGTCGATCGCGCATCGTTCCAGTTGGCGACTTGAATACCGATGAAGACACCGATCACAACGATGACGAAATCGATCCCGACCGCGAACCAGTTCTGATCTTTGACGTGTTTAGTGATGCGGCGCAGCAGCATCTCAATCCCCTAATCCCGATACTGGTGGGAGCATGGCGGAAAGTTCAGCAAATGCAAATAGTTGAGCGTAATTTTGGTAGGGATCCAAATTCGCGAGCGGCGGTTTTAGGGCGTCTTAAGCCGCTTGACCCTAGTGCTAAAGGACGCCCCATAATTCAAGGTTATGGACCATCCGCGATCCAGGTTTTTTTGAGCGCTGAATAGTTCAAATGGCATTGCTTGAGGTAGGTAGGGAAAGGCTTTACGCGCTCGCCTGAGCCTCGCGCCGGACATGTGCCCCCGAATTGGAGAGGACAATGCTAGCTGAAGGGTAGACTAGGAGACAATTCAGATTATCCCTTTTCCGTAGCGTTTAACGATTTGTAGCACGGTTCGTTTCTACCTGGGGGCAGTCGAAATCAAATATCGGCCTTTCAATGAGGCACGTTGCTCGATTGAATTTGTGCGATAGTTCGTCGTCTCCAAGGTGATCTGCATATTATATTGAACGCGTTCATATTTCTTTGTATGAGGTGTCTAGCAATGCAGAAAGACACGCAAATGACATATGATTTTTCAGGCAAAACCGCGGTGATCACGGGCGCGAGTCGGGGAATTGGCGAAGCGATTGCGCGCACGCTCGCCGAAGACGGCGCTCAAGTGATCCTAGCGGCCCGCAGTCTCGACAAGCTAACAGAACTTGCGGCAACGCTGCCAAATGATCCTATCGTGATTGAGGCAGACCTTGGTGAACCAGACAGTTCGAAGAAGCTAGCAGAAGCGATCTTGGAAAAGACCCAAAAGGTCGACATTCTGGTCAATAATGCTGGGGTAGGAGGGCGTCAGAAGATGGGTGAGGTCAGAGCCGATCTACTCGACTACATTATGGACATTAATGTTCGCAACTTGATCCTTTTGACCAGCGAATTGACCGGGGCGCTCAAAGCAGCGCGAGGCAGCGTTGTGAACATTTCTTCTATTTCGGCATTCACAGGGGCGCTCGGGCAAATCCCTTATTCAACATCAAAGGGCGCTGTAAATTCATTTACCCGAAACGCCTCGCTCGACCTCGGACAAAGCGGTGTGCGCATCAACGCCGTCGCCCCAGGCGTGATCGATGACGGCATGTGGAAAACAGCTTTCGAAATGGGTGTTGATCGAGAAAAAACGATGGAATCCATGAAGCGTATGCTGCCTTTGGAAGGGCGTTGGGGAAGCGCACAGGAGGTCGCCAATGCCGTTGCGTGGCTCGCCTCCGACAAAGCCTCCTATGTGACAGGGCAAGTCCTACGGGTCGATGGCGGCATGACCATTTAGGCGACGACTTCGCGCTTGATGAAAAGTATCTAGTTCCATTCGAACTTGAGCGAACAGCGCTTGACAATGGTCCGATTGGATTTAAAAAATGAACACGTTCATATTATCGTGCGGTCAATCGCAAGAGGAGGAAAGACTAATGGAAGCCATTTCAGCAGACTCGCATGTCGTAGAAGGACCAGGCGTATTCGCGGGCCTCGCAGATCGCTTTGGTGATGACGCGCCGCGCATCGTCAAAACGCCAGTCGGCGGCGACGCGATCATGGTACCAAATAAGCCTGGAGATCAGGGCGCGAATGTCGCTTTCATGTCTCTTGCAGCAACGCGGCTCGATAAAGAAGGACCAATCGAGCGCAAACGCGGAAAGAAACCAAAAGCGGGCGCAATCACTGATCCTGAAATCGTCGCCGCAATCAAAGGCGGGTATGACGCTCTGCGACCTGGTTTGAAGGACGGCTCTCGCCGAGGCGAAGATCAGGATGTCGATGGCGTCTCCGCAGAAGTCCTTTATCCCGGCTATTTCACGATGTTTAAAACACCGAATGAAGAGCTACTGATTGCGCTCGAGAAAAACTATAATGATTGGCTTCATGACCATTGCGCGGTTTCGAAAGGACGGCTGTACGGCCTCGCTGCGCTGCCGATGCAAAACCCAAAAGCGGCTTTGGAAGAGTTTAAACGCGTTCTGAAGCTCGGCTATAAAGGCGTCATCATTCCACAGAACGCACCAACGGGCACGCGCTACTTTGACGACATCTATGACCCGATCTGGGCGCTCGCAGAAGAATCCGGCACGCCAATTTCAATGCACGTCGCCTGTTTCTCGGAAACCCCAGAATGGGTGATCAAAGCCGCGATGCGGGACAATCTCGCTTTGTACTCCAACTCACACGCGCTGATCCACGAAACGCTGATTGACCTCATGGTGCGCGGGGTCTGCAAGAAATTCCCCAACGTGAAGTTCGTGCTCGCCGAGTTTAATGCGGGATGGATCGCACACTTCCTTGATCGCCTCGATCAGGCTTGGCAGCGTGAATATGGAAAAGATCCAAGTCACATTCCGTATGAGCCTATTGTCTTCGAAACTTGGCGTCGCCAGTTCTACGCGACGATCGAAGACGACCATCCGGCAATTCGTACGCGCGACATTATTGGCGTCGACAACCTGCTTTGGGGCTCTGACTATCCGCACACTGACTCAACCTTCCCATGCTCTGGGGACGTTCTCGATGAGATGTTTAAGGAGTATCCCGCCGACGTGAGACGTAAGATCACATTTGATAATGTGAAAAACCTTTACGGTATCTAGTCGCCACACATCCTTTTTCGCAGATCTGGTGCGGCTCCGCTTAGTTAACTCTGGCGGAGCCGCTTTTTCTTGGTGGAGCGGTTCTATGCTTCCAAGCGCGCGATCACCGTCTCAGTGAACAATTTGATTGCTGCTGCTTCCGTGCCACCAAAGTCCGATCGGGTGAAATTGTTTGGAAGCGCAAGACATCCATGAAGACCGCCCCAAATCATTACGGCAATATCCGCAGCGTTGCCCGAGACAAATTTTTTGTTCGCTTGTCCATCCTCGATCACTTTGATGAGCATGCTAACAAAGACGGCCTGCTGAACGGGGGTCTTGTCGGCCTTGTCAATGTTGAGGGGACGAACAAATAAGAAAACGCCTCGATAAATTTCCACGTTTTCCAAAGCAAACTTAACATAAGTCTCCATTAGTTTGCGTAGTCGCTCGACTGGATCGATAACACCCTCAGAGACGGACTGTAATTGCTCAGTGTACTTCGCGATCGGTCCACTCCAGAGCGATTCCATCAGTCCGCGCAGACTGCCAAAATAAGTATAAATGGTTCCGACAGAGACATCAGCTTTCTTCGCTATGGCTCTAGCCGATACCGAGCCCGGACCTTCATTGTTGTAAATGTCCGCGGCGGCTTGGCGTATTTTGTGCCGAACCTTCGCGCGTTGCGCTGGAGTTGCTGGAGTTCTCGTCATCTTATCATCATAGTGCACGCTATTGCGACCTCAAGAGAGCAGGTGACAAACGGGAGCTCACTTTACTTCGGCTTAGAAGTCGAGGTGGGTGCTATACCTCAAGCTGAAACGGCCGCCGGGTCGAGATCAGAGCATAGCGCATCTAAATCTGACTTTGCTTCTCGGCTGATACTTCGAAGCTGAGCAAGACGCACAGATTCGACGCGCTCACGCGACGTCGGTTAGCGGAATGTGTTGACTCACTTTGAAACTGCAGCATAGTTTGAACGCGTTCAAATATAATAATATTCGCCGTGGAGGAACCATATGATCTGTCGAGCACATGAACCATTTAGAAGTCCGTCAACACGAGCGCTGCCGCCTCTGCGCCTCTGACTTAAGCTTTCACCAAACAGTTTAATCTTTTGGATGCCCGCTCGTTCAATTTGGACGGTAGGGTGCCCCCGTGGGAGCTCGACATTGAAAGATGCACACGTACATTTTCGCACGATCTTAGCATTCGGAACGCTCGCGTTTCCAATAGGAATGATCGCTCTTCCGGTCGCAATTTATCTTGCACCGCTTTATTCTGGAAATCTTGGCATCGGCCTCGGTGTTGTTGGTACGGCTCTGATCGCGACAAGACTATTAGACTTCGTTACCGACCCGCTTATCGGCATCATCAGTGATCGATGGCGACCGAGTATTGGGCGCAGACGTGTTTGGCTCATTATTGGCACACTCACCCTCGGCGGCGGCATCTATATGCTGTTCTGCCCGCCGCCTGGGATTAATGCCGTCTATTTTGTGGTCGCTGTGTCGTTCGCTTACTTCGGTCTCACGACAGTCCGTTTGCCCTATACCGCCTGGGCCGCAGAGCTCTCGCCCGACTATCACATTCGCACTAAAATCAGCTCTACGACCCAGTTTTTTGGGATCTCGGGCCTACTCGCATCCACCCTCATCCCCACCTATCTCATCGCTGAGTATGGTGCATCGCCGGCCGACATTATGCGCGCGATTGGGTGGACGATCATCATTCTATTACCGATCATGTCGACCATCGTATTTTTCAGCGTGCCGGAACCAAAAGCACCGCCTAAATCGCGAAACTTCGATTTCATCGCTGCCGCGAAAATGCTGGCCGCAAACGGTCCATTTGTGCGCCTCTCATTGGCTGGGCTTGTTGCGGGGCTTGGCGAAGCGTTTCGTCAATCAACGACCGTGTTTTTTGCACGCGACGTCGTAGGCCTGGAAAATATCGGCCAAGTTTACTTTTTCTACTTCACAGCGGGTTTGATTTTCGTCCCAGCCTGGGCATGGCTCGCCAAGAAAATTGAGAAACACAATGCACTGATCCTATCATTGCTCATCGTCGCGACCACCAATGGCCTTATGTACTTTGTTTCCAGCGGGGACATTGCAGCCTTCTACACCTTGTTCATTCTCAAAGGCTTGTGTTTTGGCGGCATTGTCGTGTTGCCGTACGCCATGATCGCTGACACAGTTGACGTCGATACCGCAGATACGCTCGATCGACAGCAAGGACTGTTTTATTCGGTTGAAGCGATGGTCGCCAAGCTCGGATCAGCTGTCGGCGCGGGCTTGCCGCTTATTTTGCTTTCAATCGTTGGCTATAACGCTGCTGGCGAAACAGACCCCGACGCGCTCTATTCGATTACAGTGATCTATAGCGTGTTCCCGGCAGCTTTCGTATTGATCGCAGCCTTCATGGTCCGAGGATACAGCCTGACCGAAGCCAAACAGCGAGAGCTGCGATCGCAGATTGAGCAAAAGCAAGCAGACGCTTCAGATGAAGAGCCTGCTAAAGCCTAGAAGGTTTTTGTTGTTAAGTTCAAACGAGCACTTCGATTAATCGCGGTCCCTTGGACGTCATGGCATCGGCAAACTGTTCTCGAAATGCCTTGAGCGTGTCCACGCGAACCGCCTGAACACCCATGCCAGTCGAGAGTTTTACCCAATCGAGCTCAGGGTTGGTGAGATCCAGTTGCGATAGCGCCTTTGGTCCGGGGGCTCCCACGCCTACGCGGTCGAATTCTATCTGCAAAATGGAATAAGACCGATTTGAGAAAATAATCGTCGTGACGTCGAGGTCTTCTCGCGCCGCGGTCCAAAGTGACTGCAACGTGTACATGGCCCCGCCATCGCCGTGTAAACAGACGACCTTGCGATCTGGACAGGCAACAGAGGCGCCCACAGCAACAGGCAATCCTTGACCGATGCTACCGCCCGTCACCGACAACCAATCATGCGGTTTAGCTGTCGCTGTCGCGAGCGCTGGTCCGATGCCCGACGTGTTAGCTTCGTCTGAGATGATCGCGCCCTCGGGAAGAAGATGCGCGATGATTTTTCCGATCGAAAACTGATCGTAGGTATCATCATCAGAGGGCAGTTCTGTTTGGTGCGGGGTAAATAGGGTCGCGTCTTTCTGTGCGCCGAGCGAGTCTGCAAGCGCTTCTAGAGCTTGAACTGAGTTTTCGTGCATGTGCGATAGATGAATAATCTCGCAGTCTTCAGGCGTTAGCCAGCTGGACTTGTCAGGATATGCGAAGAAGGAAACGGGCGGCTTGGTGCCCGCGATGACCATCGTGTCGATACCTTGCAATTCGGCTTCAATCATCTCGCCAAAATAGGGTAGGGGCGTGACTGCAACTTTGCCCGCGCCTCGTTGTCTTCGCGCGGTTGAAGTTGGGCAAATCAGTCTTGCTCCCGTCGCCTCGGCGATCCGCCCTGCATGCTTTAGCCCATCACCCATCAATGCATCAGCGCCAATCAGAAGAACTGATCTACTGCTGGAACTAAGGGCATTTGCTGCCTCATTGATGGCATTCTCATCTGGCTTATCCAATAGCGGGCGTGGCAATGCAGGCGCGGGGCCTAAAGCGTCGTTCCAGGCAGTATCGGCAGGTAGAATGAGCGTAGCGATCTGACCTTGACCCTGCATGGAGGCAGCGACCGCTCGAGCGCCATCTGTAGCGACCGTTTTTGCGCTCATGCTGGAATGGATCCATCCGGATACAGGACGCGCAAATCCAACTATGTCAGAGGCAAGGGGCGCATCATATTGCGCGTGATAAGTCGCGTGATCACCCACAATGTTGACGATTGGTGTCGATGCGCGTCGCGCATTGTGCAGGTTTGCAAGACCGTTCGCGAGGCCCGGTCCCAGATGTAAGAGCGTTGCCGCCGGTGAGCCTTTCATGCGTCCGTAGCCGTCAGCCGCGCCTGTTGCGACACCTTCGAAAAGGCAAAGCACTGTATGCATGCCGTCAATCTTGTCCGTAGCAGCGACAAAGTGCATTTCTGAGGTGCCGGGATTGGAAAAACAGGTCGTAACGCCTGATCCAACCAGTGTGGCAACGAGGCTTTCAGCTCCATTCATGGCAGCTTCCTTTTGTAATGTGTCTGTAGTTTAGCTCGCTCGGAGTTCGCGATATTCTCCGCCGAAGTAAAGGAGAGGGTCCCCGCCTGGTGCATGTCGCACACCAAGCACTTTGCCAATGAAAATGGTATGATCTCCATAATCGAGCTCAGCATATTTGGCGCATTCGATATTGGCCAATGCAGAGCTAATGAGCGGACTTCCAGTCTTCGCTGGAGTCCACTCAGTCTCCCGGAAACGATCTATCCCTTTTGTAGCAAAACGCATTGAAAGCGCAGCTTGATCTTTTTCGAGAACATTGATGGCGAAGTGAGGATTGTTCGCAAATGCGTCGACGCAGCCAAGCGACTTCCCAAGGCAAATCAGAACTAATGGAGGACTGAGCGAAACAGACGTGAACGAATTTGCAGTAACCCCCACCGGCGTATCTTCCGCCATCGTCGTAACCACGGTGACACCGGTCGCAAACTCCCCCATCGCGTTTCGAAACGCGCGCGGGTCAAGTTCATTCTCGGTATCTATAATATTCAGCGCTGTGTCGTTTTTCATGTCCATGAGCTCATTTTTTGCCGAAAATACTGATTGCCGCCCAGATCTTGCTGGGCGACAATTAGGTTTTCTATGTCGCTAAATGCCGTAAAGCGCTTTGACGTTGTCATGGGTGATTTTCTGACGGACTTCAGCTGGGTATTCTTTGAACATTTCGTCCAAGACCTCTCCCGAGCACGGAAAAGTTGAGTCTGTGTGCGGATAGTCAGAGCCCCACAAGAGATTATCGACGCCGATAATATCGCGGGTACGAACGGCCGGATGGTCGTCCTCGATCGTAGCGTAGAATTGACGACGCCAAGTTTCGAAGACAATAGGCTCATACGGAATGTGACTTGGATCTTTTCCGTATTCACGCTGCCAAGCCTGATCGAGCCGATCGAGGAAGTGCGCAATCCATCCAGCATTGAACTCAGCCAGAACGAATTTTACACCTGGGAACTTCCTACAGACCCCGCGGACCATGAGATCAATCAGTGTCTCGTGAACCAGCGCGTGCGAGTTTGCATATAGCGCTAGATTGTCCCTCATCGCAGCTTTAATCACCCATTCTGGCGTTTCAGCAAAACAAGCGACATGCATAGAAATTGGCGTGCCGGATTCCTGAGCAAGCGCCCAGATCGGGTCATAGATGTCGTCAAAGTAGCGCGTGCCCGTTGGTGCGTTCTGAGGAATGATGACGCCTTTATAGCCGAGCTTCAGAACGCGTTTAAACTCTTCCAAAGCCACTTTAGGGTTTTGCATTGGAAGGGCAGCGAGACCAAACAAACGCCCCTTCGAGACCGCGCAATGATCATGCAGCCAGTCATTGTAATTCTTTTCCAAAGCGATCAGCAGATCTTCGTTCGGTGTTTTGAACATTGAGAAATAGCCAGGATAAAGAACTTCGGCGGAAACGCCGTCCAAATCTTGATCCTCGCCTCGGCGAGCTCCGTCTTTCAGGCCCGGACGAATAGCGGCATATCCACCTTTGAAATACGCTTCGATTTCAGGGTCGGTCCGAGAGCCTGCTTGAGGTTTTTTTCCGCGTTTGCGCTCAATAGGGCCTTCCTTATCGGGACGCGTCGCAGCCAGGCACATGATCGCAATGTTTGATCCTTGATCCCCAGGCTTGCTTGGGATCAAAATGGCATCGCCACCATCTTCTGTTTTGACGATACGTGGTGCTTCGTCGCCAAACTTGTCTGCAAGGCCCGAAAAGACCTCTGGACTTTCGACGACATGCGAGTCGGCGGAAATAGCTTGCATGGATTTTCTCCAAATTGGGTTCGGGGTTATAGGTGAGTTTATAAAATGAACGCGTTCAATATATAAGTAAGGCTGGTCGTGAGTCAAACCAAAACGCCTTTGGTTATTGCGATTTTCCTATCTAAGCTCGTCTAGTGTTCTGATGTTGATTGTTCGCCCAGTTGGTCGAACCCGCTGTGATTGCAACACATGTAACGGCGCCCTCAAATGACGGTTGTCAGGGACGAGAAAAAGTCGCGGCTGGACGTGGACTTGGGAGGAATACAATCCAGCCGCTGACGTGGTCGGGACCTAAAATGTTTTGCGCACTGTAATGCCGTAAGTTTCAGGTTGATTTGGAAAGCCATTCAACGAACCAGCTTCCAGCACGGGCTGGAACACATTGGTGAAGTATTCTTCTCCAAATATATTGCGACCCCAGATGCTGACATCAATTCCGTTCGAAGTAGAGAAACCGGCCGATGCGTTCACGAGATCAAAGTCGCGCGTAAATCCGATAAAATCCTGGAAAGTGGCGTTGTCAGAATATGTGGCACCTTCGGAATGCTGCCAATCGGCCCGAACGTAGGAGTCCAGTCCATTCACGTCGAACGAGTATTGGAATCCGGTAGACGTTGAAACATCAGGAATGTTGAAAGGCGTTCTGCCTGTCAGGTCTCCGAACGCTGAATCCGGAAAGCTATCGTATTCGGCATCGATAAAGGTTCCCGCAAAAGTGAGCACCAAATTGTCGACCGGCGCCCACGTCAAATCAAGTTCAAGACCCGTTGAAGACTGTTTGTCGGCATTGGCCAAAATTCGACCAGCGGTGCCGGTTAGAACATTCGTTTGGAAGTCGTTCACAGCTTGCTCAAACACAGCGACATTCGCTGAGAAGGAGTCATATTGCGCTTTCACCCCGAGTTCATAGACCTCCGACGTTTCAGGATCGGCGAGCCGGCCACCTGCACGAAGATTGTTCGTCGCAAGACCAGCATCGACAATCTGCTGAAACACTTCAGGTGTTGGCCGAGAGTCCCGAGACAAGTTCCAAGCCGTCGATTTGAAACCGGTTGAGTAAGACGCATAGATGTTCAAATTGTCACTGAAATCATACGCAAGTCGCAGATTGTAAGTGACATCATCATCTTCTGAATGCCCATCCTCAAACTGGTTGGGAATTGCGAACGTCTGGGGCAAAGTTTGAAGAGCCGCAAGCGCTGGATTGATCGATGATAGATCGAGCTGCGACCACAAATCTTCATTGAGCTGTGACACGTACGCATCTTTCTCATCGTAAATGTAGCTAAGGCCGAGCGTTGCAGTCAGCCGGTCGCTGAGGTGCCAATCCAATGTTCCGAACAGCGACCAAGACTTGTTGTCTTGCCCACGAAATTCAGTGGTTCGCGCCGCGCCAGAGCGAAGCGTGCCAGGCGGGATGCCGAAGCCCGTTTCCACCAGGCCCAAAAGGCCTGGGAAGAATTGAGCATAGAATGGATCGTAGTAAGAGCGAGCATCCGCCCCAAAGTCCAAGCCGCCCGGGAAGTCGATCGACTCATCGAAATAGTAAGCTCCGACCAACCAATCGACAGCGGCGTCAGTCGCGTTCGATGTGAGACGAATTTCTTGGGTGAAGGTTTCACTTTCACCGTCATTGAAACTGTTCAAGATATCAGCTGATGACTGATCGATATCATACAGCGTGGAGTTCTCTCCTTTGCGATATGCCGTAATTGAGGTTAGATCGGCAAAGCTGAACGCTTTCTGCGCAGTCAGCGATATGCCTTGATTGGTCAGCTCGTTTGATGGATCGAAGGTGGCAAAATACTCATAAGAAAATGGGTCCTCCAAGACGATGTCGCCGATCGCGTCGATAATTCCGAGCGTGGCTGGTCCAGCAAATACATTTGAAGAAATACAACAGGCTTCATCGATCTCGTCATAGTCCGCGATCAAGCGAAAGCTCAGATCTTCCGACGGCTGCCACAGTAACTGCCCTTGCAATGCAAACCGATTTCGATCGTTTACGCCGCTGCCCGTCGTCAGGTTGGTGGTATAGCCATCGCTCGTATTGTATGAGCCGGCCAGGCGGAACGCCAACGTTTCGCTAATTGGCCCAGTCACATCACCGACCAAACGAATTGTGTCATTGTTGCCGTACGTTGCCGCGATCGAACCGCCGGTCTCGAATTCCGGTCCTTTTGTGATGACGGAGATAACCCCAACCGATGCGTTTTTACCGAATAGGGTGGATTGTGGACCGCGTAAGACTTCCACTCGGGATACATTCAACAGGTCAGATAAGGCGGCGCTTGGACGGGAGCGATAAACGCCATCCACAAATACGCCCACTGAGGGTTCGATACCCGCATTGTTAGCCGCGCTTCCAAAACCCCGGATGGTAAAAGCGGTTTGGATTGTTGACGTGGCCTGACTGACCTGGAGCGACGGCACGACAGATTGAAGGTCTACGACATCTATAATCTCAGCTTTTTCGAGAACATCTTCGCCGACCACAGTGACCGCGATAGGTGTGTCTTGAAGCGTTTGCTCGCGTTTCGTCGACGAGACTATGATTGTATCGAGCTTGCGCGTTTCGGGCGCCTCATCGTCTTGGGCAAGTGAGACCCCAACAACCGGTGTAGCCGTAAATACAGAAAGACAGACACCTGCTTTCAGCGCACGTCCAAGTGTTAGTTTTTGCATTCTCCACATTAGATAATCCTCCCTAGGTTGATCGCGGTTCCTCTTTCGGAACTCTGCCTAAAAGGCTTAGATTGAACGTGTTCAATTTTCAAGAAAAGAATTGAACGCGTTCAAATTAAGCGCTCGATTTGACGTGGTTCTCGGGTCGCAAAGAGCAACTCGCCCGATCGCGACGGTGCGAAAGACTGTATCGCGCTCGTTAAAGCCAAGCCCCTCATCGAGGCTGGGATGCTCTCCTCTGTTGAACGCGAGCGACCAGAGTCCGCAATCAGATAACCATACGTCCAACCCGAGTTACGGCGCTTTTTAAGCGAGCCTTGACAGTTGGGAAAGATTAATTGAACAAGCTCAAAAAATAATTAAATCTCGCGCATTTTGACGCGCTTCGGAGGAAAAATGGCACTCGAACACACAGTTTCGGCAGCGGAGGATGGTTCCGCAGCTGGCTCAAGCGGGACCTACACAAACAGAACCATTTCAAAAAAGGCCCCCGTCGCGAGGGCGCTTGAAAAGTGGGCCGGATTACCAATCAACATCATAGAGTTTCTCGGCTCGTATCTAGTCGTACGACCGATGAATCTCGCGTATCGACAACTTGATGGACTTTCCTACAAACTCGAAGGAACGCGCCTGAAGACGATACTCCAACACACAATTTTCCCAGTGACGATTGTCCTATCCCTCATCCTGGGATTTGCCGTTGTCGGAGATGCTCTATTGCTGAATGTGTTTGCGTTGGTCGGAATTATATATGCCATAAAGGGCCTTGTTTTTGGATCTCTGGAAAGATTGCTGCCGTTCAGCCGTAACTGGTTGGAAGGGGGTAATGATACATCGGTCGATATCATGATGCTGATGTCGGGCGCGTTTTGGAACGGAGCATCAAAAGCTCTTCTTGCGGTTCTCTTTGTTACGAGCTTGGTGACGTACCTGGAGCCATACGGGCATCGTCTCTGGCCCTCCGAATTGCCCGGAGCTGCGCAAGTGTTTTTGTTTATTTTGATCAAAGATTTCTTCCGCTATTGGTTGCACCGCGCGATGCATGAGAATGCGTTTCTCTGGCGCTTCCATGCGACCCATCATTCAGTGAAGCGGCTGTATTGGTTTAATGGAATTCGCAGCCATCCGATGGAGGTGATCGGTCAAGCGTTTTTCTATGCCTTTCCCTTCGCGTTATTACAGCCATCAGCGGAAATCGCTTTGGTCGCGATATTCATGCAGTTCGCAATCGGGACGTTCCAGCATGCCAACATCGATTTGAAACTCGGTGTGTGGGAGTACGTTTTTTCGATCGGCGACAATCACCGCTATCACCATTACCCAAACAAGGAAGTTGGCGACTGCAACTACGGGGGTGAGTTCATTGTGTGGGATATCCTGTTTGGAACCTTTCACAAGGTCCCCGGCGAGCGACCCGATGACAAAATCGGCATCGGCACAGCCCCCGATTACCCCATGACTATGGCAGGATTGATGATTGCGCCGTTTCTGCCAAACCAGAAGATGGTTTTTGCTTCGCCAGATGACGACGAGGCTACCACATCTGCCGACGATCCAATTCTGCAGCCAGCAGAATAATCCGGTGCGAGCCGAGATACGGTAAGCCCTCACAGGGGCGTGGCGAGCGTTATTCGCCACGGCTCGTCTCATTTACGGGATCGAGCTTTGCCTTGTTTTAAAAGGGCGCAAAAATCGAGGGCGTCTCGACGCGCCTCTATATCAGATACTCGCTGAATACACTTTCAGCATACGCCCATACGCGTTCGGCAAGGTCAAAATTCTCCAAGTGATGCGCGCCGCTAACCGTGACCACATTGGAGTCGATTAGAAACTGGCCATTAACGCCCGCCATATTTGGATGGGTTGCGCAATACGCATGGGTGGCTGCCCCTTCGCCAGGGCTTTTTGCGACAACAGGTCCCAAAGTTGCAAAGGCAGCTCTCGTTCCAAAATCCATGCCGCGGGCAATTTTTGTGTTTACCAGCCCAGGGTGCAAGGCATTGGAAGTCACATTTGTACCCTCATACATCTTGGCCAGCTTTAAAGAGAACATCGCATTTGCGAGCTTGGACTGACCATAAGCTTCCCAACCATCATAGTGTGGGTCATTATAGCTTTCGGCCAGGGCTTCAAATCGGATCCCCCGCACGGAAGGCCGGGTAAATGAAGCTGAGCTACCGATATGGACAACGCGCCCTTGTTCGGCCGCTTCCACCGCTGGCATTGCTTTATTGGCAAACAAGAAGTGTCCGAGGAAGTTCACGTAAAATGTTTTCTCAATGCCGCGGACAAACTTCAATTCCGGGCGTCCACTGATGCCGGCATTAAGAATGAGGCCATCAATCGGAATGTTCAGGGTTAGCAGATCTTCTGCGCATTTCAGAACCGACTCAGGTTCCATGAGCTCCATGACCAATGGCGTGGTTTCGCCACCGACTTTAGCGCAAGCTTTTTCCGCTTTTTCAGGTGTCCGCCCGGTGCCGATCACGTGAGCACCGCGCTTTGCGAGCGCTTTCATCGTCGCATACCCCATCCCGGAATTGCATCCGGTAACCAGGATGTTCTTTCCCTTCAGATCCAGACCTTCGGTGACGCTCATCGCGGTTGATTTCTTCGTAAATCCGCTATCGCTAAACCCATCCTTCAAATCGACCGAAAAGCGGCTTGGTTGATTGGTGAGGCGATAGACGTAGGCACCCGTCGCGCCAACACCCGCCACAGCAGTAAGTGCTAGAAACTGTCTTCGGTTCATTTTTTTGGTCCTCACCGATTCAAAATATTGCGCTACAGGCAGCGCCTGGCCCACGAAAGTGGCCTCTCATTTCGTACCAATTCACGCTATGGGTGGTGGCCTGTACAAGCGTTCTTAACCGCGCCATTCGGGATGTCATTGCTAACATCTGAAGCATGCCAAAGAAGCATCAACTGGTGAGATAAATTGTATCGTGAACGCGTTCAGAATTCAAGATAAAACGCATCGCCGATCTCATACACTCGTGTGCAATTCTGCTTAGTACAAACGCCGCGAGAATCAGGGGCGCAGGGAAGAAATCAAAGTTTTTACATAGAGGTCCAGGACGGGTCGCGTGTCGCCAAAATCCAAGCGGCCAAAATTGTTCGGGAGCGCATAACAACCGTGGAGACCACCCCAAACTATCATAGCAAGATCGATCGGGTCACCTTGCTTAATCTTCTTTGAGGCTTGGCCTTCTCTTATGGCTTGAATGACCAGAGACGGAAACACGGCGTCCGCCGCTGGCGTTTTGTCCGCATGTTCCTGCCCAAGCGGGCGGACAAACATGAAAACGCCGCGATAGATTTCTCTGTTCGAAAAGGCAAACTCGATATATTCGCGCATCAGTGCCTCGATCCGAAGCAGCGGGTGTTTGATTTCTTCAGCGACAGAATTCAATTGTTCGGTATATCGCGCAACTGGACCGCTCCAGAGTGACTCCATGAGGCCCTGCAAATTGCCGAAATAGGTGTAAATCGTGCCGACTGAAACGTCAGCTTGCTTCGCAATGGCCCGAGCCGAGACGCCGCCTGGGCCTTCGCTATTGTAAACGTCTGCCGCAGCTTGGCGAATTTTGCGCCGAACAGCAGCTTTTTGTTCCGGAGTTGCGGGTGGTCTGGCCATAAGGTCAACATAACGCGCTCGAGATTGACCTCAAGGTGTTGCCTGCGTGAGGGAAAATGCGCGCGATATCGTACCCGTTGGCACATCAATTGCTCGATTGCCGGTCTACTGAAATGTATGGCTCAACATGGTCATATTCACCCAAATATAGTACCACTTGGACCATGACTGTTACAGAGAGCGCGCCGCGACGGCGATATAGACCGGAAGTCCGTCGGGGTATGATACTGGACGAAGCTGCCACGCTCATCGTGAAGGACGGCATTTCTGGATTAACGCTTGAGAAAATTGCGCGTGAAGCTGACGTGAGCAAATCGCTGATCTACAACTATTTCGATGGCGTCACCGAGCTCCTCAAAGAACTCTATGAACGCGAACTCAAAGGTCTGCGACGCTTACAATATCAGGCGTCTGTTAAGGCAACGAGCTTTGAGGAAATGGTCCGGCTCGTTACACACGAATACCTGAAGTATATCGAAAAACGCGGCCTTATCATCGAACGTTTGGCCGCTGAGCCAAGTGTTTCCGAAGGCGTAGATTACAACTCATACGACCGTCGCACGAGTGTTGAGTATATGGGGGAAATCGTTGCAAGAACATTCGAAATGCCCTTGGAGTTGGCTAAGATTGCAACTCGCGTCTCTTTTGGGATTCCCGTCTCCGCCGGAGAGTTTTTGTTGCGGGGCGAGGTAGATCGCGATGAGCTCGAAGACCTGACTGTGTCAATGATCCTGGGGTCAGTTTTGAAAGCGCGAGACGACTATATTCTGCGCCGCGATCCATTCGAAAAAAAGTGACCGGACAGGCTGGGAGGAGGCCTATCCGGTCGTTGGAGTTCGGAGTTTAGAAGCTCTTTCGAACCGTAATGCCGTAGGTCGCGGGCTGATTTGGGAAACCAGCAAGAGACGTGCTTTCAAATAGTGGTGTGAACACGCTGTTGAAATACTCTTCACCGAAAATGTTTCGACCCCAGAGGCTGACATAGACGCCATTCTCAGTGGTGAAACCAGCAGATGCGTTTACGAGATCGAAGTCACGTGTGAACCCGATAAAGTCCTGCAAAGGTGCATTGTCGGTGTAAGCCGCGCCTTCTGAATGCTGCCAATCAGCGCGGATGAAAGCGTCCAATCCGTTAACGTCAAAGCCGTACTGGACTGCTGTAGACGTCGAAACATCTGGGATCCCTGCAGGCGTGCGGCCTGTCAAATCACCAAAGGCTGAATCTGGGAAGCTTTCATATTCTGCATCCAAGAACGTGCCAGAGAAGGACAAGATAAGATCACTAATTGGCGACCAAGTGGTTTCGATTTCTAAGCCTGTTGATGATTGCTTGTCCGCATTGGCAAGGATCCGGCCCGACGTGCCGGTCAGAACATTGGTTTGGAAGTCTTCGACCGATTGCTCAAATACGGCCACGTTTACAGAAAGCGTATCAAACTGAGCTTTCAATCCGAGTTCGAACACCTCTGAGGTCTCCGGTCCCGCAAAGCGGCTGCCCGTTCTCAAGTTTGGAATGGCGAGGCCCGCATCCCGGATCGGAGATGGCGCAGGGTTGGTGATGGGCGACCCCGGAATGAAATCCGTTGGCGTTGGACGCGAGTCACGCGAGAGGTTCCAAGCCGTTGCCTTGAATCCGGTCGCATAGGACGCATAGACATTGATATTGTCATTGAAGTCGTAGGCGAGACGCAGACTATAGGTCAGCTCATCATCTTCTGAATGTCCATCCTCAAGCGAGTTTGGAATGGCAAGAACCTGCGGCAGAGTTTGTAGGCCCGCCAGCGCAAGCGCCGGATTGGTAGCCGGGTTTTGTGCGCCAGCAACAATGGCTGCAAACGCCGTTGGGTTTGCTGTCTCGAAGGCTGCGATTGCGGCAGGATCGGCGGGATTTACCCCGACACCTGCGAGACCGAGCCGGAAGCCGAGATCGACAAGATCGATCTGAGAGAAGCCGTCTTCATTGTCTTGAAAAACGTAAGCATCTTTCTCGTCGTGAATGTAACCAAGGCCAACCGTTGCGGTGAGTTGATCGGTGAGATGCCAGTCCGCGGTTCCGAACAGAGACCATGATTTATTGTCTTGGCCGCGAAACTCAGTGACCCGGTCGCCGTCTTGGCGGAATGTGCCGACAGGAATGCCCAAGATGTTTTCAAGCGCGGCAAACCCACCGCCAGAAGCAACATCGAAGAAGGTGCGCGTCTGGGCGCCAAACTCCAAGCCGCCCGGGAAATCGATTGTTTCATCGAAATAGTAGGCGCCGACGAGCCAATCGACCGTCGCGTCGGTTGCATTTGATGTCAGTCGGAATTCTTGCGTGAACGTTTCACTTCCGCCAGCGTTAAAGCTGTTCAGGATACCGCCAGAAGACTGGTCAATATCAAACACGGCGTCCGAGTTGCTCTCGCGATAAGAGGTGATCGAAGTCAGGTCCGCGAAGCTAAACTCTTTGTCTATGTGTGCCGAGATGCCGCGATTGTCGATTTCATTCACGGGATCGAAATTCGCGTGATACTCATAAGAGAACGGATCTTCGATAACGATATCGCCAAGTGCCGCGATCAGACCAGTGGTGGTTCCGCCAGCGACAATGTTGGTTTGAATACAGCACTTTTCGTCGATCTGGTCGTAGTCTGCCATCAAGCGAACGCTCAAATCGTCTGATGGCGTAAACAAGAGCTGGCCTTGGATGGCCCAGCGATTGCGATCGTTGACGCTGTTACCCGTTGTCAGGTTCTCAGCATAGCCATCGCCTTTATTGACAGAGCCAGAAAGGCGGAATGCGAGTTTATCATTAACCGGCCCGGTGACGTCTCCAACCAGCCGAACGGTGTTATTGTTGGCGTATGTGAAAGACGCTGAACCGCCAGTCTCAAACTCTGGTGCTTTGGTAATGACCGATACCACGCCGACAGAAGCGTTCTTGCCGAATAGCGTGGATTGAGGTCCGCGAAGCACTTCAATGCGCTGCACATTGGTAAAGTCAGAGAGCGCCGCAGGGGTGCGCGAGCGATAAACGCCGTCGACGAAGACACCGACCGATGGTTCAATGCCAGCATTGTTCGATGCACTGCCAAAGCCTCGGATCGAGAATGACGTGCCAAGTGAAGATACTGAAGGGCTCACGCGCAGGGATGGGACCAGCGATTGCAAGTCGAGCACGTCGAGGATTTCAGCGCGCTGTAGCGTATCGGCGCCAACGACCGAAACCGCAATTGGGGTGTCCTGAAGTGTTTGCTCGCGCTTCGTGGAAGACACAACAACGGTGTCGAGTGTTCGCGCTTCAGCATTATCGGATTCCTGCGAATGCGCATAAACAGCAATGCTGGAAAGCAGTGAGAGACTCACGCCCGCCTTCAGCAAGCTGCGAGTCATAGTTAAGCGTTTGATGTTCATGGTTTTTATATTCCTCCCGTGGAAAGATTTCGAGCCTTATTGGACTTCTATGCCACTTATGAAGCGCGAACGCGTTCAAAAAACAAGCGAAAAGTCTTGTTAATATTCTAAAGAGCGATAATAGGGGGGTGTTGTTGCTCTGAAGCGACACTTAAAGGCATAGACGAATTTCGGCGTCAGCGGTGATGAGCAGGCGCTTCGATACGTGCGGTGCTGTGCTTAATGTGGGGCTATGTCCACACGGGAGGATATTTGATGAGAATGTTTGTTGGAGCGTTGAGCGCTCTTCTGATTACCGCTTGCGGGAATGCCGAGACGAGGCAGTTAAGCCCAGATTCGGTTGTCAAAGGTGTAAACTATGTCGGCGTTGTTGTGGCTGATATAGAGCAATCAACTGATTTCTATGAAGCGGCTGAATTGCTCACCGTCGAAGACAAAACCATTTCAGACAGCGCCGCATTCGATAAGCTAGCAGGGCGAGACGGCGTGGTCGTTCAAACGCGGATGCTCCGTTCAGCAAACGCGCAAATCCGCTTGATGCAATTCTCAAATGGTGACGTGTCTATTCCGGCCGTGCCTGTCCAAGGCCCCGGCATCGCGCACGTCTGTCACCAAGTTGATCAAGTCACCGAGACCTACCAGAAGTTCGTCGCGAATGGCGGAGCCCCGATCGGGGATCCGGAACTCATCCAGCTCAACCCTCGAAACCCGGTTTATTATGGATATGTCGAGGATCTCGATGGTGCTGTCATCGAAGTCGAGCATGTTGATGTTGAACAGCTCAACCTTCCAGAACCACCAAAAAATCAACGCCGCATCAGACACGTTGCGCTCGCCTCGCCAGATGCCGAACGGATTGCTGAGTTTTACTCTGCATTCTTGGATCAACCAGATCCGCGTCGCATCGGAGGGAAAAATGGATTTGGCAGCGAAAAAGTCGACGGTGTTTCTGGCCTCGAAGGTTCAAAAATCAAAATGATCTGGTTCCAGATCCGCAATCTAGAATTGGAAATTTCTCAATTTGTTAGCCATCCAACAGAACTTCCTGAAGCTCCGCGACCGATTGATGCGACCGGATACAATATGATCGTTCTGGACGTTTCCGACTTGTACTATGCGACACAAAAATTCATCTCAGCCGGTGGGACAATCATCAGCGAACCAGAAGAAATGGATGGCGGAGAAATCGTATTTGGACGTGACCCGGACGGAAACATTGTCGGCCTGCAGCAGGCCCCCGAGGATGCAATTGTTTCTGCGAAAAACTTCTCAGGCAATGGAACTTAATCGATGAATATGTTTGATCTATCTGGCCACGTTGCAATTGTGACGGGCGGCAATGGCGGCCTTGGACTGGCATTTGGTCGCGGTCTCGTTAAATGCGGCGCGAGCGTCGCAATCTGGGGACGTAACGGCGAAAAAAATACCAATGCCGTAGCTGAACTTCGCGCACTCGGCGGCGATGTTGAGGCGTTTGTTTGCGACGTTACTGATGAGAAAGCAGTCCGAGCGGCTTTCGACCAAACGATTGAGAGATTTGGTCATGTCGATTCCTGCTTTGCCAATGCTGGCGGCGGCGGCTTTCTCGGCGCTTCGCATGAAACCGATCGCGCAACGTGGCTTGGCGCCATCGACCTCAATCTAATGAGCGTGGTGCATACCTGGGCGCCGGTGACCGAGCATATGCTGGAGCGTGGTCAAGGAGGACGTCTGATTGTGACTTCTTCGATCGCTGCGATCTTAGGTACTGGCGGAAGCGCGGGCTACTCGACGACCAAGGCCGCGGTTCGCGGCCTCGTCCAAGCGCTTGCTGTCGAACTCGGGGGTGCGGGCATTCGCGTCAACGCGATACTGCCGGGCTTCATTGAAACCGAAATGTCGCTCAAGGCGAGCCAAGCCCTGCAAGATGCCGCGCGCCGTCGTTCTGTGATGGGGCGGATCGGAACGCTAGAAGATATGGAAGGGATCGCTGTTTATCTCGCGTCCAAACATAGCGATTTCATCACAGGCCAAAGCATCATCATGGATGGCGGACACACGATCCATCCAACTTAAAAAAGAGCGCCAGAAGAACGCGCGGGAGGAAAAAATGATAACGCGGATCGCCCATTGGGTGTTCATCACGTTTTTGATGATTATCGGCTTGTTGCTCACCCTCGGGGGCGGTGTACTCGCTTATTTGGGGGGCTCTTGGTACTATCTCGCAGCTGGCTCGGCGACGCTGGTCGTATCAGTGATGACCATTCGCCGCCATATCCTCGCGCCGCAAATTTATACAGGCATCCTTGCGATCACTTTGCTCTGGGCGCTCTTCGAATCTGGCCTTGACTTCATGGCATTGCTGCCTCGCCTTGCTGCATGGATGGTGGTTGGCGGCTGGTTTTTTGCGCCGTGGTATCGCAGCACGCTCGAGAAGCGATACGCAACAAATTTGCCCAACTACAGACCTTGGCTGTCGGGCGCGCTCGCAGCCTCTGGCCTTGTGCTCGTGATTGGTGCGCTGCAACCGTACACTAAAAATTCAACTGGAACGGTTCGAGCGTCATCTGGTGACGCGCCAGTGACAGATTGGCGCCAGTACGGAAACTCTGATGGCGGGTCGCGTTTTGCGGAACTTGAACAGATTAATCTCGACACCGTTGGTAACCTGGAAGAAGTCTGGCGGTTTCGAACCGGCGTAGAAGACGATTTCAAAATGACGCCGCTACAGGCGGAAGGCCGCCTATTCATCTGCACGGCAAGAAACATCGTCATCGCATTGGATGATGCGACAGGCGAAGAGCTTTGGCGTTTCGATTCTGGGGCAGAACCCCCCGCGGCGCACCAATATGCGCGCACTTGCCGTGGACTGAGTTATTATGAGGCGCCCCACGCATATGAAGGACAATGCCGCAGCCGGATTGTGATGGGAACAATCGACGCGCGGCTCATGGCGATCAACGCTGAAACTGGAGAACCGTGCGGCGACTTTGGAGAAGGTGGTTCAGTTGACCTCCGCAAAGGCCTAAGCGCGCATGGGATGAATGATTACTATATCACCTCGCCGCCGCTCGTGGCAGACGATGTGTTCGTTGTCGGCGGCCTAGTGAACGACTCTCAAAAGCTGGGGCTTCCTTCAGGTGTGGTTCGCGCTTTTGACGCAATTACCGGCGCTTTTGTTTGGGCTTGGGATGTCGGTAATCCAGGCTATCATGGTGAACCAGCGGACGGTGAGACCTATACGCCCGGGACACCAAATGTCTGGTCGATCATGAGCTATGATCCAGACCTAGATCTCATCTACGCGCCAACTGGAAATGCCAATCCTGATTGGTTCGGCGGCGAGCGTCGACCCTTTGATGAAGAATGGTCAGCCGCTATTGTTGCAATTGATGCAGGCACCGGAGCCGCCGCCTGGAAGTTTCAGACCGTCCATCACGACATTTGGGACTATGATGTGCCAGCTCAACCCGTCCTGGTAGACGTGGAGCATGAAGGCGAATTGGTTCCGTCTGTCGCTGTGCCAACCAAGCGTGGAGAAATTTTCTTGCTCGATCGGCGAGACGGCAGCCCGGTCCACCCGATTGAAGAGAAACCCGTTCCGCAAGTTGAGATTGCAGGAGATTACTTGTCTCCGACGCAGCCATTCTCATCGCTTCCCAATTTCAGACCTTACCGGCATGAAAAAGATATGTGGGGTCTCACTCCATTAGACCAAATGGTGTGCCGGATTGAATATCAAATGATGCACTATGAAGGCCATTTGACGCCGCCAACGCCGGGTGGAAGCTTGTATTACCCTGCTAATTTTGGTGGCTTCAACTGGGGCAGTGTCTCGGTCGATGCCGACAACGGCCTTTTGGTTGCCGCACCCATGATGCTGGCCAGCAGGTTGCTGCTTGTGACCCCTGAACAAGTGGCCGAAGCGGGCCCGCAGGCAGCGCTGATGTTAGGGCCGGATCATCCTGCGGTGCGCATGGACCCAGACGCCCCCATGCCTGAGCCCCGCGATCCAGATCCCAACGATCCTTATGATCATGTTCGTGTAAAATATTACGGCCTGCCTTTGCCCTTTATGTCGCGTTTTGTGTATCCATTTTTTGGTAACACGCAGGTGCCGTGCTTTGAACCGCCTTGGTCGCGCATCGCGGTCATTGACCTCAACACGAATGAGCTGCTCTGGAGCCGTCCAGTCGGAAGCATGAAACAGTCTGGACCGTTTGGATGGCGATCGGGACTGCCGTTTCAGGTGGGTGCGCCGATTAGAGCCGGAACCATGACGACGCGCGGCGGACTGACATTCTTGAGTTCGACCATGGATAGTACCGTGCGGGCGTTCAACGTACGCACTGGCAAAGTCGAGTGGTCATCAGATCTGCCAGGGAGCGGTCAAGCCACGCCGATGAGTTATCTCTCCCACCAGACTGGAAAACAATATCTGATCGTGACCATTCCAAACCCTGGATGGCGTTATCCCCGCGATCCTGCCAACGGGACCTATACTGACTCCAAATCAGTGGTCGACGGGCAGGGCGGCTATGTCATCGCGTTCGCTCTTCCAGATGAGTAACCAACATGTTTCGCGCCCGTGTTTGGCGTCCTCGGAGAGATTGAATGAGTAACTCTGCAATGGCGGACGCCGGCGCCGGTCATGAAACCGGCTATGGTTCCAAAGGCTACAGGACCTACGTGCTGCTCATGCTCATGGTGGTCTACACCCTCAATTTTATCGACCGGAACCTGATTGGGGTGTTGGCAGAGCCGATCATTCAAACCTTCAGCCTCAGCGATACTCAGTTTGGACTTCTGGCAAGTTGGCCATTCGCGATTTTCTACGCGGTCATGGGATTGCCCATCGCGATGGCCGCTGACCGGTTCAACCGGGTCAATATTATCGTCATCTGCATCGTGCTTTGGTCGGTTATGACTGCCCTTTGTGGCCTCGCGGCGGGTTTCATCACGCTGATGCTTTTTCGGATCGGCGTCGCGATCGGCGAGGCCGGGTGTACACCGCCAGCAAACTCCATCATCGGTGATTACTACCCAGCGAAAAACCGCGCCACCGCGCTTGGAATCTATTCCATGGGGGTCACGCTCGGCGGTGTCCTTGCGTATCTATTCGGTGGACCGCTCGCCGAACTTAGCGGTCCTGCATTTGGGGCTTGGCTCAGCTCGATCGGTCTTGGAGGATTGTTTTCCGGCATTGATTGGCAAAATGTCGAAGGCTGGCGGATCGCATTCGTCGTTATTGGTATGCCAGGCGTGCTCATCGGCGCGCTTCTATGGTTCACCGTCAAAGAACCGCCTCGCGGCTACTCCGATCCGCCAAATGCCAACAAGGTTGAAAAAGCATCCACCAAAGAAACATGGGCTGAGCTTATGTCCAAGCCGAGCTTTTGGTGGATGGCGGCAGGCGCTTCGCTGGTTGCCTTTGTGGGGTATGGCCTCTTCACATTCCAGATCCCGTTCTTGATCCGAGAACATGGATTGGGTGTGCGTGAAGCGGCAGTCAATTTCGGAGCGCCGCTTTCAGCGATCGCGGCGATCGGAACATTCATGGGAGGATATCTCACAGACCGTTTTTCAGGGCGGTTTAAGACCGCGGTCGCGCTTATTCCGGCGATCGGCCTATTGCTCTCGGTGCCGCTCTACATCTTTGCCTTTTATTCGACCAACCTTACCGTTCTATTTATTGTCTGGGCCCTCGCATCGATTTGCCACTACGCCTATCTCGGCGCGCAATATAACATTGGACAGGGCGTTGTGTCGGCGCGTTCGCGTGCCACGGCGATTGCAATTCTCCTCATTATCGTCTCGATCATCGGCAACGGCATCGGCCCGCAATTTGTGGGTATCATGAGCGACATCTTCACAGGTGCGAATTTGAGTAGCGATGGATTGAGCGCTTCGATCTGTGCAGCCGCAGAAGGGCTCACACTTGAACAATTATCTCGTTGCGCTGAAGGGCGCTCGGCTGGGCTAAAACAATCCATCTCCGTGACCACGCTCTGGTTCTTGGTGGCCGCCTTTTGTTTCTACATGTCATCACGCCATCTTGAAAAAGACTTGGTCGCGAAAGCGGAGTCTGCGTGATGGCTGATGGGGTAATGATGGGCGCTCAAATTTCCCGTAAATCGGAGGGCCGCCGAGCGAGGATGAAGCGGAAAAACCGACAGGCGATCCTACACGCGGCCGAGAAAGTCTTCCGCGAGAGAAACTATCAGATGGTTGCGGTGCGCGATGTCATTCGAGAAACCGATTTAGCGTATGGCACGTTCTACAATTACTTCGAATCCATTGAAGATCTGATCAATGAGGTCGCTAATGGAGAACATCATCTGTTTCGATCTGAACTCGACGCTCTGACGAGCACGGCTGAAACCCCTTGCCAGCGCGTTGAAGCTGGCTTGCGTGCATATTTTACTCACTACGTAAAGCAGATGCAGGCCAACAATCTCTCTAGTTTTGAGACAAACTCGCCTGGAATGAATCGAATTTTGAGCTTCCTAAGATGCTATTGGGAAGAGTGTATCGGCGAACTGACGCAAGACGAGGAAGCGCGGCATGATTTTTTGGACGCCGCTATTGGGTTAGCAAAAGAGTGGACCGGTTCCGGCCGCATTGGGAATTTGGAACAGGCAAAATTCGCTGCGGTCCGAGCCCGAGACTTACTTTTCGGAGCGGCGTTCGAACCTCACGGCGTAATCGCGCACCAAAATAAACCATACGGCAAGTCTCGCAATCAGTGATGGAGGTAGATTTGAACCAGACAAGTACGCAGGAAGTCGAGCCAGGATTTGATATTCCAGACCCACTCGAACTTGAAACCCTCAATGGGAAAGTTAGCGATCAAGAATGGTCGATCCGTTGCCAACTCGCTGCCACTTATAGGCTTTGTGCTCAATATGGTTGGACCGACTTGGTGTTTACGCACCTCTCGGCGCGTTTACCCGACGAGCCAAACGACGCGGGAGAAATGGAAGAGAGATTTCTCATCAACCCCTATGGGCTTTTGTTTCACGAAATCACGGCCTCATCTCTCGTCAAAATCGATGTAAATGGAAACATCTGTCAGGAGACGCCATATTTCGTGAACCCCGCAGGCTTCACGATCCACAGCGCGGTGCATATGGCGCGCGAAGATGCAGGTTGTGTCATGCATGTTCACTCCCCATACGGTGTCGCAGTTTCTGTCCAGAATGGCGGCCTGCGTCGCTATACGCAGTTTGCGATGCAGATCTATAATGATCTGGCATATCATGACTATGAGGGCATTGCGCTGGACCTTGATGAACGAGAGCGCATCGTTGCAGATATGGGCGATAAGTCTCTTCTCATGCTCCGAAACCATGGCACGCTCACGCTCGGTGAGAACTGCGCAATCGCGTTTTTGCGCATGTGCTTCCTGGAGAATGCCTGCAAAACGCAGATCCTCGCCCAATCAGATGGGGCTGGAGGTGCGCTGCATGAAGAACCTCAAGCCATGGCCGATACGGTGCACGCACAAGCAGCGCCTGCATTCCAAAAAGGGCTCGGAGACAATCTCATCTGGCCTGCTCTCATGCGCAATTTGAGACGATTGAATCCTGGTTTTGACCAATAGGGCTAATTTCGGTGCGGGGGACGCACGCGGGTGAATGTGAGGAGTAGAAGTAGAATGGTCCATACTGGCAACGCGCAGGAAATGTTTACCGGCACAAAGGATGTCGCCGATATGCATAAATTCGATGAAGCCAATCTTGAAGCCTGGATGGCTGAGAATGTTGAAGGGTTTGAAGGCCCTCTGACGGTCAAACAGTTCAAGGGTGGTCAGTCCAATCCGACCTATAAACTGTTCGCGGGCGGCAAGACCTATGTCATGCGCCGCAAACCACCCGGCAAATTGCTGCCCTCTGCGCATGCCGTCGATCGCGAGTTTCGGGTCATCGATGCCCTTTACCCGCTCGGCTTCCCGGTCGCACGTCCATATGGCCTGTGCATGGATGAGAGCGTGGTTGGGACCATTTTTTACATCATGGACTGCGTTGAAGGCCGAATTCTGTGGGATGGCACTTTGCCGGAACTGGAACCTGCCGAGCGCCGCGCGATCTATGAAGCGAAGGTCAAAACCTTTGCCGACCTCCACAATGTAGACTGGCGCGCTGCGGGCCTCGAAGGCTTCGGTAAGGAGTCCGACTATATTGCCCGTCAGACGCATCGCTGGACCAAGCAATATGTCGCTTCCGAGACCAAGAAGATCCCGGAAATGGATGCCCTGATCGATTGGCTGCCCAAAAATATCCCGACCGGCGACATGACCACGATCGTGCATGGCGACTATCGCCTCGACAATATGATCCTGCACCCGACAGAACCAAAGGTGATTGCGGTTCTGGATTGGGAATTGTGCACACTTGGCGACCCTCTGGCAGACTTTACGTATCACCTGATGAATTGGGTCATGCCGAGCTCGGATCCGTCGCGCGGAGCGCTGGTCGATATTGAGGATATGAAAGCCTATGGCATTTCGACCATGGAAGAATATACCGCGCTCTATTGCCAGCATACGGGCAGGGATGGCTTGCCGGAAGTCGACTATTACTTCGCCTATAACGCATTCCGTCTGGCCGCGATCTGCCAGGGCATCGTCGGCCGCGTGCGCGATGGCACCGCTTCAAATGCAGCCGCCGCGACCATGGAAGCACGCGTCGCGCCGCTGGCGCACTTTGCCGCTGACTGCGCTCGCAAGGCAGGCATGATGAGCTAAACAAATTTGGTGCCACCGAAACTAACCGTCACTCATCTAAGTCGGTTCTCACAAATGAAATCATGGAGAAACAGTCCCATGCAGTACGAAGACGTCATAAGAGAACGGCGCAGCATTCGCGGTTTTTTGGACAAGCCTGTACCTAAAGCGCTCGTCAGAGAGATCCTCGAGCTCGCGATGCGAGCGCCAACATCATTGAATAGCCAGCCTTGGAATTTTTACGTTGTATCGGGCGCCGTGCTTAACAAAATTCGAGCTGGCAATGTCGAACGAAATCTTGCTGGCGTTCCAGATAGCAGAGAGTTTCGAATGGGCCCGAAATATGAAGGCGTGCATCGTGAGCGCCAGATCAAGATTGCCGTTCAACTGTTCGAGGCTATGGGGATTGAACGCCACAATAAGGAGAAGCGAACGGATTGGGTCCTGCGAGGCTTCCGCCAGTTTGATGCGCCCGTTTCAATTGTTGTGACGTATGACAAGGCCCTTGAAGGCGGCGATATCCCAGCTTTCGATTGCGGCGGAGTTGTAAATTGCATCGTCAACACCGCTTGGGCCAAGGGTCTCGGGTGTGTCATCAATACTCAAGGTATTATGCAAAGTCCGGTAGTGCGTGAGCACGCTCAAATCCCGGATGATCAAGTCATACAAACTTGCGTAGCAATGGGGTGGCCTGATGATACATTCGCAGCAAATGCCGTCGTCTCCACGCGCAAATCGGTGGATGAGGCAGCGACCTTTTTGGGGTTTGAAGATTCTAAATAGCTCAGGGTTTCTCGAACGTTGGTTCTCAGCGTTGGCCGTGGTCGTTCGGCACCATCGCTTCCACGAGGTCAGCGTTGACACTGCAGGGCGAATTTTGGAGCCTAAGAAGAGAACTTGGCCATTCAAAACACTCCAAAAAAAGACGCGGCGTTCAAGTTTGAGGGCAATTCGCGCCGATGTAACTTTGAGGGATCATGACAAATAATCAAACCCATTTCGAAGCAATCGTGATTGGAGCTGGTGTCGCTGGAATCTACCAGATTAAGCGCCTAATCGACATGGGCATGAATGCAGTGATCCTAGAAGCCGATGAAGGGTTAGGTGGCACCTGGTTTAGAAATCGATACCCCGGCTGTCGCTTCGATTCAGAAAGCTACACTTACGGATATTCTTTCTCCGAAGACGTCTTGAACGAATGGCATTGGAAAGAGCGCTTTTCATCGCAACCAGAAAACCTGCGCTATCTCAATTTCGTCGCAGACAAATTCGATCTTAAGCGACACATGCGGTTTAACGCACGCGTCGAAAGTATGACCTGGCTGGAAGGCCAAAATATTTGGCAGCTCATACTCACCAATGGCGAGACATACACAGCTAGGTTCGTGATTACAGGCATGGGAGTGTTATCCATGCCTACGATGCCAAATTACCCTGGTATGGAGACCTTCAAGGGCGAGAGCTTCCACACTTACTATTGGCCAAAAGCAGGCCTTTCTCTGGAAGGAAAGCGCGTTGGCGTGATCGGCACCGGCGCAACAGGCATTCAAGTTATTTCTGAGATCGCTGACAAAGTTTCAGAGCTTAAAGTCTTCCAGCGTCGCCCCAATTGGGCTTCTCCCTTGAACAATGCCGCGATCTCTGAGGCCGAGATGGAAGACATTCGAGCGCGCTATGATGAGATCTTCGCAAAGTGTAACGCCACGCCTGGCTCATTCATCCATGAGGTTGATCGGCGCGGATTCCACAACTTCTCGCCGGAGCAAAGGCGCGCATTTTGGGACAAGCTTTATGATATGCCTGGTTTCGCGCTTCTGACGGCAAACTTTGCTGAGATCTTTTTGGACGAGGCGGCGAACAAAGAACTGTCTGACTATGTTGCGGGCCGAATTCGAAGCCGGGTGAACGACCCAAAGATTGCAGAAAAGCTGATCCCTAAAGATCACGGCTACGGCATGCAACGCGTGCCGCTCGAAACCAACTATTTCGAAGTCTACAATCGCTCTAATGTGGAGTTAGTCGACATCACCGAGACTCCCGTTGAAACGCTGACGGAGGCGGGAATCCAGACGTCTGAGGCGTCTTTCGACCTCGATGTAATCGTCTACGCCACCGGGTTTGACGCGATAACAGGCGCCTTCGATCGTATTGATATCACAGGGACTGACGGCAAGAAACTGAGTGATAAGTGGGAAAGCGGCCCATCAACCTATCTCGGCATCATGACGGTTGGGTTTCCCAATCTCATCATGGTTGCAGGCCCACAAGGGACATCCGGATCCACAAACTTTCCAAGGGCCATCGAGACGTGTGTGGACTGGATCTCAAACCTCCTAGAGCATGCAAGACAAAACGGAGTTTCCAAGATTGAACCAAGACTGAGCGCAGAACAAGAGTGGGGCGCTGAAGTTGCTCGAATGCACGAGAAAATGCTCTTTCGGAGCGCGAAAAGTTGGTTCACCGGATACAATTCCAATGTCCAAGGACTAGCGCCGGGACATCACAATCCAAACCCACGGCACGTTGCCTACTGGGGCGGGGCTCCGAAATATAAAGCAATGCTGAAAAAGGCAGAAGACGACGATTATCGCGATCTTCAAATGCAATAGAGGACACGTCCTACCCGCACGAAACCTCCAAGTCTTGGACACTCCAAAAGTGAGCACCCCAAACCCCAAAAGCAAAGCCGCAAGTCAACTCAAAACTCGAGCGAGATGATCAGGACGCATAGTCCAGATTATCTGCCAAATTCCCAACAAAAGGCACCAAAATGAAAAGCACACGCATTGTAATGGCCAAACGTCCCGTCGGCGAACCGGACGATAGTTGTTTCGAACTCAATCAGCAGGACATCCCAGAACTCAAAGATGGGCAAGTCTTGATCAAAGTCCTTTGGCTATCCCTAGATCCATACATGCGAGGGCGCATGAATGACTCTGCTTCTTACATAGAACCACTCCAAGTTGGTGAAGTGATGACGGGTGAATCTGCAGGTGTCATCATTGAAACAAAATCGGACAAGCATCGTGTCGGCGATTACGTCACCTATTATACAGGCTGGCAAACACACTGTGTTGCTGATGGTGATCATGAACGTTTGCGGCCGGTTGATTTAAACAATGGCACTCTGTCTATGCATCTAGGCGTCGTGGGCATGACGGGCAGAACTGCTTATTGGGGGCTTAGCGAGATCGGCAAACCGCAGGCTGGAGAAACCCTCGTCGTCGCAGCTGCTTCCGGGGCTGTAGGTTCAGTCGTTGGTCAGATGGCGAAAGCCCTTGGTCTTCGTGCGGTCGGGGTCGCAGGGGGACCGGAAAAGTGTTCCTACGTCAAAGACGTTTTGGGGTTCGACGATTGCATCGACTATAAACAAGCAGGGTTCGCTGACCGGCTCGCAGCAGCATGCCCGGATGGCATTGATATCTATTTCGAGAATGTCGGCGGCGCTGTCACTGAAGCGGTCAAAGAATTGCTAAATCCTGGATCACGCGTACCGGTTTGCGGTTTCGTATCCGCCTACAATTCTGAAGATATGGCGAAAGAAAAAGACCCTTTTCAAATCCTCGCCGAAGCGAAAAATGTGCCTGAACATCGCTTCTTTGTGGTCACCGAATGGGATGACCGATGGTTAGAAGCGACGACGAAATTGGGGGCTTGGGTCAAAGAAGGCAAAATCAAACATAAAGAGTGTATTGGCGAGAGGCTGGAAAACGCGCCGGAACTTTTTCGTGGCTTGTTGAACGGCAAGAATTTCGGAAAACAATTGGTCAAAATCGCAGAACACTGAGGTCGACATACGCCTGAATTCGAACCACTCTTGGCGTACGCAAAGCAAACGCATCATCTCTGCGGGTGGTGGTGCGAACGTTCGAGCGATCTATCTATCTAAGATGGTCAGTGCAGGAATTTCGCTGTCACTGCGTTCATCACAACGTGACGACCGACCCGGCTTTTTAAAGGATTGCGAGGATCAATTGTCTCGCCAGGGTTTTGAATTGGTCAGCGGACTTGATTTCTTTCTTTACACCCTCAAGCCCGAGCCGAAGAATTGCGGCGAAATCATCTTCGGACTCAAATGTTAAAGGCAGATCAAACTCACCGTCCTTGATCGCCTTTTTTGTGGCGCTCGTAATTAGCTTTGTCAAAGCATCATTCGAAGATGTTGCTAAGTCCTGCGCCAAGGTCAGATAGAGGTCAGCAATCTCATCGGCGTGTGGGCCCGAGTGCCCAATCTGAAGAAGATGAGTGTCTCGTTCGATGAGGGCTTTCATTAAGCGTTCGCGAAAAGGGGCGGGGGTTCCAAGCGCGTTTTTAGCTTTTTCTAGCGCGTCCGCATGGACAGCTTCGGACAGCGCTCGAAAGATATGTTCCTTGTTGCGATACGTCTTGTATAGCGCGGTGCGTGCCACTCCAGACGCCTTGGCAATATCCTCCATCTTTGTCCTCGAAAACCCGTAACGGCTGAACGCAATCATGGCGGCGTTTAAGATGGCTGATTGCCGTTCAGAGGGAGGTGGATCGGTTTGCATGGAGATTGACGTTTAAGGAACAATGAGACTATGTGACAAATATTGTCATTTTGTCACGAACTGGATGTGAATTGATATGATTAAGTGGATTTGGCGGATCGCTCTTTCGGGCGGCGCTCTTTTTTTGATCTTCCTAGTTTGGTTCAAGTACACGCACGGTGGCGGCAAACCATACCCTGACCTCAGCACTGCGCCAATGATCTCTAGCGATCAAATCAGCGCGCCTATAGAATTGCCATTTCCTCCGGGAATGGTTGCAAGCGGGCCCGATGGGCGCATTTTCTACACTTACCATATGTTGCATCGCCCTGAGCGCTTCGTCGATGCCACGGTTTTCGAGTGGCGAGATGGCGAGGGCGTTCCATTTCCAAGTAAAGCTATGCAAGCAGAGTTTCATGGAGCGATGGGTGTCACGGTTGATGCTCAAAACCGACTTTGGATCATCAAACCTGGCGCATTGGACGGAGAGCGTACGAGACTTCTGGCGATCGATCTTGTTTCTGGCGAGCTACTGATAGACCACGTATTCGAAAAGGGTGAAGCTGGATTTGCTCAAGATATGCGCGTATCGCCTGATGGTCGGACCGTCTATCTTGCCGATACCGGTCTATTCAAATTCACAAAGCCTAGCCTCATCATATTCGACGTGCCTACTCAGACTGCTCGGACAGTCCTCGAAGGACACCCCACCGTCAGCGCTCAGAACTGGGTCATGCGTAAGACGAATGGGCGACCATATCGATTAGCATTCGGGCTTCTCACCTTTGTGGTCGGGGTTGACGGGGTCGCGCTAACAGAAAGTGGAGACCATCTCTATTTTGCTACGATGTCGCATGACAGTGTTTATCGCGTCCCAACAGGGGTTTTGCGAGATGAAGCTCTAACCGATGAAGATATCGCTGAACGTATCGAATTTGTTGGAAACAAACCGATGAGCGACGGAATTGAGCTGTTAGATGACAATACGATCGTGATTACGGACGTCGAGAATGGCGGCATTGGACGTTTATCATTGAATGGAACCTACCAAACTCTGACGAAGGAAGGAGCGGTCGATTGGGCAGATAGCGTGACTGTCTCTCCGGACGGTTCGATCTGGTTTACAGACAGTCGTCTGACGGACTTGATTGATCAATTTGCAAACCCGCCCGATGAAGCCACTCTGCGAGAGCGAGGTCCGTACTTCATCTATAGGGTGGAGCCGCAATAGTCTCGTTATCGATGGCTATGCTTGGCGACTGGGGCGAGAGGCCTGCAGTCTCTTCGCTACTCGAATTGTTTGGGACAATCTTTAGCCCAACCAGATTAAGCTAACCCGCTTCGGTTTTTCTAAGTTCCTCAACCAAAATAGCTATGGGTTGAGGGATATCTTCGAGCAAAAGTTGGGTATCGCTGACGACATCACTTTGAGCGAATAATTTGGCGATTGTGACCTCGAGGACGTCCGCAATTTTTGCAACCAGTTCGGCACTGATGCGGATTTCGCCACGTTCAATTCTTCGAAGATCAACTGGTTCCGTTCCAAGAGCTTCAGCAAGCTCGTACGTGCTTCGTCCTTTGCTTTGCCGGATGAGGCAAATGCGGTTTCCCAAGAATGTGTCCAGGCGGCTCATCGCATCGGAGCGGTTCGCATCAGTCACCGTAAGGATCCTCCGTTCTGGAGGCGGCCGCGCGTAGCTGAACGCCTGTCCACCTGATATTGTAACGTGTCATTCTGCTCATGCGCGTCCCCGACGTTTCGATCGTCGACTTCTAGTAGTGGCAAAGCGCAGCACCGGGATTTTCTCCGTAATCTCGCGGTGCCCCCTTTGCGCTCTGCTGTCCCCTAGAGATTAGAGCGACGCTGAATGATTCTGACGACTATATTTATCTGTGTTTTCATAATGACGCCCCAATTTGGTGGGGATTTGAGCATCAAACACTCTGATTTACGTTCCGTGCTCTGACCATTTTGCTCTAAAATTACATTGCCGCAAATTTCTGTTGTGATAGCCTTTTTTGATAATTTGGGAGACATCGCGAGAGTGGTTGGTGGGGAGACTGGCTTGTGCGAGTTAAGCAATCGCGAGAAACGAACGAATATGGTTTTATATAGCACATCGGCAGCAGAGTTTTGCGCAGAAAATAGACCGGCGAGGACTCTATGACCCGATTTGCTTTCGCTGAGTTTTGCTTGGACACGCTAACCTCCGAACTCACTCGAAACGGCGAGCCTGTAAAGGCGGAGCCACAAACAATCTCAATCCTGGAAATACTGGTCGAAAATGCCGGTCAAGTCGTTTCCAAAGAGGAGCTCACCGAAAAAGTCTGGGCCGGCCGAATGATCGCTCGGTCGGTGCTGGATAATCGAATAAGATCGGTTCGTCAGTTACTCGGAGACACCGGCAAAGATCAGACATTCGTCAAGACTTATCCCAACCTAGGCTACAAATTTGTCGTTGCGGTCGATGAAGTTCACGGCCCGCAAGAGAGCTCAGTCCCCGCGCGGCATAGCCAACTGTCGGCGGATGGACGTCCAAATAGTTTTTCCGCGCTCGAGGCTGCTTTCGTTAAGCACGGTCGACGTATAAGCGTAGCCGCTTTGGGGGCGTTTACGCTCGCTATAGGCGCTTATGTCGTATCGTCCATTTACTCTTCATCCACGCCCACCTTTGCATCAGTGCAGCCACTAGAGCCTAATGGCACGGCGGTGCTGGACCAAGCCGCACCCTCGATTCAAATCGCTGAAATGGAAACTGTTGGCGATGTTTCACCAGACCGGCACGCAGCAGCTAAAGCCATGCTGCTGCAAACGGGAACACTGTTTTCAGCAATCGAAGGGTTGCACTTGAGTGTCGACGACAATGGGGCGGGTTCTGCCACTGCTGACGCTTACACATTAGCAGCGACAATGACGGAAACAGAGGACGAGGCGAGTTTAACCGTTAAACTCATTGAACCGCTGACAGGCGAGGTAGCGTGGTCAAAACAATATGACTTTTCATCAAATCCTACTAGCACGCAGTCCGAGGCAGCGGCGAAAGTTTCGCGTAACATTGCGATAAATACCGCCAACAAAATGGGTGTGTCGACTAGTGTTGTGCACCAGGATCGTGCGGACTTTAGCCTCGCTCAGGACTATCATGATGCGATGCGGACGATGAGGAGTTTGGACGCCACAAGCATCGATCTCGCACGTGAAATTCTAAATGCAATGATCCTGGAAGAACCAGACTATCTTCCTGCCCACGCAGCGATGTATGACACTCATTATATCGAGCTCAATTATAGCGACAAACCATTCGATGCAATCCTTGCCGAGATGACAAAGGTCGCGGAGCGAATGAACGTTATTGCACCGGATGCGCCAGAAACACTGACCGTAAATGCGCTTCAAGTCGACTTTGATTTGACCAGGCTCGCTCACCCGAGCGACGATCCGTTCGACCTGCTCAAAAAAGCGGCTCAAAAAGGCCCGCATTATTTCAGAGCGCACGAAGAACTCGCGTACATGTACAGCATTCAAGGTCAGGTCGATCAATCGCTCGCCCATTACGACCTGGCATTAGAAGCATTCCCGAACTGCCCCATTCTATTGGGCGAAAAAAGCGGTGCTCAGATGTGCGGCGGGCATGAATTGCAAGCATTGGGAACGGCGAATTTGAATTTTAGAAGCCACCCAGACCACTTGGTGGCAAAAAACAGTATGATCCGGTTTGCCATGAATACCGGCGACTACGATATTATTCGCGAACGCTTGCCTGGCCATACAATTGGAGGCCAAATTGGATATCAAGAACACATGCTGGCTATGAATTGGTCATTCATGGTTGGCGATTATGAAACTGCTGCTTTATATGCCCTAGACCCGCAAGAGCGCGCATATGCTAAGGCGCTGAGCGGAAATGCCGATGAGGTTCGCGAACTCGTCGAACAAATGCCCGGGTTTTTCCTGAGTGCGCAAGCCATGAGGGTTCTTGGCGACGATAGCCTTTACCATGAGCTTCTGGAAACGGAGTTCGAACAGAGCGCTGGTTTACATATTCCCGGGCATCGCTTGTCGGTTTGCCAGATATATAAGGCGGTCTCGATTGCGAGTGTCGCGGAGGATAAATTTCCAGAGGCCTATTCGGTGATCTATACCAACCTAAACCGCTACTTTTCAGAGCATACTTTGGAGTCGTTTCAGCACATTGACCAGTACGCTGCGCTCGCCGCGTTTTATGCCATTGCTGGAGATACGAGGCAGGTTGCAAACGTATTGTCGGCGGCAAATGAAAAAGGTTTAGTATTCTTGCACCGCTTCAAAGATCCGGTATTCAATAGCGCGTTGGACGACGATGTAGTGCTGAGCCAATTGAACGAAATGCGAACCAATGCTGAGCGGCTAAGAGGGCAGGTCGTCCTAACGCCTTAAGCAATCAACATTCGATTTCGATTGATCGTGGTGTCCCAATTGGAGCCTTGAGTTATTCTAGGCGGATCACGTCAGCGCCGGCACAATACGCAGCGTAGAGAACGATTGCGGTCGAGATATTTGAAACTTCCATTTTATCTAAGCTGCGACGTTTGTAGGTTTTGGCAGTGCTTGGAGAGATGTCCATTCGCAAAGCCGCCTGTTCAATCGTCAGCCCTCTCATGATATGATCCAGAACCTCTGTTTCCCGCCCCGTCAGACCGAAAAAGTCAGATGCGAGATCAGGTGTCCGCGCGAGAACAACGCGGTAACCACCGATGATCGTTTCGCACCCCTCTGACATTGCGCGGACAGTTTCCCCTTATTGATGCGGCGAAAACATACAGGCTTCCTTCAAGCCTTCTGTCAGGAAGATTACCGACAAACCGGTTGAGAGCTTCACTATTAGTCGATCAATCCCATGGCGATGGCTCTGAGCGCCGCCGTCATTCGATCGCTGACATCAAATTTGTGAAAAACACGGGCGAGGTAAGTGTCGACGGTCTTTGTAGTGACCGATAGCTCGCGCGCAATTTGGGCATTTGTTCGCCCGCGCGCAATGCTGCTGAGGACCTCTAATTCCCTTCTGGACATGGTCGGCACTTGCTCAAGATTCTGGACCAAGAGCTCGCAATATCGGATATGCGTACGCTGACAGAGCCAATGGATATGCTCTACGCAATCGGGGCTTGGTTTGGGTGTGTCCGGCGAGAAGATCACGCCAAACCCGCCAGAGCAGCCTGCTGGTCCAAACACTGGCAAAGCAAGGTGATCTCCGATTTTGCAGGCGCGCATGAGGTCGAAATATGTTTTTTCTTCCTCGCTCAAATCCGGAAGCGCTTCTACGTCGCTAAACCAAACAGGTCGCGTAACGTTCAATATGCGTTGAAGCACTGGATCGCGGTTTATGTATCCGGCTTTGGCGTATGCCACGTGCCAGTCTCGCGGATATCCCTGTGAGAGGATCATTCTGATGCCACCAAAGTCTCGGGCACCGAATGGCGGATAGTGAGAATAGTTAAGCTGGTCCACGCCGCGGTACGCAAAATAACTGCACCAGATCTGTTTTAACTCTCGAAAGGTTCTTGCGCCGGAGACATTTGCGATGAGACTTTTCATGGCAAAGTGGATACATTCAGCTTGAAGGCAAATTTCAACCTTGCTCGAAAGCCAGGCAATGTCTTTTCGTTATGCCGTTCGCCATTTGCGCGTCGGTGCTAGAATTTTGCTCAAAATCTGCAACCGGTAATAGCGCGGTTGCCGATCTTTCTTCTGGTGTCATCATATTTCACGACAGGCGAATCAGCTCGGTCGTGTATGTTCAATAGTGCAGGGTGGGTTTTGTGGATTGAGCGGGATGTCGACAGACAAGCTGGGATCTGACGAATTAGAATATGTCGCTGACATGTTGCGGGCGATCGCGTACGTCCGCAAAGAACTGGCCTTGATAAGCCCCGCGACCAGTCAAGAATTGGCGAACACGTTGGCGCAATGCGAAGCTGCACTAAGACGAGCGGCGGCGGAACTGGCTTCAGGCCCCAATTCGATTTCCTAGCAACAGATAGTCCCGTATTACACGGCGCACACTGCCTCGTGTCTGAACGAATCTTTCGTAGGACGGGCGCCGGTTTTGTGCGAGATGACTGGCAGCTTTAAGAACCGTCTTTCCATAACGTTACGTGCGCCGGAATGAGGGCGCAGAGGTCTGAAGAATAACTCCTCGAGCTTGGTCTGCCTCAGAAAAACTGGTCCATAGTTTGAGTTATGATCGGCTCTGATATGGAGTTGAACTATGGGCAAGAGAGCTAAGCCTGAAGAGATCATTGCAAAGCTGCGCGAGGTGGAGGTCCGCCTCAGCCAGGGCGAGACCGCGATGCCGAAGATGATGCATCCAGAAATACCGATCACGCATGCGCCGGATCCATCGCTATCTAGCAGCTGGGCCACAAACACGATCAGCGTGCCGACACACCAGATCAGCCACGAAAACACATTTGCTCTAGTGTCATGCTGCCATCGCTCTATCTCTCGTATCAACCGGACGGAGACAAGCGTAATGAACCGCAGCCAATTGAGCGCTTTCATAAGACGATACGCCGAGACAGGCGCTGACCAAGTAAATCCTGAATGGGACGCGTTCACCACCTGCAGGCACACGGATAGAATTGTGGATGCTGCTTCGGCGATTGCGTTCGGCATTGGCGTTAAGTGCCCACCAGAAACGCGAAACGAATGGTGCTCAGAAGATGGGCGCTATAAATTGCTCGCTCTTGCTGACGCGATCAACGATCTATAGCGCAAGTGATTTGCGAGCGCGAGTTTCACCAGCCCTACAATGACTAGATCGGCAACCCTAGTCTGCTCGCTAATGCAATGGCCGCTTTCGGAGTCAAAGTAGCCATAACGTGCCGAAAATTGAAAAGTGTATCTCGCCCTTATCAGATATGAATCTGCATGACATCAATCACGACTTCTGACGATAACTCTCAATCCGCCATTCGGGCCTCGAGGCGACTAATGGAAATCAATTGATGGCCCATGAAATCTCGGACACGTGCACGGAATTGAATTGCTTACTTCCTTCGAGCCAAATTCTAATTAGTATCCGATCCATTCGGACTAACCTCTAACCAGCGTTCAAGAGGACTATATGTCTTATCAGTCGTGGGATTGGAATCGAATAAAGCTGCTAGAGGCTGCATGCAGCGCTACCTACAATTATAGCACATTACTAAGGGCTAGCGCGGATCATTTTCGAGCGACTGGCATTGAAATTGTGAGTTATCGCCATCACCCACCCTTGGGTGCAATTGATCGAACAAATGGTGTTTTTATCTATACTGAAGGGCTGCCTGATGCCTGGAAAAAACGTTACTACGCTGAAAAGTTTTACAAAATTGACCCCGTATCACGACTAGCAGCTGAGAGGAGCACCTCTTTCCTTTGGTCGGACACAAGTTCGCTTATCAAGCTTCGTGAAGGGGAGGCATGGTATCTGGAACAGCTCGCAAACAATATTCCTGGCGATGGTCTCATAGCTCCGGTGTACGGTCCTCATGGACGAGATGGCTATTTTCTCCTGGGGCTTGGTAAGCCGGATGAGACTTTCACCCATTTGGAAATCAAGTTTCTCGAACATTCCTGCCAGGCAATTCACTCAAAATACTGTGAGCTCGTGTTCGACAAACTTCCGTCGAACACTAAGCTATCGCCCCGCGAAACCGCTGTTCTGAAGCTCGTTTCAATTGGTTCGAGTTCGTCTTCTATAGCAGATGAACTCAACATAACTGCGAATACGGTCGATACTTACATTCAGCGCATTTTCCACAAACTCGACGTAGATCATCGTGTTACCGCTGTCCTTAGAGCGCAAGCAATTGGGCTTCTAAACTAATTTGTTATAGTGTGATTTCGTTGATCAACCCACTTGCAATAGAGCAGCAGGATGCAAATCGTCAAAAACAATGCGCAAGCTCAACAAGCGTTTGATAAAGCGGACGATCTGATCTCAGACATCGTCGGCGGCATGGTCAGCGAAACGCGAGAGCCAACCGTTCTATCAGAAGTTAACACGTTGATGGATGCCGCGCTTTCCTACTTTCGCTCGACCGATGATCCATACGGTATTGCGAAAGTGAGAAGTAGTCTTGGTTACAAAGCGCGCCATATTGATAACGACAACGAAGCTGCGAAAGCTCTCCTTCAGGATGCGGCCGATCGCTTTAGCCAATTGGGCAAAGATGAAGATCGACTGATCGCTTTGCTTGAGCTTGGCGAGCTAGATCCTTCCCATGAAGGTGCTCGACAAGCGGTGTATGATGCTATTGCGCGAGGACTGCCAGAACCACTGGAAGATGAAATCGATCCTCGCCGTCTCGCAAATGCGATCGCTTCGGAGGGAAGCGTTGAGAGCGCTCTGGCTCTCTTTCAAGACTTGATTGACGACGCAGTTTCAAAAGGCCGAAGGGAAAGAGCAGCTATCCTTTTGCGTGATGTGGCGCGCGTCCACGAAGAACAGCGACGAGATAAACGTGCGGCGACCCAGGTGTTGGAGATTTGCCTAAGTCACGCAGAAGCCATTGAAAACAAAGCCGAGACCGGTGCAGCGCTTCTGCGCCTGATCGACATCTGGTGGGAACGCGGCAACCGACAAAAGTCGCGCGCGTACTTTGACCGAGTGGCGAAAATGTGTGGTCTGCCAGATTGGCAACGACAGCAGATCAAAGTGCTGAAAACGATTTTCGCTTGAATTTTCAATTAGAATTGAAACACATACGGCACGCCTCCGCTTCGCTTATTGGCGTGGCAATTGCAGCCGTATCTGGGGCCGTTTTGGAGCGAATTTTAACCGCTGAGAAAATTCCAATTGCAAACAGCTTTTGGGCGTATTCGTTGCAGTTCCAGTAGATCAGGCAGGCCAGACCGGCTCGATCCAATGTTGGAGCGCACCGAGTTCTCGAAAGTTACGCGTCGGGTGAATGGAAACTGGTTATTCAAGGATGAAATCGAGAATCTCGAGCATTATAACAAAGTCCGGCTTGCTGGTATTCGGCTAACGCATGCGGAAGACACTGCTATGTGGCGGGTGGCTACTGAAATTATGCAACGGCTAGGAATTTCCACGAGTTCACCGTCCGAACAACTTAGCGAACTTGTCGCTCAAAAACGTCTTGATCAACTCGCTGTTCTAGCTGCACTTAAGGAAGCTATTCAGAGTGACGACCTTGACATTGATACAATCATTTACCCCCGAAAAAAGTTGAACGGAAATGCCGCTTACAATGAGGCTCGAGTAGAACTTGTAGATGCATTGATTGCGCATCAAGTCACACCCGAAATGGAACGGACGGTGCGCGACGAAACGCTCTGGCAGCGGCGTACGGCTTTACGTCGAATTCTAGCGGGAGAAACACAAGACAGCATTTCAGCAGTCAGACTTCGCGCGCTCATGTCATTATCTGATCAACTGCACCGACCCGAAGTCCATAGAACGTTCCAAATCGCTGTGGACCAAGATCCTGCCAAGACTGTTAGAGAAGCAGCCGCACGCGCGTTGAAAACGTTCAACGACGACGCAGCAAGTTTGGAGAGCCTTCAGAGGGAGACTGAAGACGCCTGAGTGAACAAAATAGGAGAGCTGAGCCCATCCTAGTTATATTTGGATGAGGCGACTGATTTCCGCACCTTTCTCTATGGCATGATAGGTTGGATATGGAGCTCGATGGGACACATTGATTTCCCTTGCAAGCCAATCTCGTTCCTCCAAGAAATATAGCGATTGTGACAAGGCACGGTCGGTGATCTTGCCGAGTCTGGTCTTAATCGCCGAATAGCGCGTGGGGGTCCTCGCAATAGCCAAGATTGGAACTGACCAGTTCCTCTTAAGGATCGTTAGTGCCTCATCATCCGGCGCCGCATTGATCACGTGGCCCGCAATCGCGGCGGCCTCAATTCCTCGAGGTGTCAGCCGAAATTCTGGCCTGAGTGGGTGCCCGTGCCCTGGGTTCTTTTCCAAAAGTTTCAGTTCATTGAGATGTCTGAGGCTAGCGGAAAAGGCCGGGCGCGTAGCTTTGGTCGCTGCTAGTAACGGAGCCTGTCTTCCGGCCACACCAGAATCCAACAGCGCCAGGATTTTCAAGGCCCACGCTTTCGAACTGATGTTGACAAGTAGCTCAATGTCCATAAAGTATATCTAATATATTATTAGTTCAAAGGAAAGTGCCATGGCTGTTGTTTCATTAGAAAATACAATCACACTCGCGATGTCCGTGCGCGACAGGCATGCGAGCGCGAAATGGTACGCGGAGACTCTCGGATTTGAGTTGATTATGCATATCGATGAAGCCGGATGGAGCGAGATGAAGACGAATACAGACGGCGTCACACTCGGCCTTGGAGAGCAAGCAGAGCCTGCGCCCGGAAACACCGTACCAGTGTTCGGAATTGCAGATATCGCCACAGCGCGCGCTAGTTTGGAGGCGGCCGGCGTCAAATTTGATGGCGAGACGGAAACCGTTGAAGGAATGGTCGCCACGGCTACGTTTTATGATCCGGATGGCAACGCCCTAATGTTAGCCCAGGACCTTTCCCAATGACTCGCTTCTGAAAATGTCTACGTGGCGAGCGAAAGCAGACATTGCAAAGTCTAAGCACGAAAAAAAGGATCCGACGGAAACCGAGACTTCCGTCGGAACAAGGGAGGAGTCAAAACAGCAATGGCAAGTCACTGCTTTGATGCGTATTGCCAAAGCCACTCGGAAACGTCGGTCACGGCTGGCTCGAAATAGTCACGGGCGCAGTGCCCTGCCATGCCCATGATCCATAGTTCCGAGGTCGCGGCGGAATCCGCCAACAATTGCAAGTCAGGAATCGGCGAAAGAGGGTCACGCCCGCCATTCATGACTAGAAGCGGGGTTTTTATCTGCGCTCCAGAACCCATGATGCCTTGTTCCACCAGAGAGAACTTTCGAATCTCGCTTGCGACGTGATCTGAATCGTTCGGGTCAGCACCAATTCGGTGAGCAAAGGCTCGCACGGTCGCGCCTTCTTCTGTTGAGAGTAGATGCGAAATATCTTCCGCGCTTTGCATGAAAGGGCGGTGCAACGGGCCACAAATTGACGCGACAGCGCGAAGACGCGGATCATTCTTCGCCGCCATTTTCGCAGCATAGTGTCCACCAAAGCTAACGCCCACCTCAAAAATGTTGGACGTATCTATGTCGTCTCGGGAAGCGTAGCTATCCAGCACGGCCTCGTGAACGAATTCGCCATCTGAAAGAAGGTTCCAAAACGTGCTCTCGCCTGTTCCGGCCAAATCAAAGGTGACGACAGCGAAGCCGCGATCCAGAAGGCGTTTCACAGTTTTATAAGCATGACCTTTGAATTTGTCCGTCCCGTGTGTCCAAAGGATGAGTGGGGGGTGTTCGACACCCGCCGGGCGATGAAAATAGCTATTGAAACGTTTGCCCCTCGCTTCGATTGGCACGATTTGCATCGGCTCAGCCATGAACGCACCGCCGCGCTCATAAGCGCGAAAGTGCTTCATCAGAGCTTCGCGCTCAGCGTCACTATGATACTCAGGGAAGCCAGCAATTGCGTAGTAGTTGGCGGCTGAAAAGAACAAGGTTTCGGCCTGTTCACGATCGCCGATTTCAGCTGCAGCTTCGGCGCGCGCTAGCTCTGCGTTTGCAACTTGAGTCCATTCATAGACCCAAGCTCCGGGAGCGTCTCCCTCCCGCGCCGTGATCGCAGCGATTGTCTGCATCACGATCGCACGATCGGCGCCGTCATAGACAAATCCCTCAATGCGGCGTTCCGGAACGTGTAACTCTCCGTCGATGATTTCCTGAGCACAGCTCGTGCTGGCGAGTGCGGCGCTGATTACGATCGCAGTGGCGGTAATGAATCTCTTCATCGCAGTTTCCTATTTATGAAGTCAGAAGGGTGAACGTGGTCGCTGCAACCGCGGCTGCAGCGACCATGATCAGAGGGTTTTACGCAGCGTGATCCCGTAAGTCTGCGGCGCACCGAACGCCGTCGGCGATTGTAGAACCGTCGAGACAGGACCGCGCGATAGGACATCCGCTTCTTCCGTGAGATTTCGACCCCAGAGAGAAACTTCCCAGTCCTGATCTGGCGACAACCACGAAACCTGGGCGCCGAAGAAATGGACCTCCGGTCTTATCGTGGTGACGTCTCCAAACGGACCATCAAAGACGTCACTTCGGCCTGTATAGTCCGCCCGCAGTCCAAGTTCAGACCCTCCTTGGAGAGGGATCGTGAAGTCTGCCGCGAGATTGACGGTCCATTCTGGCGCATTGTCGGGACGATTACCATTGACGGAAGTACCACTGACTTCGCCTTCCAGTTCGGCGTCCATGAGTGCGAGCGATCCGGAGAGTTGCAGAAATTCGTTCACCGATGCCACGGTTTCCAATTCAAATCCGGTGACCTTGGCGCCACCGGAATTGACAATAATTGGCGCACCTGACGGCAAGAAATCTGCGACCTGCAAGTCCTGATAATCGACGTAAAAAATCGAGGAGTTAAGTCTGAGGCGGCGGTCGAAAAGCTCGGATTTCAATCCGATCTCATAATTGGTTGAGGTCTCTTCATCGAATGGCGTCAAGGCGGCGGCACGGGAGCTCGGTTCGCCATCGAATCCGCCCGCTTTATATCCCTGAGAAATGAGACCGTAGAGGATTGCATCATCGGTCAAGTCAAAGCTCAATGACGCAGATCCGGTGAACTTGTTCCACTCATCCTTGATTTGGACATCGACGGGATCCTCGGCGGGATCAACAAAGATGAATGCAACGCCGCCGGTCGCACTATGAAAGACGGAAAAATCTTTCTCATCGACCGTGTAACGCCCGCCAAGCGTCAAATTGAGACGATCGCTGAGATCAAATCCAGCGCGCCCGAACAATCCATAGCTCGTCGTCTTATTATTGGTCATCAAGGTGGACTGGGTTGCGAAGGGGCCAGCGAATGGCAAGACATCGCGGTCGTCGCCGTCGCGCTGATGATCATCGGTATAATAATACACACCCGCTAACCACTGAAACGGCTCATTCGCCTGATAGTTGTCGAGGCGCACTTCTTGAGAGAACTGCCAAGCTTCATCCACACTAGATGAAATCAGCAAGTCCAGCGGTGTGCCAAAAATATCTTGCGAGCGCTCCATTTCGGCATCGAGATACCCAGTGACCGAGGTCAGCCGTACACCATCCGACAAATCCCAGACGGCCTCCGCGGATGTGTTGATGATTGTCCGTTCCTGGGTGAGGTCGGTCCGGTCCGATGCATCTGTTTCCCACTCGTTGCAGGGCTCTGTATAATCGCCGAACGGCGCGCCCAAATATGGCGTGGTGCAATCTGGTCCGCGGCGAACGGTGGACCCATCATCATCTTGTGACCAGGTTCCACGCAGCAAGAGTTCAAATGTATCGCTCGATTCAAACAAAAGCTGCCCGCGTATCGTCGTGTTCTGTTCCGGATCGACATCACGTCCAGATGACAGGTCTGTGGTATAGCCGTCGCGCTCATCATAATGCACGCTCAAGCGCCCACTCACACCTTCGGCGATCTGGCCACCGAACGCCCCACTAATGTCGATCAGGCCATAATCACCGATCGTGGCTTCAACAAAACCATCCGTTTCGGAGGATGGGCGTTTGCTGATGATGTGAATGAGGCCCGCGGAGGCGTTACGGCCAAAACTGGTGCCTTGAGGACCACGCAAGACTTCGACTTGCGCGATGTCAAAGAACTCAAACGATTTCGCAAAATCTCGGCCAATTGCGACGTTGTCGATGTACGTTGCGACAGCTGAATCGCCGGCAGCCCCTTCGGTTTGTGAGCTGATCCCACGGATGCTGAAATCCTGCTGTCCCTTATGCAAGCTGGTGAACGTAGCGCCAGGTGTGATCTCGAGGATTTGGTTGACCGATTGAATTCGCTGGGCCGCCACGATTTCAGGAGAGACGACGGCCATCGCCGCAGGAACATCTTGGAGGCTTTCTTCTGTGCGGCGAGCCGTGACGGTGATCGTATCTAGTCCCAAAGTGCGCTCTTCTTCCGCTTCTACAGGTGCTACCGGCTCAACCGGAGCGGCCTCTTGCGCGGCCGCGTTTCCCGCCATAATCGCGAGCGCGCTGGTCACGCTCATTACCGAATTCTTCATATCGTCTGGTCCTCCCGACCTGTCTGTAATTTCGCGGGGCGATATGATGATCGCTCCGCTCTTTGTCAGACTGCCGGTGAGGGAGGTGCCTTCGAACATGCGCTCGAGCGCTGTTTGAAGGGAGACGACACCCTGAACGGGATTAGTCGTCTCAACCGCGATATCCTCTGCTTGAAAAAAGACCGAGCGACGGAATTCGCGGGCGAGGAGTTTGACCGCCTCTTCCACGTTCTGTGCTTCCAAATGGATGGATCGCTTAAGGGGGGGATTTTCCTGGGAGGTTGCCACGGACTGAATCGAAAGTCCGAGAATCACACTCACCAAAATGCGCACCTTAATCGACGATACGTTCCTCCTGCAGCGAATTCTCACGGCCCGCACCTCGTTTCGAGGCAGCCATGAAAACTAGTCGCGTCTAGAGGTAAAAACCGCCATTGGAGTCGAGGGTTTTTTGCGCGGAGTCGTGATTTTGGATCGTAATGTGTTGATAATGTACGATAAAAAGAAGAAGGTTCGTTCTGAGAAATCACAACGAGTCTTCAGCATCTTCGTTCAATTTAAGCACAATGCCGGCCGGATCCGTCCGATCGACATCGATGCCCAAACGTTCAAACGCCTCAAGCATCGCGCTTTGATCGCCCGTGCGATAGATACCGCCGATGCGCACATCATTCAGACGGTCGTCGCCAATCCGAAGGGGGGACTGAATATGCCGGTTGACCTCATCAACAACCTCTTGGAGTGGCGTGTCCGAGAATTCCAGAAAACCCTCGGTCCAGGACAATCGCCGCAGGAGTTCGCGTTCTGACACGGTTCTAATCTGAGCGGCATCTATCGGTCGATCGACGGTGGCGCTGGTTTGTAAGGCAATGCTTTGACCGGCGTTCAGGACTAATCTGGACGTTGCTGGATTGACCGTGCTTCGCGCAACATCGTTCAGGTTTTGCGAGAATGCGACGACACCCTCGAGTACTGAAAGTTCAGCAACATCACCCAGCAGACTGACCGAGAAAGACGTCCCCAGTGCCTCAGACTGTGAGTTTCCAGCCTTAACCACGAACGGTCGTGTCGGATCAGACGACACATCGAACAGCGCTTCGCCATATAGCAGGTTCACGTTTCTCGACGCGTTTGAGTATTCGACGACGAGTTGGGTGTTGGTGTTCAACTGAACAATCGTCCCGTCCATTAAAGTTTGCGTTTCGTATTCGCCCGTCAGCGTGGCGAACTTCGAGATTTCAACGGGCGCTTCGGAGCGAAAGCCCGTGGAGTAAGCGAGCACCCCTGCAACGATCGTCAGAGCGGCGAATGTAGTTACGAGTCTCGGCCGATGCGTGACTCGGCGTACGATCGCGCGCTGTCGTCGCGCTTGATCAATGTATTGTAAGTGCTCCGTCAATTCGCCCATTTGGCCGGATAATTGCGCAACCGACTTTATCTCGGCCGCGTGGGCCGGACTTCTCGACACCCATTCCTTCAATGCCGAAATGTCGGCAATCGACAAATTGCCGGTTTCCAGTTGCGCCACCCAAGCGCACGCCTCAGCGGTGATCTGTTCAGCAAGGTTTATTTTTGGATCCGAGTTCATTTCCAATCACCGAGACTTTCGCCAATTCTCCAAACCTAACACATTCGTCTCCATTGCGCCGGATGTGCCGTTTTGCACGTCCATCATATATTGCCGACACCGCTTCAGTCCGAGCGCCACGTGTTTCTCGACGGTGCTGATGGCGATGTCTAATTTTGCTGAGATTTCCTTGTGCGATGCGCCATAAATATACTTCAGGATAAACACCTTTTGACACTGCGGCGGTAGCTGACCGACCCCAGCTGTAAATACCTCCATGCGTCGTCGTGAATCGACGACGGATTCTACCGATGGCTCTTCGGAAATGTATGCTGATGGCGATACTTCCTCGAGCGTGCCAAGAACGGTTTTCGCTCGCCGTCGAATTTCCGAGCGCGCGACATTTTTGGCAATCCCAACGAGGAACTTTTTGGGTTCACGTATCTCGGAATGCCGCTCCGCCTCAAGGGCGCGAACCACGGTTTCCTGGGTTAGGTCATCAACGTCTATCTGGCTCAACATATAACGTTTCAGGACAGCCGCGATTAGCCCTCGATTGGCGAGAAAAGCCACGAGAACTGGTGTTGACCGAGATGAGCGTTCCTTCGAAATTTCGGTCCTCCAAGATGGCGCTGCATTCACACTAGTAGAACGACGGGAAAAAATCCGCCATTCGAACCGAGTTTTTTTTGGAGCGCATCAGCTTCTATGCGAGGAAAGCAGACATAATTTGAGAGGCTTACGTCGCCCTAAACCGGTCGCTGACGATTGCACGATATCAACACGGTGGTGAGGAAAAGGTTCTACTCCAATCGCCCGTTGCTAACTAAAAATTAGAGAAATTTTTCTAGCGCAGGTTGAATACGAATTAACCATACGTGAGACGCCAGCGATGAGTAATGAAGCTTCCCTCGAGCAACTCGAGAACATCTACACAAACCGCGATCAACAAGGCTTGATTGACGCGCTCGAAAAAAACCACGCGATCGTAGAGTTTGAATTGGATGGCACCATCCTCACCGCGAACGCTTTTTTCTTGAAAGCAGGTGGCTTCGATCTGGACAGCTTAGAAGGTCAGCACGATAGCAAGCTGCGCACGCCGGCTTTGGCGAAAACGGCCGCTTATAAAAAGATCTGGAAGCAGATGGCGGCGGGCAAGTCGCACGGTGGCACATTTGCCTATGTCTCCGAGAAGGGCACTGAGCTCTCGTTCACTGGCGTCTACAATCCGATCTTGGACAATGACGGAAACCCTTTCAAGGCTGTCTTCTTGGGACTGCCTGCAGAGCCGGCAAAGGCTTCAGACGACAAAAACGCGCTCGGGCGCCAAACGGCATTTGAAAACTCATCCGCGGCCATGATGAGCGTCGACCGCGATTTTGTGGTGACGGATGTCAACACGGCGACGAAAGAACTACTGGCGCGCAGCGCGCATGTTTTTGCTGAGATTTGGCCGGACTTCGATCCTGAAAACATTGTCGGCACTTGCATCGACATGTTCCACAAAAATCCAGAGCATCAGCGCAAAATGCTCGCCGATGCGGCCAATCTACCATTCCGGACAGACATCACCATTGGTGATTTCAAGTTTGCGCTCAATGTCGGCGGTATTTTCGACGCGGCTGGCGAATATGTCGGGAACATCCTGGAATGGGATGACGTGACCGAAGCGCGCATGAATGCTGGCGTGCTCGATGCGCTAGACCGCTCACAAGCGATTATTGAATTCACCACAGACGGTCGCATCCTCAATGCCAATGAAAACTTCCTCAAGACGGTCGGGTATTCCCTCTCCGAGATCCTTGGCGGCCATCACCGCATGTTCGTGGACGAGGTCTATGGCGCTTCTGAAGACTATAAGAAGTTCTGGGCGGACCTCGCCACCGGCGAAACGAATGAGGGACGGTTTAAGCGCGTCGGCAAAGACGGCGGTGAGATTTGGATCCAAGCGTCCTACAACCCAATCCTCGATGGCAATGGAAACGTCTTCAAAGTCGTCAAATTCGCGACCGATATTACCGAACGCGTGAAAGAAGCCAGCGCGGCCTTGCGTAAACAAACAGCGTTCGAAAATTCTTCAGCCGCTATGATGAGCGTCGATCGCGACTTTGTTGTCAAAGACGTCAACAAAGCAACCGAAGACCTTTTGGCCCGCAGCGCCGACGCTTTCGCAGAAATTTGGCCAGACTTTGATGTCAAAAACATCGTCGGCACGTGCATCGACATCTTCCACAAAGACCCAGCGCACCAACGCAAACTCCTTTCTGATCCCGCCAATCTGCCTTGGCGCACGGACATCACGATTGGGGATTTCAAATTCGCCCTTAATGTTGGCGGCATTTTCGACGCGAATGGCGATTATGTTGGCAATATTCTGGAATGGGACGACGTCACCGTCTCGCGCATGAATGCTGGCGTCCTTGCTGCGCTCGACCGCTCTCAAGCCATCATTGAGTTCGCGACCGATGGTCGGATTCTCAATGCCAACGAGAACTTCCTCGCGGTTACCGGCTACACGCTTAAAGAAGTGCAGGGCAAAAAGCACAGCATTTTTGTCGATCCTGCTTTCGCTGAATCCGAAGAATACAAAGCGTTCTGGGAGAAACTATCCAAGGGAGAGGTCCAAGAAGGGCAGTTCACGCGGATTGGAAAAACCGGCGAAGAATTCTCCATCCAGGCAACTTACAATCCGATCTTGGATGGCAATGGCGCGGTGTTCAAAGTCGTTAAGTTCGCAACGGATGTTTCCGAACAGGTCCGTATTACGAAAACGGCAGAGACGCTCTCTTTGGTTGCCAATGAGACTGATAACTCGGTCATCATCACGGACGATCGCGGTCTGATCGAATATGTGAACCCTGGTTTCACAAAACTCACAGGGTTCACTTTGGAAGCGGCCGAGGGCAAAAAGCCAGGCGACCTGCTACAAGGACCGATGACAGATCCCGACACGGTTCAAAAAATTCGCGAAAAGCTGGATTCACGCGAGCCGTTTTATGAGGAAATTCTCAACTATGACCAAAACGGTGAACCGTGCTGGATTGCACTTGCGATCAACCCAGTCTTCGACAAGACCACCGGTGATCTAACAAAGTTCGTTTCGATCCAAACCAATATCACCGAAACAAAACTCGAGCAGCAAAGCTTCAATTGTAAGCTCGATGCGATCTCTCGCACGACCGCCGTGATTGAGTTTACGCCTGATGGCACCATTCTCGACGCGAATGAGAATTTCTGCTCGGCGGCCGGATATCCGCTCGAAGAAATCAAAGGCAAGCATCACCGCATTTTCTGTGACCCTGCCTATACCCAAACAAGTGAGTACCAAGCATTTTGGGACAAGCTGGCATCGGGTGAGTTCGATGCTGGCAAATACAAGCGCTTCAATAAAGAGGGCGAAGAACTCTGGCTGCGGGCGTCGTATAGCCCAATCTTTGACCAAGAGAACAAAGTTGTTCGGGTGGTTAAATTCGCCACCGATATCACAACCGAAGTCGAGCTTGAGAAAGAAGTTTCGCGAATTGCTAGCGACTTCGCAGTGCAGTCCAACACGATATCTGAGCAAGCTGGAAGCGTCGCCGAAGGGGCTCAGTCTCTCGGCGCGACGACGGAAGAAATCAGCGCTTCAATTGAAGAACTAAGCGCCTCTATCGACTCCATCGCCCAGAACAGTGGCGGTGCCGACGAGATTGCTCAGAATACGAAGAAAGAAGCCGATGCAGGTGCCCAGGCGATCGATAAATCGATCGAGTCGATGGAGCTTATCAATGCTTCTTCTGAGGAGATCAATGAGATCGTTAAAGTGATCAGCGAGATCGCTGCGCAGACCAACCTTCTCGCCTTTAACGCCGCGATCGAGGCGGCGCGAGCCGGCGAACATGGCCTTGGATTCTCAGTTGTGGCCGACGAGGTTCGCAAACTCGCAGAGCGCTCTTCGCAAGCGACCAAAGAGATCACCAAACTTATCAATGAGTCCGTGAAACGGGTCGCGCAAGGTAGCCAAATCTCGAAAGAGGCAGGCGAGGCCTTTAAACGGATCGTGGATGGCATCGCCGAGACAACGCGCTCCATCTCCGAGATTTCGATTGCCGCCCGTGAGCAGCAAACGGCGGCCCGTGATGTCACGGACGCGGTTCAGATCATCGTTGATGCGTCGGAGAAAGCGGCCATCGCCTCAGAGTCGATTGCGTCTTCGACCGATCAACTTTCGGCCGGTGCCGGCGTGCTGAAAACTGAAGTGGCCAAGTTCGCGAGCTAATCGCGGACTTCCAAAATAGAAAGGCTCCTTCATGACGGACCACCCAATGGATGACAATTTGAGTGACGCTTGCTTCGCCGAGCTCGTGAAATTCACCCATGACCTGACCGGCATTACAATTCTGCCAAACCGCAAATCCATGCTGGTCAGTCGCCTCCGCAGCCGCCTGCGCGCGACCAACACGAGCAATTTCAAAGACTATTTGAGACTGCTCAAAACCGATAGCAACGAGACCGAGCATTATGTGAATGCGGTCACCACGAATAAAACGCTATTCTATCGGACACCGCGAATTTGGTCCTATCTCAAAGACGAGTTTATCCCCGCTTGGATCAAGGCGGGTCATAACCGCCCGATGGAAGTCTGGTCGGGGGCTTCCTCCACTGGAGAAGAGATCTACACCGCCGGCATGGTGCTTGAAGAGTTCCGGAAACAACATCCCGGCTTCGACTATCGAATTGTCGGCACCGACATTTCAGACCGCGTTGTCAGTATTGCTGATAGAGGCGTTTATAGCGGACGGATCGTCGACATGTTTAAGACGAGTTCGCCCGACCTGTTTGCCAAATACATGGTTGGGAATGAGACGGATGGCTATAGCGTCAATTCCGAAATTCGATCTCGCATCAAATTCCAACGGCATAATGTGTTTAAGCCGTTTCAGACTCGCTCGAAATATGACGTGTCACTCCTGAGAAACGTTCTCATCTATTTCACGCATGTGGACCAAGAACGCGCCATCGCCAATATCGAGCGCTCGCTTCGCCAAGACGGTGTATTGATTATCGGAGAGTCTGAGACGCTGTCTCCGCTACAGACCAATTATGTCTGCGTCGCCCCGTTGATTTATCGCCATCGTGATCTTCGAGTAGAACAGGCCGCATGACCCCCGCCAATGAACTCCATGCTCAGATTGGTCAGGTCAAAATAGGGCGGCCGGGCGAGTATCTTCACGCGCTTCTGGGCTCGTGCATTGGCATCGGCGTTTTGCACCCAGACGAGGAAGTCTACGGCCTCGCGCATTGCCTCCTGTCGAAATCGCCAGAGCCGATCAAAAAGATCGGCGCACGCCATATCGATCAAGCGGTCTATTCGCTGATGAAGCTAATGGACATTCATGAGGAAAATCGGCGCCGCGTGAACGTCTTTATCGCTGGTGGTGGAAACATGACCCGGGCGGCTGATGCGTCTTCTGATAGACTCGTCGGCTGCGTCAATTCTCAGTTTGCGAAAAAGCTCCTCAGAGAAAAACGGCTGCGGCTTATTCATGAAGAGGTTGGAGGTTGCAATGCCCGTAAAGTGATTATCGACTGCGCCACAGGCGAATATGAAATCAACAGCATTCCAAGACTTGGAGTTGCCTCATGACATTGGAAACCGAACTCATCGAAGCCACGACCGCAGCCCTATCCAGCGATGCTGAAACCATGGCACTCGCAAATGGGATTGCGGCGGCGTCCGAGCCTGAAACCAACATTTACGGCACATTCTTTGTGGCTGAGAGCGAGTTTGCCGTCACCGTCTCGGCCATCCAAGAGGTCGTGAACGAGCCCAAACAGTTTACCGATGTTCCTTTGTCGCCGGACTATTTGATCGGCCTGTTCAATCTGCGTGGTGTGATCATTCCCGTCGTGGACCTCAGACGGATTTTCGGGTTTGCCCTGACAGAGCCAGATGGCACCGAACGCAAAGTCGCCATCATCGAGCATGGAGAACATTGTTTCGGCCTCTTGGTCGACCGGACAGGCGATGTCTTCAACGCACGCGAGGCCGAACGCAGCGTGTTCAGCCGCACCCGCGGCGACCTGCGCGAAACGGTCATCGACGGCGTCTTCAAACTCGAAAACGGTAAGCGCCTGGTTCAAATCCTTGATCCGTTCGAGCTGCTCAATCTAGACAAACTGCCCCGCGTCGCCGGAGCGCTGAGGTCTGCCCTCAGCCGAAAGAAAAAGGGCCCGCGCAAACAGTGCATTTCTTTCCTGATCGGCACCAGCATTTGTGCTTTCGATATGACCAGCATCAAGGAGATTGTCGAGCTTGAGGGCATCGACAATACGGCGCTCGCAAGTGACTGGACCCTGGGCGCCATCGATCTTCGCGGCAGCACGATTCCAGTCATCGATTTTAGACTGTTTCTTGGCCAGGAGCGCACCGAGACGATTGAGGAACTAATCGACGGCGGCGCCAAACTCATGGTAATGAAGATTGGCGACAATCTGATCAGCCTGCTCGTTGACGAGATCGACACGATCATCTCGTTCTATGATGAGGACTTGCTCCCGTTCCCAGGCGTCGGGCTTGAGCGAAGCGAGATCTTCACCGGCTGTTTATGCGATCATGATGAGCGGATGGTGTTACTGCTCGATCATGAATTGGTGATTAGCGACGAGCATTTGCGTGCCGTCACCCGTGGCCATAGCGCGCTCTTCAATGAACGCGATGAAGCGGCGCGAACCTCAGAGAGCGGCAGCGGGGAGAAGCGCACATTGCTAACCTTCCAGGTCGGTGCGCAATTCGCGCTCGACATTGATAAAGTCAATGAAGTGATCAGCTATCCTGAATCTGTCATGACGCCGCCCAGCATCCCGGAGTTCATAGCGGGCCTGGTGAATTTACGCGGAGAACTGATCCCGATCATCAATCTGCGGACGCTCTATCACATGCCGGCGATTGAGCCTGAACAGACCAAGCTTTTGGTGTTCACCAAGGACCAGAGCAAATATGCGATCATGGTCGATGCCGTCAGTTCGATTGTTAGTATTTCAGATCAAAACTCTAACACTCTTCCGAAACTCTCAAACGAAGCGTTCGGGTCCGAGATCTCAAATGATGTTCAAGAGGCGATATTGCTGACGGAAAGCGAACGCGACGAAGCCCTTATGATGCTAGACCTGAACTCCGTTATCGCTCGGCTCGCTAGAGCGTCAGCTTCCGCGGATCTATAATTCGCTTCACCAAACGAACCCTCAGCCTCTGAGTTAGAGCGCTGACGCGAGATCCAAATTGGGAACCGGGTGCGTCTTTAACCTGCTCTTCTAACGACCGTCGATATACTGTTTCTGGTCGAAAGTAGAATGCGACTAACCGCTGTCTGCACCACTCTGGTTGACAGCGCGGTGCGATCATATTTGCCATGAACAATGCCATTGAAGGTAGGGCCCAATATGAGCAATTATTCAGTCATAGCAGCAGAAACGCATGATACGCTGACATTTCAAGTCAGCCAGATGATCGCAGACGGTTGGCGTCCGGCTGGGGGAGCAACTCAATACATTCGAGCAGATGGATCTTATGCGTTCATGCAAACTGTTTGGAGGCCGGAAAAGCTTGGGTCGAGATCAACTTACGATCCTATTACCGATGAAAAATAGCAGAATATTCGACATCGCGGAGCGTCTTGAATCGACAGGCGTATTAGGAAATTGGCTTACTTCATCTTTAACGACGGAAGCAGACTTTAGCTCAGAGGCCTAAACTCGCCCCACATAAGACTCCATGGATTGGGTCAATGAGTTTGCTTCCAAAAAGATTGGATCGCCAAGATCGTGGTCGGGAGCTCAGAGGTAATGGAATTCATCAATACAGATTGCGCTTCCTCGTCCTCGGTAAGTTCGCAAATTCTATCGGGATCGGCGAGCGTCATAACGAGGCTCACAGCAGCCGCGTAGTCTGTCTCGAATATTGGCATCCAGGATTTGGCGCGAATTTCGATAGCTGTGACGAACCCCGCTGCCCAGATCTCACCCAGCAAATCTCCGTTTCGGTCTTCAGTTATCAACGGTTCGATTGCTGGTGGAACCTGTTGAAGTCCAAAATTTATTTGGTTGTACCAAGTTATGATCAAAGCCGAAATAGTTTCAGCTTGCTCAGCGCTCTCAAAGTCAGGATGTTCCTCTCCCCACACGACAGGTATCCATTCGCTTGGAAGGATAAGCTCAGGGCCAATAAGTATGCCCGTTAAAAACCCATCCAGCTCCGAGAATGTCATTGCGGATTCATGCACAAAATCGGAAAGCAAAAAGTTGTCGAGAAGATCGAACTCGTCGTCTGACATGTTCATCGATTTGGACATTGTCACCCTCAATTCAATCTGCCTTGAGCTTCAGAACTGCCGTCTACTCAAAAACAGACCAGAAACTATCGGTGGGCAAGTAACATGGCCCAACCGAAACGTGAACGGCAAACCCTATTCGTTTAATTACAGGGGCAATGAACGCCCTAGAACAGCCTCTGAGCCAATGTCGCAAAGCGCTCTAAATGGGACACCGAAGTTTGAGTAAACGTCTCCGCAAGTGATTTAGCTTTCATCACGACGCGTCAAATTCCCGTTGATTGAAACCAGGCAACGCGAACTCTCGATCAATTTTTTGATTTAATGCAGTGAACTGCGACGGAGTTTTTTAACTGTTTCGTTTCAGAGGTTGAATTCTCTTAGGCTGCAGGTGGAAGAAGAAGTGTATTGCATAAAACTCGACAGAAAGCTGCCAACATTCCGTCGACATTGGGCGACATCCGCCGCCACCGCGGCCCTCCTTGGCGTTTGTTTAGCTGCTTGTTCGGGAGCGAGCGACTCTGCGCCTGCTGTATCACCCGTTACTACATCTCCTCCACCTCCACCTCCACCTCCACCTCCACCTCCACCGCCACCACCTCCTCCTCCCTCCGGTCAAACGCCCGCGAGTTTAACTGATGTTGTGTACCGACAGGCACCAGTTTCTGGCGGAACGAAAGACTTACTTTTAGACGTTTATCAATCTGGTGAGGTCTGTGACACGCTGCGCCCCTTCACGATTATGATTCATGGGGGAGGTTTTAAAACTGGGACAAAATCTGTGGGTGTGTGGAGCGATATTGGCGATGGCCTTGCTGCGCGCGATATTGTTGGCGTCGCCATAACGTACCGTTTAGTCGGCGACGACCCTATACCGGACCAGGATTATTTGCGCTTGAAGCAACGCATACTGGATGATGGTGGTAATCCACCGCTGACGGCCGAAGAGGACGCGCAGTTGGATGCCATGGTCAGCGCCGCAGAAGACGCCGTGAACGCGATTGCCTGGGTGCAAGACAATGCCGATGATTTGTGTGTTGACCCTAATCGTTTTGCGCTTTGGGGAAGCTCTGCGGGAGCAAACTTAAGTATGGCTGTCGCATATTCGTTGGACGATGTTGGCATAACCCCTCCCAAACCGGATGTTGTTATCGACTATTGGGGTGGTCAACGCGTTCAGAACGCGATGCAATCTATGGATCCGCCAATATTCATCTTGCACGGAGATGCTGACCCGACGGTGGAATATAGTCTTGCGCAGGCTCTGCAAGTCGATGCTGAAGCCAATGGTATTCCTTATACGTTTTACACAGTTGAAGGCGCATTTCATGGTTTTGGAACTGTTGGTGTGACCGACAATGGTGTTGACGGCAAAACTTTCTTGGAATTGTCGCTGGATTTCGTCGAAGCGCATTTATTGGATGGCTCTCCTCTTTATGAGGTGCGTTCAGTTCCAGCTCTCGCCCAACCGGGAAGCGCGGTCGTCCAGGACCTAAACGCCGCACCTTTGGGCGTATTAACCGCTTCGGCGCTCAATCAACTTTTTAACACCCCTTCCAGCGTCTCGGGCATCAACCAACAGCGGGCGGCCATAGTTGACTCATCGGATGCATTCGAAGGTAACGGGCTCGCCATTTCCTTACCGTCCTTCGCGCTCGATAGTGGAGATAGTGGCGCTCAATGGGTCACTGGATTTAGCGGTGAAGTTGAAGAGGCGTTTGTTTCGTATCGAGTTCGTTTTGATCCAAATTTTGATTTCTCCACAAGCGGAACCTTGCCAGGCCTTGGCGGCGGCGATTTGCTTCAAGTTCCAAATGGTACAAATGGTTGGCGAACCCCGATGATCTGGCGAAGCGGTGGCACACTTGCTCAGCGCCTTGTGTCCCCAGGCCAATCGGGGCAATTTGGAGACGAGGTGGCGTGGACGGATGCGGGGGGTGCGGAGTTCGCCTTGCAAAGAGACACTTGGTATACCGTGGAGCACCGGGTCGTGATGAATTCACCTGGCCAATCAGACGGAATATTTGAAGCGACACTAAACGGTGATCTTGCAGTCAGACAAACCGGATTACGGTATCGCGACACGAACGCCCTAGCGATCGATGCATTCCTGTTTTCGGCATTTTATGGCGGTGGTGGTGAAATTACCCAACCGACCAATGCTGGAACAATCTTCTTTGATGATTTTGCATTTTCTACGCTGCGGATTGGTCAAGAGTAGAATTCAAGAAATGCTCGTGCGTTTTCGAACGGATTTAGAGCGTTTGTTAATTTAGGAACTCAGCCTCAACCTCATCCCTGCGTCTTAAACTCGCTCCACAACAGCCTCTGAAGCAATGTCGCAAAGCGCCCTAAAGTGAGCGCTCGTGGCGCTCTAGTGGGCTTTGAATCTGACGTTCGAACGGCAGATTGCAAAGCGCGATCGGATTTCTTAAACTTGAGGTTGGGGAGACTATGGAAAATCCTTTGGAACGATATAAGAGCATTTGGCTTTGGATGGCGATTCCACTTATCGCGATGCAGGCGACAATTTTTGTAGACTATTGGGGCGATTTCGCCCGAAACACTTGGGCCGTACATGTCCACTATTGGATCGCCACAGCCTGGTACATTCTGCTGATTTCGCAGCCTTGGCTGTTCTCCCGCGGAAAAATGGATGCCCATCGCACGTGGGGTATCTTTGGGATTGGAATTGCCGGCGCTTTTGCGTTCACGTCGATCAGTCAACTCAATCGAGACATCGTGTACGCGGACTTCGTGATCGCCAATCCAGGAGCAATAGGTCCTTTTGACCCTTGGTTTTTCATGGGTATCATGTTCGCGGAAATCATTCTCATTTCAGCGTTTATCGGCGCCATCATAATGGCCGTCATTGATAGAAAGAGTATTCAGGATCACGCTTGGTGGTTGGTCTCGACGGTTTTCATCGTCATGTTCCCGGCGATGGGGCGCGGTCTACAGGCTCTCTTCATCGCCATATACGGCTTCGACCCCAACATAGATATTGTGGTGATGGTGCCTATTTATGTGGGGCAGGTCCTGATCATCATGATGACCATAGGCGTCGCGGCCTATTTGAAAGTTTTTCGTCATCCAGCAACATACCTTGCGGTATCAGCAAACTTAGCCGTTTTCCTGATGGAACCTTTGGGTCGCTCTCAATTCCTACAAGATTTGGCCCGGAGCATAATCAAAGCCTAATCAACGATCTTTCATCGGTAATTTGAGCGGCTTAAATTCGCCCCAAAACGGCCTCTCGCGAACGCCTGAGTTGACTACGCCATCCTGAATTAATTCCGGATGCTCGCGCTGGTAGGCATGGGTGATCACGAAATGAGTGGTTGACCCGCAGACACTGCAGGAGTGGATCGTGACTTTGGAGCCGTGTTTCCTGTCTTACATCGCATTGATTTGCGACTCATATCAGATACATTTCCGATGACCGTTTCAGAGCCCTTCAGATAGAGCGACGAAGACGTCCAAGCGGCGTCTCTAAAGACCTCCGACGTAGGCACTTGGTGTGTTATTGTAAGCGGCTGCTACCACCTGTTCGCGAGCGAAAAACAAGCTCGATTTGCTTATGAAAAGTACCTCGAAGGCGTTGTTGTCAGGTAAGCCTTTAACGACTGCTTTTGACTTGGGCGTTCCCTTCGGTCGGGCTCTAGTCGCAAGCGACCTAAGCTCCTTTTTGAAAGGATCTTTGCCAATCCTGGTAACGATCCCTAACGCAAGTCTGAAGAGTTATACTAAACGATAAATTTCCGATAAATGGCGAGTCTTGGGAGAAGACTGAGATGCTCTTAGCGACTTATTTGTCGGCGTAATGCCTGTGATATTAGAGGTGATAGGTTGCGAGATTGCGTTGAACGTGTTCGCGGGTTCAATGGCTCGCGAGAGATGTCGGCGCCAAACTCGATTTGGTGAGAGCAGATACTGATTGTTTGATGATTCAAGTGTGGTGTTTGTCGTCTTCGTCGACTGAAACGTTTCGCGACTATAGCCCTTATTTCGAAACCCATAATTGGGCGGATTCTTTCTATTAAAATTGTGGCGAACAGACATGTGGGTCTGGCCCACGGTGAAACCCTTGATTTAAACATCCTGGTTGACAGATTTGGCACCTTAGGCATTTTAAGAGTGCTGACGCTGCAATTTGCCCATTCGGTTCTTTAAAAAGAGAGAACCGAAATATGCATCACAGAAATTTCTTTAATCGAACACGATGTATCGCTTCAAAATCCGCGAATGGGCTGGGTGTTTTTCACGCCCGAGTCGATTACCGCCTTCGCGGTGTCGGGCGGTATGCACAAGACACAGTGCCCATTCGGGCCTGTTTTCTCAATGATCCCAAAGGGTTACGCACATTGGGCACTGTCAGCCCCTTGGTGACAGTTTGGAATTCATCCAAAAAAGCCAATAAATACAGTGAGAGCGCGCGTCATGGATAAGGCGTTCGCATCTCGCACGGTTGATAACCGAATTAGTTTTCGGGCATCGGCGAATACCCATGCAGCCCTGGCAAAGCTAGCGGAGCTTCAGGGGGTGTCTCTGTCCGTCGTCGCAAAGCGGATCGTCGATGACGCCGTCTACAAAGGGCCTCTCCAACAGACGCTCGATTTAGTCGTGGATCGTTTGTTGGTTCTCGACGAGCTCGTGCGCATCATGCTGTCAGACGTTGAGGCTGAACGTGTGGGCGAGGCAGAGTTCTTTGCGCGCCTTCGAGCAATCTCTATTCGCGACGGAGGCAGCCAATGAGCAGTCGCAATTCACCACGTCTTGAGTCCGCCAACAATTGGATGCGCACACCGATGGATCGCTTTGTGCGAGGTGGGCAGACGATCAACCTTCAAGTTCGCGAGACGATACGCTCCGCTCAACAAGTTACTTCACGAAATCGATCCAAAAAACCTCTAGCATCGCGGCTTACCCCGAAGTTGAGGGGACATACCCCCGAATTACCCGCGAATTACCGCGACTGATGGAACGTTTGGCATCAGGTATCGTTCATCCAGAACGGAGAAAAACCATGAGTGATACAAATCTTATTTCGGCAAAAGAAGTACTGAAACTGACCGGCTACAAGAGCCGAACAACACTGTGGCGCCGGGTGCGTGCCGGCGATTTTCCTAAGCCGGTCGCATTAAGCTCTCATTCCACACGTTGGAAGAAAAACGAAGTGGAGGACTGGATCGAGTCTTTGCCCGAGATGCAGTATGGCCAAGGAGAGTTCGTGGGCTAAGAGGAACGGCTGGGATCGGCAAAGTGTAAATACGCCCCATATCAGTCACTCGTTATTGCTGATAAGCGAGAATAAGAAGACATTGCCATAATGTACTGAAGCGCCTCAGAGGGTGACTTCCTCCAACCCAAGGTATACGCCGAGAGTTGGAGGCTCTGATGCGCAATTCTATTCTACCGGCAATCCTGTTTGCCTTGGCATCGTGTGGCCCGATCGAGGATGGCGAGATGGCGAACCACATAACAGATGGCGAAAAAGAGTTGATCGTGTTGGCGGCGCCGCCGGACGGTGATGATTATTATGCAGATGTCCGCGGCGACATTTACGACTTCCATATTTCCTACGCGCGTCAGATCTCGACCCGAGACAATGTCCTGATCCTTTCAGGATCGGAAGACTATGATGCCTATGTCGAGGAGCTTGGCGCCGATAAAGTGTTGAACGTCGAAATGCTGGACATCTGGATTCGTGATTTCAGCCCGTTAAATGCCATCAATCCGGTCATCTTCCGATACACAGCTGCAGGGCAAGGCGGGGGCCGCAAGGGACAAGCGGAAGCAGACTATGTTCAAGATGCTTTGGCAGATTTCATCGAGACGACAGGCGGAGTCGTCGAGGAAAGCGATCTGCTGAATGATGGCGGTAACTTTGTCGATGACTATGCTGGCAATGCCGTTCTCAGCCGAAAGTTTCTGCGTGATAACAATCTGGGCGAAGCCCAGGCACGCAAGCGCATCAAACAAGCCACTGGCGTCAAACAAATCGCATTCATAGAGGCCGATGAACAAGGCGGATTAGAGCACGCGGATGGCGTTGTGGCATTCATTGGCGAGAATACGCTAGTCATAAACTCATATCCCGAAGATCCGGATTACGCCGCGGACCTCAGAGCGGATTTGGAATCGGGCCTTCCAGGCGTCGCGCTGCATGAAATCGTTACCCCTTATGACGGCAGTCAGATTTATGACGAGCGCTTTGGTTCGGCCTGCGGGCTTTACACCAATATGCTGGTGACTCCGTCTCGCATCTATCTCCCCCAATTTGGGATCCCGGAAGACGCTGAGGCCTTGACGAGCGTCAGAAGCTGGACAGACCTAGAGGTCGTTCCGGTTCAATCGAGTAGGGTTTGCAAAATGGGCGGCGGCGTACGATGCATGTCATGGCAAACGCGCGGTGCGCTCGCGGATGTCATACTAAATTATGCCTCCAAGCATTAGCGGCCTTTGAGCGAGCAAAACCAGACATAAACTAAGCGGCAAAAAGCGCCCTAGAACGGCCTCTCATCCCATGCGACGTCTACTGCCACTTTGTGTCAGGTTGTTCGATGTATGTTGTGTCTCCACTCAGGAGACAACGATGCAGAAAACACCATTTGAGACTCACGACGCGCCACCAGTTGCGAAGCTGCTCGGATGGAAGCTGATCGAAATTGATCGTCCAAACATGGCGATTGAACTCGAGTTTGAAGCTACAAACGAATTCCTAAATCCGTCTGGTCACGTTCAGGGCGGTATCCTCTGCGCGATGTTGGACGACACTCTTGGACCCGCTGTGTTTGCGGCTACAAATTTTAAGCAACAAGGTCGAACAATCGATCTACACACTCATTTCGTGCGACCAGCATTTCCTGGAACCATTAGAGGAACGGGCAAGGTTACACGTCTCGGAAAATCCATTGCTTTTATGGAAGGGCAACTTTTAGACCCAGAGGAAAAACTCATCGCCCGAGCTACCGGTAGCGCGATGTTATTCGACTTCAAAAAGTGAGGCCAGCGCCGGCCGTGGTACAACATTCGTTGGGTCCGTTGCGCGAGCAAAAGCATGGGTAATCGGGCGGACTGTTAGCCAGTCGAGCTCCTGATAGGTTCGCAGCATTGGGCTGCGGACATGAAGGAGAATACGATGAACGTGTTTATTGGATTGGATGTTTCGCTGCGATCCGTGGCGATGTGCGTGCTCAGTGCCGAAGGTGATTTGATCGAAGAGACCAACCTGGATTGCGAGGTCGCTGCGATCTCAGACCATGTTCGAGCCAAAGGCTATTCAGTCGAACGGATTGGGTTTGAAGCCGGTACCATGAGCCAGGCACTGTTCCATGGTTTGACAGCCGAGGGCTTTGGTGTGGTCTGCATGGAATCCCGCCAGGTCAGTGCCGCCATGTCTGCTATGCGGAACAAAACCGACAAGACCGATGCGCGCGGTATCGCCCAGATTCTTCGGGCGGGTTGGTACAACCCCGTTCATATGAAGAGCCGCGAGAGCCATGAGGTCAAAGCACTTCTGGCGGCTCGAAAAGCCATCCTCAACCGCTGTATCGATTTGGAGAATGAGATCCGAGGGCTGTTCAAAGCGTTCGGGATCAGACTGCCATCCCGTCTCAGCCGACGACGGTTCGATGAGAAAGTCCGGCCGATCATCGAAGCCGATGATACGCTCGCCTTCGCACTCCTACCCATGCTGGATGTCCGGGGTGACCTCTACGATGCTTATCGATTGATGGAGAAGCGTGTCATCGCCGTGTCGCGCAAGGACCCTGTCTGCAAACTGCTGATGACGGCACCGGGCGTTGGTCCGATCACAGCCCTTTCGTTCAAAGCGGCTATCGACGATCCAACACGCTTTAAGTCTTCCAGACTTGTTGGGGCACACTTCGGCCTAACACCGAGACGCTTCCAATCGGGAGAGATGGATAATACGGGACGCATCTCCCGGGCCGGCGACAGGGACGTACGAGCGACGCTCTATATTGCGGCCAACTCGCTTCTGATCGTATCGGGTCGACCATCGTCGTTGAAAAGCTGGGGCCTGAAGCTGATCCGAACGAAAGGCGTTCGGCGTGCCCGCATCGCGGTCGCGCGCAAGCTTGCTGTGATCCTACACCGGATGTGGATCACTGATACGCCATTCCAGACGGAGGGCACCGCATGATCTAAACCACCCTAACACCCGGTTCGTCCTGGTCTGGACGAAGTGTGTGGATGACGCCGTTTATGTCTCCTGCGCTCGAAGACGAAGCGCGCGCAAAAGCAAGGCGCTCCACAACACACGATCACACACATGCATGCAGCGGCGCCAACGCTATGCGCCAACCAGACTGCGAAGAGAAGCGTGACCCAGACTTGGCGAAGAGCCGGATAAAAGACGAAAATATGGAGCTTGACCCGAAAGCCCGATTAGAGAAGCAGACATAAGCTCAAAGGCATACACGTGCCGATTGTTATGTGGCGAGTGCGGCGAGCGATTTGTCCAACGCAGCTGAATCGCTTTCGCGGGTTAGCTCGTTTTTATCATTGTCAAAAGCTTCACTCCAAACCCCGATGCCCAGAGTGCCGCGCAAGTCGGCTCCGAAAAATGGTGCTGATCCCTCGACCGCGCTAAGAACACCCGCACCGGCTCTCGGGCCAGGCGTCGCCGAGAGCGCCAATAGCGGCTTGTTTTGATAAATTGCCATATCGATTCGGCTCATCCAATCGTGAACGTTCTTCCAAGCAGATGTATAGGAACCATTGTATTCCGGATATGAGATGATCAAAGCATCTACGCTTCCGATTATGCCGAAGAGACTTTGGGCTTTCGGATGAATACCATCCACCCGCTCTCGATCAATTGAGTAAATCGGCATCTCGAAGGCATTCAGGTCGAGATGAGAGATATCGACATTTGGTTGAACCACAGCTTTGAATCGCGCCGCGGCAAAGCGAGCGAGCGTATCGTTGATGGAAGCGCTGTGATTGCTGGCGCCAAAGGCGAGAAGTTTCATAATGTGTTCCTTTCAAATCAATTGCACGCGTTTGGATGATCAACGAGTACAAAATGGTCATTCATATCTGTCGACACGTTTTGATCCATAGCAGTTCCCGTTCGCAGAAACGTCATTCTCACAAGCGCCCAGATCGCCAAGCTGCGCCAATCAGGTGTCTAATATGTGATAAGCATGCCGACGCCCGGGAAATGGATGTCCGGCCCTCGGTCGGTCTCGGTAAACTGGTAGAAAGCGTTGACCTGAATATTCTTGTTGAGTTGCAGAAAACCGCCACTGGCCCAACTTGTCTGATCATCATTGTCATCGCTGAGATTGAATATGGGCTCAACCGATCCGTAAATTTGATAGTTCTGTTCGTTCAGCTTCCCAAAATAACTAAGACGAATCCTCGGCCGATACCGGGTTCGCTCATCAACACTGGACGTATTAAAGCGCTGCTCGATAACCTGCCGCGTATCTACGCGCCATGAAGGGTTAAAGAACTTTTCCGCGTTTAAGTATCCCCAGAATGAGTGTTGGTCGCTTCCGCCCTCAGAACCGAAATACACATATCTGCCGCCTATGCTGAGATTGGGTTGTATTTTGCGACCAAGATCAAAGATTGCGAGACCGAGCTCATCATCAAGTCCGTAAGCACCGTAGGTCTGGAACGTTAGCTTTTTGGTGATTGATGTGGAGAAGCCTACATAGGCGAGTTCGATCGTCACATCGTCCTGTTGGTTCGGCGATATTTCAGGCGGTTCAGGCGTGAGTTCTTGCGCCAAAGCGGTATCGGTAAATGATGCGAGCAATGCGATCGCGAGAGCCGAAACGATTTTCATAGTGCACCTTCTAAATTACTTCGGGGGCGTCTGGATTTTTCAGGGCCGATTGCCGTCGCGAGAGAATTCCCTTGCCGTCGGTCAGAGCTCTCCAGGAGCCGAGAGCTGTTAAACACCACGAAAATCGCGCCAGCATTATGTAACAGCGCGCCGGCAAGCGGGTTGATCAAACCAAAGCTTGCCAGGCTCAGCATGCCAACAGAACAAAGGAGCCCGATCGCCACGTTTTCCAGAATGACCCGGCGGGTCTGATCCGCCAGCCGTATCGTACGTGGAAGGCGCTCCAGATCGTTCGATAGAAGTGCCACATCCGCGCCGCCTAGAGCCACTTCATTCACCTCGGCGCCAACGGCAACACCGATATCTGCGGCCGACAAAGCCAAGGCATCGTTGACGCCGTCTCCAACCATCATCACGCGCCGGCCAGCTGCTCGTTCCCGTTGGACGATGTCTAGTTTTTCTGCGGGGAGGACTTCTGCGAAGACGTCGTCAAGTTGCAACTCCTCAGCGACGCGTTTGGCAACTTCGGACTTGTCCCCTGTCAGCAAAACAATTCTTGTAAAGCCGAGATCGCGCATATCTGAAACCATGCTCGCTGCTTCTGACTTTGCTTGATCGAACAGGGACACAAAACCAATGGCGCGATCGTTTTTGGCGACCCATACGCCCGTGCGTTCATCATCGCTAACGCCATCGACGCCGCAGGCTTTCAACCAAGACGCTCGGCCAATTCGGATTGTGTCATCGCGAAGCGTCGCTTCGACGCCACGCCCCGAGACCTCTCTGCAGGTATCTGCTGAGAGGATAGAAACGCCTAAGCGTTGTGCTTTTGATCTTATGGCGCGCGAAGCTGGGTGGCGCGATCCATGCGCGGCTGTGGCTGCAAGTTGGATCACCTCATTTGGGGTCGCATCTCCGAAGGCCAGAACGTCATCAACAGATTGACGCCCTTCGGTAAGCGTACCGGTTTTGTCGAGCACAAGTGTGTCGACCAGAGCTGCGGTTTCAAGGAAGGAAGCATTTTTGATTAAGATGGATGCCTGCGTCGCGGTCGACATGGAGGCCACCATCGCGGCCGGCGCGGCAAGTACGAGAGCACAGGGACAGGCGACGATGAGAACTGTTACGAAACGGCTCAGATCGCCTGTTATAAACAACACGATGGCTGCGATGGTAACCACCATGGGAAGATAGTAACTCGCAGCTTTCTCCAGCATCCGAACTACCGGTGTTTTTGCCGATTCAACCTCCTGAAGGACACGGATCACCTCGCCAAGCACAGTTCCCTGTCCGGCTTTCTCGACGTCGACGTGCAGCAACCCATCGAGATTAATCGTGCCCGCGTAAACAAGGTCACCCGGCTCAACGCTATTGGGGGTCGACTCTCCGGTGACGGGACTTTGATCTATATTCGCGTGTCCGGAGCGCACCATACCATCGGCAGCGAAAATCTCCCCTGGTCTGACGATCAGATGTGCACCGATTGAGACTTGATCAGAAGAGATTTCCACCTCTTTGCCGCCCATCAGAACAGTAGCGGGACGTGCACAGAGTTCGCGAAGTCGTTTAATCGCGGCCTGTGCACCAAGCGCGCTTCGCTCTTCAAAGAGATGACCGATTTCCAAGAGCAAAGGCACCAGAGCCGCCGAGACGAAGTCACCAGCTGCCATCGCTGCGAGAACCGCCAGCGCCACAAGTTGTTCGGTAAAATTGCAGGCGGGCTTTGCGAAGAAGCCTGCGAGCGCTTTGTGAAAGATGCCAATGCTGACAATCAATGCGGCAAGGGCTTGGATCAATTGCCCAACTTCCGACTGGGTCTGGAACGAGTTTTCAATGTACAGTCCGATGCCGAGGAGCCCCGCGCCAAATAGGTTCGCCCCCAAGCGTTGGGAAATGGTGCGCCTTTCTTGGTCCGTCAGCGAATGTTCGACGCCTTGAACCGACAAACCCGAGGAGTCGCTGAATGGACTAAGGCTGTCCATGGCGTTCTCTGGGGCCGCACTCATTGCGAGTTTCCCTCTAGAGAAAGAGAGAGTAAGGATAGGAGCGGCGCTTCTTCGCGACCTGCGTCGGTATCTTCGTCTGTCTCTCGCGACAATTCTGACGGCCGGGTGTCCTGGGCAAGTATTTCAGCCGGTCGCGGCGGTTGACCAATCGAAATAGAAAATCGAGTTCCCTTGTATCCACCGTCGGGGGGCGCAGGCACCAGTTTCAATCGTTCAGCCCCATTGAGCGCGTTTTCAATCCCATCGCGATAAAGACGCTGTTGAACCAAGACTGGACTGGTCTGATAGGATGAAAAAAGCGCTGCGAATGCTTGCGCGTCGGCTCGAGCGATCGAGACGATCGACGTCGCCGCGCTTTCCGCCTGACTGACGATTTCGCCGGCGCTCGCAGTGGCGCGGGGAATAAGGCTAGATGCATAAGATAGCGCGTCCTGCTTCGTCGTCTCGGCTTCAATGTAAGCGCTTTGAACAGCATCAAAATCTATAGCGACTTGTTCTGGTGGGGAGAGATTTGCAAACTCCAAGCTTACAATTTCCAACCCGGTACCAATTCGGTCCATTCGGGATTGCGCATCAGCGCTGACTGTGCGCGAAAATTGCTCGCGTCCGCTGCTAAGCAAATCATCTAACCCAGTCTCTCCGGCTGTTTTGACGGTACTCTGGAGCAACGCTGATCGGAGGAAGTCCGAAGGTGTAGATGTTAGCAAGGCGTACTCGATGGGATCCTTAACCCGATACCGAACGATTATCTGGGCATGAACGATGTTGCGGTCACCCGTGAGAACATATCCATACTCTTCAGGATCAATGGTCTCGGTCCGACCCAATTGAACGGGGGTGAGTAATCCGTCGTCACGCGTAGATGGCGGCACAGGCTGGAGAGACCTCGATTGCCAGCTCAGAGAAGCAAGATCGTTGATTGTCAGCGTGTAGATCCGATCAACCTCTACAGTTAGCACCTGATCAAAGGGTTTAGGGAACGCGAGAACAATCCCAGGCGGATAAATGACTGGTTCTCCGTTGGATCGTACGACCTCTCCCAGGCGCAAGATCACACCAACCTGGTTAGCTTCGATAGTTGTCGTCCCTGAAAAAGCATAAACCCCAAGCACGCCCAGCGTGACGAAGTGAAATCTCTGCCAAAGTTCGGTCACTCCTGCGATTAGCGGGGCCAGAAATAACGTCAGTTCGCTTTGAGGCACTCGCGATCTGTCCGTGACCGGCTGAAGCTCCTGGGCCGGGTCGTTCATCGATCGCCCTCCAGCGGCTCGCGAGGACTTTGCGATGTGCTTGGAGGAGCCGCGATCAGAAACTCAAAGGGGGCTGCGTCTGTCCTGAGAATGACCGTTGTGTCTGAGCCAATCGTCTCGCTCAGCCCCTCCAGAGATCTAACTAACTCAAAAAAGGCGGGATCCATTGCATGTGCGGCTGCATAAATGTTCGCAGCTTCGGCTTCAGCCCGCCCGAGAATGCCAGCGGCTTCCTCTTCTGCATCAGCGATGATCTTGGCGGCTTCGAGATCTGCGGCATTTCTAATTTGTGTGGCCTGCAACTGACCATCAGCGCGGAATCTCTCCGCGAATTGCCGGCGTTCGGCCCGCATTTGCTCCAGGACGAAAGAGACATTTTGTTCCGGAAGGGAGACACGTTGAAACCCCAAATGGACAACTTCCACGCCATACTTTGTTTGCGCGGTTCGGTTGACGGCATTCAAAACATCACGTTCGATTTCCTCCACGCGAAGCGTATTGGCATCCGTCGAGACGAGCGCGGATAGGTCATATCGGCCAAACACGGCAATTCCGGCATTAACAATGAGGCCATTGACTTTCTCATCAGCCTGGGGCGCCGTCCCCAAGGCACGATGAAACAAAGATGGATCGCTTGGGCGCCAAGACGCTCCCGTCATCAGAACAATGTTCTTTCGGTCTCGCGTTAGAAGTTCAAATTGGGGTGTTGAAATCGAGCGGCTGCGAAGGTCGACTTCTTTTATGCGTTCAACGGGCCACGGCGCTTTAAAGTGTAGACCGGCGCGCTCAGTCACACGCACGGGCTCGCCAAATCTCAAGACGATGCCTTGGCGTCCCTCACGAATGGTGTAGCAGACGGAAAATAAGATGATGGCAGCAACACAAAACCCGCCGACGAGGTAACGCATCAACCCACGAATTCGATCCTGCGGTGCTTTTGCTTCCATGCGCGGGTCCGGATCGAGCTCTAATCTTGAAACCACAGAACACCCCCATCTTGCTCAATCCGATAATCGATGATGTTGAGGGCACGGCCTTCCAACGCATCGCTCAAAGCCAGGAGACGCAAACGATGTTCAAATGCAGATGGCGCGCTCGAATAGGCGGCTTGCAGATTCAAGAATGCACCCGCATCCCCGCGAGCCTGGGCGGTCATCGCGTTTGCTCTTGCTTGCGCGTCTGCAACCAGCGCTAAAGCAGCTTGCCGCGCTGATCCGAGCGATTCTGTTTCGTACTTGCGTCCCGCGAGGATCGAAATTTCACCTTCATGTTGAGCGCTGATTACGGCCTGATAGTCCTCGGCGACGCGAATGGGAGGGTGTAATCCTTGAAGCGTTACTCCAATAATTTCTGCGCCAATTTCATAGTCTCTGACCCCTTGGCGAACGTCGCGTTCAATCTGATGCGCCAAGGTTTCTGTGTTCTCTGACAATACGTCATCCAAAGAACGATTGACCGTGTTTTTTAGGAGTGCCTGCTCTGCGACCACCCGCAAGACTGCTTCGGGATTTTGGGTTTGATAATGCCAGTCGGTGGGGTTTTGTATTTTGTATTCAAGGATCGCATTTACGGTGATGAGATCTCGCCCATCACCCAAAAGCAAATTATGCTCTTCGGCCGCATGCTGCTTGGTCCAGAGAAGAGACACGCCCGTCTGTGGGCCATAGAAGCCGAGCGGTATTGTTCGAATGCGCGATGTTTCGATGCGATGAACACGGTCTATTGGCCATGGCGCTTTGAGATGTAGCCCTGGCCCCAGAGGCTCGCTTGAAGCCGGTGCGCCAAAACGTTCATAAAGTCCGACCTGAACTGTGTCGATCGTCACCAAGGATGTTGAAAGCCAGGCCAGTCCGGCAAGCGCCACAGTCAGGCGAGCAGTTGCACGCCTTACAAATGTCAAAGCCCAAGTGGTTCTGATATCAACCCCGAACTTTTGGTCTAGATAATCAAAACTGCTCTGCGCGGGATTTAAACGCGAAAAGAGGACGCTCATGATCCGTGTATCGTTCACCAGCGACACAGATCCAGTTTCACTGATGAGCGTTCGGATCAACCACTCCATGACTGGAATGAGCGATAAGAAAACCATTGTTTGAACGAGTGGCCGCTGCGTTTCGAGACCGCCCAAGGCCGTTGCGCCTATCAGCAGGAAGCCGCCCCCAACCATCCACAATGACGCACGGCTCCACGCCAACAGAGATGCGTCGGCAAACAAAGTGTCGAAGCTGATCAGTTTGACGTATCGAAACAGAAATCCTGCAAAGCCAAACAGGGTTGCAACTACAGTAAGAGCGACCGTCGTCTGTATCGCCGATGGAACTTGAGTAGGAGGACGATACCCAAGTCCAAACGTCGCGGTCAGCAATAACCAAAGCGCAATCGCTGAACCATGTAGCCGAGGGAGCTCAACCCTCGAACCCGTCAAAGCTGTATCCGGATGTGTCGGTTGAAACCGCGTCTCGAAATACAATAGCGATTGTAAAGTGAACCAAGTCGCTAGGGCCGTCAGAGTATGATGACGGGTCCAAATCGAGGCCCCAAGTGAGATCAGCGCGGCGCCGAAGAGGACAAGCGGAAGGAGTGTGCCGGTAAAAGCAACATGTTTTTCAAGTTTACTTTTACCGGCTGCACGTTTCATGGGAGGTGCCTCTAGCGCAGACTCAGTCCAGCGTCTGGCGAGATTCCAACCCCCTGCGAGGGACGCGGAATGAGCGTGAACACATTAATGTGCGAAGCAAAGTGCCAGACGATGTAGACCGGGAGCATCGACAAAAGCGCGTGGACCAAGAATATGTGTGTTGCATACCAACTCACGGTCGAGTGGCCGACAAACATGGGTTCAATCACCATGGCAAACACACCGCCTGCAATCGCCAGCAAAACGCAGAAAATCTTAGGCCCAATCGATGCGTTCTTTGCAAAGCGCACATAAACGTAGACCATTCCGTAAATCCCCATCAAGGACGTCACGCCGTAGGCGACAAAGGGGAACCAAACCATTGGCACACCAAACAAATCCATGTGTGCCCAATGATCTGCAAACGGCGCATGGTTGCCGCTATAGTAACTGAAAACCTCAATCAGGTGATCGCTGCCGCCTCCGGCCAAACCGAGCCATCCAAGCACAATCCACCAGAGTGGTAGATGGTTTCGTGCATATAAGAAACAGGCGTTTGCGCAGAGCCAGTTGGACACGACGAACCAGATATTGGCCATTGGGATAATGCCGCCGCTCGCCAATTCTTTCGAGCCATAGGTATTAAAGAACATGTACCAAGCCGGGCCAGACGCTAAGATGGCACCGCCGATCAAAATTAGAGTCAGCGTTCTTTTCGTGAACCTGATCGAACCGGTTTGGTTGAAACTACTTGAGCCTTCGTTGCTCATAATAACTTCCTCTTGTGACTTGCCGCGGACACCGACCGGTCCGTGGGGGTATCTGACAATCAGCAGCAAAAGTAGAGAAGGACAGATCATGACACTCGCAATACGTGCATAGTTCGCCTCCGCCATTCGTTTGCATGCGCCATTCAGCAAGTCCGCCCTTGCCGCCAAGTCGCTCAAAATAGTTTTGAGATGCGTGTCGTAATCCGTCCTCCTCAGTGAGCAGCAATTTCAGGTATTTTCGTCTTCTTTGTGCGCGCTGGCGGCCATTGCGTCCGATGTGCCGCGTGCTGAGCTTAAGCCTCGTGATCCAGAGTATCGATTGATCACGTTCGGCGATACGGCGCGTTAGATTCAGGAGAGATAAAATATGGAAGAGCGTGACGTGAATTGGTCTCTCATCACCGGTTCAACCGGTGGAATTGGAAGCGAAATTACAAAGATATTGGCTGAACGAGGGCAGTCTTTGATTTTGTTGAATCGTTCCCAGGGCAAAGCGGCTGAACAGTTCAACGCGCTTCAATCCAAACACCCGCAACTTCAAATGAAACTAATCACCGCCGACTTGATGGATACGGATCAAATCGCCAATGCGATACAGCAAATCAACGCTTTGCCAGGGCGGATCACAACCCTCTACAACAATTCAGGTGTTTTGGCATCGGAGAAAGTCCTCAGTCCGCAAGGGTTTGAATCTCAGTTTGCGGTCAACACGCTCGCCCCGTATCTTCTCATTCGAGGTTTGACCGAAAAAATGATCTCTTCGGATGACCAACTTCCCGCAATGATCGTCAACTTTTCATCGAGCGCGATAAAGTCGCTCAAGCGCTTTGAGATAGCAGAGCTGGCCAATCCTGCCCAAGTCGGCGGTCTATTGAGCACCTACGCTCAGACGAAGCTCGCTGTGACGGTTCTCGCGCCAGCGCTCGCGGAGGAACTCGAAGCCAAAAACATATATATTCGTGCGATCGATCCGGGTGCCACAAAATCAAACATGACCACAGGCGGAAACTCAGGGATGCCCAAAGCACTCGCTTGGCTGGCGCCTATTTTGTTTAGCCCGGCCGATCGTCAAGCAGCAAAGATTGTTGAAAGCGCAGATCCGCAAGCCCATGGCCGAAGGACGGGGATTTTCGTGGCAAATCGTAAGGAAAGAACTATGCCGACGATTGTGGCCGATCCCAAAACACAAGCCGAGCTTGTTTCGTACTTAGATCAACTTTAGGCGGGCAAAGTCGCGAGATTTAACGTTAGGTAATCACCGGTTGGAGTCTAGCCGCTGACTTCCCGGCGCCTCGCGTGAAAGCCTATCCATCAGGAAACCAGCCACCATGGGTTCCGATCGCAACATGTTGCTCGGGAATCCAGACGCTAGCGACTGGTGGGCCAGAGAAGTTTTTGGCGTCCAAAATGACGAACCGCGACCGAACTGTGCTCGGTTGGAAGACAAATCCCATGAGCCATCCATCATCTTCAGATGTTGAATGTATTCGCGGAACAAATGTCAGCTCTGACGACATACCGCCATCAAAATCCTGCCGTTCGGTTGCGCCGGTTGCAAGATCCATCTTCACGGCGCCGTCAAAAGACGGCTTGATAGTTGCTTCGACCCCATAGCCATATCGATAGTGTCGTCCCTCCACTAAGGGGCTAACTTTTGGAAAGTCGAGGGGAAGGTCGATCAGCACATTTTCTTCGACCATGTTCGTCTCTGAATCTAAGTCGAGCGTCCAACGATAGATTTGCGGATTGGTATCCCCGAGCGGGCCATAAAAGTCTTTCTGAGACGCGCGTGCATATCGACTGATATCGATGATAATCTTGCCATCGTCGGTCTCATAAGCGTTCATCGGGTGATAGACATAACAGGGTTCGACATCGAACCAGCGTACGTCTTCGGCGCGTCCATTTTTCGGAAGGACGCCAATGCGGGATCTTCGCTTCCCTTTCCAACGAATGGGCAAAGATGTTTTGGGGATCATCAACACATCGAATTCGACATTGAGATCGTAGATGATCGCATAATTCTCCGTGATCGACATATCGTGAATTTGGGTCGATCCAACCAGTGGAACTTTGACTTCGTTTAGAAGCTTACCCTCCGGAGACAATCGGACGTAGAGCGCGTTTTTGCCAAGCTTGTTGCTGTAAATGACTCCATGAATATCGCCGTCGCGCGGATCGATTTTGTGATGCCCCGTAAAGCCTTTGTCCAAAACGCCATTCAGGTCACTTCGACGAACCGTCTCCAGTTCCGCCGAAATTTCCACCAGACTTGGCCCTGCTTCAATGGTTGCGAAAAGCGTATCTCCAAATTTTACGATATTTGTATTCGGGGAAACATCGAGATTGCTCGTGACCGGACCGCCCGGATCGGACTCACCGAGAATCTTTGGCACATCTCCAGCTCTAACAAATCGGTTGCGATACCAACGCACTGAGCCCTCTTGCAGATAAATTCCGTGAACCATTCCATCGCCGCTGAAATAGTGCGCACGATTTCCGATTTTGCCGGCCGGGTTCGGACCATTGCGCACGTATAGGCCATTGAGCTCTGTTGGGATCTCTCCATCGATCTCAAAGGATGTGTGTGTCTTTTCCATGGGTACAGGCGCGAAAGGAACTGACTGATAGCGGTGGTTTGGCGCTTTTGATCCGAACATTTTTCGCTCCCATTTTGGTTCGTTGGACGTGCATCAACGCAAGAAACTCTTGTCGCCTATCATTGCGCGCTTCGTTTTCGCGTGATGCCATCTTCGAACGTTATGAGGTCCGCCATTCGTCGTTGAGGACATTTCCCGCCAAATTGTACTGGGCTGACTTCAGCGTTCTTTAATGAGGCTATTTCGGGACAAATTATCCATGTTTATCAGGAAGTAATTGCAAAAAACGACGCACCGTCGTAATTGTGTATTTCAGATCGATACAAGTCGAGCTGATCAAGGGGAACAAGATTACAGATGGAACATGTATCGAGTGTTTTTGATGACCCATCGCCAACTCCTCATGGCGATACGGTCAGCATTTCACCCATTCTAAGTCTCGCGCGCTTCGCAATCGATCATGGTATGCGTCAAGAAAAGGTCGAAGGTCTGATAGGCACGCCGCTGGATGGCGCGCGTGCTCAAGAGAAAATCCCTTACATCGCAGGACCAATTCTTTTCAATCAAATTCTGATTGACGGCATAAATGATGCCCCAGCAATTGAACTCGCTCAGTCTGCACCTCTGAATTTTCTTGGCGGTCTCGAAAAGCTCGTCCTTCTTGCCCCAACTGGACGTGAAGCTTTGCGAGCTTTGGCTGCGAACTTCCCTGCGTTTCATGATGCACTGTCAGCGAAACTTGATGAGACTCAAAGCTATCTAAGGTTCTCATTTAAGTATGACGGTGCCGAACACGATAATGGGTGCTGCAATGAAGTGATTGTTTCTTTCATAGTGCGATTGATGCGATCGGTGTTCGGCGCACATGGGCAGCCGCACGAGGTTCGGATGCGCTATGGCCGAAATGGAACTACCTCCGCCTATCAGGCCTTTATTGCCTCACCTGTCAAATTTTGGATGGAGGATGAGGGGTTCTCGATCATATACAAAAAAACCGACATGGAATGGTCTCAGCCAGGGTACGATCCAGAGCTATATGAGCTTGCCTTACAAAGGCTATCGAGAACCACGGCGCTCCGCCAACAAGGAACGCCCGCAACCGATTATTTTCGATTGATCCGTGCCTCGAATTTGTGCACGCAGGCGGGCCTATTCAGCGTCTCAGCTGTCGCCGCAAAAGCCGGCTTGGGCGAACGCACCGCCCAGCGCGTCGCGCACCGACATGGGAGTTCCGTCGGTAAACTCATCGACCAAGCGCGACTCAGAATGTTGCGGCAGCAATTGGCACGATGCCCCGAAACAGATGCGGAGGATTTGTCTGTTTTGATTGGTTTCTCGGAAAGCCGAGCTTTGCGTCGTGCAGTGAAAGCCTGGACCGGAAAATCACTCGCAAATATCCGCGCTGATCATGAGGGGTCTAATTAGGGCTTTTGCGAGGGGTCCTGTGAGTAGGACCCCTCGCACATCATCTTGTGTTTCGCGATAGGCGGGTACACGGTATAAACAAGCTTTGGGAGTAGGCTTCGTATCGAAAATCGTTCGCACAAATTCCAAACGAAGTATTCCCGAGGAACTACCAAGGGCGCCAAAACTCGTGAGGCGATCACGCAAACGGCATTTCGGATCATTTATGAAGATGGGTATCGCGCTCTAACGATTGCAGCCCTCTCCAAAGGCGCAGGCATTCGCCGAAACTCATACTACACCCACTTTAAAGATCTTTCAGAAGTCGTCGATGCGATATCGTCGTCTCTACTCAATAAGATCGGCCATCAGAGTGCCCTTGATGGCGCCACATCTTCGTTTGCAAGGTCCGCCGTTCTCTGCAGAATTCGCTATGTCCTCACCTTGAGAACAGCAGAACCCGAAACCGCGTATGCGCTTTCCGAATTATTCCAAAACGATCCCGCGACCACTCGACAAGTTCGTCGCCGATTGAAACGAGACCTCCTCACGGATCGCAGGCGCGGATTACACCATTCCACAAATCGTGAGTGCGATGTCGCAGCAATGATGATCGCAAGTGGGGCTATGGCGTATTTACGTCAGAGCGAAGATCGAAAACCTCAGGACAAAGATTTGTTCTTAGCGCTGGTCGTGAAAGTTTGTGGCTACTCGCTCCCTTAGTCACCGAAGTCGAATTCGTTCGCCTAGAGACGTGGGCATGACTTAATTCGTCCTCAACAATGAAAAGTAAGATCCATACCGTTTGGCCTTCGTAAGGTGGAGAACACGTATGAAAAAGTTTGTGGGTCAACGTTCAAAACGGTCCGGTTATATTGCGGCCGATCGAGTTCAAAGCACCATTGTCACAAGAACCATTGCCACGTTTCTGTTCGCGTTTTGCCTCCCGTCATGTGCTTACTCGCCTGCTCGTCTGCCCGTCTATGATATCGTGGACCATAATGGTGCCGTGCAAAATCTCCTCGTCGTGACCAGTCGCTCCCCAATAGATGATCCGCTATTGCATTATGGCGATGAGCGATCAGATGAGCTCCACTACAACGATCTTTTGGTTTGGACCCCAGAAAACCGTGAACCCGGTAGCGTAGCGTATCCCTCTGAGAGGCCGGATCCAAATGATGAGTTTGGGTTGGTGGGAGTAGAGCCACTCGACCCGTCGGAGTTTGGTCGCGTGCTGAAGGAACGTGTCTTCGCCCTCGAGGGCAGCAAGCTCGTTTTTGTTTTTGTTCATGGATACAACGTTCCATACGCGAATGGCGTATACCGGCACGCGCAGCTCATGCAGGATTTCGATGCCCGAGGCGTTGCGGTTCACTATTCATGGCCGTCTTCGGGACGCTCGCTTGGATATTTGTATGATCGAGATAGTGTTCAGTTTGCCCGCGACGGACTTGTGAGTGTTCTGACATCTGTGTCCGATTCGGGAGCGGATTCCGTATTCGTAATGGGGCACTCCATGGGCACGTTGCTTGTGATGGAGGCCTTACGCCAAATCAGTTTGTCAAAGGGGACTGAGGTTCTCGAGAAAATCTCTCCGCTCGTTCTCGCGTCGCCCGATATCGATATCGACGTGTTCCGCTCACAATTGAGCGCGATTGAACCGAGACCCGAACCAATGATCGTATTCGTTTCGACCCAAGATGGAGCGCTTAAACTTTCGGAGCGACTTCGCGGTGGCCATGCCCGCGTCGGAGAAGGCTCTAACATTCAAGCACTTCAAGACGCTGGTATCGTTGTGATTGATCTATCTGAATTAGATGAAGGCGAAGGGACAAAGCATGGCGCCTTCGCATCTTCACCAGCGCTCATCGAAGCGTTGAAGGAAGTGAATGTGGCGCAAGCGACACAACAATCTGCAGACGCCTCAGCGGTAGACCGGATGGCGCCGCTAATTGCATTGCGTGATTTAACAGCGGGCATTGTGCATTTACCGAAAGCCGCCATGAGCGAAGACGATTGATTCAGCATTCGCTCAGGAAGTTGATGTTTGGAGCTTCAATTATTGACAAAGAAGCGGCTGTCTATGGTCTCTAGGGCGAGCATTAGGAGACATTAGCACTTCGCATCGAAGAGGAGTCGCTTTAACTCCCTCGACATGGTTACCACGGACTTTGGCCTTAACTATCAACGCATGCCGCAAGCCTCGATGACGCTTGATCGCGCGTTGAAATTCAAGAACGCAAACCAAGCCTACTGCAAGGCAGTCGATCGCAATAAGGACGATCTGATCGGCTCTTATTTGTTCGATGCGTTTCCAGATACAGCCGAACGCATCGAGCCGTTTCTGAGTGCTTTGCGCAAAACCCTGGATGGCGAGATTACTCATCTTGAACTACAGCCGTACAAATTGTTGCTTACCGATGGCCGACTTGAAGACCGGTTATGGAACATTGAAAATCAGCCTCTTTATTCCACTGAAGGCGCTATCATAGGTGTCATTCAATACTGCGAGGATGTCACTGAGCGGGAGGCGCTCCGAAAAGAACGCGATCTGGTGGCTGCCGAACTGATGCATCGGGTTCGAAACACGATGGCCGTCATCCAATCTGTTGCGGAACATACGATCCATACTTCAGGTTCACTGGATGAATTTCAAAAAGCCTTTTCCGGACGATTGATGGCGATGAGCCGGAACTTTACGATGCTCTCTGACGCAAACTGGTTAGGCTTGGACCTCGAAGCCGTGCTCCTCACTGAGCTTGCGCCATACCTCGAAAGCGACTCTGACCGTCTGCAGATAGACGGGGGTGAATTCACTCTCAGCGTGAAATCAACCAAGGATGCGGCTATGATTTTTCATGAGCTCGTCACCAACGCGCTGAAATATGGATTCTTGTCTGTTCAGAATGGCAATCTGGCCGTTAGCTGGGATTTTGATGGAGACCACCTGAATGTCCGATGGAACGAGACTGGTCTGGTCGATCTACAGGCGCCCGAGAGGCATGGGTTTGGATTCCAGATGCTGGAGATGTATCCCAATCTAGGTCTCGAAAAGCGATTTGAAAAAGACGGTCTAAAGCTCAGCGCTAGCATCCCAGCCAGCATTGTCGCTGGGCAGATTACGTTTGTCCAATCAGAGGCGAATTAGCACCCTCAAACGACATCTTGGCGAGCATTAGGGGACATTAGCTCAGAGGCTTAAGACGCCCTAAAATGGACGCTCGTTGTTTGCAGCGATATCCGATCAAGTGAACCGTACTGCCCGATATTCTTAATTTGGTGACCGATTGCTCAAATGCGTCGTGAAAGCTTCTTTCAGGAACGCTGGCAAAGCTCACCACAGGTTTTCAGAAAACTTGATCAATACCGTCACGAAAACAAATGACAGAGCCGCTGTGTTCCCAACTTTGATGAAAACTACCACCCCCTGTCGTGATCTATCACCAGGCCGGCCTGCTCGCCTTTGTTGTCTATGTCTTATTTCGCGGCTCGCGCGACCGTACAGATTTCCCAAGAGGCAATCACCAATAGCTGATTGACAGTATCGTGCAAAACCTGTGGTCTCTCGGCGACAGGATGCGCTCCGTCCCCGGCCGCGGCCCGATGAGCACGTTCGGTCAGGAACGGAAGGATAATCCGTTAGTCGGGGACGCTGTTTTGGGTTAAGGTCTGCTCGTCGAGCAGAGAGGGTGACAAAACATGAGGTTCATATCATTTGTTTTTCTCTGCAGCTCGTTTGTCACAGGCTGCAGCACGACCCCAAACAGTTGGACGACAAAGTCCGATCTTGGGCCCTGGAATAAATCGGAAGAATGCAATTTTGAGGCTAAGTCAGGCGATTATTCTGTGTTTGGCACCTATTTCATGACGGTATCCGAGCAACCCGTTTGCACCTCAACAACTTGCTCTAATCGAAACCGCACCAGTCGCACTTACACGGATACAAAGAGGTATGCAGGATTCAACGTCATTTATGATCCCGATACTGCGGTGCCACGAGAAGGCTCGGTCGAGAATTTTCCACCAGCTCCGCTCAATGCGTTAGCTGGGTCTGCTCTGAAAACGAACCCCTCTGGCGATTTCGCTCGGTTCAAATTGTCAACGGCTTTTTCACAAAACCAAACCCGACTGACTCTTGCTTTGCCTCCGGAACTGACCTGGGAGCGCGCAGTTGAAATGTCGCCTAGAAAGGATGTCGTTTTTCGCGTCCAGCATCCTGGAGCTCCAGCTTTCTTCGAACGAGATGCAAGAATTTGGTCTTGGAATTCACCCCTCGGATCGAACGAACCAGCGGGCACTTATATGTCACTTGATATGACGATAAGTAATGAAGATGGGGGAGGCCGCATCATCGACATCTTATTGGGGTCGGATGATAATCTCTTGACCATTGCGGATCGTGAAACAGGCACCCTCGTCTACCAAGCACGGCTGCCGCGCCTTCCCGATCGACTGTATAACGAAACTTTCCTGCGCTGGGCTGAAGCGCTGGATACTTGCAGCCCTCAATGACAACCTGGCGAGCAAAAGCGGTCATTAGCTGAGAGGCTTAAGACGCCCTAAAACGGTCGCTCCGCCAGTCTGCTCACAGCGTAATATCACCCAGAAGCAGTGCGGTTTGGTTCAGGGGCACTTCTTGGATGACATCCCCCCTCGGATTTAGCAGTGAGGTTGGTCCCAACGCGACGAGGCCATCGCGACATCCCGTGACATCTGAGGAAAGCAACCACAATCCAGTTTCGCGACATCGTTGTCCGCGAATTGCGTTGTGTTTATCTTTCCAGTTCTCGGCAACGCCGCGCGGCAACATATTGTTCGCGCAACAGACCAATAGATCAGCGCCTTGCTCACGAATAGATTGAGCGGCGACGGGGAAATTGGCATCGTTGCAAATATTCACGCCAAACCGCAAATCATCCGTGCTGAACAAAGGAAAAGCGTTGCCTGCAATGAACATCGTTTCTCGAGGAAGTAAGTGCGTTTTGCGGTAACAACCCGCGATCTTTCCATTTTGAATGATGGCTGCGCTGTTCGCATAACCGTCAGGCAAAGCTTCGATAAATCCAAGCACGATCGAAGGGCTGTTTTCTGGAATGCTGTTCAAGAATTTTTGCATTTCTGGGGCGCTGACTGATAGTGCAAATCGCTCGACATGCGGTCTTTCGCATACGTAGCCTTGCAAGAAACACTCAGGAAAACAGATCAGGCTGGCCCCGGCATCTTTTGATTGCTTAACTAGATCGACGGCAATCGCTGAAGCTTTCGCGACATCGCCAATAATCTCGACTGTTTGGGCCGCCGCCACGCGAATCGTTTTCGACATAACCAGAATCTAAGCTACCAATGTGGAGAATTCGAGAGGCTTAAAATCGCTCCAGAACGGACTCTGAGAAAACCCGAGAAGCGAGCAAAAGCAGACATAAGCTAAGCAGCTTAAGGCGCTCCAAAACGGCCGACCAATGGCTTTGATATACGAGATCAATTGGCTTCCAAGTATTCCATGGCGCTAAGCATTTTTGCCGCAACAGAGTTGCTGAAATTCCGGAGTTCATTCAAACTCCAGGTGTCGAGATCTTCGCAAAAACGAGAGGGCTAAGCGTGCTGTCGGAAGTCAAAAAAACCTCCGTTCTGAGGGCTCTGTACGCTGCTGCATCCGATCCCCGTCAACACGAGACGTTTGTCGATGAGTTTTCTGACACCCTAGCAAACCATCAACACGATGCGGTCGGATCTTGGTTGGAGCCACACGTCGAAACAGCGACCGCGATTTTTGAGAAGCTCAATTTCGCGGGTTTGCTCGATCGTTCATCAATTGAATTTGTTGATCGATTTTCCGAGCCAACCTGTATCGCGAACACGTCCGGTGCAATCGTTGCCGCCAACTCCGCTTGGTGCGAGATCAGCGCCGCAGACTCGCTGTTTGAGATCACTGATTTCGATAACGAACGAGCGGAACTACGAGAAGCCTTGGGATCGTTCCATACGATCATGGAAGATCGATTGAAAATCGTTCGGCTCGAAGCAGAGGCGCAACATGTTCCCGTCGTGTCGATGCAGAGACTTCCACTGACGGAGCCAAATTCTCACAATAGCGACCGAATTCTCGTGCGCTCAATTGGTGTCTCCTGGCCCCCAGCGTTGCTCGACTTTCTTCGCAACGAGTTTGAGCTGACGAGTACAGAGATGCAAACGGTTCGTCCCATCGTATCCGGCGCAAAGCTCTCCGAAATTGCCCGTGAGACCGGTCGTTCGCGCGAAGCGATTAAATCGCACACGAAATCGATCTACGCCAAAATGGGGATTTCGGGTCGCGAGGATTTGGTCAGACTCGTCTTGCAACTCAACAACCTATTTTCATCAACCAAACCCTACAAGCAAATTGAAGACTCTCGCACCGATGGCAGCTTCGTTAGCCTTTCCGACGGACGGCGCGTGCACTGGATTGCGAAAGGCGCCCCGTCTGGACGGCGCATCCTATTTGTTCATGGCGTGACGCTCGGGCACACATTTTCAAATCGATTTGAGCAATTGCTGAAGGACAACAACCTAACTCTGATTTGCGTTGACAGGCCTGGCTATGGACGAAGCGATCCCCCGCGAGATTGGCGCTCTGGGCTGGAAGAATGGATCGACCTTTACCCTGAACTCGCGCGAGCACTTGAGGTCGATGAAGGGCCGGTCGTAACGCAAACCGGCGGTGTGATGCTTGCCACGGCAGCAGCGGCGCATCACCCGCAACTCATAACTGGAATCTGCGCCTTTGCGGGCGGCGTTCCGATCATAGATCGAACGAAACTCTCATATTATCCGCAGCAAGTTCGTCTCATTTCGATGGCAGCGAGGATGTCGCCATCAATTCTTCGCTTCTTAATTATGAACGCAACAAATTACTTTAAGACACCGGAAGGGCGCGATCGCATGATCCGTCGCACATACGCGAATGGAACGGTTGATCGAGACGCGTTAGAAGACACCGCCATTTATACCAATGTCGGGCAGAGCATGGAATTAATCGCCGATGGGGGCTTTGATGGATTCGTCGCAGACAACCTCCATATATTTGGAGACTGGTCGCGATATCCAAAACGGGCGAAATGCGAGATCGCATATTTGAATGGGTCTGAGGATCAAATTTGTCCCATTGAGTGGTCGCGAGAGTTTGCTGCGGGCGTGAAAAATGTGACCGTCTCAGAGGCCGAGGGCGCCGGATACTTGATGCTTCAAACCCATCCCGATCGTTGTATCGAGCACCTGCTCGGCAGCTTGCAACGCTTTGACTCCTAAAAGTGCACCCCCGCGTGGGGGTGTGAGAATACAAAGGCTCGTGAGACTTCCCTAACATGTGCCCTGGGTGGGCGGCCAATTGCGGAGGCCATCGGCAAACGGTTTCGGGGTATGCACCCTTACCTGTTCATCCCGATGTGCCTAATTCTGAAGGGTTCACTTTATGAGAGTATTTCGCCTAACGGGTACCGTTGTTTCGACGCTCCTTGTAGCGATGACACATCACGCCATTGCGCAGAGTAATGAAGATTATCGAATAACCTATGAGAGCGCGAAGCCGCAGCCCGGTGGAATTACGCTCTCCACACGCGGTGAGTTCGCCACTTGCTGGATGGCGTGGAGCAAGTGGGGCGAAGTCATCATCGCCGCTGGCCCGGCGGTTGCTGAGATTCATGCGGACTGGACGGTCGCGTTGGCGGACGCTCATTTTCAACATTGGTGGAAGCGCGCTGAAGACGCGTATGGCGTAGATCGGCAAGACGACATGATCGAGAAAGCGCAAGGCATGAGCGATCGCTTCGGTCAGGCAGAGCATCTAATGGAAGCGCTTGAATGGGCCGGAACATGCTATGTGCCAGAAGCGCAGAGATTGAGTTTCGCGCAAGCCCGTCCCCTCAGCGAGTATCTTGAGGGCGCGAAGGCACCATCCCAATCCGCTGCCCCCGAAACGTCAACCGAACCGCAGCGCCCCACGGGTACAATTTGGGTCTATGGCGAGGCGCGTGGGTCTTCGCGCAATTATACGTGCAACAAATATTTCGACCGTACGGACGCAACCGCAAAGTCGAACGCCAAAGCCAATTGCCGAAGCCAAGGCGGACAGCCGGGCGCGACGGCATTTATCGATGACAGTGGTTATGACGTTTACAAATCCGCGGCTGATCAATGCTACGAAGCGCGGGCCAAAGTTGAATGTACGTTTTGATGTCTGCCTATCTTAAACCGATTAAAATGAGGGAGCGTCGCTCATGAAAACCCTGTCCCTTGGATGGTTGATGGCGCTTCTGATCACTCTGCCAATGATAGCAAATGCCCAAAACCAATGCTCTGCATCGCGGGTACGTACATCATTCCAACAAATCGCCGATCAGTTTGATGCGGAAACGGACACTCAGAAACTGCAAGAGCTGAAGCCTTTGTACGAAGCGGCCAGCATTCTTGTCTGGCAGACTGAAGGAAGATCGCTTGCTGGAAAAGAGACGTTAATCGTGTTTTGGATGGCGGGCTGTTATTCAGACGGCGAGTGCGGCCTGCCGGAGGACTATCCATTGAGTCGTCGCTTATATGACGATATGAACTCCGGATTTGTGAACAATGTGTTCGGACGTGAATTACCTGACCGCCCACCTGCGTCGGCTGTGCGATATGCGCGAGGTATTCTTGGATGCGACAGCCAAACCAATTCCGCACCATCTGCGCCAATAGAAGTGCTCAATCCTAAACAGAAGCTTGCGCGCGCAATGATCGCTTTTAACGAACAGCGATATGCAGATGCGTATCCAGCGTTCGATGAACTATGCGCGCAAAACGTGGCAGCCGCCTGCCATTATGTCGGATTGTTTCGGAGGACGGGCACTGTGGTGGAACAAGATGATGTGCTTGCCCGTCAAGGTTACAAGAAAGGCTGCGACGGAGATTTCTTCAGTTCTTGCACCGAGTATGGCCGATATCTTTTCAACGGCCTTGGCGGTGAACAAAACTACCCGGGTGCGCGTAGCGCATACGAGAAAGCCTGCAATGATAATCAACATAAGGCCTGCGGCTATCTCGGGGATATGATTTATCGCGGCCTTGGCGGCGACGAGAACCTGGAACAGGCACGCAAACTGACTCAGCGTTCATGCGACAATGGAGATGGGTTTGCCTGTTTGGTCTTGGGTAATGTGCAGTCCTCTTTCAGCGACTTTCCACTCGCCCGGTCCTCCTATGAAAGCGGCTGCAAGTTTGGCGATGACGCTTCGTGCAGCTTCTTTGCGTCTTCCCTACATGATTTCGCATTCGGACCTGTTGACGCCGAACGGGGGCAATCGATCTTGAAAGACAAATGTGATGAGGGTTCCGGTGTCGCCTGCTTCTTCCTCGCCAATCAAAGCATCGACAACTCTCCAGTCGCACCGGAAGTGGCGCTGCACTACAATACGCGTGCGTGTGAACTCGCCTTCGTAACTGCGTGCGACGCGCTAAACATGCAGGCTGAGTGAAGAACGTGCTTAGACGCCTTTTGTCGATCGCGGGTATTTATCTGTTTGCGGCTTTCAGCGTCTCTGCAGAGACGCACGAAGTGTTTTCCGGCTCAGCAACTTGCACCGAACATGATCTCTCATTTCTCATCACGCTAACGCGTCACGACCGATTAGACCCGAGTGAGTTTCGTGATCCCTGTCGCTCGGGGTCCGGACCTTGCAACGACCAGATTCGAGAGACATTCAAATTGACGCGTCGCGTGACGGGATCGGCAACCATTGCGACACTAAATGAGATGAACGAAGTTGAAACAAAGCACTACACACTGAACGGAACCGCAGTCGATATTCCGCCGCGCGGCTGGAATCGACAGAAAAATATGCGGCATGACTATGAGTTCGAAGGTTTTTCAGATGCATCGTACATCCATTTCAAGATGTTTCGTTATACAGACATACGTGACGGCGAGAAAAAAATCGTCATGCATTGGCGAGGCGAACCTTGCGATCCGGTTCGAATTGATTGGAGAGCGCTCGCCGCTCCCATAGCATCATCACAATGAACGCGAACGATTCTATTCACGCTCTTGGACCCGCGCCAGCGCAGTCGCTCGCTGTTTCTCAGAAGCGAGCAAAAGCAGACATAAGCTCGCGACCATACGGCAAAACGAACTCATCGTCGTCCACGCGCGTTTTTGGCTACTTGAATGCTCTTATGCTCTGAAAGCGTTTGCGATACTTTGCTGGGGTCGTCCCGACACGTGATTTGAACAACCGCCTAAAGGCGGCCGGTTCTTCGTAACCTACTTTAAGAGTTACAACGTCAATCGGATCATCGCCTGTTTCTAATAAGTGCTTTGCCTCTTCAATCCGCAGCGCCTGCACATAATCGATTGGTGAGTAGCCTGTCGCCGACTTGAAGCGCCGTGTGAAAGTACGTCGAGCGAGACCCGATTGCTCAGTCATCTCTGAAACGCAGTTCGGGACATTGTAATGGTCCGCAATCCACTCCTGTGTTTTGGCTATCAGAGCATCTTCATGCCGTCTTGCGGGGGCCATAGCAGTATAAGGAAGCTGCCCGTCTGAGCGGTCGCCAAGCACAAACACTTTCGACACGTTTATTGCTTCTTCGATCCCACCAAATCGAGCGATCAAGTAAAGTGCTAAATCTTCCCATGATGCTTCGCCCCCTGCGGTAATGATCCGATGCTCATCTCCGGTTGGGAGTAGGATGCGGTTGGGCTTTAGATCGACGGAGGGGAAGGCGCTGCCGAACAAATCTCGGATCGCCCAATGGGTCGTTGCCTCTGCATTGTCGAGCAATCCTGCTGTTGCGAGCAAAATGGAACCTGAACAGACAGAGCATATTACGGCACCCTGTTCATATTGCTTCGCCAACCATTCAGCGGGTTCTGCCCATTCAGTTGTGATGTCGGAGGTGTATTTGATCTCAACATTGCCGACCACAATGATGTGTGCAGGTCCGCACGTTTGAAAACTTGATGCCGGTGCGAACGGTGCGCCTTCATGGCTGATGAAGGCTTCGCCATTCGGGGACACAACTTCTAAATCGAATAGAGGAGTGGCATCGGGTATTTGCATGAGTTCTGCCCAAAGGTGACCGGCCGAACGCAGCACATCATAAAGCCCGTAGAAGGCGCCAGCCGTATTCTCCGGCAGGGCAAGAAGTTTCAATCGGTATGCATTATTTGCTGACAAAGGTTTATTCCTGTTTTGGCTCATTTGGACCGGTTTCGGCATATCTCGCGCTCTCATGCCTGACAAGCTCAGGCTACAACCTGCTTCGAACCAATCGGCAGGAGACAACGATGTCCCAGAAAAGCGTCAGTGAAACGATCATGAGCATGAGCGACGAAACCTGGTTGCGACATGCAAACCCATGGAGCGGATGGACGCGCATGTCGGCGCTCCCTCTTGTTGCAATCGCAGTTTGGTCGCGTGAATGGATCGGGTGGTATTCGGCGTTTGCCGTTGGCGGTGTCATTCTCTGGATATGGCTAAATCCACGCCTGTTTCCTTTGCCGAAGGACACGAACAATTGGATGTCCAAGGGTGTACAGGGAGAACGCTTCTTTCTTGCCCGCAAAGACTATCAAGTTTCGAACGATCATGTTCGAGTTGCGCATATACTCAGTGGTATATCAGCATTCGGAATGTTGCCATTCGCGTATGGACTGTGGGTTCTCGACATTTGGATCATCGCCTTCGGCATGTCGGTGACGATGCTCGCAAAACTCTGGTTTCTCGACCGAATGGTTTGGATCCGTGCTGATGTATTCGCCATGAGCACGAATGAAGAGGCACTGCCTGGTTTAGACCGGTAATGGCCGACCTCGATCTGATGCCATCTGCATCAGACCATCACTCAATCAACATCAAGCAATTATGAAAGGTATCTCGATGCTGAACCCTACACCTATTGTCGAAGACTTCGACGAAACACGTGCCCTGGCTTTTATGGACCAAATGGGTGCCGTGATTAATTCAGGCGCAATCTCTGTGATGCTCTCAGTTGGACATCGCAGCGGACTGTTTGAAATCATGAATGACAGTAAAGCAGAGACAGCAGAACAAATCGCGCGGACAGCAAATCTAAACGCGCGTTATGTTAGAGAATGGCTATCGGCACTGGCTGTGAGCAATATCGTTGAATTTGATCCAGCGCGTCAGACGTTCCGACTGCCGAAGGAACATGCCGCATGTCTGACAAGAACAGGTATCCTCGGGAACATGGCTGGTTTTGCGCAGGCCGTACCCGTGATGGGAGCAATCGAAAACCGTATCCTTGAGTGTCTCGAAACAGGTGAAGGAACAACCTACGCGGACTATCCGTGCTTTCATTCCTTCATGGTTGATGCAGGATCCGGCGTTTTGGCCAATCTCTTTGACGGTGTTCTACCGCTTGTGCCAGGTCTACATGAGCGACTAAGCAACGGGATAGACGTTATGGATGCCGGGTGCGGCATGGGCCGTATTCTAAACGCCCTCGCCAAGCGCTACCCACAAAGCAGGTTCACCGGATACGACCTTTGCGAAGATGTCATTGATCAAGCCCGTCGCGAAGCCGCGAATGCTGGCGTGACGAACGTTCGCTTCGAAGCGCGGGACCTAACGGGCTATCATGAGCCAAAGGCGTTTGACTTGGTAACGAGTTTTGATGCCGTTCATGATCAACAAGACCCATTCGGCTTGGTGAAGTCCATGTACACAGCTTTGAAACCCGGTGGTGTTTACTTGATGCAAGACGTCGGCGGTTCTGCATTTTTGGAGAACAACTACGAATTCCCGTTCGCCCCGTTCCTCTATTCGATCTCGCTCACACACTGCACGCCGGTTTCTATCGGTCAGGGCGGGCCGGGCTTGGGTACAATGTGGGGATGGGAAACCGCAGAAGACATGCTTGAGAAAGCGGGGTTTTCAGACGTGAAGCGAAGTGTGCTCGAGTTTGACCCGCTCAGCGTTTGGTTTGTGAGCCAGGTTTAACGACCTGGCTCCGGCCGACCAACTTTCACAAATGATTGGAGACTGAATATGTCGATAGACATGAAAGCGATGCCCTTTGCCGAACTGCTTGCGATTCAATTGATCGAGGCAGATCCCAGCAAAATTGTAGCGAGTATAATCGTACGACCAGATCTGTGCACCACAGGACAATCAATTCACGGTGGAGCACTGATGGCGTTCGCAGATTCCATCGCCGCGACGGGGGCGTTTCTTACCCTGCCGGAGGGAGCCTTAGGAACGACTACGATTGAAAGTAAAACGAACTTTCTTGGAGCGGCGTCAGTCGGCACCGAACTCATAGGGACGGCGACTCCGATAAAGATCGGTTCCCGGGTGTCTGTTTGGCAAACATCCATTCGCAAACAAGATGGGAAGCAAGTCGCGCTCACGACCCAAACCCAGCTCGTTCTAAAGTGAGGAGGCCAGATATGAGTCCGTTTGATTTCATTCGCGATCAGATCAATGAAAGCGTACCCTTCGCCAATCACTGCGGTGTAGAAGTTATTTGTTTGAACCGCGGGGAAGGCGCAGCAAGGCTCTCAGACGATCCAATTACTCATAATCATGTGAACACTCATCATGCGGGTGCCTTGTTCACACTGGGAGAAGCGGCGTCTGGTGCGGCAATGGCAGGAACGTTCGCGCCGGTTTTGTTAAGCTCTCGAGCAGTGGTTTCTGACGCGAGGATCTCCTTTAAACGACCAGCAATGGGCGAAATCCACTCGATCGCTAAGCTGAGCGAAGATGCCGATGTCCTACTCAACAAGCTTCAAACAGATTCCGAAGTTTCGTTTCAGATCACCGTTGCGATCATAGACACCGAAGACACGGTTGCCGCAAAAATGGAAGTTGACTGGCATATTAGAAAGTCGGCGCACCAATCGAGTTGACGAAGACACCGTAGCGAGCGCGCTCGCACAAGACTCCTAACAATCACGGAACTAATACGATGAAACAAGCGATACCAATACTATTGACTCTTTTCTGCGCTGCCGCGCCAAGTGAGTGCTTCGCAGGCACGCCTCTCGACCGGGCAAATTGTAGCGTGGGCTTCTCCTCACTTTCGCTAGATGAAAGTTCAAAGATCGAACCCATTGAGGTGATTGATGTCGAACTGGGCGCGGGTGGCGGGGATGGCTATTTTGTGAGCTGTGAAGTCACTATCACTTCAAAGCTGTATCTTTACGCTGCGCATCAGAAAAATGATGGATCTTTCGATGTCGGATTGTCATTTGATCAAGAAGTGAAAACCGCCAGCTTTGATCTAAAAGCTGAAAGGGTTGGGATCGGTATTGGTCTTGCTCAACCAGTTTCAGCCAACGCAGTATTTTATACAGAAATTGGGTATGGCGACGCGGATTATGACTATGAGCAGGTATTTGTGGTCCTCGACTCAGGCGGTGCGCAGTTTGGTCCCGCTAAGTTCAATAATGATCCTGACGCCGGTATAGAACTTGAGCTCGGAGTGGAGGTATCGCCGAGCAATAGACTGATTATATCCGGGTTCGCTCATTATGGAGAAAATCAAAAACTGAAATTTGATGACCAGGGCGGGCTCAGTTTTCGCCAGAGAAACGCAGATTCCGTTTCGTTTGGTCTGAGTGGACGATACCGACTTTCTGATCTCCTTTTTTTAGATACAAAGCTCAGCGTAGGTGATCATGAATTCGCTAATTTTGGCATAGGGGTGAGCTTCTAATAGAAGCTCGCGTTTAAACCTCAGAAAAAAGCCGAACGGAGATAAGGATGAAGTTCTCTCGATATGTCTTCTTGCTCGCTGCGTTTTATGGCGTGTGCGTCCTCGTACCAGGCTTTTTTGTTGGGGGTGCCGGCGAGTTTACTTCAGATTCACCGCCGGCCTTGCCGGAATTCTATTTCGGGTTCTTATCGTTGGCCCTCGTATTCCAAGGGGTGTTTGTGCTGATCGCGATGGATCCAATCAAGTTCAGGCCCTTCATGATCATTGCGGTGTTCGAGAAACTCTCTTTCTTTTTGGTCGTGGTTGTTCTCGCGAGTTCAGGGAAAATGAGTACGGAGTCCCAATATTTTATGGGCGGGATGATAGACGGTGGTCTAGCCGCCTTGTTCCTCACTGCCTGGCTGGTGACACCCAGCAAGGCGCAACCGGTTTGATCTGGTTTGATAGTTATTTCGAGCTGAGCCGCGTTCTTCGATGAGACAATAGTATTTAAAGAGCACAGAAAGTCAGAGATATGGAATCCGGCAGTATGATCCATCACTTGTCAATCGGCGTGAACGATATTGAGAGCGCAGCAGAGTTTTATGATAACGTCCTCGCGACCGTTGGCGCGAAACGCGTTGCCGACTACGGATACGCTGTTGCTTACGGAAAGGTTTTACCAGAGTTTTGGGTGCAGAAGCCTTTTAATGGTGGTGCCCCCAGTGTCGGTAACGGAACACACATCGCATTTGTTGCAAACTCTAAGGATGAAGTACGCGCATTTCATCGAGCGGCCTTGAATGCAGGTGCAACGGACGATGGCAAACCCGGGCCACGCGAGGGGTATCCACCCGCTTATTTCGGTTGCTTTGTGAGAGATCTAGACGGTCACAAGATAGAAGCGACGTTTTGGGATATGGAGCGCATGAAATAGTCTAAGCTTCAGCTTAGTTGGAATTGCGAGCAAAGGCGAGGATTATAGAAGACGCGTGCGTCTCTAAATAAAGACGCTTGTCGGCTGCTTAATGCTTCTGCCAGGCTATGCAGCTGGCAAAGAGAATTAGTTCCCAAAAAAATTTGCTCATTGCACTAGTCTGCGTTGCTCTGAGCCGGCAAACGATAGACGTTTCGTGAAACGGCGCTGAACAAGTTTTTACGATCTTTATGGGAATAATTGGAGGAAAGTTGCTTAAAACCGTTCCATAAGGTTTTGTAGCTCATTGATAGTCTGTCGACCGGGAAGTTGCTTTCAAACATACATCTTTCCGAACCGAAACAATCGACGACATGATCATACCATGGAGCGAAAGCAGCGACGAAATCGCGCGTGTTTGCAGGCTTATCGCGCAAGTCCCAACCAAACCCCATGTCAGGCATCGCCAAACCACCTAACTTTACTCGTACATTCTGGCACTGTGAGAGTTCGCGAATATCGTGTTTCCACTTCTGGAAGATTTGTGACTTTTGAACGGCGTACGTTCCAACTCCGATGGGCATTCCGACATGGTCGAGTACCATTGTCGTTCCTGGAACGGCGTTTGCGAGGTTGCAGAACGCTTCGATTTGGTGATGGAAAATCCATGTATCAAAAGGCAGACCGCGCAATCCAAGTTGTTCAACACCTTGCCGAAATTGATCTTGTTCGAACAAGTCTTTTGGAGCGCGCCCTGGTATCAATAACTGATCCGGGTTTGGATCAAATGCGCCGGAATGTCGGATGCCTTTGAACAAACCACCGCCCGCCTCTTCATGTGCGTCTAAGACCTCGTCTAAAAACTCGTTGGTTAGATCTGCATGAGCAACGAGGCCTGCAATCCGATTTTGGATTTCTGGACGGGACGCCATGCTCGCAACGAACTCAGTCTCTCCTACGGGTTTCAAGTGTTCGGGACCTGTCTCTCGATATGCGGTTTTACACTCCATAAAAATCGTTTGGATTATGTTGTGACCACTATTCAAATCAGAAGCGAAATGCGCGGAGCCATAAGCCATCGCAGGATCCTTCCAGAGATGATGATGAGCGTCTACAATCTCTAACTCTGGTTCGAGCACCGGCTCATCGACTTGGTTCAGCCATTCATCATTATCAAACATAACGTTGCCCTTCTTTCGCGCGGCTTCCATACGATTTGACAAGCCACGGCAAGGAGACAGCAAAGGCGAGCCTGTCGCCTCTTACTCCTCTTTATTGAAACTTGGAATCTTTGTGCCGTCGGCCCGCGTCTCATTCGGACTGGTTTTGACCTTTATGGCGCTAATTTGGATTATAAAACAACCCGAAGTCGTACGCTCAGGTTAGTCACGGGATAAACCGATGAGCAATTGCTGCATCAGTTAAGCCGTTATGAGCGTGAGTGACGAAGGATGGTTACATCATGCCAATCCGTGGAGCGGTTGGCCGCGTGTCCAACTTCATACTATAGCTGTGTTTTATGAGATCTCGATGGCCACAAATGATACGATACCTGAGCCTTCAGAAAAGTAGGGAAATCTTCGTGCGTTCGTTCATTGTCCCTAGAAGGACAAATCGAGCCGCACGCCTCTCACTGACTGAAAGCGCTTAAAGCCGAAAGCTGCTTCAAAATCACAACCGACGAACGGGAGGTCCGTCCGTTCTGCGAGCAAAAGCGGTCATTAGAGATTAGACCCTGGCAAACCCATTGCAGCCGATAAATCGGCAGCAAAGGAGTAAATAATGCCGTTTGATCAGTCAGAAGGAAAATGGGTTCCGTGGAACAAAGGAAAGCTAGTCGGACAGAAAGCGCCGCTCAAACCTCAGGAAGTTTGGTCGATACGTGTTCGATTGCAACTCGCGGACAACAAGCGAGATTTGGCACTTTTCAATCTAGCAATCGATAGCAAACTCCGAGGTTGTGATTTATTGAGACTACGCGTCTCGGATTTGCGAACGGGCGCCGAAATTAGAAGCCGGGCCAAGATCATCCAACAGAAGACGGGCGCGGCGGTTCAATTCGAAGTCACCAAACAAACTCGCGATGCGATTGAGGCCTGGATCGAAATGAAAGGCCTTCGACCACACGATTGGCTGTTCCCAAGCAGAAAGGATACAACTCGTCACCTATCAACCAGGCAATACGCCCGGATAGTCGAGGGTTGGGTTCGTTCAATCGGTTTGCCTCATTCATCATATGCGACACACTCAATGCGACGAACCAAAGCTACGTTGATCTATCGCAAAACCGGGAACTTGAGAGCAGTCCAATTGCTCCTAGGACACAGTAAAATAGACAGCACGGTGCTGTATCTTGGAGTGGAGGTCGAGGATGCCCTCAGCTTGGCCGAGAGTATTGAGCTTTAACGTTTGCTCACACCGCCACCGTGTCGTCGTGGACTTCGACACACTGTCAGCTTGGTTCTGAAACAATTGAAACAAAACTACGGGCTTTGCGACATTTGGCAGAAACATCGGTCTCGTAAGTTCTTCTCATCGGCGCTGTCGCCGTGAGCATGTAAATGGAGAAACCCAATGTTGAACCAAGTCCAAAGTGATTATTCGCCGATCCCAGTTATTGAGATTACCCCTACGCATCTGCGCCCGGTACAGCCGAACGAGATCATCGCTCCGGTCGTTGAGCCGGTCAAAGAAGAACCACAACGTCCAGGTATTTTGGTGAGTCGCCGTCGCCGCCGCGCTCGCCTCGCTGGCCGCCACTAGTCTGCTGTGCACGTTTTGCTATGTCGCAACATGTTCGCGCAGATAAATGTCAAAGGCTGATAGGCGTGAGGTTTGCCTGCGTCTATCAGTCCGCGATCAGAACCTGCATACCAGGGATTGAGGGCGCGAATTGAGTGGCGTGCGGACCTTCTGCTGCGAACGCATCCGTGGCGATGATTTCAAAATCGCCCGCGACGGTATTAGCCGCAACCGCATCACTGACCGCCGGCCCAAACACATCGAATACGTATTTCTTGACCCCCACCACAGAGCCGATCACGGCGCCGCTGCCCAAGCCAATGCGGCACACCCAATCGACTTCGGAGTTCTGATTCCGCTTCTTCAAGAACTGGCGATACAAGGACGCCGTTTTGATGATCGAAGCGCGGTGGTCGAGGTCAGACTCTTCCAGCCCCGCAATACAAAAATAAGTATCGCCATTGGTTTTGATGCGCTCACACCCGAGCTGCTCACCAATTTGATCAAAGGCGGTGTAGAGCTCGTTCAACTCACTGACCAAATTTGCCGGCGCCAATTGCTCGGACATTTTGGTGAAGCCGACAAAATCCAAGACCAAAACCGAAGCGTCTTCATAGCGTTTCGGTGTGATCACGCCGAAGGATTTGTACTCGTCATAGGCCCCGCGCGGCAGGATGTTGAGCAACAGTTCTTCGACCTGGTCTTTTTCTTTTTGTATTTCGCGCGTGTTGCGCTCGACCATTTTCGAATAGCTCGCGAGCATAGATTCAAGCTCGCGGATCCGGGTGATGTTTTGGCACTCCATCACATAGACGGACTCATCGCCGACCGTGGCTTGCGAGATGATTTGCGCCAGGACCAAAGTCCGGCGATTACGACGGAAGCTGAGCTCGCCCGAATGCCGGCCACCCGCGTCAATACTGGCCTTCAGCTCGGCCAAGTCCAATTCCGGGAAAAGGGTTTGAATCGAGACGCCAGGCCCAGCATCATCAAACCACTCACCGAAGACATCATTGCAGAATTGCAGGTTCCCTGTTTTGCCATCGAACAGCGCAATGCCGACGCCGACGGCGCGCAAGAGCTGTTCATTAATGGATGCAATGGCCATTGCCTAAGCCGCGATCACAGATCGATACGACTCGATCTTGTCCAAAACAGCGGCAATGTCTGCCTCTTCTACGTTGAACCCCGCCAGGGTCTCGCCGAGCAAGGATTTGATGGTGTCGAAGTGCTGCGCCTCGATCTCCAAATTGGAATGCGCGGCTTTCAATTTCGCTTCAGGGTAGGACACCGGCCCACCCAGCAAAAACGAAATGAACTTTGTTTGATGGTCGATCAGACTGTCCATATCCGTCTCATCAAAGAACGGACCCACGACATCGGAATCCAGGACGCTATTGTAAAACTCAATGACGATGCTGTGTATGGTCGTGAAACCGCCATACTTTTCGAACAGCGAAGTGGCCATGTGTCTATCCCCGATACAAAGTCCATTACTTTGCACTTTCACCACTACTTACTATTGTCACTTTGAAAAAGATAGGGGCGCTCAGATGGGAAGAATAATTAGACTTAGGGTCGTCTGCGGCTATTCGAGCGACCTCCGATGAGCAGTGACACAGCCGCATTCCTCACCCGAGCGATCGACTCTTTACAAGATGGGATTGCCATCTTCGATGCCGATTACGCTCTTGTCCTCGCCAACCAGCCCTTCCATCAAATCTTTGACGGCGCCACGTCCCACCTGATCGCAGGCGGTGCGTGGCGTTTGTTTATGGACGAGGCCAAACGCAAAGGTCGCGGCGCGGGCTTTGACCAATTAAACTTCCAGCTCATTGGCGGCCTGATCGAGCCGTTCTCACAAGACGTCACGCATGGCACCAATCAGCGGGTTCGTCTCAGCGCCCGCGCGCTTGCCGAAGGGGGGTTCATCCTCACCGCCTCGGACGTGACCGAGGCTTATGAAGCCGATGCCTTGCGAATTGAAACCGAAGCGCTGCTGCGCAACGTGCTCGATGCCTGCACCGCCAATATTCTCATGAGCAGCGTTGATGATGGCCGAGTGATCTATCAGACCCCTTACAGCACGGGGCAGTTTGGGATCTTAGAGAACGTGCGCACTCTCTATGCCGATGCGGACAAACGCTCTGAACTCTTAGCAGAATTGCTGCCGACGGGTGCTGTCGATGATTTTGAATGCGACTTGCTCGACAAACATGGCGCACGTGTCCCCGTCATCTCACATGCGCGGTTGATTGAATACGAGCAGGAGAAGGTGATCTTGGCCTCGGCCTATGACCTCACACAGCTGCATGCACAGCGTGACGAGCTTATTCGGATCCGCGACATCGCCCACCAGAACGAGAAGCTGTCAGCCATGGGGGGTCTGTTGGCGGGCGTTGCCCACGAGCTCAACAATCCACTCTCTGTCGTGGTCGGCCATGCGCTGATGCTGCAAGAAGACATTACCGATCCGACTTTGAAAGCACCGCTTGATAAGATCAGTATCTCTGCTGAACGCTGCGCGCGAATTGTCAAAACCTTCCTCGCCATCGCCCGCCAGAAGCCAATGACCTTGGTCCCGGCGGCGATGAATGAGATCGTTATGACGGCCTTGGATGTATGCGGCCATAGTCTCCGGCAAGCCGGGGTGACGCTGCAGGTCGATCTTGCGGACGGGCTTCCTGAACTGCAGGTGGATGAAGATCAAATCGCGCAAATCCTGATCAACATTCTAACCAATGCGGAGCACGCGCTCAAAGACGTTCCGAACGCCGAAGTCCAAATCTCGACGCGCATCGACCCCGCGACCGGTATGATTTCGACGGTGTTCGCTGATAATGGGCCCGGCGTTCCAAAAGAGATTCGCGGACGCATTTTTGAACCCTTCTTCACATCCAAGCCGGTCGGCGAAGGCACCGGTCTTGGCCTCTCGATCAGTCATCGTATCGCGTCAGCGCATGGTGGCAGTTTAGAGCTCAACCAAAGTGCGACGGGCGGCGCTTGCTTCACGGTCAGCTTGCCGCGTGTCGCGGCGGCAAATGCGGCGATCGCACCAGACCAACCTATACGTGTTTCGGTGCAAGAAACGCCGATGAGTGTGCTCCTGGTTGAGGACGAACAAGATGTCGCCGACATGATCACGCGTATCCTGCGCAGCAAGAACATCACCGTCACGCATTGCGATAGCGGCAATGATGCGCTCGCCACACTGACCAGAGGTCAGCAATTTGACGTCATCGTCAGTGACCTCAAAATGCAGGGCCTAAGCGGGATCGACATGATGCTCGAAATCGATGCGCAATGGCCCGTCTATCGTGATCGCTCATGCTTTGTCACCGGAGACTCAATGGGGAATGCTCTGTCACAGTATAAATCGCTGTCCAATCGACCGATCCTGGAGAAACCCTTTTCGCCAACAGAGCTCGTTGAATTGGTCACCAGCCTTGGGGAGCGCGTATAATGGCCGAGAGTGCTTCAGACACCATCCACGTCCTCGTCTGTGATGATGAGCCGGACATCCGCGATATGATGTCGACCTATCTCCAGCGCCGTGGATACACAGTATCCATGGCCGAAAGCGGCGCGGCGCTCGACCGGGCCTTGGAAACGCACGATGACATTCAGCTCATCATCCTCGACATCAATATGCCAGGCGAGGATGGCTTGTCTGTGCTGCGCCGACTGAGAACCGAAATGTCATTGCCGATCATTATGTCGACAGCCGCCGGCGACACGGTCGATCGCGTCGTGGGTCTTGAGCTCGGGGCCGATGATTATCTCGCAAAACCTGTCGACCTTCGCGAACTGGAAGCGAGGATCAAAGCTGTCCTCCGCCGTGGAGGTGTGTCGCCCAGCACCACCGCTGCAGATCCAAAAACGGAAGGCGATATTATCGTCGATGGCCTGACGATCAATTTGGAGGGCGCGAAGCTGACAGGCCGCGATGGCGAAGCCATCCCGCTCACCGCTATGGAGTTCAGCCTGCTTCGCGCCTTTGTCGAACATCGAGGCCGCGTGCTCAATCGCGATCAAATCTTACAAATGGCGCATGACCGAGATTGGGACCCATTCGATCGTAGCATCGATATTCGAATCTCTAGGCTAAGGCGCAAAATCGAACGCAATCCGAGTCATCCCGTTCTGATCCGCACCGTGCGCGGGCTTGGATACATTTTTGATCAAGCCGACTAAAAAAGCCGACCCTCTTATGCAGAGGGTCGGCTGTTTGAGGTTGGGGAGAGGTGATGGATGACTATCCGATCTTGGGAACCAACATCCCGGCTTCTTTCTTGTAGGCCAGATAGTCTTCGCCATGTTCCCGGATCAGATCTCGCTCTTCGAACCACAGCCCGGTAAAGATGTAGGCCGTAAAGCCAAGGCTGAGGATGATCTGCGTACTGGTCATCAGCGGCGTCGCCCAGATCCCGATCATGACTCCCGTCTGAATGGGATGGCGAATGTATTTGTACATCGCACGTTTCACAAAGGTCAGAGGCGGCCGCGGCTGGTCGCGGAAGTGAACATACACCTGGCGCAAACCGAAGAGATCGAAATGGTTGATCGCGAAGGTTGAGGCGAAGGTGAAGGCCCAGCCGAACCAAAACACAGCCAAGAGTGTGTAGACGATCAGGCTTCCTTCAGCTGACCAAATTACGCCCGGGATATTGATCCACAATCCGGTCATCAGCAGGCTCGTTATCCCAGCGACAAGGACATAGGTTGGGCGTTCGGCAGGCTCAGGGATAACTTTGGTGAGCATCGCTTTAAAGCTTGGCCGCGCCATATAGGAATGGAAAAAGCCCCAAATCGCGACGAGCGCACAGTTCCAAACAATCGCGTTCACCGCAATCGCCTGACCGCCCCATAGATAGCCGTAGGGGACGAACCGGCCGAGCACAGCGATGATGCTGAGAAGGCCAGCGACTCCGATAAAGTAAGACACAACACCGTAGATTAGGATTATTGTTTTCGACATGGATCCCTCCTTAAAAGTGCGCTCTTTGGCGCTTGAGATTTGAAGCCGTCAGGCCGCTTGTTCACCGGCCGCCATGGCATGCACGGCAGACGCTGTGAGGGATTGTCCACCAATCGCCCAGTCGCCTTCAGCGACTTCGTTGATGCGCACCCAGGTGACGGGGCGCATGGCTTCGCCTTCGACTGAAATCATAGCGTCCGTGACGCGTTCGATCAGTTGTTGCTTTTGGGCAGGGGTGAATACGTTTTTGATCAGATCAATGGTTACGAGTGGCATGGTCTTGCCTCCTATCAATGGTTGGTCAGCGACATCGCTGATGAGGTCGTGATAGGTCCGCCACATTTCTGCTCGATGTCGCCACCGAGCCATTCTTGTTTCAATTGTTTCAGAACTTCGACTTCAGTGTTTCGGCGTTCATTCGGCCCCGGATTGAAGGCCAGCCTGATTGCCGATACTGCAGTCTAAACCGTCGAAACTTGAGAATCTGATGACTGCCAAATCCGTTCAGTATGCGCTCGCTTCCATATTCTTCATCTTGGGATCCTGGTGTCTCATCGCCCCGCATCATGTAGAATCGCTCGTGCTGAGACCGGACTTCCAACATTTATCCGAGACGTCTGCGCTATTGATGGCTTGTTTCGGAGCGCAGGCGATACTTGTGGCCTCCGTAATCGCATTTTCCACTTTCTCGCCGAGGACCTTTCTCGTGTTCGGATTGGTCGGTTCGCTGCCATTCTTCATTTTCAATTGGTACTTCGTGTTCGTCGTGAAAATGTTCACATCCCTGATGCTGATCGATTTCGTCGGCAACCTTGGGATATTGGTCTGCGGAATCGTCGGATTTTATCTGCGAAGATCAGAGCTACGCGTTCTTAAATAGCGTGAACCTAATCAAGCTTCCGTTCGGCGAGCAAAGCAGACATGTCTCCGGCGACGACTACGTCGATCCACTCGGAATTCAGTTCACGTGGTTTCGACTCTCAGATATTCGATTGCAACTTTCTCAATTTGCAATAAGTTCTGCTTATGTTCTCAATACTGAGGCGCGATTTAAATGAACGATTTTTATGAACTCGACTTTCTAAACGTGCGAGCCGATAGAAGTGGCGATGCAATAACAACAGTTTATCGATCTGGGCACGTGCAGATGTTGCACGTAGTGGATGGTGGATATCAGAGCACCGGTGAGCATTTAGTTCAGCACATTTGTAATCGCTATGGGCACGACGCTGTAATTGATAACGTGGTTGCCACCCATAATGATCGCGATCATGCAGGCGGCCTGCGCGCGGTGTTGGAGAACTTTCAAGTTCGACGCCTCTGGATGAACCGTCCTTGGGTTTATGCTGGCGAGTTGATTCATCTGTTTCCTAGATGGCAAAATGCTAGTCGCTTCGAGAGACACTTGAGGGAAGTATACTCCAATTTGGCCGCACTCGAAGAGATTGCACTATCGAAGAGAATACCCATTCTAGAGGCATGGGCGGGTTCTCAAATTGGGCAGTTCATAGTGCTATCACCCAGCCGCGATTTTTTTCTAGATTTGGTTTGCCGCTCAGCTCGAACTCCAGATTCTTCTGTTCCTTCGGCACCGTCCATTGATGCTGGCCCGAGCAACCCGCTTAAGCGGGCGATAAACTACGTTAGAGCAAAATGGGGTTTCGAGGCATTTTCCGAGCAAGGAACAACAGCAGAGAACGAAATGAGTATAGTGCAGTTCGCCCAATTGTGCGGTGATAGAATTCTACTGACTAGTGATGCTGGACGCGAAGCTTTGACTCATGCGGCAAATTTTTACGAAGAGATTGGTGGCGAGTTGCCCGGGCTAGAAGTTTTCCAAGCACCTCATCACGGCTCACGAAGAAACGTCACATCGGCTTTACTAGATCGGTGGATCGGTACCCGATCCATATTACCGCGATTAACGCCAAACGAAGGCAAACGAGCGCCAGTAAGCGCAACAAAATCTGATGATCTCCCCAAGAACGCAGTAATTCGCGCGCTTTGGCATAGAGGGTTTCAAGTTTGCTCGACGGAACAGTTTGAAGATGGGTTCGTCACGATGTTTCGAAATTCAGAACGCAATCACAACTTGTCGCCCATTCCAGAAGTTCCATATCCGGAAACGGTTGAAACTGATTAGCATTCAAGGTGCTATATCCATAAGATTATCACCGAGAACGTGCTTATTCGTTTAAGTGCACTCGACCTTTTCTACTCATGGCCGCTGAAGGATCATTGATCCCGCGGATTTTTCTACCTTTGGATTTAAGATCAATACCTGTTTAACCAAGCGATGACCAGATATTCGCGCCGCGCGCCAGAACAATACAAGTGCGATTAAGCTGCATGCGCTAAATAGCCATCTTGGACCGTTGACCTCGTCAACCCAGAACAGGCTCACTGAGCAGACCGCAGACAGAATCAATGCGACGAACGTCGCGTCCCTCCATAGAAGATATCTCTTGCTTGAGTCTTCTACTGATCCATCAGACTTCACTTCTTGGTACATCCTGAACCACAGCTTGTGTTGCTCGTTAGCGCTTTCCGGAAGCGGACCATGGTTCCTCGTAACATCGAGACGGTCAATTCTAGAGTCTTTACCCATCCATTCTGAGAATGCCCGGTTGCTGGGCAGAGGATCGTCCCATTTTAAAAATATCAATCGCGCTTTTGGCACATCCTCCAGTTGTCCGGTCACTATTAAGCTAACCACGTATCCGGTGGAGGCAACAACTAAGCTAAGACCTGCGGATGAGTTGATGCTTTGGAACAGCTCCAAGTATGGTGGTGAGCCAATGAAAAGGTAGTATCCGATGCCGAACACTAAGGCGACCCCGCCAAGCGCTAGCCGGTTTTGATCATTGTGTGTCTTAGCGATACCCGCCCTCCCTAATAAGAGCCTAAGTAGAAGTACCCCAGGTGATTGGTATTTGTGGTATCTCCACCTGCATCCGACGCGAATTTTTCGTTTTCAATATATACATCTAGGCGGTCGCCTCCAGCGTCTATCACAAAATTACCGCACTGATTTTGAGTGAAGTAATTCAAACCACGCTTGTTCCACGCATCATAAGCAAGATACTCCGATGGCGCGCAACCTAATAGCGACAGTCTTGGATTGAGATGGGATAAAAATGACCAATCACGGCCACTGTCTCTACCGTGGTGTGGTGCGAGCAGGAAGCCGACATTCCGAAGCAAGTCAGGGTGATGATCCAATGCACAATTCCATGCTTCATCGTCTGCATCACCACATAACACTACTTTTCCCGCCTTCGCGCGATAAACGATGATGTAGGATGCATCGTTAAATTCTTGCCGGTCATTGCAATCGTCGATTAGCCCTGCCGTCGGGGCGCAAATGGTGACGTAGTCTCCATGTCCAGATTTCTCATCTTCGTTAGCGTACTTGAATGACTTACCTTCCAGTACTTTCACCACGGAAGTGTTCTCTTCATCTCCGTCACGGACTTTTACGTATCGATCCCAATCCGCTTCTAAATAGGGTGATCCCTCGAAGTCCGGTTTATCTTTCCTGGCTCCGCTATCCCAGAAATGGCACACTTCGAATTCATCGATAAGTCGATCAAAACCATCCAGGTGATCCATGTCCGGATGAGTTGATATGAATCTCCAAATTTTCGAAACGCCTATGTCGTCCAGATAATCAAGAGGGTTTGTCGGGGACTTACACATTCCGTAGTTTCCGCGGGGTCGAGACGCGAAGTTTTGAGCGGACTTTCTTGTCGTTTCGCGCTCTAGATTTCCTCCGCATATATCTATCATGGAAACACGACCGGACCCGTGCTCGAGAATCGTGCAATCTCCTTGACCAACTGTAATACAGTGAACTGTAGGCATGTTTGATTCCTCTTGGGTTCCTTTGAGGATCTGGGAGTTACATTACCCTAATTCTAGATGCGCTTCTTGTTTTTTTCCGAACACTTTAAGTTTTACACGAGTTTGGTATTATGATGCGGAATGGGTTTGTCGTGGGAAACACAGCCGGTTCGAAAAATCTTTGAAAGAAAAATCTAATGTCGATTCAGATATTCATCTCATACGCTCGAGAGGATTTGTCTGTTTGCGATCAGATTCGGGAAGTGCTTTCTGGACTGGGACTGAGTCTTTTCAGGGATATCGAAGGCCTAAAAGGTGGAGAAGACTGGAATCGGCATATTCTCAATTTCGCGAAGAGTAGTAGCTACTTCGTGTTTCTAGCCTCCTCCTCATCCGTAGAAAAACCCGGTATGATCCAACAGGAGCTGGCTATCGCCCAAGCGAAGCTCACACTGGACGACTCGTTCAAGTTCTTAGCTATTAGACTCGATGATACGCCCCTACCTGAATGGATGAAATCCAGACAGTACCTTAACTTCGATGACCCTGAGTTGTTCGATAAAGTAGTCTCATCGCTCAATGATCATCTCAATCAAGAGTCCGCTACCATAAAGCCGGTCGGTGGACACGCGTTCGTCAACATGAACCCTGAGAGCGTCGAGTATTCTACGGATGGCTGCGACTATGAGTACACGGTTCCAACCTTCGCAACTATTGGTGCACCTCATGTATCGATCGAATTAAACGCGTTGGTCCGAGGAAGGGTATCTGAGAGAGTATTGAAAATGCGGGGGTGGGTGGAACCAAACCCTCCAGATTTTGAGCACTCCCGCAGCATGATTGCAGTGCATCCTGTGAGCGTAATGAACTCTCGGCGAATGATCAGCATCCTATTCGAACACTTCGCGCACTTTTCCGGAGCTGCCCATCCCCAGCACAACTTCTTCGCGCTAAATATTTTAAGGTCTCCTTGGTCGTTTTTCGATCCGATCATTCGTCCCGAGAATAAGCAAGAATTTGTCCATTTGATTGTTGATGAATTAGAGAAAGAAGAGGGAATGTGGGACGAGGGGGAATTGCGAGAAAGTCTGGTGAGTTTTGACTTTTCTGATCATATGCTGGTCGGCGACGACTCCATTAAGATAGCTTTTCCGGATTACTCGATTGCCTGCTACGCGTACGGACCCAGCATACATGAATTTCGCAACCCTGATGTCCTTGCGCTAATTGAAGAGCACTAGCAGGCTTATGTTTCCTGTGACTTCTAACGTCTTCTTTTAGGAACAAACCGCTGTTTCGCTTCATCAGTATTTGGGGAGAGTGATGCTATCTTCGGGATAGCTTTTAGCTTTTTGCGGGAACACCACGGCCAATAGACGATTGATGTGGTGCGACGACATCGGGCACTTTGATACAGCGCTGTAAGCGGAGCGAGAACTCCATTGATTCGCTAGGTGCGCGTTTCTCGTAGCTTCAGCGTGAATGAATGATGTTCCGTCATGTCTAATGTTGTTCGAACATTTTAGGGGACAGAACAGGGGACAGCGCTCGACCGAGAGCGACAATCCCTTTAAAATATTGTATTTATTCAAACATTTATAGAAACTGGAGGAGGGGAAGGGATTCAAACCATTGACACAGAACTCTTCAGGTTCTCGCTCCGCCAAACTGAGCCACCCGCACACGAACGCGCGAGAACCTGACTACTACAGCTGCCGTGTGTCGATTTATTACATGTTGGGTTTATTGGCCTCCGCATACGTATTTTGACCAATGTTGCATCAGCTCTCTTCGCTTCTCGAGCTTGTCGCCTCGCGCGTAAGATCTCACTAGTTTCGACCGCCTGTGGCCCAGAGCTCGTTCCGCGGTGTCTTCATCCGTATGGTTTTCTGCCCAAGTTCGAAATGCCGCGCGGCAACCGTGAGGTGTGATTGGCTTGCCATCTCTGTTTTGGAAGCCGCTTTTACGGCAAAGCTTTTGAAGGGATTTATCCGTCATAGCGCCGAAGGTTATGGGTGATGGGAAAACAGTGCTTCCTGATAGATCCCGAGAAAGCTCTAGTACTTCAATTGCCGCCTTTGATAATGGTATTCGATGCATTTCGCCATTTTTGGTTCGTTCAGAAGGGATTGTCCAAATTGCTCCATCCATATCGATCTCCTCCCACCGAGCCCCACGAGCTTCTCCGGACCTTGTGGCGGTCAGCAGCAAAAAACGCATGCATAGAGCGGATGTAGCTTGAGTGCTTTGCAACCAGGACCAAAAATCCTGAATGTCATCCAACTCAATTGCCGCGTGATGTTTTTCTTGTCGCTTAATTATTGGAAGCGACGACTGCAGATTTCCGCGCCAAGTTGCGGGATTGTTTCCATCTACACAACCCTCAGCTTTCGCGGCGTCGAAAATGAGTTCCAAGCGTCCGAGTACTCGCTTTGCCGTTGTCGGGATCTCATACCAAACGGGTTTCAAACAGTTGAGAATGTCAGATGAGTTTACTTCGTTGATAGGCGTCCCCCAGATGACTTTCGCATGGCGTTTGAGCGATCCTCGCCATTGCCTTTCATGGTCAGGGTGTTTCCAGCCTTGCGCTCGATCACGGATATAGGCTTCCGCAAACTCACCAAACAAAATAGACCTACTGTCCACGCGATCAGCCTTCGCAATTCTTTCCCATTCAATTCTCGGGTCACGTTTTGGGGTTGCAGCAAGCCAAGTGCGAGCCTGCTCTGCTTTCTCGCGCGCCATAGCGAGAGAAACAGTCGGCCAAGCGCCTAGACCAACTTCAGGTCTTTTGTCATTCCATCGATAGGTGAAAACCCAAGCCTTTGATCCACCTTTCCTGACCCTGAGCGACAACCCTCCACCGTCTTGTAGCCGCGTAGGCCCGGTCGCATTTCTGATTTGCAAGTTTTTCAGCCGATTAATCACCACCATCCAAAACTCCCATGCTCGTCCCGCCTTTGGTCCCGCCAGAGGGCGGGTATTTGATCGATCTTGAGTCAACCAAATTGAACAAGGAGTACGCTATACCCCAGTATTTTCAAGGGGTTTTGAAACAATTTGAGACGGGGCGGAATGGTGGTTCGGGGGAGACTTGAACTCCCGACCTCACGATTATGAGTCGTGCGCTCTAACCAGCTGAGCTACCGAACCGTATCAAAGCGCGGTGCATACACTGGGCCAAGGCGCTCCGCAACCACTGATCTGCGGCAAAATCAGCGAGAATTGGGCGTGGTCACAGCCGCCGCGACAAATTGCTGTTCCATTTCGACGCTGGCAAAAAAGAAGGTCGCGTCCGTGATCTCAGCTTTATAGTTCTGACGAATGGTTTTGAACGGGGCCTTCGCTTCAAAATTCAATGCGAATTGAGAGATATAAGTCAGGCCCCATTCGGGTTCCGTGTCCAGCAAATAGGATTGCTGGAACTTTGTCAGCCGCCCGCCATTTGGGCCGCGAACGGGGCGGGGGAGGGTGTAATCTATGCGCAAAAAGCGGCCATCAATCGGCTCCAGCCAGGCTTGCGCTTGTAATCGCTGCGTGGCCCACCGGTCGAGCGCCGTGTCATTCGCGGACGGGGCGTGTTGGAAACTCAATCGCCAGGCGGCGCCGAGATCATCGACATTGACTCGTGCCCCGAGGCTGGCGCGTAAATCGTCGGGGAAGAGGCGGCCATCCGGTGCAATCTCAGCGCCCCAGGCGGCCGCCGCTTGATCAAGATCAGCATCTTCACCGGCAGCAACGATGAGACGCCAGCGGCGACCATCCGGTTCACGTGGGTCGAATGTAAAGGTGCGGCGGGCTTTGGAGCTGGTCATTTCCACGGTGAACGCGGCGCGCAACGTGTCGGGTGCTTCTGTCGCGCGCAAGGCCTCATTCATCGGGCCAGCGCCGGTCGCGAGGGGAAATGCGAAGCTTAGAAGAACATCCATCGATAAGCTGTCTTAAGTTTAATTACGTCTGGTTTAAGGCAGACAAGATTAACTTTGATGAGCTTGCTTATTTTAGGTTTATGGGCGGTGAACGAGCGTATTAGCGGCTGGATGTTGAAGTGCTTTACAGGATAGTCGCAGATGTGAGACGTCACATTTATGGACTCGCTGCTCACCCTGCCATTTGATGTGTCTGATTGGCCTGACACGCTCGCTCAAATCGCTCCCCAGGCATGGATTGGGCTGGTTTTGGTATTCGTCACGATGATCGCATACCTTGCTGGCCATGTGTTTAAGCTCGGAGTGCGGGCGGTTGGACGCAGGACTTACAAAGATCCTGAGCTTTTTACCGGCTCAAGTTGGGATCTCGCGGCGCCGCTCACGCAGCTCCTGGTATTTCTCGCCGTATTCACGGGCGGGGCAGAGCTCGTCGGCTTTGATTTCGGCCCGGACTTGGTGAATTTCTGGCCCAAGGCGATTGCCGGTCTTATTATTATTGGGGGAGCGGTTCTGCTCACCACATGGCTCAATCGGTCTTTGCGTTCGTATGGGGAGCGTGCGAATGCGCGCCATAAAGTCGATGACACGCTCATCAGCTTCTCCGCGTCGATCATCCGATACCTTATCCTAGGCATCGCGATCCTCGTCGCAATGACGCAATTTGGGTTCGCGCCAGGCTCTTTGATCGCGATTGTCGGTGCGGCTGGATTGGCGATCGCACTAGCGCTTCAAGACACACTTAAAGCGGTCGCCGCTGGGTTTATGATAGCCGCCTTTAGACCCTTCAAGATTGGCGATTGGGTTCAGATTGGCGACCATGAAGGTGAAGTGTTCGAGATCACACCGTTCAACACGGCGATTAAGCAGGTTGATAATAAAGTGATGCTTCTGACCAATGATAAGGTTTGGGGGGATGCGATTATCAATCACATGAAACTCCCGCAGCGCCGCTTAAACCTGTTCTTTGGTGTCCACTACGATACCGATTTGGACCAAGCTTTGGATGTCTTGAAGACCTTGGCGAATGATCATCCGAGAATCGTTCGCCCGGCGGATACTTGGGTCGGAGTTCATGAGCTTGGCGATTGGGCGATCACGTTGCGCTTACGTGCTTGGGTGCCGATGCGCGAATTCGTCCAGATCCGTGCTGACATTACGAAATCTGTCAAACAGACTTTTGATCAGGTTGGCATCGAAATCCCGTACCCACACCAAGTTGAAATGGTGAAGGACGGGATTTCTTTAAAAAAGGCTTTGGAGGTCGACGAAGACTAAGCCGTGGGCAGAGTATAGTCTTTGAAGATCTCTCTCAGTTTCAGCTTATTGATCTTGCCGGTCGCTCCGAGCGGGATTTCGTCGATGAAGGCGACATCATCCGGCGTCCACCATTTCGCAATCTTGCCTTCCAATTGAGCCAGAACCTCTTCCTTGCTCGGCGTTTCGCCTGGCGCGGACTGAATGATCAGCAAAGGCCGCTCATCCCATTTCGGGTGATAGATGCCGATGGCGGCAGCATTGGCGACTTTTGGATGACCGACAGCGATATTCTCAATATCGATGGAGCTGATCCACTCGCCACCAGACTTGATCACATCCTTTGCGCGGTCGGTGATTTGCATCGTGCCATATTGGTCGATATTGGCGACGTCACCTGTGTCGAAGAACCCATTCTCGTCGAGCACATTGCCGCCATCGCCTTTGAAATAACCGCCAGCAATCGCCGGGCCGCGAACAACGAGCCGGCCTGATGTTTCGCCGTCCCAAGCGACGTCATTATTCTCATCATCGACAATCTTCAATTCTACGCCGAAGGGTGGGCGTCCTTGTTTCAACTTTTGCGCCATGCGTGTGTCGATATCGGCCTTCTTCAAGTGCGGCGGCAGGCTTCCTAGTGTGCCCAATGGGCTGGTTTCGGTCATGCCCCAAGCGTGGATCACGTCGACTTCATATTCGGTTTCGAAGGCGCGTAAGATCGCTTCCGGAATGGCCGATCCGCCGATTAGGACTTTTTGTAGGTGAGGCAATTTGAGGTTGTTTTCGCGCAGATAGGTGAGCAGACCCAGCCAGACGGTTGGCACCGCGGCGGTAATGGTCACTTTCTCCGTATCGAGCAATTCATAAATGCTGGCGCCATCCATCTGTGCGCCGGGCATAACCATATTGGCGCCCGTCGCTGGACAGCCAAAGGCGAGGCCCCACGCATTGGCGTGGAACATCGGAACCACCGGCAAGACAACATCATCGGCGCCCATGCCCATGGCGTCTTTCGACATGGTGATCAGCGTGTGGAGGACATTGGATCGGTGCGAATAAAGCACGCCCTTGGGATTCCCGGTCGTGCCGGATGTGTAGCACAGGCCGCAAGCCGTCTCTTCCGGAAAATCGCCCCAGCTGGCGGCGGTCGACTTGCCGGCGATCCACTCGTCAAAAGCTACAGCCCCGACGGAATTGTTGGGCATATCGCTGGAATCGGCGAAAATCACGAACGTTTTGACCGTTTTTAAGTGGTCTTTCACCGCTTCGATAATGGGTAGGAAGGTAATGTCGAAGATCAAAACCTTGTCTTCGGCATGATTGGCGATCCAAGCGATTTGCTCTGGGTGTAGGCGTGGATTGATCGTGTGCAGCACGGCACCAATGCCCATCGTGCCATACCAGGCGGCCATATGCCGGGCCGAGTTCCAGCCCAGGGTTGCGACGCGATCGCCTAAGCCAATACCCGCTTCGATTAGGGCACCAGACACCCGTTTCGACATATCGAACAGTTCCGAATAGGAGGTGCGAACGATATTGCCGCCGACGCGACGCGTGATGATTTCTCGCGTGGGATTAATTCGATTTGCATGCTCCAAAATCTTGTTCGATGTGAGCTGCCAGTCTTGCATGATGCCTTGCATCGGTTTCCTCCATAAAACTGTATCATTATCGCCCCTTTCGGAGCCTGATTATTGTTGTAGGTTGCCGGTCGGGGATCGGCAAGAAACGAAAGCTCAAATCCATGAAATCTCTCCTTTATCCGCTCGTTTTAGGGGCAGGGCTCAGCTTGGTGGCCTGTCAGCCGGAAGCTCAATCGGCAGATCCGCCGGAGACGGACCGTCCTGAACTGATCGACTCCAATCGTGTGGATCTTGGTCCATTGCCCGCGTTTTTTGATTGTGTCCGCGAGACTGGCGGTTTGCTGATCGCCTCGCATCGCGCAGGCCCGGCGCCGGGTTATCCGGAAAATGCTATCGAGACGATGGATTACGGCACCGATCAAGGCTTACTGATCCATGAGATTGATGTCGTGGAAAGCCGTGATGGCGTTTTATTCCTGCTCCATGATCGCACGCTTGGGCGCACAACGACGGGAACCGGGGCGGTTGCGGACACGGATTGGGAAACCATTCAAACGCTCAATCTCAAAGACAATGATGGCGAGATCACAGACTTCACGCCGCCAAAGCTTTCGGACGTGTTATTGTGGGCCAAGGCGCGCGGCGTCATTGTTGAGCTGGATAAGAAACCGACGACGAGTTTCCGAAACATCATTTCGCATGTCCGCGCGGCGGGCGCGGAGGATCATGCCGTTCTCATCACCTATAATGACAATCAAGCCGTGGAAGTCGCCAATCTTGCGCCAGACCTGATGATGACAGCATCGGTGAACAGCCGGGAGCATCAAGAAACGCTTGAAGCGGCTGGGGTTAATTTCGACCATGTCGTCGCCTGGATGGGCATCAGCAATCCCAACCCGCGGGCGTTCACAGCCGTCGGGCGCCGCGGCATTGAAGCGGCTTTTGGCACTTTAGGGCGGCCCGGCGATCGGTTGGATGATCAATATTGGGCGGATGGCGATCCGAGCGAGTTTCAGGACTTGGTGGATGGCGGTCTCACCTTATTGGCGACGGATGCGCCTTATCGAACGGCGGAAGCGCTGAGTGCTGACGATGATGTCGTCGCCAATTGCGCCGCGGGTTAGAGCACAAAGCGCGCGCGTTCATTCGAGCTGATATACTCGACCATCTCATCATACGAGGCCCGCTCGAGCAGGCTTGCCGCTTCAATTCGTTTATTGTGCGTTTTTGCGTCGCCAAAACGTCGGCTGGCAAGGTCAACGGCCGTTGCATAGAATTCCATGCGACGGGTTTCACGTTGGGGGCGCAAACCTTCCAGCATGGCGCGGGCGCCGACGGCGACAATGGCGAACGCAATGGCAAGCGCGCTCGGGATCTCCCAAAACGCATCATCGCCAGCCCCCAGCAAAGCCGTCGCAATTGCTGCGATCAGCGCGAAGAAATTGGCGACGAAGGACAATAGGACGAGCACATAGCTAAGATTGCCGAGAATGTGCAGCTGCTTGGCTGGCGAGGACCAGAATTTGCCATCTGCCGATAAGACGTAATTTGTGTACTGAATCTGCCCTCGAATGCGCGTCTCCTCGAGCGCGCGATAAAGCTCCTCAAGATGGTTACTCTCGGCATTTTGCGGGCGCTTGGTAGCGGTTTTCGCCCAGGCTTTGTCGATCCAAAATTCCGTGCTTTCCCGCGGATCGACAATGCTTTGTCCCGAATATGCGGCGGCGGAGACATTTGTATATTTGGTGTATTCGCTGCCAATTTGATCGATAAAGGTGCGCTTGAACCGTGCGAAGGCGAGGGCGCGTTGGGCCAGCCAAGCGCTTCGATCTTCATCTGATCCTGCGACCTCAGCAATCTCTGCCGCGTGTGCGACCAGATGCTGCGCGTGCCATTGCCGCAAGCGTTCGGTGATGAGGCGTTGCTGCAACCATTTGCGCTTCACGCGCCCAAAGCCCAATCCTAGATTACCGAAGATCAGGGCGAACAAGCCAAATGTTGCGCCGAGAATCCCTAAGGTGAGCAGAAAGTCTTCGCGCACCTGCTGCTCGCTGAACACGCCTTGCAGCATCAAAGCGAACGGAAAAGTCAGCAGGGACAAAGTGGCAAAAATCAGTGCCGCACACCCAACGCGGCGAGAGGCCCGCTTGGCCGCGTTGGCGAGCTTATCGACGCGCTGGAACTCTTCTCTAAGTTCAGGGTGATCCAAGGCGAAATAGACATTTGGATAGGCTGAGATCGCCAAATTGCGATCTTCCTCAGAGAGGAGCAGCTCATCATTGAACCTAAACGCCATGCCCAATCATCCCACGCTTTGTCGGAGCAAAGAAGCACGCATTCTTACTGTGTTGCAAGAAGGTTTCCGGCTTGGCTTCTGAAACAAAAAGAGTTTTCAGGCGTGGATTAGATGGCGGAAGCGGCAAGTTCCGCTTTAGCTGCGGTCAGTTTTATGTCATCTCTGTCACAAAGGGTGAGATTAACCATAAAACTTAGAGAGAGTTTGGGGACGTGGCAGATATTTTTCTTTCCTATAGTCGGGTCGACCGCCCGACCGCGCAGATTATTGCCGAAGCATTAGAAGCGGAGGGGTTTTCGGTTTGGTGGGATAAGATTTTACGGGCCGGGCAAACCTATGATGAAGTCACTGAGACCATGTTGCGCGACTCTCATGTCGTGGTCGTGCTGTGGTCCCAAACCTCAGTAAAATCGACTTGGGTGCGTGCAGAAGCCACCCAAGGCCAGCGCAATTGCGTTCTGATCCCGGCAATGATTGAAGATGCCGAACGCCCGATCATGTTCGAACTCGTCCAAACAGCGGACCTGATCAGTTGGCAGGGGGATCGCCAAGATGAGCGATGGAGCAATTTTGTCTCTGATCTGAAACGAGGTTTGGAGATGCCGAAACCTTCGGGGGCCATGGCACAGGACGCGACGCCTGCCGCGGCTATGGTTTCACCACCACCGCCGCCACCACCTCCTCCGCCGCCACCACCACCACCACCGGCGCCAGATCCTGAATCTGTTGCCGCAACGCCCGCACCAGAACCCGAAAATGCTCCAACGCCTACCGCGACGCCTAGTCCGGCGGTTGCGGAAAAGAAAAAATCGTCCAATCCACTGCCAATGCTGATCGGCGCGGTTGTGGTCCTCGGGGCTGGCGGGTGGTTTGGTTACCAGGCACTGATGGGCGGTGACACCTCGAGCTCATCGAACACGAGCACAGAGGCGCAGGTTGAGACGTGTGAGGTCTGTCCGGAAATGGTCACCGTGCCTGGCGGAACATTTGTCATGGGCTCACCTGACACTGAAGCCAATCGAACCGGCAATGAAGGTCCGCAGCGCGAAGTGACGCTCGCCAGTTTCGCGATCAGCAAAACCGAAGTGACTCAAGACCAATGGCAGCTCTGTGTTGATGCGGGCGCTTGCGACGGGGCGCAAGGTGCAAGTGGAGGAACTCTGCCTGTTGCCGGGGTGAGCTGGGACCAAGCGGTGGCATATACAGGCTGGTTGAGCGACACGTCTGGCGCCACTTACCGTCTGCCAAGTGAGGCCGAATGGGAATATGCTGCGCGCGGCGGCGAGAGCTCGGCCTATTGGTGGGGGACGGGCTATCCAGGTCCAGGCGCATCTGGCAGCGCGGCACAGGATACTGCAGATCTCGCAGCCAATGGATTTGGTGTGACAGGTATGCTCGGCAATGTCCGGGAATGGGTCGCGGATTGCTATGTCAATAATTACCGCGAAGCACCGCTCGACGGGGCCGCGGTGACGTCAGGCGATTGCGACCTCCGGGTTGTCCGCGGCGGCTCGTTCAAGACCGGGGCGGCGGAGCATCGCGCAGCAAGCCGGGCGCGGTTCCAACGCAGCACTCGGGATCGTGGATTAGGCGTCCGCGTGGTACGTGAGTAACCGACCTTAATTGACGTAGGCGACCACAATTTCGATGCGACGGTTCAACGGTTCAGCCACGTCATCATCTGTCTCAATGGCGAGCTCGGTCTCTCCGAATCCCGTCGCAGTGATTCTGGAGGCGTCAATGCCGCGAGCGATAAACCAACTGGCGACAGCATCCGCATAACGCTGCGACCGAACGCGGTTCTCCGCCTCTGTCCCGACCGTATCCGTGTAAGCCCGGATAATGATTTCAGCGACCTCGCGATCAGGACTGATGATCTGCTCCAATCGCTCGATATGGGGGGATAGATCGAGCGTGTCATAGGTCTCAATATAGAGCGTGACCGGGTCTGATGAGGTCTGCACCTCAACCATGTCTTCTTCCATCGGCGTCATTGAACGAGACGGGACCGAAGCTGGCGGTGGCGGCGCAGGTGAGGGAAGGGCTTCGATAGCTGGCTCTTCAAAGGCCTCTGGAATCGGTGCGAGACCTGCCGGAAAGGCTGTGCGGCGCAATTTGCAAGCGTCCGAATTCGGATCGATTTCAGTATTGATGCGATAATATTGCTCGCCATCGGGAAGGCCACCAAACCGTGCGATTTCGAGCGCGCGATCTTGCGGACCGGTCTCGCCAATCGTGCACATCATGTCCCACAGTACGGTAGGATTGTCTGAATAGTAATTATGACCAACCCCGAACAGTTCAGTTGTGACCGCAGTCGCGTCAATCGTCTGATAATTGCCTGCATTACGAATATAGGGTCTGTTCGTGTCAGTATCACCGAGGCGTTTGGCGGGGTTGGAATTGAGAATATTCGAGAGATCTAGCGCGCGATCCGTGTCCGATGTGTAGATCGTGACATTGGCGTCGAGATTATCGAACACACCGCTCGCCGCATCGAAAATGTCTCGTTCGACATCGGCGGCAACAAGCATAATCCGGAACTCTAAATCGTCTCTATTGTGGCGTTCGAGATAGTCGCGAGCGTAATCTTCCAAGCCTTGAGTCAGCACGCGATTGCCCATGGAATGTGCGATTACATTGATGCGCGTGACGCTTATGTCTTCGGTTAGGATATCCAAGAAGGCTTCAAGGTATTTTGCCGAGCTTAGCGATCTTGCCCGATCTCCTTCATAATCGTCTATCGAGAGTGCACCAGCAGATGGCCAGCTATAGAGCACGGGAACGCCAATATCGAAGCGATTGTCGCGCGAAAGATCATTGGAAAGCTGCGCTACCCGAACCAAAGCTTCGTCAAATTCGACATTGAAACCATGTATGAAAAGCAAAATGGCATCAGAACCATCATCATAGACTGCATCTTGAAGGGTCGCCGTGAAGGTCTCTTTGCCATTGCTGGTGATCCGGGTCAGAAACACATATTCAGCCAGTTTGTCCGCGTCACTTGGCAAACTGCCTTTTACATGCGGGGTTTCACCGCGTTCGCGGGACCCGCCTTGTTCGATCAACTTAGGCAGCCAGACATCGGCGCGTCCAAGCCGCAATTGATCGCCGCTTTCACCAAGTCCTGCGGTGACATCGACACTGTCGCTCGCCAGCGTCGTATCATCTGTGAGCAGTAAGCGGTTGGTGCCATACCAGACCCGTACACAATCCACTTTGGCGCGGAGGTCAGCGTCTGCGACCAGATTAGAACAGTCCGTACCAAACTCGGGATGACGGATCATGAGCGGGCGGGTCGTCCACCACCAGACCACGATCGCGGCCGCAATCACCACAACTAAAATACCGAGGATCCACCGTACCAAAGTCACCTCCCACGACGATACTGATGGCAGCCTACATCAAATAGACAATTTAGAACAAGCGTCAGCCAATGCAGCCTTTCGCAATCTGCGCAAAGGTCACTATATGGCTTCGAAGCGTTTTATCTGTGAGCACGTCCATGTCTGATTTTCTTCTCTTGGCTTTCATTCTCCTCGTCGCCGGAATCGTCGCGGTTCCGATAGCGACTCGTTTGAAGCTCGGTTCGGTGCTCGGTTATCTGATTGCTGGCATCGCGATCAGCCCGCTATTGGCTTTACTCGGTGTGGATGTCGTCGCTCTGCAGCATTTTGCCGAGTTTGGCGTCGTGATGATGCTGTTCTTGGTCGGGATGGAGCTGGAGCCGAAACTGCTTTGGCAAATGCGCAACCGATTGTTCGGGCTCGGCGGCGGGCAAGTTTTGGTGACCATGATTCTGGTCATGTCGGTTGCGATGGCTTTCGGTCAATCCTGGAATACGGCCCTGATTATAGGGATGATTTTGGCGCTGTCCTCGACGGCAATTGTTCTGCAGACCTTGAATGAGAAGGGGCTCACTTCGAGCGATGGCGGGCAAGCGAGTTTTTCTGTTTTGCTGTTTCAAGACATCGCCTTCATTCCGATGCTGGCAATTATCCCGCTTCTGGCCTTTCCTGAGGTCGTGACAGCGACTGCCGGAGGCGACACAGAGGGCGGCTTAAGCCTGGTGGAAAACCTCAATGGTTGGCAGACCATGCTGGTTACGATTGGTGCGATCGGCGCGGTTATCCTTGGCGGAAACTATCTGACGCGCCCTTTGTTCCGGTTTGTGGCGGGGGCAAAATTACGTGAGCTGTTCACCGCGACGGCTTTGCTGATGGTGATCGGAATTGCGCTTTTGATGACCTTGGTTGGGCTTTCGCCGGCATTGGGGACGTTTCTAGCCGGCGTCGTTCTGGCGAATTCTGAATATAAGCATGAGCTAGAGGCGGATATTGACCCGTTCCGTGGGCTATTGCTCGGCCTATTCTTCATCACTGTCGGTGCAGGGATTGATTTCCAACTCTTATCCGAGAATTTCGGCATTGTGGTCTCGATGACGGCGGGATTGATCGCGCTAAAGGCCTTTGTGCTGTTCATGCTCGGCACGGCCTTCAAAATCCGCGGCGCCCAGCGCTGGTTGTTCACCCTCGGCATGGCGCAAGCGGGCGAATTTGGTTTTGTGTTATTAGCGTTCACCGCCACCAACGGAATTTTGCCGGTTGTCGTAACGGATCTGCTTTTGCTGGTCGTTGCGCTATCGATGTTGATGACGCCGCTTCTCTTCATTCTCTATGATCAGCTGGTCGCGGGGATTTATGCCAAAGGCCAAGAACGGCCAATGGATGAAATTGAAGAAGAGAATGGCATTATCATCGCCGGACGTGGACGGATTGGCGGGATTGTTGATCGCATGCTGCGCACGGCTGGCTATGCGTCCACAGTGATCGATTATAGCTCGAAACAGCTTGATATCTTGCGGGCCTATGGGGTCAGCCACACTTATTTTGGCGACGCCACCCGGCCTGATATTTTGCATGCCGCAGGCATCGACAAGGCCAAGCTCTTGATCGTGACCATTGATGATAAACATCAGATCACCGAATTGGTGGACTATGCCGTTCGCAATTATCCGAACTTGCACGTCATCGCGCGCTCAGTGGATCGGCATCACACATATGAGCTTTGGGCGCATGGGTGCCGCGATATTATTCGCGAAACGTATGATAGTTCGCTGCGGATCGGACGCTCTGCTTTCGAAGCGCTGGGCACGCCGAGAGCCGCCGCGGAACAGATGAAGGATGCGTTCCATGAAATGGATCAGCAATCCATGATCGAAGTCGCCGATGTCTATGATATGAACATTCCGGGCCACGAGAATGAAGCCTATATCAATCGCATTCGCGAACGGGCTGAATCCTGGGAGGCCGAGCTGCATGATCGCATGATTGAGATCATGGAAAAAGACACAGAGCCGGAAAGCGCTTGACCTTTGGCGCCTAAATCAAGTATGCGGCGCGCAGGTTGAGACGCCTGCCGCTCGCAGGACATGATTGTCCCTGGTGAAGATCTCTCCGTTCTGACGGATTTTACGCAGACCATTTCACAACCGGTCTGGCGGCAATGCGAGCCCCGCCTTTTGAATGACCTTCGGTTCTGTGAAAGGAGTCGTGCGATGAATACGCATATCTATACGCGCGTGCAGGCCAAAGCCCGTGCACGTCAAATCAAAGCGGAGGCTGGCACCAGCCTATCCTTAGCTGCTGCGCTTGAGCGCGTAGCCCAGGAAATGGGTTTTCGCGATTGGAACACCGCATCTGCCCGCCTGTCCAATGCCCCCGAAGCGGCATGGCAAGTGGGTGAGCGGGTGACCGGTCACTATTTGAAACAACCTTTTTCCGGGCGCATTCACGGGGTCCGTGAATTGCAAGCGGGATCTGGTTATCAAGTGACGTTGCATTTCGACGCGCCGGTCGATGTGGTCGAATGGGACAGTTTCTCCGCGCATCGACAACGCGTGACGGTGAATGTTTCGCCGGAAGGCGTGTCCTGGCTGAAAACGAGCGATGGTGTCCCGCACCTTACCGTGGCGCTCGAAAGCGCTTTGATGGTTTAAACGCTATATGAGAGCCTGGTGTCCCTCGTCCTTCGACAAGCTCAGGATGAGGGACGTCTTGGCTTTGTTTTCATATTTGAGAGTCTGACGATCTCGGCATAGTCGCCATGAATCAAAGCTATTTTTTTGGCACGTGACCAACCCTTTATTTGGCGTTCGCAGGCGACTGCTTCGTCAAAACGAGCAAAGTGTTCTGACCAGACCAAGACAACGGGACGTCTTCGATAAGTCCACGCTTTTTTGCGATAACCGGAATTATGTTCGGCAATACGAACGTCTAAATCATCGCCGCGGTAGGAGCCCACATAAAAGGCCCCATCCGAACATCGTACCATGTAAACAAACGCCCCGATCGGGTGCTCACTCAAGCCTCATAGCCCTCATCCTGAGCCTGTCGAAGGACGAGGGCGTGCTTTGAAGCATCACGGCTTAGACTTTCTCTGCAGCGCCTTTACCCGCGGCCTTAGGCTTCCGCTTGGCTGGCTTTTCATCGACATATTTGAAGGTCAGAATGTCCTTCTTCTTGTCGTGGCCAATCTTCACGGTGCCGCCTTTGGAAAGTTTGCCGAAGAGCAATTCTTCCGCCATTGGTTTCTTCACATGCTCGGAAATCACACGCGCCAGAGGGCGTGCGCCGAATTCCGCATCGAAGCCGCGTTTGGCAAGCCAATCACGCGCGCCGGCCGCCAATTCGATGGTGACATTGCGGTCCGCCAACTGAACTTCGAGCTGCAGAACGAATTTCTCAACCACACGCTCAATGATTTCAGGTGTGAGGCCACCGAACGTAATGACGGAGTCGAGGCGGTTGCGGAATTCTGGTGTGAATAAGCGTTTCAGCGCTTCTTCTTGCTCATCATCCTTACGCCCGCGGCCGAAGCCGATAGAGTTTTTCGCCGCATCGGAAGCACCCGCATTCGTGGTCATCACCAGAATGACATTTCGGAAGTCGACCTTACGACCATTGGCGTCCGTCAGCGTGCCATTGTCCATGACTTGTAGAAGAACATTGAAGAGGTCCGGATGGGCTTTTTCAATCTCGTCCAGCAGGACCACACAATGAGGATGCTGCATCACGGCATCGGTGAGCAAGCCGCCTTCATCATAACCGACATAGCCGGGAGGCGCACCGATCAAGCGAGACACGGAGTGGCGTTCCATATATTCAGACATATCAAAACGTACCAACTCAATACCCAAGGCAGTCGCGAGTTGGCGTGTCACTTCGGTTTTACCGACGCCGGTTGGGCCTGTGAACAGGTAGGAACCAATCGGCTTGTTCGGCTCGCGCAAGCCAGCACGCGAAAGTTTGATCGCGCTTGAAAGCGCATCAATTGCCGCATCCTGTCCGTAAACCACGCGTTTGAGATCGGCTTCAAGCGACTTGATCGCCTGCGCATCGTCTTTGGACACCTGTTTGGGGGGAATGCGAGCAATCTTAGCGACGATGGCTTCAATTTCCTTGACGCCAATCGTCTTGCGACGTTTGCTCTCCGGCACCAACCATTGGGTCGCGCCGGCTTCGTCAATCACGTCAATGGCTTTGTCTGGAAGTTTGCGGTCCGTCATGTACCGTGCCGACAATTCCACCGCGGCGCGGATCGCGTCATTGGTATAACGTAGTCCGTGGAAGTCTTCGAATGTCGCCTTCAATCCGGTCAGAATTTTCACGGCATCTTCGACATTCGGCTCGACCACATCAATCTTGCGGAACCGACGGGACAGGGCTCGATCTTTTTCGAAATGCTGCTTATACTCTTTAAAGGTCGTCGACCCCATGCAGCGCACTTCGCCATTCTGTAGGGCGGGCTTCAACAAGTTAGACGCATCCATCGCACCGCCAGAGGTGGCGCCAGCGCCAATGATGGTGTGGATCTCATCAATGAAGAGAATGCCTTTTTCCTGCTCGCCAATTTCTTTCATGACGGCTTTCAGGCGTTCTTCAAAGTCGCCGCGGTAGCGGGTGCCTGCGAGCAATGCGCCCATATCGAGCGCCCAGATTGTGGCATCGCTCAAAATCTCTGGCACTTCACCATTGACGATCATCCGAGCAAGGCCCTCGGCGATCGCGGTTTTTCCGACGCCGGGATCTCCGACCAGGATCGGGTTATTCTTGGCCCGGCGGCAAAGCACTTCGATGCAGCGCTCAACTTCCATCTGGCGACCGATCAAGGGATCGATTTTGCCTTGCTTGGCTTTCTCATTGAGGTTGACGCAATACGCATCCAGCGCCTCGCTTTGCGGGGCATTGGGCGGCGCCTCTTCGGCATCTGCGCCGCGCGGTGTGCTTGGGCGCGTCTGCCCAGGCACTTTCGAAACGCCATGGCTGACATAATTGACCGCATCATAACGGGTCATATCCTGCTCTTGCAGGAAGTAGGTCGCGTGGCTTTCACGTTCCGAGAAAATCGAAATCAGAATGTTCGCGCCGGAGACTTCGTCACGTCCTGAGCTTTCAACGTGCAGCACAGCCCGTTGTACAACGCGTTGGAAGGCAGCGGTTGGTTGCACGCGTCCCGACGGGCTTTCCGTGATCAAGCTAGAAAGGTCTTCATCAATGTATTGTTCGAGCGCTGACTTAAGATCGGGAATGTTGACCTTACAGGCACTCATCACTTCCACGGCATCATCATCCTCTGTGAGGGCGAGAAGCAAGTGTTCAAGCGTGGCATATTCATGCTGGCGCTCGCCGGCGGCGGTCAGAGCGCGTTCAAGGGCCGATTCGAGACTAGGGGTTAAGCTTGGCATTGTATTTTTTCTCCTAGTCCTCTTTTTCCATTGTGCACTGAAGCGGATGCTCATTGCGGCGCGCCATATCCATGACTTGGGCCACTTTTGTCTCTGCCACTTCATATGTGTAGACGCCGCACACACCGACGCCTTTTTGGTGAACATGCAACATAATACGCGTCGCTTGCTCGCGGCTCTTATTGAAGAACCGTTCCAAGATCAGAACCACAAACTCCATCGGCGTGTAATCATCATTCAGGATCAGCACCCGATACATGCTCGGCTTTTTGGTCCGAACCCGGGTTTTTGTAGCGATTCCAAGCCCGCCATCATCGCCGTCACCGGGACCGATTGGGCCTTGCGGTTCATTCGGATCTGAGAGCGTTATGCGGTCAATTCTGATAGACATGGCTTAGAAGATAAGTGTTCCTTTAAGAATGTGTAGACTGACGCTGCGGAGGCTTAGGATCAAGCCGGAAAGTGATCAATTTGTGGTCAGTTTGGCAATTAATTTTGTAACCCGTTTGCGATTGGCGCCTAGATCTGAATATCCAACCCGGGATCTGGAATAGATGGCCAAAGTTGATTTGCCATCGTCAAGCGGGATGACCTCAATATCGACATCATCTTTGAACCGCATCAATCCGGTCGTGGCGACAAATTTCAAACGCAATGCGTCCGCATCTGAAGTGAGTCGACCGAAGCTTCGTTCACCCGAGATGAGTTCATTGATTTTCGTGAACAGGTCGGCGGCAGAAAGATCAAACTCTGGCGGAACAAAATCCGCTTCGCTGGCAAGACAGAAATTATCGGGCGCGGCCAAACATGTATTCGGTTTGGGGGGGCGCTGGAGCGATTTGAAAGGAATGAATTCAGACATGCAGTTGAATGTGCCCGGACTCGCTTGCTTTGTCAGCGCCCGAAACAAAAAACCGAGCCATCAGGCTCGGTTTTTTCAGCGGTGTGGTTTTGTCGCTGCGGTTTAGGCGGCCGCCGTCTTGGCGCGCTTCGCGGCTTTCTTGGCTTGTTTTGCCAGGGGCGCGAATGCGTCACGCAACGTCTCAGTATAAACTTCAGAGACTTCGCTGAAACCCGTCAGATTGTTCTCGAATGCCGATTTCATGAAATTGGTTTGGATGCTGAGCGCGTCTTCGAACGACCCGGCTTCCGCGAGCTTCTTCCCGGTTTCAACAGACAAGCTCATTTGTTGCTTCATGTGGGCCATCATGGTTTGCCCAACTTCTTGCAGACCCTTCACAGAGGCACGCGTGCTTTCCGTTGACGCTTCCATCGCACCGCGGGCAAGCGCGCCCATCGAGTCGGTGTCAGGGAAGTATTGAGAGAATGCATCGGCATTGAACGTTCCGAACGGAAATGTGAAAGGCGAAGAAGTTGCGGTCATGATCATCATCCATATGAGTTCCGTTAGGTAATATACGTGTCAATTGAGCGATTGCAACAAAATTTTGTGCACTGCACAAAATGAGTTTTCCGGTTCAGACTTAAGTAAGGAAATGCGGTCAAATCCTAACAAAAATGCCATGTGCATTTACCACTAGATAACCTTATGGATCGATCCTAGAGTATCCCTGGGTCTCCGGGGCGGACCGATTTGGAGGAGCCCTGCATGGCCGTCAAAGCCTCAGCGTTAATGCTTAAGTCTGCGCTTGTCGCGACCGCCATGATAACGCTCGGATGGGCCCCAACCGCGACGGCTGAGAAATATGCCTCGATCGTGATTGATCTCGAGCGCGACCAAGTCTTACACGCCCGCCACGCCGATGCGCCGCGCTATCCGGCCTCTCTGACCAAAGCGATGACGCTGTATATGCTGTTCGACGCAATGAAAGCAGGCGAAGTTCGGCTCTATGATAATTTACCCGTTTCGCGTGCGGCGGCGAGCCAGCCTCCATCGTCATTGCGGCTTCGTGCCGGGTCCACGATTACGACCAAGGATGCCATCAACGCCCTGATCACCAAGTCAGCAAATGATGTTGCTGTTGTCGTTGCGGAGCGTCTCGGCGGCACCGAAGAACGATTCGCCACACTGATGACCGCGAAAGCCCGCGCTATGGGGATGGAAAGCACAACCTTTAAGAACGCGTCCGGGCTGCCAAACACGCAGCAGCTTTCAACCGCGCGGGACATGTCAATCCTGGCCGAGCGATTGCTAGAGGATCATGCCGATTATTATGGCTATTTCTCCAACAAGAAATTTTCCTGGGGCCGCGCGACTTATAAGAATCACAATCGCCTAATTGGCGTTGTCGCCGGCGTCGATGGCATCAAAACGGGATACACGCGCGCATCAGGATTTAACTTGATGGCCAGCGCGAAACGACGCGGACGCCGCGTGGTGGCGATCATGTTTGGTGGCTCCACAGCACGCTCACGCGACCAGCATGTCAGCGATTTGATTGAGGCAGCCTATAAGAGCTTTGAGCCCAGCGAAGTCGAACCTGAAATCAATTTAAGATTGACTTTTAGCGACGTCCAGCCACCGATTGATCCAGACGGTGCCGCATTGCCGGTATTGAATGGACGAGTTTTTGGGGCCGGAAGCGTTGTTGCTGAAGGGGACGAAGGCTCCAAACCGAATTAAAGTCGGCACGCCTGAGGAGCCCCCATGTTTGGACTGCGTTTTCTCGCACTCATTTTCGTTTTCGCGTTTGCGCTCACAGTTGGTGCAGTTGCGGCGCCAGTGGATTACCAAAAACTCGATGAACGTCTGACGCGCCTCGCGGACGATGCGGGCATTGTTGGGCTTGCGGTCGCGGTGATCGAAGATGGCGAAATTACATTTGCCGAGGGCTATGGCGAAACGCGTTTAGATGGCTTGCCCGTCAGCAAGGATACCGTGTTCCGTTGGGCATCTTTATCAAAGGGGGTCGCGTCGACAACGGTAGGGATCCTGGCGGATAATGGCGAGCTTTCCCTGAGTGACACGATCTCTAAGTTCAATACGTCGCTACGACTGCCACTCGGGGGTGAGAAAGTCGGCACGATCGAAGACTTGCTGTCGCACAAAATCGGGATTGTGCCGAATGCATACGATACGCGTTTGGAGGATGGCGGTGATCCAGCTGATATTCGAAAACTGCTCGGCAAGCTGAAGCGTACCTGTCCCGTCGGTGATTGCCACACTTATCAGAATGTCGCGTTCGATGCGATTTCTGAAGTGGTCGCTTCGGTGCGCGGTGTTTCTTTTGAAAACGTCGTTCGGGTTGAGCTGTTTGAGCCGCTCAACATGCGTGATGCCAGTTACGGTTTGGAGGCACTGACCAGTTCCTTTTCCTGGGCAGAGCCTTATCGAAAGCGCCGGTCGGACACGCGACCTGTGCGGCGCCCCTTGAAGCGGTCCTATTACCGCGTTCCCGCTGCTGGAGGCGTCAATGGATCGATCCTTGATCTCGCGCAATTCGCGCGCGCGCAAATGGGGCTCGTGCCTGAAACCCTCAATAGCAACACGATCGAAGAGCTACACAATCCGCGAATTTATACGCGACGCGAGCAGTCCAGTATGAGCCGTCGTTATGGCGGTCATTTGCGCGATGCAAGATATGCCTTGGGTTGGCGTGTTTATAAATATGGGGAGGCGGGACACCGCGTCGTTGGACATCGCGGTGCCGTGGATGGATATCGTTCGCTCATCTTATTCGATCCAGCCCGTCAATCAGGTGTGGTGGCTTTGTGGAACTCAAACTCGCGAATGCCTGTCGGGATTCAGTTCGAGGTCATGGATATGATATACGGCTTACCGGCCAAGGATTGGATTGGGCTTGATGTCGACCGCGGATAGTCGTCGCCTTTCTTAGCCGATTTATTGATTTCCGTCAGAGCGCGTTGAGCGCCGTTGGGCATGATCCTGCGGGCATGATTTATTGATCCAGCCTACTTTGGAATGAATAATCGAGAAGATATTATTTTAAATCACAAATAGTAATGCCACAATACAACTAAAAATATAATCTAAGTTATCTATTATATTATTGTATATAAATAAAGATGTGGTAATAAAAGCATGGGGATGCAGGGAATTGCGGAAGCAGGTCGAAGTTGCAGGTGTATCGAAAGAGTGATGGGGTGAGCGACGCCGAGTCGTCGCGGGAATTGTTGCCAACCGAATGGATGTTTGAGTCCGGCTCAGCGGCAATGTGGCGAGATCTTTGTTCGCCCTTTTTTGAGGTATCGCCGATTAATACTGAGCGTATGAGAGTGTCACTTAGCGGGCATATTTGGCGAATTGGGCCCTTGGTATTTTGGCGAACGAAGAGTGGCGGACAGGTCCTGCGGAGGACGGTGAGCCAGCTCTCTGAATTCGGCGAACACGTTCTTATTTCAAGATATGAAAGCGGACGGGCAATCGGGTCTACTGAGCGGGTCCCCTTTCAAACGCGCACAGACGAGATCGCCATTCGCGACCTCAGTCGTCCTTTTTCCGCGTTACAATTTCCATCCATCGTGGAATCTATGCTCGTGCCGCGCCATTTCATTTATGCTCCAAATGAGGAACTGCCGGCGCTCAGCGTGTTCGGGCAAAATGACTTGGCGACATCATCTTTGCATCGGTTGTTTGACGAAACGTTTCGGTCTCTTGGGTCATCCAAGACTGGAGTGCCGTCGAGCCTCGTCGAGCACGTGCTCGTGGAGGTGCGTGAAGCGATGTCGGAGCCGCGCTATGCTGCGAATGTGCGTCGCGCGTCGCGTGACGCTCAGTTGCGCGCCATTCAAACCTATATTGAGCAGAATCTGTCTCGACTGGATTTGAGCGCGGAGGATGTTTTGCCCAGGTTCGGTGTGTCTCGTGCCACGCTTTATCGAATGTTCGAAACGTATGGCGGTGTACGCAATTACATTGTTGATCGTCGACTGTTCCACGCTCTGAAGGAGCTTTCGGGTCAAGGTGTGTGCCGCGGTAAGATACAGCGCGCTGCAAAGCGCTGGGGATTTTCGTCTGCTGCGAACTTCAATCGTTCTGTGCGGCATGTATTTGGCGGCGCCCCAGGGGCGCTATTCAGGGAACCGCCTCATCCCGAGCTTTCAATGCGGGAGCCAACCATCAATTCATCCGACAGCGTGCTGCCGAATTCGCGGGAACTTCTAAGCGGCTAGCCGAACGGCTTTGCTTGCTCGTCATTCGAAAAGTTTGAATTCGGAAAGCAATGCCGGAAGCACCCAAGTTTTGAATACTTGGCAGTATATGATTTTCTACACACAATTTAGTGTTGATAATTTGTTAAAAACAAAGTATACAGTCTGTTGAGAGTGTATTGCATAAAAAATGCGCCTTGGCCGACTGCGTTAAACGACCAAGGCGCGCCTATTGATTGCGTGAGTACTAGGGGACGTTAGTAGTTGCAACCAAAAGTAAGTTAAGAGCTATTCACATGTACAATAATACATGAAGTTTCCTTCGTAGTGTCATTGTACGAATACTTTATATGCAGATTTTTCTAAATGATCATTAGCTGTGTGTCTCAAAAATACTGATTAAAATTTTTTTTCGACATGTCTTGGGTGGCGATTACTTATTTTTTTCAAATTTTGAGACGGAATGAGAATTTCGAGCGCCTCAAATCGTCATATGAAGAGTGTCATGCAAAACGAAGCAGTGACTACTCTGAGCCCGGGTCCGCAAACTGAAGCGCATTGGCGTTTGGCCCCAATTTCAACTTCTGACTGGGCGGCGGTTTGGGCGCCCCTCGCTGATATGTGTGCGCTCCACCCGCGAAACACAGATGGCACAAGCCTTTGGAGAGGCGTGGATTGTGGTGCATTGGCGGGGGCGCGTTTCGCCACGGGCAGCCAATTGATCAAACGCAGCAAGCGTCAGGCCTTAATGCCGAACGGTGTCTTGGCGATTGTGAATATATCGTCGGGCAGTATTGCGATTGACCATGAAGCACGGTCATTTGTTCAACGTCCTGGATTCGCGACGATTATTGACTTTGCCCAACCCTTCAAAGCCAGTTATCAAGATGCAGTGGGAGAAATGATCTTTATTCCGCGTGAATTACTTGGTTTTTCTTACGTAGACAAAATAAATCCCGTGCTCCTTTCCACGCAATCCTTGCAAGGCAAGATGATTGCATCAGAGTTGCAACTCTTCTTTGAGCTTGCGGATCAAGCGCGCCATGGTCTGCCTTATCAGGCCGATACGTTGTTGCATTTGATAAATTCCGTATTGTCCAGTCACCGCAATCCATCCTCGGACCGGGTCGAATGGTGGCGGGCTCGCAATACGTTGATCCGGACTTACATCGAAGACAATTTGGGCGACCTTAGCATGTTACCTGCGCAAATATGCGAACGGTTTAATCTGTCCCGTGCCACGCTGTATCGCATGTTTGAGGCCGATGGAGGGGTTCGCCGATACATTCAGGATCGTCGACTATACGCCGCTGTTTGGGATCTGGCGGAAGGCGGAATCCATCGTGGACGATTGACGGAAGTGGCGGAAAAGTGGGGCTTTTCTTCAAACGCCAACTTCAATCGAGCGGTCAAGAACGTCTTCGGCATGCCGCCGGGGGCCTTGTTTCGACGACCTAATCTTCTGGTTCCGTCGCGCCTAGAAGGCCGGGGGCGTGAATTCCCAGTCTATGCCTGGTTTGAACGACTGCGCAACCAAGGCGTAAATGCCGGCTATCGTTCGTCTCACCCAGGCGTCGAGCGAACGATTGAGCCAACAAAACCCTATTAAAACGAGATTTCGCGACCTGCCAGTTCGGGCAATTGCATGATAATCACCAAGTCGCGCAGCTCTTGCCGCGCGGCGACGTGACTCATGGTGAAGGATACGTTTGAGCCGCTCTCGGTCAAATCCAGCAAGGTCAATCCGGCGGGAAAGAGCTCGCGATAAATTACGCGTTCCGACAGGCCGGGGGCTAGGCGAAAACCGATCCGTTTTGACAGGTTGGACAGCGCCTCGCCGACTTTTTGCTTGTTCCGGGCCTCCAAAGGGGAAACGCGATTTCGCATCACGATCCAATCGATCGGCTGCCGCGAAGTGCGGGCTTTGTTTTTGCGGCACTGCCAAACCATTTCGGAATAGAAGCTGGGCCTAAGCACTTCTAGAGTCTGGGGATTTACGTCGCCTAATAGATCAAAGTCGACGAAGGAATCGTTTAGCGGCGTGATCAGCGTGTCAGCGCTCATATGGGCAATACGAGACAGATAAGTGTCTCCGCCCGGAGCATCCACAATAATGATCTCGCACGCCATTTTCAGCCGTTCAAGAGAGGTGTGGAAACGATCCGTTTCTTCACGCTCTGCAAGATCTAGATCACGCTCTGTGCTCGCATCGACGCGGATGATCTCCGGCATGGGCAATTTAGCACCGGTCGATTGCATCCAGCGCATGCGGTTTTCCAAATATCTTGTGAGCGTTCGCTGACGCACATCGAGATCGATGACGCCGACTTTGCTGCCCATACGCATCAGCGCAATCGCAAGGTGGATGGACACCGTCGATTTGCCGGCGCCACCTTTTTCGTTACCAACAACGATAACCCGGCACTGTTTCTGTGCCGGGGTAGAAAGTGTGAGTGTGTCGGCGGAATCGCCTAAATGTCCGTATCCGTCGGCCATCGCCGGGGGCTCTCTCCGTTAGGTCATTACGCGGCGTGTTGGTGCTCTGCGATGTGTTGTTCGTCTTCAAAGCTCGGCGCGTCATCGAACAAGAAGACGCCTTCGCCACCGCTGATCTCTTCCTGGGCTGGAATGAACGGCGCGTCCGCCTCACCGTCAAACAACAGGTCATCATGGTGGTGGATGGCGCAGGGCGCTACAGTGGTCGCTTCAATCGGGAACGGTGTCTCGCCATGGATCAGAGACAATGCCTCTCGCAGATCCGACAAGCTCTCGGCCAGTCCGTTCATCTCATTAGAAAGCTTAACGCGAGCCGCTTCGACCGCCGCTTCAGTTTCGAACAGCCAAGCATCATCCGGCATCAAACTGGGATCAGTCTCCGGTTCAAGGCTGAATTTCGGCATAGTCGGCCGAGCCTGCCTTGTGTAGAGGGTTGCACAAGCTGCGGTGAACAGCGCTTTCAGGCGGGGAAGGATGTGCTTTCTCATGTCTTAAAGAATCTCCGCAAAGGGTTAACAGGTCGTTTACGAATTCGATTCTGGAGCGAATGTAATGATTAAATCTCCGACGCGGGTGCGGACTCTCAAAGAATTGCGTGAAATCTTGGCGCCGCATCGCCGTGAAGGCCGTCGCATTGGATTTGTGCCAACCATGGGCGCGCTGCATGATGGCCATGTTTCGCTGGTCCGTACGGCGCGCGCGCAATCAGATGTCACCGTCGCCAGTATTTTCGTGAACCCGACACAATTCGCACCGGGCGAGGATCTCGATACCTATCCAAGAACGGAGGAGGCGGACATTGCCCGTCTCGCCAAAGTCGGAACAGACATCGTCTATTTGCCGAGCGTTGAAGAAATGTACCCAGAGGGCTCGGTGACCAATGTCCGTGTCGAGGGCATGTCTGATCTTTTGGACGGTCAGTTCCGCCCACACTTTTTCTATGGCGTAGCGACGGTGGTGGCGCGCTTATTCGTTCATGTGCAGCCAGATGTCGCTGTCTTTGGGGAGAAGGATTATCAGCAGCTCCAGATCATTCGTCGAATGGTTCGAGACCTCGGCTTCGCGATTGACATTATCGGCGGCGCGACCGTGCGGGATGCGGATGGATTGGCGCAATCTTCGCGAAACACCTATTTGTCAGAATCTGACCGTCAGATGGCAAACACGATGAGTGGCGCCTTGCACCGTGCCAGATGTCGCATCGCCATCGGCGTCGCTGTCGAGGTCGCGCTGGCAGAGGCGCGACAGCGCATTCTGCAGGCGGGCTTCACCAAGCTCGATTATGTATCGGTGGTTGATCCGATGACCTTACAAGATGTGCCTGATGGGGCTCTCGGTTCGGGCGTTCCGGCACGTGTTTTAGGCGCGGCTTGGATGGGGCAAACGCGCTTGATCGATAATATGGGTATTGGTGAGGCCTGATCACAAAATCGAGTCATCGCGACGGAAGGTCTTGTCTCCCCTGATCCTCTGGCGCATTCGTCCAAAGCAAGTTTGGAGGATTCTATGACTGCTAGAACGAAGCTTGGTATTGGGACATCCCACTTTATAGCAAGCGGTGTCGCCGCTTTACTTTTGGGCGCATGTGCGACCGCCATACCAGAAACGGATCCTGTCGTAGCCGAAATGCCAACGGTTACCGAGGCCGTCGAGACAACCCCGGCAATCGCGACGCCGAGTTTCTCCGCGGATGGCATCGCCGCGCTAGAGGCGCAAATGGCGAGCTATGTCACTGAGGGGCGCGTCTATGGGATTCATACGCGCTTGGTCCAACGGGGCGATGTGATTAGCGATGTCCAAATCGGGCTCCGTGGGCTCGAGGCCCAAGCGCCAATCGCGGACGACACGATTTACCGCATCTATTCGATGAGCAAACCCGTGACCGGCGTCGCAATGATGATGCTCTATGAAGAGGGCAAATTTGAGCTCGATGACCCTGTGACCAAGTTTGTTCCAGAATTTGAAGGTCTAAAAGTTCTGGACGGAATCAACGAAGACGGCTCGGCGAATGTCGTCGAGATGGACCGTCCCCCAACCATGCGTGAACTCATGTCTCACACATCTGGTTTCGCTTACGGACTAACGGGTGTTGATCCAGCGAACTCGGCGTTTCGAGATGAGAAAATCCTCGAATCCCCCGACCTGCAAACCTTCATCGACAAAGTCTCCGATGTGCCGCTTTTATTCCAACCCGGTGAGGCATGGTTCTATAGCGTTGGCATGGATATTCAGGGCCACATCATCGAGAAAATCTCTGGTCAGACATTTGGTGATTATTTGCAATCGCGCTTGTTCGACCCGCTCGGAATGGTCGATACGGGGTTCTATGTGCCGGACGATAAGTATGACCGGCTCAGCGAAGTTTATGGCTTCGACCCGGAAAGCGGCGCGCTCGTCCCGGTTCCATTTCCGGGTGTGATGTTCCGCAAAGAAACGGTGTCGTTCGAATCCGGCGGTGGTGGATTGGTCTCAACCATGGATGATTATGGCCGGTTTAGCCAAATGTTGGTCAATCAAGGCGAACTTGACGGGGTGCGGATTCTCAAGCCAGAAACCCTTGAGTTGATGCGCACGAATGTATTGCGCGATGACCAGTTTTTATCTTCCATGGGGATAAACCAGGGCGATATCTATCCAGGCTTAGGCATGGGATTGACGATCGGTACGTTTGAAGATCCCTCCGCCGTCCCAAGTCAAATTCCAGCCGGGTCATATTTTTGGAGCGGGGCCGCGAGCACCTGGTTCTGGGTAGACCCCGTCAATGAGCTGTATTTCATTGGAATGGTGCAGATTTTTGAGAGCGGAAACCCTGGCGCACCACTTGAGTTACGTGAAACGTCGAGCGCAGCGGTCTATTCAGCGCTCAGCGCGGAGTAACCGCACCTACTCGTCTTGGCCGCCGTCTTCGGGCCACGCCTCAACCGTGCCCTTCAGTTTCAACGTGAGTGGATTGCCTTTGCGATCCACCGCTTTCCCAGCGGCCACTTTGATCCAGCCTTCTGAGATGCAGTATTCTTCAACATTGGTTTTCACTTCGCCATTGAAGCGAATGCCGACGCCGCGGAGCAGGAGCTGCTCATCATAGTAAGGGCTGTTCGGGTTCACGCTCAGGCGGTCAGGCATTTGTTCTGTCATGCCGGCGTTTAAGCCGAACTCGCGAGATTATTCAAGCAAGCTGAGATGTTTCGCAGGCGCCGCGTGGCGCCAGGACATTTTCAACGCGGACAAGGCCGTCGTCTCATCGCATTTGGCGAGTTGGAGCGTGGTTGCACCTTTATCGCCCCATTTGTTTGGAACTTTTGAAAATACGGTCGGGTCGGCCCCAATCAGAATGCTTTGCTCTTCAGGGCTTAAGAACACATTCGCCGTCGCGTTTGAGTCCAGCAAGGTTGCGATCGTCTTCCCGCGTGGGGTGTCGACGCGAAAACTCGCGCGTTCAAAATGAGGTTTCTCAATAGACAAAGGCAAGGAGAGGGCGAGTGTACGAAATTCGTCGACTGTCATTCTTGAGCTCCTCCTGTGTCCGTGCCGACAATATATAGAAAACTTCCACCTTTGATGAGGGGAATAATTCGTTCCGCGACATCTCTTGCGAGAGCAGGGCAGCCCCAAGATCGGCCCAGAACCGCACGATCCGCACTCACATAATCAGCGCCGTGTATGACAATCAAACGTTCTTCCGCGCGCGAGTTTTGCGGGCTAAGGCCTTCCAATTTGAGCGATAGGCCATGGGCACCGTAATACGTCTTCCCGGTCACATAAGCGCCGAGGGAGGTCATTTTCGAGCCTTCTATATTGGAAAACCGATCCGCCATGCCGTCATGGTCAGGATCAGAGCCGCGCCCATGAGCAACAAGAAACACTTCTGCGCTCATGTCAGCGGTATCGATTAGAAAATAGCGCGGGACATTGGATGGGGCGCGATAATCGATGACGCTCAAATAGCGATCATTGGTGACTTCACTCGCGGCGTCTGCTTTGGCTACCAAGGCTTCTTGCAACAGGGCGGTGCCGAGGAGTTCATCGGCGGAATCTGCCCAGGCTGATAAGCCGAACAGAACGCCAAATATTGCGGTAATCATCCCTTTAAACGCAGAAAGCATGTCATCAGATATGACATGCTTTCCGGCTAAATTATGACTTTTGATCTGCGCTTAGAAAACGCGTGGGCGCTCGGCTTTCTCAACGTGGAGCCCACATTCGCTTTTTTCTTGTCCGGCCCAGCGTCCTGATCGAATGTCGTTCGGATCTTCAGCTGGCTTGGTGCAAGGCCAGCAGCCAATGGAAGGATAGCCTTGTGCGACCAAGGGATGACGTGGCAGCTCACGGCGCTTGAAATAGGCTTGCACGTCTTCTTGTGTCCAACTTGCCAGCGGGTTCACTTTGAAACGTCCCGCAGCATATTCAAACACAGGCAAAGACATGCGCGCGCCACCATGGAACCGTTTGCGACCCGTGATCCAGGCATCAAAGCCTTCCAGAGCCGGCTCCAATGGGCGGACTTTACGCAGGGCACAACACGCATCCGGATTGGTTTTCCAGAGCGTATTTTTGGGATCTTCCATCAGACGCTCAGATTCATTTGGCGCAATCTCGCGCACATTGGTGAGACCCAACCGCTCAATCAGCTCGTCTTTATAGTCGAGTGTCTGCGGGAAATGCATACCGGTTTCGAGGAAGACGATTGGTAAGTCCGGATCAACATCCGCGATCAGCGCCAGCATCACAGCGCTTTCAGCGCCAAAGCTCGAAACATAAGTCAGGCTACCTAACCACTCGCGCAAAACTGAAGCCCGCAAAATGGTTTGCGCAGAAGCACCGCGAAGTTCGTCATTCAAGCGCGCAAGGCGCTGATCTACATCTTCGTCGATCCGCAAGCTAATGTCTGAATAGGGCATATGCCTCAGGCTTTCGCGTGGCGCCTCGAAAAGACAGATGTCTGTCCGTCCGCGGCGGGTTGATAATAGGCTGAATATTCATCCAGCGCTTTCATCACATTAGGTAGGTCGGCCCTTGAGGTCTGATAAGCGTCAAACCCTGAACGGTTCATATAGAGAATCTGATCTCTCAGCACTTCCCCCACCGCACGGAGCTCTCCGGTATAGCCCAAACGCCGTCGCAAGAGTTGTGCTTGGGAGAATCCACGACCATCCGCATACTTGGGAAAATCTATTTCAATCAAGGCGATACGGTCCAAAAATGGCGTCAATTCATGTGGGTCATCGGCCGGAGATAGGCGCACACCGATTTGCTGGTTTCTCGCCAGGATCGTGTCTGGATCTTCTATTAGCTTAGCTAAAGGGAGGCTTATGCATCCTGAAGACGGAAGCTCGTCCCCCGTCTCAATAAAAGTCCAAGTGTCTTCGATTTCGGCACCGTTTTTAATTAGAGGCATACTGGCTCTCCCATCAGAGCCGCTGCCGCGGCCTTCTCCATTTTCGATTGATCCACTGGATCGATCGATTGAGCGTCGCTCAACCTATTCCGAAGCATAGATCGCCTCCTGGAAGGGTTCTACGCCGACGCGTTCAACCGCATCGATGAATTTCTCATCGGCGCTGGTGCGCAAATCACGATACGTGTCGACAATCGTCTTCACGGCACCCGGCACTTCTTCGTGTCGCAGCGCCTTACCAATGATCTGACCTACTGCCGCTTTTTCATCGGCCCGCCCGCCGAGCGATATTTGGTAATATTCCTCGCCTTTTCGGTCGACGCCGAGGATGCCGATATGGCCGACATGGTGGTGTCCACAGGCATTGATGCAGCCGGATATGTTGATGTGGAGCTTGCCAATGTCCTGCTCGTAAGCCGGGTCAGAAAACACTTTCTGGATTTCTTGGCCGACCGGAATTGAACGGGCATTGGCCAAGTTACAATAATCAAGCCCCGGGCAGACAATCATGTCTGTGATCAGGCTTTCATTGGCTGTGGCGAGGCCCGCCGCATCTAGCTCGCGATAGACGTTGTAAAGATCATCCAGGGCGACATGCGGAAGAACCACATTCTGGGCATGCGTCACGCGGATATCATCAAACGCGTACGTCTCAGCCAGATGCGCCATCACCGCCATTTGGCTGTCCGTGGCGTCACCCGCCAGGCCAGCAATCGGCTTTAGACTGATCGTGACGGAGGTATAGCCCGGCTGTTTGTGTGGATGCAGATTGATCTTGGCCCAATTGGCAAAAGCCGGATCTGCGGTCTTGGCGCGTTCGAACGCATCACTGGTTTCGGCTTTGTCTTCAAAGGCAGGTGGCGCGAAATAGGCGTGGATCCGATCGATTTCTGCTTGGGGCAGGGCGATCTTTTCGCTCGCTTGCTGCGCGGCATACTCTGCTTCGACGAGACGCGTGAATTCTTCTGGTCCTGTCTCTGTGACCAGGATTTTGATCCGCGCTTTATATTTATTATCGCGGCGCCCAAAGCGGTTATACACCCGCATAATGGCTTCCAGATAATCCAGGATTTCGCTTTCTGGGACGAATTCATTGACCATTGTCGCAATGATCGGTGTGCGACCCTGGCCGCCGCCAACATGGACTTCAAAACCCACGACGCCATCACGCTGGCGCATATGCAGGCCGATATCGTGGACACGGATGGCGGCGCGATCATGCTCGGCCGCGGTGACCGCGATTTTGAACTTACGCGGCAAGAAGGCGAATTCGGGGTGGAAGGTGCTCCATTGGCGAATGATCTCACACCAAGGCCGTGGGTCCATGATCTCGTCTTTGGTGGCGCCGGCAAAGTGGTCGGAGGTGACATTGCGGATGCAATTGCCTGAGGTCTGAATGGCGTGCATCTCAACTTCGGCCAGTTCTTCCAAAACGTCCGGAATGTCTTTCAAAGCGACCCAATTGTACTGAATGTTCTGGCGCGTGGTCATGTGCCCGTATCCGCGATCATAATCACGCGCGATCTTGGACAATTTGCGCATCCGTGCGGCGTTCAACTGGCCATACGGGATGGCTACGCGCAGCATATAGGCATGCAGCTGAAGATAGACACCGTTTTGCAGGCGGAGCGGTTTGAACTCATCCTCAAGGATCTCGCCGGATAAACGGCGTTCGACTTGTCCGCGGAATTGATCAACGCGGTCTTTGACGATTTTGGCGTCAAACTCATCATAGCGATACATTACAAAGTGACCCCTTGTTTGGGCATAGCGTGGCCAATGGAAAGCGCGCCTTCAACGCGGCTCACCCACCGTTCGACATTCGGGAATTGCGCTAAATCGAAGCCGCCTTCATGCGCCACGCGCGTATAGGCGACAAGCGCGATGTCGGCGCAGGTGAGGGATTCACCGACCAACCAATCGGTCCAAGTCAGCTGCATTTCCATGACTCCCAATGCGCGGCGCCCTTTGACCATCAATTGTGGGTCAATCTCTTCATCGGGCAGTTTCAGATAGTGTTTCTTAAACCGGCGCACGGCGATCGAGGTTTCGTGTGAATATTGTTCCCAGAACAGCCAACTGTTCATTTGTGCTCGCTGGAAAGAATCTTCCGGGATCAAGTCTGATCCTTCAGCCAAATACAACATGATCGCGTTCGATTGCGGCAATACCCGTCCATCCGGCCAGCGCGCGATGGGGACTTGTCCAACGGGGTTGAGCGACAAAAATTCTTCGGATTGCGTGCCGCCATTCAGAATATCGACTTCAACCCAATCATGATCAATATCGAGATAATCCGCGGTCCAGCGCGGCTTCTGACAGTTTCCGGATATGCTATCGCCATAAAGCGTGAGCTTGGTGATTTCACTCGCGGGCATCAGATGATCACTCCATAAGGCACGGTCGGGCCATTGGCGCGAATGCTCTCGCGCAGGGTCTCGCGGCCAGCGACGTTGCCATCAGCCGTGACTTCCATGAAATAAGGATCGGTGATCGACCCCTCTTGAGTCTTAGCTGCGGCGAGGGCCGCTTCGGCGGCGTCACCTGTAAAGACGCCAATTTCGTCAGGATCCTGCGTCCAAGTTTGGTCTGCTCTGAGCCAAACGACATTGCCCGTGGCTGTTTCCCAAGCGGTGACGGTTTTTGGCGTTTCAGGTTTGAGTTTGGGGCGCACTGAAGTCATGCGACAGCCTCCGATGAAAGTTTGGCAAGGGCGTCTGCGGGAATGGCGCTAACCTCGCCAATGACCAGCAAAGCCGGGCCTTTAATCCCAGCGCGGGTGATCAATTGCGGCAGTTCGGCCAAGGTGCCATAGGCGCGAATTTCGTTTGGGCGTGTGCCATTTTCGATGACGGCAACGGGCGTAGAGCTCGCGCGGCCTGCTTGAATGAGCTTTTCTGAAATGACGGGCGCGGTGCCCACACCCATAAAGACAACCACGGTTTGTGAGGGTTTGGCCAAGGCTTGCCAGTCGAGATCCGGCACTTCGCCCGACTTCGCGTGGCCGGTGACGAAGGTTAGCGTTTGGGCATGATCACGATGGGTGAGGGGTAGGCCGGCTGACGCCGCACAGCCCAATGCAGATGAAATACCCGGCACCACGGTCGCTTCGATCCCAGCCTCACGGAGCGCTTCCACTTCTTCACCGCCACGACCGAAGATAAACGGATCACCGCCTTTAAGCCGGACGACATTCTGACCGGCGTGTGCCGCCTCAATCATGAGTTCGTGAATCTCGCTTTGCGGCACGGTGTGATTGGCTTTTGCTTTGCCGACTGAAACCCGGGTCGCATCGCGACGGACCAGGTCCATAATTTCATCGCTGACCAATCGATCGTGGAACACAATGTCGGCATTTTGAATCAGCCGGAACGCTTTGAGGGTCAGCAATTCGGGATCACCCGGGCCCGCCCCAACAATATGAACAGGCCCAATATTGGCAGCGCCTTTTGCTATGTCTTGTAAGAGCGACTCCATCGCGGCCAATGCACCGTCCAAATCACCGATCATCGCCAGTTCGGCAGGTGCGCCATTCAGCGCCGCTTCCCAAAACTGGCGGCGTTTCACGCCATCATCGAGGACTTGATAGACCCGCGGACGAAAATCTCGTGCGAGTTCGGACAATGGGCCCATATTTTGCGGCATCAGCGCTTCCAAACTGGTTCGAACCCGTTTGGCCAGCACCGGTGCAGCGCCTCCAGAACCCACGGCCGCGACGATCTCGCCACGTTCCAAAATACTGGGGACCGTGAAGTCACATTCTTCCGGCTGGTCGACCACATTGATCGGAACGCCATACTCGCGGGCCCAGATAATAGACTGGTCGCAATTCTCTTTGGTGCGGCAGGCGACAATCGCGAATTTGGAGCGATCCAGCGCTTGGCCGGCCATATCGCGCGGCGCAATCGTGATCCGTCCGGCAAACTCTTCCGCGAAGCCAGGTTCAATCTCCGTATCAATGACGACGGTAATGTGTGCGGTGGTTTTCGCCAGAAGGCGCACTTTTCGGCGCGCTTCTTCGCCGCCGCCAAACACGGTGATGTGAGCCTGGTCTGTATAGAAAAACGCAGGGAAGAGGCGCATCGCGTTAAAAATCCATTCGATCGATCGGTGGCAGAGAAATGAGTTGACGAAGCGGTTTCAGCAACCGAAAGAGCCTTATTCCATTGTTTAGAGAAACTACAATCAAAATCTGGTTATAAACGAAAATTATGTCGGACACCAATGATCGCCTCCCACCGCTCAATGCTCTGCGTGCGTTTGAAGCTGCCGCACGGCGCTTGTCGTTTACGAAAGCCGCGGATGAGCTGAACGTCACGCCTGGCGCGATTTCGCAACATATTCGTCAGCTGGAAGACTATGCAGGCACCCCTTTGTTTAAACGGACGGGGCGAAGCGTGCTGCTAACAGATGCGGCGCAGGCTGCGTTACCATTGGTTCGTGAGGCATTTGACCAGATCGCCGAAGCCGGTCGGATCATGCAAGCGCCAGCGCGCAAAGGGCGGGTCATGGTCAGCTCGGCACCGAGCTTCGCCGCAAAATGGCTCGCCCCGCGTTTGGATCGGTTTCACAACGCCAATCCTGGTGTCGAAGCTTGGGTCAGCGCGGACAGTGGTTTGACAGATTTTACCACCGCAGATGCTGATTTTGCCATCCGCTATGGAGCGGGCGGTTATGATGGGCTGAAAGCAGAAAAACTGTTGGATGAAACGGTTTTACCTGTGTGTTCACCACAACTTCTGGAGGGCGCCGAGGCCATCCGCAAACCCGCTGATTTGTCAAAGCACACGCTGATCCACGATGTCAGCGCTGAGGTCGATCCATCCTGCCCGGATTGGACCAGTTGGTTGAAAGCGCGTGGTGCCGGCGCGGACGTCGATGGCACGCGTGGGCCGCGTTTCAATCAGTCGGCTTTGGCGATTGAAGCGGCCGCGACCGGCCGCGGGGTCGTGCTCGCCAAACGCGCCATCGCCGCCGCCGATATCGCGGCGGGTCGCTTGGTCGCGCCATTCGCCGATGGTTCGATCAGCGTCGATTACGGCTACTGGCTGGTCTGGCCGAAAGGTCGACATTTGAGCGAAGACGTCCGCTCTTTCATTAAGTGGGTGAAGGCCGAAGCAGCGGCGAGCGAAGTGGCCGGCGTTTAAGTCTCGCCGACGGCGCGCTCCGCCAACTTTCGATCAACAAAATCCGTATATTCACGCGGAAACATAGCGCGGGTCTTTGTGCGTTCCCATTCTTTTTGAAAATGAGGCGCAGCAATCATGCGGACGATTGTATTGGTTCGCGCATCGATGGTGCGTTCGTCGACGAAGCCGTCTTGCTCGATCGTCCAGCTGCCGATGTGCGCTTGTAGCATGAGCGAGAAGAACCAATTGAGCCGGGCTTCAATCTCTGCCGATTTGGGGGATTCGCCTTTGAGGACTTTGGCATAATGCAGCGCCAGATCTGGCTCTTGCGCCATGATTTCCATGGGGGCAAAAAATCGATCAATTGAACGTTGCGTCATGTCTGCGCGGGCCAATCGATTGGATTGGCGTAATTGAAGTCCAACAAATGCTAGCGACACTAGAATGAGCCCCACCGCAAATATTTGCGTGATGTAATAGGCGGTCTCCAAACTCATATGGTCATCTCGCTCATGCGGTTGCGATCAAGACATTTGCGGAAGAGGGGCAATGGATCGTCTCATCAGTCTCAACAAATTCGGCAATCGCGGATTCATAGGCCGTGATCAGCGCCTGAATCTCTCCATCCTTAGACGCGTCCGTGGGATCAAATAAGGGTTGCAGCGACCCGTCCTCGGCGGGACGGCCTAAGAATAGCAAATCGAACAAGACCAAAGTACGTGGGGTTGGCAAACGCGCCATGCAGGATTGTTGCTCAAGGCTATCAATGGTCAGTCCAGCGTCGCTTACAACCTGTCGAACCGCCTCAATATCGGGATATGAGAAGGGCCCGAATGGAACCAGGTCAGCGCCCAATCGCGCTGCGATAAGGGTCTCGAAGGCTTCAAAGGCTGGATTGCCATTATCTGCCGCCGTCCAGACTGACAGGGCAAGTTTAGCACCCGGCTTCATGACGCGCTTCATTTCGGTCAGCGCGGCGACTTTGTCCGGAAAGAATTGCAGACCCTGCTGACAATACAGATGATCGAATGTGCCTGCTTCGAACGGCAAATTATCCGCCGAAGCTTGGTGGAATGAGATAAGGTCCGAGAGGTCCTGGCGCGCGGTTTCTGCCTCTGCGAACTGTAACATGGGCGGGGCGACATCAATGGCGTCAATGACTGTATTTGAAGCGTGCCGCGCAATCGCGCGCGACACAGCGCCGGTGCCGCAGGCAACGTCCAAAACGCGCCCACTGGGCGGAGATTGAGCAATCAGACGATCTGTCCAAGGCTTGAAAAAGCCGGGTGAGAGATACTCTTCGTAAAGCTCGGGCGGTGTACGCCCTGCTACAAATTCGCGGATCAATCCCATGTTTTCCCCCCTCGCGAGCGGCGATGCCCGCCCCGCTGCCAATCTTGTTAGCTTACACCAATTCTTTGCTGCAAACCACTTTATTGCGGGGCTGAATCGGGGTTTTTGAATTCATGTCAAAGCTCTACTTTACCTATAGCGCAATGAATGCAGGCAAGTCGGCCATCCTCCTTCAAGCCGCTTACAATTATCGCGAACGCGGTATGGAAGTGATGTTGTGGACCTCCGGCCATTATGGGGTCGCGCCGAGCGCCGAGATGGGAGAGATTGAATCGCGGATTGGATTGCGCGCGGATGCGCATCTGTTTCGAGCGCAAACTAATCTGTTCGACGCCATTGCGGCGCAGCATACCGATACGCCGCTCAGTGCGATTTTTTTCGACGAAGCACAGTTTCTGACCAAGGACCAAGTCTGGCAGCTCGCGCGGATTGGGGATCGCCTTAAGCTTCCGGTCTTGTGTTATGGCTTGAGAACGGACTTCCAAGGCGAATTGTTCGAAGGGTCAGCGTCTCTGCTTGCGATTGCAGACGATCTTCGAGAGGCGCGCACCATTTGTCATTGCGGTAAGAAAGCCACCATGACGGCGCGCATGGATGAAGATGGGAACGCCCTTACGGAAGGCGCTCAAGTCAGTGTTGGCAAGGAGGTTTATGTCTCACTTTGCCGCTATCATTGGGAAGAAGCATTGGGGCGCTAAATCCCCAATCCGCGCCCATTCCTGCCACAATGAGTCTTTACTCACTTTCTGCATAGCACAGGGAGTCGAGCATGTTTTCGCGCAAACATGGCGTTCGCAACAGTCTGATTTGTGGTCTCTTAGCCATAGCGACCTTCATTGGGATCGGCCTTGCCGCAAACGCCCAAGAGGCGATGGAGCCGTCTGAAGTCGATTTTGCGGGCTTTCTCGATTTGAGCGATGAAGTGTTCGCGTATCGTGAAGCGCGTTTGCTGACCTTGGACGATTTCAATCAAATGGCGGGGGAGCCAAATACACTCATTCTCGATGCACGCAGCGCTTATGCGTTTGAAATGGGCCATATTGCTGGCGCCGTGAATTTGCCCTTCTCGGATTTTACCGATGAAAAATTGGCTGAAATCATTCCCTCAAAAGACACGCGCATCCTCATCTACTGCAACAATAATTTCAGCGATGATGCCGAACCTATTCCATTGAAGCGTATCTCTTTGGCCCTCAACATTCCAACCTTCATCAATCTCTATGGCTATGGCTATGAAGATATTTATGAGTTGGCTGTGATGACGGAGACCACCCATCCCGATGTGAATTGGGTGCAGGGTGAAGTCGGGCTCTAAGGTTCTTTCCGGATAGTTTTAGTTCAGCTAATGGGTTCATTCGGGCCCTTGCATTAAAGGGGCAGATATTACATCTGCGCCCCTTGAGACTGGTTCTTAGGAGATCGGTATGACCGCAACCGCTGACACGCCTGTAAAAAAAGTGAATCCAAACGCACCGACTGAGGAGACGGTGTTGTCGGTGCATCACTATACCGATCGCTTGTTCAAGTTCTCGATTACACGGCCAGCGAGTTTCCGCTTTCGTTCAGGTGAGTTCATTATGATTGGCCTGATGGGCGACAATGGAAAACCGCTTTTGCGCGCTTATTCCGTCGCCAGTCCGAATTGGGACGACACTCTGGAATTCTACTCGATTAAAGTGCCAGACGGCCCGCTGACTTCGAAGCTGCAAAAGATCCAAGTTGGCGATAAGGTTCTGCTTGGTAAGAAACCTGTCGGGACATTGGTGCATGATGCTCTGGTGCCAGGGAAACGCCTCTATTGTTTCTCGACCGGCACGGGCTTTGCCCCTTTTGCCAGCATCCTGCGCGATCCAGAGACCTATGAGAAGTTCGAAGAGGTCATCATCACGCATACGTGCCGCGATGTCGCCGAGCTCGCTTATTCGCGCGAAACCGTAGATGCATTCTTGAACGACCCAGACATTGGCGAAATTGGCCAGGGCAAATTGCGGCTCTATCAGTCATGTACCCGCGAGGATTTTGATCGCCAGGGCCGCGTCACGGATTTGATCCGCTCCGGTAAATTGTTTGAAGACCTCGGCGTGCCGCGGCTCGACCCCGCCGTGGACCGAGCGATGATTTGTGGCTCAATCGAAATGACCAAAGAGCTGAAAGGTCTGATGGAAGAGCACGGCTTGAAAGAAGGCTCAAATTCGGAGCCAGCCGACTTTGTTATTGAACGGGCTTTTGTTGGGTAGCGGCTTTGCGCGCGGCGTGTTTCGCCGCCGCGTCGCGACCAAAAACGGGTTTTTCCGCGGCCAAGTCCCAGTGATCAAATCTGATCCAAATCACCAAAGCACTCAGAAAGAGCGGTAAAAGCACCCCGTACTCCGCCAAGTAACTGATAACGGTTGGTTCCGTTTGTGTTGCCATGTCGGTTGGGACCACAATCAAGCATGTGACGCCAAACACAATTCCAATCGGCCAAGCTTTGTGGGTGTCAGGTTTCATACGTTTTGCGATTTGATGTACAAAGAATGTAAAGCCAGCCAATCCGCCTAGAAATCCCAATATGAATAATGGCAGGACGATTATGGCTTCCATACTTTTCACATAAGATGTTCAATCACCGATCACAATCCGATTCCCATCCAGAGATTGCGTGGAGGCCACACAGTTGATCGTCCGAGACTTTATCCCCGCCGATGCCGCCGCTTTTCGCGACCTTAATCTTGCCTGGGTGGAACAATTTTTCACCGTCGAAGCGGAAGACCTCGCGCAGTTGAACGATCCGCAAACGCATATCCTAGGCAAAGGCGGTGCGATCCTGATCGCTGAGCTGGATGGCGCGCCGGTCGGCACTGTTGGTTTAGTCCCGGGGCATAGCGACAGCACGCTCGAACTCATCAAAATGTCCGCACGCCATGATGTGAAAGGTCGTGGGATTGGGCGCGCGCTTATGGATGCGGCGATTGAAAAAGCACGGCTTATGGGCGCCTCGGCCATCTGGCTCGAGACAAATACAAAATTAGACGCCGCATTGGCGCTCTATCGCCGAACGGGATTTCGTGAACTGACCGGCGATGAGATCACACCCACGCCATATGAGCGATGCAATTGCCAGATGCTGTTAGAGCTCTGACAAGGTCGCGCCGGGCGCGTCCAGCGCAGGCTGTTCCGAACATACAGAAAAACCCGCACCAAATGGTGCGGGTTCTTGCATTTTAGTGATCGAATGGCGGTTACTTGCCGAATCCGTAGACAAGCGAAACGCGGCTGATCGTGTCCGTGTCCTCAAAGCCATCAACAGGATCAGTGTCGTGACGGACTTCGAAAGAAATACGGGCGGACAGCGCATTGGTCAGCGTCGCGGTCAGCGCCGTGATGTTTCCGATTTGAGTCGACGTATCCGCGTAAACAATGCTGGTATCATTGGTGAACGCGACATTGTCATTGAACTGATGCGCGTAATTTGATTGCGCTGTGGCACCGAATGACTCTTCTGTTGAGGCTGGTGTCAGAATGGTTGCCGGCGTGACAGTTGTGTCGAGTACGGCTTCAATCTCGTCAATCTTCAAACCAGGACCGCCGCGAACGGTCCACTGCGTCGCGTCACCCGCGAGGATTTCATAGCCCAAACCGCCGCCGATAAAGGCACGCGATTCAAACCCTGAAAATTCATCCCGTTCATAGGTCAATTGGCCGAACCCGAACAGACGGTCATTAATTTGGCGATCCAAATTGGTGCCGAGGAAGATCCGGTTCTTGGTCTCTTCACCGTCGGTTTCGCCATAATCTGCGTTGGCTTGGAGCCCGACGGTCCAAACGTTCATTTTGCGGGCCACATCGAGACCAAGGCCAAGATCTGTGGTCTCTGTGTTCCCGGTTGTGGTGCCGGCGCTGAGCGAGCCTTCGCCGCTCCAACCATTGCTGGACTCGTCATCCTGTGCATGAGCAGGCATAGCCAGTGTCATCGCGCCTGCGAAAGCTGCAAGCTTTAAAAACTGGGAGAATGTCATTTTTGTTCGCTCCTCTTCTAGCGATGCGCGCGACATGCGCTGAAGAGTGTGAATCTGAAATGAACCGAATGCAGTCTTAGCTGCCGATCTGGCCGCGGTGTCGCAATTTTGCATCGGCCAGAACGCAAGCCAACATGGCTTCCGCCACGGGGACAGCGCGAATGCCGACGCAGGGATCATGGCGACCTTTGGTCCGCACATCGACCTCTTGGCCGTCTCGCGTCACCGATTTGGTCTCGGTCAGGATTGAGGAGGTCGGTTTGATGGCGACCCGCACAATCACATCCTGGCCCGTCGAAATCCCACCTGCGACGCCACCATTATTGTTCGAGAGGAAGCGCACGCCATCATTGCCCATCCGCATCTCGTCAGCATTTTGCTCACCTGAGAAGGATGCGGCATCAAATCCGGCACCGATTTCGACGCCTTTCGCAGCATTGATGCTCATCATCGCCCCGGCGAGCTCACTGTCGAGCTTGCCATAGACCGGCGCGCCCCATCCCGCGGGAATGCCTGAGGCTTGGACTTCGACCACAGCACCAACCGAAGACCCAGATTTGCGGACTTCGTCCAAATAGGTTTCCCATTTGGCCGCCATTTGGGTATCCGGACACCAGAACGGATTGTCATTGGTGATCGACCAATCCCATGCATCGCGATCAATCTTATGAGGGCCGATCTGCACCACAGCGCCGCGGATTTGGATGTCATCGCCTAAGACTCGCCGCGCCACCGCACCAGCGGCCACACGCGCCGCGGTTTCACGGGCAGAGCTACGCCCGCCGCCGCGATAATCGCGCACGCCATATTTTTGGTCATAAGTATAATCGGCATGACCCGGTCTGTAGCGGTCACGAATTTCTGAATAATCTTTCGAGCGTTGATCGACATTTTCGATCATCATGCTGATCGGTGTTCCGGTGGTCACCGGGCCTTCGGTACGGTCGTCTTCAAACACACCGGATAAGATCTTCACCTGATCAGGTTCCCGGCGTTGCGTCACGAAGCGACTGGTGCCGGGGCGGCGTTGATCGAGAAACTGCTGCACCCAGGCCTCATCAAGCGGCAATCCGGGCGGACAGCCATCCACCACACAGCCTAAAGCGGGGCCGTGACTCTCGCCCCAACTTGTGACGCGAAACATGTGTCCGAATGTGTTATGCGACATAAGGGTCGCTCCGTAGTTTCTTTAGGGCGGTCTCCTATATGCAAAACAGACGCCTGCCAAACCCCTAACGTGCTGAGTGTGAAACAGAATGACCGATGTGCCTGTCTCTATCCCGCGATCCCCAAGCGCTGCTGACTATGCCGCAGAGGGCGATCGACCGCTCATTCCGGAGACGTCGGACCCGTTCGAACTGCTTGAATTATGGCTGAAGGACGCGAATGAGCACGAACCTAATGATTCCACAGCTATGTCATTGGCCACCGTTGACGCGGACGGCATGCCGGACGTGCGCATCGTCCTCTTGCGCGGTCTAAATCCTTTGGACGGCCTGCAATTTTACACCAATTATGAGAGCGCCAAAGGCGCACAGCTCGCGGCCCATCCGAAAGCTGCACTCTGTTTCCACTGGAAAAGTCTGCGCCGCCAAGTCCGGATTCGTGGCACGATCCGCAAGAGCACGCCTGAGCAATCTGACGCCTATTTTCAGCAACGCGCGCCGCAATCTCGCATCGCGGCGATCGCGTCTGATCAATCAAGGCCCTTGGAAAATCGCGATGTGTTCAATCAGCGCGTGGCGGAGATCAGTTCCATCTATGGCGATGATGATGACATTCCGCGGCCCGAGCATTGGGGCGGATATCGTCTGATGCCGACGGAAATTGAGTTTTGGCAGGATCAAGCCTTCCGCATGCATGACCGGCTAAAGCTGGTTCGGGACGGCGATGGTTGGACGCAAAGCCGACTCTATCCCTGATCGGCGCAGGGCTCCCAGGCGACCGCGAGTGGACCGGCATTGTCGCGCGTCATGACCACATCTCCATTCGAGAGTGGAATGAAATCGACATCTGAGGCTGACCGGACAAACATTGCAAATCGATACTCATCGGGTGTCTCAGTGTCCGGATTGGCGCAGGTAAAAACCCCAGCATTGAATTTTAGCTGATTTTCACCCGGGCTCGTGCGCTTCAACTCTTGCAAGATGAGGTCGCCCGCATGCATGCGATCATGATCCGCTTCGCTGAGCTTATAGGTCCGGATGAAAAACGCTTCGCGTGCCGCATCTTGAAGGGTTGGACTGTCGACATTGAACGTTTCTTCGAGCGTGAAGGCTTCATCGATCCGAACTTCCCCGCCGCCATCAATTGCGCCCAGTTCGAACACCACGCCATCTGGTTTGATCCGAAACCCATCATGCATTCGCACCGCCACTTCTAAGCCTCGCAAGTCATTCTCCAGGGGGTTGATAGAGCCGATTATTTCTTCGGCTTTTTCTTCCGTCATATCATCCATGCCCTCTATTTGGATCGGCAGATTGGGCGTTTCGGATTGGCTGGCATCTGAACAAGCCGCGGCGAGGAGCGCAGCAATGATGGCGAGTTTTTTCATACAATGACCCTTGGTTCAGTTTGTTAGAAACGCAGATAAGACCCATCTAATACCGGATCGTGCATCGATTGGGGCGTTAAGAATAATCCAAGAAAGGAGGCGACATGTCAGATATGAACGCGTTTGCTGGCAAATTGGCAATGGTCACAGGTGCAGGCGACGGGATCGGCGAAATGCTGGCCCGCGAATTGTCGAAGGCGGGAATGCGGGTCTGTGTGCAGGATATTCGCGAAGAGGCTGCGGCGCGCGTGGCGGAAGACATTGGCAATGGCGCTTTTCCTTTGGCGTTCGATGTTTCTGATCGCGATGCGGCATTGGCGGCGGCTGAGGCGCTGTCGAAACATGGACCGCTCAGCTTGCTGTGGGTCAATGCCGGGGTCGGCGTTGGATCCCCAATCCTTAGCGGCAAACAAAAGGCGGTCGAATGGGCGCTGGATGTGAACGTGCGAGGCGTCATTTGGACAGCGCAAGCGTTTGTCCCTCTCATGACGGAAGAGGCTGGACCGCGGCATGTTGGCTTCACGGCATCGACCGCAGCATTGCGTCTGCCAGAAGGCGACTTTCCGCTCTATGCAACATCCAAACACGCCACCTTTGCCGTGTCGGAGGCTTTGAGAGGTGAGCTTGCGACGCAGGGCATTGACGCAACCATACTATGTCCTGGTCTGCTCAACACCAAGATTTGGGATGGCGCCAAAGCTCGACCAGACCGGTTTGGCGGTGCGCGGCACATGGATCCGTCGATTTCGAAAATGTGGGATGAGGCCCCAACCCCGGACGTGATGTGGCCGCAGATTGCGCGGGTGATTGGACAGGGCGGGGGATATCTGGTCTGCTCTACAGATGGCGGCGAGACCAAAGCGGCATTTGAAGACCGCGCGCGGGAGATCTCGTCCAGCATTGTGGAGGTTTAAATGAAATTGGGGCTGCAAATTGGGCTGGGGGTATTGTCCCTTATCCCACTCTTTTTTGCGACTATGGGAATCTTGAACGGCGCCGCGTTCTTTATGCCGGATGGCGGATATCCTGCGGCAATCGACAATCAGCTGCGTTATCTCTCAGCCATCTATCTATTGGTGACGCTGCTTCTGTGGTGGACCATTCCGAATGTTGAGAAACATGGTCTTGTGCTGGCATTCATTTGCGCGGTGATCTTTATCGGCGGTCTGGCGCGGTTCCTATCCTATTCAACGGTGGGACCGGGCTTGGATACACAATTCGCAGGAATGTTGCTTGAACTTGGCTCACCCATTTTTCTGATCTGGCAAAGACTGGTTGCGAGAAAGGCCACCGACGCCTAAACGGCGGGCCATGAGCTTAAAACTTGCGATTTGGGATATGGACGGGACCATTGTCGATAGCCGAGAGGTTATTCAGACAGCCATGGTGCGCGCGTTTGAGCGCCTCAATCTTGAGCCTCCGCCCTATGAGAAAACACGAACCGTTGTCGGCCTCGGACTTAAGGAGGCTTGCCAGACGCTGGCGCCAGACCAAGTCGACATCGACACTTTGGTTTCGGCCTATCGCGAAGCTTTTGTGGTTCGACGGTCAGAACCGGATTTCAAGGAACCGCTCTATGAGGGCGCTATAGAAACACTCGATCGCTTGGTCGCGGAGGGTTGGCTGATCGCTATGGCGACGGGTAAGTCGCATAATGGTATTCGAGCGATATTCGAGATGCACCCGCTTGAAGCTTATTTCGATACAATTTGGTGCGCCGATGACGGTCCTGGAAAACCGCATCCCTTTATGTGCGAGCAAGCGATGAATGCGCTTGGGGCTGAGCCACATCAGAGCCTGATCATCGGTGATGCCATTCACGACATCAATATGGGTTTGAATGCGGGTATCCATACGCTGGGGGTCAGTTGGGGCTTTGGCGAAGCTGCCGAATTGCATGCGGCCGGCGCGCATGAGGTTCACCATGATTTCGAAACGTTGAATGCCAGCTTGGATCAATTTGCGGCGCGAGTGAGCTAATGGACAAGGTCAATCTACCGAAACGGTTTTACAAAGACGCTGCGGTCCGCGCTGAAGGCGAGCGCTTCGCGGTCGAGTTAGATGGCCGTCCGATCAAAACACCTGCGAAAGCGACTTTGACGGTGCCAACACAAAATCTGGCGGAAGCGATTGCCAGCGAATGGCGCGAACAGGGTGAAACGCTCGACTTGCAAGGCATGACGCTGACACGCCTCGCAAATGTGGCGTTGGATCGAACTCCGGACACGCGGGCGGAGCTGGCTGAAGAGTTGAGCCGATATGCTGGTACGGATGTCACCTGTTATTTGGCCGACTCCCCGTCAGAGCTGCAAGCCCGACAAGAGGCCGCCTGGAAACCTTGGCGCGATTGGGCCGGCAAGGAGCTTGGCATTGTCTTGGTGCCTGTGATTGGATTGATGGCGAGCCCACAACCTGAAGCAAGCTTGCAGGCGGTTCGCGACTACGCTTTGAGCCGAGATGATTTTGAACTGACGGCGCTGGCTTGGGGCTGCAGCTTGTTAGGATCAGCCGTTCTCGCATTGGCGGTTGAGCGCGGTGCCTTATCCGCACAAGACGCTTTGACGGCGTCCTGCATTGATGAGGATTGGCAGATCGAACAATGGGGCCAGGATGAAGAGGCCGCCGCGGTTCGCGCGGGCCGGGCTCGGGAGGCGGACGCGCTTCAACTCTGGTTTGAGCGATTGCGCTAGAATTCCCCAATAAGGTATTGTGTTGCTTGACTAAATTCTGTTTCTCACGTCCTGTCGGAGGTGGAGGACAATCGGAATGGTTCGCACTGGTTTGCTCGCAACGAGCGTCTTAGCCCTGAGCGCGTGTGCGTCGGTTGGCAATCTGACAGCCGTCAACAAAAAAGAGACGCTGGGTGCTGGTTTTAATGGGAATGGTAGCGCACCGGCGGGCGTGTTCATTGATGCGGAACAACGCGCGGTTTTGTCCAATAAACGTTCTGATCAAGACATGCGGGTGGTCTGCGCGGAACCCGCGCCAGATGCGCTTTCCGCGATCGCCGCGCAAGCTGGGGTCAGTGTTTCAGACATTTCAAACGCCGTAACGGCGGAGGGCGGCGTGTCGGAAGCCGCCGCCAATATTGGTTTGCGGACACAGACGATCCAAACGCTTCGAGACGGATTCTACCGGGTCTGTGAGGCCTATATGAATGGGCTCTCCGAAGAACAGTATTCCATCATGTTGCGGCGCTTTCAGACCAATATGATTGCTCTTCTCGCGATCGAACAATTGACCGGTGCGGTCAAAGGAAGTGACGCTGTCGTCAGCGCATCGGCGGGGAGCGGAATCGACTATCGCGAGCAATATCTACAACGCTCTGCCATGGCATCCGCCGAGCAGACGCGGCTAACGACGCAGATTCAACAGACAAATGAAGAGATTGGTCTTCTCCAAGAGGCCAATAATCAATGCTATGTCAGCGACCAACAGACCGGCTGTTCGGTCAGTGAGATCGAACGCCGCAACCGCCAGATCCTCGACCTAAGAGCGCAGCGACGCGCAATGGAAAGCTCACTTGCTTCGGCGCAAGCCTCGGCGCAGGTCAACAATAGTCTCGCCGATTCCGCGCCCTCCGCGTCGAGTGCGAGTTCGGGTGGTTTGACCGGATCATGGCCATCCTCTCCCGCCTTTCCGGCTTCTCAATCCGTTGCGGGCGCGGTCAGGGATATCACTATGGCCATCGTGCAAAACGATTATGGCGTGCAGCTCTGTTTTGAACATTTGCGCTATGTCAAAACCGAAAATGAAACGGCGCTCTCGGATCGCTGCAAACAGGTGATGGATGCCTATGTCGAGCAGCTTGAAAACGCCAATGCGATGAGAATCGAGACGCAACGCGCACAAGCGGCGCTGATGCAGGAAGTCGCCAATGGCTATATCACGGTTGATCAAGCGACGCAGTTGATCCAAGCGATGAATGGAATCGCGCAGAGCACGCCAGCGTCTGTGCAGCGTTCTTCCACATTATACAGTGGAACCGTCGCACTGCCGGCGCCGGTCGTAGGGGCGCCACCAGCACCCCCTCCGCCGCCGCCACCTCCGCCGCCAGACCCGTACTAAAAAAAGGCGATCCACAAGGGATCGCCTTTCTCTGTCGGTGGGCAATCGGACTAAGCAATCGTATAACTGCTCACCCTTTGACGCAAACCACTTGTTTCAAAGTGTGTACCACTTCGACCAAGTCGGTTTGTGCCGCCATGACTTTATCAATGTCCTTATAGGCCATTGGTGTTTCGTCGACGACACCGCGGTCTTTCCGACATTCGACGCCTTTTGTGGCTTCGATATGGTCGGCCACGGTATATTTGGCTTTCGCCGCGGTCCGAGACATTTTCCGTCCGGCTCCGTGAGAGCAGGAGCAGAAACTCTCGGCATTGCCTTTGCCACGGACAATGAAGGACTTTGCCCCCATTGAGCCGGGAATAATGCCAAGCTCGTCTTTGCCGGCCCGTACCGCGCCTTTCCGCGTCACCCAGACATCTACATCAAAGTGGCGTTCTTTCTCCACATAATTGTGATGGCAGTTCACCGCAGATTTCTCGATGCTGAAACCTGGCAAGGTTTCTCGGCAAGCCATGAGCACGCGATCCATCATCGCCTCACGATTGAGGCGGGCAAAATCCTGTGCCCAATCGACCGCTTCGATATAGTCATCGAACAAGGACTCGCCTTCGACGAAGAAAGCCAGATCCCGATCCGGGACATGATATCCCAGAACCCGCTTCTCCAGCGCGGCACGAGCCTCGCTGATGAAATAGGTGCCGATACGGTTGCCAGTGCCGCGAGAGCCAGAGTGCAGCATGATCCAGATACGGTCATCCTCATCGAGGCAGAGCTCGATAAAGTGATTACCGCCGCCAAGCGTCCCCAATTGCGCGCCGAATTTGCCCGGCGTGATTTTCGGGTGCTTGTCATGGATCAGATCCAAACGCTCCGCCAGCCGCGAATTACGCAGCCGCGTCACGACACTCGCCGGGGTGTCCCGGTGATTGCCACGTGGACCATTGCCGACCGGCACTTTGCGTTCGATCTCGCTGCGCACACGCTTGAGATTGTCCGGCAATTGCCGTGCTGTGAGACTGGTCCGCATCGCCATCATTCCGCAGCCAATGTCGACACCAACCGCAGCGGGAATGATCGCGCCTTTGGTCGGGATGACTGAGCCGACGGTCGCTCCACGTCCAAAGTGGACGTCGGGCATCACCGCCAAATGCGAGTGAATGAAGGGCAAACCTGCCACATTCTCCAGCTGTTCGCGGGCTTTGGGTTCGACAGGAACCCCTTTGACCCAGGCTTTGATCGCTCCGCCTCGCGACGTTTCGATCACTTCAAAATTGCTCATTTTTCTAAGGTCTGATGTCGACCCCTCCTATTGATTGAACAGACCTCCGCACGCGCCGTTTTGAGCCATAAAAAACCCTCCGGGCGAAACGCGCGGAGGGCGGATAATCCGGATCAAATCCGGTGGGTGGCGCATCCACCCATCATCCAACGACCTCCACAGTCGCGCGATCCTGCGAGCCATTGCTGGCAGGGAAGCGTAAGCTGAGATTTAGATTCCGCGATTTCATGGCGGCCTCTCTTCGTTGAATGGATGCGCCGTTTGACAGAATGTCGCAGGCGCGTCAACGCATTTTTTTGGGCGATTTTGTGATGCCGTGCCTTTGCCCCGGACAAAGCGGGTGATTAGAGAGTCCGATCATGAATGAGAATCTTCAACGCATCGACAAAGTCCTGGTTGAGACCGGACGCTTTAATAGCCGGGCTTCAGCGCAAGCTGCGATCGCCGCCGGAAAAGTAAAAGTCGGTGGCCGGGTCATCACCAAAGCCTCTGAGAAAGTCGCGCCGACTGCCAAGATTGAAGCGGAAGCCGAACACCCTTGGGTGTCACGCGCCGGTCTTAAGCTTGAGCGCGCGCTTGAGGTCTTCAATGTCGACCCAAATGGTTGGCCGTGCCTGGATGTCGGGGCCTCAACTGGGGGCTTCACGGAAGTACTCTTGGCGCATGATGCGTCTTCGGTGGTCGCCGTGGATGTCGGGCGGGATCAATTGAATCCGCGATTGCGAAGAGATACGCGTGTGACGTCGTTGGAAGGCACGGATGCCCGAGCGCTCACGCCCGAGATGCTGGGCGCGCCACCGCGTCTGATCGTCTGTGACGCCAGCTTCATCTCGCTCCATAAGTTGCTCAGTGTCCCTCTTTCCTTGGCTTCCCATGACGCCATACTCATCGCCTTGTTCAAACCCCAATTTGAAGTCGGGCGAGAGAATGTCGGTAAAGGCGGAATCGTCACCAACACCCGTGCGACCGAGCAAGCCGAAGAAGCCTTCATTGCCTGGTTGGCCGAGCAGGGCTGGCGCGTTTGCGCACGGACAGACAGCCCGATCAGGGGAGGGGATGGGAACGCAGAACGATTGATCCATGCGGTTAGGTCTGACGAAAGCATCTCACAATCTGCTTGATTTCGCCTCACTTCCCATTGAAGCTGCTTGTGGGAAAGAGAGAGGGAAAAATCCATGTTGAACAGATGGTTAGTCTTAGGCGCCTCAGCATTGAGTCTTACAGCTTGCGCGACCACCGATTTCAACAAGCCCTCCGATACGGCCTGGCCGGAGCTCTCGACCTTCAAATCCGAGGCGGAGTTTGAGCATTATTATCTCACCGTAACCGGTCAGCTGGATCGTGATGAAAGCGAATCGGATTGGGCCGAAATCATGCCTATGTCGGCGCCACCGCCGCCTCCACCACCGCCCGCAATGGCTGAAGTCGCGGATGGGGCGTTCCAGGAATCCGTCGTGGTCGTGACAGCAGCCGCGGTTGCGGACGAAAATCCCTCCATCACCAATACGCAAGAAGCCGGGGTCGATGAGGGCGATATTGTCAAACAGATTGGTCAGTATCTCATCGTCATGCAGGACGGGCGATTGTTCAGCATAGATCTCTTGCCCGATGGCGAGGCCGGTCTGCGCCATGTGGATCGTGAAAATGTTTACCGCACGACGGAAGAAGACACTTGGTACGACGAAATGCTGGTCTTTGGACGCCAGATGATTGTCATCGGCTACTCTTATGACGCAGAGGCGAGCGTGTTTGCCGTTTTAGAATTGGAAGATAATGGCGAAATCACGTTTCGTGATCGCTTCTTCCTGCCGGCACAAGACTATTTTGATGGCGACAATTATACGACCCGCCTCGTCAATGGTCAGCTGGCGCTGCATACGTCCTTCTATCTGAGCGACGTTGATCGTTTCGAGCAGCTCAATGCGCCCGTCTTGTCTCGTACGATGGCGCCTGAAGACACCCCGCCGCTCGCGGCGCGGCGAGTCTACCGCCCCGTTCAAGACGCGGCCGATCCATTATTGCACACGATCACAATCTGCCCGTTGCGTGATCTAAAGGATGAAAGCAGCGATGTGCCGGACTGTAATACAACCGCTTTTCTGGCGGGCGATAGTTATGAATATTACGCGTCACAGGATGCCGTCTGGCTTTGGGTGAACAAGGAAAGCGGACGATGGTGGATGGAAAGTGACGAGGATGATACGCGCGAATCCACCGGCTTGCTTTACCGCATTCCCTATGACCGATCTGCGGCACCTGGATTTGCCCGCGTTGCTGGCGAGCCGGTGAACCAATTCTCACTTGCAGCAGGCACGGACGTATTCCGCGCCTTTGTTGAGGTGGATGAAGAAGGCGACACAGACCATGACGCCTCGCCCTACCAGCTGTTACAATTGCCCTTAAGAGACATTGGCCGCGCACCACCGAACATCGATAAGGCCGACTATATCAGCTTGCCCAATGTGAGTGATGGCAGCATCGAGAACCGGTTCACCAACACGCATTTTGTCTACACGACTCACAATACATCTTGGTGGTATTGGGAAGACGAGAGTGAAGCTAAGCTCGATGCCCAGCTGACCTTCGTGCCTCTGGAGTCGCCGGACACGACCACGCAACTCAAACTCCCCCACGGGGTCATCCGCTTAGAACGAGCACGCGATCACATTGTGGCGACCGGCTATGGCGACTCTCAGGGGCTAAATTTGACGGTCTTCGATTTGCGCGACGAGGCCCCACAAATGGGGGGAAGTGTCAAACTCCTAGAACGATATGAAAGCGAGAATCGCAGTCACGCGTTCAATAGCCAGATCGATGCCGATGGGGCGGGCCTGATCGGCTTGCCAACCGTCAAACAGCAATGGGAAGCGGGGCGCTGGGTCTGGCGGTCAGACAGCTCAGATATCTCTTATCTGCGCGTTGGGACGGATGCGAGCCTGTCCTCCGTCGGCACTTTGAGAGGCGCAAATGGTGAACCTGATGCGAGTTACGAATGCGAGGTGTCGTGCGTCGATTGGTACGGTAATTCACGACCTATTTTCACATTCGGGCGCACGTTCGCCCTCTCTGGCACAAGCCTAGTTGAGGGCGAGGTATCCGATAATGGTGTGCAGGAAATCCGCCGTGTGGATCTGACCAAACCGCTTGCGCGTTAGCCCGCTGGGCCGCGCGGCGTTGGACCAGATTGCCGGCGATTGAGGAAGGCGAGGCGCTCAAAGAGCGCCACGTCTTGCTCGTTCTTCAACAGAGCACCATGCAATGGCGGGGTCAGTTTCTCTGGGTCCTGCTCACGCAATGTTTCCAGATCAACATCCTCATTCATCAGCAATTTCAACCAATCGAGCAGTTCGGATGTCGATGGCTTTTTCTTCATTCCGGGCACTTCGCGCATGGAATAGAACGTGGTCAGCGCATCAGAGACGAGTTTCTCTTTGATGCCAGGATAGTGGACGTCGACAATCTCTTTCATTGTCTGCTCATCCGGGAATTTGATGAAGTGGAAGAAGCAGCGGCGCAGGAAGGCATCTGGCAGCTCTTTTTCATTGTTCGAAGTGATGATGACGATCGGGCGCTGTTTGGCTTTGATCGTTTCATCGGTCTCGTAGACGTAGAATTCCATGCGATCGAGCTCTTGCAGCAAGTCGTTCGGAAATTCGATGTCGGCTTTGTCAATCTCGTCAATCAAGAGGATTGGGCGCTTTTTCGCGGTGAAGGCTTCCCATAGCTTGCCCTTCTTGATGTAGTTTTTGACGTCCTTGGCGCGCTCCTCGCCCATCTGGCCGTCGCGCAGACGTGACACGGCATCATATTCGTAGAGGCCCTGAGCCGCTTTGGTCGTGGACTTAATGTGCCACTCGATCAGCTCACAATCGAGTGCTTTCGCAACTTCAATCGCGAGGACGGTCTTACCCGTGCCGGGTTCGCCTTTGATGAGCAGCGGGCGCTCTAGTTGAATGGCTGCGTTCACTGCCACCCGAAGGTCATCAGTTGCGACATAATTCTCGGTGCCTTCAAAGCGCATGGGGGACCTCTCGTTTACGTTTACGGTAAGGATAAGGCTGGTGGCCGCAGAAGCAAGCGCTAACGCTGGGAAAGGGCTGTGATTCGAGCTTTGCGCGACATCGGCGCCATACAGTCGTAGCTAACCCTCTGAAAATTCAGGGCTTCCAAACAGGCATTACCAATTTGAAAGTCCGCGTTAACCATTTCCGCGTAATTTTTCCTACAGTTCTGGAGATCGGTCTATGCCGTTAAAATTGTCGCTCAAGCCGAAGGAAGCTGTCGTCGTCAATGGCGCGGTGCTTCGCAATGGCGATCGTAGGGGGACGATCCTGCTGCAAAACCATGCGCGGGTATTGCGTCAAAAAGACGTGCTCGATCCGGAAGCGACAAGAAGTGCCGAAGAGCATCTCTATTTCGCCGTCATGCAAATGTATCTTACAGGCGAGACGGAGGGCCAGCTTTACGATCAAGCGGTATCGGCGATAGCTGCGGCTTTGGACCAAACAGAAAATAAAGACGGGCGTGCGCACCTTGTTGATATATCCACGGCGTGTGCCGCTGGAGAGACCTACCAAGCGTTGTCTTTGTGCCGAAAATTGCTGAAGGCGACGGAGGCGGGCAATGGCTGATACGTCGAATATGAAAGAGCTTCCTGAAACGCCGCCAATCGTCGACTTGGACGCGGCGATAGCATTATTAGAGGGCGATGACGCACCCGAAAACATTTGCGTCGATATTGGACATGCGACCCTGCTGCGTGCGGACGGCCCGAAAGGGACGCAAGGCTTGCTACAGCGATTGCGGGGGCACCGCATGATCTTAGCGCTGTCATCGGGCGAGCTGACACAAAAAGTCGTGCCTATGCGTTCTGGCAAACCCGACATGCATCCCGATGTGGCAGAGATCCTCGACGCCTTACGCGATCAGGGATAGAGGGCGGCCTCACTTTTCATTGCGGGAGTCGCCAAAATGTCCGGCGAATTCATTTCCATTTTTCTAGCGTCCTTCGTGACCTTCTTTGTGCTGATCGATGCCCTTGGTGTTGCGCCAGTATTTGCGTCTTTGACGGTACGCGGATCCGCGAGCTATCGCCGCTCCATGGCGGTGCGATCGGTTCTGGTCGGCACGCTCATCATCTTTGGCTTTGCCTTCTTTGGCGCCTGGCTGCTGGACAAATTACACATCACGATTGATGCGTTCCGCGCCGCGGGTGGCATCTTACTCTTCATCATTGCGCTCGATATGGTTTTTGAAAAGCGCACGGAACGACGAGAAAATCGCGCAGAGTCTGTGCTCGCGGATAGCGACGAAACACAGGAAACCTTAGATGATATCTCGGTCTTTCCCGTCGGTATTCCGATGCTGGCTGGGCCCGGATCGATTGCGACGGCAATGCTGTACATGTCTCAGCATTCTGAGTGGGTAATGAAGAGCGCGGTCTTGGCCGCAATTGCGGCGAATATGGTGATTTGTTTGCTCATCTTCTTGGCAGCCGGGCCTCTGGTCAAAGCCATGGGTGAGAGCATTGCCGGAGCGATTACAAGAATCTTTGGTGTGATCCTGGCGGCCCTATCGGTTCAGCTCTTGATTGACGGGATCAAAGGCGCATTTGGAATCTAGCGCAATCGGATGGCTTCGGCCTGCGTCAGGGCGGACAGTGTCGTCCAAATCAGTGCCATGCCGAGGGCCATCAGACCCATGACTTGCAACACCAGCATCTGACTCCACTTCACGCCAATCTGCGCCAGCGATAGAACCTCGGGCCCCAATTCCCGAGCAAGGGCAACAGATCGGTGCCCGCCGGCTTCAGATAATAGAAGCGCACGGCGCATATCTTCGGGCGTGGTGGCTTGCTCCACCAAAGTGATTGCTCCGGAAGAGCTGGTGAGTTCGGCGATCCGCGCAATAATCTTCATGTCGCGCGCCAAGCGTTCGCGTGCTTGCGGTTGCAGCGCAGTCTCATAGGCTGCGAGCACTTGATCCGTGCGGGCCTCTGTCGTCATGACCGGTTCGAAGGCGATGGCCAATTGGGCGCGCAATATGTCTTCGGGAAGCGCGTCTTCGATCCGACTGCGCAAGTAACCCGCGAAGCGATCGTTCAATCGGCCCGCACGATGTGCTGCGCGCATAATCGATGCCGCTTCAAACACAGCTTGAGCCTCTGGGCTTGGGTCATTTTGCGTCATCAAGCCCAGCGCCCGCAACCGCAATTGCAGACTGTCGACTTGCTCCTCTGCGAGCCAGCGCTGACTGCGGCGAGTCAAATCGGCTGGGTCGCCGAGCAAGAAGAATGAGCCTTGAGCCGCAAAAGGTTCGTCCAGCGGGGCCAATTGAACCGTATCCGTGGTGAGAATGGGGCGGGCGGTATCTGAATCTGTGTCCTCAGCCGTTTCGGCGTCTTCATCGCCATCGGCAGCGTCTGTCGCTTCGGTTGGTTCAGGTTGGACCGGTTCGGGCGGGGCAATTGTGCGCTGATACGCAGCGCGGAGATCTTCCGGCAAGAATAACAAAGCCGCGCGAGCTAAGCGTTGATCTCGGGTTCCCGACTTCTCTGCATCGGCAGCGGCTAAGACGGCTGCGGAATCTTGTCGATTGAGCATGAGGGGCGCGGCCAGAAGATATCCCCGCGCGGCTGAAAAATCGCGCTCGTCCAAAGTCTGCTCAATTCGCTGCGCCCAAGCCAGGCGCTCTTGCCCATTCGGGACGGATAGATCCCGAAACTCTGCTTCAATTTCAGCACGGGTTTCCGTGCGCGCCTCCAGACTCAAAGGGTCGGTGGCAATGTCAGACGTATAAGCGGCTACAATTACACGGGCTGCGAAAATCGGGATCAGAAGGATGAGGCTATTGAACAGCAGCGATTGCCGCCACGTCGACGGTCTTTGGACTTCGCGCTGTCTCCATCTGGAGGTCATCTACTGGGTCCAATCCTGTCTTCTGTCTCGCGCAGATTGCATCTCCCTTTAGCGCACGAAGCGGTGGTTCTGATCAAGTGTTCGTTACCGGATAAACTGCAAAAGCCCTGTAGAAGCCCAGCGTGTGCCACATTTCACCATCAGATTTGCGACCAATTGGTCTGATTATTGCGATTGCGTATCTAGCGTGTCCGCAGTATAGGGCCCGCAAACTCCGTAGAGGATTTGATTCCATGGGCGACTTTGATCTGAATGGCTACCAGCCTTCGAATGAAGAAGAATTCATGAATTCCAAGCAGAAAGCGTACTTCCGCAAAAAGCTTGAGGATTGGAAAGATGAGATCTTAGATGGTGCGAAAGTCACCATAGGAAATTTACGCGCTGAATCGTCTAACCATCCGGATTTGGTCGACCGCGCGTCAGCCGAGAGTGACAAAGCTTTGGAGCTACGCACGCGGGATCGGCAGCGCAAACTGATTTCCAAAATCGATGCGGCCATTCGCCGGATCGACGAAGGCACCTATGGATATTGCGACGATACAGGCGAGCCAATTGGATTGCGCCGATTGGAAGCACGCCCCACGGCAACCCTTAGCCTCGAGGCACAAGAGCGTCACGAGCGCAATGAGCGTGTCGTCCGCGACGATTAACGCTTGCGAATCTCCGCGAACGGACTCTAAAATACTAACGATTCATTAACCGTGTTAACGCACTGATAACTCGTAGTGGCGACAGGTGCAGAATGCGAAGCGGTCCCGACCCAAAGAATAAGCCAGACCGTCCCGTTGAGGACGGTACAGAAACGGCTGTTCTGGAGTCGGAAGATGATTTCAAGTTTCCAACCGCGCGTGGGGTCCTGACAGCAGACGAAATCGAGGCGCTGCTTCGCCCGACTCTGCCGCAAGGCGCTCTAGAAGATGTTCCGATCCCGCCAGAAAATATCACTCCGAAACCGCCTGAAACATTTGATCAGACTCCGGCCAATCAACCCGATCTGATCCCTGCAGCGAGCCAGGCATTGGCCGCGCGTTTGTCTATGGCGCTTGGTAAAGGCACCGGTCTAAAGGCGGCCGTTTCGCCATCACAATTTGCCACCATCGAACGGATGACTCTGGCAAGCTTGCTGCACGGTAAGTCGAGTGCCATTGCGTGTTTAGGTGTTTCTGAAACGGATATTCGCGCGCTCGTTTGTCTTCCTCCAGATCTATCGGATGCGATTATCGCGAAAGCGTGTGGCGCATCAGGCTCGACAGGTCGTATTGGGGATGGCTGGGCTTTAAGCGCGATTGATTGTGCGCTTTTGGAACAATTATTGGAGCCGATTGGCGAGGCGGTGCGCCCGGGGTTGACGCTGCAATCCATAGAAACCGACATTCCCTATGTCACCAGTTTGCTGCCCGTACAGCAGGTGACGGTGACGGAATTTGGAGTCGAAGCCGTGGGCATTCACTCTGACTTGGCTGTTATTCAGGGGGAGTTGAGTGACGCTGAAAGTCTGATGCCTGCCGCGGCCTCCAAACCCTCGCAAGTGACTGCGCTTGCAACCGCGCGATTGGCCAGCTTGTCTGTGCCATTAAGCCGTATCACAGCGCTGAAAGCCGGGTCTACGCTGTTGCTGGGTTTGCCACCAGACCAACCCGTCGAATTGCTCTCTGGCGGCCGGGATGGCACACCGGCTTATGAAGGGCGCATGGGCCGCAAGGGCAACAAGGTTGCGATCAAAATCAGCAAGAAATTGCGGGCCTTTAAGACAGACGCCTAAAGACCCGCAATCTGGGTTCAGCCAATATTGCCATGCTTCTCGATATGAGCATCGACAGCTTTGATGGCATCGTCGGCTTTGTTCCCCGCGCTGCGCAACTCAGCCTCGCGCTGTGCCCAGAGCCGCTTCTGATAATTGGTGGAGATGATGTCTGTGACCACCAAGACACCGACCACCAGATAGAAGCTGGACTTGCTCATCGCATCAATTGGGAAGCTGAACAGTTTGAGGTGCGCAAGATGCGCCCCCTCAGTGACCAAGAGGACGCCGACCAAGAACAGGATGAACAGGCCGAGCACCTCATACATACGATTACGCTTAAGGAAATCGGCGACATAATCAGCGAGCAAAATCATCACCACACCAGATGAAAGAATGGCGATGGCCATGATCCAAACCTGATAATCCTTGCCAGGCTCACAGCCGACAGCACCGGCCACCGGATTGGCAATCAAATCAGCTTTACATTGCACCACGGTGCCAGTGAACGTGTTGAGCACCTCACCGGATGCGCTGACCACATTGGCCACCTCGACATTGGCAATCGCCATCGCTGAAAGGATGGAGTCGAACGAGAAAACCAAGTTCATCGCCACAATCATAGCGACGGCTTGCATCACTGATTTCCCGGCTGAGCCTTCCGTGTGTTCGATATGATCCACCGCCAATAAGTGATGGATTTCCTTGATTGCTGTATAGATGATGAAACCGCCACCCGCGAGCGTCACCAGCGCTTGTAAGGTAAACTCGCCCTCGATCACCCCGGACAAGGTCAGATCGAATAAGGGCTCGGCGAGTAGCGCGAAGACATTGACGATGATGATCAAGAGGACGATCCGCAAGATCACCGCAATCGCGATCCCCCAGCGGCGCACCATGGGGGCTTTCTCTGGTCCCACGCGCTGCGATTCAATTGAGATATAGAGCAAATTATCGAAGCCGAGAACGGCTTGCAATAAGAGCAACATGAGCAGCGTGAACAGGCCGCTGACGGAAAACACTTCGGCAATAATCTCGCCCATCGGGAACCCCCCTTTAGGATGGATAATGATACGCGAGCTTAGACTGAGTCAGGTGAATTGAAAGTTTAAGATCACTCCCACGTTTCAACGAAATGGAACGTGGGAGGAACGATCCTTATGCGAGCATACTCGTCATACGGTCTTTAATGACGGCTTCGGCGTCAGCAACGATACGATCGATCAGCTCCTTAACGGTTGGAATATCGTCAATAAGACCTTGGACTTGGCCCGCAGACCAGATGCCGCCATCCGGATCACCGTCTTCCATGGCTTTGCGGCCGCGGACGCCTGCAACAAGGTGCTGAACATCTTCAAACTTGGCGCCGCCTTTTAGCTCAATGTCGACGACTTCAGAACTGACCGAGTTTTTCATCACGCGGGCCGTATTATGCAATGTTCGGAAAATGAGCTTCGTGTCGCGCTCGTCATTCTCGACCATTTGCTGTTTGAAGTTTGGATGGATCGGCGCTTCTTGAGTGACGCAGAACCGTGTGCCCATATTGATGCCATCCGCACCAAGTGCCAACGCTGCGGCGAGGCCTCTGCCGTCACCAAAACCGCCTGACGCCAACATCGGCACGCTGACTTTGTTCGCCGCGGCTGGGATCAAGATGAGACCTGGAATGTCATCTTCGCCGGGATGACCGGCACATTCAAATCCGTCAATCGAGATTGCATCGGCCCCCATCCGCTCGGCCGATAAGGCATGACGGACTGCGGTGCATTTGTGGATGATTTTTATCCCATGCTCTTTGAAGTGATCGATATGCTCCTGCGGCTTGTAGCCTGCGGTTTCGACGATCTTGATCCCACCTTCAATAATGGCTTGGCGATACTCGGCATATGGCGGGGGTTTGATCGCGGGCAGGATGGTCAAATTCACCCCAAACGGCTTGTCCGTCATCTCTTTGGTGCGTTGAATCTCTTTGTAGAGATCTTCTGGCGTTGGCTGGGTGAGAGCGGTCAGAAACCCTAAGCCACCTGCATTCGCCACCGGAGCGACCATTTCAGCATAGCCGACCCATTGCATGCCACCCTGTACGATCGGGTGTTCGATTCCAAATTCTTCGGTGAAACGTGTTTTGATCGCCATTCTTTCCCTCCGGTATTTTTAGTCCAGGTGAAGCCCGCCAAGGCGCTTAGAGCGCCTTGACGATATCTTCGACCATTTTCTTCGCGTCTGACAGCAACATCATCGTATTGTCTCGGAAGAAAAGCTCATTCTGAATCCCGGCATAGCCCGAACCCATGGAGCGTTTGATAAATAGCACTGTGCCCGCATTCTCGACGTCGAGGACAGGCATGCCATAGATGGGCGACGTCTTATCGGTCTTCGCCGCAGGATTGGTGACGTCATTGGCGCCGATTACGAATGCCACTTCTGAATTGCGGAAATCAGAATTGATATCCTCCAGCTCGAACACTTCGTCATAGGGTACCTGCGCTTCAGCCAGCAGGACGTTCATATGGCCGGGCATCCGACCCGCGACCGGGTGAATGGCATAGGTTACGTCGACGCCTTCTTCTTTCAGCTTGTCCGCCATTTCTTTCAGCGCGTGCTGCGCCTGAGCCACGGCCATGCCATAGCCAGGGACGATGATGACCTTGGACGCATTCTTCATGATGAAGGCCGCATCATCGGCCGATCCGCGCTTGAATGGACGATCTTCCTGACCGCCAGCCGCGGCAGCCGCATCATCGCCACCGAAGCCGCCAAGGATAACCGAAATGAAGCTCCGATTCATGCCCTTGCACATAATGTAAGACAGGATGGCACCGGACGAACCAACCAGGGCGCCGGTAATGATCAATGCGAAATTGCCGAGCGTGAAACCCAGAGCTGCGGCGGCCCAACCGGAATATGAGTTCAGCATTGAGACGACGACGGGCATGTCGGCGCCGCCAATTGGAATGATCAGCGTGATGCCGAGGATCAGCGCTAGTACAGTGAGGCCCCAGAAGGCCCAAGTTGCGCTGCCGCCACTGTTCACCAGAATGACAATTAAAGCGATGATGCCGGCGCCAAGCAAGATATTGAGCAAATGACGGGCTGGCAGAAGAATAGGAGCACCCGACATGTTTCCGTTCAGCTTCGCGAACGCGATGACAGAGCCCGTAAATGTGAGCGCACCAATGGCCGAGCCCAAAGACAATTCGATCAGCGATGCGACGCCAATCCCGGTATAGGTCTGCTCTGCCGTTGAATTGAGCACGGACAGAACTTCAGAGCTGGCAATGCCAAAACTGATCGGGGCGTACAGCGCTGCTGCAGCGACCAGTACGGCGGCCAATCCGACCAGAGAGTGGAATGCGGCCACCAATTGCGGCATGTCCGTCATTGGGATTTTGCGGGCGATGTAAGCGCCGATGCCGCCGCCCACGAGCGCGCCAGCAGCCAGGATACCCCATGTCGTGGCATCCAAGGCATTCCAGAACAGCGCCAGTGTGGTGCCGACGGCGATGGTCATGCCGATCATGCCGTTGCGATTGCCCGCTCGGCTGGTGGCGGGGCTGGAAAGCCCGCGAAGTGCTAGGATGAATAGGATCCCCGAAGCCAAATAGAGGAGGGGTGCCCAGGTCGATTGGAACTGTTCCATCGGACTAGTCTCCCTTCTTCTTGTACATGGCCAGCATGCGCTGGGTAACGAGGAATCCGCCAAAGATGTTGACGCAGGCCAGAGCCACCGCGATTCCGCCTAAGATTTTCGCGATCAGGCCACCATCGTCGCCAATGGCAGCGGTCGCTGCGACAATGGCACCAACAATGATCACCGATGAAATCGCATTGGTCACCGCCATGAGCGGGGTGTGCAAAGCCGGGGTGACCGACCAGACCACGTAATAACCGACAAAGCAGGCCATCGCGAAGATGGCTGCCAAGAAAACAGTCGGGCTAATGGTGCTGGCTTCGGCGGCATAAGCGGGTAGGGCGAATGCGCCTGCCATGAGCCCCAGGGTCAGAGCTTTTCTCATGAGGAAATCCTCTCATTCACTGTTTCGCCGCCGCGGGTCAGCATCATCGCGGTGACGATTTCATCATCGGTATCAAGGTTGAGACTGCCATCTTCGGCTGTAATCAGCGGCAAGAAGGCAATCAGGTTCTTGGCATAAAGCGCGCTTGCATCAGCCGGCAGATGCGCTGGCAAATTGGTGAAGCCAGCGACTTTCACGCCGTCTGAATCAACCACTTTGTCTGGTTCGGAGAGCGGACAATTGCCGCCTTGAGACACCGCCATGTCGACAATGACGGAACCGGGGCGCATGGTCTTCACCATATCCGCGCTGACCAATACGGGTGCGGGACGACCGGGAATAAGGGCCGTCGTGACCACAATGTCTTGCTTGGCAATGTGCGACGCGACGAGTTCAGCTTGCTTCTTCTGATACTCATCCGACATTTGCTTGGCATAACCACCGGCGGTCTCAGCCGCTTTGAATTCTTCATCCTCTACGGCGACGAATTTGGCGCCGAGTGAGGCGACTTGTTCTTTCGCAGCGGGGCGAACATCCGTGGCGGTGACCACCGCGCCGAGGCGACGCGCGGTGGCGATGGCTTGCAAGCCAGCCACGCCAGCTCCCATGACAAATACTTTTGCGGGGGCAACCGTGCCGGCCGCGGTCATCATCATGGGCATGGCACGTCCGTATAGCGTCGCGCCTTCAATCACAGCGCGATAGCCCGCCAAGTTGGATTGCGAGGACAAGGCGTCCATGCTCTGCGCCCGCGTGATCCGTGGGGTGAATTCCATAGCCAGCGTTGTCGTCGACTTGGCGTTAAATGCGGCGGCATCGAACTTAAACGGATCGAGAAGGCCGATAACAGTAATGCCTTCTGGCAGTTTCGCAGCATCTGGTGTCCGCACGCAGAGTAGGACATCCGCATCCTTGGTCACGCTCGCGGGGGTTTTGACTATTTTAGCCCCGGCTTCGGTATAGGCGTCATCTGTGTATCCCGCCCCTAAGCCTGCGCCTGCTTGGATTTTGACCTCGTGACCGAGGCCGACATATTTTTTAACCGTTTCCGGTGTGGCAGCGACACGATGATCGCCCGCGGCCACTTCTTTTAAGACTGAGAGTTTCATGATGGTGCAATAGGGTATGAATTTGCCGCAATGCAACAAAAAAACCTAAACATTGGAATCAGCTTTCTAAAAAGCTGCCGTTACGGGAAGGTTTTTGCGTTACGTCAACTTGGCGGCAATCCATGCCTCGACATTCTCCTCTAAAATTTGAAGCGGTACGGGGCCGTCTTTCAGGACGACATCATGGAAATCCCGGATATCGAAAGCGTCACCGAGCCGAGCACGCGCGTCTTCGCGCAGCTCTACAATCTTGATCATACCAATCTTATAAGCCGTCGCTTGCCCCGGCATGACGATGTAGCGCTCAATCGCTTTGCGACAGTCGCCTTCGGGGTTTGGTGTGTTTTCGAGCAAATATTGAATCGCCTCTTCACGGGTCCATTGCTTCTCGTGCAGGCCGGTATCAACCACCAGACGCGCGGCCCGCCAAAGTTCCATGGCGAGACGCCCAAAGTCCGAATATGGGTCTTCATAAAAGCCCATCTCCTTTGGCAGGAATTCCGAGTAGAGGCCCCAACCTTCAGTATAGGCTGTGTATCCGCCATATTTGCGAAACTTCGGAATGCCGGTCAGCTCTTGCGAAATGGCCAGCTGCATATGGTGGCCTGGGATGCCTTCATGATAGGCGAGCGCCTCCATCTGATAGAGCGGCATGTCCTGCATGCGGTACAGGTTGGCATAATAGACGCCGGGACGAGAGCCATCCGGGGCAGGCCGCTGGTAGAAGGCTTTGCCCGCGGCTTTTTCCCGAAACGCCTCAACCGCTTTCACTTCCATCTCTGCTTTCGGAAACGTATTGAACACACTCGGCAGAGCCTCGCGCATTGTATCAATCATCGCCGTCGCTTCCGCGAGATATTCGGCTTTGCCTTCATCCGTATTTGGTTTGAAGAATTGTGCATCGGTGCGGGTGAAATCGAAGAAGTCTTGTAGACTGCCTTCAAAACCGACTTGCACCATAATCGTCCGCATTTCGTCATGAATGCGCGCGACTTCCGAAAGACCGAGCTGATGGACATCTTCAGCCGTCATATCTGTAGTGGTCATCAGAGCGAGGCGATCGCGATAATACTCCGCACCGCTTGGGTGTTTCCAGGCGCCATCGTCAGCCCCTGCATTGGCCTTGTCTTGATCCACCCATTGGATGAGGTCGAAATAGGCGGGATAGACATAGTCCAATAGCGCAGCTCTGGCTTGCTGGTTCAGCGCGTCGGCCTCGTCTTGGGAGATCGTTCCATTGCTGACCAAGGCTTCCGTCTTACCGGTGAAATCCGCATAAAGCGGAGATGGTTCTTCAGGACCGATGCCTTCGAAAGGGTAGCCAGTTATAACATTGGCCGCGCCCTCAATGACAAAGTCATACACGAATAGAGGCGGGCGAATACCGCGTTCGGCCGACGTTTTTGCATTCTCAACATGCTGACCGAGATAGGTTTGCACGCCTTCCAGCCTTGCAATGTAAGCCTCCGCGTCGGACTTTCGGGTGACCTTGTGTTGCCCGATCAAGAAGCTCGCAATTCCCGCATGAGCTCCGCGCATTTGGCTGAACGTGTAATTGTAACCGCGCCAACGCGAAGTGATTTCGTCGCGTTCCAATTCATATTCCGCGAGGCGGTAAGACAATTGCCCTTGCGGGGTTAGGTTTGCCGGGTCGAACAGCTCTCGCATCTCGTCAATGTCAGCGCGCCGAATGCCCATTTCGCGGCGCTGCGCGTCTTCTGAGACATCGTCCCATTTGTCGTAATTCTCGCGGCTCCCCAAAAAGGTCGCGCGCAATGGGCTGCGGGCGACTTCCTCATTAAACTTGGTTTCAAACCAAGCATTCAGCCGCTCTGTTTCCGCGATTTTCACCGGGTCTTGTGTCGCATCGGCAACGATTTCGGTCTGAATTGTTGGATTTGTGGGCGTTTGAGTGCCGCAGGCCGCGAGTCCGACGCTCAAAATGAGAGCCAACGCAGAGGACGCGAGTCGCATAGCGTTCCTTTCGTAATCTGTAATGAAATCTGTATAATCGCTCAAATCAGATTAACCAGCCTTCTCGTTTGATTAACCATTTCGGGTGCAAAAAGAAAAATTGGAGCTGGATTGTGCGTGCGTCTCACAAGTCCTGCTATAAGTGAGTGCGAATCATCGGACAGTGGGCGGTCCGTGTTGGAGTATGCGTTATGGCTGCTGAAATGCCAGAGATTCAAGAGCAATCGACTTCGGACCCCGTCCGCCAACTTGATTGGTTGCAAATGGGGTTTTGGTCCTGCTTGCTGCTCGCGGTGGGCGCGGCCAGCGCGACTCTCGCATGGCCGAGCGCAGGCGGTCCGACCGGGCTGATTTTGCTGATTTCCATGGCCGCTGGCGGCATGGTGTTCTTGCTTTGGGTTTTGCGCGGAGCCGGACGACGCATGGGCTTGTTCCCAGAACGCGGCGCGATGGCGAATGCGATGAAACCGGCGACGCCACGCTTTTCGTGGGTTGAAGCGCTCGATGAAGCTGTGCTGATCTGTGACCAGGGCGGGGCGCCTCTCGCCGCCAATGAAGCGTATAGCGAGCTGACGCAAATGGCATTGTTGGGCCAGTCTGATGCGCTTGGGCCGGTATCAGTGGATCGTATCTTCAGTGCCGCGCCAGGCCTTGCAGCGCCGATCTTCCGGCTCTCCAAAGCCGCTAAGGCAGGCGAAGTGCGCCGCGAAATCTTGCCTGCCATGACGCTCGGCACTGAGGCCTTGCCGGTTCAGTATGAGGCGACTGTCGCTCCTCTAAAAGGCGCGAGGGTCATTTGGCGCCTGCGCCGAATTACCGGATCAGAACAAGTGACCGGGGCGGCGGATATGCGCGCCCTTTATGTCGAAGACGCGCCCATGGGCTTTTTCTCATCTGGTGCGGATGGCACAATTTCGTATGCCAATGGCTGGCTGCGAGAAGTGCTCGGCATTCCAGAAAACGCTAAGAATATTCGCTTGGACGACATCATGCGTCCGGAATTTGTGAAAATGCTGCGCCGCGACCGTAAATCGGGTGTGCCAGGACGCGCAGACATTATGATCCGCTCGCGCGATGGCCTCGAAATTCCGGTTCAGACCATCACCACCTGGAATGGCAAAGGCGCAGATGCGACGGGCCGAACCATTGTCTTGGCAAATGCTCAAAACCTGCTTGAAGGTGAAAGCCGGATGCTCGCCGCGTCCGCCAGCCGTCCGCCCCGTCCGGAAGGCGATCCGATGTTTGACGATGCGCCGTTTGGCGCCGCACGTCTGGAAGGCAGCTCACTCGAAGGGGCCATTATTGCAGATTCCAATCGCTCTCTAATGGGATTGGCGGGCGGTCATGCGTCGCCAGGGACGCGGTTTATTGACCTCTTCGTGGCCGAAGAGGGTGAGAGCAAACTCCGCGAATCCTTGCTCGACTCGATTGATAAGCCCGTTGGGTTACGCTTGGCGGACGAAGATCAAAAACACGTCAACGTGTTCGTGACGCTCGACGGTATGGGGCAACCGGCCGTTGCCTATGTGATCGATATGAGCGAGCAAAAAGAACTCGAACTGCGCCTAGCGCAGGGCGAGAAAATGCAAGCCATTGGTAAATTGGCGGGCGGTGTCGCCCATGATTTCAACAATGTGCTGACTGGGATTATGCTCAATAATGATGAGCTATTGTCCAAGCACCCTGTCGGTGATCCGTCGTTCGATCATTTGAAGAAAATTCACGAGTTTTCGGTCCGTGCCAAAGACCTGGTGCAGATGCTATTGGCTTATGCCCGGCAACAAACGTTCCGCCGTGAAGTCTTCGAACCCGGTGATTTCTTGTCCGAGTTTGCGATCCTACTCGGTCAACTTTTGGATGAGCGGATCGACTTTAATGTCGTTCATGGCCGCGACTTACCGATGATCAAAGCGGACCGCAATCAACTTGAAACCGCCATCATCAACCTCGCTACCAATGCTCGCGATGCCTTGCTTATGGATGGCGGCAATGGTGGCAAGCTGACCATACGGACCTCGCGTGCCAGCCAGGCCGACGCACACAAGCATGGCTTCCGATACGTTGAAGAAGGCGAGTATTTGCTGATCGAGGTCGAAGATACCGGCCACGGCATCCCGCCAGAAAACCTGCAAAGCATATTCAACCCGTTTTTCACCACCAAACCGAAAGGTCTTGGTACCGGCCTTGGCTTGTCTACGGTTTACGGGATCATCAAACAGTCTGAAGGTTATATCTGTCCGCTGAGTGAAGTTGGCAAAGGCACCAATTTCCAAATCTACTTGCCAGCTCTGAAGGCTGATGAAATTCCAGAAGTGGAATTGATCAAAGCGGAGCCGGCTGACGATGTTTCTGTGCCTGTCGATATTTCAGGACGTGGACGCATCCTCCTGGTCGAAGACGAAGACGGCGTTCGTTCGATCGCGGCCTCGCAGCTAAAGTCGCGCGGCTATGATGTTGAAGAAGCGTGTGACGGCGAAGAGGCGATGGAAATTCTGGAAGAGAATCCGGGTGGCTTCGATCTCATCGTCTCGGATGTCGTTATGCCCGGCATGGACGGTCCGACTTTGATCAAAGAAGCGAAAGATTTGCTCGGCACCGCGAAAGTGCTGTTCATGTCGGGCTATGCCGAGCGGGATGTCGCTGCAAAATTAGATGGCGACCGGGAAGTCGGCTTCATGTCGAAGCCCTTCACTGTCAAACAACTGGCTGAGCGGGTCAAAGCTGAGCTGATTGCCCGCGCCAAGGAAGCCGCTTAGTCGTTACTGGCAACCAAGCGGACTTGTGGGGGTTGGCGGTCCGGTTTTGGTGGATAGATGGCGGTGACGCGATGACGCCAAACTGGACGACCTTTTAAGATAAGCTGCGGCTGCAACACTTGATACAATCCCAATAGACGAGATTGGTTCGCTGCCTTTTGCGGATTTGGGAGCGGCGCAAAGGTCAGCTCAATATTGACACTCGTCCCGGTTAGCGTTTCGCCCGTGGCATGTAAGATACCTGGCTTGCGGCTTTCGCGAACGGAATCGATCAGAGATTCAACCATGCGGCGGTCATGTCCGGTCCAGAAATCAAGACAGTCATGCTGTCCCAAGTCGCGGCCGAGCAGCTTATTCAACTGATCACCAGCATTGCGGAACAACCACCGTCCCTCATCTGAACGCTGGATGACAAAAAGACACTCTAAAAGGTCTGGATGGTCGCTAGCCTTCTCAACGCCACCGCTTGCTTCAGGCGTTTCATTCATACGGGCCCACGCAGAAAGCAGGGTTTCTGTGTTCGGATGATGCGTCATCGTCGTCATTCTGGTCTCTTCTTTAGACGGCCCCTTAAACGACCGCTCGTCTCGTATTGTTTAGAGACGCTGTCGCAATGTTTGCGCCAGTTCGCGGCTTTCGCTTAAACGGCGAAAGTCGGTTCATTTTGGGTCTGTGTTCAACGAGGAGGGGAAACTCGGCACGGAACCTGCTTCTTACCAGGCGAACTGTTTGGGAGTCTCTGGATGACCGTATCAACACGTAACACACTCTTGGTGGGTGCTGGCCTATTTTCGGTCGCGATCTTAGGCGGATTGGCCTATGCGGGCGGGGGTTCTGGCGGCATGAATCCTTGTAGCGGCGGTTGTGCGCCGGGCGGACAAGGACCTGCTGTCATTCCCGGGGCCGGTATGGGTGGCTCTAATATGGGCAGCGGCCAAATGGGCCATGGTGGCCATTGTTGTAAGGGGCCCAAAGGTCCGAGTGTGCATATTCCAGGTGTAAACGTGTCCGGACCGAATGTGATGGTGCACGGCTCGAACGTGTCGATCCATCAAGGCAGCATCGTTTCCCACACGCAGAGCTATTTAAACACGCATGTCGTCAGCGGCGGTGAAAGCGGCGTCTATGTTTCTGGTGGCGGTGGCTTCTATACCGCACAAGGCGTTAATCCGACGCCGATCACGGCGCTAAACGTCGAAGGCGGTGAGGAAACCTATCTGGAAACCGTTACCGAACAGGTGCCCACCACTGAAGAATATTGCGAAGACGAAATCGTAATGACGTCATCCATTCGTCCGCTTCAGGCGGTTTGTATTGATGATAAGGGTGTCCCGCATCCCGCCTCGCGCGTCGATGCAAGCGACCGCGTTCCCGCAAGCTATCATGGCGAACTGTTTCGTTGCATGGCCGGCACGAGCATGCAGGTCACATTGGGGACGATTGAGCATGGCAAAGCGAGTTTTGCACATGGAGAGACATTCGCCTGTCGTAAAGGCGAAGCTTTGGTTCACCAGCGCGGTGGAGACTTGAGCTGCGCGCCACAAAGTCCGGCGCGCTCGTGTAATGAACGTTCATTGCTGCGCCGGCATGGCCCGGGTGTTAAACTGGTTGAGACGCGTGCCAAAGTCAAAAAGTGTATTCCGCGGACGCGGACAGTGATGACAACCGTCGAACGCCAGGTCGAGCGCACCCGCGAAACGGTGAGTCAGCCCCTCATGTTAGATGGCGGCGTCGGCCAAGGCGTCTACTAGACCGCACTTCGGAAAAACGTCCCTTTTAAGCGAGCCCGTATTCAGGCTCGCTCGATTTTGTCTGCTGTGCTACAAATTGTGCCCAGTAAGGACGAGAGGGACCCTGTGGATACCAGCTTGACCAGCGTAACCGGCGGCAATGTGTTCGTTTCTTATTCGCGGCTTAATCTCGATTTTGCCAATCAAGTTGTCGCGTTGCTGGAAGACGAAGGGTATGATCCGCTCATTGACCGAGACGATATTGAAGTCACTGAGCGATGGCTTCATCGGCTGGAAGAGCTGATCAAATCCAGCGACACGGTTCTGTTCATTCTCACCGATGAATATCTCCAATCGGAAAGCTGCAAGTGGGAAGTCGATAAGTCGCTGGAACTCGGAAAGCGCCTCATTCCCGTCCTGCCCAAGCCGTTAGAGTCTGCGGACGTACCACCCGCACTGGCGGCTTTAAACTATATCCATTTCTTCAATTTGAGGGAGGGCGATGGCACCGGCTTCTATGCCGGAACGAAGGCGCTGCGGCGCGCTCTCCGCCACGACTTAGAGCGCTTGCGTTTACAACGGCGGTTCGAAGACCGCGCGGCCGGGTGGCAAGCGGGTGAAGACGATTTGTTATCCGGCGAGCAATTGGTTCAGGCCGAAGGGTGGTTGAAAAGTGTCCCGCCAGAGGAGGGTGTTCCTGAAGCGATCAGCGCTTATATTTCCGCGTCCCGCGCCGCCGAAGATAAGCGGCTTCGAAATCGTCGGCGCTGGACATTCGCCTTCGCTGCGATGGGGATTGGTGCCTTGGTGGCAACGGGCTTCGCTGGCGTGGCTTGGTATCAGGCACAGTCTGCGCAAATCGCGGCAAAAACTGCGATTGAGCAAGCCGACATCACTCGAGGCCAGGCAAATGATGCGAAATTGGCAGCACAAGCCGCTCAAGAGGAATTGCTGACCGCAGAAGATGATGCGGTGAAGCTCGCCGAGGCCGCTGATCTCTGGGCGCGTGGATCGCGGGCCGCCGCGCAGACTCCGTGGGGACGTGCCGCCGCTGGTGGAAGCGATATCGACCCAGTTGAAGAGACGGAAGGTTTGCTTCAGCGCGCCTTCACTTATCTGAACGGCGTGTCTCAAAAAGACAGCTTACACATTTGGCAAATCTCTCGGGCGGTCACACGTGACCTCGCTGAGACGCGTTATCATGCTGGTAAAGATACCGCATTTGACCTGATCAATGATTTGCTCGCGACGCCACTCAACGAAGATGCGGTGCCGGAAGATTTTCTTGCCAATGACATGCCGCCCATTTTGGCTGAACTACATGCCTTGCGAGCGGTTTATGCATGTCCATTAGAGGCACAGCGCGCTTCGATTTTTGAACGTATTGATACCGCAGATGACAGCGTGAAAGCGAACTTAACCTGGAGTGCTGTCGCAGATTTAGAACGTGCGCCTGCTGGAATTTGCGCAGAAGCGCGCGAGGCAATTTGCGGCTACGCAGTTGATTGTCCGATGGAAATGCGGGTCATGGCCCCCATGACGCCGGCACCGATTGTTGAGGCAGGACCAGAGCCGGCGATAGAAGAAGAATCTGAGCCAATCATCGTGACCCGTTCGGAGCGCGTGCCAGAAGCGCAAGCGCCGTCCAGAATGATCAGAAATGATGCGTTCAAGATCACCGAACTTTACCTACATATTTCCAGCGAAGAGCAACGCCCTCGTGCTGAGGAATTGGCCAAACGCCTGATCACCAAAGGCTATAAAGTCTCGGCGATTGAATTGATTGAGGCGCCTGCAGGCAAGAATCGGTCGGTGCGCTATAATTTCGACGTCCAAGAAGACCAGGCAATCGAATTGGCAAATCTATGCGCGGATCTTGCTGGCGAACTTGGCTTTCGAGCTTGGTCAGACGTCCGCACATATCGAACAATCTCGCTCGATGGTCGCTATAAAGGTCTTCGTCCCAATCGCGCGGAGATTTGGTTTTAAACGCGCTTGAGCGCGTCACCAATGGTGTAAAATGAAGCGCGGGAGGCTTTGATTAGATTGCTGGCATGGCAGCATGCGCACGCCGTACGACCGAAGCGAGATCCAGTAGCATTAATGCCCCATTTTCAGTTGTTTCGCCCTTCAGCACGATGGCTTCTTTGACATCATCCGAGATCCCCCTCGACCCGTCACCGCTAGCAAGCCGTGGTAACGAGCCCGCATCGCTGTCAGAGATCGTACAAATTGAATCAACCGCATCGACCATGATCGCGTATTTCTTATCCTCAAGCGCGAAGATCATGAGTTTTGCGCCTTCGCGTTCGATCGCGGGGAGATCATACATTTGGCGCAGGTTGATGATGGGGATTAACTCGCCACGCAGATTGACCATGCCCTCAATTGCATCTGGGACGCTTGGCGGACGAACAATCGAAGAAGGGAATCCGATAACTTCATTGACGTCTTCAATGTCCAAGGCGTAGCTGCTGGCAACTTGGAACGTAATCAAAGTACGCTTATTTCGTTTGCTACGCTCGTTCTCCCGCGCTGTCTCATCGCTTTCTTGGAACAGCGTGCTGTGGCCCTGAACCACAGCGCTCAACTGATCATCATCGAAAAGCGATTGATGATCTAATAGCAGCACCATTGTGTCATCATCGCTGTGGAGACAGCCTTTAAACATTTCGCCATGATGCAATCCAATTTTTGGAAATGGTAGGAGATCGTCGGCATAGTAAGAGACAATATTGTCGATGGCATCGACCAGCAGGCTGATCAAACTTCCATTCATTCGCATGACAATGAGTTTGGCGCCGGACTCAACAAGTTCGTCAATCGTCTGAGTGCACGTATTCCCAAGGAATTGCCGGAAATCTATCACCGGCACGGTATTGCCGCGCAGATCGATTGCACCGAGGGTCCAATCGCGGGCCAGCGAGGCATTATCGATCCCTCTGAGTTCCACGATCTCTTTGATGCTGGTCATATCAAAGGCGCAAATCATATCACCCACTTTGAATGAAATGCATTGATAACGCTTGCCGCGCTTGCGGCGGCTGAGGGAGGAACGCAATGCGCCATCGACGCGCGGGAGCTTTTCTAGATTGAGCAGCTCAAACGGGTCGAGGATCTGCACCAGGCGCGATCCTTGATCGAGCTTAAACACGCCACGAACGATGGTTTCGCGAAGGTCGCCCTCTGTTCGATTGAACAAGCTTTGCTCGGCGTCTTTTGCGTTGAACACGTCACCGGTGCGGTCGACGAGTAAGCCAAAGCAATGCTCACCGTGTTCGATGATCGCAACTTTACGTTCACCGCTCGCAGAATCATCTGTCGAGATCCCAAAAATCACTCGAATATCGACGACAGGAATGACCACGCCGCGCAGGTTAAACAAGCCAAGCAGATAATCAGGAGAGAGCGGAATTTCGGTGAACTCCGCCGGTTCGTTGACCACTTCCTGAATGGACTCAACGGAAATTGCGAATTCGCTATCCCCGATGAAGAATGTGCCAAAAATCGGGGCGCGCTCGGGGGCTTCATCAGAGGCAGCAACCGTCTGGGTAGGCATGGGGTCCAAACCCAAATCTGACGTCGATGCTCCTTCAGAGGGCGTGTTAAACTCCATCAGGCCGCTCCAATTCTAGGGATTGTCTTGATTTCGAATTCGCCGGTTGAACAATCGATGATGACTTTGCGCGCATTGCACCCGCCGACTTCCTCATGGATTACGCGAAGACGCCGCTCGCGCAGCAGCGTTTTGGCGAATGCAGAATTGATCGAGCCGACGAGCTGATCTTCCGGGGCATCTGTGGCGCGAGTCATGTTTCCACCACCGGCGATGAAAACATTCACGCGTCGGCGCTGCTCTGGACCGATATCCATAAGACGAACCAAGGAGTTAATCGCTTGATCGACATGCCGTGCACCGATTTGGTTTGTTGGTTTCGGAGACTTTGAGAGCAAGCAGTGTGCGAGTCCATAAACCCCTTCATCTGGATGTAGAAATCCAATGCCGATGCATGATCCTAATAGGGCATGCAGATACTCTCCATGCCGACCAATCTTAACTTGGCCGATTTGTGCGTGATGCTCGTTGGACGGTGTCATGCTGCCTTTTCCGCGAGCGCGTTGCGATGGCGATAGACCAGGGGGGCGACCCCGACAAAATTGGTTTGAAGCGGCGACAGAGTTTCGGATTCCCCGATAATAAGAATGCCATCGGATCGGAGTGCTCGTTCGACATTTCTAAGCGCGCGCTCTTGGTCTTCATGGGTGAAATAAATCAATACGTTTCGCAACAATGACAGATCATATTGCGAAGACTGAAATGGCTTGAAAATATCATGCTGTTTGAACCGAACGCGGGTGCGAATATCTGGGGAGACGCTCCAGCCTTTGCTATCATCGCCGACCATGTGTCTGCTAAACAGGTCTGGTGATGCCGTGCGGAACATATCGATGGCGCGGCCCGAATAGACCCCTCTATCCGCTTCAGCAACGACGCGCTCAGATATATCCGTGCCCACTATTCGGTAATCAAACCCCGGATGAGACAGGCGAAATTCTTCAAGCACCATCCCAGCTGTGTAAATCTCTTCACCAGTTGATGAGGCACCGGACCACACTTGGAACGGGCGATTGTGCCCCACTTTAATCCAGCTTGGAACGAACTCGTCTGCAAGATACTTCCAAATCCGCGGCGTTCGATAGAAGAGCGTCTTATTCGTCGTCATTGCGTTCACGAACTCAACCATTTCGGTTGTGTCGGTTTTCAGCAGTTTGAGATAGCTCTCGAAATCGTTAAGATTGTTGGCGCGCAACCGGCTGCGCAAGCGGCTCACCATCATGGTTTGACGATTCTCACGAATGGTGATGCCAGTATTTTTGTGTGTGATTTTTACGAGTTCAGCGAATTGTGCCTCGCTGAGGCTGTCATTAAATGGCGTGCTCATGGGTCGAACAGGCTCCTTACTCTGTCTGTCCGTCTATGAACCGAATTTTGCGACTTCTGCTTTCAGCGTGCCGGCGCCCGAAGACAATTGATCGGTCGAAGATGCGATGGTTTCAGAAGCAATTGCAGCGGTTTCGGACGCATCAACGATGATCTGGACGGCGTCCGTCACATCACGCGCAGCGGTTTGCTGTTCGCGGGCGGCGATCGAGATTTCGGAGATTGACCGCGTGGTCTCAGCAATTCCATCGACGATCCGCTTAAAGGCTTCGCCCGCCTCTTTGGAGATTTGGCTGCCTTGCGCGACTCGTTTCACCGACTCGTTGATCAATTTAGTGATTTCTTTGGTGGCTTGTGAGGAACGCTCAGCGAGTTTGCGGACTTCATCGGCCACGACCGAGAAGCCAAGTCCGTGCTCGCCAGCGCGGGCGGCTTCGATTGCTGCGTTAAATGCAAGCAGATTGGTTTGTGCCGCGATTTCGCTGATCACTTTGACGATTTCCGCGATCTCCTCCGAGGAGGCATTAATGAGCTCCATGGATTCAATCGATTTATCGATGGCGCGCGATCCAGCGTCTGCGTCTTGCTTTGTATTTTGGGCGATTTCGTCGGCGCCCGTGCTGTTTTGGGCGATCGAGTCGATGGACGCGCTCAGCTCTTCGATCGAAGCGCTGATCTCCTCCGTCGTCGCCCCCAGTGATTGTGCGCCTTCAGCGACACTGGCAGCTTGCTCTGAGATTGCCGTAGATTGATCGGCAAATTCCGTCGCAATGCGGGTAACTTCTTTCTCAATCTCAACTTCTGTCGTGATATCGGACGCAAATTTGACCACACGGACGACATTATTCTGTTGATCGAATATTGGGCTGTAAGATGCGTGCAGCCAGAGTTCGTCACCCGCTTTGTTGAATCGCTGATATTTGCCGGTATCGAATTCGCCGCGATTGAGCTTGTCCCAGAACGCTTGGTAGTCAGCCGAGCTGGTATAGGCTGGGTCACAGAAAATTCGGTGATGCTGTCCCTTGATTTCATCGAGAGCATAACCTGCCGCCGCGCAGAAATTTTCGTTCGCATCGATAATCGTGCCGTCGGGCTCGAACTCGATCACAGCTGTCGTACGGGAGATCGCGTCGAGCTTACAATTGAAGTTTTGTTGCTCAATCTTGGCCTCAGTTATGTCCGCAGCGAATTTAATCACTTTGAAGACGTCACCATTTGCATCAAGGATCGGATTGTAGGTGGCTTGAATCCAAACGACTGAACCATCTTTGGCGAAACGTTTAAACTCGCCATCTTTGATTTCGCCATCTGCAATATCCCGCCAAAAGTCCTTATACCCGCTGGACTCCGCATACTCCGGTTCACAGAAAATGCGATGATGTTGTCCAGCGATTTCGTCGAGTGCATAGCCGGTTGCGCCAAGAAAGTTTTCATTGGCCGTTACGATCGTTCCGTCGGTCGTAAACTCGATCACCGCTTGTGAGCGATTCAGGGCTGCGAGGATGCCTTCATTGACTTTGTTTTCTTGTACCTGCTGGGTAATATCTACGGCAAATTTGATGACTTTAAAGACTTCACCATCGGAATTGAAAATCGGGTTGTAAGTTGCTTGAATCCATACTTCTGATCCGTCTTTTCCGAACCGTCTAAATTCGCCATCTTTGACTTCGCCTGAGCCGATCGTCTTCCAAAACGTTTTATACTCATTGGACTTAGCGTATTCCGGGTCGCAAAAAATGCGGTGATGTTCCCCGACAATCTCATCGATTTCATACCCTGTGACACTGAGGAAATTCTCATTGGCGGTCAAAATCTCGCCATCCGGGGTAAACTCAATCACCGCCTGTGATCGGTCGAGTGCGTTCAAAATGCCCTCATTAACCTTGTCACCTTCAACGTCGGCGGTGATGTCTCTGGCAAACTTCACGACTTTGAATGGCTTACCATCCGCATCCAAAATCGGAGAGTATGAGGCGCTCAACCAGAGTGTTTCTCCATCCTTTTTGATCCGCTTAAACTCACCTTCCGAATGCGTCCCCTTAGCTAGGTCTTTCCAGAACTTTTTGTATTCGGCTGAGCTGGTATAGTCGGGTGCGCAGAACATCCGGTGATGCTCGCCTTCAATCTCGTCCAACGAATAGCCTGTCGCCGCCAAGAAATTCTCATTTGCGGTGAGAATGGTCCCATCCAATTCAAACTCAATCACTGCGTGTGAATGTTGAATGGCATCAATCAATCCTTGTTGCTCGCGATTGGCATAAATATTCTCAAGTTGCTCTAGGGACGCTTCGGTGCTCATGGACGATCTCGTGGTTGGTTGCTCTTGACGCAACCTGAGATAGAAATAGCTTCCTAATTTTTTCTTATTTTTCAAAGGGCCAAGAATGGCTTAGATGGTTAACGAAGAGAAATCGTGCCTGATGCGTTGTGCGTATTTAGCCCTATAAATCAAATGAAAACTTACTTTTCGGCAGCGCTCTCAAGTAAAAACTTCGATCTGGCGATGTCTTTATGAGGGTTAATCTTGCTCGCACTACATGCTTCATGGGCACTTCAGGGATGGTTTGGTGTATTTATCGGAAGCAGATTAAACAAATGCGCAACTAGAAGTAGAGTGCTTCACCCCTCTTTGAAGTAACGCTGCACGAGTCTGCTTCATCGTTCGAATCCGCCTCAATTCAAATATGAGACACCAGGGCAAAAACTTTTTTTGGGCGAGACGGTGCGAAAACAATCCCAAAGTGAGCTGTGATGAATTTGCCGCGCTCGATCACGATGATGCGATTTGTCAGTTCCGACACTTGTCAGCACCGCGAATTCACCTACTCCTCTTCCCAAATCCTCCGCTGAGAGAGGATCCCCCCAGAACTGTAATACTCTAAAACTAAATCGGGAGACGTGAGTTGAAAAAGACCACTAACACCAATTATGGCCTGAAAACGGCTCTATCTCTGAGCGTGGCGCTATCAGCGATTACCGCTGGCGCCGGCATTACCGCGATGGCTCAGGACGAAGCTGCAGACGAGACCAAACGTCTGAATACGGTCACCATTACGGCGACAAAGCGCGAGCAAACCTTGCAAGACGTGCCTGTGGCCGTCTCTGTTGTCGACGATAGCGTGATTGAAAAGGCTGAAATTCAAGATCTCGGCGATCTACAATCTGTCGTTCCGTCTTTGACCGTTGGCCAACTTCAATCATCAGCGAATACCAATTTCATCATTCGTGGCTTTGGTAATGGCGCAAACAATGCCGGGATCGAACCGTCTGTTGGCGTTTTCATCGATGGCGTCTACCGCTCGCGTTCTGCCGCACAAATTTCCGACCTGCCAAATCTGCAACGCGTCGAAGTCCTGCGGGGACCACAATCGACCTTGTTTGGTAAGAACGCTTCTGCGGGTGTGATTTCAATTGTCACGCGTGCTCCGCAATTTGAACAAAGCGGATCTGTTGAAGCGGGGATTAGCAATTTCAACGGTTATCGTTTGAAAGGTGACATTACGGGCCCACTTTCGGACACGGTCGCTTACAGCCTGTCTGGTAATTATAATAAGCGCGATGGCTATGCTGACGACTTGGCAACCGGGTCGGACGTGAATCAACGCGATCGTTGGGGGATTCGCGGTCAGCTTTTGTTTGAACCAAGCGAAGATCTCTCATTCCGTGTGATTGCGGACTATGATCAGATTGACGAAATTTGCTGTGTTGCAGGCAACTTGGTCAATGGTCCTACCGGCGCCGCGATTGGTCTGCTCGGCGGACAGATCGATGCTGAAAATCCTTTCTCTTACGAAGTTTTCAACAACTTCGACTCAACCAACGAGATCGAGAATTCAGGTATTTCATTGCAGGCTGATTATGCGCTTCCATTCGCAGATCTCACCAGCATCACGTCATACCGAACCGTCGACTCCCTGACGGATCAAGACTCTGATTTCACCAGTGCGGATTTGGTCCAGCGAAATCTGTCTGACACTGGCATTGAGACTTTCACACAGGAAGTTCGTCTGACCTCTAACAATCCAGACGCTCAGTTTGATTGGATGGTCGGCGCCTTCTTCTTCGACGAACAAGTTGACATCTCCAACGAGTTCTTTTTTGGCGCAGATTTCCGCGGTTATGCGGATATCCTAGCGGGTGGCCCAGCGGCGCTTGCTGGCACTGAAGCGTTTGTTGGTGTTCCAACCGGAACCTTTGGTGCGGCTGGACAAGGTCCAACGGAAGAGTTTGGTCAGGACAACACCGCATGGTCGATATTCGGTACTGTTGACTTCTACATGACCGACCGTCTCACCGCGACGGTTGGCGTGAACTATACGAATGACGAGAAAGATGCTTTCGGGCGCGCGACCAATACTGACGTATTGTCTGGCCTGGATCTGACACAGCTCGGTTATACGGCTGTCTTGGCATCGCTGCTCGGTGATCTCGGTGTGGACATCACCAATCCGGCTTCAGTAGGCCCATTCGTTCAGGGCAATCCAGCCTTGTATGGCCAATTGCAAGCTGGCGCTGCAGCGGCGGCTCAAGATCCGACGCTCAATCCGTTTGCGGGTTTGACTGCACTGCAATTCCTTCCACCGTTCTTGAACTTCCCGAACGCGGTTGAGAATGGCAGCTCGTCTGACAGCAATACCAGCTACACGTTGCGCCTGGCATATGACCTCACAGACAGCATTAACGTCTATGGGTCCTACGCAACCGGCTTTAAAGCGACGTCTTGGAACCTGTCTCGCGACAGTCGTCCGTTCGCTGCAGATTTCACCCCAGGATCAAACATTGTTGACCCAGTCACGGGGCAGGTGGTCGTAGCGGCGCCGTCTTCGCCAATTCAGGATGCAGGTTTGGCAACCACCAACTTGATCGCCGGCACGCGCTTTGCGGGACCGGAAGAGGCTGAAGTGTTTGAAATTGGCGTCAAAGGCTCGTTCAATAACTTCGCCTTCAACCTTGCGGTCTTTGACCAAACCATTGAAGGCTTCCAGTCAAACGTCTTTACTGGCACAGGCTTCCAGCTTCTGAATGCTGGTGAACAGTCGACCCAGGGTATCGAATTCGATGCGACCTGGAACCCGACAGAGGCGGTAACGCTGACATTTGCGACGACCTTGCTTGATCCCGTCTATGACAGCTTCCCAGATTCAGCGAGCGGTGATCTCTCTGGGCAGACTCCTTCGGGCATCCCGGAAGTCTCGACATCGCTTGGTATCAATTATGACTTCACCATCGCGAACTGGGACAGCTTTATCCGGGCAGACTGGCAGTATGCTAGCAATACCGACTTCTTCGATGATGCCGCTAACCAAGCCTTGCTGGAATCGGTTGGATATACGCGCGAAGTCAACCTTGCGAACGCGTCAGTCGGGTTCGTTTCAGAAGGTGGCCTCGGTGTGACCTTCTGGTCGCGTAACTTGTTCGATGATGGTCGCATTACCACTGCGTTCCCATCTGTGGCGCAAGCAGGCTCTTTGTCAGGCTATCCAAGTCAGCCCCGTACTTATGGTATGACGGTGCGCAAGACATTCTAAGGTCGAGATGACCGAAAAGAGACAGGCCCGCGGCGCAAACCGCGGGCCTTTTTTGTGCAGCGTGATTAAAGTTCGCGGCTGACGAGCCAGGCCGATAGGACAAACATCACCAATTCGAAACCGGCGAACTGCCAGTTCGAAGCGAGCGCGCTATCGCCATAAAAGAAAGAAGCGGCGCGGCCAAAGACATAACCACCCATATAAGCGGTAATGAAACAAAGCGCCGGAAACTCAAATCGCTTAATCGCTACGCCAAGCGCGCACAGAGCGGCGGCTCCCAAACTGACGCCGCCATAGATGCCGCGCATTTCGAATACGCCGGAAATCCCTTCAGGAGATACGCCGAGACGTGCTGTCATTCCAACCGGGTCCGTGATTGACCAAAGGCCAAAAGCTACGAACATGAGCGCCGTTAGTGTCAAAAAAATTCGTGTCATCATAAGTCCGATCTAGGCCGCCGGCGCGAGATGACGATACGTAAAGTGCAAGAACAGGTCTTGTGACTTGCCACGCGGCGGTACTTGCGGAAAAAGACGCATCCGCGGTGCAGAATGAACGCCGTGAACATGACTAAAAAAGGACCGCCTATGCCGTTTGATTCACCCCGCCACGATTGGTCAAAAGCCGAAATCGAGGATTTGTACACACAACCCTTAGATGCCTTGGTGGGACGGGCATTGGAAGTAAAGCGCGCCAATTGGGCCGATGGCAAATTGCAAAAAAGCCAATTGCTTTCGATCAAAACCGGCGGGTGTCCGGAAGACTGTGGCTATTGCAGCCAGTCGGCTCATTTTGATACCGGCCTCGATGCTGAGAAGCTTATGCCGCTGGATGAGGTCGTTGCCGCCGCAAAGCGGGCAAAGGCCAATGGCGCCGATCGGTTTTGCATGGGCGCGGGCTGGCGCTCCTTGAAAGACAGAGACGTTCCAAAACTCGCCGCCATGATCTCAGCGGTCAAAGCCGAGGGACTGGAGACTTGTGTCACGCTTGGCATGCTGGAAGAGGGGCAAGCTGAAACCCTCAAAGAGGCTGGGCTGGATTATTATAACCATAATCTCGATACCTCGCCGGAATATTATACCACGGTCGTGACCACCCGAACTTATGCCGATCGCTTAGATACCCTAGGCAAAGCGCGGCGCGCCGGCGTTAAACTCTGTGTTGGCGGCATTTTAGGCATGGGCGAAGGACGGAGCGATCGCATCGGTTTGATTCACGAGCTCTCGAAATTGACCCCGCATCCTGAAAGCGTCCCGATCAATATGCTGGTGCCGATCAAGGGGACACCGCTCGGTGAGAGCCCGGCAATTAGCGTTACAGAAATGGCCCGCGCAATTGCAACATGTCGTATCGTGTTTCCGAAAAGCTGGGTGCGCTTGTCTGCCGGTCGAGAAGGCATGAGTGAAGGGGAGCAAGCCCTTTTGCTCCTCGCGGGCGCCAATTCGATCTTTGTCGGCGATCGATTGCTCACAACAGACAATCCTGGCGAGGATCGCGATCAGGCTCTGCTGGATGCGGTCGGCTTTGAGGCCGCCGACCACGACGCTATGCCAAACACCGACAAGACCACACTCATCAATCATCTTTAGGAGCCATCATATGAGCACCGACCTGCAAGCTGTTATCTGGGATTTTGGCGGCGTCCTCACCTCGTCGCCGTTCGAGGCTTTTACGCGTTATGAAGCTGCCAATGGTTTGCCGAAGGATTTTGTCCGGTCGGTGAATGCCGTGAATATCCAGGAAAATGCTTGGGCGAAATTGGAGCGTTCAGAGGTGACCGCTGATGAGTTTGATGTGCTGTTTCGGGACGAAAGTCGCGCCTTGGGACATGAAGTTCCGGGTAAGGATATTCTCGGGCTGCTTTCCGGCGACGTACGGCCGACTGTGGTTGAAGCTTTGAAGATTTGCAAGACGCACGTGAAAGTTGGATGCATCACCAACAATGCCCCAGTCGGCAAAGGCGCTGGGATGAGTTCGGACGCAAACAAGGCTGCGCAAGTCTCCGAAATTATGACGCTTTTTGATCATGTGATTGAAAGCTCCAAGCTTGGAATCCGGAAACCAGACCCGCGCATTTATGCGCTGATGTGTGAGGCGCTCGACGTCGATCCCAAGCATTGCGTTTACCTTGATGATCTCGGAATTAATTTGAAACCCGCGCGCGCAATGGGCATGCACACGATTAAAGTGTTAAACGAGGCCCAGCTTTTGCAGGATCTCAGGCAAGCAACCGGTTTTAGTGGTATATGAAAACATATCTCTTAGGCATCGTGGCTCTGGTTTTTGTCGCCGCTTGCGGCAATGATGCGGCGTCGCCAAAGGCGCGGATCGCTGTGGCAGCAGCACCTGCAGTCACGGCGCCGGTGGAGCGCGTTGATGAGACCCCCATCTTAACCCTGGCGGCTGAGGAAACGATCGCTGAGATCCGAGATGTCTTAGAGCGCGACTCGCTCAACCGTTTGGTTCGCCTGGCGGATCGTGAAGAGAATTTCGTCTCCAATTTCGCGGGCGAGTCTCATAAAGTCCATTGGGATTTGTTGCGTCGCACAGGATTTGATCCTCTGCACCGACTGGGCGAGTTATTGGACGGGCCATATGGCACGCGCCAAGTGGGCGATCAGACTTGGTTTATTTGGCCGGACTTTGCCGCGCGAGATGCCCCAGATTTGCTGCCCGAAAAACTCAGTTTTACCGATCGTGCGCGCTTGGCTGATCTGGTGGGTGAGCCCGGCCTTGCCAGAATTCGTGCAGGCCAGGACTATCCGGGAATCCGGACAGCGATTGCCGAAGATGGCCGTTGGCTCTACTTCGTTCATGAAACGATCGAAGACACAGAAGCGGACAAATAATGGCAGACAAAATCGGCGCCCAAGCGGGCATTGCACAGCTCACGGGTTGGGATCCTGTTCCTGGTGATCGCGACGCGATTGCGAAGACATACAAGTTTTCAGATTTCAAAACCGCATTTGGTTTCATGACTTCATGTGCCCTGAAGGCGGAGCAAATGGATCATCACCCGGAATGGTTCAATGTCTATAACCGCGTAGAGGTGACGCTCACGACGCATGACGCAGATGGCGTCACCGCGCTCGATGTCGAACTAGCTAGCTTTATGGATGCCCTCGCCAGCAAATTGGGCTCGGCTGACTAACAATAACTGGCGCTCAGGATTGGTCCGAGCTGACCGCCGCGCATTTCTTGCACAATGATGGCGCAAGCATGGCCTGCTTGCGGCGCCGCCACGGGATAGGTGGCCGCCGCGCCGGAATAGACACCGATCTGTTCCGCGGCGATGACAATGTTTCGACTTGTCAGCACTGCGCCACGGTTTTCACCGCGCGGCACCGCTGTTGTTTGCTCCGGCAGAAGTTCAAGGCGGTAGACCTCCGCGGATTGTGCCAGCGGATGTTCAAGTGCGGAAATGTTCGCAAGCAAGCGTTCATCGTCACGGGTCATGGTGAGTGCTGCCGTCACGTGCGGCGCTGACTCTAATAGGCTGGACACTTTGCCAGGACGACTGCCGACAGTTTCGTACCGTCCATTCACCACCGCTTGCGGGGTATACACGCTATTCGTGCCGCGTAGGGTGCGGTTGTACTGCCGCTGACGTTTGGTGTGCTCGGCATCGGAATATGGATCTTTCCAGGCGCCCGCGCGGCCGTGCACCAATCGATCCCAATAATCGACATGCCACTCCAAAACGATCAGGTCAGACCGATCCGCCAGCTCGGCGAACAGCTTCTCTGCGGGTGGGCAGGAGGAGCAGCTTTGAGAGGTAAACAATTCTGCGACGATCGGACTGTTCGCAGCGCCATCCGCGAGGGGAACGTCTTGTAGGCTCTGCGCACCGCCTCGCAATGATAGGAGGAGTAATAGCGAAATGACAGTGGTTAGGGCGACGAGAGATGCGCGCATTGTAATACTCCTCAGCGATTGACCCAGACATGCGGGTCCTTTGGTGCAAGCTCAAATCGCGTTTTCTCAACTTGGCGTGAGCAAGCGTCGCCGCGTCAGGGCTTGCGCGGAGTTTCAAGCGAAGGCTAAACCACGCGAGTCATTAGATTTTGGAGGGCGAGCATGGGCCGCGTACAAGGAAAAAAAGCAATTATCACCGGCGGCGCACAAGGCCTCGGCGAAGCCACCGCTTGGATGCTGGCCCGCGAGGGTGCGAAAGTCGCGGTGACCGATATTAATGGCGATGGTGCTGACGCTGTCGCGGCCGCCATCAACGCCGAACTCGGCGAAGGAACGGCGTTCGCTTGGCAACATGATGTGACGGACGGTGATCGTTGGAAAGCCGTGGTCCAAGACGCGCACGACGCGATGGGCGGGCTCAACATTCTCATTAATAATGCGGGCATCGGATCGCTCGGCAGTGTCGAGGACGAAGACTATGGCATGTTCCAGCAGGTCATGAAGGTCGATGTCGATTCGATCTTCCTTGGCTGTAAGTACGCGATCCCTCTGATGCGTGATCATGGCCTCGGCTCCATCGTCAATATCAGTTCGATTGCAGGGATTATCGCAAGCGGCAATTATGTGTCTTACAATACGGCCAAGGCCGCGGTGCGCCATTTGTCGAAATCAATCGCGCTACACTGCGCCAAAACCGGCGGGCAAATTCGGTGTAACTCGGTCCACCCAGTCTTTATCAACACGCCAATCCTAGACCGCACGAAAGAAATGTTCGGGGAAGAAGAAGCGCTTGCCAAACTTGGCCGGCAAATTCCGCTCGGCAAAGTTGGGGAGCCAGATGACATCGCTTACGCGGTCCTCTATCTTGCCAGCGATGAAAGCAAATTGGTCACCGGCGCAGAGCTGAAAGTCGATGGCGGTATTAGCGCCATGTAAGCCCTTGCGATAAAAATTGTTCGTGTTATGTTCTGGTCTCAAAATGGAGGCTGGAATGATTGGTTATGTCACACTTGGCACCGCGGACATGGAACGAGGCGCCGTATTCTATGATGCGATCGCAAAAGTATTGGGTTTTGGTCGGATGATGAACGAAGAAACCTTCATCGCTTGGGGCGATATGGAGGGACCTGGTGCTGGACTATCGATCACCAAACCGTTCGATGGCAATGCGGCCAGCGTGGGCAATGGCACAATGGTCGCCCTCAATGCCAAAGATTCTGAACAGGTTGACCAAGTTTACGCGGCAGCGATGGCGCAGGGCGGCACGTGCGAAGGAAAACCAGGCGACCGTGGCGGCGGGTTTTATGCGGCCTATTTCCGCGATTTAGACGGCAATAAACTGAATGCGTTTTGCATGATTAGCGCTGAATAGCCCGGCTCATTGCAAGGGGCGTCTTGCCACCACGAGCACGGCATAGACGCCCAAAATAGCCATCACGCTGGCTGACGCATAAAGGGGCAATGGGGCGGCCCATTGATACAAGGCGGCGCCTAAGAGTGGTCCGAATATGAAGCCAGCGGGTGGCGCCGCCGCCAGAAGCGCGGCTGCTGAACCTTGCTCGTGGCGATCTACGGAAAGGCTTCCGAGCGCATTGGCAGCAGGAACGGCTAAGGCGGCGCCTGCGCCGACAATTAAGAAGGCCAGGCAAAGCGCCCAGAATGGCGCCAAAAGATTGGCTAAAACGTATCCGATCGCGATCAAAAAAAGGCCGGTGGGCAACATGCCACGCGGGTCTGGTTTTCGCGGTTGGACATAACCAAACTGAATGAACACCATCATCACAGCGAGGCAAGCGAAGGCGACGCCTGTGAATAAGACCGTGCCCTCTTCGACGCTGTCGATCAGTAAGCGGATATCGATGCCTAGGAGCTCGAAACCGATAGATAAGGGGGTTTCCGCAAACCCCGCGGCATAGCCGCGATCTTCAATGAACCAACCTAGCGTTTGTTGGATCATTCCAACGGCCACGAAATAGGTGAACAGAAACAGCAAGTGCGGGAACACGCGCGGGTCGCGCATTGCGAGGGGCGTCGGTCGTGCCGCACTTTGCCTTTTGTTGCGGGTCTTGGGGAGGGCGAAGGCCACCAACACGCCGCAAGACAAACACAGAATGATAGACCCCCATAACGGGGCCAAGGCGCCGAAAGGGGCCAAGATAGTCGCGCCGGCCGGGCCAAGAATTGAACCAATGCTCATTGCCGCCCCCAACATGCCGAGCCCGGCAGCGCGCGTCGCGGGCGTTGTTGCATCGGTCATCGCCGCCATACTGGCAGGCTGAAGGCCTGGCGAGAGCAGACCAAACCAGATCCGAACAAAGACCAAGGTAAAAAACATTGTGAGCCCGGTAATGGCGCCGGCCAAAGCCGCTTCTAACGCGAATAGAAAGGCCATGTTGGTGATGCCCATTGCGCTCAGCGAAAAGACCATCACGCGCTTGCGTCCGAACCGGTCGGCCCAGCGCCCCCATTGCGGGATCATCAGGGCATAAATGGCCGCGGAAAGGGTCAAAATGCCCGCCACTTGAATCTCGGTCAGTCCGGCTTGGCGCGCTAAAGGGGCAACGACCACAAAATTGATCGTCATCCCGGCGCCCATGGCGACGCTAGCCAGCGCAATAATGGCTTGCTGGAACGGCGTTAAGGGGCGCAGCGGCTTGTCCGCTGACGATTCTTGCTCAGTCATACCCAATCTCTCTCACAGAAGAGCGTGACGGGCTTTGCGCATTCGAGCAAGCGGGGACGCCACGGAACCCTTACTCGTCGAGGGGCCGGGCCAAAGCCTTTAAGGCTTCACTTTTGACGAAATCCACCGCTGGCGCAATCTCGGCAAGATTGCTCGCGGAAGACCCATTGGTGACATGATCGAAGCGGATGGTCGTACCACCGGTCTCGATCGGCTCGAGCGTAATGGTCCAAACGGACGTCACCGCCATGCCCTGCAATGGGCCAAATGGTGCTGAGAGACTGAGAGTCTTTGGCGGCTGTGCCTGCAAGACCGTGCCATGCCAGACCGAGCCACCCTCCCAATCTTCGCGCCAGAGTCCTCCCGGTGAAGGATCTAGGCTTAGATTGGCAGCATCTCCGGAATAGGAGTGCGGAGATTGCCACCACTCTGATGGGACAATCAGTCTTTCCCAAACCTGCTCCGGTGAAAGCTCTGAGGTGGCTTCGAGTTTTAGCGTGAAATGGTCGTCAGAGGATTTGACCACTTCCGCCCCGGCCACAGCTGGAAGCCCCAGGCTCACAGCCAGTGCAGCAATAATTGGCTTTGATTTCATCGGTTTTTGCTCCCGTCCGCTAAGCCGGTTTGAACGATGGCAGGCGATCGATCCAAGGCTGGGCTTCTTCCAGTTCATAGGCCAGCGCCAAAAGCAGGCCATCATCGCCGCGCCTGCCGGAAAACATTGATCCAATCGGCAGACCGTCCGCGCTCCACTGCAAAGGCACACTCATCGACGCGGCGCCAGAGACATTCATCGGCGCAGTAAAGGCGGCAAAGTTCAGCACATTGCGCCGGACGGTATCATAATCGCCGTCAGGCGCTTGTTCTCCAATTTTGGGCGCAACGGTCGAGACGGTCGGCGTCAGCAAAATATCGAAATCGTCAAACATCGCATGATATTCGGCTTCAAAGGCTTGCAAATAGGCTATGGCGTCCGGCATGTCGCCTTGGCGTTGCATGAATTCCGTTGCCAGACCGAGCGTCCACGGTTCCAGAATATCGGGTCCAACCGGTTTGCCAGAGAATGCGCTGGCTTGTTGCGCGAAGGCTGCGGCGCCCGCAGCCCAATAGAGCAAAAACGCATCTGTGAACCGCGCGCCATCTGTGGGCATGACATAGTCAAAGACCTCATGTCCGAGATCTCGGCAGAGTTGTGCTGTCCGATCGAGACCGGTCTGAGTCTCACTATCCAACACAGCATCCGTGGTTGGCGTCGGCGCATACGCGATTCTCAGCCGCCGGGTCGATGCTTCGGTTATGTTACCCGTTTTGGGCAAGTCGCTGTCTAAGTTCGCTTCAGCCGCAGCGAACAGAGCGGCGCTGTCGCGCACGGTCAGCGTCACAGCATGATTGACGGAAATGTCGACCGGACCGGAATCGCGGCTGATGGGCAAAGCCCCACGGCTCGGTTTCAACCCGAACAAGCCGCAGCAAGCGGCTGGAATGCGGATCGACCCGCCGCCATCGCTGGCATGCGCGAATGGCACAACGCGTGCCGCGACCAAAGCGGCGGCGCCGCCCGATGACCCACCCGGGATGCGGCTGAGATCATGCGGATTTCGCGTGGCACCTGTTACCAAGGGTTCGGTGGAGGAGATCAAACCCATTTCGGGGCTTGTCGATTTGCCCAGATTGATGACACCCGCCTCGCGCCATGCGACGGCGAATGGGCCATCTGTTTCGGCGATATAGCCTTCGAATGCACGCGACCCGTAAAGGGTTTGCGCGCCTTTCCAATCCAGTAAGTCTTTAATGAAAGTCGGGACGCCACCATACGCACCAGCCGGTGGATTTGCCGCGGCTTCTAATGCTGTCTCATAGGTCTCTGAGGCGATCGCATTGATCATTGGATGTGTGGCTTGGGCGCGAGCGATCGCAGCTTCTGTCAGCGTTAGCGATGTCGTTTCGCCGCTGGCGAGCTGCTCGAGTTGCTGAATACCATCTGGGATTGAAGAGGCGGTGTAGTTTGCGGGTTCGGCGGTGTCTGGAACAGGGGGTGCGTCCACTTCGACCGCTGCAGTGTCGTCGCTCTCTCCTGCGCATGCGCCGAGTGCGCCAAGTGCGGCAATCGCGCTGCTGGTTTGCAGCAATCGACGTCGGTTCATTTTGGCCATGTATTCCTCCCACATATGTTTTTTCTGATCCTCGCGCGGGCTTGCTCGTCTGGCAAGGGGATCGTAGGGGGAAGAGCAGGTTTGTGTGGGCGAGCGTGATGCTTTCAGTCTTAGATTTGTTTCGCGTTGGCCTTGGCCCTTCTTCTTCGCATACGGTTGGACCTATGCGGATCGCGAACCGCTTTCTGCGCGAAGCCCGCAGAGCTGGTTTTTTGGCCACCGCTCAAAGGATTGAGATTGAATTGCAAGGGTCCTTGGCGCTGACCGGCATTGGGCACGGAACGGACAAAGCCGTGATCCTGGGCTTACTCGGATTTGCGCCAGAAACCGCTGAGCCGGATGACGCTGAAGCTGCGTTCAAGACCGCGATTGAGACGAAGACTTTAGCGCTCTCGGGTGGTCCAAGCTTACCCTTTCGGCCGGTGAAGGACATTCTGTATCGCGGGGATATCGTCCCTGACTTGCATCCGAACGGAATGGCGCTCAGGCTTTATTCGTCGGTTTCAACGTCAACACCAGATTTTACCCGGGTGTATTATTCGACGGGCGGGGGCTTTATTGCGTCTGCGCGGCGCTTGGCGCGGCCGGCGAAGGATGATGTCGTGGAAGACCGCGCAAGATCGCCATTTGCGTTTGGGTCAGCAGCGGAACTGCTGGCGCTCTGCGAAACAAAGGATCTTGCCATTGATGCGCTCATTCTCGCGAATGAAGATGAACGACGAGAGCGATCAGAGACCTTGTCACAGATCGATTTTATCACAGACACAATGCTCGCTTGTATTGAGCGCGGTCTCAACACTGACGGTATCCTGCCCGGGGGTCTGGAAGTCGTGCGACGAGCTCCGGACCTCTATCGCAAGCTCAAAACGGGGGCCGGTGTGAATGAGCGTGAAGCCCTGTTCGATTGGCTAAACGTCTATGCCATGGCGGTGAACGAAGAAAACGCGGCTGGCGGCCGCGTGGTCACGGCGCCCACCAATGGTGCCGCCGGAATATTACCTGCCGTTTTGCGCCATTATTGCTGTGAGGATGAAGGCCTCCCGGTTCGTTCAAAAGCTCAGAGATTTTTGCTCGTCGCGGGAGGGATCGGGCTTTTATACAAACAAAGAGCCTCGATTTCGGGCGCCGAAATGGGTTGTCAGGGAGAGGTCGGTGTAGCTTGCTCCATGGCGGCTGGCGGGCTCGCCGCGGTTTGGGGAGCAACGCCTGCACAATGTCTCGCGGCCGCCGAAATCGGTATGGAACATAATCTGGGTTTGACCTGTGACCCCGTCGGCGGCCTGGTCCAAATTCCCTGTATTGAGCGTAACGCCATTGGCACAGTCAAAGCCGTCAATGCTGCGCGCCTGGCGCTACATCAAACCGGGCAGGGCAAAGTCAGCCTTGATCAAGTCATTGAAACCATGCGCCAGACCGGCCTAGATATGTCATCCAAGTATAAAGAAACCAGCCAAGGCGGATTGGCCGTGAACGTCGTCGAATGCTAGATAACAAATAAGTAAAGTTGCATTCGCATGGGTTTCGCCGCACCTGGCGCCCAAGCATGAACAAAAACAGGAGACGGTCATGCCTAGAATCAAACACATCGGAGCTGCACTGGCCCTGCTTGCTTTGCCGGCGGTATCGGCCTGCTCCACTGTTGCGAATTCGGCGGCCTCACAGGCGGATATTACGGCCTCTAGCAGCCAGGCTCTGAACAAGCTCGTGCGTGACAATCCGGCGGCAGCAGCGATTTCTCAGCAATCCCGCGCGGTGCTGGTTTTCCCAGAAATGGTCAAAGGCGGCCTGGTCGTAGGCGGCGCTTATGGCGAAGGTGAGCTGCGTAAAGGCGGTCGGACCACGGGCTATTATACCTCATTCACGGGATCATGGGGGTTGCAGGCAGGGGCTCAGTCTTATGGCTATGCCGTCTTCCTGATGAATGACAATGCGATCCAATATCTCGAAGAATCTGATGGCTGGGAGATTGGCGTCGGCCCGACCGTTGTTGTGGTCAATGCAGGGGTGGCTGAAAACCTCTCTTCATCAACGCTGCAAGACGATGCCTATGCGTTTATTTTCGACCAAAGAGGCTTGATGGCGGGGGTCAGCATCGAAGGCACTAAAGTCACCAAAGTGGCTTCCCGCTAGGGCTCTCCTATGGGCATGCCGCATGGTGACGGTTGGTCGGCGCCAGGCGACGTGCCAAACTAGCGGCATGGATGGTTTTGAAGGCAAGACAGCGGGGCGTGCGCCGCTCACCTATCCGTTCGGTGAAGACTCGCCGGATGTTGGAGATACAATGGAAGTCGCGCCAGGCATCCATTGGGTGCGGATGCCGCTGCCTTTCTCGCTGCAATGGATCAATCTCTGGCTGATTGATGATGGCGAAAAAGGTTGGACGATTGTCGATACCGGTATGCCGCTCGACGACACCAAAACGGCGTGGCGCAAGATTTTTGAGGAAAAACTTGGCGGGCGCCCGGTTTGGCGAGTGATTGTGACCCATATGCACCCGGATCATATCGGAAATGCCGGATGGATCGGACGCAAGTTTCCAGACTCCGAATTTTGGATCAGCCGTCTGGAATATGTCACCTGCCGCATGCTGATCGCCGATACGGGCCGTGAAGCGCCTGAAGCAGGGACCCAGTTTTATCGTCAGTCCGGTTGGGATGAAGCGCAAATCGAGACCTATAAGTCCCGTTTTGGCGGATTTGGCCGCGGGGTGTCGCGTATGCCGGATGCGTATCATCGCCTCGAGGATGGCGATTCGTTTGAAATGGCCGGTGAAACCTGGCGTGTGATCATGGGGAATGGTCATTCGCCGGAGCATAGTTGTCTGTTTTGCGAGGCCTTAAATGTTGTCATTTCAGGCGATCAGCTTTTGCCGCGTATCTCTTCCAATGTGTCTGTGTTTCCGACCGAGCCGAATGCGAATCCCCTGCGCGATTGGTTGGAAAGCTGTGAGAAATTAAAAGCTCAGTTGCCGGAGGGCGTATTGGTCTTACCGGCCCATAATGAGCCATTTATCGGCGCTCACCCAAGACTCGACCATCTGATCAAAGGTCATGGTGTTGCGCTAAAACGATTGAAACAGAGATTAAGCCAAGAACCACGCCGGGTGGTGGACGTATTTCCTGCCATTTTTGGACGTAAAATTGGTGATGACGTGATCTCAATGGCGACGGGCGAAGCGATCGCGCATTTGAATTATCTTTTGGCGTCTGGCGAGGCTGAAAAGAGCGTGGATGCTGAGGGTGTGGCTTGGTATCGCTCGCCAAGCTAATCCTTTGCCCGCCATGTTCTCGACAATAATGGCGCGTTAGGTCTAAACCCATAATTGGTCTTTGCAGATGGAGGGCGCGATGCGCGAATCCGGTACGACAAATGGTTGGTTTACGATCGGCATCGCGTTGATCGTTATCGGAGCGTCTCTTTATGGCGTTCTGATCTTGCTCGGGATTGGGTTTGCCATCAATCAGGCCAGCGATGAGGCAGGGGCCCCACTTTGGGGCGTATTACTGATACCGGGCCTTGTCGGATTGGGCTTTCTCGTGCTTTTGGCAAAAGTCATTGTCGACCGGCTGAATAGTGCTGAAGATGACCACTATTCAAATAATGTCGATCAATAAGAGAGGCTCAACATGATTGTGACCATGGGCGAGACGGTGCCAGGCCGTGACGTGGCAGAGATTATCGGAACGGTGAAAGGCAATACCGTTCGGACTCGGTTCTTTGGACGTGATATTATGGCGGCGCTGCGCAATCTGGTCGGCGGCGAAGTCCCAGAATACACAAAGCTAATGGCCGAAGCCCGCGAACAAGCGATTGACCGGATGATTGCAGATGCGGGACGGCAAGGCGCAGATGCGGTGATTTGCCTGCGCGTGACAACAAGTATGATTATGGGTGGCTCAGCTGAATTGCTGGCCTATGGAACGGCTGTAAGACTGTCATGAAAGACGATGTTATGAAGCCAGATGAAGCGTCTGAAGCCCCGCTGACGCTGCAACAGAAAATTGTCAAAGAATTGCGCGAATGGGGCATCACGCTGTCCATTTTTGTGCCGATTTTTCTGATCTTTTCCGGGCTCGTCTATGAGCTTCGGGTGATCCCGTCTGAGAGCATGGTGCCGAACCTTCAAGTCGGCGATCGGGTGACGGTCAACAAATTCGCTTATGGCTATTCGCGCAATTCATTGCCGTTCAGTCTTGGCCGCTATGTCCCATTGCCGGAGGGGCGGATCTTCGCTGGAACGCCGGAACGCGGCGATGTCGCTGTGTTCGAACATACGCATACACCGCGCGTGATGATCAAACGGATCATCGGCTTACCCGGCGATACGGTGATCGTTCGCGATGGCCAGCCTGTGGCGATTAATGGCGTGCCGATTGAGCGGACGTTCGATCGTCGTATTCGCTATCGCCAATATGATGATGGACGGTATGTAACCGCTGCAGAATTTACCGAGTCTTATGACGGAAAATCCTGGGTCGCTCATGATATTGACGGCGAGACGGGCACCAATATTTCGGTCGTTTTCCAAGTCCCCGAGAAACACTACCTATTTATGGGCGATAATCGGGACAATTCGATGGATGGCCGAAATCTAACAGGCCATTGCCCCGCCAATGATGACGGGGTGATTGATCAGGCGGGATGTCCGCCTCGAGGCGGCACATTGCCGGAGCAGGCGTCCGTCGGGTTTGTACCGTTTCAAAACCTCATTGGTCGCGCGGACACAGTCTTATTCTCTTTCTATCGGTGCAGCCGGGCCGGCGCTGAGCCCTGCATGAAAAAGCGCGTCTGGCGCGGTCTTTAATCACGTTTCTCAACCAATTCACCGGATCTGACAGGCGTCCGGTACGCGAATTGCATTAAAATTCGCGTATTAGGTGAGTTGGACCGTTAAATCGTGAAGTATAAACTCTATCGCCCGAAAGACCTCTCGACAGAGCAATGGCAGATCTATGCGGCTCTGCGCGATGCGCGCGCGATTTATGATGATCCATTTTTTGACCCGGATTTTGCTCGCTTGGTGGGCGAAGTTCGTGAAGATACGCGGATCGGTTTCGCCAGCGATCGAAATGGCGTTTTCGCGGTCTGGCCAATGCACATTCGACCGGGCAATTGGGCGCGCCCAATTGGCGCCCCGTTTTCGGATTGGAATGGTCCGATCCTATCAGCGGATACAGCCTTATCTGCACAGGAAATTCTAGCTGGATTTGAAGTGTCTGGGTTCACCACTCAAGGCTTCATGCCAGGATCCCTGGCTAAGACGAGTGATCTGAAAAGGGTCGGTGCGAATATTTCGGATCTGTCGTCTGGATGGGATAAGTATATCTCAATTCAGGAGGCCCACTGGCCCAAACATTTCAAGAAAATGCGCCGGATATATCGAAAGATCGAACGCGATCTGGGCGATTTTGCATTTGTCTGGCGGGATACACGCGACGCGGCCTTCGAGACCACATTGAAGTGGAAACGCGAGCAATTCGCGCGCACGGGCTATTTTGATGTGCTCAACGCCGATTGGACGCGCGCTTTGCTCGACCGATTAAGAGGATTTGAAGGCCCGCGCCTCAAGGCCCGCTTGAGTACGCTTTCATTTGGCGACTCGCTTGCAGCTGCAGAGTTTAACTTGCAATCCGACACCATTCTCCATGGTTGGATCACGTCATTTGATCAGAATTATCGCAGTTATTCTCCCGGCAATATTTTGCTTCAACAATTGCTTGAAGCAATGCCACAAGAAGGCCTCACCTCTTATGATGCTGGCCCGGGGCATGACCACTATAAGCGCCATTATGCCAATCAGCAGATGCCGATTGAAAGCGGCGTCATCATCGGGGATACACAATCGCTTCGCCCCGCGCGTTTGGCCGGTAAAGTGTGGCGCTTTGGCGAGCAGGTGATGCCCGGAAAAGCGAGCTCGATGATGGCGCGCGCGCGGCGGCGAATGGATCAAATTGCAGCGGTTGATACAACGCTCAGCGGCCGCGCAAATGGCTTTGTGAACGCCTTACAAAACCGTCCAGTTTAGTCAGGAAGAGGCTTGAAGCCATTTGGCAAGCTGTCTAATCGCGATAGTATGCGTTTCGCGACGGGGGTTGCCATTACGGATCGGGCTGAAAATACGAGAACTAAGCGTGGGCCGATCATCGTATCTCGTCACGGTCGCCCTGCTTTGGACCGATCGGCTGGACCGAAGCTCTCGTGGCAGGAATATCGGGACTGGTGGGAACGTTATGAGTCTGGAAGCTTGGCCAAAGATCAAGCGCCACCGCAAAAGCTGACTGACAGGGTTAAACATGTCGATTTGGTTTTAAGTTCCGAACGCCCACGCGCGATCGAAACCGCTAAGTGGGCCACGGAAGGACGCGAACCGACGCCCCATAAAGTGTTCAATGAGGCACCATTGCCGCCGCCACGTTTCAAAACCCGTAAGTTTCTACCGAAAGTGTGGAACGTATTGGCCCGGACATTTTGGTTGCGCGGACACTCGATAGACGATGAAAATGTTCATGAAGCGCGCGAACGCGCGGTCGATGCGGCCCAATTGCTGCACGAAACAGCCGCCGGAAACTCCGTCTATTTGGCCGCACATGGTTGGTTCAATCGGATGCTGAGACGGCCCTTAAAGCGACTGGGTTGGGTCTGCATCTATGATGGCGGCGACAAATATTGGAGTTACCGCGTGTACGAATATCGTGGAAAACCCTGAAATCGCCATTGAGGCAGGCAAATTCCGCCTCTAGGGTGCTTCGCAAGAACAAGAGCTGGAACTCCGACATGGCAACCAAGGCGAAACCCGTCAAAGATTTGAGCTTCGAAGAAGCGCTGGCTGAACTTGAAACGATTGTTCGTCAATTAGAGCAGGGCGATGTCGAGCTGGAAAAGTCGATCGCCATTTACGAACGCGGCGCGGAGCTGAAAAAGCATTGTGAGTCGCGTTTGAAGGCGGCCGAATTGAAAGTCGAACAAATCGTTCAGGGCGGCGATGGGGAACCGAAAACCGAGCCGGCGAGTTTCGACTGATGGCCGCGGACGGCGACCCTGACTTTGGTCGGCGTTTGACCGAAATTGCTGACCGCGTGACGGTCGCCCTTGATCAACTCATCCCTCCCGCTCAAGGCCCGGAAGCAGACTTGATGCGCGCAATGCGGCATTCGGCTTTGGCCAATGGCAAACGGATGCGGCCCTTTTACGTGATCGAGACCGGGGCGATGTTCGAAGCTCCGGAAAAGAGCCTGTTAAGAACAGCGGCGGCGCTCGAATGCGTCCATTGCTACTCGCTGATTCACGACGATTTGCCGTGCATGGACGATGACGACTTTCGACGCGGCCAGCCAACCGTGCACAAAGCCTTTAGCGAAGCGACCGCAGTCTTGGCGGGCGACGCGCTCCTAACATTGGCCTTCAAGATTTTAGCCAATCGCGAAACGCATCAGGATGCCCATATCCGCTTGAAACTGTTGGAACGCCTTGCCGACAATGCGGGCGCGCAAGGCATGGTCGGTGGACAGATGATTGATATGTTGGAGGATGAAAGTCCCCGCGATCTCAACACCATTACGCGGATGCAGCGTCTCAAAACGGGCGCGCTCATCTCTTATTCGGTTGAAGCCGGCGCGATCATTGGCGGAGCGAATGAGATGGAGCGACAAGCGCTGCATGGCTTCGCACACGATTTGGGGCTGGCCTACCAAATTTCCGATGATTTACTGGATGCCACCGGTGATGAAGCGGATGTAGGAAAGCCTCTTCGGACCGACGAATCGGCCGGAAAGGCCAATTTTGTTACGCTTCTGGGCGTGGAAGCGGCACAAGAGCGGGTGCGGCTGCTCGCCGCGCAAGCGAAAGAACACCTCGCAATTTTCCGCAATCGCGCCAATATCCTGCTGCAATCAGTTGATTTTGTTTTAGATCGGAAACACTAAAGTCACCGAATTGGGGTAGTGGCGCGAGGGAGACCGCTAAATGACAGACCTGAAGAACACCCGATTGCTCGATGACGTTCACGCGCCGGACGACTTGAAAAACAAGTCGCGCGAGGAGCTGAAACAGATCGCGGACGAGGTTCGTCAGGAAGTGATTGACGCTGTGTCGGTCACAGGTGGTCATTTGGGCGCTGGTTTGGGCGTGGTTGAGCTGACCGTGGCCCTACACGCCGTGTTCAAAACTCCGGATGACAAGCTGATCTGGGATGTTGGGCATCAATGCTACCCACACAAAATTCTAACGGGACGACGTGATCGCATCCGGACTTTGCGTCAGGGCGGTGGTTTATCCGGCTTCACCAAGCGCGCGGAAAGCGAGTTTGATCCTTTTGGTGCGGCGCACGCATCAACCTCTATTTCAGCGGCCCATGGGTTCGCGACATCGCGCGATCTGCAAGGCAATGACAATCACGTGGTCTCGGTGATCGGTGATGGGTCGATGACAGCAGGCATGGCCTATGAGGCGATGAACAATGTTGGTGGTGATCAAAAACGCCAAGTGGTGATCCTCAACGATAATGATATGTCGATCGCGCCACCCGTTGGTGCGATGAGCCATTATTTCAGCCGCTTGGTCTCCAGCCGTCAGTATCGTGGTCTACGCCGCCTCGCCAAGTCAGTGGTCAAACCAATCGGATTGGAAAACCCAGCGCGTAAAGCTGAGGAATATCTTCGTGGCTTCGCTATGGGTGGAACCATGTTCGAAGAACTGGGCTTCTATTATGTTGGCCCGATTGATGGGCATGATCTTGATGTGCTTTTGCCTGTTTTGGAAAATGTAAAACAGATGCAACGCCCGGTTTTGGTCCATGTCGTCACGCATAAAGGGCACGGCTATGCGCCAGCTGAAAACAGTGCGGATAAGTATCACGGCGTTTCAAAATTCAATGTTGTCACTGGCGAACAGCAAAAGTCTGCTGCTGGAGCACCGAAATTCCAAGACGTCTTCGGCAATACTTTGGTCAAGCTCGCCGAAACCGATGATAAGATCTGCGCGATCACTGCGGCGATGCCGTCCGGCACTGGCGTCAACTTGTTCCAGAAAGCTTATCCAGACCGCGCCTTTGATGTCGGCATTGCGGAACAGCATGCTGTGACCATGGCAGCCGGTATGGCGGCAGACGGGATGAAGCCCTATGCGGCGATCTACTCGACCTTTTTGCAGCGCGGATACGATCAGGTTGTCCATGACGTTGCCATACAAAGTCTGCCGGTGCGGTTCGCCATCGACCGGGCTGGCTTGGTCGGCGCCGACGGCCCCACACATGCCGGCAGCTTTGATATCGGTTATCTAGGCAGCCTGCCTGGGATGATCTGCATGGCCGCAGCGGATGAGGCCGAATTGGCACGAATGGTTGCGACCGCGAATGAAATCGATGACCGCCCATCAGCCTTCCGCTATCCCCGCGGAGAAGGGTATGGCGTGGCGATGCCTGAAACTTTGACGGCGCTTGAAATTGGCAAGGGACGCGTGGTTCGCGAAGGGACTTCAATTGCCATTCTATCTTATGGCGCACGTTTGCAAGAAGCCTTGAAAGCCGCCGATATGCTGGCTGCGCAAGGCCTGTCTTGTACGGTCGCGGATGCGCGGTTCGCGAAACCCATTGATGCGGAACTGACCGAGCGTTTGGCTCGCGATCACGAAGTCTTGTTGACTTTGGAAGAAGGTGCCATGGGCGGTTTCGGGGCTTTTGTTCTGCAACACTTGGCTGAAAAAGGTGGCCTGGATAATGGCTTGAAAATCCGGACGCTACATTTGCCGGACGTGTTCCAAGACCAAGACAAACCGGACCTCATGTATGAGGAAGCGCGATTAACAGCCCGCCATATAGCAGCGCGGGCCATCGAGGCCTTGGGGCGCGGAGATGTGTCCGAAATCGAACGCTTCGCGCGCGCCTAATCGAACTGTAACATGTGTTGCCGCTTTTCAGCCTTAGTCGGCTGTCAAAGCCTCTCTTCTTCTGTTTTGAAGGTGTAGAGGAACGCTCATGATTCTCCGGATTTTTATCGCGATGGTCGCGCTTGGTTTAGCCGCATGCGAGACCGTTCCGACGACGATGGATCCTGAACTGTTCGAGACCCAATTGAGCCGAATTGACGATAATCCCAGTGTGGCTGCCATCGAAAATAGGACAACAACGCTTCTCGCGCGAACAGACCTCACACCGAATCAGCGCGCCAATGTCTTGTTTTTAAGAGCTGAGAAGCGCCTTGATTCGCGTTTTAATCTGCCCGGTGCAGTTATTGACTTTGAAGCCTTCATTGCGGCAATGCCCGAAGACCCGCGCGTGGCAACGGCGGAGCGGCGGAAGATATTCGCGACCTCCGAAATCGACCAGGCTCAGCGACGACTCGCAAATCTACAAAATTTACCGAATTGGTTTGATGACAAAGTCCTTATGGGCGATGTTGCGGACGCGGCGGCGCGTTATCGCAAATCCGGTCTGACCCCAAATGAGTCGCAAGTATACTTGCTTCGAGAAGCGGGTTTCATTTGCGACGGGCGGAGCGTCGACACAGCCAGCTCTGAGTCGGCGATAGATCCGGCAGTAGAAGCAAGTCCGGTCCACAATTTCGGGACCCTGCGGGACGACGTCAAAGGGTCGGTTTGGTGTGATAATCCAAGCGTCTCCTGATTTCCGCCTTAGTCTCGCCACCACCGATACAGAAGCTTGAACAGATCAATTTGAGAGGGATCAAAATATGCGCTTACTCTTTGCTGCTCCGATGCTGGCACTCGCTGCTGCTTGCGCGTCTACCAATACTGAAACCGAACCCGTGATTGCAGATGCACCACCGGTCGTCGTTGAACCAAGCGCTTTCGATTTAGCGATGGGGACCGTCGATCAGTTGATTGAGGCGGGCAATGAACAAGCTGCGATCCTGCGCTTAGAGCAACTGATTGGGATGCAATCCGCCAGCGATGATGAGAAAGCCGAGGCTTTGTATCGTATGGCTGAGCTGAAAATGGGAGAAGGCAATCAAGTCTGGGGCGGGATTGATGCGCTCGACGAATTTTTGGAGACTTATCCAGCCCATGCGCGCGCCGAGGCCGCTTCAGAGCTCCGCGATTATGCGCGCGGCGAAGCCACCAGTTTGAACGGCAAGTTGGAAATGGGCGAGCTGTCCCCGATGGAGGAATTCAGAACGCGATTCCGTTTGGGGGAGCATCAAGCGGCGGCGGATCTCATGTTTGAAAATGCGCTGCTGCCTGAAAACGACTATATCTTAGACATGTATCAGATCGGATACCTCTGCGATGCAGCCGAGCTAACCGGCCCGAGCTATGATTTGACGGAGCCAGATGGCACAGAGCGAAACGTGCGCTTTTGCGATTTTGGTAAATAGAGTTTCGGTCTCAGCTGTAGAAAGCAGCAAAAAATGAGGCTGGGCGCCAGCGCTGACCCTTGGGGCAGCGCTGGTTTGCATTTGGGCAAAATCTAATCGTTGACAAATTCTTACCAAACTCTGCAAAAAGTAACTCGTAAGCTTAACGGACATGGCATAGGTTTTGCTCGTCTGGGAGGCGTGTAGAGTCGTTGGGAGTTGTCCCTCAAATGCAATCGTTTTTTACGGTTTTTATTGCTGGTATTTTGGCCTTTATCGGCGTGATGTTGATGAGTCCGGAACCACAAGAACAAGCTGATGCTTACATTGATATGGTTTCTCTGGAGGCAGTTCCGGACGTATCGATGGTGCCGGTCATTGTTGAAGAGCCCATTCAGCCCTTGGTCTTAGCCCTGGATGCGTATCCTTACCTGGATGGCAGCATGGATTTGCCAGCTGATGTTTTGCTCTCTTTGAACGAGTAAACGCGTCAAAATTCTAAAGAATTACAGGCCTGCCGCGGCGTCGCCCCTTCCGTAGGGGCCGTGCTTGTCTCATATCCATCGGGAATAATGAAAACACACCCGGAGGATACTCATGGCTGCTGCTGCGTTGCCGGAAGGCTGGCCCGTCATTTCAATTGCGCAAGCCAATGCAGCGATTGCTGCGTCGGATAGCCCGCTCAAGCTGGGCGATGCCATTGTCGGCGGCGTACCGATGAAAGTCTATGTCGACGCCCCGCCAACCATTCGTACAATCCTAGAATTGGCCGAGCCGCAATTCGGGGCGCGCGACTATCTCGTGTATGAAGACGAACGCGTTACCTATGCTGCGTTTACCCGCGCCGTTGAGCATTTCGCCAAAATTCTGCGCGAGCAGTTCGGGGTTGAGAAAGGCGACCGCGTCGCGGTCATCATGCGGAACTTCCCGCAATGGCCGGTGCCATTTTTTGCCGCGCTGTCGATCGGTGCCATTGCGACACCTATGAATTCCTGGTGGACGGGCGACGAACTGGAATATGGCCTGAAAGATTCCGGCGCTAAACTCGCTGTCGTCGACCCTCAGATCCTGGCGCGGATCAATGATCACCTCGGTAATTTGCCGGACTTGCAAAACATCGTTGTTGCCCGCGCAAGCGGCGACCTCTCAGGTGACAATCTGCACTCTATGGAGGCTTTGATCGGTCCCGCAAATAGCTGGGCCAATTTGGAGGCGATCGGCCTCCCGCCGGTTGAGCTTGGGCCGGATGATGATGCCACGATCATGTACACGTCCGGGACAACCGGACGTCCAAAAGGGGCCTTGGCCACGCATCGCGCGATTATCTCTAACATGCTCAACTCTCTGACATGTCAGATGCGTATGTTGTTGCGGCGCGGTGAAACCCCACCAGAGCCCGACCCGGATGAGCAGAGCGCAACACTGCTTGCGATTCCGTTCTTCCATGCGACAGGCGCGTTTGCTGTTTTGATCCCCAGCATGCTGCAGGGGAACAAAATCGTTTCTGTGTATAAGTGGGATGCTGGCCAGGCTTTACCGATCATCGAACGAGAAGAGATCAATGCGGTGGGCGGTGTCCCCGCGATTGCTTGGCAGTTGCTCGAACACCCTGACCGCGATCAATATGATCTATCGAGCATTAAGGTCGTGTCTTATGGGGGGGCACCCTCGGCGCCGGAATTGGTCTCGACGATCAAGAAACGGTTCCCAGAAGCAGCCCCTGGCAATGGTTGGGGGATGACCGAAACCTGCGCCACGTCATCGGTGAATCTCGGCGAAGATTATGTCAATCGGCCAGACAGCGCGGGCGCGCCTCCGGGTGCGGTTGAGTTCAAGATTGTCGACCCTGATGGCAATGTCTTGCCAGCCGGAGAAGTCGGCGAACTTTGGTGCAAAGGCCCGATGAATTGCAAAGCGTATTGGAACAAGCCGGAGGCCACAGCTGAGACCTTTATCGATGGTTGGGTTGTGACCGGCGATCTGGCGCGCTTGGACGAAGAGGGTTTCCTATATTTGGTTGACCGCGCCAAAGACATGCTGATCCGTGGCGGCGAGAACATTTACTGTATCGAAGTTGAAAGCGCATTGTACGATCATCCGGCCGTGATGGACGCATCCGTTGTTGGCATTCCACATAAGGTGCTGGGCCAAGAAGTTGGTGCCGTTGTTCAGCTAAAGCCCGATATGGCTGTCAGCGAAGACGAGCTACGCGCGCATGTGCGGAACCAACTCGCCGCATTTAAGGTGCCGGTCGAGATTCAGTTCCAGGATGACCCCTTGCCGCGCAATGCAAATGGAAAAATTCTGAAACCAGAATTGCGAGATCGTTTCCAGGCTCGGGGTTAAACGCAGTTCTCTGTAGCTATTGATGTTGATCGAGATCGAGGGGTTACCGTGGCAGCGGTAGCTCCCATGTCTGGTACAGCGATTTCAATTCTTTCAGGGTGCGGCAGTGCACGCTGGGGAGTTGAGACGCCTCGACCATGGCGGCATAGCGCTTAGCATTCTTTGGCGTTTTTAGAATGATCCAGTCAATCATCGACCATTTCAAGCGCTCTCGACCGCCTTCAAGTTGGCCGGCGCGCTCGGTGGGTTCAATCAAAGTGCGCTTGAAATATCGCAACAGTCGGAGCCAGTGATTGGACGTTAGTAGGATGACGCCCGTGGCCCGTTCAAATCGGTTCGCCATGAGACGAGAATAGTTACCGTCCATAATCCACCGATGTTTTAGAATTGCCTGATCGTGCAGCGCTTTGAATTCGGCTTCAGGGCGCGGCTCCCAGTCCGTGTTTGGCAGATGTTGAAACCGATCGAGGTGCTGCACTGGAAGGCGAAGCTTATCAGAGAGTGCCAAAGCCAAGGTGGACTTTCCCGAATTCGATGGGCCCAGGATCATGATCCTCTCCCCCAAAGCATGCAGCGGCATCATGGTGAAACCCTTTTGAATTCAACGGGACGCCGCTGCTATACGTCCCAGCGACACCCGTCAATCATATTGATCTACGCAACTTGGCGTTTTTCGTATCGCGCCATCTAAGAGATGACCTGCTGAGAGACCAATGTTACGCGTATGCTCATGACAGACGAAAACGCAGGCTATCAAAAAGCGCAATCGGGCCAGCCTTTGGCATTGGAGAAGCGCGTTGAGGAGGCAGATGGCCGTCGCTTCTCGCCGTCAACAGGGCGCAATAAGGATATCGTGCGCAGCACGTTTCTAGAGGTGATGCCGCGCCAAGGGCGGATATTGGAGATCGCCTCTGGAACCGGTGAACATGGCGTGCATATCACGGCCGCGGCGCAAGATCTCAATTGGACTTACTCGGATATTGATCCGGTCAGTCAAGCCAGCCAATTGGCGTGGCGCAATCATGTCAGCCATGACCGTTTAGACGGTCCGGTGACAGTCGACACGACCCATGCAGATTGGGGCGATGTCGAGAATGCTGCGCCATGGAACGGTATGTTCTGCGCGAATATGATCCATATCGCGCCATTCTCCGCCGCAGAGGGATTGTTGGCTGGAGCAGGGCGTTTGCTGGCACCGGGCGGGCGATTGATGCTTTACGGCCCCTTCGCGAGAGCAGGTGAGATCGCGCCGTCAAATGCGCGATTCAGCGAGGACTTACAACGCCGAGACGCCAGCTGGGGCGTACGCGACCTTGATCTCGAAATATTGCCTCTGGCGAACGCCGCCGGGTTGCGCTTAGCCACGGTCAAAGCCATGCCTGCGAACAATCTCAGCGTTGTGCTGGAGAAAGGCTAAGACGCGTCTTTGCGCGGCGCTTGTTTGCCAAGGTCGATAATATCTGCGCGTGCCTGATTGAGGATGCTGACAATCGCCTCATAGTTTGACGTGTCTGGCCAGGCAGTGGTGACGGTTTTGAACAGCGTATGACGCAAGCGTTGGCTGGCGGCACGAACATCGCTTGGGTCGAGGTCAGATTCTGGATGGGCTAAGGCTTCCAGTCGGTCTTCGATCTTTTCTAGCGTTTCAGCGTTTGCTTCTAGTTCGGCTTCGCCATCATCAGTGATGTAATAGACGTTCTTACCCTCTTCTTTTTTGACCTTGGCCAGACCCATGTCCTGGATCACCGATAGGGCGGGGTACATCACACCAGGGCTGGGTTTATAGCTTCCGCCCGTGCGCGCCTCGATTTCAGCAATTAGGTCATAGCCGTGGCGGGGCTGCTCTGCGATCAGCGAGAGGATGAGGAGGCGAAGATCGCCATGATCCAGCGGTCGGCGGCGACGCGCGCCCGCAGCGCGCCGATGCATTTTCCGATAGGCGGCGGCAGCTTTGCGCATGCGATGCGTATAATACATGATTGAGCTCCTGTTTCGATATATCTAAATTATGGTTTCGATATATCGAATTGCAAGAGCGAGTTTTGATTTTTTGATTGGGTCTCTGCAGATTGAGGCGGGTTAAGCCGCCGCGACGTCGTTTGAGCCGAGCGCTTGATGCAAATCGTCTAACAGGTCGGAGACATCCTCCAATCCAACCGAAATACGAACCAAGCCTTCGGCGATGCCGTGCGCTTCACGTTCCTCACGCGTATAAGTCGAATGAGTCATGCTTGCTGGATGTTGAATCAGGGTCTCCGCATCGCCTAAACTGACAGCGCGGCGAATGAGACGCAATCGGTTCATCATCGAGATTCCCGCCGCATAGCCACCCTTCAACTCAAATGCGATCATACCCCCAAAGCCATCCATTTGGCGTTTGGCCAAATCATGCTGGGCGAAACTCGGAAGGCCTGGATAGTAGACTGAGCCGATCGAGGGGTGAGCCTCCAGCATGCTGGCCACCTGCATTGCGCTTTGCGCATGTCGTTCAACGCGCAGGGAAAGAGTTTTCAGGCCGCGCAGGATCAGCATCGCATTGAACGGCGCCAAGACCGAACCGGTCATATCTTTGACGCCGATCATACGCACCTCAGCCATGTCCGCTTCCGAGCCGACCGCGATGCCCGCAATCAAGTCGCCATGTCCGCCAAGATATTTGGTTGCAGAATGCACCACCACATCCGCACCATGTGTCAAAGGACGAGTCTGCACCGGCGTCGCGTAGGTGTTATCCACGACAGTTTTTGCGCCATGACGCTTCGCGATGGCGCTGACCGCTGCGATGTCGACCAGGCGCATATTCGGATTGGCTGGGGTTTCGAAATAGACGATCTTGGTTTTATCTGAAATCGCCGTTTCCAGAGCCAGTGGATTGGTCAAGTCAACATGAGTGACGGTGATGCCAAACCGGCTGAGCCCGTGTTGAAAGAAAGAAAAGGTGCACCCGTAAAGCGTCTTGTCGGTGATGAGTTCGTCGCCCGCTTGCAGAAAGCTCCACAAAACGGATGTGATCGCGCCCATGCCAGAAGCTGTGGCCACCGCGGCCTCACCACCCTCTAACGAAGCCATGCGTTGTTCGAGCAGGTCGGTCGTTGGGTTGGAGATGCGTGTATAGATATGTCCGGGCGCCTCCCCAGCGAAGCGCGCGCCGCCTTGCTGTGCCGTTTCAAAAGCGAAGGTCGAGGTGAGATGCAGAGGCGGGGTCAGAGCGCCTTCAGCGCTTAAAGGGTCATAGCCATGATGGATGGCGCGGGTTGAGAACCCTTTGTCTTGATCGTCTCGCATAGGCACCTCCGTTACCAATAGAATACACCAGAATCGTCCGCAGAACTTTGCAAATTGGATAGTATTTTGCTTATATATTGGCAGAATCTGCTAAGGATGTACCTATGGATAGCAAAGATCGCCAGATTTTGAAGGAATTGCAGGCGGATGGCCGTCTCTCGAACCAAGACCTATCGGAACGGGTGAATCTTTCACCCAGCCCATGCTTGCGCCGATTGCGTCTCTTGGAAGAGGCTGGCGTCATCACAGGCTATACGGCTCTGGTCGATCAAAAAGCCTGGGGTTTGCCCGTGACCGTGTTCATTCGGATCAAGCTCGAACGGCATAGCGATGATGCTGTCCAGGCTTTCGAGGGGGCGATTATCGACATGCCGAACGTCATGGATTGCTGGCTGATGACAGGGCGATCAGACTATTTGCTCCGCGTCATTGCTGCGGATTTAGATGATTATGAGCAATTCGTTCGCCGAGAGCTGCAGCGTGTGCCAGGCATCGCCAGTATCGATACCAGTTTTGCGTATGGCCAAGTGAAGCACGCTCAGGTCTTGCCCGATACCTAAGAGTCCGCGCGTCTTCCTTCTTGCCATCGCGCCCGAATTTCTTCGGTTCGATTATGCGCGCCGTCTGGGCTCCAGCCGGGTGCGTTGGCCGCACGCTTGAGCCAGGTCACAGGCTTGAAGCCGTCTGACCAGCAGTCGCGCACCAAACCCGCAAACTCATGATAGGCGACGATCACGGGATTGTAGGAGTTGAGCGGTTTGACGATGCCATAATCTGGCTTGTCTTCGGATTGTTCGGGGATGAATGACCCAAACATCTTGTCCCAGATGATCAACACGCCGGCATAATTAGCATCCAGATAACGTGGATTGGTGGCGTGATGGACGCGATGATGGCTTGGCGTGTTGAACACCGCCTCGAACCAGCGTGGACATTTATCGATCGCCTCTGTGTGGATCCAGAATTGGTAGACAAGGTTTATGCCGCCCGCGATGCCGATAAAAATCGGATGAAAGCCTATCAAGACCAAAATCCATCCGACAATAATTAAGCCTGTGAATGGGCCGAACCAAGGCTGCCGCAGTGCCGTGGTCAGATTGTAGTGTTTGCTAGAATGGTGGGTGACATGCTCCATCCAAAACCACCGAACCCGGTGGGCGAAACGGTGTTTCCAATAGTACACGAAGTCGTAAAGCACGAAGACGATGAAGAAGCTCCACCATGTCTCGGGCATGGTGAAGAGGCGATATGGCCAGGCCAACATCATAATCCAAATCGCTGCGACGCCGGTCAGTGTCCCGATAATGGCATTGCCGAGCCCCATAGCCATGCTGGTGATCGCATCTGCCGTTTCGTAACGCCCATTGGCGCGGCCAGTTTTGACCGACCACCATTCAATGATCACCGATAGGACAAATATCGGCGCAAAGAGCGCTTCAATGGGAATTCCAGCAGGCATAGATTACGCAGTAGCACCTTCTTTCGCGGCCGCCCGGATCATATCGCTCGCTTTCTCCGCAATCGCAATGGTTGGCGCATTTGTGTTGCCGCTGACCAGCCGCGGCATGACGGAGGCATCAACGACGCGTAAGCCTTCCACCCCGTAAACGCGCAGCTGATCGTCGACGACCGCCATCTTGTCACCCTCGGTGCCCATTTTACAGGTGCCAACGGGGTGATAGATGGTGCCGCCTGTTTCGCGGGCATAGGCGAGGAATTCATCGTCGCTCTGGACCGCGTCGCCGGGTTCGATTTCGTGGTCGATATATTGTGCCAGAGGGTCCTGAGCGGCCAATTCGCGGCCCCAACGTAGGCCCGCAATGGCGGTTTGTTGATCCAAGGGATCCGCCAAATAGTTCGGGAAAATGGCCGGGTGCATGTCATGCTTGCTAGATTTGATATGCACGCTGCCACGGCTTTCAGGACGCAACTGACATGGGGCAATGGTGATCCCAGGCTCTTTTTCTAATTCCATGTCACCGGTCTCCGTCATCTTCTGAAGATTCATGGTGGCAGGAAGTATGTGATATTGCACATCCGGCGTGGCCAATTCAGGGCGGGTCTTGATGAATGCCGCCACATGGGCCGCAGAGAGAGTCAGAAGTCCCTTGCGCTGAACCAGGTATTTCACCACTTCGCCGACCATGGCCAATCCGCGTGACTGCTGGTTCACTGACGGGGTGCCGGGTTTCATGCGATACCTGACGCCCATGACAAAATGATCTTGCAGGTTCTCACCTACACCCGGCAGCGCTGAGATGGTTTCAATGCCATGGGCTTTCAATCGCTCTGGTTCGCCGATGCCGGAAAGTTCGAGCAGTTGAGGGCTATTGATCGCGCCGCCCGCGAGAATAACTTCGCGATTGGCTTTCGCCGTCATCGTACGACCATTTTGAGTATGCTCGACCCCAATGGCGCGCTTGCCGTCAAACAGAACGCGCGCGGCCAAGGCTTTTGTCTCAATGGTTAGATTAGATCGTTTCTTGGCTGGATTCAAATAGGCTACCGCCGCGCTCCATCGCCGGCCATTCTTCACGGTGAGCTGATAGTAGGCGACCCCTTCTTGGTCTTCGCCGTTCACATCACGATGTGGCAGGCCCAGCTTTTGGCCGGCTTCAATAACAGCGTCTGATACGGGGTGTTTCTCGGTAACATCAGAGACGTTTAGGGGGCCACCTTTGCCATGTCCGTCCATGCCCTCGCGCTCTTGGTTCTGGCTGCGCAAGAAATAGGGGTGCAAATCATCATAGGACCAACCGCGAAGACCAAGTTGTGCCCAACCGTCATAGTCCTGGCGTTGGCCACGAATATAGAGCAAGCCATTGATCGAGGATGAGCCGCCAAGCACTTTTCCGCGGGGCCAGGTATGAACACGATCATTGGTCCCTGGATCAGGCTCAGTCTCGTACAGCCAATTGACCTTAGGATCTTTCAGCGTTGTTGCGTAACCGACCGGAATGTGGATCATCATTGAGCTGTCTTTTCCGCCAGCTTCGAGCAGCAAAACCGTCGATTTGCCATCCTCGGTCAATCGATTGGCCAAGACGCATCCAGCGCTGCCTGCGCCGACGATAATATAGTCAAACTCTGCCATTTTGCTCTCCGATGGCGGGCGATGTTTTTTGAGAAGATGACACAGGCGTCACGAATGAAAAGGGGCAACGCTGCGTCACGCTTGACGCCTGTCTGCAGACACCGCTTCCTGTGACAAGAAAACCACTAGGAGAGCAAGATGAGCAGCCTCGGCGACTATGAGACCATCAAACTGGAGCAAGAGGGCGCCATCGCGATCCTAACCTTGCATCGCCCCGACAAGATGAACGCGTTTACCGGCAAGATGATGTACGAGATGATTGATGCGTTCGATAAGACCGACGCCAATGATGAAATCCGCGCGGTTATTATTACTGGATCTGGTGACCGAGCGTTTTGCGCCGGGGCTGACCTATCCGAGGGCGCCAAGACGTTTGACTATGAAGCGCGCGCTGATACAGGCGAGATTGGACGCACAAGCAAAGTCGATATCCAGCGTGATGGCGGCGGTCGGCTGACACTTCGAATCTTTGACAGTTTGAAGCCGGTTATCGGTGCCATTAATGGCGCAGCGGTCGGCGTGGGCGTCACCATGCAGCTACCGATGGACATTCGCATCGCGTCTGACAATGCCCGATTTGGCTTCGTTTTCAACCGCCGTGGGATCAATCCAGAAGCGGCCTCGAGCTGGTTTCTGCCGCGCTTGGTCGGTATTCAGCAAGCGCTCGAATGGTGTTATTCTGGTCGGGTCTTCCCAGCTGAAGAAGCTTTGAAAGGCGGTCTGGTCCATTCCGTTCACCCGCAAGCCGAATTGATGACGGTTGCCCGAGCGATGGCGAATGAGATCGCTGACAATACGGCTGCTGTCTCAACGACGCTGACGCGCCACATGATGTGGCGGATGCTCGGCGCCAGTCATCCCATGGAAGCGCATATCGTGGACAGCGCAGCAATCTATTCGCGCGGCCAAACCGACGATGCGCGCGAGGGCGTTATGAGCTTCCTGGAGAAGCGCAAGCCGGTTTACCCCGTCAAAGTTTCCGACGGCATGCCAAACTTCTTCCCGTGGTGGGAAGAGCCAGGCTTTGAGTGGATTGGCGAATAGGACTTAAATCGGCAAAATGGCTCCGCGTTTGCCATTCCGGCGCGCGGAGCTATGATCTGCAACATGAGTAGAGTAAAAAGATCGAAACGCGTTCGAGAAACGCGCAAAACAACTGGGGCAGGGGCGGTCTATGCGCTCCGCGATATTCACTGCAAATGGCCAATTGGAGAGCCAGGGACAGCCGGCTTTAAGTTTTGCGGCAAGCCAAGCAAAGAGGGCAGCCCGTATTGCGAGGCACACCAACAAATCGCGTTACGCGCTTAAGTGACTGCGGCATCGAGCAGAAGATAAGTCGCGAGGCGCGCGCTAGCATTCTTGTTCGACGCGTGAGTGTTTTCCAACGCGTTTAAGGCATCCGATTCTTCGAGTGCCAAGAAATCGCGCGCGAGCGTCATCATTTCTAAGTTTCCGCGCAAACGTAGACGGACGCGTTCGACTTGCCGTCCAACTTGCTGGTTGATCGCGCTGCGTCTTTGGTCTTCCCCTTTGCGCGCAGCCTGGGCGATCTTCTTTTTATCCTTCGGCCGGAACACATCGGTCAGCTCAATGCCCGATTCTTTCAATTGATTAAGCAAGGCCTCAGCGGTCTCTTCGCGCGAAAGGGTTGAACGTTCATCGCGTTCCATATCTGCGATTATGTCGCTCAAGGAATCGCCGCGCATACGCGTTTGAACCAGTTCCACTTCGTCGTTTTCATCGAAATGAGGCGCAGCATCGACCGCCGCATCTGATACGTTCAAATCTTCCAGGTCGCGCATGATGGACGTACGTTTCTCGTGGCCATTGCTCCCATTCGTGTGCGCAAAATCGTCGCCATTAGACCGCGGGACCGAAATCGGGTCGTCGAGCATGGAGTCGGCAAGGCGATCGACGCCAGCTTCGAACAAATCGTCTTCCACCGCTCGCGACGGGGATTGCGCGACGGGTTCTTCAATGGAGGTAGATGGGGTTTCGAGGGCCGGCTCGGGTCGTTCATTGGCCTGAATGGGCTCTGGTTCAGGCATTGGCGCGGGCCGGGCGGCGCGGGCTTCTTCGATGATTGAGCGTGTTGAAGCTTGAGCTGGCGCTTCAATCGGATCATCGAGCGTGCGTTTCTTTTTCAAAAGCGACTTGCTCGTCAAATCGGCGCGGCGCTCGGAGATATCCATCTCGGCACGGGCAGCGATGCCCGCGGCTCGCACAGCGGCGGCCGCTTGCTGGCCCGCATCTTTCAATTCGGCCAAGGCGCGCGCCGCCGACTCTGAGGCTTCAAGCGTTTGGAGTTGGATTTGATGACTTGCATCTTTAGCGCCCTCGAGGGCGACTTTGACGGATTCCATGAGGCGATCACCGGTCGTGCCTGCCGCAGCCGCGGCGAGTTCACCCGCGCGCGCCGCGGTTTCGACCGTTTTGCGCGACTTCTCCAGCTTCTCTTCCATGCGGGCAATCGCAAAGAGCAGCGTTTCGTTCCGTTCATCCGCTTCGGCTGCGAGCGTGTCCATTGCTGAGATTTTTTGCGCCAAACTGCGGCCCGTTTGGTCGAGCGATTCCAGCCTGGCGTGCAGCGCATCCTCGGCGGCGGCAACTTCAGTTGCTGCGACGCGCGCGGACTCGACCATGAGGTGAGCTTGTTCCGGAATGGCTTCGTTGAGGATATCGGTCTGTTCGCGAAGATCTTTTGCGAGCTGCTCTAGGCCGGATCTTTCATTGCCGAGCCGCGTTGCGAGGTCACGCGCATTATCGGCGCTTGCATACGTCACCGATTCCAGTCTTTGACGTTCATCGCCCAGCTCACCCGCCATGGCTTTCATGGCCGACAGAGCGTGGCCCATAGAACGATCGACTTCGTCGCTGGCTTTCGACATTTCGTCGGCAAACAAACGAACATCACTCGCCATGGTTTCGCTCGGCAAAAGCAAACGGGCGGCGGCCTCCAGAACGACGGCATTTGCCGCGGTAGAGCGTGATTGTTCCCGGGCCATCATGCCAGCTAGGACCAACATCAAACCCGGAAGCACAATCGCGATTACGCCGGCAATGATCACAGCCGGTGACATTTGGCTCAGCGCTTCAGCGCCGACCATAGCTGCGATTCCAACAAAGGCTGACACCCACCACAGGAAGGCCAGTCCCAAAGCGCCCCACGCGACCCAACCGGTCGCATTTTGGGCGGCTTCGAGCCTAGCTATGGCGTCGGAAGGGCTGAGACTATCGGGTTTGGTCACTTCACTCATGGCGTTCAGTATACACTCGACTGGGGCAAAATTGCGAGAGGGCAGAGCATTTCTTCGACGTCACGGATGCAATGCGCGAACCAAGTTTACGTGGAAGTCCTGAATTTGGTCTGTAGTGTATTGTAATATATGTAAATTAATTGATGTTTAGGGTTCTGAATTGGCTGATATTTGGCTGCGGAACGGATATTATGGAGCGCTGTAAACTCCATCCATTTCTGTTTTTGAGCGAATGGCATCTTGATTGATTCTCCTAAGAGGAGAATCGAACGCTAGAATAGGGTGAATTTGGGGCTGGTCATTTTCGATCCAATTGGCATGTTTGGCGGGGTGAAACGATCGATTTTTCTCTACGCGCTCGCGCTTGCAGCAGTGGCCTTCGCCCTGCAATGGATCGAGTATCAATATCTGACCAAGGCCTTCACCACGGAAATCTACATTTTCTTGATTGGAGTTGGGTTCACCGCATTGGGTCTCTGGATTGGGCGAGCGCTCACCCAATCTGCGCCAGCGCCAGAGTTCGCGTTGAACGAAGCAGCGCTTAAGTCGCTGGGGATCACTCAACGTGAGCATGCTGTGTTGGAACAGATGGCGGAAGGTCAATCAAACAAAGAAATCGCGCAAAAACTGCATGTCTCGCCAAATACGGTGAAAACGCATGTCTCGCGACTGTATGAAAAATTGGACGTCAATCAGCGGGTTCAAGCCGTTCAGAAAGCCAAGGAGTTAAGGCTCATTCGATAGGGTGATTTTATGGTCATTCACGAAAATCACCCAAACAGGCGATAGCCCTTAAATCGCGTTTCGATCAGGTCTAGCGGCATGATTTGAACCAAAGGAGGCAGATTATGTATCGGATCATGTTGGTATATGGCGCGATTGCGGGTGTGGTGATTATTTTGATGATGGTCGCTGGAATGGTGCTCTCTGGAGGCAGTGGGTCCGAGGTCCAGGGCTATCTGACAATGGTGGTGGTCTTGTCGCTCATTTTTGTAGGGATCAAAAGATATCGAGACAAAGACCTTGGCGGGGTGATCAAGTTTCTTCCGGCTCTGGGGCTGGGGGTCGGCATCGCGGCCGTCGCCGCCATTTTCTACGTCCTGTCTTGGGAGGCCAGTTTGCATTTGACAGACTTTGCGTTTGTAGACTCCTACAAAGAAGCGACCGTCGCTGGCTATGAAGCCAAGGGCATAACCGGTGACGCGTTGGCGGAAAAAGTTGCGACGCTTGATGAAATGATGGCGAGCTATCGTAATCCGTTTTTCCGGATCCCGATTACCTTTGTCGAGATCTTTCCAGTCGGTTTGGTCGTCGCTTTGATCAGCGCAGCGCTTTTGCGCAACCCGAAAGTGTTTCCAGCAAAAGCTTAGGCTCGAAACATCTGATCACAATTTCGTTTTTCGCAGGCCTTCATTCACAGGGAGGCTTGCTTTGTTGCGACTGCAATGGTTTTCGGAAGCCGCCGAAACGCGATAAACACAAGAAACCAACATGGGCTCGATTGACAGGGCTGGGAATCGAACCATGTTCAGGCCGTTTGCCCGCATGGCGGTGAGGGCGAACATGGCATAACGGAGAGGACTAACCATGGCTGCGCTGGACACTCACTCAAAAATCGATCTGATCGGGTTCAACCTAAAAATGCTGGCGCGAGGGCAAAAACGCTCGCTGCTGATCAGCGCCGGGGCGGCTGAGGATAAGGAATTCCTTCTCGAAGCCTGCCGCAAAATGGCGGATATCGGTGTTGGTCTCTATGCGACGCCTGGTACGCATCGTTTTCTTGCCGAGAACGGTGTTGAGTCGATTGCAGCCCGGAAGATTTCCAGCGACGAAGAGCCAAACATCCGCACTCTGATCCAAGAGGGCAAGGTCGATTTCGTCGTCAATATTTTGACCGGTGACACGACTTATGATGAAGCCTCAGACGCTGCCAGTATTCGTTCGCTCTCCGTCAAGCATGGCATCCCGCTCTACACCGACCGCTCCGTTGCGAAAGAGACGATTGAACTGGTGCTCTCCGACCTCGAAAAAGGCACCTATAGCTATAAAATCGACAATGCTGACCGGCCATGGGATTTGCGAACGCGTTTCCTCGAATTGGTGCGGGAGCGCGGTGGCTTTTCGAACCATCATGGCCATTTCGACAAAGCCTATCTGATCTCACCCGAGAATTTGGCGCTTGGCTTTGCCGATATGGAAAAGAAGTGGGAACTCTATCGCCATTTGAAAGAGAATTACACGCACGAGGACCTTGTCGAACGAATTTCACGGGCGCTGCAGACTGTGGTTGATCAAGGCTCCCAATATTGCCGGACCATGGTTGATGCGGACAGCATCATTGGCCTCAAGCCGATCCACGCAGCGGTCGAAGTGAAGGAACGATTCAAAGACAAAATTCGCTTTGAAATCGGGGTGCAACCGCTGGAAGGTGTGCTCGATGAAGCGTCGCGCAAACAATATATAGAAGCCTGTAAACTGGCTGATTTTTGCGGTGGCCTGCCATCCCGTGACCGTCCGCAAGAAGAGAAACATCTCGATATCGTCATGGAGACGGCGAAAGAACTCAACAAAATGGTCGAAGTTCATGTCGACCAAGAAAACAACCCGTTCCAACACGAAACGGAACTGCTCTGTCTCAAGACGATTGAGCATGGCATGCAAGGCCGCGTCTACGGCATTCACTCCATCTCCGTATCGGCTAAGGATGAAAGCGAACAAGACCGGATCGTTGAGCTGTGTAAGAAAGCCGACGTCGGCATTGTCATCTGCCCATCTGCCGCTCTGTCGATGAAGCAACTGCCAATGCAAGGGCCTCTGCACAATTCGATTGGCCCTTTTGTGAAGCTGAAAAATGCTGGCGTTCGCACCTATCTTGGCATCGACAATATCGCCGACTTGTTCATGCCGGTCGTCGATGGCGATATGTGGACCGAAGTTCGTATGCTCATGGAATCCTGCCGCCACTATGATCTTGAGCAGATTGCAGACTGGGCGAGCCAGCCGCCATTGCACATTCTAAACGAACAAGCGGACCGCGTCGCGGCTGAATAGGCAGACTGCGGCGATGACCGACGCCTCCGAGCTTATAGAGAAGCGCGGATTCGTTTGGTTTCGAGGCGCGCTCGGGGCAGCTGAACTCGCCGAATTGTCAATGCATTGCGGCCTAGGCTCCCGTCCGGGGGGGCGCCCCGAACCGGTAGCAGAATTGTTGCAACAACTGTCGCTCGGCTCGACCGTGGGTGATTTGGCAAGACATGTTTTGCCGAGTGCTCGGCCGGTCCGATTGGTCGCCTTCAATAAGACTGAGTCGACCAATTGGAGCGTCCCTTGGCACCAAGATCGCGTGATCGCCGTAGCGGAGCGCCACGCGCTCGATGGGTATTCGAATTGGATGCGAAAAAACACTTATTGGCACGTAGAACCGCCAGAATCCGTTCTGCGCGAAATGATTTTCGCGCGAATCTGCTTCGATCATGCGAATGCGGAGAATGGGACGTTACAACTGGCCATTGGCAGTCATGAATTTGGAATTGTCAGCGCGTCGGAAGCAAAATCGCAAGCCGAGTCATGCGCTCTAGAGACCTGCCAATCATCGCCCGGCGATGTTCTATTTATCAAAGCCCTCACGCTGCATCGGTCTGCTTCGGCGGCGAAACCGAGCCAGAGGCGCGCATTGCGAGTCGACTATGCTGGCGCGGATTTGCCAAGCCCATTGAATTGGGCCCTCGATCGATATCAGGCTGCGGCCAGAGGAAGCATTGGATTGCATCCCGCTGTTTGACATATAGAACCCATTGAGGCGGACCGCAGTGGCCCGCCTTTTTGATCTTGAGGACCCATGCTTCCAGAGATTGGTCAGATCATGCTCATCCTGGCGCTACTAATCAGCGCCCTGCAAGGATGGATGGGCCTGCAAGGCGCGCATCAGAATGATCGCCGAGCCATGGCGTTTGCGGATCGCGCGGCTATTCTACAAGCGCTGCTTTGTATCGGGGCGTTTGCGCTCTTGGCGCATGCTTTCATGATTTCGGATTTTAGCGTCAAGCTGGTCACCACAAACTCGCACACCAGCAAGCCCATGATTTATAAATTCAGCGGCACCTGGGGCAATCATGAAGGCTCGATGTTGCTTTGGGTTATGGTCATGGCACTTTTCGGTGCCGCAATGGTGTGGTTTGGCAAGACGCTACCGTCAGGTCTGCGGGCACGGGCAATTGCCATTCAAGGGCTGACCGCGACAGGCTTTCTGGCCTTTTTGATTTTCACCTCAAACCCGTTCGAGCGTCTGTCGCCAATTCCGGACAATGGCGGTGGGCTGAACCCGCTCTTACAAGACCCTGGTTTGGCGCTGCATCCACCTTTTTTATATCTCGGTTATGTCGGCTTCTCAGTCGCTTTCTCTTTCGCCGTCGCAGCGCTGATTGAAGGGCGTGTCGATGCGATGTGGGCCCGCTGGGTTCGGCCTTGGGTCCTACTGGCCTGGAGCTTTCTCACCATTGGCATCGTGCTGGGCAGTGTCTGGGCCTATTATGAGCTAGGCTGGGGCGGTTGGTGGTTCTGGGACCCGGTTGAGAATGTTAGTTTTATGCCGTGGCTGGCGGGTACGGCTTTGTTACACTCGACCCTCGTTGCTCAGGCGCGGGGCAGTTTCATACGATGGACGCTCTTGCTTGCCATCACCACGTTTTCACTCAGCCTAGTGGGCACCTTTATTGTCCGCTCAGGTGTTCTCACCAGTGTGCACGCCTTCGCCGTCGATCCAGATCGGGGTGTGTTCATTCTTGGCCTCCTCATTTTGTCCACCGGCGGCGCGCTCGCCTTGTATGCGCTGAGGTCCGGGAAAATTGCCCATGGCGCCAATTTTGAGTTGGAAAGCCGTGAAGCGGGACTGGTGTTGAACAATGTCTTGCTCGTCATCTCGACCGCCACCGTCTTCTTGGGCACATTCTATCCTTTGGTAATCGATGCCATGACGGGCGACAAAATCACGGTCGGCCCACCATATTTTGAGATGACATTCGGACCCATTATGGCGGTTCTAATTGTCTTCATGGCGGTCGCCCCTTTGATCAAATGGCGCTCGGATTCTTGGCGCCGGATCAAAAAAACCTTGCTGATTATGGCCCTCTTGGCGATCCCGCTGACGATTGCAGTCGCCGTGTTCGGCAATACCGTTTTTGGCGCCATCGGTATGGGGCTCGCGGTTTGGCTTTTCGCGGGAACGGCCGCGAATTATGCCCGTAAGCTTCGAGTCGGTGAGGGAAAAAGCACACTGAGCAACTTGCCAAAGCGCTTCTTATTGTTGCCAGGCGCAACCCATGGATTTGCCTTGGCGCATTTCGGATTGGCCGTCTGTACGATCGGCGTCGTCGCAATGGGGGTCTGGGCGGACGAGGAGGTTGACCGATTGAAGCTCGGCGAGAGCATTTCCGTTGCTGGCTATGAATTCACGCTCGAAGATGTTGTCCGGGCGCAGGGCCCGAACTTTATCTCGGAGTCGGGCCAAGTCGTCATTCGCCGCAATGGGCTCGACGTCGCCACGCTCAATCCCGAGCAGCGCATGTATCCGGTGGAGCGCAACAATACGACCGAAGGGGCTATGGAAATTGGCGCGCTGCGCATTCTTTATGCCGCGAAAGGCGAGGGTAATCCGGAAGATGGCTGGGTTGTCAGCGTCTATTATCACCCATTGGTGATCTGGATTTGGATTGGCGCCATGATGATGGCGTTCGGTGGGTTTGTGTCAGTCGCGGATCGTCGGCATGCCTTTGCCAAACGGCGCGCGCCCGTCCAGACGCCGCAAGCCGTGGCCGCGGAGTAGACGATGAGTTTATCCCGTCTCCTTCCCGCTGGTGTGTTTGTGGTGATTGTCGTGTTTCTGGCCATCGGTCTGACCCGCGATCCGAGTGTCATTCCGACCGAGATGATTGATCGCGAAATGCCAAGCTTCGAATTGCCCGAATTGCGAGAAGATGAGGTGATGTTGACCACGTCTGATTTAATCGGCGAGACAGCATTGGTGAACGTGTTCGGGTCTTGGTGTGTGGCGTGTTTGCAGGAGCACCCAACGCTGATGGAGCTCTCGCAAGCGGGAACGGTTCGGATTGTCGGGGTAAATTGGCGCGACAAGCGCGACGACGCGCTGACCTGGTTGGCCAAGCATGGCGATCCGTATTCGGACATCATCTTTGACGCTGAAAGCGACTTGGTCATTGAGATGGGCGTCACGGGCGCGCCCGAAACGTTCATTATCGATCCTGCCGGTCGCATCCGCTACAAGCAGATTGGACCGATCACGCCAGATGTTTGGCGCGAGACGATCCGGCCTGTACTCGATGCGATTGCGCGTGAGCAAGAGACCAACTCATGACACGTTGGGTCGCCATTCTCATTGCTGCGCTAATGGTCGGACTGACCGCAGCAACCGCGCAGGATGCGGACCAGGTGCCGGTCGAAGAGGTCGACACGCGTACGGAAGCGATTTCCAAAACCCTGCGCTGCGTTGTCTGTCAGAACCAGTCAATCTATGATTCAAATGCGCCGCTGGCGGAAGACATGCGACGCCTCGTTCGCAAACGGGTCGAGGCGGGCGATACGGACGATGAAGCGCGCGAATATTTGCGCAATCTCTATGGCGATTATGTTTTGATGTCGCCGCCATTTCAGTTGAACACGATTTTGCTCTGGATCGGGCCCGCGATTCTGGTCCTGTTCGGCGGCATTTGGTTTATCACGCGCCTTCGCACCGCACCGGCTGAGGCGATTGCCGAGCTGACCGACGAAGATCGCGCCCGTATTGAGGCGGCCTTGGCGGAGAAGGGCGCGGACTCATGATTTGGATTCTCTTTGTGCTCCTGCTCGCACTTGCCGGATACTATCTCATGCAGCCCTTCATGACGTCGGTGGCGTCTGGTGTTGAGGCTCTGGACGAAGCGCGTCGGCAACGCGCGACGGTCGATCTCGATGAAGCGGAAGGGCGACTAACGCCGCAGGCCGCTCACGAGGCGAGAGAGGCGCTCGACCGGCGCATATTGGCGTTGCTGGATGCGGAGACTTCGGACGAGGGGGCGCCAGATATCAAATCGGCTGCACTCTTCATTGTGCCAGCGGTTTTGTTGCTCGGCGGCGTGGGCATTTATTCCCAGATTGGCAGCCCCGCCTATGAACCGATTAGCTTCGCTGAATTCCAAGCTCAGCAAGTGGCGGAGCTTCCAGACACTTTGGAAGAATTGGTGGTTGAATTGCGAGCGCGGCTCGAAGCGGATCCAAATCCACCTGTCGATGGGTATGTTCTTCTCGCGCGCTCTTATCTTCGGCTCGGGGATCCGCAATCGGCGCTCGACGCCTATCAAACGGCGATTCAGCTCTCCGGCGGCGCGGAGGCGATTGTCGAAGAACGCGATCAAGTCATTCGCATCTTGGAGCAACGTGCCGCGGCACCGCAGATCGATCCTGAAGCGCGGGCGCAAATTGAAGCCATGTCTCCGGAGGAGCAAGCGGCCATGATTGCTGGCATGGTGGACGGTTTGGCAGTGCGGTTGGAGCAGGACCCGTCCGATCTAGAAGGCTGGATGCGTCTTATTCGGGCACGAGCGGTGATGGGCGATTTCGATCAAGTGCGGGCGGATCTCGCAACCGCGCAGCAAACATTTCCACCCGAGTCACAAGAGGGACAGATGCTTGCGCAGCTCGCGGCCGAGCTATTGCCGCCACCCGCAGACTCCCAGCAAGACTAAGGCGTCCAAAGACGTGATTGCTGTGGTGAGTTGACAACGATGTCACCTATTGCTTAGGGCTGAGAAAAGGACAGACTATGTCTCTGTTCAGGGAGGAACGTTCATTATGTCATTAGACACCATCGATCTGGTGATTGTCGGCCTATACGCGGTCGCCTTGTTCGCCATCGCCATTTTTGTATCCCGGGAACCCGCCGGGGAATCCAAGGACACTGAGGACTATTTCCTAGCCGGCAAAGCGTTGCCGTGGTGGGCGATTGGCGCGTCTTTGATCGCAGCCAATATTTCCGCTGAACAGATTATCGGGCAATCCGGGCAAGGTTTTGTCGTTGGCTTGGCGATCGCCGCGTATGAATGGCAGGCGGCTTTGGTCTTGATCATCGTCGCGGCCTTTTTCCTCCCGATCTTTTTGAAGCGCGGCATCTATACGATGCCGCAATTCCTCGAGACCCGTTTCGGGCCAAGCGTGAAGACCATCATGGCAGTGTTCTGGATCTTTTTGTTCACGGCGGTCAACTTGACGACGGTCCTTTATGGTGGGGCCTTGGCGATCCAAGCCGTGACGGGGCTCGGCGTGTTTACCGGCATGGCAATGCTCGCGGCTTTTGCCTTGCTCTACTCGCTCTATGGCGGCTTAAAAGCCGTCGCGTTGACGGACATTATCCAAGTTGTGATTCTCATTCTTGGCGGCTTTGCCATCACCATTCTCGTGCTCGGCATGGTCGGGGGTGAGCGCGGCGCGATGGGTGGGCTTTCGACTCTCATGGGTGAGTTGCCCGGTCATTTCGAAATGATCCTGGACCGTGATCATCCGAGCTATGGGAACTTACCAGGGATCTGGACGCTGCTTGGCGGCCTCTGGGTGCTGCACTTCTCTTATTGGGGCTTCAATCAATATATCATCCAGCGGGCGCTCGGCGCTGAAAGTCTGGCCGAGGCGCAAAAGGGATTAGCATTCGCAGCTCTGCTCAAATTCCTCATCCCACTGATCGTCGTGATTCCGGGCATTGCCGCGCTTTGGCTCGCCCAAAATGGACTTCAGGGGCTGAGCGAAGACGCATTGGCCGCCAAGCCAGACAGCACCTATGGCGCGCTGATGGCATTGATGCCGGTTGGTATTCGAGGGCTGATCTTTGCCGCGCTCGTCGCCGCCATTGTTTCTTCATTGGCGTCGATGATCAACTCGATTTCGACGATTTTCACGATGGACATCTATCGCGATTATATCGCCAAAGATCGCGCTGAGACGCATTACGTTTGGACCGGCCGGGCAACCGCAGCGGTCGCAATGCTGATTGCATTATGCTTGGCCATTCCGCTGCTCGGAGGCGGAACCAGCATCTTCCAGACCATCCAAGAATATACCGGCTTTGTGGCGCCAGGCATCGTTGCGGTCTTCGTCTTGGGCTTCTTCTGGAAACGAACCAACACAGCGGGGGCATTTGCATTGCTGATCTCGTCCGTGGTTCTGTCGCTGCTCTTCTTTACAGCATCTGGCTCGGATGGCGGTGGCGTCGCCGCGATCCTCGGACCCATCTTTAATCCGATCCTGGGCCTGGTCGATTTTAATGTGACCAATATGCCATTCGTAGTCCGGATCTGGTTCATCTTCCTGATCTGCGTGATTATCGGCGTTGTTGTGTCGCTCATGACGGACCCTCCGGAAGCGCATCAGCCTGTGGACCTTAGCGATATCAGCTTCCAGACCACGACGACATTTAAGGTCGCTTCGGGCATCGCGATTGCGATTCTCGTCGGCCTGTATGCGATGTTCTGGTAACATAGCTCAGACATGACGCGGCGGGATGATTTGCCTTGGCCATCATCCTGCGCCACTTAGAGCTATATACAGACTAGGAGGATGCCATGGCTACGGGCCGCGAATTTGACGTTATTGTTTACGGATCAACGGGTTATACTGGCCGCTTGGTCGCAGAGTATTTGGCTAAAACCTATGGCGTCGGTGGAGACGTGAAATGGGCCATGGCAGGGCGGAGCGCAGATAAACTCGCCGCGGTTCGAGATGAGATCGGCGCGCCTGCGGATACCCCATTCGTCGTCGCAGATGCAAATGATCCGGCAAGCTTGAAGTCCATGGCAGACCGTGCGGGATGTATCTGCACGACGGTCGGACCTTACCAACTCTATGGCGAAGCCCTGGTCTCAGCCTGTGCGGAAGCTGGCACAGACTATGTCGACCTGTGCGGAGAGCCAGGTTGGATGCACCAGATGATTGAGAAGTATGAGAGCGCAGCGCAAGCTAGCGGCGCTCGGATTGTGTTCTCATGCGGCTTTGATTCCATCCCGTTCGATCTCGGCGTCTGGTTTACACAAGAAGCTGCCAAAGAACGCTTTGGTGGCCCAGTGCCGCGGATCAAAGGCCGCGTGCGTAAGATGCAAGGCACATTTTCGGGCGGTACCGCTGCGAGCTTTAAAGCGACGATGGCGTCGGTGGCCAAAGATCCTTCAATCTTGGGCGTGCTGCAAAACCCGTTCAGCTTGACCATGGGGTTCCAAGGTCCGGATCAGCCACATGGCATGGCGCCAATTGAGGATACGGATATCGGATCCTGGTCCGCGCCGTTCATTATGGCTTCGATCAATACCAAGAATGTCCATCGCTCCAACGCCTTGATGGGGCATGCTTATGGCGAAGATTTTGTCTATGATGAAATGATGCTGACAGGCCCAGGCGATGACGGCAAAGCGGCGGCCGAGGCGGTCGCAAATATGGATATGATGGGCGGCGATGACGGCCCTAAACCTGGTGAAGGTCCGAGCAAGGAAGAGCGCGAAGCGGGTTTCTACGACGTGATGTTCCATGGCACCGCGGCAGATGGCCAGGTGATCATTGCGGGTGTCACGGGCGACAAAGATCCAGGCTATGGCTCCACGTCTAAAATGATCGCTGAAAGCGCCATCTGCTTGGTCAAGGATGATACCGGCACCCCGGGCGGCGTTTGGACACCTGCACCGGCAATGGGCGGTCACTTGGTCAAACGGCTGACCGAGAAAGCGGGTTTGACTTTTGAGGTCGAGAATTAAGGCTCAACCACTTTAACTTTATTGGCGGCGCGCACAGCTTTTGTGCGCGCCGTTTCAATATTTTCCGCATGTGCGATGGCGACACCCATGCGGCGCTTTTCATAAGACACCGGTTTGCCGAACAGGCGCACTTGCGTGCCTTGTTCGCTCAATGCCTCAGCAACATTGTCAAAGGCAACGCCCTCGGCATCTATACCGCCATAAATCACCGCGCTGGCGCCCGGGCGGAGAAGCGTCGTGTCGACGGGTAGGCCTAGAATGGCGCGGGCATGAAGGGCGAATTCGCTTTGATCCTGCGTGGCCAAGGTGACCAAGCCGGTATCATGCGGACGCGGGCTGACTTCAGAGAACCAAACCGTGTCGCTTTTGACGAACAGCTCAACCCCAAAAACGCCCCAGCCCCCTATATTATCAGTGACTTTGCGGGCCATGTCCTGTGCGGTTTTCAATGCCGTCTCTGACATGGGTTGAGGTTGCCAGCTCTCAACATAGTCGCCGCTTTCTTGGCGATGGCCAACCGGCTCGCAAAAGGCTGTGCCATCGGCATGACGGACCGTGAGCAGAGTAATCTCATAATCAAAATCGATCGCGCCTTCGACAATGACACGGACTTGATTGCCGCGGCCCGCAGTCAGCGCATGCTCCCATGCGGCCCGAATATCTTTCGCCGAGGCGACCATGGATTGACCTTTGCCCGACGAAGACATGACCGGCTTGACGAAAACAGGATATCCGATGCGCGCCGCTTCTGCGGCCAGGGTCTCCGCATCACTTGCGAATGCATAAGGGCTGGTTTGAAGCGCCAGGGTTTCCGCCGCCAACCGGCGTATGCCTTCGCGATCCATGGTTAGCTGTGTGGCGCGCGCCGTCGGGATGACCTTTGCCAGACCTTCGGCTTCAATCGCCGCGAGTTCGTCTGTGGCGATCGCCTCGATTTCTGGGACAATCAGGTCCGGCTTTTCCTCTGCCACGACGGCGCGGAGCGCGGCTGCATCGGTCATATCGAAAACATGCGCGCGATGCGCGACTTGCATGCCGGGCGCATTGGCATAGCGGTCGCACGCAATCACCTCGACGCCAAAGCGCTGCAATTCAATCACAACTTCTTTGCCAAGTTCTCCCGCGCCGAGGAACATGACTTTGGTCGTGGACGGTGAGAGCGGCGTGCCGATTTGCGTCATTTGCTGTCTGCTTTTTTGTTTCGCTTTTTAATCGTGCCGGAAAAGTTGAGGACGGGTCGGCCATTGCCCGTCACAACCCCGCGTACGAATGTGATCGACCGGCCGCCGCCCATGACTTCCCCGCGCGCTTCGATCAGCTCGCCTTCCAAAGCACCCGCGAGAAACTCGGAGGTGAAAGCAACGGTCACGCCATAGCCGTCATCTTCGCCAGAATGGGCGAGGGCAAAGAGGGCAAAATCCGCAAATGTCATCAGCGCGCCGCCATGAACGACGCCGCCAGCATTCATATGCTTACGCTGTGCCCGAAACGCCGCGACCATGCTGCCATCTTCTTCTTGGCGCATATAGAAGGGGCCGGCTGTGTCATGCTCAAATGGTTCGCCCGGCCATGTATACCAGCCTGCGAACTCGCCTTCGGTTTCGGTTTTGGTTTCCATGAGATCATCTCCTGTCGCGGTTTTGATAACGCGGCGGTCACATTTCACCAGCGTGACGTCGTGTCAGGGTTCGACTTGCAGGCCTAGTCGGCCTATCATCCGAACCTGGAGGTTCCTCAAAATGGCTTTTGATCCCGAAATTCGCGATGCTCTGATTGATCAGGTACGACGCTTCGTGCGTGAACGTTGTGTGCCTGCCGAAGCGCAGGTTGCTGAAGATGACTTAGTGCCGGGCGAACTGGTGCAGGAAATGAAGGAACTCGGCCTGTTCGGTCTGGCCGTTCCGGAAGCCTATGGCGGGCTTGGGCTGGACATGGAAACCGAATGCATGGTCGGTTTCGAATTGGGCTGGACGTCGCCTGCGTTCCGGTCTGCCGCGGGCACAAATATCGGGATTGGCTCACAGGCTTTGGTCTTGTTCGGCACGGAAGCTCAAAAAGAACAATATCTTCCGGGAATTGCCAGTGGGGGCATTGTCACCAGCTTCGCTTTGACGGAACCGGAAGCGGGCTCTGACGCTGCAGGCCTACGCACCAAGGCCACAAAGGATGGTGACGCCTACGTCCTGAATGGTGGCAAACGCTATATCACCAACGCCAATGTCGCGGACTTGTTTACGGTGATGGCGCGCACCAATCCGGATGAACCTGGCGCCAAAGGCGTTTCGGCCTTCATCGTGCCGCGCGACACACCAGGGCTCAGTGTCGGCAAGCCGGAAAAGAAAATGGGTCAGCAAGGCGCGCATATTTGTGACGTTAATTTCGACAATGCCCGTGTCTCCGCAGACATGATGGTCGCTGGCGAAGGCGAAGGTTTTAAAGTCGCGATGAGCGTGCTCGACAAAGGCCGCTTGCACATTTCTTCTGTTTGCACCGGCATGATGGACCGACTGATCAGCGAAATGGTCAATTATGCGATGGAGCGTGAGCAGTTCGGAAAGCCGATTATGCAACACCAGCTTATCCAGGCGATGATTGCTGACAGCCAAGCTGAGGCCTATGCCGCGCGCTGTATGATCTTGGACGCCGCAAGAAAACGCGATGCGGGTGAGCCCGTTACGATGTTGGCCTCTTGCTGCAAAATGTTTGCGTCAGAAGCAGTCGGTCGGGTCGCAGACCGTGCGGTACAAGTCTTCGGTGGGGCAGGCTATGTCGCCGATTATGGCGTCGAACGCTTCTTCCGCGATGCGCGCATCTTCCGTTTGTATGAAGGCACGACCCAAATCCAACAAATCATCATCGCGCGCGAGCTTAGCCGCGCCGCAAAGCGGGGAGAGATTTAATGGCCGACACTGAACACGATTTCGCGCCAGAAGATGTGGGTCTCAATCGCGAGCGCCTGGATTTCATTCCCGATTATTTTGACAAAGCCTATCTCTCCACTGGCAAACTGCCGTGCATGGGCACAATGGTGTCGCGCAATGGCCAGATCGTGCATGAAGCCTATCGCGGCAACACTGAGCTTGAGGGCGGGGCGCCGATTGGACCAGATTCGATTTTCCGGATCTATTCCATGACCAAGCCGATCACCTCCGTGGCGGCGATGATGCTGCATGATGAGGGCATCCTCCGTCTAGATCATGAAGTGGCGCGCTACATTCCCGAATTTGCGGAAACCGAAGTTTGGGATGGCGGGGACTTGAAAGACTATAAGACCCGCAAACCGGATCGTCCGATGACGCTCCGCGATGCGTTTACGCACACAACCGGCGTCACTTATGGCTTCTTGTTTCAGCATGAAGTCGATGCGCTCTACCGCGCTGAGAAGATCGGCAATCTGGGCCAGGGCGATGGCGAGACTCTGGGTGAAATGTGCGCCCGGATCGCCAAGCTACCGCTGGTCTTCTCGCCAGGCGAGCGTTGGAATTATGGCCACTCGACGGACATTCTTGGACGCGTCGTCGAAGTTGCCAGCGGTATGAGTTTGGACGTTTTCTTCCGCGAGCGGATTTTTGAGCCGTTGGGCATGGTCGATACGGATTTTTACGTCCCCGAGAGCAAGATTGACCGTCTCGTCGCATGCTACGCCAAGAACCCAGTGAATGGTGAAGTGACATTGAGCGATGGCGCGGGCGCAGCCAGCAAAGCCTATACAACCCAGCCCAAATTGCTCAATGCTGGCGGAGGCCTGGTTTCGACGCTGCGCGATTATCACCGCTTCTGTCTGATGCTTTTGCAAGGCGGCAGCTTGGAAGGCGCTCGGCTGCTCAGCCCGAAGACCGTTGAATTCATGCGGATGAATCATCTGCCAGGCGGCAAGACGATCAAAGATATGGGCGACCAGACCTTTTCTGAGGCGCGCATGGAAGGCAATGGTTTCGGCCTGGGTGGCTCGACCGTGGTCAATGTTGCTGAAACGCTGACGCCTGGATCGCCTGGCACGTTCAGTTGGGGTGGGCTGGCCAATACGTTCTTCTGGATTGATCCCGTTGAAGAGCTGATCGCCATCCAAGCCACGCAAATGATCCCATCCGGATGCTATCCGATCCGACCGCAATTCCAACAATTGGTTTATGCCGCGATTGACTGGTAGCGCGATTTGCGCTTAACGCGCGCCGGGACATTTTTCGTCGACCGGGCTTTAAGGGTCCCGGGCGGTGCGGGTCGCGCTGCGATGCCGTATGCCTGTCGGGAGTGTTTCACCACAGATGGCCTTTTTAGCCACTAACTTGCCAAGTTAGATATATGTGTAGCTCAATTGGGTAGAGCATCTGATTTTGACTCAGAGTGTTGTGGGTTCGATTCCCACCACAAACTCCACGCCGCTTCGGTGGCACCAATAACGGGGATGCCGGGCATCCCTCCGCTGGTCGCGCTTAAGCCCTTTGGGCGGCGGCAAAACCAGCAGCCAAAATTCGGCCGAGTGCCCCTGACGATCAGGGTGGCCGGAGAGACATCGGAGGGTCTGTCCCATCGGCGCGCTGGCGTCGCTGCGCAGGCTCAACCCGCTCTTCGCCCGCCTTGCCGGATCAGACGGCCCGCTAGATTTTTGGTGAGGAATGCCCGGTCATCTCTTTTTTTACTTGCAATCGCAACCATCGCCCGCTACAGCGCGCCTCCCCGAAATGGATCGGGGAGACTTGTCATGGTTTTGCATGACCTTTTTTGGAGGATTGGAAAATGTGGCCCATTTATCGGTCCATTACGATCAACAGCACGGCACGTGGCGTTTTGCTCCGTGACGGACAGGTTGCGCGTATCCTCCTGCCGGGCCGCCACCAGATTTCGGCTGTCGGCTCGCGTACGGAGCTACGCACTTTCGACGTTTCTCGTCCGCTCGACAAAGAGGACTGGATCCGCGCCCTTGAGGCTCGCGATCCGGCGCTCTTAGCCAAGCATTTCGAGACTGTTCGTCCGAGCGAAAATGAAGTCGGTATTGTCCGGCTCGACGGCAAAGTAAAATATGTTGTCGAACCGAGCGGCGATATCGCTTTATGGAAAGGCTTCCGCGACATTGCGATTGAGTATCTAGACGTCTCAGAGGCGCCGAAACTGGACCGCAAATCGTTGAACGCACTGGCAACAGTTTCGCCGCGTTTCATTACGCGCGCAACGGTCGCCAGCGGCTTTGAAGGTCTTGTCTATGTCGACGGTGATCTACTCGAACGGGTAAAACCAGGTGTTCACGCCTATTGGTCGGCAGTGCGCGACGTAAATCTCGTCACGCTCGACCTACGGCGTCAGGCCACTGAGGTTACGGCTCAGGAGATCCTGACCCAGGACCGGGTCTCGATCCGGGTCACATTGACGGCGTTCTGGCAGATCAACGATCCAGTGAAAGCCGGTGAAGCGAAAGATCTGAACGAACAGATCTATCGCCACATCCAGTTTGCGATCCGCGATGCGGTCGCGAACCGGACGCTGGATGAGCTGCTCAATGCACGCGGCGAGATCGATAGCGAGTTGACCAAAGCGGTTCAGTCAATGGGCGCTTTCGCTGATTTCGGTGTCGAGATTGCCTCGGTCGGGTTGAAGGATGTCATCCTGCCTGGCGAGATGCGTGAGATTCTCAACAAGGTCGTTGAAGCGGAGAAGCAGGCGCAGGCGAACCTCATTCGTCGGCGTGAGGAAACCGCGGCGACACGGTCACTGCTCAACACGGCACGGTTGATGGATAACAACCCATTGCTGTTGCGGATGAAAGAGCTCGAGACGTTGGAAAAACTGACTGAGAAAGTTGGTCGGTTGGACGTCAGCACATCGGCGCCAGGCCACGGTTTGGACGGATTGTTGAGCAATCTGGTTCGCTTGTCTGATTAGCGATCTCAGACGGACTAAGATCGCATCGAGATCCAACGAGAACCGCCTGCAAAAGCAGGCGGTTTTTTCGCTTTTGGCGGGAGTGTATTGAGCAATCTTGTGCCTCAAAACGCGAAATCGAAGTTTTTAGTATGCGTGACAGCGCAGTCAGGGTTGCCAAGCCGCAAAAAAAAACCATGTTCCGCTGCGTAAGTCCCCAAAACGCGCCGGAGCTCATTCTGGTAGACAGATAAGGGGTCGTCACCGGAGGATATGAATGACGAAATTGGACAACCCGTTCCACACTTATGTAGAAGACCTATTCGCCAATCTAGGTCGGATCCGAATACGGAAGATGTTTGGCGGTGCCGGGGTCTATTCCGGCGAAGATATGTTCGCATTGATCGACAAAGACCGCGTATATGTAAAATCAGATGAAGTGCTCAAGGAGCGCCTCCAATCAGAAGGCGGCGAGCCCTTTGAATGGACCAATCCAAGCACTGGTAAGACCATAAAAATGAGTTACGTCTCATTGCCGGTCAACGCATTGGATGATCGTGAGGAAGCCTCGACTTGGGGCCGCCAAGCTTTAGACGTCGCCATTCAGGCGCGCCGCGCGAAAGTGAAATCGCCGCGTCGGATGACGTTTTAACCTGCGAACTTAAACTTGCCGGAAATTTGCCGGCCGTTTCTCTAAAAAGGCTTTGACGCCTTCTTTGAAGTCGGCTTGGCGACCAGCTGTACGTTGAGCAAAGCGCTCAGCCTGCAGCTGGTTGTCAAAGTCATTGTCTTCAGCCTGCCATACCAAGTCGCGGATCAAGGCCAAGGCTTGCGTCGGACCATCTGCGAGCCGTTTGGCATAGTTATGCGCTTCTGACATCAACTGATCGTCAGGAACAACGCGGTTCACCATGCCCCATTCCAGAGCTTGGTCGGCAAAAATCTTGTCGCCAAACAGCGTCATTTCCATGGCTCTGGCGCGTCCAATCATATGTGGCAGGAGGTAAGTTGAGCCGCCATCTGGCACCAAGCCAATGCGTCGGAAGGCTTGCAAGAAATAGCCGCTTTCAGCGCAAATGATGAAATCGCCCATCAGCGCCATGGAACATCCAACGCCCGCCGCCGCGCCATTCACGGCTGTGATGATCGGATGAGGGTGCGTGCGCATGGCTTTGATGAAGGGGTTATAATGCGTGTCCAGAGCTTTGCCCGCGTCTGGCTTGCCTTTTGGGGTCTCACCCGGATTGGCGGAAAGGTTCGCGCCTGAGCAAAACCCGCGGCCATTACCCGTCAAAATCGTGCAGCGCGCATCATCAGCGGCTTGTTCAATCGCTAGTAAAAGCTCTTCCACAGTATCCATGCCCGCGGCGTTCAGGGTTTTTGGATCATTAAATGCAATCGTCGCAATCTCGTCCGTGACGTCATACGTGATCTTCTTGAATGACATGGCAATCTCCCGTTTTCACTTAATCTATTCGGGATCTGAGCGATGAAAACCGTTACCCTGGGGCAGGCGGATTTGTTTTGTCATCTGGGCTTTCTGGGTTATCCTTGACGTCAACGATAATATGCCACCGGAGGATTACATGGCACTGGATGGACTTTCAGCAGATGGCATGGGTGCCATCCTTGCAAAACAAAAAGCCGCGCACATTCGCGACGGTATTCCGTCAGCGGAGCAAAGAGAGGCTTGGATCGATAAGTCGATCGATCTTTTGGTCACACATGGTGAGGCGCTCGCCAAAACCATGGCCGAAGACTTTAGGCACCGCTCTATCGACCAATCCAACCTCACCGACATTGCCGGCTCCATTGGGGCGCTAAAATTCTCCCGCAAACATCTGCGTAAATGGATGCGGCCGGAAAAACGCAAGGTTGAATTCCCGCTCGGCCTGCTCGGGTCCAAGGCACAGATCCAGTATCAGCCCAAAGGCGTGATCGGTGTGATCAGTCCGTGGAACTTCCCGGTCAACTTGACCTTCGCGCCCATGGCGAATGTGTTCGCTGCGGGCAATCGGGCGATGATTAAGCCGTCAGAGTTTACTGAGAAGACCAGCGACCTCATGGCTGAGCTGATCAGCAAATATTACACGGAAGAAGAAGTCGCCGTGGTCACAGGCGGCCCAGATATCGGCGCTGCGTTTACGCAGCTGCCCTTCGATCACATCATCTTTACCGGAGCGACCTCGATCGCGCACCACGTAATGCGCGCCGCCGCGGACAATCTTGTGCCGCTGACGCTCGAGCTTGGCGGTAAGTCCCCTGTGGTGCTCGGAAAGTCCGCCGATCTCGAAAAAGCCGCCTCCCGGATCATGGCAGGTAAAACCCTAAATGCGGGCCAAATCTGTCTCGCGCCTGATTACGCTTTTGTTCCGGAAGAGAAGACCCGCGACTTTGTCGGGGCGGCGCAAGCGGCGGTTGGGAACATGTTTCCAGACGGTATGAAGGACAATGATGACTATACGTCTATCGTCAATCAGCGCCATTTTGATCGCTTGAACTCTTACCTCGATGATGCCCGCGAGAAAGGGGCAGAGATTGTTGAGATCAATCCGCAGAATGAGAATTTCAGTCAGCAGCCGCATCACAAAATGGCGCCACAAATCGTTCTCAATCCGACGGACGACATGAAGGTTATGCAAGACGAAATATTTGGTCCAATCTTGCCGCTGAAAACCTATACCGACACCAAGGACGCTGTGGCCTATATCAATGACAATCCACGCCCGCTTGGCCTCTATTATTTCGGCGATGATGCGAGCGAACGCGATATGGTGCTCAATAATACGACTTCGGGCGGTGTTACTGTGAATGACGTGATCTTCCACGTGGCTCAAGAAGATCTACCCTTTGGCGGCGTCGGACCATCTGGCATGGGGGCCTATCATGGCCGCGATGGCTTCTTCGAGTTCAGCCACAAAAAAGCGATCTATACCCAAACCGGGAATGAGATCCTCGCCATGATGCGCCCACCTTATGGTGAGAAATTCCGCAAGCAGGTTATGGGTCGCATCAAGAAATAGAGCATCGGCTCTGACGTAGAAAAGCCGCCTCTTGGAGGCGGCTTTTTTATTTCAAGAAGGCGGGAACATCATCGCCAAAACCGGTGACTGCATCAGGTGCTGGATCAAGGATAAGGTCATCATCCTTGCGCTTGAAATCACGTGGACGACGGTCTTTGCGCTCTTTCTTTTGATCGTCTTTACGATCTTCCTCTGCTGGCGCCGAAGCGGTGTTGGGCTTTTCTTCCCGATCACGCCGTCCGCGCCCGCGACCGCGGCCCTCGCTGCGTTCACTTCGGTTATTGCGATCACGCCGACCACGACCTCTTCGGCCGCCAGACTCTTCCGGCAAGTTCTCAAGCTCTTCAACCAATCCGTCAGGCATATATTCCGCCACATCGGTTTTGATCAGCATCATGACGCCGCGCCAGCCTTTGGCATCGTCGGGGCCGACAATGGTGAAGCTTTCGCCTTCGCGCCCGGCCCGTCCGGTCCGGCCAATGCGGTGGACATAATCTTCGTCTTTCGGGGGTGGGGCATAATTGAACACGTGGCCGACATCCGGAATGTCCAGACCACGGGCCGCGACATCGGACGCGACGAGGAGTTGGAGTTCGCCGTCTCGGAACTTGTTGAGTGTGTCCATACGTGCGCTTTGCGGTAAGTCTCCGTGGATCGGCGCGGCGCTGAAGCCATGTTTGGCGAGGGATTTCGCGACAATGTCGACTTCGCGTTTGCGGTTGCAGAAGACGATACCGTTCTTCACGTCGCGGCTTTCAATGATCCGGCGCAGCGCGGTGCGTTTGGCTTTGTCATCGCCGCGAGGAAGCTTGACCACATGCTGGGCAATCGTTTCCGCGGTTTTGGACTGACGCGCCACTTCGATGCGGACAGGATCTTTCTGGAATGTCTTTGCCAGGCGCGCAATCTCCTTCGGCATGGTCGCCGAAAAGAGCAGCGTTTGGCGCCGTGGTGGCAGCAGCTTACAGATCTTCTCAATGTCAGGAATGAAGCCCATATCCAGCATGCGGTCGGCTTCATCAATGGTGAAGACTTCAACACCCGTGAGCAGGATTTTGCCCCGCTCGAACTGATCGATCAGACGACCCGGCGTCGCGATAAGCACATCTACACCGCGGGTCAGTTTGACTTCCTGCTCTTTAAAGCTCACGCCACCAATCAGCAGCGCCATGTTGAGCTTTAAGTCTTTGCCATAGGTCTCGAAATTCTCGGCCACCTGGGCGGCCAGCTCTCGGGTTGGGCAAAGGATTAAGCTGCGCGGCATGCGTGCGCGGGCGCGGCCTTTGGTCAGGCGGTGCATCATTGGCAAGGTGAACGCGGCTGTTTTGCCGGTTCCCGTTTGGGCGATGCCGGTGACATCGCCGCCTTTTTTGATCACCGGAATGGCTTGTTCTTGGATCGGGGTAGGGTGCTCATAACCGGCAGCGTCAATCGCGCTTTGTATGCGTGCGTCGAGATTGAGCTCGGCGAATGTAATCTTTGTGTCTTCAGTCAATGTATCGTCCAGCTGGGTGAAAAAAAGTCGGTGACATCAAGCTGTTCCGAATTGAACAGCGGGGCCGACTTCGAATCACTGCGCCGGCAAACATGTTGCGCTGCACATAGTGCAAAAAAGCCCACCAGCAAAGGTGGGCTTTTCAGTTGTTGGTTGCGTTGGCATTAAGCGCTGCTCTCGCAGACCCCGCATTCCTGACGAACGTCAGGACCTATGGCGGTTGAGAACGACGTTCGAAACGTCAGCCAGCCGCCATGGGTGCCGACTTTCGTTGGCAGCACGGGGGAGATCGATCTAGCCCGCGTCAGCCAGGTTCTGGTTTGCGAAGTCCCAATTGACCAGATTGTCCAGGAAGCTCGCCATATAGTTCGGCCGCGAATTCTGGTAATCGAGATAGTAAGCGTGCTCCCAGACATCCATGGTCAGGAGCGGCGTCACACCATCTTCGGTCAGCGGTGTTTCCGCATTCGGTGTTTTGGTGATGGCCAATTTGCCATCTTTCAGCACGAGCCAAGCCCAGCCTGAGCCGAATTGACCACCGCCAGCGGCTTTGAACTGGGTCGCGAACTCATCATAAGAGCCAAAGTCGCGATCAATCAGTTCGGCAATCTTGCCATGAGGGGCGCCGCCACCACCTGGCTTCATGGAGTGCCAGTAGAAGGTGTGGTTCCAAACTTGCGCGGCATTGTTGAAGAGACCGGCTTTAGACGCATCGCCAGCGGCTGCATTGACGATGGCTTCAAGCGAAGCGTCGGCCAATTCGGTGCCGTCGATCAGTTTGTTGAGGTTCACCACATAGGCATTGTGGTGCTTGCCATGGTGGAAGTTCAGCGTTTCTTCTGAAATATGCGGGGCGAGGCCGTCGCGGCCATAGGGAAGCTCGGGAAGGTCGAAAGCCATGTCTTTGGTCTCCTTGAAAAATCTTATCGCTTTTATAGATGAGCGCTTGCCACAGATATGGGTGTCATGACCAGTCCTGCCAGTGATTCTTTGAAAGAAATTCATATGCGTCTGGACGAACGCGTCCGCGCGATGGATGAACCGCGATGGTTGGCCAGCAGATATGCGGCCGAAGCGGATCGAACCGCTTTGATTGTCTTATACGCATTCTATTACGAGCTGGCGCGCGTCCGCGTGGCCGTGACCGATCAAACCATGGGTCAAATTCGTTTCCAATGGTGGCGGGATGCCCTCAACGAAATCGAGGAGGGGCAGATCCGTCAGCATGATGTCGTGCTCGCCATTGCAGACCAAATTTCGGGCGGGCGGTTGCAGGTGCCCACGCTGCTGGCGCTGATCGAACGTCATGAGGCCGCTTTTTTGGAGCAGGACCGATCGCTTGAACCTGAAGATTTGCTGATTTCGGTTGCGGCTCGATGCTTGGATCCGGCCGCTGCTTTGGAGGCGCCATTGGCCGATATTGCGCTTGAATGGGCGGCTTTGCGCCGTTCGGATGCGCGCGCGCACTTGCTCCCGAGGCAGAAGATCGCGGCCCGCATCCGTCCTGCGCTTGCGCATTTGCGTTTGCGCCACCTTTGGCAACAGAATCCCAATCCATCTGCGCTCAAGACCCGGCTATCGGTGCTCATGGCCATGCTGACCGGGCAGGTTTAGGTGTGAACGCGACAAAATGGTGAACAGTGTTCACTTTTTTTAATCAAACGCTACATAAGGCTGACCGCATCGAAGAAATGAGGCCTCCCATGATCCGCAAATCGCTTCTGATTTCCGTCGCCGCCCTGTGCTTATCCAGCCCAGCTCAATCTGAAACGCTGCAAGAGGCGCTCGACCTCGCGTTTCAGAGCAATCCACTATTGGCGGCGCAGCGCGTGGAGGTGGGCGTCGCCCGCGAACAGCTCAATCAGGCCAAAGGCGCACGCGCGCCGACGGTTGATGTAACAGGCTCAACGGGGTTTGAATCCCTCGATAGCAATCAGCCCATCGCCTTCAATACGGGTGATCGTCCTTTGGCGCGGGTTGGACTGCAGGCTAGTATACCGATTTATACAGGCGGTCGGATATCTGCGGGGATAGATCAGGCCCAGGCTGGCATCCTCTCCGCTGATGCGCAGCTTGATGGCGCGGGCCAGGATTTGATCCTGAATGTGGTCACAGCCTATGTCGATGTCCTGCGCGATCGCGAAGCATTGCGCATCAGGGCCAATAGTGTGGCTTTGCTGGAAGAGCAGTTGCGCGCTGCGACGGACCGGTTTGAGGTGGGTGTGGCGACCCGCACCGATGTCAAACAAGCAGAAGCCCGTTTGCAGGGGGCGAGAGCGTCTTACGCCGGTGCAGAAGCCCAATTAGAGGCATCCCTGTCCATATTTGAGGTCTTCGTCGGTCAAGTTGCTGGCGACCTAGCGCCTGTTCCCGACGCGCCAAGTGTGCCGGAGAGCTATGAAACAGCCCTCGCCAACGCGCTGTCAGACAATCCGGATTTGAAAGCCTTGCGCCAAGCCGAACGCGCGGCGGAACAGGCCGTTCGCGCCGCCCGTGGCGAAACGCGCCCGAGCGTGTCGATCGTCGGCGCTGCAAATGCGCAAGAGACCTTTGATCAAGAAGCGCTCGGTGTCGGTCCGACAGGTGAATTCGTGACTCTGCCAGCCGACAATTATCGCGACACGTCGGTCAGTGTGTTTGCGCAAGCCAGTGTGCCTTTGTTTCAAGGCGGGGTGTTGCGCAGTCGGATCCGTGCTGCCCGCCTGCAGCGCGAACAGGCGCGCCTGCAAACGATCAATGCAGAGCGTCAAATTACCGCCAGCATGGCGCAAGCCTGGTTTGGAAATATCGCGGCCGAGCAGGCGATTGTCGCCTCTGAGCGTCAAGTCGAAGCGGCCGAGATTGCCTATGAGGGCGCCCAAGAAGAGCTCAGCGTCGGCACGCGCACGACGTTGGATGTGTTGGACCAGGAGCAACAATTGCTCGAAGCGCGGCTCGGATTAATCAATGCGAGGCGCGATGCCTATGTCGCAACGTATCAATTGTTGCGGGCGATGGGCGATCTTAGCATGTAAGATCACCCGTTAACGGACGAATCGGAATAGTTAATTTCGTAAGAGCTTGTTAACCGGCCTCTAGTAGCCGGTTAAGAGTGAAGCTAATTTGATGGGACCGGCAATGGCGGAGCAAGCTGAGAAAGAACCGACCATGGAGGAGATTCTCTCTTCCATCAGAAAAATCATTGCAGATGACGATGCCCCTGCTGCGGACACCGCAGCGGCTGAGGAACCAGCTGCTGAACTCGACGAAAGCAGCATGTTTGACGATGCGGATCTATTGAGCGCGGATGCTGCGCCATTGGAGTCCGAAGAAGACGTCCTCGCCGCGATCACCCAATCTATGGATGATGCGACCAGCGAGCTTGAGGCCGGAGCGGCAGAAGCAGCGGTTGAAGATGAAGTCTTTGATTTCGAAGAAGACAGTTTCGAAGCGTTTGAAGAAGACAGCTTCGAAGGCGTTGAAGATTTTGCTGAGGCGGAAGTCGACCTGGAGCCGGAAGCCCCAGCGGTCGAAGACACGTTTGAGCTCGCGGAAGATATTGCCCCTGAGCCCGAGCCTCAGCCTGAACCTATTATTGAAGAGGAGCCTCCTATGGCGGCTAGTCCTGCACCCATCACTGAAGCAGCCACTGCAACAGCGGCCGCTGGCGCCCTGAGCAAGCTCCTATCAAATGTTGAGTTTGGTGAAGAAGCGGGCGGCGCAACCACAATTGAAGGCCTGGTCCGCGAAATGATGCGTCCCATGCTCAAGGAATGGCTCGACGAGAACCTTCCAGGCATTGTTGAGAAGCAAGTGGCAGCCGAAGTACAGCGTATCGCACGCATGGCTGGCTAGACCCTTTCAAATCCTCTGCTAAAGAGACGGGCGCGCCAGACATGGCGCGCCTTTTTCGATTCTACTAAGACCGACCGGACCGCATAAGATGATCGACCAACGTTTTGACCCCAAAGCCCATGAGCAGCGTATCTATAAACGCTGGGAAGAGGCGGGCTGTTTCCGGCCAAGCATGGACAGCGCAGCTGAGCCGTATGCGATCATGATCCCGCCGCCAAATGTGACCGGCAGCTTGCATATGGGCCATGCGCTCAACAACACGATCCAAGACATTCTTTGCCGGTTCGAACGGATGCGCGGCAAGAATGTTCGATGGCAGCCCGGCATGGACCATGCTGGCATTGCCACGCAAATGGTGGTCGAGCGCCAGCTTGCGGCCAGCGGCAATCAAGACCGGCGCTCAATGGGGCGCGACGCCTTTGTCGACAAAGTTTGGGAATGGAAAGAAGAATCTGGCGGCACGATCCTAAACCAACTCCGCCGCCTGGGCGCCTCCTGCGATTGGGAGAACACCAAGTTCACGCTCGATGAAGACATGAATGTTGCGGTGAACAAGGTCTTTGTCGATCTCTATAATGAGGGCCTGATCTATCGCGCCAAACGCCTGGTCAATTGGGACCCGCATTTCCAGACCGCGATTTCCAATCTCGAAGTCGAGAATAAGGAAGTCGACGGCCATATGTGGCACTTTAAGTACCCGCTGGCGGGCGGCGAGACTTATACCTATGTCGAGCGCGACGAAGACGGCAATGTCACGCTGGAAGAAGAGCGCGACTATATCTCCATCGCCACAACGCGGCCTGAAACCATGCTCGGCGACGGCGCGGTAGCGGTGCATCCATCGGATGAACGCTATGCGCCAATTGTCGGCAAGCTTTGTGAGATCCCAGTGGGGCCGAAAGCGCATCGTCGCTTGATCCCAATCATCACCGATGAATACCCAGATCCAAATTTTGGATCTGGCGCCGTGAAGATTACCGGCGCGCACGATTTTAACGACTATCAAGTCGCCAAGCGCGGCGGCATTCCGATGTATGCTTTGATGGACGAGAAAGGCTTTATGCGCGCCGATGGTGAGGCCTATGCGGTCGTCGCCGAAGTGGCGCAGCGCATTGCTGAGGGCAAAGAGGATTTCGACGAGGCCAAAATCGCGGCGATGAATCTGGTTCCGGATCAGTATCGCGGTCTGGAGCGGTTTGAGGCACGCAAAGCGGTGGTTGCGGACATCACCGCTGAGGGCAATGCGGTCATGGTACCGGATCCGAAACATAAAGACGAAGAGACTGAGGCGCCTCTGATCGCTCTGGTCGAGAATAAGAAGATCATGCAGCCCTTCGGCGACCGCTCTGGCGTGGTCATCGAGCCGATGCTCACGGACCAATGGTTTGTCGATGCCGAAACGCTCGCCAAACCCGCCATTGCTGCGGTGCGCGACGGACGAACCAAGTTCGTCCCGGAGAATTGGGACCGGACTTACTATAACTGGATGGAGAATATCGAGCCTTGGTGTATCTCGCGCCAGCTCTGGTGGGGACATCGGATTCCGGTTTGGTATGGGCCGACTGTGAGCGTGAATTCAGCTGACGGCGCAACGAATATTGAGACAGACTTCTCTCATCCGCAGGTATTCTGCGCTGCGACTTTCGAGGCGGCGTCGGCGAAAGCCAAACTCTATTATGAAGAAAGTGGTTTTTCTCCCGAAGATATTCGAGAAACGCAACACGATGGCGATCTAAACGACTTGGCCGTTTTGCTGCCCCGAACTGTGCCTCTTTGGCGAGACGAAGACGTCCTCGACACCTGGTTCAGCTCCGGTCTCTGGCCCTTCTCTACACAAGGGTGGCCCAATGAAACCGAGGGTTTGAAGACCTTCTATCCCGGCGCTACGCTGGTTACGGCCTTCGACATTATCTTCTTCTGGGTCGCGCGGATGATGATGCTCGGCATCAAATTCATGGACGGCGAAGTGCCGTTTAAGGATGTCTATATCCACGCCATTGTCCGCGATGAGAATGGGAAGAAAATGTCCAAGTCTGAGGGCAATGTCATTGACCCGGTCGACCTGATTGACGGCATCGAGGCTGACGCCCTGGTCGCCAAGCGCACGACAGGCCTGCGCCAACCGGAAAAGGCCCCACAAGTCGAGAAGGCGACGCGCAAACGCTATCCCAAAGGCTTTGAAGCCTATGGCGCCGATGCTTTGCGCTTCACGCTCGCAGCGATGGCCACAAAAGGTCGGGACATCAATCTCTCGGTCGAGCGCGTCGCCGGCTATCGGAATTTTGGCACAAAACTGTGGAACGCAACCCGGTTCGCACAAATGAACGAGGCGAAGTTCGGTGGCAAGATATCGCCGCAAAGCCTTGAATTATCAGTCAATAAGTGGATTATCGGCGAGCTGTACAAATGTACGGCCTCTGTTACGGAGGCGATTGAAGACTATCGCTTCAATGATGCCGCCAGCGCCGCATATCACTTCACCTGGGACGTCCTATGCGACTGGTATTTGGAATTGTCCAAGCCGATCCTGAACGGTGACGATGCTGAGGCCAAATTAGAGACTCAGGCCGTTTTGGGCTGGGTGCTCGAGCAGACCTTCATCGCGCTCCACCCCTTCATGCCTTTCGTCACGGAGGTGCTTTGGGAACAAACAGCGGAGCGCTCAGACTTCCTAATGCAACAATCTTGGCCGGGCCTGACCGAGACCTTTGAAGACCAAGCCGCCGCAGATGAGCTCGGCTGGGTTCTGAAAATCATCTCGCAAATCCGCTCCGTGCGCTCGGATGTGAATGTTCCAGCTGGCGCAAAGGTGCCGGTCAGCCTGGTGGATACAAATGAGGATACAGCGCGCTGTGTCGACGCGCATCGCGACGTTATCATGCGTTTGGCGCGTCTCGAAACGTTCTCAATTGCGACTGAAGCGCCACCGGGATCGGTTAAAACCGTTGTGAACGAGGCGACCGTGGTTCTTGAAATCGCTGACTTGATCGATGCCAGTGAAGAAATCGCCCGGCTCGACAAACAGCTTGGCAAACTGGGCGGTGAGATTACCGGGCTCGAAAAGCGGCTCGGCAATGAGGCCTTCGTGGCCAAAGCGCCCGCCGAAGTTGTCGCCGAACAAAAGACACGCCTGGCTGAGTTGCAAGGGACGAGAGACAAGCTTAGCCTCGCTCGGGAGCAACTCGCCGCCTTGTAAGGAGCTATCTATGCTACGTTCGGTTTTCGCTGCTGTCGCCTTCGTCGCGGCGGCGTGTCAGACCCCTATCTCATCTGTGGCAGAGGAGGCTGAGGCCGTGCCCGAAACGGACCGTCCTGAATGGCGCTTGGTGATCCATGGCGGCGCCGGTGTGATCCTCCGCGAGAACCTAACCGCAGAGCGGGAAGCGGCTTATACTGCAGCTCTCGAAACGGCGCTCGAAGCGGGCGCAGAGGTCTTGCGCAATGGCGGCTCGGCCACGGATGCGGTCCAAGCCGCGGTCATCCCGATGGAAGACGATCCTTTATTCAATGCCGGGCAGGGCGCTGTGTTCACCGCCACGGCCGAACATGAACTCGACGCCTCGATCATGAGCGGAGCAAACCGCGACGCCGGGGCGGTTGCCGGCGTGAAGCGCGTGAAGAATCCGATCTTGGCAGCGCGGGCCGTGATGGATCAATCTGAACATGTGATGTTTGCCGGTGCAGGCGCGGACGCCTTCGCGGAATCGGTCGGGCTGGAAATGGTCGACAATAGCTATTTCGATACGGAAAGCCGACGCCAGTCCTTGGAACGCGTGCTGCGCGAAATGGCACGGACCGATGCTGATCGGCATGGCACGGTGGGCGCTGTGGCGATCGATGTGAATGGCAATCTCGCCGCCGCAACCACAACAGGCGGCATGACGGCCAAGGCCGCCGGCCGGATCGGCGACTCGCCACTGATTGGCGCCGCGACTTATGCCCAGAACGGCGTCTGCGCCGTGTCGGCGACAGGGCACGGTGAGTATTTCATCCGCGTGGCCGTCGCCAAGACCATCTGCGCCCGCGTAGAGCTGGCCGGTGAAAGCGTCGGCGACGCGGCTCAAAGCGCCCTTGATCAAGTTGCCGAGCTTGGCGGTGATGGCGGCGTGGTCGTGATCGATGGGGAGGGCGGCTATGAATATGTCTTCAACTCAAAAGGCATGTATCGCGGCATGATCGACCCTGACGGCATGGAAACCGCGATTTTCGAGAAATAGGGTTTGCGGGCTCAGCGTGCGTGAGGGATTTGTAGCGGTCCTGGCCGGACGAGCGGGATTTCTGTTTTCGGTCAGGAGCGGACTTGGCTAAAAGGACCGCCTTTCTGACGAAAGTCAGGATCCATGGCGGTTGAGGTAGACAGCCAGCCGCCATGGGTACCAGCTTTCGCTGGCAATGCGGTATTGGAGGCCAAACATCGCGCTCCTATCTGTCCCCGTTCACGCGGGCGTGCGGAGGATTTTCTCCATCGCTTTGCCCCGGGCGAGTTCGTCAATCAGTTTATCGAGATAGCGGAGCTCCCGCATTGTATCCTCTTCGACATCCTCGACCCGAACGCCGCAAACCACGCCTTTGATCAATACCCTTGCTGGGTTCAAAGCTGGAGCTTGAGCGATAAAAGTCTCGACATCAATGCCTTGCTCAAGCACGTCGCTGAGTGTCTTCGGCGTGTGCCCGGTGAGCCAGAAAATGATGTCATCGACGTCCGACTTGGTCCGGCCTTTTTTCTCGGCTTTGGCGACATAAAGCGGATAAACGCTTGCAAATGTCATTGCGTAGACTCTGTGTTTCGGCATTTCGTCCTCCGCCAGATCCGAACCTAAGGCCGGGCATATTGGGCCCGGTCCTCTTTTGCGCCAAGGCATATGAGAAGATTAGCAAGGTCGCGCTTACGCGTCTAATGTCCGGTTTGACGCCGACTGCAAACCTCATTTCGGGGCCTAAGCCGATCTACCCCTTTGCCAATCACGGCGTTTTATCCCATCCTCCAAAAACGCAATTGTATCGGGGGAGGGTTCAATGCTCTTGCGGCGCATCACCACACATGTTCGGGCACAAAATTGGTTCGCGGTCGGCCTAGATTTTATCATTGTCGTTTTGGGTGTCGCGATCGCTATGATGGCGCAAGAATGGCTTTCTGACCGCCAACGCCAAGAAGATATGAGATTGGCCGAAGCCGCGATTGAGCGCGACCTGCTGGTGAATTATTTCCATGCGAAAGAACGGGCCGCGCTGTCGGCTTGTCGTATTAAAGCCATCCAAAATGTCTCAGAAAAGCTGCTTGAGCCGATCCCCAATTGGACGGGCCTTCCGCGTCCGGAGGAAAATGATCCGAACCTCAATCAAGCCATGCCCGCACTGTTGCGATCACCGAGTCGGGGATGGGGCTCGCGGAGTTGGCAGGCGGAGTTGGCGCGCGGCACATTTAACGACATGGAGAATGACCGCCGTAGCAGCATCGATCAAATCTTTGAACAGTCGCGCCGAGCAGAGGCCTTGCAAACGGGGATTTGGGATCTTCAGGGGCGGCTCAAAACACTCGCATTGTCGACGACCATCGATCCGAGCGATCGCTTGCGATATCTCGACATGTTGGGCGAGCTGGATGTTAAAAGCGCGGTGCTCGAACACATGGCGGGACAAATGATTGTTTCGATTGAAGCATTAGACCTCAATCATGAGTCTATTGTGGCAAGTTTCGACACGACGGATTTGGTTGCGTTCAACGCTGCGGCGCAGGGCATTTATGGAGACTGCTACGCCCCGATTGAATTTCCGGGCTTAGGCACGAGGGACGCTCAGTAAAATTAAAAACCTACCAGCTTTTGAGGCGCTCACGACTCGTATTCCCTCACCTAATTTCGTCTAAGTGTTCGATATTTGGCGCATCACATGCGCGATAATAGATTAGCTGATCATGCCAGGGCGGAGCTTGTTAATCGCATCCGCTTCTTCGTCTGAGAGGAAGAAATAGGTAAGGTCGCTACGCTCAACGAGCCTAAAGCTCATCCCATTGTCGAGGCTTTTTTCGATGTCCTCCAGGAAGTTGTTGAGAACATTGGGGTCGACCCAGTCTCTATTATTCTCAGCGATCAGTCGTCTGGCTTTGCCATTGATCTTGTAGGTTATCTGCCAGGTGTCGGTTTTATCATCGAAATCGTCCGCAAGATCCGTGACCAGACCCGTTTCGCCTGTAATCTCAATGAGCCATCTAAAGGCACGGACATAATCACCATAGCTGCCAACCGATTCCATATCAAAGTGTAGAGCCCGGGAGCAAAGGTCCGTGGCATAAGCAGACAGGAGCTTGTCATATGGATCTCTTTCATAGGCTTCGCGGGGAAACTCCTTAAGAAGATCAGCTATGGTGCAGCCGGGCTTCAGTTCAATCCCCGCCAGAGTCAGATTCTCGATCTGCGTTTCAAGTGGAATGGGGTCGCCTTGCCAATGGGTTGGATAATTGGCTTCGATTTCCGCCAGCGTTTGTTCAGGCACGCGAACAGGTTTGCTCTTCACGGTCGGCGAAGGACCTCTGAGAAGTCGCCAAGAATAATACAGACCGCAGGCCGCCCCGGCCCAGAACAGAATGGGCATGGACCAATCGAGCAGCGTCGCGGGCGGCCCCATCGCCATCGAAACCCCGAGATACCCGACCATCAAAGAAATGCCGCCAGTCATGATCGCGATAGCTCGCGAGATGAGCGTGTCCAACCGTTCCTCAGTCATGCATTTTGGGTGGAGGGTGTGCCCCGTTGAGTCAAGATTTGGGGGAGAAACAAGATTTCGAATTTTGCGCGGTCTTTTCATTGCTCCATTCGCGCAAATCGTCTTACGGCAGATTGATCCGATTCTTAGGCAGCTTCCTTAAGGATTTCCGGACATGATGCCCACTTGGAGCTGCGAGAGCGAGACCGGATTTGCCGCCATTTGGTTCAGAAAATATGCGCCCCGTGCAAAGTCTTCCGATCAAGAAGGCGTCCCGCGATACGCTGTTCCGATACGCCGAAGACAGATGGCCGGTCGCGATTATTGTGACGCTGTTTGCGCTAGACCTCATCGTTTTCGCGGCAGTCTCTTCTTGGCCATTGGTGCTCGCTTGGGCGGCATTATCTGTCCCGGCGAAAGTCTGTATCGCGGCGTGGAACCATCATCATCAGCATGTGCCGTTTTTCCGATCGACCGTCTGTAATCGTCTGATGGAAATCGTCTTCGGGCTGCAGACCGGCGCGGTATCGAATGTCTGGGTCTTGCATCACAATCTGGGACACCATGATCACTATATGGATCAGACCAAAGACGAGTCGGCGTGGCGGGCATCTGACGGCCGGATCATGTCTATGCAGGAATATACATGGCGGCTGGCACTAACTGGGTACATTCAAGCATTCCGGATCAGCACAGATCATCCGGAGATCCGACGGACTTTCCTGGTCATGGCGGGGCTCCATATTGCGCTTGTGGCGGCGCTGGTCTGGATCAATCCGTTCAATGCCGTGGCGATCTTTATTATTCCAATGCTGATCAGCTTCGTGATGACGTGCCGTCATACTTATGATCATCATGCTGGATGCTCAGAGGAGGATGAATATGCCGCCTCAAATAATATCATGCATCGCTGGTACAATATTCTCACCGGCAATTTGGGGTATCATACAGCGCACCATTTGAGACCGGGCCTGCATTGGTCAAAGCTGCCAGGCTTTCACGCGCGCATTGCTGACAAAATTCCTGCTGCCAATTATCGCGGTCCCGGATTGCCAATGTCACTCCTCCCGGCAGGGCCAAAACAGACCTAAGGCGCGTGAAGTTGCGGTTTAATCTCCCGCGCAAATGAGTCACTCGCGCAACATTTTCCTCTCTGGCGAGGCGAACACAGAAAATTCATAGATTGCCTCAAGCGGCCCCTATCTGGTCGCCGTCGCTATTCGGCTTGATTCGAACCCACAGTCCGTTATTGGCAGGGCCTGAACTGAACAGAGGCGACAAATCATGACCGACTGGGACAAATCCAAGCTGCCTTCCCGTCATGTGACCGAAGGCCCGGCGCGTGCGCCGCATCGTAGCTATTATTATGCGATGGGTCTCTCGACCAAGGACATTCAAAAGCCTTTCGTCGGTGTGGCCAGCTGCTGGAATGAAGCCGCGCCGTGTAATACCGCGCTGATGCGCCAAGCGCATGCTGTCTCTGAGGGTGTCAAAGCGGCTGATGGGACACCACGTGAATTTTGCACGATCACGGTGACCGACGGGATCGCCATGGGCCATGAAGGCATGCGTTCGTCTTTGGTCAGCCGCGATTGGATCGCCGATACGGTCGAGCTGACCATGCGCGGACACTCTTATGATGCCCTGGTCGGGGTCGCCGGATGTGACAAATCTCTGCCTGGCATGATGATGGCCATGCTGCGCCTGAACGTGCCGTCTGTGTTCCTCTATGGCGGTTCGATCATGCCCGGCAGCTTTGAAGGCCGAGATGTGACGGTTCTCGACGTGTTCGAAGCGGTTGGCGCGCATGCGGCAGGCTCGAACGATATGGATAGCGACAAGCTCCGTGCGCTGGAAAAAGTCGCATGCCCCGGCGATGGTGCCTGCGGTGGTCAATTCACCGCGAATACAATGGCATGCGTCAGTGAAGCGATTGGCCTGGCCCTGCCTTTATCTTCGGCCATGCCCGCGCCGTGGACGGACCGCGATGGCTATGCACGCGAGTCCGGCAAAGTCGTCATGGACTTGGTCGCTAAGAATTTGCGCCCGCGTGAGATCTGCACGCGCGAAGCCTTTGAGAATGCGGCCATTGTCGTGGCGGCCACGGGTGGTTCGACCAATGCAGCGCTGCACCTGCCGGCCATGGCGCATGAATGCGGTGTCGAATTCACGCTTCGCCATGTCGCCGAAGTGTTTGAGCGCACGCCTTATATCGCGGATTTGAAACCGGGCGGGAATTATGTCGCCAAGGATTTCGGTGAGGCGGGCGGCGTGCCTATGCTGATGAAAACGCTGATGGACGAAAAAATCGTCAACCCGGATTGTCTGACCGTCACTGGCAAAAGCTGGGGCGATTATCTGGAAGATATGAGCTTTGATGAGACCCAGAAAGTGATCTACCCCGCCGGCAAACCGATCACGCCCAATGGCGGCGTTGTTGGCTTGTGGGGATCGTTAGCCCCGGACGGCGCGATTGTGAAAGTTGCCGGGCTTGAGAAACTACAATTCACCGGCCCGGCACGTGTGTTTGATGGCGAAGAAGCCTGTTTCGAAGCCGTGACCAATCGCGAATATAAAGAGGGCGAAGTTCTGGTCATCCGCTATGAAGGGCCAAAAGGCGGCCCGGGCATGCGCGAAATGCTATCGACCACGGCGGCGATTTACGGCCAAGGCATGGGCGACAAAGTTGCTTTGATCACAGATGGGCGCTTCTCTGGCGCCACCCGTGGCTTCTGCATCGGCCATGTCGGACCTGAAGCGCAAGAAGGCGGCCCCATCGGTTTGATCCAGGACGGTGATATCATTTCCATTGATGCTGAGACTGGGACGATTGACGTCAAATTGACTCCCGCTGAATTGGAAGATCGCAAGCGAAGCTGGAAGCCTCGGGTGACGGCTTATGGCAATGGCACGCTGTCAAAATTTGCGAAATTGGTTGGTCCAGCCCATCTTGGCGCGGTAACCCATGAAGGGTTTGCCGGAGAACGCCATGTCTATGCCGATATCTAACGGACCTTGGGATCAAGACCCCGACATTGATCCGTTGATCTTACAATCGATGCGCGGGCTGCCGAAAGATTTCGCAGACTTCCCGCGTATCTATCAGGATGAGTTGCGCCCGGCGCTGCAAGCGCAAGAGGCCGAACGCCAAGCGGCGGCAAAATCTTCTATCCGTTGGTCTTGGATTGGCGGTGCCATCGCTCTGGTTGGCGCACTGCTCGGAGTTTTCGCGTTTCGCGTGCCGCAATTGGCGATCGTGGCTGGGGTGATTGGCTTCGCGGTGCATGGGGCAGGGCGAGGGCCGCTCAATCAGATTGGCAAACGCGCGAAGCAGATGATCATAGAGCCAGTCGCGGCACGATTTGCGCTCCTCTTTGATCCAGACCCTGGCCACCAGGCGACGATTATGGACGCGCATGCGGTTGGTCTCGTGCCGAGCTGGGATCGCTCTGAGTTTGAGGATCGCCTGACAGGGTCTCGCAATGGTGTGGACTTCGAGTTCTTTGAGGCGCGCTTGCAAGAACGTCGGCGCTCTACCGATTCCCGAGGCCGGACACGCACGCGCTGGGTGACTGTGTTTGATGGCCAATGTCTGCGCTTTCGGTTTCATAAGAACTTTCACGGCCGCACCAAAGTGATGCGCGATGCGGGCCTGTTCAATCGCTTTGGCGGTGGCCGCGGCATGGAACGTGTGCGCTTAGAATCGAAGGCGTTTGAGGACGCGTTTGAGGTCTATTCCACGGATCAGGTCGAAGCGCGCTATTTGCTAACGCCGGATCTTATGCAGCGCTTGATCGAACTCGAAAAAGTCTTTCGCGGTGGCAAATTGCGCTGTGCGTTTCAGACCAATGAGCTGATAGTGGCGCTCGAAGGCGGCGACTTGTTCGAACCTGGCTCCATGTTCACCCCGCTAGACAATCCTGACCGGGTGCGGGAATTGCTCGATGATTTCGCCGCCATCTTCAATCTGATCGACAGTTTCGCGGATCCCGAACGCGTCGCGCGGTCGCGGCGGGATGGCGATCAAGATCGTTGAGCGGTTATCCCTCCCGGCTCAATTTTAAACGTCTCGCTGGCATAGCCATGATCGAGCATAAAATCTGCGAGCGCGGCATACGTCACCGTATAAATCGGTTTGCCGCGATGATCGGCGAGCTTCAGACGCTCGTCCGCCATGGGGCCAAATAGCCGCCCGAATAAGCCCGCCTTGAGACGATCCGCTTGGAAATGAGCGTTTAGATTGGCTTTGATTTGCGCATAATCGGTCGTTTCCCAGAGCGCCCCGGCAATGACGTCCAGCAGGAATTCATTGCAGTTTTGATATCGGTCATCAAAGGGCGATGCGATCAGGGAATAGTTCGGATCATGCAGCGCTTGATATCGGCCATCTGCCATCATGGTCAGAATACGGCGTTGCAATTCAGGTGTCGGGATAATCACCGCCAAATCATCTACGGCAGAGGCGCCGACGAATTCATAGGGAAAGTCAGTCTCTAAATAGGATTGTGTTTTGGGCAGGGACTCACCATCGCCGTGAAACAAATTGTGCCCAACATAGCCGCGCAGCAGATCGCCATTATCGGTTTGGATGGCCTGATAGACCCAGAACCCGCCATGGGTGTAATCGATACCGTCTGGGAGTTTGTCCCGGGTGCGCCCGGTGCGAAAGACGATGGCGACGCGCGCGCCTTTTTCACCCAGCGTTTTCTCTATCGTTTTCGAAAAGGCTGCTGCCTCTTCCGGGGTGTAGCGTTGTGAGAACACGGTCTTAGATGAGCCGCTATCGGCTGCGCCAATCGGGGCAAGCAAAGCGAGGCTTGCCCCGATTAAGGCTGTTTTGATCCAGGCCCTCATTTGGGATCAGCTTTGTGAACTGGGTGGGTTGGGGAAGGCGGGGTCATGTCGGGCAAAGGCTGGGCAATCACCACAGTGTCATCGACTTTAAGCGGTGTGTTGGCGACATCCCAGAGGTCTGCGGATATCTCAGTCGCGGTTTCGCCGCCGGCTTCGGCCAGGGCACCAAGCCCGGCGAGCGGGACCGCAACAGCGCCAAGGGCGACTTGCGTCCCCGACGCGGCGAGACGCGCGGAGGCGTCAGCGGAATCCAAGGTCGCATCGGACATGTTCTGGAAACTGTCAGCCATTGCCAGAGGGCTGGCAATGACGGCCAAAAGGATAAGGGTTTGGGGTTTGTGCATGGCTTCCTCCTCAGAAGTGAGCGCTTACATACATGCCTCAATGTACGTGTGCAAGTGAATGTTCACTACTAATTTGTAACCTTACAAAAAGAGCTGGTCAGCGCGGTTGAAATTTGCCCCAAATAAGACTTGGTTGGGCAATATCCGGGCGATCGTGTTCAGCTTGGCTTCAGTTCTATAGGTTTAGAGAAAATCGCATGAAACCAATGATTTCCTCCTTGAGTGCCCTTGCGGCCGTCTTCGTTATCGCTGTGCCGAGTGCCAGCGCGCTGACCTGCGCCCAGCAAGCCGCAGATTTGCAGAACCGTCAAATTGAAGTGCAAGAGATTGCCGAAGCGCGCCTTGCCCTCGTCGATGAAGTTGAAGCGGCAGGCGATGCCTGGGAGGATGTGGAAGTCCACCGCTTGGCCAGCAAAAGCCACGCGCAGGTCGCTGACGAAGCGAAAGTGAAATATGATGCGCTCAAAGCTGATCTATTTCAGAAAGAGACGGATTTACAGTCCATGGTCGTTTCGCTGAACGATGAAGTCGCGGCCTATAATTCTAAGTGCGTAAAAGACTAGCGCCCGCGGCGCTGAACGCTGTTCGACAACATCTAGTCCCTAAGTGTCGCAATCACCGGCACATGATCCGAAGGCTTTTCGAGCCCGCGGGCTTTGCGGTAGATTTCGACGCTCTCTAGCCGATCCGCCGCTTGCGGGCTGAGCAAATGGTGGTCAATGCGAATGCCATGATCCTTTTGCCAGGCGCCGCCTTGATAATCCCAAAACGTATATTCGTGGCCGCGATTGTCCGCGGCTTCAAAGGCTTCCGTGAGGCCTAGATTTTTCAAGCGGCGAAACGCGGCGCGGCTTTGCGGTAAAGCCAAGGCGTCATCTGCCCAGACGGTTTCTTCCCAACAATCTTCGGCGCGCGGGATGATATTATAGTCGCCGCATAAAACGATCGATTCTTCTGCCTGCATTAGAGATGCCGCATGAGTTTTGAGATGGCCCATCCAGTCCAGTTTATAATCGTATTTCGGACCCGGCGCAGGGTTGCCATTGGGCAAGTACAGGCCCCCGACGCGCACAGGATTGTCCGCCAAGACCAGCGCCTCAATATAGCGCGCTTGCTCATCCTCTTCATTCCCGGGCAGGCCTCGCACGACATCTTCAAGCGGGAAGCGCGAGAGCATGGCGACGCCATTATAGCTCTTTTGGCCATGGGCTTCGACATTGTAGCCCAGCTCTTCGATCTCGAGATAAGGAAAGGTGTCCGTCTCGCACTTAATCTCTTGCAGACAGATCACATCGCAATCGATGGCTTTGAGCACTTCGATCACGGTGGGCAAGCGGGCTTTGATAGAATTGACGTTCCAGGTCGCGATTTTCATGGCGCTTGTTTAGCGCGCTTTGCGGCTTAGGCCAGCCTCAAATTTCTGCTTGACGAGAAACCATTTGGTTTCCTATAAAGAGAAACTGAAAGGTTTCATATTATGACGCAGCAATTGGTTTTCCGGGCAATCGCTGATCCAACCCGCCGCAGTATTATGACGATGCTGTCCTCGGGCGAGCGCTCTTTGAGCGACATCACGGCCGCGTTTGAGATGACAAGGCCGGCGGTCGCCAAACATTTGAACATATTGCGAGAAGGTGGCCTCGTCCGCGTCCGCAAACAAGGCCGCGAACGGCTGCATCGTTTGCAGCCGGAAGCCCTGAAAACGGTATCCGAGTGGCTCAGCTTCTTTGACCAGTTCTGGGATGAGAAACTGGCAAACTTAAAACAAGCAGTGGAGATGGACGATGAGTGATGCCGTCATGGTGAAAACGATTTATTTGAAAGCCACACCTGAAAAGGTCTGGCGGCATTTGACCGATAAAGAGCTATTGGCGCGATGGTTTCACGAGACCGACCGTGATCTCGCAGACAAAGCTTCATTCCAATATTTGAGCTTCCACTATGACAAAGAAGACCGAACGCTCATGTGGGGCGAGGTTTTAGAGTTCGAGCCGAACAAGAAGCTCGTGCACACGTTCACACATCAATGGCTGAACGGTGTCATAACAACCGTGACTTGGGAGTTGCTGGAATTGGATGGCGGCACGCAATTGACGATGACACATGACGGCATGGCCGCGTTTGATCAGCTCTCGGATCATGACAAAGGTTGGGATGAGCATTTGCTGCGCTTGCGGATGATGCTCAGCTAGGCAGGAATCGAAACCGCCTCTGATCGCCATAGGCCCAAATCCGGCTGTCTTCGAGTGTTCCCAGGCCGATATTGTGAATCGCTTTCCATCGCCCTCGATGATCCTTGCGGCTGGAGAGAATGCCAATATGCGGCAGCGTTCCACCGACGCGGCAGGTGATGAGGTCGCCGGGTTGCCAGTTTGACGCTGGCTGTTCGTGGCCATGTCGTTCCAGCCAAGTCTCGATGTTCGGGACGCGGCGGTGGTCAATGTTACGATCCGTTCGGGTGAGACCCCAGCGCTTTGGGTAGACGCTAAAATTGGTCGCCATGTCTTTGTGGACATGCTCTTGGAAGTCGAAGGCGAACGCGTCGCGATACGCGCGGATAATTACGTCAATACAAACGCCACGATCACGCGGCACGTCGCCGCCCGGATACTCTAGCGCGACATAGGCGGCGTCATAAGACGTTGTGACGCCGATCTGCTGCCGGGCATGAGTGATAAGACGCGCTGAGCGGCCGTCCCCTCCGGTTGCGAGAGTCGGGACAAGCGGCAGCGCCAAGAGGCCCGTCAGATAGGTGCGTCGAGTCGTGTCCATGACTCACACTCGCCATGGAGTGTGGCGTCATTGGGGTCGAAGCGTGGCTTTAGAACCCGCGCAGTTCCGCGAAATCTTCGAGTTCGGCGCGGTCGGTATAAAGTTCATTCACTGGATTTTCGGGATCCGGCACACCGACAGCAATGCCGCACCAAACCATTTCATGTTCGCCCAGGCCAAGATGCGCTTTCAAGGTCGGTCGCAAAATACCCCAGCATTCTTGCATACAGGTGCCCCAGCCGCGCTCTTCTGCGAGCAAGCACAGGGTCTGCATGAACATGCCCGCATGGCCCCATTGGCCGTGTCCGACGCGTTCGTCCATGACGATGAAGAGCGCCAGCGGCGCATCAAAGAACCGATAGTTCCGCGCGAACCATACCATACGCCCGGCGCGGTCTTCACGCGGGATGCCGATCTTGCCGTACATGGCTTCGCCAACCGCCCGCCGCCGGGCATTTTGGACGTCCGAAATGTATTCCGGATAGATCGGATAGTCTGTCGGTTCGCCTCTTGGATTTGAGAGCAGTTTTTCAGCTGCCAAGTTCTCGACGGCGAGCTTGTCATCGCCCGCTAAGGCAATCACACGCCAGGGCTGAAGATTACCGCCTGAGGGCGCTCTTTGAGCATCTTTCAGCCATTGCTCTACGTCGTCTTTATCCAGTGGCGTGGGCAGAAACGCCCGCGTCGAAATCCGCTTTTTGACTGCGGTGCTGACATCCATGGATCGCTCCCTCATCCCTTTGGATCGTAACCTAACGCGAGATCATATTCCGGCTAGGGGTATCGTGGCGAGAAGTCTTTTGACCAGAATTCACCCTCCCAATTCTAATCCATATTGTCGAGCTCTGCATATTTATAGTTGCATCTACCGTCCCAATATAAGCCCCGCCTGGTAGTAAAATCTAAAAACAGAAATTTTTTTCGGCTTTGTTGTGTAACTTCTATATTTAGGAGGTGGCTAATTTATCCGGGAGCGATCTCATTTAACTTTGATATAATCAATTTTGCTGCGTTTTTAGCGCTTGTGACCTCTGTATCTATCACCACATCAGCAGGCGGCATGTCGCGGGCAGCAGATTCGAATTGGTCAAAATTGGCGCGCAAAATCTCGATGTCTCGGAGCTTTCCAAATTCGGCGCGATCCGCATTGGCGATGCGATCGAGCTGTCCGTCTTGTGAAAGCGTGAGATGGACGAATGTGATCTTGCCCCCAACGGCTTCCACCAGGTCTTGGACGTGGCTTGGAAAGTCTGGCCTGACTGAATTCTCAGGCAGATAGGTGAAAATGAAAGAGCGGTCTTCGCTGGCAGCCGCTTCCATCGTCTCGATCCAGAATTTCTCACGCAATCTCACGAAGTTTTCCGACCCAAACGGAAAGATAGAAGCGACGGCATCGACGATGAGGTGATTGTGGAAGAGCGCAAACCCGGTCGCTTCCGCGACAATTTTCGCCACGGTCAGCTTTCCCGCAGCCGGTGGGCCGTAAATAAAGATGACTTGCATTTGAACCTATCCGTTTTCGAACAAGGCCTGCGCGGTCGCGGTCATGCTGGTCACGCCCGTCTCGATGGCACGGGCATAGTCTGGCGCAAAGAAGGGCGAGTGAAGCGATGGCAGCGCGAGCGCGCTATCTTGTGCCGCTTGCCATTTTTCGGGGGCGACAGCGCCGACCCAGAATAAGAGACTCGGGATCTTAGCGTCGGTGCGTCCATATTGGCTGAAATCTTCGCCGCCCATAACCGGGGGAACTTGGCCAACATTTTCTGCGCCGATGACCGCGCTAATCGCCGCGTCTGCGGTCGCGGCGAGGTCGGGGTCATTATAGATGGACGGGGTGTAGTCCGGCTCCATGAAGATTTCAGGCTCAGGCGCCCCAAATGCCAGGGCTTGGGCCTTGGCGATGCGTTCGATGCCATCGAGAAGCATGGTCCGGGTCTCATCATCATAAGATCGAACCGTCAGCAGTAATTTTGCTTCGTCAGAGATGATATTGTGCTTCGCCCCAGCTTGGAATGATCCGACGGTGACCACAGCCGGGGTTTGCGGGTTCACATTGCGTGAGACCAGTGTCTGTACGGCGGTCACGATGGCGGCGCCAACCACAACGGGATCCTTTGTTGTGTGGGGATAAGCGCCATGCCCGCCGACGCCTTTCACAGTAATATCAACGCTATCGACATTTGCCATTGCATAGCCTGGCGCATAGGCGACTTGTCCGCTCGGCAAGCTCGCGGAGACATGTAAAGCAAGATTGTAATCAGGTTGCGGGAAACGTTCGAACAGGCCGTCGGCAATCATCGCTTTGGCGCCATTGCCGAGCTCTTCCGCTGGCTGTGCGATCATAATCAGGGTTCCTGACCAATCATCTTTTGCCGCGATCAAGTTCCGCGCTGTTCCGATCCAACTGGTCATGTGAATGTCGTGCCCGCAAGCATGCATCACGCCGCTCGTCACGCCGGTCCAGGTCTCGTCGATGATTTGCGAGGCATGCGGGACACCGGTCCGCTCGGTCACAGGCAGCGCGTCCATATCGGCCCGGATGAGCACAGTTGGTCCGTCACCATTTTCAAAGACGCCAACAACGCCATAACCGCCGACTCCGTCACGCACGACGCCATTATCGCGCAATGATTTGTCCTTGGTCCACGTATCTCCGAGCCCTGTGGAGACTTCAAAGCCCAAGCTCTCTAACTCATTGGCCATAATGCTGGAGCTTTTGATTTCTTTGAAAGAGAGCTCCGGATTCATGTGAAAATAGGTGTAGAGATCGATCAGATTGGTGCCGGCCGTTGGCATATCTGCGGTGATCTCAATCGGTGCTCGTGTGAGCGATGCAGTGTGTTCTATTTCGCCATCCAAGCCAGCTGAGTCCACTGTTTTTACAGGCGAACAGGCGACCAAGCTGGCGCCGAGAAGAGACGTGGAGATTACGGAAATCAGTCGAAACATAAGGGCTCGCTTATCTGCATATTAAGGTAGTTCTGTCATGGTGGCGCCAATAGCTCGTGAAGGCAAGGGAGGCCTTCGCGCAGGGAAAGAGGATCGAAAATGGTGGCTCGCGTGCGTTTTAAAGCAGCTTTATTGGCCTTCAGCATTGTCGGTTTATCCGCGTGCGGCGGTGGCCAGACGGTGACGCCCGAAATGTTCGACGCTGAAGTTCAGCGCTTGTCTGACTCTGGCGATATGTATGGCGAAGTGTTTTTGGCGCTGAAAACGCGACGACCCGAATTGTACAATGATTTCCGCCGCATCGCGCAGCGCGAATTCAACAATGGCCGTAACCTCAGAGATTCGAGCCGCGTCGCCAGCATGAGAATGCGCGACAAGTTTCTAGGTGAAATACTGGAGTTGTCAAAAGCTGCGAGTGACGAGACGGTCGATGAAGTGATCGATGTGATGCTCGACACTTATACGATCCTCGGTGAGAAGAGCGCGAAAGAGTGTGCTCGGAACATTGATGGCCTGCCTCCGGAAAAGATCGAGCTTTTGCCGAGAGAGTTGCGTCAGCGTGAAACCGAACTCGTCATCAAATTGCTCAATGCGCCGCAGACCGCTGCCAATCGCCGTGCAGCGTCCCGCAAGGAAGTGGTCAATTGGATGCAAAACTTGGCCAAGCTTGAGCCAGAGGTCGGACAGATGCTGCATATTCTTGCCAAGGAAAAACGCGGCAAAAAGGATGATCAAGCGCTCTGTGATGGTATGATCGCAACTTATAAGCGCCTGAGCTATAAAAAGAGCACCGAACGCGGCGTTCTGTTTCGAGGCTTGGCCTTGATGGCTTTGCAGGAACGCTTGCACATCCGGAACACGACAGAATCCGAAGACGAAAACGCTTAAGCCGCGATCCCACCCAAAAATTCCGTTTCGCTCCGTCCTCTGACTTGCTAAGCTTCAGGTCAGAGACGGAGGGATGTCTATGTCCGAAACAACACCTAATCCCGCCCCGGCGGCAGAAACGTCGGCTGGTGTGCATGCACATTCTCATACGCAAGATGCGCTGAACCAACTCAAAGATCTCAAAGTCTATGCCCATTCGCCCATCATCTATTGGTGGCCAATTTGGGCGCTCGGAATGCTGTTCGGTTTTATCTCCATGTTTTTGCCAGATACGGTCGGCACAGCCGATGGTGCAGGCCCGGTTTCGACGGCCGCCCTGGTGCAGGGACAGACATTTGTGTTCGTGCTCGTCTTTGTCATTTTTTCAACGACCGTAAAATTACGCGGCGCGAATTCTGTCATCCTCGGACTGATCTTAGCGATCGGGGTGATCCTGCTCTTCATGGCCAATATGTTCGGGCCCATCGCGTCCTATATTGCCGGCTTAGAAATTTATATGAGCCCGTCTTTCTATTGGTTTGTCGGGATAACCGTCTTCGTGATGTGGGCGGTCATGGTGTTTGGATTTGATAAGGTCAAATTCTACGAAATTGCACCCGGCCAAGTGCGCGAGCGGGTCTATTGGGGCAGTGGTGACCGCGCCGAAAGCGGCGCCAATGCCCGGTGTCGCTATCTGAAAGACGATTTCCTGCGCCATCGCATGCTGGGCGGGAACTTGCTCGGTGACATTGAAATTACGCTTGCCGATGGTGAAGTTTGGTATCTGCACAATGTCTTGTTCGCGAAGACACGCGCGGATCGGATCAATGAGCTGATCGTCACTCGACCCGTCGATTAAACTGAAACAGTGCTATGCACGCTCGGCACATAGCCGTGCGCCAAAGCCTGGCACGTCACGTGCGGCGTCAGCCGCAACCCGTGTGTCGGGAGATCGGTCGCGGGGCCATATCCAGAAAAGCTCCACGCGTACGCCGCGTCTTGCCACTTCAAGAACGCGGTTGCCCCAGTCGTGAACATGGCGCCGTCCGGAAGGGATGAGAGCTCGACCTCTTCGCGATCAGCCTTGCCTTTGAGAACAGCTTGGATTTCACCCGCAATGGCATCGCTCAAGTCGCTGGCTTTCGGACGATAGCCAAAGGCCCCGGCGCGGACCAAAGCCTCACGAAACCGCTTTGCATCTGGATAGCGACATTCATAACAAGGCCGATGTCCCGCTGCGAGGGCGGTGACTTCATCGAGGAAAAACAGTTCGGTATACGTGCCCTCGCTCATCGGCACACGTTGGCGGTTCTTGAAGCTCAAGACGCATGTAATCCACTGCCGCGTCTTCCAATGCGTCGGCCTCAGCGTCCGATCTTCAGTATGAAAACAGCCGCCACGATTGCCCATCAGGTCGCCGCGCTCTGGAACCGCATGAATCAGGCCAAAAGGATCAACGCGGTTCTGGAGGGGCATGGCTTAGGTCTCTTCGCCGCCAAATTGCGTCGTCCAGTCTTCGACCATGGCGTCTTCGATTTTCTGGAACAAGACGGGGGGCGCTTGGATCGGCATGCCGTGTGGCATCGCGTCGAGCAGACCTTCATCGTCGGGCGATGGCCATTTGCGATTGCCTTCCGGGATGCCCAGCGTGTCGAGAATGCTCTTCGCTGTATTGGGAATGAGCGGCTGCGCGACAATCGCGAAAATCGCCACCAGATTGAGGCCAGTCCGCACGCCGACTGCGGCCGCGTCCTTATCCGACTTGTACTTCACCCACGGCTCGGCGCGGGTCAGATACTCATTGCCCGCCGCCCAGAGGGCCCGTGTCTCGGCCGCCGCCTTGCGGAAATCCATCGCTTCATAATGTTCCGAAATCCGCGCCAATCCCGCTTTCAATTCCGCCGCCATCCAGGCTTCATCATCACCCGGAGTTCCCGCATCTGGAAGCGCGCCATCAAACTTGCTCACCGTATATTTGGTGATCCGATTGACGAAATTGCCAAGCACATTGGCCAAATCTGAATTAATCGCCGCTTGGAAGCCTTCCCATGTGAACGCCGCGTCTGACCCTTCCGGCGCGTTTGCCATGAGATACCAACGCCAATAATCCGCCGGTAAGAGGTCCAAGGCTTGGTCCATGAACACGCCGCGCTTCTGACTGGTCGAGAATTTGCCGCCATACCAAGTGACCCAATTGAACGCTTTCAGCTTGTCGACCGTCTTCCAAGGTTCGCCGGACCCGAAGATCGTGACGGGGAAAGAGACCGTGTGGAAGGCGACATTGTCTTTGCCCATGAACTCGACATATTCGACGTCTTCAGCGCCCTTATCGGTGCGCCACCAGCTTTCCCAGTCGCCACCGGTTGCTTTCGCCCACTCTTCGGTGGCCGCAATATATTCGACTGGCGCGTCGAACCAGACATAGAAGACCTTATCCTCAAAGCCAGGCCGCGGATTGCCGTCCGCCCCCAGCACAGGCACACCCCATTTTAGGTCGCGTGTAATGGCTCGATCTCGCAGGCCTTCATCCAGCCATTTCAACGCAATTGAGCGCGCCAATTGTGGCCAGTCTTTCGAGGCTTCGACCCATTCACGGATCGTGTCCTGCATTTTCGATTGCAACAGAAACAAATGCGCCGTGTCACGGATCTCAATATTGGTGCCGCCAGAAACGGCAGAATAGGGGTTCTTCAGGTCAACCGGGTCGAGCAATCGGCCGCAATTGTCACACTGGTCGCCGCGCGCTTTTTCATAGCCGCAATGCGGGCACGTGCCTTCGACATAGCGATCTGGCAGAAAGCGGCCATCATCAACGCTATAAACCTGTTTCGAGACGCGCTCTTCGATCAGCCCTTTTTCTTCCAGGACGCGGGCAAAATGCTGAGTCAGCGCTTTATTCTCTTCGCTGGAGGAGCGGCCAAACCAATCATAGGACAAAGAAAAGCCGTCACCGGCCGCGCGTTGAATCTCATGCTGTTCATCGCAATAGGCCTGCACGCTCATATCTGCCGCTTGGGCGGCCAGTTCGGCGGGCGTTCCATGTTCGTCCGTGGCGCAAATATAAAGCACATCATGGCCCTGCAAGCGCTGGAAGCGCGCATAGACATCCGCCGGCAACATTGAGCCTGCCAGATTCCCCAAATGCTTGATGCCATTAATATAGGGCAGGGCGGAGGTGATTAGGATCCGGCGTTTACTCAAGATTTATCTTCCCATACAAAGGTTTACCTCGCGTAAGACGGAATCGGACGCAGAAGCTGACCCCGTCATATCGCGAGATGGGATAAAATAAACATCCTTGAGGAGGGAAGAATGCCAAAAATTGCAGGTGTAAACCTATTAGGGGTCGTGCTCGCGGCTGTAGCGATGTTTTTCGTCGGATTTCTTTGGTATGGCGTGCTGTTTCAAGAGCCGTGGATGAATGCCAATGGTCTATTCTTTGTGGATGAGACCACACAGAGCATGCAGTGGCTAACGGCGGATGGCATCCAATCGATTGCAGGCGATGCCGGACCGAACCCCATGGTCATGCTTTGGGGCTTTGTTTTGTCACTGGTTCTGGCCTATGGCCTCGGCTGGCATATGAAGCAGAAGAATATCTCAAAAGCCGGAACCGCCGCCCTGTTCGGACTATGGATGGGTTTGCTGATCGGCGTGCCGCTCATGGCCTATGACACCGTCTACACGCCATTTGGGTCATTGATGGGCCTGTTCGTTGATGGCAGCCACACGGTCGTGACTTTTGTCGCGGCGAGTGTGGTTCTGTCCTTCTTCGACTAAGCCACGATGCATCCTTAAAAAATAAGACCCCCGAACCGCTTAGCGGTCCGGGGGTAAGGGATGCTCATTGGGAGGAAACAGAGCATCTGGGAGCGGGTTTGCGAGGATTAGCCGATCTCGGGCGACCAAGCTGAAACGCGAATTTCAACCTTGCGGTCTTGCGGTACCGTATATTGGGCCGGCACCACGGTGACGATGTCGCGTTCAACACGGGCGCCCTCTAAGCGATGTTGACGCAAGGCTGACGAAACCGTCGCGAGGCGGGCTTGAGCCAGATGGTTGGCGGATCTCTGAGTCCTTGCGTCCGCGGCGGATGCAGCGATCGAGACAGGGCCGATAATGCAGCCTTCAAGGCGTGATTTGGTGTCTTCCAGCATCGCTTGCGACGCCGCCGTCAACTGCGACTTCCCAGCGGGGAAATAGACTTGCAGGGTTTGCGTCTCGCACAATGGCGCTTCTGACGCGACAAATTTCGCGGTCGGCGGTGCCGGCAAGGGTTGCGCCGCGGCCATGTCCACGCTGGCGGCAAAGAGTGCGGCGGAGATAAATATCTTTGTCATCGGTCAGCTCCCGTCTTGCTTGGGTTCAAGAAACCGAGCGCCGAGGGCCAAATCATGCCCGGATCGAGATCAAATGTGGCAACTGCATGATCTTGTCATGACGCCTTGCGCTTTGCCGAAGCTCATTATAAATGACCCGCCAGTGCCCCTATAGCTCAGCTGGTAGAGCAACTGATTTGTAATCAGTAGGTCCGCGGTTCGAGTCCGTGTGGGGGCACCACCTGCTTCTCCGATACTCTTCGACGAAATCCGAAAATTGCTCATATAAACAGCACATAGGGTAATTGCTCCGGGCTGTGCTGTCCGATGTAGTCCGTCGGGGTGCTGTCAAATCCGGATAGAATGAGGGTAGATTTGCGGGGACGCCGTTGTATGCTCGAAGAAATGCCCGCACTTGAACCGAGAGTCATGTCGATGGCGTTGACCGATTCAAAAATTCGAAAACTGGCGGCGGGCGTCAAAGACAAGAAGTATCCTGACGGAGAAGGCCTCTATCTTCTCGTCACATCAAAAGGCTCAATGCTTGGGCGAATGCGTTATCGATTTCAGGGTAAAGAGAAGACTCTCTCTTTCGGCAAGTACCCGTATATTTCTTTAGCCGACGCCAGGGATCGACGAGCTTGGGCCAAGAGACAACTGGCGTTCGGCCAAGACCTGCGTGATTTGGAACAGCAACAAAAGGCTGAAGGTCACAGTGCCTCCGCAAATACGCTTGCCGTGATTGCGGTCGAATTGTTGGAAAAGCTGAGTGATCTATTAAAAGTCAGGTTTGGCGCGATCTCTTATGCCAAGTCGCAACTCGGAGAAATCTCTCGGATCAGGCGCGCCTTCAGAGGATTGCAGCGCGTTCTATATCGGACATAGATAAAGGGGCGCCGATCTGACCGATCGGCGCCCCGAGATTTGCCAGCCCCGTAGCGTTTATCGAATGCCGTCGGCGAATGTGTGACCGCCAATGACGACAATGGGCTCGCCGTTGTACCAATAAGGAGGCTCGGTCATCGTATCGTGCGCCCAGTAGTGGCGTACGGACCGCGCCAGTATGCGTTGGCGATTCACATCGCAAAGTTTCTCACGAACGTGTGCGAGGACTTCTGCAAAAGCTTCGTCGATCAATTCGTTCTCTGAAGATCGCCCTTCGGCGAGATCGCGCAAAAGGACGGCTGAGGGCTCACCCGCGTTCCAGGCTGAGAACTGCATGGGGGCGAGGACGATTTCTTTGAGTGACTTTCCCGATTGATGGGCACGATTTTCCATAACCTCGAGGATCGGGGTCCAACCCGCTTTGCCTTCGAGATAGCCTTCTCCGTAAACATTGGCCGCAGCATAATGAAGAGATTCGTTATCAAGTGATCGACAGACCGGGGTCTTAGCTTGGGCGCTGGCACCCTGAATAATGCCGAAGAGAAATGCGACGATAGCGATGATGATGGCTTTCATTTTCGAGCTCCAGTTTGTTAAAGGAGCCCTCCAAATATCCGCCAGTCATCCGGAATGATAAAGAATATGAGCGGGAAAAACGCGGACGGATTCTCGCGAATGTTCGCAAATCCGGAAATTGGACCGATCTGTTCACGGTATTGGAAATTGTCCGGAAAAAAACCGGAACTGGGCATTCCGGGCTTTTCAGAACAGATCGATCTAATTTACTTTGCTCGGAAACAAAGAGCAAATACCGGTCGAGCCAATATGCCCTCCCATTTGAAACGAAAAGTTCCGAAGATCACACAGAAATGGCTGATTATTCAGGAGTTTGCTGATGCGTCTGGATTGGAGTGCACTTACGAGGGACTCGCAAAGGAACTGGATGGCATTCCGGGTGCGAACAAAACCACAATTGGTGAAGTGATGTCAGACAGAGTGCCAGGCAGCAAAGAGCTGCATACGGCAATTCTCAAATACTATGGACTAGACTGGCCCGTTAAAGAGTACTTCGATGAATCTACTAGCGCGTTAGAGCAAGACGTCGATGCGTTTCGCAATCGGCTTTTTCGTCAACATCGAGAACCCATCACAACTTGGCTCCCGCTCGAACGATCGAACCAAGATATGTGCTTCGATGAACGCTTTTTTTCCATGCAATTGGGATACTGTGACAGTACACAAGCTTTATCTATCGAGTTCGATGGCAGGTCGGTGGAATGCGTGGATATTAAATCAAGATTCGGTGCATCTCCCGTTTGCTTTTTTAAGCCCAAATCTCTGTATTGTTTGGTCGTCACCGAGTCGGACAATGGATCACTTTTTCCGGCAGGCAAGCCCATCATAGCAAATCCAGCGATGGATTCGCAGTCGGATGTATTGACTGTGTTTCCACGCCGAAGGGATGTCGGACATGCCTGGGAGATAGACGTTGCCGATGACTGGTCTGGGAAAAATATTATTTCAGGCGCCACACCATTTATGGTCTACACAAAACCAAGACCGGAAGATCGGTTACGAGTAACGGTTCGATCTCGCTTTCCGGCATTTGAGTTCAATGCAGGCTTGTTGGTCGGCGATTCCCAGCAATGCCAGGAAACAAAGAATGAAATAGGAAGGATTTTTGAAGCTCATTTGCAAAACAAAATAGCGAGAGCACCGCAAGATCCTTTGAAGCGCGCCCAAAGCGATGACTTTGAAGTGTTTGTGCAGACTTACGAACCCCGAGAACAAAATGATTAACTCGTTCGAACATCTCATAGTCGAAGCGCAGGATGCTGCGACTAAGCTACTTTCAAATTCGGAGTCCAGTTTTAAGGACAAGCTCCTGTCGGTTGGATTTGATTTAGGCGAATTGCGCGGTCACAACTGGCGCGACATCGACTTTTCTGATCAAGACCTACGAGGATTGGATTTTAGTGGCAGCGACTTGAGGGGAGCAAACTTTACCAATTCATTGATTCAAGGCGCTTCTTTTCGGGGAGCAAAGGTAGAACACGAAGACCTGTTGCGCGCGTCTGACTATATGGCTTGGTCATCGCGGCGTGATTTAACAGAAGTAGTATACAAACACCTGGATTACACTTACCAGGCGCCGTCTGAAAATCCGTTCTCCGGCAAACGAGATATTGTTCCTCTGATAAGTGGCGGCACGCTAGTTTGCGATGATCACTCTATGACGATCCTAGACTCCGCTGACGAGGTTGTCGCGATTGAGAGGTCTCCCGAATCAAAGATTTTGGGAGCGTTTGAGTTAGAACAAGATATGATCGTCTATTTGAACGGGGATGGAAAGGTAGGATGGTGGAAACCTTCCATCCCTCAAACAGTCTTAGGGCTCGGGAATCATGACGTGAAAAGTGTCATACATCTACCTGTGGCGGGAGGTTACTGCACGTTGCACAAAGACCATCGACTCATGTTCAGAGATGGCAATCATACACTTATCGGCGGCGAGAGTTTCAAGTCCCGGTTTCTGGTAGAGGGCACCGGGTCACATCTTTTGAGCGTGTATTCAAGTCACATCACGATTCTTAAGCGCAGAGACGAGTCGTATCAGACACGAGCCTTTATTCCATTGGCATCGTTCGGAAACCCTAGTGCCGAGATAACGTCAATTACGCCGATCGCGAATGACCGCTTCGTTGTACTAAAAGCTCATTCCAGCACCGTGTTCGTTTTCGGCCCATCGGGGTTAGAGAACCAAATGCAGATGGGGGAAACGGTGTACGGTTGTGAGCCATTACTGCCGGATGGCTTTCTAACTTGGAGTGAGGGGGGGAGACTAAGAGCGTGGAGTCAGAGCGGAAACAGATTCGCAGACCTGCATGGGCACAAAAGAACGGTACGTGGTGCGTCAGAATTGGATGATGGTAGAATTATTTCTTGGTCGCCGGATGGCACGCTAAAAGTTTGGCTCCGAAGTGGTGCATTGTTAAGTAGTTTACCATTGGGTGAATTGGTCTTGGATGAACACTCCGACGGCAGCCTGGAGGTTCGTGGGATAAAGGACGTTATAGCTCTTAAGGATGGCTATTATATGTGCGCGCTTGATATGAAGAAGCCTGTGCTTATTCATCCAAATTTCCAAGACTTTGAAGTATTGGATGAAGCCAGCGATTATGGGGACGTGGCTTTCACTTTATTGGGAGACGGTCGCCTAGCCAGTTCTTGGTCGGGGAACAAAGTCAGGCTCTTTGGGTAATAAAGCTAACGACTTATCCTCCGAACGAAGGCAATATAGGGTATAAAAGGGGGTGTGTTCAGAGGTTGAGAGCGGGTATGGTCATAAAAAACAGATACTTGCGCAATTTTTGTGAGTCCGTGTGGGGCACCATTTATTTGCTAAGATTTCCATTGAATTTTATTGCCTTTTCCTGAATTGGAGGAAGGCAGCGCTAACCACGGGGTCAAAATCGGATATGGTGGACGGATTGACCAATCGATAGCGGGAACGGGGTTTTTGGACGCATCCATCCCAAGTAATTGACTATTGTTATAATAACTCTAAGGTCGCGCTCATGAACATCGCGTCCTTTATCTATGCCTTTCTAGGTCTCGTTATTCTCACGCTTGCGGCTTGCAGCAAAACTGACGCAGCGCCTCAGCCAGCTGCAACATCGAGCTCCCTTTCCTTAGGAGTCGAGTACTCCAAACCGGCGCAAGACGCGCCTGAGCTTGCTTATTGGGGGGCTCACGCAGTTGGGCATCGCGCAGAGACGGTTGTGCAGCCAGATCGGTTGCGCTTGCTCGATATTGACCCTGAAACCAGTATGCCGCGGCGTGGTGAGCGAGAATTGCCGATTTCAATCTGGTATCCAGCCGGTGACACGATCGGGCTTGAACAGGCCATCTACACCCGTCGTTTTGTGCAGGATCCTAAGTGGCCAATGCCAGACTTTCCGACCAGCTGGAATACAAGGGGCGAAGCCTTTCAGGATGCACCTCTCGTTTTAGACGGTGATTTCCCGCTCGTGATACTGGCCCACGGTTGGGCCGGAAACGAGATCTCTCTTGTTTATCTCGCAGAGAACCTGGCCTCAAAGGGATATGTTGTTATTGCGCCAGACTTTCGGGATGTTGCGCCGTCAGACCCTCAAGTGTTTCAGCTGTTGTTTCCCCGCGCGATGATCAATCGAGCGATCGATACCCATTTTGTGATCGAGACGATGGTGGCGCGTGCGCGTTCTGAGGACCACTGGTTCGCTGGTTTGGTCGACCCAGAGCAAGTTGCGCTCATCGGAAACTCGCTCGGGGGTATGGGCGCGGTTCGCGTGGCAGGCGCCGCCTATGATGGCGAGAGCCCTGGGGCATCATGGATTCCTGGTGGCTTAATTACCGATCAAACCGCGCAGGCCGAAACGCCCCGTGAGCTTGTTTCGTCACATCTTGATGCCTTGATCTTGATTGCTCCATGGGGCGCGCAAGACGATGTGAACCTTTTCTCGACAAGCAGTCTTGCTCAAATAAGCGTTCCAACATTTATATTCGCAGGTGAGTTGGACGCCATTGCCGGCTACGAGACCGGCCCTGTTAAACTCTATGAGCAAATTGGCGCGGAAGAGAAGTTTCTGCTGACCTATCTGCAAGCGGGACATGGACTAACACCGGGCGTGTTTCCGGCAGGTGCAGACGCTTATCCTTATGGCAGCATCGGTACCCGCGACCCGGTTTGGCGGAGCGCAGCGATCGCCAATATTCAGCAGCATTTCATTACCGCTTTTCTGGATCACGCGCTAAAGCAAGATGAGCACGCGTTAGCTTATCTCACACCGTCCGTTCGGAATGCCAGCGAGGGAGAATGGCCGCAATCGGCCGATGAGACTCCAGAGGATTTTGCACCCGTTGGGTCCGACGAAAGTACTTACTGGCCAGGGTTTCGTCGGCACCGCGCACGGGGGCTTACACTGGATGCAACCACGCCGGAATAAGAGAACCAGAGCGCGTGTTAAAACGTGTCGGGAGGAAACATGAGCAAGCCATTACCCATCCGGTCGATCATGGCCTATGGCAGTTTGAACCTGCCCGTTGGAACAATTGGCTTGCCGGTGGCGATATATCTAGCGCCGCTTTATGCCGGGCAACTTGACCTTAGTTTAGGTTTGATCGGCCTCGCCTTTCTGCTCGCGCGTCTCTCTGACTTTATCACAGATCCGCTGGTCGGCGTTTTGAGTGATCGTTGGCGCCCGAAAGTGGGGCGGAGGCGCATTTGGCTGGTGCTCGGAACGATCGTGATGATGGCCGGAGTGTTCTTACTGTTCCGACCGCAGCCCGGCGCAAACATCATCTATTTTCTGGGATCGGTTTCGCTCGTCTATTTCGGGTATACGCTCTTACTGGTGCCCTATGCAGCCTGGGGAGCGGAACTGTCCGGGGACTATAACACCCGAACCAGGATCACCTCATCGGCGCGCTTCTTTGATATTTGCGGCTTGATCATTTCGACCCTGATCCCAGCTTATGTCCTCTCAAGAGAAGGGGCCAATAGCGGCGATGTGATGTACGAGCTCAGCACGTTCATTCTGATCACACTCCCGATCGCGGCCGCCATCGTTTTCTTCTCCGTGCCCGAACCTCCACCACCTCCAAAGAAAGCCCCGTTCAGCTTCAAGGCAGCAGCCAAAGTTCTAACGCGCAACGGTCCGTTCGCGCGTATTGCAATCATTCTTCTCATCGCGACAATCGGCGAGGTTTTCCGTCAGACGATCACGCTCTTCTTTGCGCGTGATGTGGTTGGTGTCACAAATATTGGCGCCGTCTACTTCTACTATTTCGTCGCTGCCCTGATCATGGTGCCGTTTTGGTTATGGCTCGCACAGAAAATTCAGAAACACCGCGCCCTCACTTTGGCGTTTGTGATTATCGCGATTACGAATGCTGCGATGTTCTTTTTGGGCGAAGGAGACGATGTCGCCTTTATCGCGCTCTTTGTCCTAAAAGGCGCCTGCTATGGTCCGGTGCTGATGTTACCGCCTGCGATGATCGCAGACGCGTCCGATCTTGATACGCTCCAGTCACAGGATCGCCAGCAGGGTCTATTCTATGCCATGGCGGCGATGATCCAGAAGATCGGCTTCGCGCTCGGCGCTTCTTTACCACTCCTGATCCTTGGCTTCTTCAATTATAATTCGGATGGCGAGACAGTGCCGGAAAAACTTCTCGCGCTTACACTTTGCTATAGCATCATTCCCGGCATACTCGTCGCAATCGCGGCCTGGCTGACGATCCGATACTCTTTGACGGCTGAGCGCCACAAAGAAATTCGAGACCAAATTGATGCCCAAGTATCTAACCTAGAGGCCCCGACAGGATGACCGATCAAAAGACCGTTCTTGGACTACACCATACGGGATTGTCAGTTAGTAATCTTGACCGTGCGGTTGCGCATTATGAGCACGACCTCGGCTTTGAGTGCGCGGCTCGGTTCGACGTAGATGACACCGGCGAGGCGCGCCGGGTTCTTGATGTCGATCATGCTGGTGCGAAAGTGGCGCTCATGCGCAATGCCACAGGTTACACGGAGCTGTTTGAGTATGCTCATCGTCCTCATCGCGAGGCAGATCCAGAGGTTCATGAAGCCGGGATCCGGCACACTTGTATCCAAGCGATCGATGTCGACGCTCTTTTTGATCGTTGTATGGAAGCAGGCGGTTCGTCGCATGCGCGGCCATCCAGCATGGGGACTGGGGCGCTTTATGCTTACATTCGGGATCCAGAAGCCAACATTATGGAGTTAGAAGGCGTTCCTTGGGGACCCGCTTATCGTGATCAACCATGGTACGCACACACAGCCATTGTGACCCCTGACATGGACCGACTCCTGGCGTTTTATGAGTATCTGACCGGCGTGAAATCCCATGACCGGCGGAACTTTGGACCGCACAAGGTTTTTGATCGTGTCGCAGGGGTAGACGGCGTTGTGTTTGAAGGGGCTTGGATAAAGCTTCGCAACGCGACGCTGGAGTTCTGGCAATATTCTGAGCCCGTCACACAGCCTGCCCAGCGGACCGATGTGCGCGCGCTCGGCTGGAATCATATCTGTCTCGAGGTCGCGAGCGTCTTGGATATATATGCTCGGCTCGAAGCAGACGGGATTGAGTTGCATGGGCCGATTGTACGCAACGCTTTTGGCGCCTTTTTCTATGGCAGAGACCCAGATGGAAACGTGTTTGAGTGTCTCGAAATTTCCGAGAAAAGCGCCAGCTTCTCAATCGATGCACTGTCTGGTTATGCGTTTCTCGCAGACCTAGAGCACAGCTTTGAAGAGAATTACAGTCGCGGTTAAACGTTACTCAGCTGCGGCGGACCTGGTCGTTCCGGGCATTCGGATCTTCCCCGCTTTCGAGCGCGCCGCGGATCGCTCGAGGCTGCCCATAATCATCGCGGTCAGCATATCTTCCACGAAGGCCATATCGGCACTGTGCTTTTCCATGTAAGCACCGCCCGCAGTCGAAAGGCCGAGACCAATTTCGATGGCAGCGCGGGCAACGTCCATGTCGACGCCATATTCTTCTTGGACCCGCTTTGATAAATAATCGGCGTGTTGGCCTTGATAGTGCGTTTCCATTTCCTCAAGCACATCTGCCACTTCAGGTTCCTGCATGAGCTGTTGGATAACAGTGCCGAACTCGCTGACATATTCGAGCATTTTTCGCGATGTCGCGCGCACAAGATCTTCCAGCGTCCCGGTCGTGGCGGCGATATCCGCACTATCATAGTGATAGCGTTTCACCTCTCTAGACAGGAGGCTTTTGAGTAGATCTGTGCGGTTCGGGAAATAGTTGTAGACCAAGGGTTTTGAAACGCCGGCTGCACGTCCCAGGCGGTCCATGTTCAAGGCCGAAACGCCGTGTTCTCGAATAAGCGCGGCCGCCACATCCAGAATTTGGTTTTTGCGTTCTTCGGGCTGTAACCGTTGTCTTTTAGGCGCAGATTTTTGTGTCATGGTTTACTATTGTAATCGAAATCCTGAAATTACAATAACGAGGACTGTGAATCGCGCAACACTTATTGACGATTTCTTTAATAACGGTCAATTTCGATCGCATGCTAGACCCTGAAGCTCATGCGCTCCGCTTTCGCAGCCAGATCAAGGCGATCAATCAGATCGACTTTCACATCGTCGACGCAGGGCAAGGCGCGCCGCTCGTCTTCCTCCATGGATTCCCGGAATACTGGGGCACATGGCAAACGCTTATGTCCGAGCTCGCGCAGGACTATCATTGTGTGGCACCGGATCTAAGGGGTTATGGTTTGACCGCAAAACCAGAAAAACGCAGCGCCTACAAAATTGAAACGCTGATCCGCGACGGGCTCGGGTTTCTCGACTTTGCGGAAAGTCACTCACCCATAATTATTGCGCATGACTGGGGAGCGACGCTCGCCTTTTATCTGGCGATGCAAGCGCCAAATCGCGTGAAACATCTTATCATTTTAAACGGCGCTCACCCTTATGTTCTGCAGGATCATATTTGGGATAATCCAGAGCAGAGACGGGCATCACAGTATATGGCGTCTCTTATGTCTGATACGGGCGTCCACGAGCTAAACGCGGGAAACGCGGCTCATATTGCAATGAACTGGCTCGGTGAACCGTTAGAGACTGGCAAGATATCTCAGACGCAATACGAGCGATTTGTTGAGCATTGGTCGGTCCAATCAAATTGGGATGCGATGATCAATTGGTACCGCGCATCGGGCTTTGATGTTCCGGCGATAGATGCGCCGGCCCCCCGTGTGCGATGGACAGACGCCCTCGATGGGCGTGTAGAGTGCCCGGTGACAATGATCTGGGGCGCGCAAGACCCCGTCTTTTCCGAGCGCATGTTGCATGATTTAGCGCAAGTATGCGCAGCGCTGGAGGTTCACACACTTCCAAATGCCGGGCATGTGCCGCATCGGGACGAACCCGATAAATGCATTGAAATCATTCGTGAATGCGCAGCAAGAGCATTTGACGAATACTATTGACGGTGATTATAATAAACTCTGGGATTGAGGACTTGGATATGACCAAAAGCGGGGAAGATCGGACGAAAGTCGCTTTTATCACAGGCGCCGCCCGAGGGATCGGGTTAGCGACCGTTCGTCGTTTCTTGAGTGACGCGTTTAAGGTGGTTGCGTTTGATCTACCGGGAGCAGACTTTTCCGAGTTACAGGCCTTGGAGACGTCTTCGAATGGAGCGCTTGTTTGCGTTCAAGGAGATGTAGGACGCGAAGAAGACTGGGTGGCGGCCCTCGGCGTGTCGGAACAGGCTTACGGGCGCGTCGATATCCTTTTCAACAACGCAGGCATCTCTGGCCCGAGTCTTTCACCGTTTCGAACGACGCTCGAAGACTTTGAACAAGTGATGCGCGTGAATGTCGCTGGCGTCTTTCTCGGGATCAAAGTCATCGGCGCTCATATGAAATCGAACGGTGGCGGCGTCATCATCAATACGTCTTCGATTTCTGGCGAGCGTGGCGGAGGCAATGTCCTCGCTTACACGACGAGCAAGCATGCTGTGAATGGAATGACAAAGTCCGCGGCTGGATCGCTGGCGAAGCACAATATTCGAGTGCTTGCGGTCTGCCCATCTCCCACAGCGACTGAAATGGTATACGCCGTTGAGCGAAAGATCGCGCCGGATAATCCTGAGTCGGCGCGCGATGCGCTGGCGGCGGGCATACCGATGAAACGATACGGAGAGCCCTCAGAGATCGCGAATGTCGTGGCGTTCCTGGCAAGCGATGAGGCCTCCTACATGACCGGCGCACTGGTGCCCGTCGATGGCGGAACGCTGGCAGACTAGAAAGGTAAGAACATGGACTTAGGGCTCACCGGTAAGAAAGTGATCGTCACGGGGGGCTCACGCGGCCTTGGTCGGAGCATTCTGGAAACTTTGGTTCAAGAGGGTGCAATTGTCTCCACCTGCGCGCGCGGTGAGGAAGGTTTGACCAAAACGCTCAATGCGGTCCGAGAAACCGGCGGTACAGTTTTCGGTTCGGCGCTCGACGTTCGCGATGCAGATGCATTTCGTGACTGGATCGATCAAGCGGCTGATGAAATGGGCGGCGTGGATATCATCATCTCGAATGTCTCAACACGGTTGCAAGGCAATGATGAGGCGTGGTGGCGCGAAAGCTTCGAAACGGATTTTCTCCAGCACGCCCGTATGGTTGAGCAAGCCGCTCCGCACCTAGAAAACAGCGAAAACGGGTCGATCGTTCTAATCTCGTCAATTGCGTCGGTGCTCGTGAACCTTCCGCCAGATGAATTGGCTTACGGAGTGATGAAGGCGGGCCTGGTCAATTATGCCGGGCAGATGTCAGTGCGGTTTGCTAGCAAAGGCATTCGGGTGAATGCCGTATCGCCGGGTCCAATCTTCTTTGAAGGCGGCACTTGGGACTGGATCAAGCAAAAGCAACCAAAGCTTTTTGAGGCGGCGGCGCGCTTACCGACACTTGGCCGGCATGGGACGCCGCAAGAGGTCGCAAATGCGGTCGCGTTCCTGGCAAGCCCGGCTTCAGCGTACACAACAGGCGTCAATCTTCGGATTGATGGGGGTGCGGTAAAGACCACCAATTTTTGACGCCGAACACACCAGACAAAAAAGTGCCGGCCGTTTCCAAGATATGGAGACGGCCGGCATTCCAATGCGGACGACAGCACGAAATTGCCCAGAGTGCTGCCGTCCTGGGAGGACCGGTTTAAAAGTCTTTGTTAATGATGATGCCGAAAGTACGAGGCTCTAGAATCCGCGCATTGCGGTAGCGTCCGATGATGTCAGATTCAACAATAATATTGGTGATATTGTCTTCATCGGTCGCGTTCTTCACGTAAGCGCTCACGGTTAGGCCTTCCGATGGATTGGCGAGCTTGGCTTGGAAATCAAGGAAGCCCCAAGCATCGATTTCATCTGTTGGAATGTTGAACTCGCGAGAGAAATACTCGCTCTGCCATGCGGCGTCCGCGCGTAGCGTGGCTTCCCAGTCACCATCGCCAACCGGGAATGTATACTGCCCGCCAACTTTGACTTTGAATTCAGGCGAGTGGGGCAACTCGTTTCCATTCAAGTTGATCGGAACTTCCGGAGATACAGCGGTCGCGCTTTGCGCTGGGTTTGCTGAATCGACCGTGATGAAGTCGCCGATTTCCGTGTTCAGATAGGACAGGTTCGCGTCGAAGAGCCAATTTGCGTCCGGCGCCCAAAGGAATTCGCCTTCCAGGCCCCACACGGTTGCGTCGGCATTTGAGGTTGGAAACTCAGTTCCAACGCGCTGCGCCAATTGCAAGCCCTCATAATCATAATAGAAGCCTGTCAGATTGGCCCGAACAGATCCACCGTTCAGTGTATTCTTCGCGCCGACCTCGAAGGACGTTACCGTTTCTTCGTCAAAGGTTGGACGATCTGTATTGCCAGGGTTCAAGCCGGCACTTTTAAAGCCCGTCGCAACGGAAGCGAACAGCAAGGTATCATCCGTGAAAGAGAGATCCGCATTGTGATCGATGGCGAGTTTGCCGGTCCACTTGTCATTCTGCAAACTTGCTTCGGTAAACTCTGGGATGCTGGTGAAGATTGTTCGCGTACGGATCGATCTTTCTTCGTCCGTGTACCGCGCACCAACTGTGACGGTCGTGTCAGGACCAAGGTCATAGTAGAGTTCGCCGAACGCTGCCCAAGCTTCGGAATCTGACTCTGGGGTTTGACTTGCAAAGAAACGAACTTCCTCAGGGATCCCTAAGAAGGCCTGCAAACCTTGTAGAGACGGATGGAAGATCCGGAACGTCGTTTTGTTGTTTGAGTCTGCGTAAAAAGCGCCAACCGTGTAATTGAGCGGCCCACTAAACTCTGAGCTTAAGCGGAATTCCTGTGTCCACGTCATATTCGACGTTTCGAAACTATCCGTTGCTCTCAACTCATCGGTTGTAATTGTATTGTCGAGATCAAGCCGATAAGTGATCGGGAATAAGAAGCGATAGGGCAGCGCAGCATTGTCCCAATCGGTGTTTCCAGTCCAGGTATTCCAATTGTAACCCGTGACGGATGTGAAAGTCAGGTCCCCGAAGTCTTGCTCGAGGGTCAAAGTGCCGTAGAGCTGCTCGGCGTCAAAGGTTGGGTCATAGTCAGCCGCGACTTGTCTAAAGTCCTGCGGGTTCGGAGCCCCATCATAGATCAAGCCTCCTGAGTCTGCTCCGGTGAATCCGATAAAGCTCTGTAGCACCGTGTTAGATGGGTCTGGGGAATCAAACCCAAGCTCTGTCGCACTACATCCGAGCACCGGATCGGCTGTACATAGCCGCTTTGCTTCGCGAACGCGCGAGCTGTCTTCTTCAAACCAGCCGACTACTAAATCGGCGCTGAACGACTCGAGTTCAAAGCTTGTGGTGCTTCGCATAGCCCACTGGTCGCGATCATCGACATTATTTCCCGTAAACACGTTTTCTGTAAAGCCATCGCGCTTCTGAACATAGCCGGCAAACCGTTGGCCTAGATTTTCCGTGATCGGGAGATTGATCGCGCCGCCGAGACGACGGGTTTCGAAATTGCCAAGTTGGAGATTGATGTTACCGCCAAACTCATCTGTCGGTCGCGCGGTGATAATATTGATCGCGCCGCCTGTCGTGTTGCGCCCATAGAGTGTGCCTTGTGGGCCACGCAGAACTTCAATGCGTTCAAGATCAAAGAACTCGTTCTGTGGCACCTGTCCGATGCCGGCAAAGTTCACAAACGAACCGACGCCGCCGCCTCCAATGCCGCGAATGGTCAAGTTTTCATTCCCCACAAGAACAGCGTTCGGGATGGAGAGCTGCAGATCGGTCGGGTCTTCAATTTGAGCTCTTTCTAGCTCTGCGCCGCCGAAGGCACTGATCGCGATTGGAACGTCTTGGATCGACTCCTCGCGTTTCTGAGCCTGCACTGTAACGGTTCCCAAGACGACTGTATCGTCTTCCGCTTCAGCATCGACTTGGGCGAGTGCTGGGCCAATTGCCAGGCTGCCTAGGACAGCAAATGAAGCGCCTAAAAGTAGGCTGCGCGAGGCGGGGGTGAGTGAACGTTTAGACATGGGTCCTCCCTGACCGATTTGCTTATTATAATATCCGTAGATAAGCATGCGCCTGACGCGCGCGTCAAGCCTTATTATAATAAACGTCAACAGTGTGACGCGCGGGCAACTCTGTCGGCGATTGCCAGACGGAGTCAATTATTATAATAACCGTCAGTAGGAGGAATTATGTCTCTCACCTTGCTTGAACGCGGCCTGATCAGCGCCGAATACGCCGACAGAAAGCCGGACGAACTCGCTCTCGTGGACGATCGCACAAGCCGAACGTTCGCTGTTCTTCACGCCAATGCAAATCGACTGGCAAACGCGTTTTTAGAATTTGGATTACGCTCTGGGGATGCCGTCGCACTGATTAGCGGAAACCGGGTTGAGTTTGTTGAAACCTTCCTCGCGACGCAGCGTATCGGTTTGCGCTTGACCCCCGTGAACTGGCATCTCTCTGCGGGTGAAGCTGCTTACATTGTTGAGAATTGCGAGGCCAAAGCGCTTGTGGCCGAGCGGAGGTTTATGGACCCCGCCTTTCTGACACTGCCCATCCTCGATCATGCGATCGTCATAGATGGCGATCCTGCAGACGAGCTCGAATATAACGCTGTGCTTGCCTCTGCTTCAGATCAAACCCCGCAATCACCTGAATATGGCAATGTCATGCTCTATACGTCTGGGACGACGGGGCGACCAAAAGGTGTTTTTCGGAAACATCCGACGATTATCGAACCCCAACGAGACGGAACACTGGCGGACTATCGGGAGCAAGGTGATGCTCAGATCCTGGCTGGGCCAGCTTATCATGCGGCGCCGCTTTTATTTGATTTCGCTTGGCCGCTCGCATCGGGCGTGCCCATCCACATGCTGAGCAAATGGGATAGCGCGCATGTCCTCGATCTGATCGAAATCAAACAAATCACGCATTCGCATATGGTGCCAATTATGTTTCAGCGCCTTTTAGCTCTGCCAGAAGACGTACGTGCCAATGCCGACTTAAGTTCATTACGGCGCGTTTTTCATGGTGCGGCCCCTTGCGACCCGCAGGTCAAGCGAGAGATGATCGACTGGTTCGGTCCAATCCTGTTTGAATACTATGCCGGTTCTGAAGGCGGCGCTGGGTTCAATATCTCGTCTGATGAATGGCTGAAAAAACCTGGCAGTGTTGGAAAGATTCCTGATGGAGATGCGTGTCGTCTTCTCGATTCAGACGGGCACCCTGTTGCGGCCGGAGACGAAGGCGAAATCTTTCACCGTATGGATCCCGATAACCCGTTTGAGTATTTCAAAGCTGAAGAGAAGCTGGCTGCCTCAACACGCGATGGTTTCTTCTCGATGGGTGACATCGGCCGGGTCGACGAAGAGGGTTACTTGTTTCTCACAGGCCGGTCTGCCGAATGTATCATCTCTGGTGGTGTAAACATTTATCCGCGCGAGATTGACGAAGTGATTGCGCGTCATACGGCCGTTGCCGATGTCTGTACGATCGGCATTCCGAGCGAAGCTTGGGGCGAAGATGTCTGCGCGGTCATTCAGTTGAAGAACGGCGCGCATGCAGACGCGAATTTGAAAGAAGCGATCACGGCTCATGCCCGCGAACATCTTGCGGGGTTCAAAGTTCCCAAACAAATAGACTTCGTAGACGAATTACCCCGCCTCCCCAGTGGGAAGATCCCGCGCGCGACGGTTCGGGCCCCATATTGGGCAGACCAGGACAGAAAGATCTAAACGAAATGGAATTCCGCTTCACCGCCGAAGAAGAAGCCTTCCGCAAAGACGTTCGCGCGCTTGTTGCGGCACACTTTCCACCAGAGCGGGTTTATGATGACTCCCCAGCGCATCGTCAGGAATGGCTCGCTGTTTTGCTCGAAAAAGGCTGGGGGGCTTACAAATGGCCGGTCTCGTTTGGCGGTCCGGAATGGACTCCCACGCAGCGCTATATTTGGGAGCGTGAAACGGCCTCGAATGGCGTGCCTGCACAGCTCGGCGGCATGGGCATGATGATGCTCGCGCCAATCCTACAGGGGTATGGAGATGAAGCTCAGTGTGCTGAGCACTTGCCAGGTATTCTCAATTGGACCGTCGAGTGGTGCCAAGGTTATTCCGAGCCAGGTGCCGGCTCGGATCTCGCCGACTTGCGAACAGCGGCCATGCGCGACGGTGAAGACTATGTCGTGAATGGTGAGAAAGTATGGACTAGTTGGGCGCATCTTGCCGACTGGATGTTTTGTCTGGTGCGCACCTCAAACGAGGAGCGCAAACAACAGGGCATCTCTTTTCTGCTGATCGACTTGCGCACGCCTGGCGTTGAAATTCATCCCATTCCGACCATCGATGGCATGCATCACCTCAACCGGGTGACCTTCGCCAATGTTCGTGTTCCTGTGGCCAATCGGATTGGAGAAGAGGGGCAAGGTTGGACTTATGCGAAGGGGCTCCTGACCCATGAAAGAACGGGGCTTGCGAATATCTCGCTTTCAATCTTTCTGACACGTCGAATTCGAAATGAACGAGCGCGCCTTATTGCGAACGGTGTCGATCTATCGGATGCCACAGCCTTTGACGCTCGGCTCTCTGATTTGGAGATGGAGTTATCGGCTCTGGAGGGGACTGAGCTGCGGGCTTTGTCTGAGTTGGAGGCAGGCCAAGTGCCGGGAGCCTATACTTCAATCCTGAAGCTTAAAGGCAGTCAGCTCATTCAGCGCGCGACGACCTTATTCCTTGAAGCCTCGGAGCTTTGGGCGCTGCCCTTTACGCCTGAAGCGCAAGCCTGGAACGCGCCGGCCATGCCGGGGCCAGACTGGGCCGCACGTGAAGTCAGCCGCTATTTCACCGGTCGCTCCGCGAGCATTGCCGGAGGGACCGATGAAATCCAGCGCGAGATCATCACAAAATATGTTCTGGAGTTGAGATAGTGTCGTCAGAAATTGAAGTCTTAGGAGATGGCACGCTCAGAGGCCCGTGGCGAACCCCCTACAATATTGCTGCTGAGGCCGAAGGCTCCATCCACAATGACGAAACGGCGCGCGAGCTTGGTCTGGAAGGCGGATGGATCGCGGGTTCGATCCACATGGAGCAGTTTGTGCCGCTGTTCCTTAAACGATTCGGGCCAGGTTGGTTCGAAACGGGTGGGTTTTCAGTCTATTTCAAGAACGCCACGCTATCGGGGCAGCGCGTCCGCGCAACGCTTTTTCCGATTGTGGATCAATTTCATGTTTCAAAATTCGTGATGCATGACGCCGAAGACCGGGTGGTGTGTGAAGGCGAAGCATGGCTTGGTGAACGGCCTAACGAGACAGTGCTTAAATCCAGAATGTTGCGTTTCGGGGATGACCAGGCGGGCCCGTTGCTTAGAAATCTTACTATAGGCGCACGCGTCTCTGATATCCCATCTCAGATCGATAAAGTTCGCCTTGCGCGAGATCTCCAGAACATCACTGAACCGGTTCCGGCTTATGACCAAGGTGTCCTGCCGCCGAACCTCGCCATAGACACGCTCCGAGCGGTAGAGCAGAATTTGCTGTCCCTTCCCGAAAACGTCGTGGGTCTTTATGGGGGAATCGAACTTCAATTAATCGATGGTCCAGTCTGCGCTGGCACCAAATATGTAGCCAGCGGCAAAGTCTTAGAGCTCGGACAAACACCGCGCACCGAAGTTCTCTTCTACGAATCTGATTTATTCGACAAAGGGATGAAGATAGCGAATATGATTATGATGAGCAGGATTATGGGAATCGTTGCCACCTGATTCAGCGCTGCAAAGCGGGCGAGAATAATATTTGCTGCACAACGGCTACACGCTGGCGAAGGTCCCCAAAATTGACCGGCTCCTACATATCTGTTTTTATTAAACTATTCTTCGATAAAAGGAGCTTCAGCCGTCCGTGTGGGGGCACCACTTGAGCGCAACCGCTCTGCCGACCCGCGCGGCCTCGCGATATACGCACGCTTCGAAATTCTAGTTCACAAGCGCCTGTCGGTGATTATATGTTTTTGATTGGGACGACGCTGTTAAAGTGAATTTGCGGGACGCTTTATGCAAGAACATACAGAGAGATTTCGAGGCGCGTTAAAATCGGCGTCTCGTCCGAAAGATCGGCTCCCGTATGACACTAAATTTCGCTTTCGCGACGCGTTAGAGGCCGAGCTCGAACAAGCCATTATGGCGAAAGAATCGGTGCTTATTGTTGGCGAAGCCGGTGATGGTAAAACCAGTCTGATCGCCAGCGTTGATAAGAAACTTCGCAAGTCCAAAAGCCGCAAAATCCTATCTTTCTCGGCCAATGAGATTCAGGCGGGTTGTGTCTACGTGGGCGAATGGCAATCCAAGCTCGCCGTGATCTTGGAAGAGGCCCGGAAAGAGCGCGCCATTCTGCACCTGGTCGATATTTGGAACTTTCTCAGCGCGGGCACGGCCAGCAATGTGAAATCCAGTTTCTGGGACATGATCCAGCAAGACATAAAGCGCGCCAATGGCGTCCAAGTTATCGGTGAAGTGACCCCAGAAGTGCTCGATCAATTGAGCGCCCTGCCGAACTTTATGGCCGATTTTCACGTCATTAAGATGCCGCGTTTGGATGAACCAGAATATCATAAAATTCTGGAGCAATTCGCCGGTCGTCTTGGCATGAAACTGGAGCGCACCGCTCTGCAAAAGCTGAACGCCTTGGTTGGGACCTTCCTCCCGCAAGCGAAAGGGCTGCCTGGTGCGTTTCGGACTCTGGAAGCTCTAAAAGAAGATCAGAAACGCGAACATCCCCCGGGCAAGGATCAGGTTCTAACACCAACCGAAGCGGATGTCGAAGCAACCATTGTTCGGCTGACGCGATTGCCCGAATTCGTCGTCTCTTCAACGGCGCGTTTGAAAACGAGTGAGTTGAAACGCTGGTTCCGCCAACGGATTATCGGTCAAGAGCGCGCGGTCGATGCGGTGATAGAAACCATCGCGCTCTACAAATCGGGGCTCAATGATCCAACAAAGCCGATTGGCTCTTTCCTTTTTGTTGGGCCAAGCGGTGTCGGGAAGACAGAACTTGCCAAAGCGCTGGCGGAGTTTTTGTTCGGCAGTGCGCAGAAAATGCTGCGTTTCGACCTGTCTGAGTTCGCCAAATATGACTCCATCGATATGTTGATTGGCGCGCCGACGGGACAGAAAACAAAGGCCCGTCTGCTCGATCCGCTGCGCTCTGACCCCTTCCAAGTCATCCTGTTTGATGAGGTCGAGAAAGCCAGTATCAGCATCCATGATGTGATGTTGCAGCTGCTGGATGAGGGCTCTGTCTCGCCGCCGAATGGTGCGCCGGTCAGCTTTCGACAGACCATTTTCATCGCCACTACCAATGCCGGTGCTCAGGCGGCGACCAAGCCGACGCCTGGCTTCGGAAATCCGATTGATCCAGAATTTGACCGTGATCGAGCTTTGCGCGAACTCGAAACGCATTTCCGGCCAGAGCTGCTCAACCGGTTTCAGCACATCGTCCCATTCCATCCGCTGACGCGGGATCAGATCTTACTGATCGCTGAGTTGGAACTCAAACGCGTGTTGAAGCGCCAGGGGCTGGTCAATCGGGATATCGCGGTGGATGTCAGCAAGGACGTGCTCAAACATGTTGTTCAGGTCGGCTATGATGTCCGCTATGGCGGCCGGGCTTTGCAACGCACCATCCAAAAAGAGATTGTGCTGCCGATTGCGATCACTTTGATGGAGCGGGGGCCTTCAGAAGGCAGCATCATCCAGGTCTATATGCGGGAAGATGATGTCGCGGTCGGATTGATCCGTGGACCAGAAGACAGCGCCAAACCTGCAAAACGTCCAAATGCCAAAGCCGCCAGCGGCAACCGGCTGACGATTGAGACCTTGCCAAAGACGATTGAACAAAAGCGTGAGCAGATCAAAGACCTCCGCGAGCAGGCGGAAATCAACAAAATGCATGCGATCATCCAAGACGTCGATCGCGAGCGAGAAGCGCCAGATTTCTGGGATGATGCTCGCCGGGCCTCGTCACGATTCGCCTTGCAGTCACGCTTTCAGGACTATGTGCAGAGCTACCATCGCCTGCGGGATGATTTGCAAGCGCTTGAAGCTACCGCGAGTGGCGTGAGCGACAAATCAGGATTGCAGAAATGGGTTCGCGATTTTGACCGGTTCGAAACCCGGTTTCGGACGGTTCAGCGGGAATTAGTGGCGATTGGCGAGGCGCTTGATTACCCAGCCTTGCTCAGCATCACGCCGCTGACGCCGCAGTCTGAGAATATTGAGTTGCTCTACAAAATGTACGCCGATTGGGCGCGGCGGCAGAATTTCGAAATCGATTTGCTTTGTGCGCCGCTGCGGGCAACGGATCCCGTTATGATGCGCATCGATGGGCCTTATGCCTATGGCTATTTGCAATTGGAGCGCGGTGTCCATCGCTTCCGTCGGAAGAAAAGCAAGTCGCAAGTGTTCAAAGTCGGCGTGGCGATGTGGAATGATTCTGAACATGCCGACCCCTTGCCGCGCGATGCTATCATCAGCGCGGCTCTGAACCAAAAAAGCCGGCTAAAACAAACAGTGCGGTCGCGGGTGGAAGTCCCAAAGCACCAAATCTTGCTTCAAAACGCCAAGACCATTTTTGAGAATAATGAAATTCTACCCGCTGTCGTAAGCTCGCTGGCGGAATCTGGCCCGGCCCAAGACGACGTTGTTAGAACCTATGATCTCGACCCCTTTGTCTATATTGATGGTAAAAGCGATACGCGCTCAGCCATCAATCCTGATGTCTTGCATCACTTGCTTTGCGCCCGGATCGATGAGGATGACACGGATTGATCCTAATACGTTTCGAAGGACATCTGAGACGGCTGCCACTGGCAATCACACAGAACCATTTGTTCTGTCCTGATAAGCGTGGGTCGAGCTGTCCCCTCATTTGCGACAAAGAGCAGGGGGGAGCGGGTGCCTAGTAAAATTTTGGTATTTCAAAATGACATGCGTCGTAGTGGATAGCCTTGTAAAGGAACCAACGCATGCTCGAGTCAAAAACCGAACAGACATCCCAATTATTGGCGAGCCTCGGCGTTGACTTTGACGATGCCGTCGCGGTTTACAAATCGAACCTGCAAGCGAAATATGGGGTGGAGCTCACCGATCCACTTCCAGAGGATGTGATATATCTGATTCAGCGGCTCAAGACCTTGCGAAATTCCCGTGGAAAAACGGCGACTTAGCCTGGCATCCTGTCAATTTTACACTTTCATCGAATAACGATTTGAAACCTCAATCGCTTAAAGTAACGGCGACATAAGCACCGTTCCAAGCGCCACGAGATCGATCAAAGCGAGTAGAAAAGCGACGCGCAGCAGACGGTATTTTACGCGCAAAACGCGGGCGAGCGCTAAATTTGACTTCGACACCGAGACGACCAGCAAGGACGCATCGCTGGTCCGCATCAGGGTTGCGAACTTCGTTACGTCCAATGCATCGCTGCTTAAGCTCGGCCACGAGAACAGATCTGTTTTGCGCATTTCTGAGGCCTCAGCATCGCTGGGGACTCTTGGCATCAGGGCGATCAGACAGGTCGCAACAACCAACATGGTCACGAGGATATAGGCCGAAAAGAAAATCGCATTCATTTCGGTTTGTCGGTCTGTCACGATAATTGCCAGCACGCCTACGATCGCAAGCAATGTGCCGGCTTTGGCGTCGGCGAACCGCATCTGGCCAATGATGTAAGCATTCTGCCCAAGCAGGAATTGAAGACGGCTCCGCGTCATTTGATCGACGGAGAGCCCTTCGGAGGATCCGATGTCTAAATCCAGCTTTAAGTCTTCTAGGTCCATGGGCTCTGTCAATTCAGGCGCGCTTCGCCAGGGGCGTATCGCCACCGTCTAGGCGACGGTGGCTGTACACTTTAGCGAACGAGGAATTCCTTCGTGCCAACCACCACCTCGCTACTGGTCGAGTTCCGGATCGATTGCTCGACCATATCGAGGCTGCTGACATTGAGCGGGGTCAAGTCACCTTGCGCCAGAAGGTCCTGTAATTCTGTGTCGACCTCGGCGCGCGTTGCGAAACATTTCACATTCTCCCGCGCTCCAGTTTGTTCAAAGATGATCCGGAACGCTGCAGTTTCATTTGGTACGCGCAGCATCATGCCACCACGAACCCGCGGATCAGGTTGGAACCGGTTCGGGAAGATGCGTGAAATGTTCTGTGCACCATCCTGATAGAAGCAATAGAGGTTCGCATCATCATTCAGCCGGACTTGAACATCCAAGGGCTGGCCAACTTTATAGGCTGGGAATTCGAGCGCATCCATCAATGAGATATAGAGCGGGGCTTCAACCTGTTCAGCTTCTGCCAATTGTGGGGCTTCCAGCGGATCCAATGGCGTGGACAGTTTAATGTCCTCATTCATCAGGGAAGAAAGCAGGTTTGGCGTAATCCGGCCGGTTGCGATGATTCCAGCTGTCGATTGGTATTGGCCAATCGCATCTGTAAGCTGCGGCGATGAAGCTCCCGTGATTTGGCCGGAGTAGAATCCAAGCGCTGCCAGTGATTGCTGGACATATTCGACGCGCTCGGTTTCTTCCATCGAGTTGAAATATTTCGCCGATTCATGTTGGACGGCCGGGTTATTCTCATCGGCGCCGAAGCAGCGCCAATAGGGAACGCGGGTCAGCTTGCCCAAGCTTTCGATCGTGTTCAGTTCGACCAGTGTCCGAATGGCAGTGTGCATGCCTTCACTCTTAGAGCGCGAGGCCTGAACAAAACCGCCGACCAGTTCATTGTCGATTTCGACATCAAAGCTGGCATCAGCAGCGACGCTGCGGCGGGACACGACAATGCGATTGCTCGAGGCCACGCCAGGTACGATAAGACCGGTAACGGTTTCGCCGACATTCATGTCGAGCCCAACCACAGACGAATTGACATTGAAATTGGCGCCGACTCCGGTGCCACCAACGCGGATACCACCGCCTTGATTATCTGATGTCACGCCTTCGTCGAAGGTCGTGATGGCGCCGCGAATATAGTATTTTGGGGTCAGCAATTGCGCCTGTTTCTGGTAGAAACGGCCATCGGTGGAGATGCCGAATGCGGACTTAACTTCTTCAAAATCGATATAAGTGAAAGCGCGGCTGCGCGTGCTCATGCGGCTGACGGCGGAAATGAACATATCGCGCGTGCCGACATTGATTTCGCCGGTTGAGTCCGGAATGCCCTTCGTGGTGATCCGAATATCGCGAATGCCATAATCGTAGAACAAATCATCCATACAGCTCAGCGCATCGGTAAACTTGGTCGCACTGGCGATTGGAGCGGCCTTGGGTTGGGCCGCGTCATAGACTTGTTCGGGCGTACTGGCGCATCCGACAAGGGCGGCGGTTGAAAGCAGAAGGACTGAAAGTCTCTTGGCAGTTTTGGACATGATATTGTTCATTTCGTTTCCCCATCCCTTGTCCGTTTTGGTGAGCTTAGCACAATCCGTTGATCACGAACCATGCTGGTGACTAAATTTATTCAAAGACCGGCTTTTTTTCCGAGTCATCGCCGAAACTGGGCACAAGCGTATTGTCAGGTGTTGTGCCTGCAGAGCCCATGAAGCCAGCTTGCGAGCGTACGACGCGGCATCGTCCGCCAATATTGATAATCGTGTCCGCAACAATGACTTGTTGGTCCGGCGCATTGCCTTGCGTGTTGGCGCCAATGTTCAGTGACGAGCAATCGTCTTCATACGAGCCGTAAAAGCCTTCATCTGCGCCGCGATGCGCGATGTCTGCCTGGATGCGATTGATCAAGGCTTGTGCGTCGGCCGGAATATCCGTTCCGAGATTATACTCCTCAGCAACCGCGTGCGTCGACGCCAAGGCCACAAAAAGAGCAAGCATAAGAGGTTTCATGATCGATTTCCTTTGATCTACAAAAGTCAGTAGATCTGTTCTGACAGGTAACGCGGACCCGGGCTGTGCTCCCCGGCACATGCCGCGCGTCGCTCTACATTTTTGACGCTTTGCTGAAATTCGAGGCGTTTGCGCGCCAAACCGCGAACCGCCGCACTGGCGGTCAACCAGGCGACGGCGAGACGGACACGAAGCGGCTAAAGATCTATTTCCGGCATCATACCAGGATGAGATTGAGTCTTGTCGGGCGATGAGCGGGCTTTGCGCAATGCGCGCGATAATCTATGGCCCGCAAGATTTTCCGACTTCACCAACAACCGAGCAGGCGGTGCCCCCCGCGGAGCGCTTTATCGCGGTTTCGGTTTCGAGATCTGTTTCAGGGTGCGGGGCGTGATCCAGATTGAATTGTAGCGCCTGTTCGATTTTAAGAGTTTTGATGGCCGCTTTGCAGACCGCGATTGATTGTTCCGGAGAGGCGGTCGAGTCTTCGAACAGAATAAAAGCACACGGTGTTTCCTCATCCTGGACAAAGTCGGACGGGATTGGGTTTGCAACATCATGCAGCACGGCGGGCGTGTCTTCCAAAACCGGCGCGGGTTTCCCTTTTTTGATTTCGGCTTGGGCCAGCGGGCTCGTTAAGCAGATCAAGCAAAAGGCAGCCAGCGGATAAAGAGGTCGCATAATGTGTCTCTCGGAATTAGGGGGGCTAAGAAGAAGGCCCGTGTGCTGTTGAGTTTAGCACACGGGCCCCAGACTAAGAAATTGATGGGGCTTAGCAGGACTTTCCGACGCTGCCGATTGAAG